>ERZ1370068.211-contig-1019_pt1 | contig 224643 bp, 371 predicted proteins | sample MGYA00561227_ERZ1370068 | MGnify/ENA primary metagenome ERZ1370068 (study PRJEB38410, sample SAMEA6850437) | metagenome | study: Metagenomic assessment of the ecological functions of the soil: analysis of the soil microbiota associated with the...
TTATGCTTCGTTAGTTCACGTATTCTTCTCGGTGACACACTGCAACATCGCCCGTGGTCTTTCCGGTGAAGCACTCCATTGGATTGCCGATCGCGAATACCGAGGGAGCGAAAATCGTTGATGGGGCGGGCCAGGAGATCCCCGCTTGGAGAATCCGGTGAACTGTGCAGGTGCGAGAGTCCGCTGGTAGTGGAGGATACTGGAACAACCCGGTGGAAACAGCACATGTGATCAAGCCCGAGGGGTGGCTCGCAACCGCGCGGCATGGCACGCGCTGGATGAAGACGGCTTCTTCTATATCGTGGATCGGAAGAAGGACACAGATCTCTCTCCACCTCAGAGCTTTAATGACCTATCAACTTCGAGATCGAGAAGTGTTATACTGCCATCCGGAGAGTACGAAGCCGCGGTCATTGGCGTGTCGTCGGAGGACGGATGCGAATCGGTCCAAGGCGGTTGTCGTTCCCATCCTCAGGAGCAGAAAGTTCTGAGCACGACCTCGCAAAGCACTGCCGGCGCTACCTGGCTCCATATAAAAGTTCCGAGGTCCATCGAGTTTCGCGGCGAGCTACCACGAACGCTTCTTGGCAAGACGCTCTTTATCCGGGTCCTGCGCAAGGAAAGAACAAAGGGGCAGAAACTGAGAGCGGCTGCGCCCCTCGCACATTCGGGCGTCGTGAGATGAGGGGGGATCGATCACTGGACGGATTGGCGAACCGCTTCCTGAATGCCAAAGCAGCTCGGTAACATGTTTGGCGGTCGGCGCTAAGAGCCGCGGATAGCCCCGGCGACTCAATTCTATCAGATTGATGAGTGGCGGGTTCTCCTGTCTACGGCGATGATGAAGTCGCTCTCTTGCGCCCCGGATCGGTCATGACACGGGGACGGATTCAGAGTAGGCCCACTCCAGATCGCCGCTTCCTCGAGGGCTGGGAGGAATTTCTGCAGGGCCTCGACAAACATGCCGGGTGGCGTCTTGTGCGACGTGTAGTCGGTTTTGTCTTGGATTGCCATCTCATTCGGTCCCACGAACAACTGTCCGTTCGGGCGGGGACTGAAAGTGAATCCCTGCCGGTCGCTTGAGGAGGCAGCGCGGGATACACCAGGCGTCCGGTGAGGCCGTTTCCTTGTCCGGGCTGACCAGTTCGTAATACTCACCACGCACCGGGCGGATGGTATACTTTTTTATAGCGTAAGGCGAGGGCGGCGATATCGTCGGCGTTGAGGCCCGCGGCATTGATCGAGGCACCCTGCGCGGATTCTTTGCCGATCGGTGGTGACGATGTAGGCGGCGGCGTCTTCATCGACGCCAATTACTCGGTTGTTGAGCGCAAATTCGGCACCGGTCGCTTCCGAGTCGGTCTTCAGAGACTGTACAAAGGCCAGGGGTCTATGACTGAGACGCTTGGAATGACAATACCACAGCAGGCGCGGAGATTCGGCTCCCACGCACGCAGCCCCGACGGCGTGACGAACGATACCGGAGTGTTCGTCTTCGCAGGCGTTAACCAACAGTCGCCGCAGTGCGGATACCTCACGCCAGAGACCTCGACGGACATCCTCCACGAAATCGCGATGACCATCCCTGTTCTCAGCAGCGGAATGCCGTGCTCTAATGCGTACGAGACCGCTAGGGCGCTGCCCTCCCGAGCCAGTTTTCCCTTCAGCGAACGGGGATGTTCGTGGATTCCGCTATGGAGCACTCCGCTGTTGCGCCCGCTGGTTTCCTCTGCCACACGATCGTGTAGCTCGATAACCACGACGCGAAGGGGCCTCCGTCCCATCGGCGGTGCATCAACTCTCTGGCGATGGCGCACCCTACGACTCCCTGCTCCCACGATGCAGACATCATACGTGTTCATCGGGCCAGACCCCTCGTATGCGCGTGCAGATCGCGCGCGCAGTGATTCTGGTTCCACAGTATTCAAGCGGCGTTGGCGACTCAGCAGAGCGCTGTCCGCAGCACGTCGGTGTTCTGGGTACACAAAGCAGGGAACCGCATGTCTGATCATCAATCGAATAAGTACGGGAACATTCTGTTTGTCTTTTGCGGGGTGGGTGTAAGGCCGTCATCAGGCGGTTGCGGCCGCAGAATTGGTGAATGCCGGCTTGACCCCGACCCACATCGTCAGTTCCTCAGCCGGAACGTGCAATGCCCTCGCATTTGTCGAGAATCCCGGTGTCGTTGGAGCTGAGAAGCACTCCGCATCTGGGAAGAACATATCACATCCCCGGAAGCAGTCTATGATGTCCACCCGTTCCTTCGAGAGAAGTTGGCGCGTCTCCCTAGGAGTCTTTCCAGAGGCAACACACGGCTGGGGGCCGAGCGAATCGGTTTTCCATGATCTGAGGAGGACAATTAAATTTCTGCCTCTGGTCATGTCCTTTTGTGTACGCATGCCCTTCCGAGTAGCGGGTCGTACAGTGAGTTTTGTCTTTCGTCTCATGGATGCCTTTGCATTCCGCCACAAGTCCTTCCGACGACTCATGCAGGCCCTGAAATCAGGAAGCGTTCGACGAGATGGATAAGTATTTTGAATTCAGGAGGATGAAAGCTTTCCTCGATCCGTTCCCGCTCTTGACTAGATTGGGCGAGCAGTTTGATCTGCAGAAGGTGCTCACAAGCCCGATCGTCTGGCACATCCTCGCTGAACGGTACGAAGATGGATCCACCGTGGTCTTCTCCAATAAAGATTCAGATCTTGCGATGGACGGGAGCGAGGACGCACAGAAGTCGGAAGGCCAAACACGACCTCTTCTTTTCACGCATCCGCGCATCCAGTGGCTCTGTACCCTTTGTTTGAGATGGTTGAACTGGATGGCTACCGGTACCTGGATGCCGATCTCGCAAACCCCCTTCCGGTCGAGGAAGCCTTCAGCGTTGGATGCGATACGGTGTTCATGTTTCTCAATGTTCCGCAGAAAAGCGTTCGTGTCGAGCCGCACCCCCTGCGAGACCTTGTGGAGTTAAACTTCCGCTTGCGGTTGAACGAGCGGTACATTCACCATCGCGTCAAAGAAGCACAGGCGAAAGCCAAGGAGCGGGGCGTGAACCTGTTTGTCATCCGCCCAGACGAGATCCCCGCCGGACTCGGGTTGCTGGAGATTGATAGCAAGGTGATCGAATTTGTAAAGAACCACGAGCGACAGCGTATGAAGGAATATCTCGCAAGCCTTGATACGCACAATCTTCGATTTGCACCGCCAATCTTTTAGTCTCAGCTTGGGTTATTTCTTCAGTCAAGGCGCCGGGGAGACTCTATGCAGAGGGTGTTGAGGATCGGCCATCGTGGGGCTGCGGGCCATGCCCCGGAGAATACTTTGACCGCGATTCGGAAAGGGATCGCCCTCGGAGTCAATTTCGTGGAGGTTGACGTGCGGCGGACGGCGGATGGTGTGCTTGTAGTCCTCCATGATGCGACAGTGAATCGCACGACCAATGGGAAGGGCCGGGTCGATCGTTTGTCCCTACAGCAGGTCAAACAGCTCAATGCAGGGGACGGCGAACACATTCCAACACTGGAGGAAGTGCTTAGGGCAGCCGCAGGAAAAACAGGGCTCATGTTGGAACTAAAGACCAGAGGAACGGCTCGGCAGGCTGCTGAGACGGTGCATCAAGCTGGGTTCAGCAACTCTGTCATCTACGCGTCCTTCTTGCATGACGAGGTTACAACATGTTCGGACGGTCGATCCAGAGGCCCCTTTCATGGTGCTTTTCGGCGGCCTGCCCCGTGCCTCCGTCGTCCGTGCGATTAAATACGGATCTTCCTACGTCGGTCTTCGACACGACAAGGCCACGCGGGGGCTCGTGGACTCATTCCACCGGTCGGGCTTGCGAGTGTTCGTCTATACTGCAGATGATCCCAGCGATATCCAACACGCACTCTCCCTTGACGTTGATGGGGTGATATCGAACTTTCCCGAGCGTATCGCGAGTCAGTAATTCCTATGATATAGAATCTCTATGAAAATCAGGATTGTTCGTGATTATGTGGTATTGCGGCGCACGACAGATGGTGATTGATTTAAGCGTCAGACTCTCGATAGAACATCAGCCATGAGCGAAGTCGGCAGTAAACAACAGGAACCTTCTTTCCCCCAACGTGTCCGGGGCCTCAATTTTTTCGATACAGACGCCAACCTGCACCTCTTTCTAGAGCGGGTGGCGCCGGGGCTTTTGCAGCGCCGGAGCGCAGTTCTGGGCCGAATCGGGGCCTTCGCCGGTGACAGGTTAGACCGCCAGGCCGAACAGAGTGACCAGGATTTCCCGCCTGCCCTAAAGGATTCGCCCAATAACAGGACAGCCCCCACCGGACGGCGCAACGAAATCCGCCTGAACCGGGAATATGAGGAGTGCCAACAGGAATTATATAAAAGCGGCATCCTCGCCGTGTGTTTTGACAAGTCGGATCCCGAGTCGCATATCCTACCTTTCGTCTCAATGTATATGGTTGCGCAATCCGACATTGCCACCGGCTGTCCCTTCGCCATGACGCATCCAACCGCATATGTTCTTGATCGGCTGGCGCCGCACGCCGTGAAAAATAAATACCTGCCGGAAGTCCTGCGCACAGACGGCGAAACCGCCATTTGCGGCACATGGGCCACGGAACGCCACAGCGGCAGCGACATCGGCGGGACGGTGACAACGGCCTCGAAGCAGGGTGACGGAAGCTATCGCCTGGAGGGTCACAACTGGTTCACCAGCGCGTTCGGCTTTAAAAATTCATGGGCATCAAGACGGCGCGCGTCGCAGGGGCACCGGCGGGCGGCAAGGGGCTGGGGCTGTACCTTGTCCCCAGCCATATCGATGACGAATGGGCGGTCGGCAATAACCTTGAGATCACTCACCTGAAGCGCAAGTTGGGAACGCGGGGCTGCCTACGGTTGAAATCGATCTGCAGGGTGCCCTAGCCCATGAAATTGTTCCCCGGGCAGGGCCTGAAGGCGATGATGACGGCGCTGGGCTGCTCACGGGCTCACAATGCCATGGGAGCTGCAGGCGTGATGCGCCGTGCGTATATGGAGTCGCTGTGCTGGGCGGGCCACCGAGAAACTTTTGGCAAAACTGATCGAGCGCCCGATGGTGCAAACCCGCATACTGGATATCGCCGTACAGTGGATGGCGGGATCGGCGCTGGCCTTCGAAGCGGCGCGCAGCTTTGACGATGCCACAAAGGATTCCGGAAAAGAGCCGTGGATGCGGATCCTCACCGCGCTGGCTAAATTCCGTACGGCAGAACAAGCCGTGTGGTGCGCGCAAAAGGCGCTGGAACTTGTCGGCGGCAACGGCTATACGGAAGATTACGCCACCGCCCGCCAGTTTCGCGACGCCATGGTCCTGCCGGTCTGGGAAGGGCCGGAGCAGGTCCAGGCGCTTGAGCTGATGCGCATGATCGCCGGCGACGAACCCGGTGATAGGCTTTTCCCTGAAAAATTGCGTCGGTCCGCGATGCATTACCCGCCGCGATGAGCGGCGAACAGATCAATTTGTCGGCCCTGGCCGGCACGATGGAGGGTTCATTTCAAAAACTGAGGGCAGAACCGCAAAAGCCGAGCTGGTCGCGGACGAATTCCTGCGCAGAATGTCAGATGTCCTGACCTATGCTCTGCTCTGCGAAGAAGCGGCGTGGACATACGTCAAGAAACACGATGGCACGAAACTGCTGGTTTGTCGTGGCTACCATGCCCGCGTCTGGCCCGGAGAATTTGTCGCGCCGTCTTTTTCTCCCGGCGCGTTACTCCGTCATTTCAACCGAATTGTGCAGGCCACGCCCATTCCTCCCGCCCTTGTGAGCAATCAGGATCCTGACCCGTAAGAGCTTTCTCGGTAGCGGAGAAACGGCTGCCGTTGCTCTTGAGTGAACATAAGTGAATCCAGGGCCTTTCCTAAATATAGCCAGTTGAATTGGGCATCCGGCATTGCTAATACGATGTTATCCCGGCGAAACCGGGATCGAGTTGCTTAATGGCACCACATTCACTGCTTTCGCAGGAGTGACAGCGTGGGGGAGCGATTGCCGGATTCTTAATTTGAGATTGTTCTGTCCCACCGAATTTCTGGGCAGCCTGTTTCACCATGTTGGCATCATGATGAAAGCAGCTTGTCCGTAGTTTTTGATCCGCTTCTCTAATGCCAGCTCCAGGCTCTCCTTGGATCCCCGCTGAAAGAGCATCTTCTCCCGAGTCCGGTATCGCTTATTTTTCTTGTACGGGTTGATTTAGAGAACGTGGCGCGCGACATGTGCCGAGTCAGGCTACTCGGCTGTGTAACGCATATTCTGGCCTTCCCCTGATTTTGTGGACACCTTCCAGGCATAATCAGCGAAGGGAGGTGCCTCATGGGCCAGTCGCGACGAAGTTTCACCCCGGAGTTTAAGCAAGAAGCGGTGGATTTGTGTCGGTGCGGCGGGAAAAGACTCCATATTAAAGGAGTTATGTAACTGGGTACCCGGCGATCCAGTTTTTAGCGTTTGCACAAACGTCTGAACAATTGTAAGCTTTTTGCCGTTTTATCGAACGCCGACGGAATATTAACCTACTGCCTAATCCCTTCAACGCTTGGGAATAGACTATGGCAGTTCAGAAACTAATGCTCATGCCTATTTGGGAGTGGTGTAAGAAGCCCAACATTGTCGCAGCAGTGATTGTTGCAGGATTTGTATCAGGTACTTTTGTTCCCCACCTCGTTTCTGGTTCCGGTCCAGATGCTCCTACTTGTGGACGGTTTGACTACAGCCGACAATGTGATCTCTCGCCAACTCTTGCCCTCATTCTGGATTTAGTCGTCGGAGGTCTCTTGGCGCTATTTCTTTACTATTTGTCCAAGCGTAATCAGATACGATTAGACCAAATCATCGCGTCTCAGGAAGCACTAAGGCATAGACGGATGGATTATGCAGCCCAGCATTTGAAGCAGCTCTTTCAGCTCACTCTTTTCACGATGAGCGTCACGAAGCGATCAATCTCTCACTACAACTTGACCGTGGGATTGGCAGATGATGAGAAACCAATGTGGATGAAGGCTGTGACACTCTCTGAGCTCAGGAGGGATGAAGCAAAGTTGGGGCGCGTGTTGCAATCAGTGAGGAATATCCTGACTGCCGCGAATGATGTGCTCGACCCTGACATCGTGACGAGGGTGGAGGGTGTGTGTAACTATCTTGGCGAAATATCTGTAGAGCAACAAGCGGACGGCACGATGGAGTTCCCAAAATATGAGGTGTGTCGGATAAAGGTGCAGTATCTGATAGAGATGCTTCAAACCTATTCTCGTGAGACTCGTTCGTTCAAAGACATCGTTGAAGAGCCGAGTAGAACTTCTACCATTGATACTGAGCCTGAGCTCGCAGAGGAGGTGAAACACTAAATGGCACTACGTGATGATAACGAGCGAATTCCAAGCGGGCGCGATTATAAAAAGGCATTCGGTCAATTTTCATCCAATAAAACTCAACGAATTACCACCTTAAAGCCTATTGAGGTTCTACTGGATGCACAAGCTGATGCTGGTGGAGGAGTCCACACGATAGATTTCAACAAGGGCGATATCATCATTAGACAGTCAGGCATGTACCTAATTATCGCAGGTCCTCAGCTTGGTAAGGTGAGAGGCGCCACTCCCCGGTGGATCGATCTTTGGCTAAGGGTGAATAACATCGATGTGCCGAATTCGAACATACGGACTGTCATCATCGATCCACAGGAAAAGACGGTTGGCATGATGAACTCTGTGCTGCCGCTCAATAGAGGGGATACGCTGAATATTGTGATGGCAGCGGAGACAATCGAGGAAGGCATGGGGCTCGAGACGATCGCACCAGATGGTGAACCTAGCTAATCCCTAGTATTATCGTCACAGTGGTCCAATTAGATTGACGTTGTTCTGCCCCAGTTAAAATTGTGGAGAGGAGGCGTAGTCCTACGGGCTCTCAGACGTGTTTGGAGCGGGCGAGACTCAGGGGATGCTCTCGATCGGATTCCTGTACGAGTCGTTTGATTACGCGCTCCATCCGACCATGCGTCTGCTTCTCAACCGCCAAAGTTTCCAGGCCGTACTCCTGGCCCCGGACCCAGCGCACGATCGCAGCAGCCACAACGATGCGTTCTTCGTTCGGCAAATTGACGGTCAATGGAACACATCTGCCCAACCTGCAAGGGCAAATCGCCCGAGAGTTTCCACCCGCTCAACGAAAGGTTCCAGACCGTACCTTTGTCCTTTGAACGGGCCAGCGTTGTACGTGACGGAGCCATGCACGGGGAAGCGTTGGTAGAGACGAAGCGTGAAGGGCATAGACGCCTCGGAGAGAGGCCTATTATAGGAGGGAAACGAAGAAAGGTACAAGGACCGAGCAGAAAAATCAGCCACTCGAGGGAGTAATCGACGGCAGGTGGTGGATCCTTGGCTCGAAGGAATTACTGGCCAAGATGCTGGATCTCCAGTGGCTTGAACGCAGATGCGAATGGGGAGGTTCTCCCTATTGCGGAGGACTCTAATTTGGGCGGTCAACCGCACGCGATCCCCTTCTCTCAACGGTTCGATGAGACGATCGGAGCGACGGATTGCCACCTCAATGGAGCCCGTGTCATCTTGCAGCGTGAAGGTGGTATTCCCACACCTCCTCCTAGCTCATTCTGGCGCGAACGCGACAGATGGACCTCACCTTGGAGCGTCACCAATTCCAAATTGAGGAGTCCGCAGACGAGCGAAGGCTCTCGATTGACACCTGGCCCCACGCCTCGGTGGCCGACCATCAGGAGGACGCCCAATAATCCAGCTCGCACAGGTTCCATGGACTGTTCCTTCCTCGATTCAAGTTTAGCAGATAGATGCACATCGGCCAGGGTGCGCCCGTACTTGTCGAGGCCGTGCGCTTGAAGCGTGACTTCTTCACATGCGGCTCCACCGGTCCAATCAAATTTGATTCAGCACCGAATCGTTTTCGATTCACGCGGACCGCGTTCCATCCTCATGGAGCCGCGTCCTGGCAGGCACAATTCCTGGAAAAATCGCAGTCTGCGACGGAGGACGAGTGCCTTTTGGATTAGGCATGTGGCTTGCTGGATATTGAGCTAGCTCGTATCTCGGTTCCTGCAATGCTGTAGGAAGTCTCCCAGAATGAACATCTTTGTCACCACCATGTTTTTGCTACCGCTGGTGCTCGTGACCCGTTATCTCTATGTGTCCGGCGTGTTCACCAATCGGAGAGCGTTCCAGTTTACCTTTTATATCCTGTTGACCTTCTTTGCGCTGATCATCGGGATCGGCGGCCTTAAACTTTCCTACCAAGGCTACGACCTTCCGACAACAGCCCCGCTGTCGCTGAGTGAGGTTCTGCCCGAACCGTAAGCAGCTCTGCAACACACCTGCACGATGCGGGACACAGGGTTGCCCCTCCGCGGGTCGATGCATAATCCTCTTATTGTTCTCGGAGATGTGATCGTCCGCACCGGGTGCTGTGCTTGTCGTGTGCTACTGCATCACGAGCACTCGCCGCCCGTCCATAAGCCAGATGATTAAAGAACCGCTGGTAACGGGATGTCTGAAACGAGAAGCAACCTACACCTGAACAATGGAGACTGTGGAAGAGTGTTGGGCAGAGAGTTCTGCGAAAGGAAGGATGTCCTTCTCGGGTTGACTCCGAAGCACACAATTGGTCGTAGGCAAGGGGCTCGTGCCGTTTCGCCGAGACTACCTATGGGGTCGTTCGGAGTCAACCCGATCGGCACAAGGGGAGACAGGCCCCTAATAAGATGAACGATGGTTCCAGTGTCTTTTTGTCAAGCCCCTGCGGGTCAGTAGGGGCGAAGTGGCCTCATTGGACTGGAAACGAAATGATAATTCCCTCCCATCACATCGTAGAGCTTGTAGTCCCGCTTTGTGCTCAGCTCATGGCTGTTATGGCACGCGACACAGGTGATGGAGACGGCCCTGTCCGCAAATATCGCCTTATAAAAGTGTTTGCCACCTTCGGTAATGATTCCCGCATAGGGCTTCCGGGGATTCTTTGCCACCGCTTCCAGACCCGCTCGTTCGAACTGATCCGCAGGCCCGTTTTTGTTTGTAAATCGGCCCCAGGCTGGCCAACCGGATACGAAGCCCGAGTCCGAGCCCCTGAATCTCTTGACCAGCCATCTGTAGCATTTGAGCCGGAAGAGGCAATGTCCTCCCTCGCTTTCCAATCTTCCGCCGCCACAGTGGACCTTGAGATCCTGCAGCCGATCCACGACATGGGTGGAATAGATGGTCCGATCGGCCTGAATGACCGCATGAATGTACTCTGCCACCACTTCCGGTGGAATTCCGCCGTCTCTCCGGCCTGCGCGACATCCACTGCGACACTGGCGAGCATGATGGCGCAGAGTCCGCCAAGGATCCGTCCCGCTGTTTTCTCGATCATGGCAAACCTCTTTATCAGCTCTCTGAGGCAGAAGCTGCTTCAGAAGAGCACCTCGTCATCGGGATCATTGCATCTCTCACCGCCCATCTCCATCGCGTCTCCTGACTCCCTCGATTCTGCCAATAGGCCCTCACAAGTCTCGAAGTCCGGTTACTTGGATGATGGTTTCGCATGCAGCATAAAGATCTCCCCTCGCATGGTGTCATCAGTAAACTTTCCATGGATATTGCACCAGAAATGAAACCGATCAAAGCCGGCGTCAGGGATGTCAAAGCGAAGCATCACGCTGTCTTTCGGCTCAACCCGAACCCCGACCGCGGTGTGGGTATACACGAGGGTCGCCCGGCCTGAGATCTGAAGGTCCTCCGCCTTCATGAGCAACGGTGAGACGAACTCATGCGCCACCTCATCCTCATTGCGGAGCTGGATGACGATGTCCCTCCCGACTTGTAGGGAAAAGGCTGGATTCGGTAGAGGGTTCCCTGGTTGTGCCCCTTTGATCACGTGAAAGTATTTGTCCTTCATCACAAGGACCACATCGGGGTCATACAGCGACTCCTCGGCCGAACTTATTCCGCCACTCCCTAGCGCGAGGGCGAGCGGGATAATTAACGCTGTCAATGTCAATCGTGACAGCACCTTTTTGCCTCTTCATTTTTGTCACGAACGCATTCCGTGGTGAGAGCCCGCCTCTGGTTTGTCTTAGCCACTGCATTGTACCGGTCCGTCCCTCGTGAGAGGCCAGGTTCGATCATAAGGCAAGATGTTTCCCTCTGAGGTTGCCCAGAGGGACCGACGAGGAAGTGGGAAGCGTCAAGGAACTCGGGTGGCCCGAATCGATCGGACGACCCGGCGTACGGTGACCTGAGCCTTCATCACATCATCAGCCGCCGATATCACCCCTGGTCTCTATGATCACCATTTCCCCGCGCATCTTTTGCCCATGCTCCTTCCCATGGACATTGCACCAGAAGACATCATAGGTGGATTCAATGGCGCCATATTCGTCCTCCTTCGACAGAGGGGCATTAAATTCAAGGGTCACCGTTTGCCCTGGATCGACGCGAACTCCGGAGGCTCGTGCGGTCTTCACCAAGGTGGCATTGCCCGAAATGCGGAACGGGACATCCCGGAAGAGTGTGGACATAAACTCATGCGCCACGAGATCCCTGTTGTGAAGTTGAATGGCTGCCGGCATCCCTGCCATGAGAGTAATAGCCCTTCTCTGTCGCCCCTTTTGTGATGTGAAAGGATTTCTCGCTGATCTCAATGGCCACATAGACTTCTTTTAATCCGGCCCCACCAACCGGTACTTGCGTCTTGTCCTCAACTGACCCGGCACTCGCTGTGCGCAGCAAAGGCAAGCGCGACAACGACTGTACTTATGACGCTGACGTAGCGCATAGCTCATCCCTCCTTGCTAAAGATTGATTTGCCCGATATCTGTTTGCCTCATTCTTTAAGCCGCCGATTGCAGGTCCAGGCTAGGCCGTCCGTGGGAAGGTGTCAAGGCGCTCAGACGCGTTTGGATGGTGAGACGGACCATTGGCAGTCGCCCCTATCCATAAAAAGCGGCTCAAGCTTTTTAGACGTTCAGGACGGTGAGAGGGGAGCCGGTGCTGAGTCTTGTCCCGTGCGAGCCACCGGTTCGCATTTTTCCTACTCCCGGTTTTACTCCTGATTCCAAATCCAACTCAATCACACGCCTCACCAGGCCGAGAGGCATAACTCGTGAGAGTTGCAAAAGATTTTCTCACTCTGTCACACTCTATCACTGTCTCCTCAGGTGTGCATTCTAAGCTGAAGGTCGCTGGTTCGACTCCAGCCGAGGCACCACAGGGTTGTTGATCTATGCGCTGGTTGTTTCGCCCATCTCGTCTTGCGATTCTTGCTGTGGGCGTAGTGCTCGTCTACACGCTCGTCGGTTTTTTCTCGTTCCCTACCTGATTACAGCTTACGCGATCCCTGCGGTTGCCGAAACGCTCAAGCGTCCGGTGCTGGTCAAAGAGGTGGAGCTGAATCCCTTTGCGCTGTCGCTTCGGTTGACGGGCTTCGAAATTCGGGAGACGGATCAGTCTGCCTTGCTCGGCTTTGAGGAGTTCTACGTCAATCTTCAGGCAAGCTCCCTCATTCGTCGGGCCTATGTGTTCGATACCATCCGGCTCACGGTGCCCTATGTGTCCGCGCGAATATTCAAAGACGGGCGCATGAATCTGGCGGAGCTTGTGCCGTCGGGCGATGGGTCACAACCGTCCGTGCCGCCGCAGGCCGAGAAGACCCCAGCCGAGATTCCCGCCATCGAAATCGGAGAGTTCGAAATTTCGCAGGCGATTGTCGAATTTCGCGATGAATCGAAGCCCAAGCCCTACGTGCCTCGATATCGTCCCGATCCATATTGTGCTCAAGAATTTCCATACCAAACCGGGCGGAGACAATTCGTATGCCTTCACAGCGGAGTTGGACAAGGGCGAAACTCTCTCATGGGCCGGCACCGTCTCGCTCGAACCGCTGCGATCGTCCGGTAAGTTTTCCCTCTCCGGCGTGAAGTTGCCCAGGCTGTGGCAATACCTCCATGATCGATTCCGCTTCGACGTCACCGACGGCACGGTCGCGGTCGATGCCGGGTACGCGCATCGATGTCGATGCGACTCCCATCGGACTTCACGTGTCACAAGCGAACATCCGGATCGAAAAACTGGCCATCAAGGAAGATGGGAGTCTCGACCCGGTGATCACGATTCCGGCGCTGAACGTAGGGGGGTCGATGTGAACCTCGCGACGCGCGAGGTGACGGTTCGGGATATCGCAGTTGTGCGTGCGTCGTTCACTGCCTGGTTGAATCCCGACGGCACCGTGAACTATCAGCACATGTTTGCTCCGGTGGACTCCGTCCAACCTCCGCCTGCTGTAGAGCAGCCCTCCTCCTAAATCTAAGGATGAGAAACCGTGGGCTGTCTGGCTCAAAGGAGATCAGGCTGGAAGACCATGCGATCGACTTTGAAGATCGCACCTTGCCGACTCCGGCCCAAGTCGAGGTGCGGTCATTGACCGTCAAGACCCGCGACGTGCGGATTCCGATCAAAGGAGGCTCTTGCCGATTGAGGTGGGAATGCAGCTGAATGAGACCGGGACTATTCGTGTGAATGGATCGGTGCTGCCCAACCCGCTTCAGGCTGATGTCGCCCTGGTGATCAAGCGACATTGCGATCAGGCCGTTTCAGCCGTACTTTGAGAAATTTATTCGTACCGATGTCCAGTCCGGGGCCGTCAATCTGGATGGAACGATGCATCTTGCCACCAACCATCCAAACGGTCCGCTCATGTCGTATGAAGGTGATGTCCGCGTCGAGGGATTGAGCGTGGCTGACCGCGAGCAGGGCGACGAGGTGGCTTCGCTGCAAACATTGTCTCTCAACAAAGTTCTTGTGACCGTCGATCCCACCACGGTCTCGATTAAAGAGGTGGGACTTCAGCAGCCCATGGCGCATCTAGTCGTGAGGCCGGACGGCGGATTGAATCTCGGCAGGCTTGTCGTTGTCGCACCGCCATCGGCTTCGGCTGATGAGAAGCCTGTGGAGCCTCAGAAAGCCAAGAGTCCACCAGTTCCGATGACGATCGGTGTGGTGAAACTTACGAAAGCGGCCGCGACGTTTCGGGATAACTCGGTGCAACCGCCTGTCCAGACTGGGATTTCCAATCTGACCGGTACGATCAAGGGGCTGTCGTCGAAGCAGCTGGCCAGGGCGGACGTCGACCTCTCCGGTCGAGTGGGAAGGTGGGGTCGCTCAAGATCGCCGGGACGATCAATCCCTTGAGCGAGGATGCATTTACCGATCTCACAATTTCCCTCGGGGGGATGGACTTGACCGCTGCAAGGTCCCTACAGCAGCAAGTTTGTGGGCTATGGTTTGTCGAAGGGGAAGCTCTCTCTCGATTTGAAGTACAGGGTCTCCCAAAAACAACTTGAAGCGGAAAACAAAGTGGTGGTCGATCAATTGACATTCGGGGAGAAGGTCGACAGTCCGGATGCGACCTCGCTGCCTGTGATGCTGGCTGTGGCGCTCTTGAAAGATCGCCATGGACGAATCGATATTGATCTGCCCATTCGCGGCAACCTCAAGGATCCCGACTTCAAGTACGGCAAGGCGGTCGTCTCGGTGTTGCTCAACCTGCTCACAAAGATTGTGGCGTCTCCGTTTACGCTGATAGGGTCGCTCATTCCTGGCGGTGGCGATGCCGAAGAGCTGCAATATCTCGAATTTGATCCTGGAGCTGTCGCAGTTGTCGCGACAGAACTGAAGAAAGTCGAAGCCATCGCGAAGGGGCTCGAGGAACGGCCTGGTTTGCGCCTGGAGGTCACCGGCACTGCAGATCCTGTTCGGGATCGACAGGTGCTTGCTCTTCAGAAGCTCAAAGCGCAACTGCGCGCAAGATGGCAGCAAAGGAAGGGCGTATCAAAAGGAGCTGACTTTCCGATTGCTGAAGAGGAGCGCGCGATCAAAGAGCTCTTCGATCAACAGCGTAGCCTGCAGCCGGTGGCGGGGACGGCGGAGGGCGAGCAGATCCCTTCGAAACCGCCTTCGATTGAGGAAATGCGGCAACAGCTTGCTACCGGCATACCGGTTCCCGATTCGGATCTCCGTCTTCTGGCACAGCAACGGGCGGAACAGATGCGTGGACAATTAGTCGTGAATGGCAACCTTGCCGACGAGCGTGTGTTCTTGACCGAAGTCGATTTGACGGCGGCGGATCACGAAAAGGTGAGAAGTCGATTGAATATTACGGCTGGTCAATAAACCGGGGTTCCCTCTTGCACTTCGTCCGGGAAAGAAAGTATCGTAATGCATTGAGCGATATCGAATCACTAGATTGAATTAAAGGAGGCTACCATGGCAGTACGACTGGGAGATGAGGCGCCGAATTTTACGGCAGAGACAACCGAAGGCACCGTCAATTTTCACGAGTGGTTGGGTGGCGGGTGGGGCATTCTCTTCTCGCACCCGAAAGACTATACCCCTGTCTGCACCACTGAGTTGGGGACCGTCGCCAAGATTACGCCGGAGTTCAAGAAGCGGGGCGTGAAAGTCATCGCTGTCAGCGTCGACCCATTGGATTCGCACAAGGGGTGGATCAACGACATCAATGAAACGCAAAAGACCACGATGAATTATCCGATCATCGCAGATCCTGAGAAGAAGGTCGCAACCCCTGTACGACATGATCCATCCGAATGCGATAGACAACATGACCGTTCGATCAGTCTTCATCGTCGGCCCGGACAAAAAGGTAAAGTTGACATTGACCTATCCAGCTTCATGTGGCCGTAACTTCGATGAATTATTGCGGGTAGTTGATTCACTCCAGTTGACCTCAAAGTTCAAGGTCGCCACGCCGGCCAACTGGAAGGACGGGGAGGATTGCATCATCACTCCGGCTGTGAACGACGCTGAAGCAAAGACGCTTTTCCCCAAGGGTTTCAAGAGCGTGAAGCCGTATCTTCGGTACACCCCGCAGCCGAACAAGTAGCGAACTCTTTGACCAGCATTGAGGGCGGGAGAGGCTGTGAGCTTCTCCCGCCCTTCGCTTGTCTGGGCGTGTCTCCTTCCCACCCCTGTCCGTGCAGCGGACAGGAAAGGGATCGGCTGATTGCTGGGGGAGAAGAACTGTGCTAACGTAAATTCTCAATGCGACAGATATGTGACAAGTCATCGTGTTCTCGGGTGGTGGTCCTCGTGTGGGCGTCCATATGGATGCTCGTGGTCCCGTTCTTCCATATCCATCCCGAAGCCGATCATCATCACGGGGATGCGAATCATGTTCATGGTGGCACAGTCCATACGGTGTTCTCCCCGGACCTCGAATGCGAGTACACAGAGACCATCCACGATCCGACTTGCCCTGAAGCAGCGCATCAGCACCTTCAAGCTCGTGCACATCCCGGTCATGTGCTCAATCACCCTGAGATAGCATTCTCACTGCTGACCGCTTCGATCGATCGTCCACTGCCGAAGCCGGGGATTGCGGTTGCTGGATTACCAGTCGCTGAGAATCTCACGGCTCAACGAGCTGTTGCCGTCGCTTCGTTGAAACCAGGCGTTTCACAGACCCTTCTGTTTCTCTCCACCACACTCCCTCTGCGTGCTCCTCCTTCCCAATCCCTCTGATCCATTTTCTTATTTTTGATGATCCAATAACGCAGGCGTATCGCCGTCAGTGATCGGTGAGGGACGGTACCCTTCCGTATTTCTGACCGTCGGTCTTTCCGGAGATCGCGATCATTTCCGCCTTGAGCCTTCCGGCTCATCGTGGATGGTCTGAAGATATAGCCTGCGAAGGAAGAGCAACAATCAGTGACTCGTCAGGGCATGACATCGCTACTCGAGTACGTCCAGGCGTGCGCGATCTTTCCATCGCCTCGGCTCGGCTCGGTTTGAACGTGCCGTCGGTGGGATCTGACGATTCAGAAGGAGCCTGACCATGAGAAGCAGATGGACCGCACAGACCGGATTGTGTGTGCTCACGTCGGTCCTGCTCGTCACAGCCTGTGGGGATTATAGCAGCGAATCACCAGCATCGGAGCCGAAAGCGAGTCCACAGTCAGGGGCTCCTCGCATCATCACCATTCAGCCTCCGGCGTCCGTGCGGGGCCGAATACGGATCGACCCGGTTGCCGCACACATGGTTCCAGAAGTGGTGACGGCTCCAGGCGAAGTCGCGCTCGATCTGAAGCAGGTCGCCAAGATTACGTCCCGGATCGAAGGGCAAGTCGAAAAGATTCACGTGCAGCTCGGTGATCGGGTCAAGCCAGGTCAGCCGCTCGCAGCCATCGGCAGCTTGCAGTTCGATCAGTTGATTGAGGAGTACCTCGTGAGCAAGGCGCAGGTCGATGTGGCCGAGAACACCTTCCGGCGGACGCAGAAACTGCGAGCCGAGGACATCGTGTCCGAGCGAAAGCTCATCGAAGACAAGGGCCGATACCTGGAAACGAAGGCGAGATTTCAGCACGTTCGGGAGAAACTACAGAACATGGGCATGACGGCAGATGAGTTACATCAGCTGGAGCATGGAAGCCATCAGGAGGGACATCGCTATATCCTGACCTCGCCGATCGCCGGAACGGTTGTCGCGCAACATGTGGTGCGAGGGCAGGGCGTGGCTCCTGGATATGAACTGTTCGAGGTTGTCGATACGAGCCGGGTCTGGGTCTTTGCAAATCTGCCGATCGAACAGGCCCGAAAGTTCAAGGAGGGCGATGTCGGGACGATCCTGCCCAAGGGCGGTGAGCCGGTCACGGCTCCGCTCACCTATCTTGCACCGGTCGCGGACGAGACCACACGCACAATTCGAGTTCGGTTCGAGGTCGCAAACCAGCAGCACCGCCTGAGGCCACGAGAGTATGTGGATGTTCAGCTGGCCATTGCGAGCCCACCGACCTTGGCCATCCCCGTCTCAGCAGTGACGACGGTGGACAAGGTGCGCGGGGTCTTCGTACAGCGGGAGACTGGGTATGCCTTCGTCCCGATTGAAGTCGGCCGCGAAGGCGGGGTTGGGTTGAAGTACGGAAGGGACTGACAGAAGGCGAGCAGGTGGTAATCGACGGTGTCTTTGACCTGAAGAATGTCCACCTGAAAGAACACATCGGGTCCGGGGAAGGGGATAGGATGGAACGGCTGTTTACCCTCTCGCTGCGCTACCGATTCTTTACTGTGGTGGCGATGGGTTTCGTGATCGCTATCGGCTTGTGGTCCTTCTCCCACCTTACCATTGACGCCATGCCGGATCTGACCCCGGTCCAAGTCCAAATCCTGACCCGTTCTCCAGCACTGGGCCCGGTTGAAGTGGAACAGTTCATCACCTTTCCAATCGAGGCCTCACTGAGCGGATTGCCTGCCCTCCGAGAACTCCGCTCTGTCTCGCGGTACGGGCTCTCGGCGGTCACCGCAATTTTCGAAGATCGGACGGACATCTACCGCGCGAGACAGTTGGTCAGCGAACGACTTGCCCGTGCGATGGAACGTATCCCAGTCGAGTATGGCCGTCCGATTGTGGGACCACTGACGACCGGATTGGGCGAAGTCTATCAATTCACCGTAAAGGAAACGGCTACAGTGCCATGGCGCTCCGAACGCTTCTCGAATGGGAGATTGGGATGCGGCTGCGAGCCGTACCGGGCGTGGTCGAAGTCAATATTTGGGGAGGAGAGCCTCAGCAGTTCCAAGTTGTAGTAGAGCCCGCGAAGATGCTGTCCTACAAACTATCGCTTCGGCAGGTGTTTGAGGCGCTCGAACGGAACAATGCCATCGCCGGCGGCGGCTACATTGAGCATCAACGCGAGCAATTGCTCATTAGGGGTGAGGCCTTGGCAACCCAGGTGGCGGACCTCGCGAGGATTGTGGTGGCGCACGGCCCCGGCGGGGTGCCGATTTACATCTCAGACCTCGCAGAGGTGAAGGAGGCGTCGGCGCTCCGCATCGGCGCGGCGACGGCGATGGGAGAGGAGCGAAACCGTCATCGGAATGGTCCAGATGTTGGCGAGGCGAGAACGCGCAACAGGTTGTTGAACGTGTCAAAACCCGAGTGAGAGAGATTGAAGCGATTCTCCCCTGGTGTGACGATCGAGCCCTACTACGATCGGACCATCTTCGTCTCGAAGGTGATCCGCACCGTCCGCAACAATTTGCTTGAAGGGGGACTCCTCGTCATGGCCGTGCTGTTCCTCTTCCTCGGCGATCTCCGCGCAGGCGTGATCGTGGCCTCCGCCATTCCGTTATCGATGTTGATCGCGTTCAGCGGGATGATGCAGGCGGGACTCTCCGGCAACCTCATGAGCCTCGGCGCCATCGACTTTGGATTGCTCGTGGATGGTTCGGTGGTGATGGTCGATAACATCCTCCGGCGATTGGCGAAGAAAGGCGTCATGAGCCCGGAAGCACGGCTGAGTGAGATCCAGGCGGCTGGCCGCGAGGTGCTGCGCCCCATGACCCTCGCCGTCAGTATCATTATTCTCGTGTACGTACCGATCCTGGCGCTGACCGGAATCGAAGGAAAAATGTTCCGTCCGATGGCATTGACCGTCATCCTGGCCCTGGCTGGATCGCTCCTCCTCGCGGTGACGGTCACCCCGCTGCTCGCCTTCTGGTTTGTGCGGGCGAAACCTGGACAGGAAGACACTCGTGTGATCGGCATGCTCCGCCGTGCCTATGAGCCCCTGCCTCCGATGGGCGATCGCACGCCCGGCATGGGTGGTCACACCGGCTGTGGGGCTGTTTGTCGTGAGTCTCGGAATCACCGCGTCGCTCGGCATCGAGTTTGTCCCTCGACTCGACAGAAGGAGATATGGCAGTACAAGTATGGCGGTTACCCAGCGTGTCGCTGAGCGAGTCGGTCCGGAATGCTTTGGACGTTGAACGGGTGGTTCGCCAATTTCCAGAAGTCGTGCAGGTGGTGACCAGAACCGGGAGCCCCGAGGTGGCGACCGACGTGATGGGAGTGGAGCTGTCCGATATGTTCGTCATCCTCAAGCCGCAGCACGAATGGACGACGGCCAGTACTCGTGAGGACCTGATCGCCAAGATGAAGCCCGCTATTCTCGAAGCGGTTCCTGGCATCGGCCTCGGATTCACGCAACCGATCGAGATGCGCTTCAACGAATTAATCGCGGGAACGCGCTCCGATCTCGCCGTCAAAATCTTTGGGCCTGATCTGGACGTGCTCAAGCAGCAGGCCGAGGCCGTGGCCCGTCAGTTAGAAACCGTGCGGGGCGCAGCCGACGTGAAAGTCGAGCAGGTCGCAGGCCTTCCACTGCTGCGAGTGATTGTGGACCGGGAACAGATCGCCCGATATGGGCTCACGGCAGACGATGTGCTCACCCTTGTTCAAACCACACGTGTGGGACGTGTCGTCGGCACGGTGGTGCAAGGCTCCCGACGCTTTGACCTGGTCGTCCGCCTAGCCGACAGCGCGATTAGCGGATCCTCTCGCACTGGGCAATCTGCTCATCCCAACCGGTCAGGGTGAACTCGTCCCCCTCTCCCGCGTGGCGGCGCATCCGAGTGGACACGGGACCGGCGCAGATCAGCAGGGAGCATGTGCAGCGACGTATCGTCGTGGAATCCAACATTCGAGGAAGGGATCTGGGCAGCTTTGTGGCAGAGGCTCAGCGTACGATGGCGTGAGGTATCGCTTCCGAGAGGGTATGAATTGACGTGGGGCGGACAATTTCAGCATCTCCAAGAAGCCACCAGCCGCTTAGCTGTGGTCGTACCGATCACCCTCCTCCTGATTCTGGGTGTCCTGTCAGTCATCTTCGGGGCCATGCGCCCGGCGTTGCTGATTTTCTCAATGTCCCCCTGGCGTTATCTGGTGGCATCCTGGCCCTCTGGCTACGCGGTTTGCCGCTCGAGTATTTCGGCAGTCATTGGATTCATTGCCCTGTTCGGCATTGCGGTGCTCAATGGTGTGGTGTTGGTCAGCCATATTCGGCTACTTGAAACAGAAGGGCTCCCAACCGATCAGGCAGTCACACGGGAGCCATGGATCGACTCAGGCCTGTGCTGATGACGGCACTCGTCGCCAGCCTCGGCTTCCTTCCCATGGCGGTGGCCACCAGCATGGGAGCCGAGGTCCAGCGGCCCCTCGCGACCGTCGTCATCGGGGGACTGTTTACCTCGACGGTGTTAACCCTGCTGGTCATCCCTGCGGTCTATGGCAGAATAGGTAAGCAACGTTCCGGAAAACTCCAAGGGGAGGGGGCAGACAATCAGCGGAGCATCGGCAGAAGCGCAAACACGAATCCCACCACTATAGCCCGCCTGAAGAGGAGGATAAATATCTTGACCGGTGCGGGGATTGAGTTCATTCCTTTGGAGTCCAGCCAAAGACGATAACCGCCATACCAAGCACGGCGATTCCGGCTCCGGTCCAGTCGAAGACGGAGAGCTTCTCGCCGTCCACGACCTTGAGCCAGACGAGGGCCGTTGCCACGTATACACCTCCATAGGCAGCATAGACCCGTCCGCTGGCGGCGGGGTGGAGAGTGAGGAGCCAGACAAAGGCGGCGAGGCTGAGCGCTGCCGGAACCAAGAGCCAGATTGATCCGTCCTTGCGAAGCCAGAGGTACGGGAGAAAGCAGCCGACAATTTCGGCAAGGGCGGTGAGGACGAAAAGCGCAGCGGTCTGGATCAAGATCATAGGTACGTCCTCCTTCTTATGGGCGATAACGTCTCATCATGTACGACAAGAATCAAGTTCGAAGGTCAGGGGTCATGGGGCAGTTTGAAATCTGTTCAAGAGTGAGCCACCCGGTGTTCCTCACGCGCTGCCCTCCAGACTTCCGCGCGGCATCGGCGTTCATCGCCGCGATGCCAAGCCCAACGATCAGGTCCGGCCATCCGGAACGCGTATAGCCGTCACGAATCCTGCTGCGATGATTGCGACGTTTGCCAGGACATCATTTCGAGCCGACAGGAACGCCGCTCGTGTCAGACTGCCGCTATGTGCCCGGAATTGCACCAGCATGAATGCGCACGACAGATTGATGATTAACGCACCGCCACCAGCCAGCGAGAGGGGAAGCGGGGCAGGCGGCATCGGCACCAAGAACTTCTCCCACGCGGTCCACAGCGTAGCGAGGCCTGGTATGAACAGGATGCCGGCGAGGGCCATGCCCACACGAGCCCGGCTGGTTGCACTCCAGCCGAGACGCGATGGCGATCAAGAAATTAACCGAGGCGTCTTCTAAAAGTCGACGCTATCCGCAAAAGCGAGACCGAGTCGATCGCGAGGGCCACCGCAAACTCGACACCAAAATAAGCCAGGTTTAGGGCAGCAACGATGATGACAACTTTTCGTAGATTCGCGTTCATTCCTCAGCCCCAGCAACTTCCTCCGTTTTAGATGCCGGCAGTATACCTTGGTCAAGGCGGCCAGATTTCAAACCGACCCAATACCGGTCAGGGCAGACGGGTGACAATTTACAATATTCTGGTTCCGCGAGGGACGGCCACTTGGTTGCGGGATTGCCGGAGCAGCTATTCTTATTCTCTATGGCATCATTCCGACATTTCAGCCGGCCCACTTTGGCCGGGTGTATGCCGCGTATGGCGGCATGTTCATTTACTGAGGAGAGTCGTTGCAGGATGCCTCAAAAGGTCGTCCAGCAAGGCCGCAGCGAGCGAAGAGGTGAGGCGTACGCTTCGGTACGTTGAACCTCTGAGCGAAGCGAGAACGACGCTGGCGGACTTTTCAGGATCCTGCTTCTATACGAGTAGCAAGCCGGCGTTGCGAACCTTCTTCCATGAGGTTGTACCGAGGAAGGTCTCAAACTCCTTTACGGTACCTGGAAATGTGGTTTTCGTTTCCCGGAGCAGGGGATAGGGACGCGATGGGTTGTTGTGAGGCGTGGATTGTCGAATCAGATTGTCAAGCCACTGAGTTTGTTGGTTGGGGAGTGTGACGGCCTCATCGCTGGTATGCCCCGGCAGAATAAGTCGTGTTCTCCTGCCGACAGGTTCGCAGACTGGCTTCCTCCGAGCCACACGAATCGCCGCTCTGCCTTTGGGTCATCTTTCAGAGTTCGTTCCTTGAGAAGACGACGTACCCACATGGAGGAGACTTGAGGCTTTGGGACGGAATGGTCAAACCACTCGCGGACGTCGAGTGTGAGCCCTCGCATTTCTAGGTAATTGAACACCGATCGTCGTAGTCCTTCGCCGAGCCACTCCGGCATCTCGCCGCGTTGGTCGTGGTGCAAGAAATCATTCTCCGCGAAACCCTGAAACTCAGGACCGAGGATGCGCAATCCATGGGCTGCCGGCTTGAGTCCAATCGGGCTATGGGCTGTGGCGGTGAAGCGATGCCAGAAGGCGGATTGAATCAGACCTGCCGCGAACAATTGCCGAACCCGTTCAAGCGAGTCGATCGTTTCTTGCACCGTTTCAGAGGGACAGCCGTACATCAGATAGGCATGAATGAGAATGCCTGCCTCTTTGAAGGCCGCCGCCACGAGCGCGGTTTGATCGACGGTAATCCCTTTCTTGATCTTTTCCAGGAGACGGTCTGATGCCGCTTCGAGTCCTGCCGTTACGGCGATGCAGCCTGAGGCTGCCAAGAGGCGGCAGAGGTCCGGTAAGAAGGCTTCTTCAAAGCGGATATTTCCCCACCATGAAATCGTGATGCCTCTTTCCAGTAGCCCCAAGGCGAGCGATTTTAAGGCAGCGGGAGGGGCGGCCTCATCGACAAAGTGGAATCCTCGACAGCCTGTCTCGGCAATCAGCTGCTCGATCTGCTGAATGAGCCGATCGGTCGGCGTCATTTCATAGCGACTGATGTAGTTGAGCCCAACGTCGCAAAACGTACACTGCTTCCAATAACAGCCGTGAGCCACCGTGAGCTTGTTCCAATGGCCTTCCGACCAGAGGCGATGCATCGGGTTCGTGCTGTCTAAGATCGTGAGATAGCGATCCAATGTCAGGCCGTGATAAGTCGGACAGCCGACCTCGTCCATGGTGAATTCCCGATCAGACGTATCATTCGCAAAGACCACTCGATCCTTGTCCCGATAGAACGTCCGGCAGAGTCGCGTGCGCGGTCTGGCTCCCTGCCAGATGTTCAATCAATGAAAGCAGCGGCCGTTCCCCGTCGTCGAGAGTGATGTAATCGACGTAGTCGAATACGCGGGATCCGACAGACGTCGAAGCTCTGTATTGGCATATCCGCCGCCGAGGGCAATGGTGATGCCGGGTCGTTGACTCTTGATTGAGTGGGCAATGCGAAACGCGCCATAGAGGTTTCCGGGAAAGGGAACAGTCAGGCAGACGAGCGAGGGATTATAGCGATCGAGATGCTCCCGTAAGGATTCGAGCATGAATTGATCCGTCAGAGTCGGTGGGACGGCTATCGCATCGATCATGGTCTCAAACGACGAGGCTGCTCGTGCGATATGTCCGGCATAGCGACTCAGGGCAAAATGGGGGACACGGTTGCCTGGACCAAATCGGCCAGGTCCTCAAGATATAAGGTAGAGAACCGTTTAGCGCGATCCTGCTCCGGCAATGCGTGTGATGATGCAGCACGCCCACTTTGGCCGGCAAACCGGGGGCCTTGCGGAAGAAATCCTGGCGCGGGCGAGAAGCAAGGCTAGAGAGGGATTGCGTCCCTGGAGGAATTCAATGACAGGGTCGATGGCATTCAGATAGGCCGGCTCGATCGCCAGCATCTCGCTTGGCCTCTCCGGGCAATTCATCTTCTCGCGTCTCGAACCTGTGCAAACAGGGCTTTGATCCCCGATCGGCAAAAGAGTCGCAGCACCATGTCGATTCCGAGGTCGGCTTGGGAGGCCTCAATCCCGCGGCCACGGAGGAACCCCGTGAGGTAGGCGGTGGAGGGATAGGGCGTATTCAGCTGAGTGAGCGGAGGGATCAGGAGCAAGACAGAGGGGGTCGGCATCCGCTCACATACCACACCTCTTTGAGCGAATGCCAGGTTCACGGGTCATAACAAAAATGTAAGCGGCCATTGGAATTTTCTAGGCCTCGTGCGCTATTGTATGGCGGTGATCCGGAGAAGGCGCTAGAGCATGACGGCTTCCTACTCCCTCTATAGCGATTTCAACTGTCCGTTTTGTTATGCGATGCACGAACGGCTGCACGAGATGAACCTGCTCGCGCTTTGTGAATGGCGAGGTGTGCAGCATGCGTCGCATCTGCCTCGTCCCATGAAACCTTGGCAGGGTTCGTTGGGTGCGGAGCTGCGCCACGAGGTGGCGGTCGTGGAGCGGTTGGCGCCGGGTCTGCCCGATTGCGCTCCTCCCGGTAAGCTCCAATACGAGACCGGCCATTGAGCAAGCGGTGGCGCTCCTACGGCGTGATCAAGCACTCGGGATGGCGTTTGTGCGTGAGACGTATCGGGCCTTTGTGGTGTGAAGGAAAAGACATCTCAGATCCGGCAGTGCTCAGGCAGCTGGTCGAGCAGGTAGGAGGCTCACCGGAGGATGTGGGTACGATCAATGGCGAGCGATCGCCGAGTGGCTCAAGAATGGGAAGCGGCCTGGCACTCAACAGGCCAGGCCGGGGTTCCCCTGATGGCTCTCGGCGGAGGGATATCTCCCTTGTCGGCTGCGCACCCATGGAAGATATTCGACGGTTCTTCGCTTCACAGGGTTAGGCTATGTCCAGATTCATCACATAGTTCTGCAACTCCGTCGTTGCTCATCTTCCCTGCTCTTGAGGCTCTCGATATCTTTGCGCAGTTTCTCCAGCTCGGTCTCTTGCTGGTCCAATTTCTTGACATACCGATTATAGAGATCGGAATTCTGCTGGAGCCGCTGCATGTTCTCGCGAATTCGAGCATGCTCCGCAGTGATCTCGGCGGTGCGTTGGTCCAGGCGTGTCCCTTGCGCGCGTATATCGTCCAATGCACTGCGTAACTGCACCACACGTTGCAACGCGTCTTTTACTTGCGGGCTGACTTCCTTCGCTCGTTGGTAATGGAGGATCTGATCAATGCCGCTCTCCATTAGAGGATCGACTCCCTGAATGGGCAGTGTTTCCTTGACGCGGAGCGTTGCGCTTTTCCCTGATCAACTGGAGACGCTGAACCGATACATGTCGCGCGTCCGTTCTGTCGGCTCTTTCGGTTCGGCAAGTTTCCAGTCTGCACGATAGGGTTGCTCGATCAGCACGATCTTGGCCTTAGCGTCGCGATTCCGCACGAGATAGGTCCGGTCCTCGACCAAACGGCGTGAGATGAGCATCGTGCCTTTTTCAGCGAGACGGTCGCGAGTTCTTGCGTGCCGCCTTCGAGTTTGGGCTCCACTTCGGCCTTGAGATCGAGGGCATAGCTGATCAACCGGTCTTGTCCGGGAGCGAGATCCTCGATGCGCGCATCGCCCGCATAGGTCCCGCTGTCGAACAGTGTGATCGGCCCTTGCATGAGGTGTAGTGACGACGTGTTCTTGAGCCGATATCCGTTCAGAGGATGGTTTCGCATTGACTCGCTGATTGTAAAGGGACAACTTCTGTCCCTGGAGTGTCCGCCCGATGATGGGCAGCAAAGCGCTCGTGTGCTTGGCGAGGGTGACGGGCTGGTCGATTCGATATTCGAACAACTCGCCCTTGTCTTCAGCCAGCGCCATCGAGGCGACGCCTTCTTCCAGGCTGCCCATCTCCATTTCCGCGGCGACGGATGCTGCTGCCGGAGCATTGGCACGGCCACCGGCAAAACCTTGGGCCAACTTGCCGAGTAAGCGCTCTTTTTTCATGTCACTGCGGGATGGAAGGGAGGCCACCGGCTTTGAGTTCATCCATGGCATCCCCGTATGTCTGAGGTCTGAGATTGGCATAGAGCTCAGGCTGGACAACCGGGCGTGATTATAGAGCGGTTGATACAGATCCATCGTGAAGGAAATAGGCCGTCCCGAGACAAGAGAGAGTTTCACCTTTGTGCCAATCTTGTGAAGTCTGATTCTCCACAATGGCCCAGCCTTGCAGGTAGGGCGCCTTGTCTTCGTCCAAGACGAGCCGATAGGTGGTTTTCCAGACCGGGGTTTCCGTCAGATAGGCGACACGAGCTTGACGGTTCCCGGTGCCGTCGAACGTAATCGAGACCGTCTTTTTCTGCGAATCGTGATTCGTCGCGAGTGCGGGCCAGCGCCTGGTGGAGTTCAGCATTCAACGTCGGATTGGTCAGTTTGATGCGCTGCACGCTTCGCCAGTGAAAGTCGAGCGGAACCCGTCCTCGGTCAAGAGGCGTGACATACTCCTGCTCGATGACGCGGTGCTGCGAGCCCTCGCCAATGGACTCCGTTCTTCTCCACGCCCAGCAACGTGCCGGTGATGGGATTCGGGCGCCGTAATTTCAACCGGTTCTCCACGGACTTGGGTCAGAATCTGCCCCAGTGTTGGATTGCCATTGAGATTGATGCTGAAACTGCCGAGCGTCTTGGTGACGGGATCGTGCGAGCCGTAGGTGACGGTCGAGATTCTGCCGCCACCGAAGTCCTGCACAACCAAACTCTTCAGCATGTCGTTGATCTGGTTCGCATGCATGCGGAGGTCGAGTTGCGTTCGGTTGTTCACCGTTCCGTCATGTTGAAAATAGCCGACGCCACTGGAATACAGCATGATCTTGGAGAGGGGGAGTGTCGCCCTTCCTCAGCCAGGACAGGCCAGGGGAACAGCAGGAATGATACAAGAATGAATCGCCTCACAAGGGTGTGACCGGAACAGGTTGACCGTGCGAGCATAGAAGCCTCCTTCGTATGGTGTGGCACCTGGCCGGGGACGGCGAGGTGGGATGACTTATCCAGGTCATGTCGCCAAGGGGCGGATCCTTTCAGCAACCGGGTGTTGAAAAAGGCCCCCAGCATCGTTCTCGCATTGTTCAGACCCTCAACGTACCCCCTGAGGGTAGCTGCCTCGGCCCTTCACTCGCTGCGGCCTTCCTGGGGTCCTTTTGAACACCCGTAAGGAGGGCTACTTGGTTGATCACTCAGAATTGTTCTCTAGTTTGTCTCATGATACTGTTCGATCCCATGCGCTACGCGGATGAGATTACAATGGCGAGAATCGTCAAGACCTGCTGCGCAATTCGGTCGCATCGTGGCTGATCCAGCCCCACGTATCGCTCCAGTGTCTCCAACTCCCGATTCTCAACGAGAAGCCATGGTGGCGACGGCGGAACTATTGGCCAAGATTCTGGACACGACCGTCAGAATTCCTGGCACACCATTCTATGTGGGACTCGATCCGTTGCTTGGGCTGATACCAGGAATCGGTGACATGCTGGCCAATCTAATCGGGACCGTCATTCTGATATTGGCCGCGTGGCTTCGAGCGCAGCAGATCGTGATTGCACGGATGAGCCTGAACCTCCTGATCAATGGAACCATCGGTACGATTCCGATCCTCGGCGATCTGTTTTCGGTTTGGTTTCGAAGTCACGCGAGAAATGCGGTGTTGTTACGTGAGGCCGCGACGAAACCCGATAGAAGTAACCAAGGAGACTGGCTCTATGTGGCAGGCATTATCGGCGGGACTGTCGTGCTTCTGCTGCTCGCCATTACTGCAGTTCTGTGGATCGTCGTGAAGCTATGGGCCGCGATTGTTCTGTGAGCAGAGGATAGTGAGATCAGTGGATTGACTCGGAGGAATCTCTTTCTTCCTCGTCTTGTGCCCTTTGCCCCGCGTCTGACTTCCCAGCGATTTCGCGACTAAACGGCATGAATAATGCTTTCTGTAGGATCGGGAAAGCCGTGATCCACAGCCTTCCCGCGTACACGTTCAGGTGTGGGCAGAAAGTGCGGCTAGAGCCTCGCCCTCACTGGCCGTGTGGCAAGGCGAAGGAGGTGCGGCTGGATACGAGGCTACAGATCAGGAAAACCCCAGGTGTATTTGTAGACATACAGTGAGGAGCTTTTGGGACCGAGCGCGGCGCAATTGGCCGCAGATCTCGCGCAGCAGCGAATAATCAATATCCGATTGGCTCCTAGCCCGGCATAGGTGAGATTTCAAGCCCTGACGTCATCTTGGTGCCCTGTCTCGTAATGGTATGAGAATAGCAGCCGTATGAGTAATGGGAGGAACCGGTAATGACGACCTGGAATTCATGGTTGTTTTGGCCCAATCACGTGGCCTTCTCTCCGTACTGGCGTTGGTCGTACTGGCGATGCTGTTTCTGTATGCAGCGCGCAAGCCAATGCATGGAGTCATCCGCTCGGTATGTGAGCTGCTGTCCCAGTCCACACGGTTCATTGCCCGCTGGCTGTTTCTGTGCGCGGATAACTTGCGGGTGCGTAATCAGTCGGTGCTGTTGGCGCATGGGCAGGAAAGCCAAGCGGTCGTGATCGACCGGGAATTCGAGCGAGTGAGCAATTTGATCCGGAAGGATATGCAGGAGTTCCCTGCCTTGCAGCGAAAATGATGGAGGAAGCGACACGCATCGAAGATGATTACCACAAATGTGGAGAGGTTCCGCCGCCGCCCCCAGAGTGGGTAAGCGCGCTTAAATCAGTCGCACAAATTAAATCGGGAGGCGATATTCCACGCAAGCTTTTGAGGACATCAACAAGTCCATTCAGAAGATACATGACCAGACTGTCTCGAATTCCGACGCCCTATGAAGAGCGGCACAAGATTTTGAAAGCAATGCAGCCATCCTGGCGCTCTGTGGAAAAACTGACAGGTGAAATGGAAAAGAAGATGCTCACACTCCAGACCAACGCGAAGCAGATCGATGGCCATATGGAAAATTAGAGGCCATCAGGGCCAAGGACAACAAGACCGAACATGCTTTAACTGTGTCCGGTTTCGTTCAGTTGGCGATCTCCATGCTGGTCTTGGTGATCGCCTTGGGCGGTGCGTTTATCAACTACAAGCTGATCGCGCTTCCCATGTCGGAGATGGTCGGCGCCAGCGATTAGCATCAGCAACAACCTGAAGACTTCGGATGTCGCGGCGTTGGTGATCATTCTGATGGAAGCGTCGATGGGTCTGTTCCTGCTCGAATCGCTGCGCATCACGCAATTGTTTCCGAGGATTGCCAGTATGGATGATCGTATGCGTCACCGGTTGATGTTCGCGTCGCTGATTTTTTGATCATCCTGGCCGCGATCGAGTCCTCCCTCGCGCTGATGCGCGATATGCTGCTCGTCGACAAGGCGTCGCTGATGCGCGACCTTGCCTCTACCGCTCCACCTGTGTCGAATGGTTTGTTGACCAGCATACCGATGATCGGACAAATGATCATGGGCTTCGTGCTTCCGTTCGCATTGGCGTTCGTGGCGATCCCGCTGGAACATGCAATGCATTCGCTGCGCACCGTCATCGGCGTGTTTCTGGTGCAAACTATGCGCGGCCTTGGTTTTACGCTGAGGTTTGCCGGCGTGCTGTTCAAACGGTTCCCAAAGTGCTCGAACCGGCCTATGACATACTGATTGTCATTCCGCTGATGATAGAACGCTGGGTGATTGGGATACGTGCAGGTTCGACGGGAACTACGGGCGATACAGGTAGTACAGAAGAGAAGGAACTTTCCAAACTCGGGAGAGCGGCATGAGTAAATATCTGACCCTCTTGATTCTGTCATTCGGAATGCTACTCGTCAGTGCTTGTGGTGACAGCCGCATACACAGCCATGGCGTGTATATGCTGGTGGATACTTCCGGTACGTATGATCAGGAGATGCATAAAGCATCCAAGATTATCAATTACCTGCTGGCGACGCTGAACCCGGGAGATTCGCTTGCTGTGGCCAAGGTGGAGACGCGTAGCTTCACTGAAAAAGATATTATCGCCAAGGTCACGTTTGACACGCGACCTTCGAAGGCTACCTCGCAAAAGCGCGCATTCAAAACCAATATTGCGGCGTTTGCCAAGGGAGTCAAGGGCAGTGCCTATACCGATATCACCGGCGGCCTGATCCAGGGTGCGGAATACCTGAACGAGACCAAGGCCGGCATCAAGACCATCGTGGTGTTCTCGGATATGCAGGAAGAACTGGGTAAAGGAACGATACGTGATTTCCCGATCAAGCTGAATGGTATCCGCATCGTTGCCTTGAACGTCACCAAGCTGGGCACGGACAACGCTGACCCCTCGTCGATATCTCGACCGCCTGGCCCGCTGGGAGGCAAGCGTGCGGAAGGCCGGCGCCACCGAGTGGGTAGTGGTGAACGACCTGGAGAACAATATGGAATCCATTTTGACCACTCGCTGAACCCGCAAGGCATCTCAAAGCCAGCCCGCATTATTCGCGAAGACTCCTACAGCAACCGCCGATACGTCACTGCGACAAGCTTAACCGAACGTGCTCTCACCCGTCAGGCAACAGGCTGTCTCACGTTTTCTCCTCGCAACCTCGGCTCTGAAGCCTGCGCCTCGTAGAATTCCCATGAAGGGGACTCATCCTCTTTGGAACTCCAGGCTGAGAGATCATGCCTCGCGGGTTCTATGCGGTTGCCTTCCTGAGGTGCGAAGCTTTATAGTTCCCGCCCAATTGACTAGCTCCATGGCTTATTCAACAGAATGCGGAGGCGATTCATGAGAATGATGTTCGTTCTGGTCGCATTGCTTGGGCTCGTTTCGTACCCGGCGGTGGCTGCCGCACCTGTTGAGAAGGGGGGCAAGGAGTTGGCCACGGGGCAGAAGCCGAGCCAGGAGAAGCCTGCGGCGACCCAACCTCAAGAGGGGTCGATGGCGGTGGTGCCGGCGGGGAGTTCATGATGGGGAGTCCGACAGGAGATTCAGACGAACAACCGGCGCACAAGGTCTATGTCGATTCCTTTTCCATGGATAAATACGAAGTGACGGTGGGGCAGTATGCGGCATTTCTGCAAGCGAAAGGGATCGATCCGCCTTCGGACTGGAAGACGATGAATCGATCTGAGCACCAGAAGCGCCCGGTTGCCAATGTGGATTGGGCTGATGCGTTCGCGTTTTGCAAATGGGCCGGCAAGCGCCTGCCGACAGAAGCGGAGTGGGAGAAGGCGGCGCGTGGGACGGATGACCGCTCTCTATCCGTGGGGCAACGATGCGCCGACGCCGCTTCACGCAAACTTTGGGAAATCAGACTGGAGCAATCACGGGGTATTGGCACCGATTGGGTCGTTTGAAGGCGGCAAAAGCCCCTATGGCATGTATGACATGGCCGGGAATGTCTGGGAATGGGTCAACGACTGGTATGACTATAACTATTATAAGAACAGCTCGTCGCAGAGCCCGACAGGACCGTCATCGGGCGGAACCAAGGTGATCCGTGGCGGCGCTTGGAACAGCAATCCTCGGGCGATGCGCTCATCAAATCGGAGCCTCACGTCACCGACGGACCAGGGACTGACAGGGTTTCGCTGCGCAAAGACTCCGTAGTCCGTACAACGCACAATTAATCCCTCCATAGAGAGTCCAAGAGCCCGTGGAACAACCACTTCATCACGACAGAATTTCGATAGCCTGCACGTCTGATCTACGCTCGATCTGTCCGGGCCATCTGGTTAGTTTCATACAATCCAAACTCACCAAGGAGATCGAAAAGATGGATGACTCCGCGGGTTGTTTTTCTGAGGCGTGAGGCTTTATAGTGCCCGCCCATTAGGCTAGGTGAGCACAGGGTGTCATGGTGTTTTCAGCATAAATTCGGAGGCGGTTCATGAGAATGATGCTTGTTCTGGTCGCGTTGCTCTGGCTTGCTGCTCATCCGGCGATGGCCGCTGCACCCGATGATATGGTGCTGGTGCCGGCAGGGGAGTTCTCGATGGGAGCCCGGAGGGAGATCCAGACGAAAACCGGCGCACAAGGTCCTTATAAACGCGTTCTTTATGGATAAGTACGAAGTGACGGTGAAACAGTATGCGGCTTTTCTGCAAGAGTCTGGAGGTGATCGGCCTTCGGAATGGAAGACGATGAACAAAACCGCGAACCAGAACCGCCCGGTCATGGGTGTGGATTGGGCGGAGGCGGCCAGATATTGCAAATGGGCCGGCAAGCGCCTACCGACGGAGGCGGAGTGGGAGAAGGCGGCCCGGGGACGGATGGCCGCCTCTATCCGTGGGGCAATGATCCTCCGACGCCGCTGCATGCGAACTATGGGAAAAAGGAGTGGAACAACCATGAGGCGTTAGTGCCGGTGGGGACGCTGGAGGCCGGCAAAAGTCCCTATGGGATCTATGACATGGCCGGGAATGTTTGGGAATGGGTCAGCGACTGGTATGACAATGACTACTACAAGCATAGCCCGGCAGAGAGCCCGGCAGGACCGCCAACGGGCGGGTTCAAAGTGATCCGTGGCGGCTCCTGGAACACCAGTGCGCGAAACCTGCGAGCTGCGGATCGGTACTTCGACCCCCCCGTCGTTCCGAAGCCAATACGTCCCCGGGTTCCGGTGCGCGAAGACTCCATAGTCCTTGGCTAGAAGCCAGGCGAAAGACGAGGGGGACATGAGATGAGAGGGAAGACACTCCTTCTGATCACAGGCTGGGAACCTGTCCGACATTGACCGTTCTACTGCGGTGAACGATCCGCGACGATCTGCCTCGTGCTCAGCTAGAAAACTCCTCAATATACGCCACCGAATACATCTCGGTTCATTTTGGCTTGCACCCACATCTGGCCGCGCCTCCTTGCCTCATGACGACCTCTGCCATGATTCTGGGCATGCTTCCACGCGTGCTCGCGACTGGCGTCGGTGCTCCCCGTCCGACGAAAAATTGGATTGGGGGTCTCATTTCGCCGGAGTTGTTGCCGCCCGTGTAGGCGGCGTGCAATATATTTGATCGAGTCGGACAAGCCGTGTCATCCAACAAGAGGATCGTCGACGCACTCCATGGATACACGTATACACCTATTGACAAGAACTCTTTAAAATGGATAAAAGGTAAAGGTTAAAGATAAAGACCGGAATAGGATTTGTTGGAGCCGACGGGTACTCTGCTTCGCGAGTATGTACGGGTCTATTTATGTGCGCGATGAGCATTTGAGCTGTTGGCGGACGATCAGGAAAAGATGGACTGACCTCCTGACGATTCCTCCAAATGAAAGTTGGTCTCTGCCAGACTTGTTAGTATCGGATTTAGTATCGGATATTGAGTCAGTCTTGGGTACAGGCGTATGTACTGATTGATTTAGAGAGGAGGCTTGAAGGGTATGGGTGCATCAACAAAATGGGTACGATCGGGAATGGTAGGACTTGCATCCTGCCTGGCATTGGCCGGGACGATGCCGGCATTCGCGGCAATGTCGTCGCACGACGCACATGTTGCAGCGGATCCCGTTGTCGATGTCGCGACGCCGGTGACTACACTGGCTGGTCCGACGCTGATGGACAAGATGTCGAAGGCCATCGAGCAGATCGAGCGGCAGGTGCAGACCAAAGGGCCGTTCCAGGGTGCTGGAGCCCATGCGATGCAGCAGGGCGTACTGCTCGTCGCGGAAGACCAGGACAAAGTGAAGGTCACGCAGGGCAATCGCTGCCCGGCTCAAGCTCCTGTCCGCGCGTTTGACATCACGACAATCAATGTTGAAATCACGGTCAACCGGTTCGGAGATTTCTATCCGGGTTACATGTATGTGCTGACCGAGAATGTCGCGGGTGTGCGGGAAGAAGAAACAAAGAACTAGAGCGGCGCGGGACAGTGAAGACCCGACGTTTGCCGGCGGCGCAGTGTCAAACGGTTTGCAAGGCGATCTGATCCAACCGTTGGTCATTCGGGCGAACCAAGGGGATTGTCTCCGTATCACATTAAGAAATGAGATCGCCGACGAACCGACCAACATGATCGTGAACGGATCGCAGATGCTCGTCGCGAAGACGGGCAAGCCGGCGACCGCCAATAACCCAGATGCATTGGTACCAACAGGAAAGAGTGGCGAATTCGAATGGTACATCCCCATCGATCTGCAGGAAGGTGGACGCGCGTTCCATAGCCATGCGAGCAGAGAGCAGTATTCCTTGGGTCTGTTGGGTTCAATCGTGGTCGAGCAGCGCGGGTCCCGACATCTGAGCCCCTTTACAGCTGAGGAAATGAAGAGCGGCTGGGAAGCCATGATCGATCGGGCGACCGGCTCGGATTTCCGCGAATTTGTCATTTTCTATCATGAAGCGGGAGACGAGACGTTCCGGTTGTTGAATCGCAAGGGGGACATGTTGCCACAACGTGATCCGCACACGGACACGTACCGGCCAGCGGCTCGCTTGCTCAACTACCGCAGCGAACCACATGGTACGAGACTAGAGCAGCAGGAGCACCTCATCGGGTTTGCCGATGAGTCACAGGGCTATGGGTCCTATACGTTTGGAGATCCCGCAACCACGGTTCCCCGCTCATATCTGGGGGACCCTGCAACGTTCCGGATGATCGGTGGGTCTGAAATCGTGCACTCGCACCATCTCCATGGCGGGACGATCCGCTGGGCCAGACAGCCGGGCACCAGCAGGATCGATCCGACCTTGTCCAAGAACGGTCCTGTAAAGTTCCCCCCAATCAGCGATCCGTCGGATCGGCTGGATGTGCAGTCGATCGGGCCGTCGGAGATTTACGATGAAGTGACCGAGGGTGGATCCGGTGGATTGCAGGCCTTGGCCGGTGAGTTCGTGTTCCACTGCCATATCCCGCAGCACTATGTGACCGGAATGTGGGGATTCTGGCGCGTGTACAACACCTTGCAGGACACCTGGGTCTCAGACAGACGTCATGAAGCCTCTGGTTGAGCTGCCCGATCGCAAGGGGAAAATTAAGGTTGCAGTCAGCTCGGACAAGCTGGTCGGTACCACCGGTGGATTGGTATGGCGGAAAGAAGTACGAGATCACCAAGGATAAGACGGATTGGAAAGCCAATCCAGCCAAAGTCTCCATCAAGGATTGGGTCGAGTACATGTTGCCGCCGCAAGGGTTGCCCGGCAAGACGGAAGATCAGGTGAAGCAGGCTCAGGCGCATGACGCGACGGTTGTGAATTGGAAGTGGGAGGGTGCACTGGCGCTGAATGAACCGGAGACGCCGCATAAGTGGGCGGACTACGAATCGCCGACCCCTCTGAAGCGTCCGCCAATTACGTTCGATCCCCAAACCGGGAAAATCGCGTTCCCTTGGCTGCGTCCGCATCTCGGAAAGCGCCCGCCGTTTGCGCCGAATCACGGTGGAGCACCATGGTTAGAACCCTTCCATGTGCGCGAAGATGGAACGAAGAGTACGGAGCAGGCCAGACCTGGTGAACAGGGACCTTGGAGTTTGTGTCCGGAAAATTCTCCGCGCAAGTTCTACACGACTCATGCCATCACGCTCCCGATCACGCTCAAGCCGGCGACGGCTCACTCCGCCGCGCTTGTCGATCCGATCGGAATGATTTTTGTGTTGCATGAGGAAGAGGCCGAAGTTCGCAAGAATCCAAAAAGCAGCTTCCGTTGGTCATTCGCGGAAACGTGTACGATTGTGTCGACATCATTTACAAGAACGAAATACCGGACGATGCGCGGACGGGATGGGCGAACAAGGTCAATCTTCATCCGCATTTCTTCCAATTCGATACCAGTGCATCCGATGGCCCGACGATCGGATTTTCATACGACATGTCGTTGCGCGCCTTCACCATGCTGAAGGATCCTGAGCCCACTAAGGGGATGCCCCTCCCGGGAAACACGGTGCAGACGGCGGATTCGAAAGCCGGCGCGCGCAGTATCACGGTGGCCGATGCGTCCAAGTTCCATGTGAACATAGAACTTGGCGTAGGGATGGACGATCCGAAATACTTCGAAGTGGTACGGATCAAATCGATCAATGGAAAGACCATCGCGTTCGATGCGCCGTTGAAGTACGCGCATAAGAAAGAACGATATCGCCAGCGTCGAATTCATCCGTGAGCGCTGGTATGTCGATGCCGATTTCGGCACAGTGTACTGGCATGACCATGTCTTCGGGACCGATACCTGGGGGCACGGGTTGTTCTCGGCGTTCATTACCGAGCCGCCGCGTTCGACCTATCACGATCCGGTCACCGGGAAAGAAATCCGGAGCGGCCCCATCGCAGACATCCATACTTTGGAGCCGGTTTCCGCGCATATCCGCGGCAGTTTCCGCGAAGTCATGATGCATATCATGGACAGCAACGCGCGGACGGCAGAACTGGTCACCACCGATAATCCACAGGCGAAAATCGGGGCGACCACCGTCGAAGGGCCGCCGTCTCATCAATTCCCGGAGCGGATCAATAAGTCGGCGATGTGGTTTCTGAACGGCGGCGAAGCCACCACCGGAAGCGGCTACAGCATGCGCGTGGAGCCGTTGAGTGTGCGTCTAGCCCAGAATCCGGACACGTCGAAACTCTTTGTATCCGGCATTCATGGCGATCCGGGCACTCCGTTGTTGCGGGCCTATCTCGGCGATCCGATTCTGGTGCGTGCCCTGGTAGGGTCTGCAAACGAAGTGCATACGTGGCACGTGACGGGCCATTGGTTCCCGATGGAACGGTATGGGATCACGGCAATGCCGCGGAGCACGATTCACCTGGCGATAGGGGAGCGTTACGATCCGGCGATTCCGGCAGCAGGGGACCGCAGAAGCAGGCCGGTGACTACCTCTACTATAGTGGCCGCGCCTCTCACTTTGCGGAAGGCAGTTGGGGAATCTTCCGGGTCTTCGATGAACTGCAGGGGGATCTAAAGCCCTTGCCGAGCCGGGAGCAGATTCAAAAGTCTGCCCCGTCCGTCTGTCCGGCAGAGGCACCAGTGAAGAACTTTAACGTCTCCGCGATCGATCAGAACATCCGGTACCACGATGGTGCGCCGGGAACAATGGAAGTCGATCTGGAGCGGAAAATGGTCTTCGGAAACGAGCAGGGCAAGATGTACGTGCTCGATGGTGATCGTGGCCGGGTCAAGGCCGGTGAACTCAGGCCGAGCCCATTGACCCTGCACGTGAACGTCGGCGATTGTGTGAAGATCAATCTAAAAATGAAATGGCCAAGGATCGAGCTGGATTCCACGTCGATATGATGGCGTTCGATCCGAAGGATTCGTTCGGCGCCAATGTCGGCAATAATCCAGGCGACCAAACGATCGGTCCCGGGCAGACCAAAACGTACACATACTATGCCCATCCGGAGTACGGAGAACTGGCCGCCCTCATTCAAGATTGGGGGAACGTAATAGAGAATCCTCGTAACGGCCTGTTTGGGTCCATTATCGTTGGTCCGAAGGGATCACGCTATCGCGATCCAGTCACGGGCGACGACATTACTTTGAAGAGTAGTTGGCGTGCAGACGTACTCGTGGATCGGACAATCCCCGGGAACGACAATCGGAAGAACTTCCGTGACTTCTCGTTGATGTTCCAGGACGAGGATAGCATCTCGGGCGTGAGCTTCATGCCCTACATCCAGCAGGTGGCCGGCATCACGGCGGTCAATTACCGGTCTGAACCGACCGCCTGGCGGATAGAAAAGGGATGCGAAATTGCGGAGATTTTCAGTTGCGTGAAGGCAGGGGACACGCCGTCGACGCCGCTATTGCAGGCACACGTCGGAGACCCGGTCGCGATTCACGTGTTGGGTGCGTTCAGCGAGCAGGTTCAATTGTTCACCGTTGACGGCCACGAATGGCCGCATGAGCCTTATATGGTCGGTGCGGATCAAGTCAGCACCATGGAGTTCGGCGGGTCCGAGGTCATCAACGCCTATCTTACCGGTGGAGCCGGAGGACCGAATAAGATCGTCGGCGACTACCTGTGGAAGAACCAACGTCCGGCGTTTGCCAACGCAGGGCAATGGGGCCTCTTCAAGGTCATGCCGATTGACGATCAGCGGATTCTCCCGTTGATGCCACAAGTTCCGTCGCGCAAGACGGCGGAGAACGAAAATGATGGTGGGGCTGTTTCCCTGACGTCGACGGTTGGAAAATAAGAACGACGAAGGCGGCGTCTTGTTGAAGAAACGAAGGCGCCGCCGTTCAAGTACTGGCCGTTAGATTTGTCCAGCAACCTCGGGGGAGCATTCATGCTCCCCGTCTATTTTATGTAATTTAATGGTGAACATGACACTGTATGTCTCTAGCGTTATGACTTCGATCTGTCGCGCGATCGTTCTGAGCGTGTTCCTGAGTGGCTCGATCGCAGCCTGGGCGTATGAGGAAACGACCGTATCGAACGGTGGCACGGTCACTGGAACCGTGCAGTTTTCCGGCGAAGTTCCGCCGGCCACACCGTTCGAGCTTCGCCGATATCCTGACCCTGTCTATTGCGGAGCGTTGTCCGATGGGTCCGGGTACCGGCAGCTTCGAGAAGTATCCGTTGGAGCACAGCAAGGTCTGAAAGATGTCATCGTGACGATCGAGAATATTGAGAAAGGCAAACCGTTCGAGCTTACGGAAACGAAATTGGAGGCGAATGTCTGTCAATTCGTTCCGTTCGTATCGGTCATGCGGGAACTTCACCTATTGACCGTGACAAATCTTGACCCAGTATCGCACGATTTACAGATCTATGAACGGGATCGCGAGCACGTGTTCATCATGTTCCACCGGCCGGCGCTGACCAAGTCCGGGACAAGTGACACCATCCATTTCACCGGGAACCGACGCAGCGTCATTATGCAATGCGGCATGCATGCGTTTATGCTGGGGCACGGACTTGCCGTCGAGAATCCGTACTATGCGATTACCGGGTCTCGAAGGCGCTTTTACGATCAAGGATCTGCCTGCCGGCACATACCGGATCAAGGCCTGGCATCCGACCCTGGGAGAGAAAGAGCAAAGTGTGACAGTAGCTGCGAACGGCACAACCTCGTTGGGATTCAGCTTCGAGGCGAAATAGCCATGGTGTTTCCTCGATATTTTCAGATGATAATTGCTGTGTGTGTGCCGGTGTGATGGCGGCTCAAGCGGTCGCTGCCGAAGTCGTATCGCCGCCCGCAGTCAGCCGTGTCGAAGTCGTACTGGCAAGCCAGTACAAGAGCCAGGTGGCCGCGCTGACAGATGAGTTTGCCCAAGCGGGGATGACGAACGTCCATTTTCAGTTTGCCAGAATGGGACAACCTCCGCAAAACATCGGTCTGGGTCGGGAAGTCCCGGCTGACAAGGCGCGAGAAGTCATTCGTTTCGCGCTGAAATACAATGTGGGTATCGGTATCTTGCTGCCGGAACGACTCTTTCCGCCTCGGTTTGTCACCATAGCCTCATCGAATTTTGACGACACGGTCGAATATCCCATCGATCAGGCCACTCTCGCCAGACTCCAGGATGAAAATCTTACGACAGAAGAGTTTCATCGTCTCTATCGGGATCTGACCTCTACCACGCTGGAACCCAAGGGTCGATACTAGCAGGATGCTGAAAAAGCCCGCCAGCAGCGTTCTCGCATCGTTCAGACCCTCAACGCCGAGTAGGAGTTTCTCGGAGGTCCGACACGCTGTAGGGACTTTTCCGTTCGCCAAGAACCATTATAAGAGCGAACGGCCCACACGAAGTGCGGTATGTACCTCCTCGGGCCTTCGCTCGCTGCGGCCTTGCCTGGGACAAGGCGCGTCTCGGCGCGCCAGGGTTGGGCGGGTGAAAAGTCTGACCTTTTGAGCATCCTGCTGGTAGGCCTAGCCACCTTGCCGTTTTCCTTTGTCGTGGATGAGGGTACGGTACGCGCATCCGAGCCATCCAGTGCTAGTCTCCAAGAGCAGGCAGACGGTCTTATGAAGAACGTCGAGGAAATGGTGGCGCATGGTGGAATGGGAGATACGAAGGCCATCATCCATCACTGCGGAGAGGCGGCGCGCTATGCCGAGATGATGATCAGGCAGATTTCAGCGTCAGGTTCTCGTCGGGACGATGCCGTGACATCCCTCAATGAAGTAATCCGGCAGTGCCGCCGCGTCTCAGAAATTGGCAGCCACGCCGATCCAGGCCAGCTTCTCAATCCCGCAACCAAAGCTCGCTCCGCTGCGCAGGAGTCGGTGAAATTGCTTGGATTGACCAAGCCAAAAAAGCTAGCCCATCTGTCTCTACGCGACTCCTCCCAATCCCTACTTCCTCTTCAAGGGTGGGCTGGTTGATCCTCTATTGCGCGCGTTGAACAAGCACAGTCCTATAATGCTCCTTCCAAGCTTGTTCGTTTCTCTCTCCCGTGGGATGGCACCTGTGCTGGTCCCATTGCGGCCGTCGAGCGAGACCCTTCTGAGGGCGCGCGCTCCGGGAGCAGGGGATCAGCGCGGGTGTCGTTCCACTCCGCTACTCTTCACCGTCATCTTCATCGCAATCGGTTTCAGAGGATTATCGAATTCGTCGCGTGCGGCGGCGACGATCTTGTCCACCACATCCATACCCCGAAAGACCTCGCCGAAGACGGTGTAGGTTCGATCCAGCCCGCTGCTGTCCTCGACACAGATATAGAACTGCGAACCGTTATCGTTGGGGTCCCGCGTGCTGTTGCTCTCCCGTGGTACCTTGGCCATCGCGACGGCGCCCCGTTTATGTGGACGATCGCTGGTTTCCGGATTCAGCCAATAGCCGGGACTGCCTGATCCGTGCAGGGAGCGGTCTGGATTCTTGCTCAGTGGATCGCCGCCTTGAATGATGAATCCGGGAACGACGCGATGGAAGGTGGTTCCATCATAAAACCCCATCTTGACGAGCTTAATGAAGTTCTCGACGTGACGCGGAGCGTCGTCCGGGTAGAACCTGATTTTGATCTCGCCGAACGGCGTCGTAATGGTCACTCGCGGGTCGATCTTTTGAAATTGCATAGTCATGGCGCGAATGTAGCAAGGCGACGGGTGAGAGGCAAGAGTTCGCTTCGCGAATGGTAAATTTTAAATGTTGAATGTTCAATGATGAGTTACAGCCGTAATTCAAAATTCAACATTCATCATTTAACATTGGGTTAGCCCGTCTCCGGGCTTAATGCGTAGCCAGATGAGCCCGCCCACGATGGCCACGACTGCGGCGACGCCTAATGAGACCGGCCAGCCCCACTGATGGGCCAGCCACGGCGTCAGGGTCGGGGAAATTGCGCCGCCGATATTGGCGCCGGTGTTCATGAGCCCGGACAACGTCCCTGCATGGGCTTTGGATAGATCGGTCGTCGAGGCCCAGTAGGCGCCGACTGTAAAATAGAGCCAGCCCGCGCCGAATGACAGACTGATGATTGCCAGAAAGGGGGAATCGACAACGCCACCCAGCGCAATTGCGCATCCAGCCAGGACCATGCCGCTCATGCCGGCCACAGCCCGTCCGGTGGTGAGCCCATAGCGGATCGCGAGTCGATCGGTCACCCAGCCACCCAAGGGACAAAATGCCAGCATGGCCAGAAAGGGGACCGAGGCATAAAATCCGCCGCGGAGCACATCGAACTCCCGAACGTTGACGAGATAAAGATAGAACCACGACAGATAGACGTAGGCGACATAACCGAGGCAGCTGTAGCTGATCACTAACCACCAGATCGTGGGGGTCCGGCTGAATGTTCGCCAGGGTACGGCTGTGGTGGCGGCGGTCGGCTTGCGCTTGAGCAGGGCCTGTTCACCCGCATTCACCCAGGGATGTTCGTGTGGCTGGTTGCGCGAGAGGAGCCACCAAAGAAGTCCCATTCCGATTCCGAGCAGGCTCGCGAGATAGAACACGGTCTGCCATCTCCAGTTCACCATCACCCAGGCGGCGATGGGCGGGGTCATGGCGGAGCCTAATCCGATGCCTCCGATGGCGATTCCGATGCCGAAGCCTCGTGCATCGGCCGGGAACCAGTTGGTGACGGCGCGATTGAAGGCAGGCAGCGCCACGGCTTCTCCCACCCCCAGGCAGAACCGGACAAGCATCAACGAGCCGATAATCCCGACGAGGCTCGCGAGCGGAGTGACGGCGACTACGGCCGTCAATGCCGTACAGATCGACCACCAAACGAGCGCAGCGGTGAGCACCACTCGGACTCCCCAGCGATCGGCCAGCCATCCACCGGGAATTTGAAACAGGGCGTAGCCGACGACGAAGGCCGAGAAGACCCAGCCCATCTCTTGATCGGTCATCCCATAGGCCGGCATCATCTGACGCGCGGTCACTGAGATATTGACGCGGTCGATATAGGTGACGACGCTGATGAGAAACAGCAGGGCGAGAATGAGCCAGCGGATCCGTGAAGCGCGAGTCGTCAGTGTATTCACAAGATTGAGTCGTGCAGTCTATACATGGGGTGCCGGTGCCGGATTATACAGACTCCCGGCGTGCGCCACTACTAGATGAATAAGGGAGGGAAACCTGATCGGCCTCCCTGTGCTCGCGCAACGCGCGAAGAGACTAGGGTGTCAGGAAGCATTTCAGTCTCAATAGCCACCGCAGCCTCGCCGACCACCCACCGCGTCCAGTCCTCGTCATTTGTGATAGTCTCTTGAATTGATGACGGCACGCACACACCATACCGGCTTGGCCGTGATTGCGGTGTTCAAGGTGGTGAAGGGTCTGCTGTTACTCCTCCTCGGGTTGGGTCTCCTCAAGTTGGTGCATGCTGAGATTGCCACGCTGTTCTCGCTTCTGATCGAAGCGCTTCATTTGAATGCCGACTCGCGCCTCATCCATGCTCTGGTCCTGAAAGTCGATGCGCTGCAACCCCATAGTGTGCTGCTGGCGGCGCTTGTCAGTCTGGGTTATGCGGGGATGTTGTTGGTGGAGGGCGTTGGGCTGTGGCTGGAGTTCACCTGGGCCGCGTATCTGACGGTCGTGTCGACGAGCCTGCTGCTTCCGTTCGAACTCTATGAGGTCTTTGAACAGGTGTCGATGCTTCGGGTCGGTGTGTTGCTCTTGAATCTGATCATTGTGCTCTACCTCATCAGCCAATTGAAGCGGCATACCTTGCGCTCACGGGCGCATCTTTCGACAATATAACATGATCGCCTGAGGATAACAGGGGTCTGCCGGACCGTAAGGCTCTTTCCCCTCAGCGATCCACAGCGGCCTGCATGGTTATGGAGCCTTGACGTCAGGTATTCGATGATACTCGATGACGCGCTCTTGCAGAGTGGGGCTCGGTGCAGGCTCAGTTTGTGGTGAAGTGTTCGTCTCTTTGCTTGTGAGCTCCTTGATCCAGTTCCCTGTGTGATCGTATTCATAGGTGGTGACCCACCTGCTCGTTACACCTGATTGAAACGTCTCGGTCGTTATTCGGATTCGGTGCCCTGAATCGTCGTACTCGCTCAGGCTTCTCCCAGTCACTGCCCCATCCGGGCTATAGCTGATGATGTCGATCAAGTGCCCGCTGGTGTCATAGGTGTGCTGTAACTCGCTGAACAATTGCCCGTCTCTAAACCTCCCTGAGTAGATCAGCCGCCCGAGGACATCGAACACAGTTCGGTAGGTCTCTATGCCGTTGAGAAGGGCCATCTCCGATAAGTTCCCAGATTTGTCGTAGATTGAGAATTCAGCATGATGAAACTCGCCATCTTGAGTGGCGGCTACGACTGCTGTTTCCCGTCCGGCCGAGTCGTGCGCATAGGCAAAAAGTTTCCGGTAGATGAGCGTTCTGGCGGCATCGTATGCGATCTCTTCTCGAAGTTTTCCATGCTGATCATAGGTAAATACATAGCTGGTTGAGATGTTGAAGTGTTCTTGATAGATGGCAGCGTCAGTGAGCCTGCCTGCGAGGTCATAGGTTTCAGTCTGTAATAGACCTCGTGCCTTTGTGGTAACGGTTCGAACCGGGCCAATCAGATTATTCTTATCCCTGGCAGTCTCTGATAAGGCGATAGCGTCGGAAGCGCATACCAGGATAGCGAGCAGGCCTATGGCGACAAGTCGTAGCAGCATATCTTCCCACTATGCCCGAACGATATTCTAAGACTAGACAGAGAAAAATATGAAGAGGAAATTTAGGAGGAGGGAGAGGTAGGGATCAGCGAACTCTTTGTCGCGGTCAGGTCGTTGACCAAGTTACGGAAGGTCTCGTTCTTCATGAAGCGCTGAAAGGACGAGTTCTGGCGTGGATCGGGCATCACGATCTTCGCCGGAGTTCTGATTCTTGCGATGGCGAAACGCTGTTTTGAGCGACTGCATGGCATGATCGAGGTCGTTCATTTCCGCAAACGTGCAGGCTAAATTGTAGTGGAACATCGGGTAGGTGGGGTCGGCCTGTATTCCCTCCTCATATATGGCCTTTGCCTCCTTGAGATGACCGGTCATCCCATAGGCCATACCTAGATTCTCGATGAGAGTGCGCCAAAGGATTCTGTCGAGTTGCGGCTCCGCTTTTTCAAGCTCGAACGCCTTTTGATAGGGTGCAATAGCTCGGGCGTATTCGTACTGCCGGGAAAGAGCGTTTCCCATATTGAGCAATTCCTTGCTATTGGGTGGTGCAGGCGGCGGAAGCCGTACCATCTCTTTAGGTGGAGCCGGAGCTGGGAGGCGCACCATCTCTTTGGGCGGAGCCGGAGCTGCGGGAGGCACTATCTCTGAGGGGGTGGCTGTAAGCGAAGGGTCTTAAGAATAGATTGAAAGAACCGTGCATCGGCCGTGGTGTATTGTGCCTTCGAAAGATGGATGTCGGCATAGACGTTGTCTTGCGCGATGCACGCATACACATTCTTTTGATCCACCCGGACTCCACGGAATTTCTGAATCGTATACTCAAGGGTCGGTATCTCGCCGGTGGTGTTAAGTGCGATGTCCTGCCCACGGGTGACAGACGAGTCATTCTGTATCAGTCTGAGCTGTTCCAGGCATCCTTTTGCAGAAGCCTTCGTCGGGACTTTCTCAAGGGTGATAGATACGTCGAGTCCTGTCTTGGGATGGGAGGCCATAAGATAGCGGCGACCGTCTGGTTTTACCTGGTCGATCTCTTTCTTGAAACCGGTTAAGTCGATCGAAAGTCCCAAGCCCTTCTCGGGCCACGTCACAAATGTCGGTCGGTTCGTCGTTTCCAACAATCAGCCTGTGAGGTGCCAGTGGGCCTCTGCCAGTATGAAAAACCATAGGCTGACGGCGCAACCCACGATCATGCCTACAACCCCAGGTTGCAATCTTTGGCTCGTCATGCGTTCTCCTCTTGCTGACAAGAAGTAGCTCTTGTATGGCCAGTGTAGGACGTGACCTGCCTCCCTCCAAAGAGAATTAATATTTACGGCAACCGCTTAAAGGAAGGCTAGGCGAAGCATGGTAGAGATAACCCAGCGCATTCTGTTTCTCGTATCTCGGTAAAGTACCAAAAATCGTCATGAACGAGGGTCTTGATAAAAGCGTTTCACGTTTTACTTTTCCCCTTTCACTCACTAGAGCCCCCTCCCAAGGTAGGATACCGCCCACATCGTCTACCCCGGTACAATTCGCCGTCACGGAGGTTGTGATGGCGCCACGTCCTTATTCTCGGGCCTATCATCGGTTCCCGCTTTTCTATCCTGTGATCTTCGGTGGGGCTCCATTTGTCGGCGAAGGCATTCTGAGCAACCTGTCGCTGATGGGGTGCTCCGTCATGAGCGATCGAGAGGTCCTCTGCGGCAGTGAGGTGCGCGTGAGTGTCCTGCTCCCGAATCAGAGGCCGGCGTTGTCAATTGACCTCGGCACGATCAAGTGGGTCCAGGGCCATGAGTTTGGGGTGGAGTTTCTTCGCCTGCCACTTGAAGCGCGGCAGCGTCTGAATAGCACGCTAAGAACGGAACTCATCCACTTGCTGAAGACTCGTTCCAGCAGAAACGAATCGCCGGAACTGCTCAATCGGGGGAACTAATCGTTAGGTCCTACGTTCATACATGGCACGTCAGCCAATCAGCTGCCCACCGCGTCCTGCGTAACTCCCGCCAAACCGTCCGAAACGTTTCACGTGTAACATTTCTCGTCTCACGAGGTCCGCTATTCTTGACGCACATAATTTCTGAATGTAGGGTCCCACGGTCTGTGGGTTTGAGTAAGAGGTATTGAATGGCGTCCGCATTGTCCCATGCCATTCTCGCTCTGGCGATGGGGAAGGCCTTTCAGAACAAGGAACTGAGTTGGCGCGAGTTGTCTTTGGGCATGCTCTGTTCGGCCTTGCCGGATCTGGATGTGGTTGGGTTTTACTTTGGCATTCAGTACGGTGATGTGTGGGGCCATCGCGGGATGACGCATTCGGTCGTGTTTGCGGCCCTGCTTGCCGGGATGCTTGTGGGTGTGTGGTATCGAGGTAAGCCGGTGGTCGCGATGACGAAGTTGTTTCTCTATTTCTTTCTCTGCACCGCGTCACATGGCGTGCTCGATGCGATGACAAATGGAGGATTGGGCGTCGCGTTCTTCTCTCCATTCGATACGACGAGATATTTCTTCCCCTGCGACCAGTCCTTGTCTCTCCAATCGGCGTCAGCGAATTTTTCAGTGAATACGGTGTCCGGATCCTGGCCAGCGAAGCGATATGGATCTGGCTCCCGTCTTGCGTGGCATTCTTGGTGCTTCGCGTAGCCCAGCGGCTTTGGCCAACCAAGTCAGCGGCATCTCCCTCACAGCTATGATCAGGAGCCCCGCCTCTTATCGCCCATGGCGTTTGCCCCTTCGAAGGCCTGAGTGGCTCGAGTGCCACCCAGGCCTGTCCTGCCTATTTTTTGTGAATCTCAATCGAGATCGGCACCGGGTTCGACACGATGTCGTAAACCGGCGAGAGCTTCGTCAACCTTTTCAGTTCTTCCGCCGGCGCGTCGGCCTCGATCGTAAAGTGGACACGGATTTCCTTGTAACCTGGCCTGACCTGGTCGGAGAGCCCGAAAAATCCTTGCAGGTCGAGATCCCCTTCCAACGTGGATTCGACGGACTCGAGATGAATGCCTCGCGCCGCGGCGTGGTACACGAGCGAAGTGGTTAAGCCGGCGGCAAGGGCGTGCAGCACATACTCATACGGATTCGCTCCGTGATCGTTGCCGAGCAACACCGGCGGCTCGTCGGAATCGAGCACGAAGGGTTTCTTGCGGACCGTATCCTCCTGTCCTGCACCGTAGAAACTCTGGATGGTCGAGCGATTGTGTCCGCCGCCGATCCATCGATTCTTTGCGCGGAATTTGAAGGTGCCCAGACTCGTGTTTTCCTGCACGGCTCGGATCGTTGCACCCATCCGATCCACATCGACGCCGTTGATGACTCTGGTCATGGTCGCCTGTGACATGATGACCCCTCCTGGTTGAGTTTGTTGGTAATTGTTGAGTTGCCGAAACAATAGCCGGTCGGCATTCCGGCAGAAGCTTTCCCAGTCCATCCCTGCACCTGCCTGTTCCTTGATGTGGGTGAATGAGCCAACGTCGAATGCGTATAGCAGCATTGATGCCGGCATGGTGAAACAGACGTGAGCTGGAATTTCAGCGAGTTAGAGGTGCAGCGGAGAAAGACGGTGACCCGTGAAATCTCACAAGTCGTGAAGTCTCGCGAGCGGCTTCATGAGTTTTCGTGAAGAAATGGAGTCGAGGGAGAGTGACGTGTCCGATGGTCGATGGAAGAGGATCACTGTGAGGCGGGTTTTTGAATCTTGAGGGCCTTCATCCGTGACGAGAGGGTGGAGGCGTGAACTCCGAGCAGTTTCGCCGCGCCCTTCTCGCCGGAGACCTTCCACTTGGTGGCGTCGAGAGCGTGGCTGATATTCGCTCGTTCCAGTTCCTCCAGTTCTTTCGCGGTGCGAATGATCCCATGCCGGGGTTCGGTTATGTGGCCGGATGCGGATGGCGTGGCTGTTGCCTCCGGCAAGGCGCGATCCAGGTTCAGCCGGCCGTCGATGGCCGTGATCACGGCCCGCTCAATCACGTTCTGTAACTCCCGCACGTTTCCGGGCCAACTGTAACCCTTGAGCCGGCGCGCAGACTCGGCAGTCAGCGGGGCAATGGTGCGGCCCATTTTGGCGGCAAACCGTATGGCAAAGGCAGAGGCTAAACGCACCACGTCGTCGCCGCGCTCGCGCAAAGGCGGCAGGCGGAGAGGAAACACGTGCAGCCGATAGAAGAGATCTTGACGGAATGTTCCCTCACGGACGGATTTCTCCAGATCGCGATTTGTTGCAGCCAGTACCCGCACGTTCACCTTCTTGGTAAAAGAGCTGCCGACCGGATTGAACTCGCTCTCTTGGAGCACGCGGAGCAGTTTTGCTTGCAGGTCGAGCGGCAGTTCCCCGATCTCGTCGAGAAGGATGGTGCTCTTGTCGGCCAAGGCAAAGCGGCCTTCGCGTTTCTTGGTCGCGCCTGTAAAGGACCCCGCCTCATGTCCGAACAATTCACTCTCGATAAGCGTGGCAGGAATCGCCGCGCAGTTCACGATGATCAGCTGGCGCGCTCGGCGTGGGCTTGCCGCGTGGATCGCGCGCGCCACCAGTTCTTTGCCAGTGCCCGTCTCGCCGAGTATAAGCACGGTCGCGTCGGTCTCCGCCACTTGGCCGATGTCGCGTAAGACATGCCGAAGCGCCGGGCTCTCGCCGATCAAGGCCTCGTCGTGATGGAGGGCTTGCAATTCTTCCCGCAATAACTCGGTCTCAGCGGTGAGCGACAGGATTTTCTGTTCCGCTTCCACCCGATCGAGCACGTTGCGGAGAATCAACGTGGTAAACTTCCGTCGATGCAACTCGAAACGGGAGACCGTCGCTTCGGCAGGAAATGAGTCGCCATCGAGACTACGGGCGGTGAGGCCGCCTGGTATCCAACGCGATTGCTGACCCTCGGGACGTCCATCCAGCTCGGCAATCAGGGGGACCAATTTGCCGGCGTCGTCCGGGCTCACGAAAAGTCGGAAGTCCTCACCCATCATTTTCTCTGCTCGACAGCGGAACGCCTTTTCCGCGGCGGGATTCACGCGGGTGATGTGCAGCCGATCGTCCAGCTCGATGATCGCGTCCATCGCGCTGCTGAGGAGGCGCCCGACCTTCTCTTCACGCTCGCGCACCTCGGCTTCGGCCCGCAGCCGTTGGAGTTCCGCCGCAGCCCGCGCGGCAAAGATTTGAAAGATGGCATGGACCCGCGGCTCCTCCGGAATCGGCCGCCGGTCGATCACCGCCATGTGTCCCAGAATGTGACCGTCCGTATCTTGTAACGGCACGCCCAGGTAGCTGACGGCGCCGGTGGTCTTGATTTTTTCCGAGTGAGGAAAGAGGTCCAGAATGCTGTCGGGGAAATGCACGAGCTTCGCCGTGTCGATCACGCGCTCGCAGGGCGTCCCGGCGATATCGACTTCATAGTCCTCGACCCACTGGCCTTCCATCCAAAAGGCGAGGGCGCGGAGGCGGCGTGTCTCGGGAAAATATTCCGTCACCCAGGCTCCATGTGTGCCGAGCGCTTTTGAAAGATGTTGTACCAGCGCGGCAAAGAAGCCGTGTCCCGTTTCAGTGGCGGTCCCATGGAGAATCGCCCTCAACGCTTCGTCTGTTTCAAGGCCCTGAAGAGGCATGGAGTTATCGAGCCGTGCAGAGGTCATGGGGGAAATTATGAGACAAGATGAGAAGCAGATTCAAGAGGGGAGTGAAAACCCGAGTATCTTGCTGTTCGACACACGATGTGACCGTGCTACACTGCGCTCCCATGTTCGACGTCATTCTGTATCAACCGGAAATTCCCCGAACACCGGCAACATCATCCGGCTCTGTGCCAATACAGGCGCAAGGCTGCATCTCGTGAAACCTCTGGGCTTTTCGCTGGAGGATAAGCAATTGCTACGGGCAGGATTGGACTATCACGAATTTGCCACGATTACGGTTCATGAAAGCTGGGCAGAGTGCATAGAGCGTTTCAAAGATCGCCGCTTGTTTGCCGTCTCCACGAAAGGCGTCCAACAATACGACTTGGTTGAATACGAAAAAGGCGATGTGTTTCTTTTTGGCCCGGAAAGCCGTGGGTTACCGGCTGAGATTCTTGGGGCTGTTGCAGTACAACAGCGTATCCGAGTACCCATGGTCCCCGGAAACCGGAGTCTCAATCTCTCCAACACCGTGGCGGTAGTGCTCTACGAAGCCTGGCGGCAAGTTGGATTTGAAACAAGACGATGAGGGGTCACGATGCGAAGTGTTCGCGCGTCGGTCAACTGGAATTTGCTTCGCGCTACAACTGGATAGACCGAAAAGATAGGTGTATGAGCGGGAACAATGGACGTGGCGACATCCGGGAGCAGCTGGAGATGCAGGTTGACGAAATTAAAGCTGAGTCCTTGTTGCCAAGGCTGACTGTCGGCGCCGGCATAGGCCGCGGTCTTTTCGGAGGCGTAGGTTCTGGTGAGGAGCCCGGATCCGCCCTGCAGCCCGTGTTCGTGGAGGTCCGGCGCCCCCTGAACGAGTACACTCATAGCAGCCGCGTCGAACCACACTTTGATATTGCAACTTATTTGAACATAAGGCCCCAACGTGTTCGTGCCTTCAAGGAAGGCGCGAGGCAGGCCGATTTCAAAGGTACGTCCGGTGACACCGCGCGATCGACTTTTCCCATGCTGTGGCTCTTTCAACGGCGACATCGAGACAAATAGCAGGTGCGGGTCGGTCATCTCGAGGTCGAGCACCTGATCGTCGTAATAGCTGCAGAGCCGTCCCATCTCATAGCGGAGGGGAAACGAATAGCCGATCTTCGCGTACCAGATGCGCAGGCCGGCATCCAAGGGTTCGTCCGGCGTACGGCTGATTTTCAGGTCGAATGGAAGCATCACGTGCCAGGCGCCGGTGCGTGAAGAGACGAACGGCGCACAGGCGCCGGGGAATTCCTTGTGCACGGCCGTCGCGTCCGGCTCGAAGCGGCGAGTGGGGCTCGAGAAATGCTGAGCCACCTTGGCTTCCTTCGTCAGGCGGTATTTGTCTTGGTAGTAGCTGGACGCCCGCTGTTGGGCAATCGAGAGGAAGTAGTCCGGCATGTCGGTTTCGATAATGATCTGCTGGGTCACATCGCCAGGTGCGGCGCCGCTCCCGCTGCGTTCCGGCTTCATCGCCGCCGCATAGATGTCCAGTTCGGCTTTGAGCCGCTGGATATCCTGGTGGATGTGCCGGGATAGATCTGGATCGAAAAAGCCGGTGTTCGGCAGGATGTCAAACGCCTTTTGGAGGCAATCCAACTTGTGACTGTATCGCTTCGGTTCGTCGGTGAACGCTTCGGCGACGGCTACAAAGAGATTGAACTGTTCTTCCGGCGTCAATCCAAGAGTAGAGACGTTGTGGTCCTTGATAAAGGCGAAGGCCAGAGGGCCGAAAGTCTCGGCCTTCCGAATGCAGAGGGTCAGGAGGTAGTTGTATTGTGCTCGCGCTTCTTCAGGCGTCATGGTCTGGCGCCAGATATCCGGCGCGGTGCAATTCTAACGACTCACAGGAGGAGGAGCAAGGTGAGAGTGAGGAGTCGAGCTGCCGCTTGCCGTCTGAGATGTTCAGGGCGGTTGCCGGGACGCAGCGTATCCGCTTACCCATGGTCTCCTGAGACCGGAGCCTCAATCTCTCTAACACCGTGGCGAGAGAGCTCCATGAAGCCTGGCGGCTATAAATCGTCCTCCGTGAGGCAGCGGCCGAATCCCTGTTGCTCGGCAAGGTGGTAGGCATAGTGTAGGGCCGCGAGATTGGCAATTCGTTCTTCTGCTTCCTCCCGGCTATCCGAATAGATGATCTTGATCCCAAATCGCGCCGTCAGTGCATCCAGGAAATCCATCATGCCGTTCTTGTGATATTGGCCGAGCCGCCCGCCGCCTTTACTGGACTGGAGTGTTCCTTCGATGACGAGAAACCGGTGCGGGTAGTCCATGAGCAGCTCGAGCTCAAGGAGAAAGGGCGAGCGGTTGCTGCAAGGATTCGAGAAGATCGTGTTGAATTCTTCCACGCGCCGGCGTTCGACACGAAAAATCTCAGGCGCTTCTGCAATGGCATAGTCTCCCCTGCAACGTTTGCCGAATGGTTCCGGCAATCCGGACGAGGCGCTCGAACTCGTAGGGGAGATGCTCATGACTATCGACGAGGATTGTAATGGCCGGCACCATGGTCTTGGGCCGGCCTTGCCGGGAGAGCATGATGAGCGACTGTGGCCCGCGAGGGCCTTGGCGGGATGGTGTGGTCTGTTGAGTGCGTGGCGGAGTGGAGGCGTACGACTCAGACGATGGGCCTGAGGCAGGGGAGGGGCGTGGGGGCGGCCTGTGGGAGGTCTGGGGCTGTGTCGTGGCATCGTATCGTGCGCGTGCCACGGGGTCGCTGAGGGTTTGATAGGCCTGGTTGATCAGTTGTGTGCGGGCTTCCGCTTTCCGGTGCAATGCCGGTGAATGATGAAAGCGATCCGGATGCCAGACCTGAAGTTGTTCATGCCAGGATTGTTTTATGTCGTCTTCCGTTGCGGTGGGTAAGAGTTCAAGCAGCGTATAGTAGTTGGTCTGTCGTTCTTCTCGCATCAGTCTCTCCTGGCAGAATGCTGAAAAATGAGGAAAGGGCAACCTGGTCGTCCTCCTGCTCGCGGAACGCGCACAATGGGAATGTGCTCGTTCGACGCGCGCAATCGAGGATCAACCAGGCCACCCTTTCGAGAGCGGTAAAAAACCGCTGCGGCCTTGCTGAACGGCCTTTTGAGCATCCTGCCGACATTCAGGCAGTACCATCCTGAGTATTACCACAGCAGCGTGTCGAATAAAAACCGAATCTATCCGGAAAACGGCTAGCGAACGAAACCGAGTGTAACGGAGTCTCAGGGAGAGATCTAGCGGGGTGTTGAAAAGTTCGGTCTTCTCATCAGCCCGACTCCGGCGGAAGCAATCCTCTGTCAAATCGCTTGGACGGCGCACGCGTGTGCGCCGCAGTGTGCGGTCGCCTTGCTCTCTTCAAGAATAGTCTGATAGGGTCGTTGCAAATGTTGCCATGAGGCGCAACCCCTGCAGAAAGGAAGACTACTATGGGAGAGGTCGATATAGCCCCAGAAGGTGCCGCCAAGGTGATCGAAGATCTCACGGCGTTGGAGGTGGATCAGGACAAAGGGGAGCGTCTGTATAAGGCCGCGCTGGTTCAGTCGAATTCAGGCGTGATCTATCGCATGTTAGCCAAGGTGCTCAGTACTGGAAAGGTAGATCTCGTCCACTACGCGTGTAATTTGGATGCGGATGGCAAACCAACGACGAAGTGGAAGATCAGGCGCATCCTTGAGCAAGCTCCTGAACGGTTTTGATCAAGAGCTTGAGGCTATCAAGAAGGGTGTCACAGACGGCAGTGAGCAAATCCTGGGCTCATGGGTGCATCGATATGACCAGCTTGCCTGATGTGGCGGCACAGGGTAAGAGTCTGGGGGAGTGGTCGCGGAATATGACCGCAGAGGTTCGGAAGAAACCAAACTAGTGAACGCCAGGCTGCCGAGGGCTGGCTCCGCTTCCGTTTCATCTCCTGGCTCTCTCAACTTCTCGATGCCGGCAGAATGCTCCCCTAGTCCGACGAGGTAAGATCTTCAACGTACGATAACCAGAAAGCGCGTGTAATTCTGAGTGGCTGCCACTTCGGCGCAGTGCCGCTTTCGGAAAGATCGGTAACGAATACAGATGGTTTCTTCTACGACCCAGCCAGTTTCAGATACAGCGCAGCTGAAGATTATTCCACTCATTGCCAAGGAACTCGGCGTGGGACTCGATCAGATTAAGGCCGCGGTCGCCCTGCTCGACGAAGGTTCGACCGTGCCATTTATCGCACGCTATCGCAAGGAGGCCACCGGCAATCTGGACGATACCCACTTACGCACGTTGGAAGAACGCCTCCTGTATCTGCGTGAATTGGAACTGCGCCGCGCGGCGATTCTGGCTTCGATCGAGCAGCAGGGGAAGCTTACCGACGCACTGCGTAGCACGATCGAGGCCGCTGAGACCAAGCAAACGTTGGAAGACCTCTACTTGCCTTACAGGCCCAAGCGCCGCACACGAGCGCAGATTGCGCGGGAGGCGGGGCTGGAGCCATTGGCCGATGCCCTCTTCGCCGATCCGACGCTCGATCCAGAGCAGGAAGCCGCGAAGTATCTGATCGTGAAGCCTGCCGCAGAGGGCGTGGAGGCCATCAACGTGCCGGACGCAAAATCCGCGCTTGAGGGTGCAGCGGGATATTCTGGTCGAACGTTTTGCCGAGACTGCCGAGTTGCTGGCTAAATTGCGTACCCGACTGTGGGACCATGGCGTCGTCACGTCCACTGTGATGAAAGGCAAGGGAAACAACCGCGGAGGAAAAGTTTCGTGATTACTATGCCTATTCCGAAACCATCCGCACCATTCCTTCGCATCGCGCACTGGCGCTGTTCCGTGGCCGCGCGCAGGGTGTGTTGAAGATTGAATTGAGCCTGAGCGAGGCGCTCGAAGACGTCGTACCGCATCCCTGCGTCGCGATGATCGCGGCGCATGTCGGCATCGAAGACCGTGGCCGTTCCGCAGACAAATGGCTCATGAGCGTCTGCGATTGGACCTGGCGGGTCAAGGTACATCTGCAGCTCTCGGTGGAACTGCTGGTGCAGCTGCGCGAGGCAGCGGAAGCAGAGGCGATCAAGATCTTCGGCCGCAACTTGCACGAGCTGCTGCTGGCGGCGCCTGCGGGCCCGAAGGTCGTGCTCGGCCTCGACCCAGGCATCCGCACGGGCTGTAAGGTGGCAGTGGTCGATGCGACCGGCAAGCTCCTGGAGACCACGACCATTTACCCGCTCCAGCCGCGCAACGACTGGCAGGGATCACTGGCGACGTTGGCACGGCTGGTCGTCCAGCATGGTGTCGAACTCATCTCGATCGGCAATGGCACCGGCAGCCGGGAGACCGACAAGCTGGCCATTGAGCTGATCAAATTGGTTGCGGCTCAGAAGCCGGATCACAAAGTAGTCAAGGTTGTGGTCAGCGAAGCCGGTGCCTCCAGTCTATTCGGCCTCAGCCTTTGCCGCTGCCGAGTTTCCCCAGCTGGATGTCAGTTTGCGCGGTGCAGTCTCCATCGCCCGGCGTTTGCAAGACCCGCTGGCCGAGCTGGTGAAGATCGATCCCAAGGCGATCGGTGTCGGCCAATATCAGCACGATGTCAACCAAAAGGCACTGGCGCGTTCGCTCGGTGCGACCGATCGAAGACTGCGTCAACGCCGTGGGTGTGGATGTCAATACGGCATCGGCGCCGCTGCTTGAACGGGTATCCGGTCTAAACAAAGTGTTGGCGAAGAATATCGTCGAGTATCGCGATGCCAACGGCCCTTTCCCGAATCGCACCACGATACGCAAGGTACCGCGCCTGGGCGACAAGACCTTCGAGCAGGCTGCCGGCTTTCTGCGCATCAACGACGGCGACAATCCGTTGGATCGCTCCTCGGTCCACCCGGAAGCCTATCCGGTGGTCGAGCGCATTCTCGCGCGAGTCAGCATAGGCATCGTGGATGTCATGGGCCAGCCGGCGGTGCTAAAGGGATTATCTCCCGCCGATTTTATCGATGAAAAGTTCGGTGTGCCGACGGTGCGCGACATTCTGACCGAGTTGGAAAAACCTGGCCGCGATCCGCGCCCGAATTCAAGACGGCTACATTCCAAGAGGGCATCGAGTCTCTGACGGATCTGCAACCGGGCATGATCCTCGAGGGCGTGGTGACGAACGTCGCGGCGTTCGGGGCCTTCGTCGATGTCGGTGTGCATCAGGACGGTCTCGTGCATGTGTCGGCGCTGGCCAATAAATTCATCAAGGACCCCCATGAGGTCGTCAAGCCTGGCCAGATTGTAAAGGTGAAGGTGCTGGACGTCGATGTGAAGCGCCAGCGCATTTCTCTGACCATGCGCCTCGACGATGCGCCAGGCAGTGCTTCCTCTTCAGACCGCGCGCCGATCGAGGGTCTCTGAGGGAGCCACACGCGATCCGCGTAACCGGCGTCCTCCAACCGCCCAGCACGTTGCGGAGCATCAGTCACAGCCAACCGGCACGATGGCTATGGCACCGGCGCTCGCGCGCGCCAAACAGAAGAAGTAGCAAGCCGGGCTAGTGCACCAATCGAATCGATCTCCAGCTCGCATTCGTCGTCCCGATGAGTAGGCGAGCGTCACCTCCGCAATCTCGTAGCCATATTGGACTTCCGCCCGCCTCGTTTGCGCCAGCGCTAGGCGGAACAGTCCGCATTTGCTTGGGCTGTCTTCGATCAAGAGGATGGAGGGGTGCGTCACCACATTATATATAGGGGGATATCAGCTAAGAATGTGGTGGACTCGAAGATGAAGATCCGAGTTATTGAATAGCTACTGATAACAGTTAGTTAGATCAGAAAGGTTATGTGATTAGTGAGGTAGCGGGGGGTGGAGGAGTGAGGAGAAATTCCAGAGAGGAAAAGAACGGGTCCTGTCGCTGACCAGCCCAGCCGGCTTCGCACCCCTGCCCGATAGAGGAGAGAGAGGTGGCTCCGTTAGTCTCCTTTGCTCGCGCAACGCGCGCCCTCAGAAGGGCCTCGTTGAACGCGCGCAGTAGGAGACCAATCGGGCCACCCCTTATAGGGAAACCTGAGCAAGCTTGGTGGGAGCATTGAAGACGATTGGCGCCCAGGTCAGCGCCACCCGCAAGAGAAACTATCTCGCCCTAGAGGGGAGGGGAGAAACGAGCAAGCTTGGACGGTGCATTTGTATTTCGGCTGATGCGCGCACGCTGGGATCAATCCAGACCACCACAGAGTTGACACGATACCCGGCAAAAAGTAGCCTGTCGTTAATTCTCTGTCTTTATTTACGAAAGGTGGCGCCATGTCATTCATGCTTATCATTGTTCAGACCCCTGAGATGAGTAAGAGCGCCGAGGTTGCAACGTGGCAATCTTTCCGCGCCTACGCAGAATTGGAGCGACTAAGAGAAGTGGCAGGAGTGTTTTGCATAAATGATACGGCATGGCTATTCGATACCAGAAAGACCCTCCCAGAATGTGCGCTAGTGATTCATCAAGCGCATAAATTCCATGTTCAATTATTTTCCTTCCAGCTTGATAGCGAATCTCTTCGATCTCTTGTGGCGTCATACCCGCGATCAAAAAGGCTGGAAGATTTTCTCGCCTAATAGTCAGTGTCCGAAAGGGGTTGAGAAGAGGGGACAGGCTACTTATTCGGAAGACCTCAGCCCCGTCAGCCGCCCACCGCGCTTGGGCTTGTTTCTGACATCTCGTCGCTCGTCTCGTAGAACTCCTCACGGTTCACGTAGAGAGCTTGAGTTTCGCATCGCCTGTCTGCGGTGCATGTCTGGTGTTAAGTAAATACGCGGGATAAGATGTTCGTCGTGATGGACAGGTGATCTTCTGGTTCCAATGGAGGGCAACCATGGCCGGTCAAGGTATTCGAACGTCAACGCGCTGGCTCAGGTTTTCAGTGGGCATTGTGGTGGCCTTCTCAGGGAGCCTGTTCTTTCTCATGGATGGTGCGTGTCTGGCTCAGGCAGGTGAGTCAGTGCACAGGAGAGTCTACTGACCAGAGCATGGATATGGATCGTCATGATCACGCGGAGAGGACTGTCGACATGATGGTTCCGCATCAGAAACATCTCGGGCCCCACATGAAATGGACGGCGTTGCGGCCGGCGAACGCAGACGATGCCGGGCGTGCCGATCAGATCGTTCAGACTCTGCGACAGGCCCTTGCCAAGTACAAAGATTATCGGGTGGCCATGGACGACGGCTATGTTCCGCTTCATCCAGAGCGAACGCCAAAGCATTATCATTTCGCCAATAAGCAGCGCCGCCTTATGGCGAAGGTTCGCTTTGATCCGGCCGAACCGACCGCACTCCTGTACAAGAAAGCTGGGGATGGTTATGAACTCGAGGGGGCGATGTATACCGCGCCGAGAGACATGAGCGAGGACCAGTTGAACGAGCGCGTTCCGTTGAGCGTCGCGCAGTGGCATGCCCACGTCAATCTCTGCTTCCAGCCGGACGGCAGTAAACGCCGCATGACCCGGAAACAACTCGGAGGCAAGGGGACGATTGCCACGGAATCAGAGTGTCAGCAAGCAGGCGGGCGATTTGTTCCGCAAGCCGGTGGATGGATGATTCATGTGTATCCGTTCGAATCGACTCCCGTAAAGATCTGGACCCACTAGAAGATACGATTTTCCTGGGGATTAGCCGGCTTCAGCCATTTCGGTGTCCCACCGTGTCCGAGTTCACCAGCACCTACCCCAGTCGCTTATTTCCTGTATTCATCATGGCGACTTAGCCAGGATGGGCCTGACTTGCCTCTCGTCTCGGCCCCTTGGGTACCAGGTCGAGGTAGTGGTAGGCGGCATTGACCATGTCGATGCCACGCGCATAGGTTGAATAGGTATGGAATACGTTTCCTTTGGCGTCTTTAAAGAAGACGCTGGCTCCCTCCCGATCCGAACTGTCAGGATCTTGTATCTTGTAGTTGAAGAACGCCTTTTTCTTGGCCTCTTCCTCCGGTGTGAATGACACATGGTAGTCGAAATTGAAATCGGTGTTGCCGGACGAGACCCACTTGAAGTTCCAGCCCATCCGTTTCTTGTATGATTCGAGTTTGCGGTATGGTGCCCGAGATGCCGCGACCATGGTCACATCGCGGTGGTTCAAATGCACAATGATCTCTGTCGAAATTGTCCGCTCCAGAACGAGCAGTGCTTGCACCCTGCATCCCAATCGGGGCCGAACATGAAGTGATAGATGATGAGTTGGCTTCTGCCGTCGAACAGTTCAGACAATGTCTCTGTGCCCTGCGGCCCATCAAAGACGTAGTCTTTGTCCACCTTCACCCAGGGAAGCTGTCGCCGGTCTTTACTCAATTGATCGCGCAATCGGGTGAACTTCTTCTCTTTCGTCAGCAACGCCTTGCGAGCCGCTAGCCACTCTTTTCTCGATACGACCGTATGTCGAGTCATGGTCTTCTCCTCTTGTCTCGTTCAGAAGGCGGTTAGTTGACAGCACCAATTTGTTTGAGTAACTCCAACATGGCAAATTCCACCCAATGTTCGGCGATTTTTCCGTCCCGTATCCGATAGATGTGAATTTCCGTCCAGCGAACCTGTTTGTTCGTCGGCTGCTCACCCATCAACGATGCACGGTGCGTCGCGACAGCGGAACTTCGTTCGACGACCTTATCGCCGGCTGCTATCATATCTTCCTCGATGACGACCACATCCGGAAGGCGGTATTCATCCTACGGCCGATATCTTTGAAGCCACCCAGTCCAGGCTGCACGGGTGGTTTGAAGTGATGCTGAAAGTCCGAGGCAAACAAGTGATGGATTCCATCCACGCGATGTTCATTCTTAAATACACGGGTGAACTCGCGCACGATTTCTTTGTTGTTCTGTGTGTCATTGGTTGTTGGGGTCATGTGTATCTCCCAATCGATGTCCATGTCGTTCGGGTACGGCATTCCTTTTCCGTTCTCCACGAGTGACTTCAGGCTGAGAAGAAAGGTCACCCATTTGGTATTGCAGTAATGCATAAATTCCCCCTGTTTGCTCCAGCCGCGGTGGGCGAAGAACACGATGGTTCGTCCGCCTTGCCGTTTCAGGTCGAACGTGAGCCGAGTTCCGATCCATTCCTTGGCGCCGTCGACGCAGCGCCATTGGACTTGCAGGCCGGGTACGAGACGAGCGACTTTCATGTCGTTGGATCCATGGTCGCCAAAGCGGAACTTTAGTATTGCTCCGACTTGCGGAGAGGCTTGCGTGTCCTTCGTCCACCAGCCTGCAAGGCCGTTCTGCTCCGTCAACGCGGCATAGACTTTCCGCGGAGTAGCACGTATGCCGATACGATGCACAATGTCAGGCATTAACGGGCTTCTTTCTGGGCAAGGCGGGCGATCACGGGGCCGAGATGCGAGCCAAGTTTCAACTCCCAGCCGCCCTTGAAGAGGGGGTACATGATTTTTCCGCTGTCGCCTTCGAGTCCTGAATGTTCCATTCGAAGGTGCGTTCCGCCATCGTGCGTCGGCGTCAGAATGAAGGTGACGGTGCTGGGCCTCGCCATATTTCCGGTTTTCCAGCTATAGGACAATCGGTTCGGCTTGTGTGCCTCGAGAATCTGGACGTCGATCGTGCCATCAAACTGAGGGTGTGGCTCACAATGGAATTGAAGTCTATGGCCGACGACCGGTTTGAAATCACCGGGCATGAGCCAGTCCGCCAGCGCGGCCGGATCGGTCAGGGCTTCCCAGACAAGTTCAATAGAGTAGGGGTATGTCTGCTCAACGACGATGTTCTCCATGCTTCCTCCGCAAATGTTCGCCCAATGCATGTAAACGTTTACGCCAGAAGCGCTCGTAGGGATGAATCCATTTGGCCACCTGAGTCAGCGGCTCAGGGTTCAGTTGGTAGAATATATTCCGGCCATCGCGTCGACGAGTGACGAGCTGTGCATCCTGCAGGACTCGCAAATGTTGGGATACTGCCGGCAGGGTCATATCGAAGGATGCCGCCAGCTTTCATCACGGATTCTTCCTTGCCTGCGAGGCAATCAAGAATGGCGCGACGGGTCGGGTCGGCAACCGCTCGAAACACCGTGTGTCATGGAGCGGATATTAGTTAAGTGAGTACTTAACTGTCAAGTGGGTCGTCAGACGATGACAGAAATCATTTCGGCCTGAACAGAGGCCTCAGAGACGCCGGTCGGCCACCGTGTCTGGTCCTCGTCGTTTGTGTCGCCTTGAAAGATCTTCAGGCTTAACGAGAAATGCGCGAGGTGTTTTATAGCGCAGGACGGCGTAGTTCGAGAAGCAGTTCTCGAAGGTGCGATTCTTGGATTGATTGTACGGAGGTAAACTTGAGCCCGTGGGTATTTTCCTGTATCCATCGCACGACGGCTGCTTCAACAATGATGGGGCGGCATTTTCTTGGAGACTTGCAGGATCAGATGGTACGGTTCACCGATAACGAGAGGAATGTCGCTGAGTAGGCGGCATCCTTCGCGGGAGAGATCGGTGATTGTCCCTTCACCCTCTGTGTGCTCTTCGGATTCGACCGGTTCGATGAGGCGTTTGAAAGAAAACAGCGCGCCTGAGGGAGTGATAATCCTAGGGTGCTTGCGGCGCTCGATGATCCGCCGTTTTTGCGTTAGAGATTTATTCATGCAGAATTCAGACTCATCTTCTGAGTATAATAGTAAACCTAATGAAGACAGTCAAAGAAATTGACGGTTGATCTGATGGGTCAGCCGCGGCAAGTAGCTGATCTCTCGTGCCGTGGCGCCGAGAACATGCGGGTGGGGAGGCTATCGATCTCTCCTTGGTGCCTGCAGATTGGATTTCCATCGGATACAGCCCCAGTGTGTATGGGCCGGATGATGGAACAGGGGCGGAAGTGTATTCCTAGTTTATTGAGAAGTAAAGTGAGGTAGTTGTTGGGCGTGTGTGGAAAGGTCCGCGTGGAGATCCGTCGCTTGCGGGTGACCGGTTCCAGTTGCCTCGCAGGAATCTCTGTCAGGATGATCCAGTGAAGCTGATAAATCAGCGCGTTAGCCTCTAGCGAACGGCTTCAGAAAGTGGCAGAGGTGACGGCGGGTTCATTGTCTCGGTTGCGGTGATTTTAAATGCTGCAACTGGAGATCATCGAAGTAGGTGACAGCATCCGACTTGGTCCATAGTCCGATCATCCCGTCGTGGAACGTCTTGTCACAGAGATCGAAGACCTGCTTGTCGTCATAGAAGATGTTCACGCGACAGTCTTGATGGGTGACTCGCAGTGTGTGCCACTGCTTCACGGTAATCGTCTGGTCGAAGTTTTGTAACAGGTGTCGGATTCCATTGACGACCCGATACACTCGAATATTCTGTTCCAGCGGATTGGCCCTCGTGCCAGATAGTAATTGCGATCATCCGCTGCTCGCCAAATCAGACCACCACCCATGTCTGCCTGTCCCTGGATCGGCAAGAACGACACTTCAAGATTCAGATCAGAGGCGATGACTTCCTTGAGCAGCACCACTTTGTAGGCATGTTCGGCTCCCTTGGCCATGAGCTGGGCGAACACATTCGGCGGGCTCTTGGCTCGATCAGTCGCGAGGACTTGCCAATCGCCTGCGGTCCGTCCATCAAACAAAGTGCCAATAGAGAATTCGCTGGGAAGGGAACCAGGCTGATCACGATCGAAGTTCCACACAAGCGCAGGAGGGGCGGTCTCTGTTTGGGCCGCCACCGCTCCGACGGCAAGCTGAAGTGAGGCGATGAAACTCACGATAATCAGCGCCGACGGACTCATATATGTTATTTCCAGGTGACTTCTTCCCAACAGAGGTGGACAAAGGTTTCAAAGGGAGGAAAATTATTCGCGTTTTGTTCTTTCGACCGGACCCAGAGATCGATTTCCATCCCGGCTGGGTCGGTTTCGCCGCCCGGCAGCGTGCGTTTCACGGGATAGTGGACCTCATGGGTTTTGGGATCGCGGGACCGTTCCATGACCATGAAATGGGCATCGTAGTCCTTGTAGAGAACCTGCTCGTTTTTCCACATCGTTGCCGTTCCCCATCCGGCAAGGTAGAGCCAGGTTTTCGGATACAACGGATCGCCGTTTCCGGAGTCACCATGTTCATAGATCCTTGTCGCAATGCCTCCATCCTGGAACGGGGCCTTCGCAGCAAACCGGTCAAAGACGATCCGATAGCGATCGGCGCCCTCGGCAAATTCAGCGATGACCTGGCCACTGTTCGTGAGTTCATTCACCTCGATGTCGATGGAGCCCTGCACTGATATCAGGTGTTTGCCGGCATAGTCGAGGTGGTCCCACGGTGCGCGATCGTTCACGCTTCCGATCAGAGTGGTTCTCTGCCCGGAAAGGTGGAATTGTCCACTATAGTATGGATGTTCGGTCGGACTTGAAAATCCTGGTTCCTTCGTTTTCCTTTGGCGTGCCGAACTGCCCAGCAACAGCTGTCGGCACAGAGCTGAAAGCTAGGCTGAGTAATAATAGGCTCAACGTCCGCGTAGTCATCGTGCCGTATCCAATACGCATCTGAGCCTCCTAGTCTGGATCTCGCCATATGTGAAAGAACATCAGTTCCCGATCAAGCGGGCTTCATTTTATCCCTGTTCGTGATCCATTGGTATTCCGTTATATCGACGGGGGCCTGGCATTTTGAATACTTGTAGTTGTTTCGGGTGGACAAAGACCATATCGCCTTGCTGAAGCCGTAACTCACGGTAGCGTTCTTTGGTGAGTTCGACCGAAATAATCTGAGGTGAGTCCTTCGACACCAGCTCGAGCCGCACTCGCGCTCCGGCGGCGATGACAAATCGCACGGTGGCTTCGAGCTGTGTCGTCGAGGTCCGGCTCCGGCTGAGTTCCAGGTCGTGGGGGCGGACAAACGTGACTTCGTGTTCGCCCGAAGCGTCCACCTCTGCGTGAGGTGGCCTGTCCGCCTCTTCGTGCACGGTCTCGTCTTGAGACATGCGGCCATGAAACACGTTGACATCGCCGAGAAACTGGTAGACGAACGGTGTGGCCGGATTCTCATAGACTTCCTCCGGCGTACCGGTCTGCTCGATATGCCCTTGGTTCAACACCACGATACGGTCCGCCGCTTCCAAGGCTTCTTCCTGGTCATGCGTCACCAGGATGCTCGTAATGTGCAATTCGTCATGAAGTCGCCGAAGCCAGCGTCTCAGCTCCTTTCGGACTTTGGCGTCCAATGCGCCAAAGGGTTCATCAAGCAGGAGCAGTTTTGGCTCCACGGCCAGCGCTCTGGCCAGGGCCACGCGTTGACGTTGCCCTCCGGAAGCTGGTTCGGATAGCGGTCGGCCATCGCCCGCATCTGGACCAATGAGAGCAACTCATCAACCTTCTTCTGGATCTTGTCAGGAGAAGGGCGTTGCGCCTGGGGAAGCACGCTCAGCCCGAACGCGACATTCTCTGTAACGGTCATATGGCGAAACAACGCATAATGCTGGAACACGAATCCTACGCGCCGGTCGGTGATACGCTGATCCGTCACCTCGACATCATGAAGGAGAATTCGTCCTTGGTCGGGCCTCTCCAGTCCGGCCAGGATTCTCAGCAGGGTCGTCTTGCCGCAACCGGAGGGCCCGAGGAGCGCAATGAGTTCTCCCGCCTTTGCATGCAGGCTCACGTCATTCAGGACGGTGAAGTTGCCGAATCGTTTGGTGACATGATCGACCTGGATACTCATGACGGGCTCCCTGGTTGCGTGCTCCATACAGGGTCATGCGCCGATCGTGATGAAGCCGTTTTCCGTTCGATCATGGTTTTCGCTATGAGCGTCACTATGGCTAATAAGGTGAGGAGTGAGGCCACCGCGAAGGCCCCGACGGCATTGTATTCGTTATAGAGGATCTCGACATGCAGCGGCAGCGTATTGGTGAGCCCTCGAATATGGCCCGAGACGACGGAAACCGCTCCGAATTCTCCCATCGCCCGCGCATTGCAGAGAATCACGCCATAGAGCAGGCTCCATTTGATATTCGGGAGGGTGACGCGGGTAAACGTCTGCCATCCCGACGCGCCCAACGTGAGCGCCGCCTCTTCTTCCTCTCGTCCCTGCGATTGCATCAACGGGATCAGTTCGCGCGCGATAAACGGAACGGTGACAAAGGTGGTGGCGAGCACGATGCCCGGCAGGGCAAAGATGATCTTGATGTCGTGCTCGGCCAGCCAGGGGCCCACCCAGCCCTGCGCTCCGAAGAGCAGCACGTAAATCAATCCCGAGATGACGGGAGACACGGCCAACGGGATGTCGATGAGCGTGGTCAGAATCTGTTTGCCGACGAATTCGAATTTGGCGATGGCCCAGGCTGCAGCAACGCCGAATACCAGGTTGAGTGGAACGGCCAGGGATGCAGCGAGGAAGGTCAGGCGAATCGCCGCCAGGGCATCCGGGTCCGTAAATGAGGCGAAGTAGCTCTCAAGTCCATTCTTCAGCGCTTCGGTAAAGACCGCTGCGAGGGGGATGAACAGGAAGAGCGTCAAGTATCCGAGAGCCGCGACAATGAGCACCCAGCGAACCAAAGCGCTTTCGCTGGTCAATGAAGCTTTCCACTCCTCGTTTCTTACTCTGGCGGCGGTCTCTGTCGACATGCTCTTCTCTTTCTAACGAGCGGTGTGGCGCCTGCCGCTCCACCACTGTATGAGATTGATCATCAGGGCGAGGATAAACGACACCACGAGCATGACGACTCCCAGCGCCGTGGCTCCGGCGTAATCGTACTGTTCGAGTTTGGTCATGATCAACAGCGGAGTGATCTCCGATTTGAGCGGCATATTGCCGGCGATGAAGATGACCGAGCCGTATTCCCCGACGGAGCGGGCGAATGCCATCGCCATACCGGTCAGCAGGGCAGGCCACAGTTCAGGCACGATCACCGCCCTGAAGGTTTGCCATCGATTGGCTCCCAGCGTGGTGGCGGCCTCTTCCACCTCCATGTCCAAATCTTGGAGCACCGGTTGCACAGTTCGCACCACGAACGGCAATCCAATGAAGGTCAGTGCGACCAGGACACCCAGGGGCGTAAAGGCGACTTTGAGACCCAGCGGTTCGAGATAGCGCCCGATCCATCCATTCGACGAATAGATGGCAGTCAAGGCGATTCCGGCGACGGCGGTCGGCAGGGCAAAGGGCAGATCCACGAGCGCGTCCACGATCGAGCGCCCGGGAAAGCGGTATCGCACAAGGACCCAGGCCACCACCGATCCGAAGAAACCGTTGATCAAGGCCCCCAGAAATGAGGCGCCAAATGTGAGCTGGTAGGAGGCCATCGCACGCGGCTCCGTCACCGTGTGCCAGAATTGTTGCCAGGTCAGTGTGGTCGTCTTGACGACGAGACCGCTGAGGGGGATCAATACGATCAGGCTGAAATAGAACAACGCAAATCCCAGAGTCAGACCGAATCCTGGAAGGACGCTGGGCTGTTTCAACACCATGGCCATGAATTTCTCATCGCCTCCGATTAGCAGAGTCCGATTATTTCGGTTGCTGGGTGATCAGCTGGGATAGCTGACCACACGTTCCGCCATCGGCGAAGGGTGTCTCATTGCCGCTACTTGGGGCTCTGCAAATAGATTTGATCGAAGCTGGCGCCATCGGCAAAGTGCGCCTTGTGCGCTTTCTGCCAGTTGCCAAAGAATTCCTGCAGGGTGAACCGCTCCACTGCCGGGAAATTTGCAGCATACTTGGCGGCGACTGATTGGAAGCTGCGGGCGGTAGTTGTTTTTGCCGGCAATGTCCTGGCCTTCTTCAGAGTAGAGATATTCCAGATAGGCTTGAGCGACTTGCCTGGTGCCTCGCTTGTCCACGATCTTGTCTACGACGCTGACCGTCGGCTCCGCCAGGATGCTGATTGGCGGTATGACGATATCGAACTTGTCTTTGCCCGAGCCTTTGGTGCTCAGCAAGATCTCGTTTTCCCAGTTAATCAGGACGTCGCCGATGCCCCGTTCCACGAAGGTGGTCGTGGCGCCGCGGGCGCCCGAGTCGAGGACCGGCACGTTCTTAAAGAGGCGCAAGACAAAATCCTGCGCTTTGGCTTCATCGCCGCCAGACTGTTTCAGAGCATAGCCCCACGCGGCCAAGTAGTTCCAGCGGGCGACACCGGAGGTCTTGGGGTTCGGGGTGATGACGGAGACTCCGGGTTTGACCAGGTCGCTCCAATCCTTGATGCCCTTGGGATTGCCCTTGCGGACCAGAAACGTGATCGTCGAGCTGTAGGGTGCGCTGTTGTTGGGAAGACGACTCTGCCAGTTTGCCGGAAGCAGCCCGGCTTTCTCGGAGATGGCGTCGATATCGTAGGCCAGCGCCAGTGTCACGACGTCGGCCTCCAAGCCATCGATGACGGCTCGTGCCTGCTTGCTCGATCCTCCGTGGGATTGCAAGATCTTGACGGTCTGGCCCGTCTTGGCCTGCCAGTGTTTGGCGAACGCCGCATTGAACTCCTGGTAGAGTTCGCGCGTCGGATCGTAGGAGACGTTCAGGATTGAAACGGATTCTGCCGCCTGGATAGACGAAGTGAATCCGAAGGCTCCGGTCACGAGCGCGAGTGTGAGAACGAACGGCTTCAAATTCATGAGACGGTCCTTTCTATTTGTAATGAAACCCCAGGTTCATTAGTGTGTGTGGTCAGGGTTGCGGTGGAGCTTTTCTTTCCTTCGCGCTCTGGGGCTGGCGGAACGGTCAACCCGGCAAGCGCATCCTGATACCGAATCTGCAACTCTTCCCGCTGATCCGGCGCCCAGAAACGGGACGACGAACTCGCCTTGGCCAGAAACTCCTCCGGCTCAGAACGTCACATCGAACAATGCCGAGGCCTCCGGAATGTTCGGCAGTTGCCGGTCGTACTTGCTGATGTCGGGACCAGGGCCGTGCCGGGTGTGCACGGCGCTGATGATCAGATGCAGAACCGGGCCTTGGACGGAGACCCAGCCAGTGGTGGTTTCCTGATCCCCTGATCCGTGGCATGACTCAGGTTGAAGTACACACGTTCTGTCGGCTCAGCCAGAGAGAGCGCTGTTGAAAGAGGCAACGCCAACACGGCGATCTCTTCTTTCCGGAATGCCCTGGTTTGATCGGCTTGACCGAAAATCAGGCGGTGAACGATGTTCCGCCGTTCCGATGCGCGGACCCCCTGGAGCAACGTGCCGACCTCCGCTGGCCGTCAACGTGGCAGGATGCGCATTGGATGTGGAGTCTGGGTCCTGCTCCAACCGGACCGTATTCAACCCTGCCTCGTAGATCGTCCTCGATGATGGGGCAGGCTGGCTCGCGCAACCGGCGGCGATGGAGAGGCCGACGATGAGAAACAGCGCGCGCAGGGGCCATGCCGACCACTGCGTCAAATTGTTCTGGTAGCGATTCATTATTGTCCCTCCTGTCGTTGAGCGACGCCGACCGGCTCGGCTATGCGATCGAAGCCGTGAGTCTTGCAAGAGAGCTTGGATCTGGGGCCTCCCAAAAAATTGATGAAATCCCCGGCGCCCGAGATGTTCTTGGCGGTCCAGACGGCCGCGACTCCGTAGTGGATCGGCGAGTGCGAATCCGCTGGGGCCTCATCGAGAATACGGATCTTCTTATTCGATACGGCGTCTGTCCGGTAGACCACGCCGAGGTCGGCTTCGCCCTTGGCGACCAGATCCAGGACGGCTCGCGAATGCTCGCCATAGACAAGTTGCGACTTCAGTTGGGAGTCGAGCTTGCTGTACTTAAGATACTGAGCCGCCACTTTTCCTACCGACGAGGTTTTCGGGTCGCCGATGGCGATGTACCGGATCAGAGTGGTGCGAAGATCCTGGACCGACGCGATCGGCGCCGGGAGCTCCGTGCCGGCGATCAGGACCAACGAGGTGCCGGCATAGACACGTCTGGTGCCTTGAATGACGAGCCCTTTCTTCTCGAGTTGGTCGATTTCCTCGACCTGCGAAGGCAGGAACACATCGAATCGGCGCACCCTCTTCGATTTGCTTGCTGAGGGTTTGAGACGGCCCGTAGATGACTCTCACAGCGATGTCCTTATTGTGCGCTTCGAAGAGCGGGAGTATTTTTCGAAATGCATTCCTTCAGGCTGTTGGCAGCCGCGATGGTGACGGTCTCAGGTGCCGCCTGCACGGGCGGCGCGGTCCAAACGGTCGTGGTCAAGACACCGAGGAATAATAGACTTCTCAATAGGACACTTCGGCGTGTCATGGCGTACCTCCTGGTCATCGTAATGAAGTTCATCATGCGTTTAGAAATAGAATTGGTACTGCACATTGATCCGGTTTTCGATGAGATCGCTACCGAATCCCGGTTGGTTCTCGAACGGGAACCGGTCCGGTGCGCGTCCGCCGCTTCCCATTGTGATAGTTGGAGTAGTCGATGACGAGCCGATTATTGTAGGTGCCGTCGAAGCTATAGTTGATCGCGGCGCCGAACTCTTTGGTCAGATCGTTTAATTGTTGAGTGGATGGATCCAGGAACCCATACCGAACGGCAAGCTCGAGTTTCCTGGGAATGATGTACTTGCCGGCTTGCACATACCAGCCCCAGGCCTGGCCGAGATTCACCGGGGGCCTACGGCCAGCGGGCTGGTCGGGATCGTATTCAGGTCGAACGGTTGGGTTCCGCTATCAGTGCTCCTCACCCGCTGATGCCGATAGTACCCTTCTGCCTGGAGAGACCAGCCTTGGTACTTGCCAATGAAATCCGACTTCATAGGTCTGGAAATCGTAGATGCCTCCGCCAAGGAGGCGGCCGTTCATGGCTCTGGCCACTGCCTGGCGGTAGGAGCGATCGACAATATCGGAGCGTGTGGAGCTGAGATAGTTCTGACCCGGGTCGTACGCGTACCCGAAGGCGATGGCCGATTGCAGTGTGCGGGAGTTCAGGATGTCGCCCTGCCCATACCCCGGATTGCCGGCAATTTTGTACAGCACCCGGGCCGTATACATGAAGCTCGCCACTCATGAAGCGGGTGTCGTAGTTGTAAGTACGAGTCGTCCTAGCAGGCGGGGCTCCCGGCGTCTCCGGACTAGGAGGCAGCACGTTTTGGCTGACAGACGTGCCGTCCCGCGCGAGATTCGGCCCGACACCTCCCCAGATACCGAAGGCGTAGTTGAATGTGTATTGATCCTCATCGCTCAGGATATTGAGTCCGACATCGCGGCTGCTCTGAAGGTTGGAGGCGAACACATTTTGCACCATCATAGTTGTCCGCGAACGTCGACGTGGCTGCCGAACTGATCAAGGCGCGATTGAACCAGACCCGTTGCTGGCCGAAGCTGGCGGTCAGCCATGGGATATGCCAGGAAGATATGTATGCATCTTGGAGCGTGGCTCTTCCGTTACCGCCTTCTTGGTTAAATGGCGTTGAATCCATCGCCAACGACAGGTTGTAGCGTAAGGTCGGGATCGAAGGCGAACCCCATGAACTGGAGTTGGGCTCGTGGAACCGTGAACTGACTCGAATCACTCTGGTGTCTAAAGGCTCGAAATTCGACCTGACCTCCCAGAATTTCTTCATTCCTCGAATCTCCGACGGTCCCCCAGGCGTCATTAAAGGTACTGTAGCTATAACGCACCTGGGTGAGCAGCCGCAGCTTGAGCAGGAATTTCGAGCCGACGCGGATGTTCAACCCGTTATTCACGTCGATATTAAAGTTCGGTTTCACGATCCGTTCCCTTGTCTCCAAGACCTTCAGCCCTTTGTCGTACTCATCCTGGGATAATGATTCCCTTGAGGAGGAGATACTTGAGGCCTGGGTCTTCACTGGGCAGATACTCCCATCGACCGTCCTTTTTTCTGAAGCTGGCCTTCTTCCACCGCCCATCCATTTGGAATGAGCCGAAGACCAAGCCTGTCAATACCATGCTGGCGATAATGAACCGGAGATGTCTCATGCGCGACCTTCCTTTTGTGCATGGAACCTCCGGTTGACCGGTCAGTTACCAGATTGACGTGTATGACTGAAATATGGAGCGCGGTGCCTCCAGTTTTCTGGACGGCGGGTATCCCTCTTTAGCTCCAACAACAGTACTGTGTGGCCACATTCACCTCCTGATTAGGTAGTTCTTGAAGAGTTCGTGTCGATGCGGATCTTTTCCTTGCGTTCGATCTGGACCACTTTTGAATCGTGGATGACGACTTCCACCGATCCGAAGCGAAGGTCCTTGATAGCGAGAAGAATCTTGTTCGCGATGTCCTGGTTATGCTCCTGGCTCTGAATCACTCGCTGTTGAGTACTCATGTTCAGAGAGTTCCTTCCTAGCCATCGAGCAATGTACATATAACCGATCAAGTATCGTAGGTCTATGTAATAAACTAACTAGATATTGTTTGTCAACAATATAAATTTATAGCGCATTTGAAATTATTATGGGTATGGATGAAGCTATTTCTACGATCTGTTTGTGGCATGTAATATTGGCACTCATAGACATATCAATTGACATAGAGACAGGATACTTGCTATTCAATGGCTATGAAAAATCCGAAGCAGCCGACAGAAACCATTCAAGAGTTTTCCAATCACCTTAAAACTCTACGGACACAGAAGGCCTCTCGCAGGGGGAACTGGCTGTTCGTGCAGGGATCACGCGGCAGGCGGTGTCTTCAATTGAGTCGAATCTGTATTTACCGACAACAGGCGTTGGCCCTTCATTTGGCTTCGGCGCTGGCATGTCGTGTTGAAGAACTTTTCAACCTCAGAACAGCCGAGGACATTAGTTGAGGGCAAGTTAATCGGCCATCTCCCGCAAAGCGACGTGAAGGCTTCACCCATCCGAGTCAAAGTGTCGACGGTGGGTTCAAAGACTGTCGTGCGACCGATAACCGGATTAGGGTGAGATGCTTTCCTTCACCGTTCCTGCTGATGGTTATGTCGTCGAATCGCATGGTCAGACGTCGGGTGCGACGGTGCGCGTGAAACTCTCGCGAGATCGTCAGGCGATCGATCAAACAATCTCTGTGGCAGGCTGTGATCCGGCAATCTTTCTTGCAGGTGAGCACATGCGACGTCGTAAGGACCAGACCTCCTTTGGTCGGCTGGACGATGGGAAGTATGGCAGCGCTTCGAGCCTTGCAGCAGGGCGAGGTTCATGTCGCAGGTCTGCATCTTTTCGATCCGGCGACGGGGAGTCGAACCTGCCATTCCTCCGGAGCGCATTGAAAAGTTCGAACTATGAGGTCGTGACGTTTGCGACTTGGGAAGAGGGCTTGCTTGTTCGAGCGGGTAATCCCAAATCGATCCGTGCGATCCACGACGTAGTCGATCCCGACGTGACGCTCGTGAATCGGGAAGAGGGAGCCGGGGCCAGGCTGTTGCTGGATCAGCGGTTGCACGCGGCGGGAATCAATTCGTGATCAGGTGAGGGGCTATAGCACGATCGTCGCCTCGCATTTCGAAATTGCGCGCGCGATTGCAAGCCGCCAGGCGGATGTCGGGGTTGGGATTCGATCTGCCGCGCAACTCTTTGAACTTGACTTCATACCGCTTCAGGCCGCGCGCTACGACCTTGTCGTGCCCAAAGCATACCTAAAGCTTCATCCGACGTTAGCCCATCTGTTCGAGACCCTCGTCAGCCGCCCGTTTCGAAATGAGATCGAAGCGCTGGGCGGGTATGACACCAGCGAAACAGGAAAGCTTCATGCGCTACGTGTCGGCTGACGAAAGCCGCCCTAACGATCAGACTGGTTGTTCGGCAGACCATACTGACTTTTTGGTTGGCACTCTTTGGTATGACCCTTCAGTCCGCGGGCCTTGTGCTATCAAGCAAGGCGCCGGCATCTTTCAGATTCGCCGGGCCCGCCTCGTTGATCAGGCTTCACATATTTCATCCAGTCGTCTTATATCGTTCAATGAAATGCAGGGAGAAACTGATGGTGAAGAGAAGATGGTGGTGCGCCTTCCTGAGCGTCCTTCTCATCGTTGTGGGAGCGGGCTCGGTGAGGGCCGTCGAGTATGGTGAAATGGTGCAGAAAGACGGAAAGTGGGTGTTTCGGAGCACGGAAGACCCTGTGCTCAAACTCATGCTCACGAAGGGGCTGATTACGAACGAGAGATACCTCGAAGTTTCAGCACAAAAGGGAAAAACTGGATCGAACCCGCCGATGCGGTCCTCAATCTACGGAGAGAACTCGAATGGACCCGATATGTGAAAACCGCGACGCACTTACCGGATTGGATTGACCTGGGCCTCGAAAACCGGACCCGATTTGAATCGTACGACCATCCCTGGCGATCGACCCAAAGTTGCTGGAGGCGGGGGAACCGATGCCCAGTTAGCCCTCCGATCCAGAGCGCGCGTAGGATTGGGGGCAATGGCCCCTTCCGGTTTCTCTTTGAAGGGCAGGATTCGCGGGCAGTTGTCGAGCGATGAGCCGGGGATTTCAAGACGACCCAAACGGTCAACCAATTTGACATCTTGCAGCTACTCGGGTCATTGACCATACACAATGTTGGGGGAGCGGATTGCGAACGGACTTGCATGTCGGTCGGATGACGATGGATTTCCGGCATGCGTCGGTACGTGGCCCGAAATGATTTCCGAAATACCACGAATGCCTTCGATGGGATCCATTGGCAAATCGGCGAAGGCCAAACCTGGCGGTTCAGGGCCTTTTTAGTGGAACCGGTGATTCGGGATGCAGGTGCAACTGGACAAGCAGACCGCAAAGAGTGTCTTCTGGGGGACCTACGTGGAGAGCGCGCACGTTCCCTGGTTCAACGTGAATGCGTATTATTTCGGGTTAAACGATCAACAATCTACTACTAATAATAAAGGTCTTCAGCGTACCTATAGTACGTACGGCCTTCGCCTGTTCAAGTCTCCCGCGACCAGCGAATTCGATTATGAATTCGAGGGGGCCATTCAAACGGGACACTTAGGCAACGTCGAGCATTTTGCCTATAACCCAAACGTTGAAGCCGGATATACGTTTAATCTGCCTTGGACTCCTCGTTTCTTGGTGCAGTATGCCTATGCCAGCGGCAGTCGCACCGCCGGGAGGAAGCCAGGACGGAAACTTTGATTTCCTGTTCGGCGCCCGTAACTTTGATTTGACTCCCACGGGAATTTGGGGACCATTTTACCGGTCCGAACATCAGTTCTCCCGGCTGGAGGTTGATCCTCAACCTGAACGGAAAATTTGCTACTCACAGTCAAGCAACGGTTCTGGTATCTGGCGGAAGCGACCGCAGTGTTTGTGGGTAACGGCTTACAAGATCCCACAGGAGGGTCAGGAAACTATTTGGGGAACGATGTGCAACTTCGTGCGCAATGGGCTCCGCTATGGGCTATGAGACAAAACATGGACTTTGACTTCGGGTATGTCCATTGGTTCAAGGGATCCTATTTTGACAGCCCCGCCATCATCGCCCAAATGCCCGCCGGTGGAAACAAAGATTCGGATTATTTTTATGCTTCGGTGAGAGTCAGGTTGTAGAGACACTTTGATGTCATGATCGACAATGCCGTTCGCGATCAGTCGTCAAATATGCTTCTGAGGAGGGTAGCCCATGATTCGAGTCATCCTCGCGTTGTGTCTGTTCGTCATCGCAAATGTGAACCTCGCGGTTGCCGAGGAGATTACGATTGCGGCGGCGTCAGATTTGAATTTCGCGTTCAGAGAAGTCTGCGGCGGAGTACGAAAAAGCGAGCGGCAATCAGGTCAGACTGACGTTCGGATCATCCGGCAATTTCTACTCGCAGATTCAAAATGGTGCGCCGTTCGATCTCTTCTTTCAGCCGACCTCGAGTATCCCCAGAAACTGGAAGGAGCAGGCCTGACCGTTCCCGGCTCGTTCTATCAGTATGCCATCGGGCGGATTGTCTTGTGGACAGGGGCATGAGCTCGCACATCGATGTGACAAAAGGGATGGAGGCGTTGCGCGAGCCGACTATCAAGAAAGTCGCCATCGCCAACCCGAAACATGCTCCCTATGGCAGGGCGGCTGCGTGGCTGCGATGGAATATTACAAGGTCTATGACCAGGTCAAAGACAAGCTCGTCTTGGGAGAGAATATCATCGCAAGCGGCACAGTTCATTGAATCCGGAGCGTGCGACATCGGGATCATCGCGTTGTCTTCTGGCGGTGAGCTCCTGCCATGACATCGAAGGGGATGTATTGGGAGATTCCCGCTGAGGCTCATCCAGCCTCTTGAGCAAGGTGCCGTAATCTTGAAGTCGTCAAAGAAGCAGGAAGTCCGCGAAACAGTTTCATTGCATTCATCAAAGGTGTGCAAGGACAGGAGATCATGAAGCGCAATGGATTCATGCAGCCCAACTAAGCCATGGACGAAGATGATCGCCATTGGCTGTGCTTGGTCTCAGCCTCGGCTGTTCGCAAGCAGTCCTATTGAACCAGGAAACGGAGCAGGGCGGCGTGGTGACCTACCTGTTCAAGGAAGACCTGGGCGGCCCGATGGGATCGCCATATCGCAAGGACGCGGTTGAAACGCATCGAGGAAAAGTGTGCCGCCGGCTACATTGTCCTCGAAGAAGGAGGAGTGCAGGGCTATAGCAGTATGTCTCACCGTGGGAGGAGCGGAAGGGGAGGTCAGCGGACGACGCTGGGGAATCAAGTTCCGATGCAAGTAGCGCGAAGAAACCTGCATAGACTTGTGTATCTGACAATCGCGAGCGTATTTCTGATTGCGGCAACGGCTGCGTCGGCTGAGGACATGCCACAGAGTGCAGCATCATCAGGTTGACTCGGCTCCTCAAGAGCGATCGTGCAATGCGGCGATTCAGGGCCCAGCTTTTCTGAGGGCTTTCAAAGCGTGCAGGTTGAAACATCCGATATCACGCGTTACGAGCGATTCTTTGAATCCGTCTTGCACGCGCAGGTTGTCCAGAGCCTGGATCATCCACAAGTGGACAGTCTTCGCAGCTATTGCTACCGAGGTGTGTTGATCGTGATTCGGCAGGATTTGCGAACACCTCGTCCGACCGGCTGGGTACAAGTCAATTTTGCGGTTTCAGACGTCGCTGCAGTACAGGCAGAAGTGGAAGGCTCATACCGAGCATCCACGCTCTCTCAATTGACTGCGAAGAAGAACGTACCAAGATCGTTCGCTTTCGATTGAAGCCTGAGGTGAGTCGCGGAAATCGTAAGGCGATTCGATTTGAGGTGACTGGTCCGGAAGGATTCATGATCGGGTTCGATCAGTACAAATAAGGGTCGAGGAGATATCATTTCCCAAACACAGGAGGTTGCTCATGAAGCTCAGCGCACGAAATCAGTTCCAGGGTACGGTCACCAAAATCACAGAAGGACAAGCCATGGCCGAGGTGACGGTGAAAGTCGGCACGCTCGAATTTGTGGCGGCGATTACGGAAGGATCGGTCAAGAGCATGGGTTTGAAGGTCAACGACTCCGTGCTGGTTGCCATAAAAGCTACGGAAGTCATGGTTGGGAAATAGCGCGCGTGGGCTTTCCAGATCGCGGCGTCCTACCATCGCGCCGGTTTCGGTAGGACAGACCGTGACAAAGGCGGAATTGTGAATTGGTTGGCGATCTGGGTCACGTTCAAACTGGCCTGCCTGACGGCCGGTGTCTTGCTGGTCGTCGGGCTGCCGATCGCCTACTGGCTCACCTTTTCGAAGCGGCGCTGGAAATTCATTGTCGAGTCGGTGGTCGCGCTTCCGCTCGTGCTGCCTCCGACGGTGCTGGGCTTTTATATTCTGGTCGCGATCGGTCCGCACAGCCCGGTCGGTCGATTCTATACCGACTTGGTCGGGCATCCTCTTCCCTTTACCTTCGAAGGTCTGCTCGTCGCGTCAATTTTCTACAGTTTGCCGCTTTGCCGTGCAACCGTTCGCCGCAGCCTTTGAGCAAGTCGATCGCCGGTTGATCGAAACCTCCTGGACCCTCGGGGTATCCAAGCTCAAGACCTTCTTTCATCTCATTGTTCCGCTTTCGACAGCGGGCCTCATCACCGGCGCAGTGCTGAGCTTTGCCCATACGCTCGGGGAGTTCGGCGTGGTGCTCATGGTCGGCGGCAACATCGAGGGCGAGACGCGCACCGTCTCGATCGATATTTACGATGAGGTGCAAGCGCTCAACTATGCCGGAGCCGCCAAGACAGCGCTGTTGTTGCTTGCTGTCTCCTATGGTGTGCTGCTGCTGGTCTATGCGATCAACCGAAAGGTCTGGGTCGTATGGCCGCCGCGCTGACGGTTGATTGCCGCAAGACCTTTCCCGGTCGGTTTACCGTGGCGGCACAGCTCACGTTGCCGCTCGACCCACCATGCGTGGTGATTCTCTTCGGGCCGTCTGGATCGGGGAAAACGACTCTATTGCGTTGTCTTGCCGGGTTGGAATGGCCGGAAGAAGGGCGGATTCAGTTCGGTTCGACGACCTGGGTTGATGCGGCCTCCAGCATGCGGCTCTCGCCGCAGGCGCGGCGGATCGGGTACATGCCGCAGGACTACGCGCTCTTTCCCACGCATACGGTTGCCGGCAACATTGAATATGGATTGAGCGAGCTTCCGGCTGAGGCGAGGAGGAGCGTGTCCGCGAACTGATCGACTTGTTGCAACTTCAGGGGCTCGAGCAGGCCAAGCCGGCGCAGTTGTCTGGTGGGCAACAGCAACGTGTGGCGCTTGCGCGTGCGATCGCCAGACGGCCTCAGCTCTTGTTGCTCGATGAACCCCTGTCGGCTTTGGATGCGCCGACACGCGGTCGCTTGAGAGGAGAACTGCGAGCCCTGTTGATGCAGTTGCAAAGTTCCATCTGTCGTTGTGACGCACGATTGGGCCGAGGCTTTGACGTTGGGCGATGTCATTGCGGTGATGAGTGCTGGTCAGATCCTACAAGTCGGTTCGCCGCAGGAGGTATTTCTCCAGACCCGCCAACGCGGAAGTTGCGCAGATCGTCGGTATTGAGACTGTCGTGCAAGGTCAGATGGTTGCGGAACGACAATGGGCTGGCGACTGTGTCGGTGAACGGGACGACGCTGAAGGGGTTAGGAACGGACGTGAGCGGTGCGGCCGTCTACGTCTGCATTCGCGCGGAAGATGTCTCGCTGGAACAGGCGGGGAGTGGCGTCACCAGCGCGCGCAATCATCTGTCCGGTCGCGTGATCGAGATGCTGCCTCAAGGCGTGTTGGTGACGGTGACGGTCGATTGCGGTTTCCCCCTACGGGCGGTGATCACGAGAGGGGCCAGAGAAGAACTTGGTCTTGAAACAGGTTCAGCGGTTGTGGCGGCGATCAAAGCCGGTGCCGTGCATCTGGTGCCGCGATCTGTGTGAGTGATAGCAGGATGCTGAAAAAGTCCGCCACCGCTCTCGCCTCAAGCGCCTCAGCAGTTAGACTCGCCTCAGTCCTTCGACGCGCTCTGGACGTTTGGCATCTGCGTCAGTTTGAGGTTGCATGGATCTGGTTGTCGGATTGCTGGTTCTGGTAGTCAGACACGCAGATGACTCATGGATCATAGTCCGCAGACTAAAGGTCTGCTGGATAAACAAACCAGATGAACCAAGTAAACCGATAGACCAGACCTATCAGACAGTTCAGAAGTTCGCGCGGAGAGGCCGATGCCGATGTTCGTGTCCTTGATGGAACTCGATTCGAAACTCTCCTTGCGGCTGGAACGCTGGGCTTGTCCGAATCCCTGAATGGAATCCGTCAGGCGATAGGTCAGAATCACTTCACCCTGGTAGACGTTCTCATAGGCGCCGTTCCGTTCATCGCCCGCCAGGCTGCTGGTCCAGATGTTGTGTTCAAAGTGAATGGCGGTGAGGAGCGAGAGCCGCTCGGTCAGTTCCACATCCACATCTGCGGATAGATAGTGATTGATATAGGACGTATCGTCTTCGAACTGCGGTTGGTTGCGCCCCTGAGCCAGTCCGCGTTCGTAATGGTAGCTCAGCCCGAGCTTGATCTTCGGGGCGACGCGCCAATCCACGTGGGGGCCGATCGTCCAGAAGTTTGTGTTGCGTTCTGAGAAGGCTTCGTTATAGCGGCGTATGCCGTACCGGCCGAGCAATCGGAGGGAGAGATCCGGTGTCACATCGTGGATGAGGCGGGTCGACCAGATGTAACTGGTGAATCTTTCGGCCGTCAGCTGGTGCTGGCCTGACTGATGCTCTTCGTTGTTGCCGAGAAACTGGTTCGGGGCATAGTAAAACCTCGCCTGCGCGCGGGTGCTGGAGGATAGGTCCTGAGTCGCCTGGAGCCGCAGCGTGCCGTGGTTGAACTCCGGATTCTCCGTGAAGACGAAGCCTTGGCCTTGCACGTTCAGGTCGAGCCGTCCAAGGTTGTTCTTCGAGGACCGCGTGATGTTGGCCATCGGCTCGAACACCATGTCCGATCCCTGATTCGTCAGTATCGAATCGATGGCCGGCTGAGTCGGATCGCCGTCCCGGCTCAGACGACGGGTGGCGGAAAACAAGCCGACGTCATCGGTATAGAAGAGAGTCCCCTGACCTTCGAGAGACCATCCCTCTTCTGCGGACGATCGGTTGGGGCAGGAGCGACAGACTTGCGAGAACAACGAACAGCACGACAGCTCGTCGTAACGAGGCAGAGTCAGAATTGGAGTTTCGCTGAGGCATAGTAAGCAAGACAGAGGCGTGAGTCTGAAGAAACGTCTAGCTCATGGTTTAAAGTCAAGTCGCCTCGCTGCATGGCGCGCGCATTCTACGGAACATGTGCAGAGCTATCAAGGAGAAGCGCACGGAGGACCCCAGAAAATTCGTGTTGATTTTGTGTGAGAGGGCAACCTACGATATGCAGCACTCATTAATGGATGTTTACGCAGTACAACACTTCACGGGAGGATCAATCATGACAGCGAAACAGGGTGGTGTTCGGTGAAAGGAAGTATTTCGATGAGAGCATTTGGGGCCATGGCCTGTGTCCTCTTCGCGCTGGTCACTATCGACCGGCTGTGCGGCAAACGCGGCATGCCATGAGCGTGGACAAGTCGGGCTTTCTGGGAGAGAGACTCGTATGCCAAGATGACGAAGGGAGATGAGATCGAAGCTTGAGGCAGCTCTGTAGTTATGTGGAGATGCAGACCGCAGTCGACGTACGGGGCAATACAAGAAGATCATCCTCGACCCTATCGTCCTGTACCGTCAGCCCCAGCATATGGGGGAGGCAACACGAATCAAAACGCGCAGATGTTGATCAACTACTTCTACAACAAGCTGTATCTGGGGTTGTCGAAACACTTTCGAGATGGTGGATCACCCGGGTCCGGGGACCATGCGCTGGCAGGTCGCCGCTCACCGACTACGAACAGAGCTGGGTGGCCCTGGACATGATCTCAACTGTCGTTCCCCAATTGCGGGTCGTCGCCGAACTCAAGGGGCTGGCCACCGACAAGCCCACGTTTGTTGGGGGTGCAAGCGGAGGTCAAAGTTTCCGATGTCGCAGACTGGGAGGTGATCGCGGCCGCGATCGACAGGCGGGTCGGGTCGAAGACTCTTAGGCAAAGGGATCGGACAGCTGGGCCGATGTGAAGAATGCGATGGACTTCTGGTCGCTCCAGGCTGATTACCGAGCCTGTGTGCTCGCTGGTCTACCGAATTGTGGTGAGAAGCCGAAGCCCTAGGTGCTCGGTGAGGGACTGGTGAGGGGTGTGACGCAGTAGTTCCGTCACGACCCCTCATCTCCACCGATGATAGTTCATAGGGGGACATCACAGATGAATCAGAAAGCCTCACGCTACAAGCTGGGCTGGGTCTGTTGCGCCGTTGTCGGAGACGATGCTCGCGCTGGGAGGCACCCGCCGGAGCCGCTGACATCTCCAAAGAGCAACAGCTCGTAGACCAAGCGCGGAGTGACCTGGGAGAGCTTTTGCCGAGTCGCCTATTCTAAGGAGCGAGCTGCATGATTGGCTCCGAGTGGCCAAAGGCATTTACATTGTGCCGCGCGCCATCAAGGGCGCCGCCGGGGTCGGCGTCGCGGGAGGCCAGGGCGTGCTGCTGGTGCGGGACGAGAACACCGGCAAATGGTCCTACCCCGCATTTTACACGGCTCGCGCCCTGAGCGTTGGCTTCCAAATTGGAGGCGGTACCTCGGAGATTGTGTTCGTGGTGAGGAGCCAGCGGGGGTTGGAACAATTCTATGGGTCCCAGTTCAAGCTCGGGAGTGAACATCGGGGTCGCAGCCGGACCGATGGGTGGCGGAATCGGGGCTTGAAGGCTTGACGGCCGACTTGTTCATCTACGCGCGCGCAAAAGGGGCGTATGTCGGGACGGCAGTCAAGGGAGGGCACATCGCCGTGATGGATAAGGCCAATCAAGCCTATTACGGCAAGCCGGTGAAGCCGACCGACATTCTCGTGGACAGAACCGTCAGCAATCCTCAAGCAGAGGATCTACGCACTGCGATGGCCGAGGCCATGCGATAGCGCAACTTTTCGGGATGAGTGCTTGCCTGCCAATGGGTGAGCCAAGACGCGGCGCCTTCTCCTGAGAAAGAATCGTTTCTCAGACCGGCCTCAGTGAGAGCGCTCGACCTAATCCCCGCCGGTTACCACAACGGCATTACCTAAGAAGGAGCAGTGGAGATGAAGAGATTATCTCAGCATTCTCACGCTGGCCGTCGGGCTGGTGTTGGGGGCCTAACGACGGCGCAGGCTGCCGACAAACAACCCAACATCCTCATCATCTGGGGCGATGATATCGGCGGCTTCAACGTCAGCGCCTACAACATGGGCATGATGGGCTACAAGACGCCGAACATTGACCGGATCGCGAAAGAAGGCGCGCTGTTCACCGACTGGTATGGCCAGCAGAGCTGCACCGCCGGCCGCGCCGCGTTCATCACCGGGCAGTCGCCCATCCGCACCGGCCTGACCAAGGTCGGCCTGCCGAGCGCGCCCGAGGGGCTGCAGAAGGAGAGACCCGACGATCGCCGATATGCTCAAGCCGCTGGGCTATACCACCGGCCAGTTCGGCAAGAACCACCTCGGCGATCGCAACCAGTTCTTCCCAACCGTGCACGGCTTCGACGAGTTCTTCGGCAACTTCTATCACCTGAACGCCGAAGAGGAGCCTGAGAACGTAGACTACCCGAAGGATCCCAAGTTCAAAGCGATGTTTCGGCCCGCGCGGCGTGTACCACTGTTTTGCTACTGACCAGGACGACCCCACCGTGGACCCGCGTTTCGGCAAAGTCGGCAAGCAGAAGTGCGAAGACACGGGCCCGCTCACGAAGAAGCGCATGGAGACGGTGGACGAGGAAATCACCGCCGGGGCGCTCAAGTTTATGGACAAGGCGCACAAGGACGGCAAGCCGTTCTTCGTCTGGTGGAACTCCACCCGCATGCACGTCTTCACGCACCTCAAGCCTGCATCGGTCGGCAAGACCGGCCTCGGCATCTATGCCGACGGCATGGTCGAACATGACGGTATGGTGGGACAGTTGCTCGACAAGCTCAAGGAACTGGGCATCGAGGACAACACCATCGTCATGTATTCCACCGACAACGGCGCGGAGTCCTTCACCTGGCCCGACGGCGGCACCACGATGTTCCGCGGCGAGAAGAATACGCAATGGGAAGGCGGCTTCCGCGTGCCCGCCGCCATTCGCTGGCCCGGCGTCATCAAGCCCGGCACGCTCGTCAACGACATCGCCGCGCATGAAGACATGCTGCCGACGCTGCTGGCAGCGGCGGGCGACACCACCGTCAAAGGAAGATCTGCTGAAGGGCAGGAAAGTCGGCGAGACGACCTTCAAGGTGCATCTCGACGGCTACAACCTGTTGCCGCGCTCAAGGGCGGAGGGCGAATGGCCGCGCAAGGAGTTCCTCTACTGGACCGACGATGGCAGCGTCGCGGCGCTGCGCTACAACAACTGGAAGATCAGCTTCCTCCGGCAGGACGCCATCGGGCTGAAGGTTTGGAGCGAGCCCTTCGTGGAGCTGCGTCTGCCCTTGGTCGAAAATCTGCGTATGGACCCATTCGAACGCGCCGCGGATGAAGGGATGGATTATCAGCGATGGATGGCCGAGCGCATGTTCGTCTTCGCACCTGCCGGGATGTACGTCGGGCGGTGGATGCAGAGCTTCCGCGAATTCCCGCCGCGGCAGAAGCCCGGCAGCTTCAGCCTCGACCGCGTGATGGAAGCGATGACCAAACCGCAGGGCGGCAGTAAGTAACGCGCGCTGGATGAAACGCTGACGCAACGTGACGGGCTTCACCCGTCGCAGCTAAATATCTTGATGAGGAGAAGACGCTTTGAGGTATCTTATTCGATAGCGTAATGCCCTACCTACGGATCCCCGGACTTCGCCGTATGTGATTCGACCGGTTCGGCGATTTTCCCGCCCATCCCCTCGGTCGCCTGCCCGGGCCCGGCAGCGCCAGGAGACCACCCTCCTCCAAGAGCCTTATAGAGCTGAACGACGGACGTTAGTTGCCCACGCCGGGTGCGGGCCAACGAAAGTTCTGATTCGAACAGACTGCGCTGGGCCGTCAGTACGTCAAGGTAACTGGCGCGCCCTCCTTGATAGCGAGAATCGGCCAGAGTCAAGAGCGGATTGCAAGGAGGCCACTTGCTGCTCCAGTGCAACGCGCTGCTCGCCGGTCTTTTGGACGGTAATCAGCGCATCCTCCACTTCCATGAACGCGGTCAGCACGGTCTTTCTGTATTGGGCCACAGCCGCCTGTGCCTGAGGCCTCCGTCGCCTTCGTCTGGTAGCCCAATGCAGACGCGTTGAAGAGCGGGCCGCTCAGAAGAGGCAGCCCCTTTGAAGGTGGCGAAAGGTCCAAAGGTGGCGTCCGAGATTGAAGCCCGGCTCCACCGACCGCGCCGGTCAGCGCCGAATTGAGGGAACCGTACCGCCTGGGCGACGCCGATGGTGGCGGTCGCCGCTGCCAGATCTTGCTCGACCTTCAGGATGTCCGGACGCCGTTGAAGAAGATCCGACGGGAGACCGGGCGGGATGGCAGGAGGAATCGATTGCTCGGGTGAGCCGGAGCCCTCTTCGCAATCTCAGCCGGTCTGCGGCCGAGCAGGATGCTGAGCCGGTTTTCTACTTTGACGACTTGACGCTCGAGATCTGCCAGCTGTCGCCGCGGCTCCTGCCCGTTCTGCCTGGAACCGACTCGAGGTCGAGCTTCGGGATGGTGCCGTGCTTAAATCGGAGTTCGGACAGCCTGACCGATTCCTCCCACGACTTGAGGGTGCGCTTGGTAATCTCCACCTCGTAATCCAATCCCCGGAGATCGAAGTACGACTCGGCCACGTTGCTCACCAATCCAATAATCACGGCACGCTGATTCTCCGATTTCGACAATAATTGAGCCCGAGCGGCTTCGATGGACCGCCGGATGCGACCCCAGAGATCAACCTCCCATTTGAGCCCGACATCAGCGCCTAGGTAGAGAGGCTCAATCCTCCGTCCCTGTTTCCTAACGGAACGGCGCCGGGACCGATTGGGAACACATTGTTCGTATTCCGAAAACCGAAGGCTACCCCTGAGTAATCCAGCGATGGGACCAGATCGTACTTGGCGATCATGAGCTGAGGCCTGGAACTCTTCGATGTTGGCGGCGGCGATCTGCAGATCCAGGTTTTCCTGTAGTGCGATGCGGACCAATCGCTGAAGCTCTGGATCTTTCAGCAGCTCCCACCAAGGGAGATTGGCAATGGACTCTGCGGTTGAAGCAGTGACTTTCCAGGAATCAGCCTTCGGGGTTTCGGGGCGGGTGTAGTCGGGACCCATCTTACACGAGGGCAGCAAAAATGCCACACTTGTAAACACTACCATTATATATAGGCGAGCACGGGTCCATGGCTGGGCGATACCTCGCCTATCATGCTTTTCCCGCCCTTTCAGCACCCCTCGCCCCTCTTCATCTCCAGTGTCCTCCTCCGTAACTTCCGCCCTCAGGAACAGTGGTCGGCATCAGTGCGGGACGCGGGACTGGATGAGAAGAGCTCCCATCACCTGTCTTCCTGGGATCGCCTGGCGCGGGCCCGTTCGGTGTTGGCTTCTCGTGTTGCCTCGCCGCGGTGCGTCAAGTTTTCGACGACGTAGAAGCAGACAGGAATCAGAATATGGCGATGAGGCTTGCAGCCAGCATCCCGCCGAGGACGGTGAGACCGAGAAGGACTCTTCCCGTGGGCCCCGGCTCCAGAAGCCAGGACGAGGGGGACGACACCGAGGATAAACGCAAACGCCGTCATGAGGATGGGGCGGAGCCGCAGTTTGGCCCCTGCCAAAGCGGCATCCCTGAGAGACTTCCCTCCCTCATACTCGACTTTCGCAAACTCCACGATGAGGATCGCATTCTTGGCGGCCAAACCAATGAGCATCACCAAACCGATCTGGGTAAAGACGTCGTTCTCACTGGCTTGAGGCGCTACCAGTTTAAACAGATACAACGTGCTGAACGCGCCCAGGACCGCGATCGGCGTACCGAGAAGCACGCTGAACGGCAAGGCCCAACTCTCATATTGTGCGGCAAGAATCAGGAAGACAAACAGCAGGGAGAACCCGAAGATCACGCTGGCCGGCACCCTTCCGAGGCCACCTTCTCTTGGAACGACATGCCCATGTAGTCGTATCCCATGCCGCTTGGCATCGTGGATGCGAACACTTCTTCCAACGCCTTCATCACCTGCCCTGAACTGTAGCCGGTTGCCGCCCCCACGAGCAGCTGCGCAGAGCGGTACTCGTTGTATCGCATCGTGAACTCCGGGCCGTGGAAGGTTTCCATCGTCACCAGTGCGGACAAAGGGACCATATCGCCGTTGGCATTGCGCACATAGAATTGTCCGACATGCTCCGCTTGCGTGCGAAACTCACCCTCTGCCTGCACATAGACCTGCCAGACACGCCCGAAGCGGTTGAAGAAGTTCACCATCACGCCGCCCATGAAGGACTGGAGCGTCTGGTAGACATCCGAGAGAGCCACTCCCTGCTTCAGCACTTTTTCGCGATCCACCCTGGCAAATACTTGGGGAACGTCGGGAATGAACGTCGTATCGATCCGTGAGATCTCCGGACGCTTGCGGGCCGCATCCATAAACTTTTTCCGTGCTCTCCGCGAGGAATTCGATATCCTTCCCAGGCGATCTTCCAGAATGAAGCGTCACGCCGCCTGACGTGCCGACGCCAGGGATGGCGGGTGGCGGAAAGAGAAAGGCTCTCGCCTCGGGCAACTCGGCGAGCTGCGCGTTGACCTTCTCGAAAATCGGCAGGAGCTTTTCCTCCGGCTTCGTTGCGTTCGTCCCAGGGCGCGAGCGTCACGAAAAAGAATGCGTTGTAGGTGGTGCTCACTGTGCTCAGCAGGCTGAACCCGACGACCGTGCGTGGCATATTGCACGCCCGGCGTATTTTTCAAGATGGCCTCGATCTTTCTGCAGACTTCGTCCGTGCGTTGTAGTGACGAGGCGTTCGGCAGCTGGACGTTCAAATACACATAGCCCTGATCTTCGATTGGGAGGAAACCGCCCGGCAGTTGCATCCCGAGCCAGCCTGAGGCGGCCGTGACCGCGACCAAAAAAGCATCGAGCGCCCGGTCTTGCGAATCAAATGGCCACAGACCTTCACATAGCCGTCCGTCGCACGCGCAAACCCCCGGTTGAACCAGCCGAAGAACCAACCGAGCGGCCCTCTGGCCGGCCGTTTGGGTCGTAGCAACAGAGCCGCGAGCGCGGGACTGAGGGTCAGCGCGTTGAACGCTGAGATCACGACAGATAAGGCGATGGTCACGGCGAACTGCTGATACAACCGCCCGGTGATGCCGGGGATGAAGGCCGTCGGAACGAACACGGCCACGAGGATCAGCGCAATCGCGACCACCGGTCCGGAGACTTCTTCCATGGCTTTGAAGCTGGCCTCTTTGGGTGACATGCCGTGCGCGATGTGGTGCTCGACCGCCTCAACCACCACAATCGCGTCGTCCACGACCAAACCGATGGCGAGCACCAGGCCGAACAGCGACAGTGTGTTGATCGAGAAGCCAAGCAACGGAAAGAGGACAAACACGCCGATCAGCGAAACCGGCACGGCCAGTAACGGAATCAACGTGGCGCGCCAGCCTTGGAGGAAGATATAGACGACGATGATCACGAGGACCAGCGCTTCGAAGAGGGTGTGCACAATCTCCTTGATGCCCTCCCGGACCGCCTGCGTGGTATCGAGCGAGGTGACATAGTCGAGGTCGGCCGGGAAGCGCTCCTTCATCTCATCCATCAACTTCTTGGCCGCATCCATGGTCTGGATTGCATTAGAACCCGGCAGCTGGTAGATGGCGATGAGCGCGGCAGGCTTCCCGTTCATCCGGCCGATCATGTTATACATCTGCGAGCCCAGCTCGGTGCGAGCCACGTCCTTCAAGCGGACCATGGACCCGTCCTGGTTCGCGCGGATCACGATATTCCCGAATTCTTCTTCCGTCTCCAAGCGGCCTTGAGCTCGGACGCTGTAGGTGAACTCCTGTCCGGTAGGAGCCGGCTCAGCGCCGATCTGGCCGGCCGGGTTTACCGTATTCTGCGCCTTGATCGCGTTGAGAATCTCTGTCACGGTGATGCCCAGCTTGGCCAACTGGTCAGGACGCACCCAGAAGCGCATCGCATATTGGCCCGCGCCGAAGATCTGTCACCTGGCCAATGCCCGGCACGCGGGTCATGGGATCATTGATGTTCACGTAGCCATAGTTGGCCAGAAACGTCGCGTCATAGGTGCCGTTCGGTGAATAGAGCGAAAACAGGGCAAGCGGACTGGTCGTGGATTTCTTAATCGTGACGCCGAGATTTTTGACGTCGGACGGCAACTGGGATTCCGCCTGGGAATAGCGCATCTGCGTCAGGATCTGATCGTCGTTCGGCCTCGTATTGATGTCGAAATCCACGCGCAACGACATCTGACCGTTGTTCGCATTCACCGAGTACATATAGATCATATTGTCCACCCCGCTCATCATCTGCTCGATAGGGGTGGCGACCGACTTTTCGAGGGTGACCGCGTCCGCCCCGACGTAGGTGGCTTGGAGCATGATCTCCGGGGGCGCGAGGTCAGGAAACTGCGCGATCGGAAGCTGGACCATCGCAATGATGCCGAGGATCACCATGATGATCGAAATCACCATCGCGACGATCGGACGATTAATGAAGAATCTTGCCATAGCGATGAGATGAACGAATCAGTGAGGGCAGCGGCACATCGTTAGATCTGCATCGACGTTACTCGGCCTTCTGTTCTGGTTGGTCTCGAAACGGTTTCGGATCCACGGTCATGCCGGCCTTGAGCTTTTGCAACCCTTCGACGACCACCCGCTCGCCTTGATTCAGCCCCTGGTCGATGATCCAGAGATTCCCGGCTCGCTGACCGACTTTGACAGGACGGACGTCCACTGTGTTGTCAGAGGTCACGACCGCCACCTGATAGCTGCCCTGCAACTCCGTGACCGCCCGCTGGGGGACCAGCAATGCCTTCTCTCTTGTCTTCGTGACAGCCCGTACACGCGCAAATTGGCCGGGTCTGAGGAGGCTGCTCGGGTTGGGAAAAATGGCTGCGACGAGAATCGTGCCGGTTTTCACATCCACCTGCCGGTTGACGAGAAAAACTGTCCTTTATGCGGATAGACTTTTTCGCCACCCAAGATCAATTCGGGTTGGACTCCACCGTGGTCCTCCCCTTCGTTGTGCTCCTTATAACGTTGTTGGATCTTTTCCGCTGCCTGCAGATATTCCTGCTCGCTGATCGGGAAATAGACCCTGATTGGGTCGAGCGTGGACATCGAGGTCAATTCGCTGTTGGCATCGATGAGATCGCCGATCTGACCCTTGGCGATGCCCACTACTCCGTCGATCGGCGCCGTGATCCTGGTCCATCCAAGATTGAGCCTGGCCTGTTCGACGGCAGCCTGCTGCCGAGGCGGTCGCGCCCTTGGCCGCCTCATAAGCCTGAACGGAGTCCGTGAATTCCTTCTTGCTGATGGCCCCTTGTTTGGCCAGCGGGGTGTCTCGCTCCACATCCTGCCTGGTCTTCATGAGCTGGGCTTGCGCCTTTGCTAAATCGCCCTGAGCCTGATCCAGTGCCGCCTTGAACTTGCTGGGGTCCAGTTCAAACAGCAGATCGCCTTTTTGACGTACCCACCTTCTGTGTAGGGCCGCCTCATGAGATATCCGCTGACCTGGGCACGGATGAGGGCATTGACTGAGCCATCCAACGTGCCGACCCATTCCGAGTAGATCGGAACATCTTTCTGGATGACTTCGACAACTTCTACGTGGGGCAGGGGAGGTGGCGGTGCAGAAGCGGTTTCGCCTTTGCAGTCAGCGAGGACAAGCGGCAACAGGCTCAACAACCAGACTGACGCCGACGCCTTCGGCAAGCCAAGGAGTCTGTGTAGATAGCCCATTGACGCCTCCGAAGAGAGAGAGAACCTTACTCGATAACCCTGTCAGATTGCAATGACGCGCCCTACAGCCCTTCCCGGCGCAAAGGGTCATAAGCCAGTTCAGTACAAGTAAACGAAACCTGTGTAGAAATTAGGTTAGTTGCCTAAGTCTAATTCAGCAACAGCCATGACGATTCGTGACGAAATCGTGGAGGTCCCTGCCCTATTACCCCTGCACTTTCTTGACGCCGTAAACCGGCGAATGCTAGCATCGCCTCCGTTTCTGGTCTCTCTGGTTCATCTGGTTTGTCTCGTTTGTTTGGTTGTATTTGGTTGATCCAGATGAACCAGACCAACCAGATAGACCAGATGAACCAGAAAGACCAGATGAACCTCGGAGACTCCATGAAGCATCTTCTTCTCGCTATCCTGTGCGTCTCGACCGCTCTGGCCCTGCCCGCCTTCGCGCAAGATGAACAATCGCAGACGAAGCATGAGCTGACTACAGGCTCCAGCTCTCAAGCCGTGGACCGGGGACCTCGATGGAATGGTCAAGCGCCGCGTCATTCGCGTGCTGGTTGCGCCATCCCGCACGTCGTACTGGCTCAATGGGGCCCGGCAGACTGGCGCCGAATACGAGCTGCTCAAGGCGTTCGAGGAAGAAGTCAACAACCATCACCAGACGCAAGGAGGCAAACACATCCGCATTATTGTGGCGCTTCATTCCCACGTCACGCGACAAGCTGATCCCGGGACTGTTGGAGGGACGCGGGGATATCGCGGCCGGCATCCTGACGGTCACACCGGAACGCCTCGAACAGGTCGATTTCGGCGAGCCCTTTTTCCGCGGCGTCAAGGAAATCGCCGTGACAGGACCGAACTCTCCCGAGCTGGCCTCCGTCGACGATCTCTCGGGCAAGGAAGTCTTCGTCCGCAAATCCTCGAGTTTCTGGACCCACCTGGAACATCTCAACGAGCGCTTCGCGAACGAGCAGAAGCCGCCGGTCACGCTCAAGGCCGCGCCGGAGGATCTGCAGGACGACGACCTGCTGGAAATGGTCCATGCTGGACTCGTCGGCATCGTCGTCGTCGACCGGTATCAGGCGCGGCTGTGGGCAACAGTCTTCAAGAAGCTCAAGCCGCACGAAGCACGTCGTGGTCAACAAGGGAGGCAACATCGCCTGGATGATCCGCAAGAACAGCCCGAAACTGAAAGCGGAGATTGCGGGGTTCGCCAAGAACTATGGCCAGAAGTCGGACTTCGGGAAGGCCCTCGTCAAGAAATACACCGGCAGCCCGCGGGTCGTGAAGACCCGCGACGTCGGCCGGCGAGATCAAGAAGTACCATGCGACGATCGAGTTCTTTCGCAAATACGGAGCCCAGTATGATATGGACTATCTGCTGATGATCGCACAGGGCTATCAGGAATCTCTCCTCGATCAGAACGCGATAGCGATGTGGGCGCGGTCGGCGTGATGCAGCTCATGCCGGCCACCGGCAAGGAGATGAACACGGGCGACATTACGAAGGTTGAACCGAACATCCACGGCGGCATCAAAGTACATCAGCTTGATGCGGAACGAATTTTTCGGGAACGAGCCGATGGACGCGCGCAACAAGATCCTCTTCTCATTTGCCGCGTACAACGCCGGGCCCGAGCGTGTGCAACAGCTCCGGAAGGAGGCGGAACAGCGCGGGCTCGACCCGAACGTCTGGTTCAACAACGTCGAGATCATCGCCGGCAGACGGATCGGGGAGGAGACGGTGACCTACGTCGCCAATATTTACAAGTACTACGTGGCCTACACGCTGATCGAGGAGCAGCGAGCCGCGGAAGAGCGGGCACGAAACGAAAGTGTCGCAGCCCGCGCCCGCGCAATAGACATCGATGGAGGACTGCTCAATCGTACGCGTATTGACAGTGCGCACACTTCACGCCGCCCGCTCATCGGTGGCGAACCGGCGTAGCGTCAGCTCCGTCGCCGTGCACGTCGCAGTAAGAGTTCCGTCACACTAACAACTGTATTGCACACGCACACGAGGACCACATGCCCAGCCTTCAATCCGTCAGACGAAAGATCAGCTCCGTTAAGAAAACTCAGAAAATCACGAAAGCCATGAAAATGGTCGCGGCGGCGAAACTCAAACGCATGCAAAACCGTATTCTCGCGGCACGGCCCTATGCCCTGAAGATGCGGGAAACCATCCGCAACCTCAGCCGACGCGTCAATCGAGACGCTCACCCGTTGCTCCGTAAACGGGAAGGCGACCACCGTCACGTTGTCGCTGACGGTCGTGACGAGCGACCGCGGATTATGCGGCGCGTTTAACACGAACATTCTTCGTACGGCGATCACCGCACTGAAGGAATTGGAATCCCGCGGTGTGCAGGCTGAGGTGGCTGTGGTCGGTCGGAAAGGCCGTGACTTTTTCGAAGACGCGGCTGGACGGTGCGTCGGGAGGTGGTGGACATCTTCGACAAATTGTCGTTCGAGCACGGGATGGTGATGGGAGAAGAATTCCCGGCCATCGACGACTACGTGGCAGGGGCGTATCGATGCGGTGTATGTCATCTACAATGAGTTCAAATCCGCCATCCAGCAACGGGTGGTTGTCGAACGGCTCTTGCCGATCGACTGGGTCGTTGAGATCTCCAGTGTGAAAGACCTTGATCAAGCCAACGGAGGTGATCCCAGGAGGCTATCTGTATGAACCGAGTGAAGACGAGCTGCTCAAGCAACTTCTGCACCGGAATTTCCACGTCCAGGCGTACCGCGTGCTGCTGGAATCTTCGGCCGCCGAACAGGGCTGCCCGCATGGCGGCAATGGATGGCGCCACGAGGAACGCAGGTGAACTCATCAAGAAACTGACAACCTACTATAATAAGACCAGACAAGCGGTCATCACCAAGGAACTCATGGATATTGTCGGCGGAGCCGAAGCCCTCAAGTAAACTCCCTGTCGTAGTCCCGCGGGCCTCGGACTTCAGTAGACTTCTGGAATAAAGCGTCTCTCTTTCAATCGTCGCGTGGTCGTCGTACCTGCCCTTGTTCGATCGCGTGGGAATCTTGATTTTTTCACGCGGCAGCTTTTTGTAAGGAATCAGCGACAACAAATGGGTAATGCAGTTCAGTCGCGCGCGCTTCTTGTTATCCGACCGCACGATGATGCCACGGCGCATGCTTTGAGTCCGTGGCCTCCAGCATCCGGTCGCGTGCGCGGGAGTAGTCGTACCACCTCTCGCGTGACGGCAGGTCCATGGGACTGAGCTTCCACTGGCGCAACGGATCCTCGACGCGGGCCTCGAAACGCCGCTCCTGCTCCTCATTGCTCACCTCGAGCCAGTACTTGATCAGGACGATCCCGGCCCCTCGTGATATAACCTTCGACAGTCGGGACAGAGTTCGAGGAAGCCTTCGTACTGTTCCTTGGTGGCAGAAGCCCATGACATGTTCGACCCCGGCGCGGTTGTACCAACTGCGGTCCGAAGATGACGATTTCCCCGGCCGCCGGGAAGTGCGCCATGTAACGCTGCATGTACATCTGGGTCTTCTCGCGGTCGGTGGGCGCTGAGAGCGCCACGACGCGGAACACGCGAGGACTGACGCGCTCGGTGATGGCGCGAATGGTGCCGCCCTTCCCGGCCCCGTCGCGTCCCTCGAATACCACCATGACCCGCAGGCCTTTGTGTTTCACCCAGGCCTGAAGGTGGCAGAGTTCGGCCTGGAGCTGGCGCAACTCCTTCTCGTATTCTTTGCGCTTGAGCTTGGACTTGTCGTTGTTTTTCTCCCATCATCTTCCCCCTGTCTACTCGTATCAGACCAGCGGACTGATTTACTCTCCACCGTATCAAGACGTCGTCTCCATCGCTTACCCTGACCCCGCTGCCGAATCGGCGAACAGCACGACCACGGAGTGCGCTTCGGCGCCGATAGGTGCCAGCCGGGAATCGAGGGAGCTGTTTGCCATGGAACAATGTCCAGGCGGCGAGTCGAGCGCTGTGTCGATCCACCGCCGCCAGGAATTATGCGCTGCCATTGCTTACCGGAGGCAACTCGAAATGCAAGCGGCTCCCAATAGGCGCTCAGGATCATGTAAACGAGGATTCGTGCCTTACGCAACTCAACGCTGAACGCCACGCTGTGCGAATGCGGGCTCCAGTCCGGTTGTCCGAGCTTGACACCGTGCCAGGCTTTATTTGCCTGTCCGATCAACTGGGTCAGACTCATGCGTCGACGCTCATGTTCCATGTCCCGCATGGTCCGCCGCTCATTGAGCAGCGTGACAAACCGGTGCACGTCGGCATGCTTGGCGAGCAGCGTCCAGTCAAACCAATTGGTCTCGTCGTCATGGCAGTAGGCATTGTTGTTGCCCCGCTGGGTGCGCCGGACTTCGTCGCCCATCAGGATCATAGGCAGCCCTATGGACAGCAAGGTGACGGTCAGGAAGTTTTTCACCTGCCGGTTCCGAAGTTTCTCCACCGCCGGGTCATCCGTGGCACCCTCAACGCCGCAGTTCCAGCTTCGGTTGTCGTCGGCTCCGTCACGATTGTTTTCGCCGTTCTCCTCGTTGTGCTTGTGGTCATAGGAGACAAGATCGTTCAGCGTGAACCCGTCGTGACAGGTCACGAAGTTGACGCTCTGTTCAGGCTCGCGCTGCTTGTGTCCATAGACTTCGGGGCTGCCAACCAGGCGATCGGCAAAACGCGCAACCGAACCGTCTTCGCCGCGGAAGAAGCTGCGGGCATCGTCGCGGAACCGCCCGTTCCATTCTTTCCAACTGTCCCCGACGAAGCTGCCCACCTGGTAGAGCCCGGCCGCATCCCATGCTTCGGCAATGAACTTCACGCCCGCCAGCGACGGGTCCGACTCGATATCCCACAGCACCGGCGGATTCGCCATCACCCCACCGGACTCATCCCGTGCGAGGATTGACGCGAGATCGAACCGGAACCCGTCAACATGCATCTCCTCCACCCAATAGCGGAGGCTGTCCACAATCATGCGGCGGACGATGGGCTGGTTGGCGTTCAACGTATTGCCCGTGCCGGTGTAGTTGGCGTACCGGGCGCGGTCCTGTTCGAGAATGTAGTACGTCTTGTTGTCCAGACCGCGGAAGCTCAGCGTCGGCCCGTGGTGATCGACTTCCGCCGTGTGGTTGAACACGACATCGAGAATGACCTCGATGCCGGCCCGGTGCAGCGCCTTGACCATATCGCGGAATTCGTCCACCGGACCGAGCGGATCTTGACGCGAGCTGTAGGCCTGGTGAGGCGCAAAGAACGAGACCGGGGCATAGCCCCAGTAATTGACTTTTCCCGGCGGGCAGTCCTGAGCATCGAACTGGAACACCGGCAGCAGTTCGACGGCCGTGATGCCGAGTTGCTGCAGGTAGGGAATCTTCTCAATCAGACCGGCATAGGTGCCCCGTGTGTTCTCAGCGACGCCGGAACTGGAATGGCGGGTGAATCCGCGTACGTGCATCTCATAGACGATGGTCTGGGAGGAGGGCCGCTTCAGCGGCGCATCACCTTCCCAATCGTACGTCGACGGGTCAACCACCACGCTCTTCATTGCCGTTGCTGTATTGTCGCCTTCTCGCCTCGCCGCGTCGCGGCTGTAGCCTTTCGGCACAACGACGCCGCGACCATATGGATCAAGCAGTATTTTGGTCGGATCAAAGCGCAACCCCTTGGCAGGATCACAGGCGCCTTGAGCGCGATAGCCGTAAATCTGTCCAGGCCGCACGCCCGGCACGAAGACGTGCCAGTAGTGGTAGGTGCGGTTGGATGCGGGATCGAGGCCGATCACGCGCCCCGGCTTTGCGTCATCCGGCCTGTCAAAGAGAAGTAACTCCACGCCTGCCGCGTCGCGCGAGAACAGGCTGAAATTGACGCCGTCATCACGGACGGTCGCGCCGAGAGGAGCACAGTTTCCCGTCGTCTGCAGGCTCGACCTCACTGTCGTTCCCTCAGATACGAGTCCGCTTCCCGATATGAGTCGTCGGAGCCGGGCATCATCGACTACCTCGCTTGTCTCAGTTGCTGCATGGCGGCTTCGACAATACGCTCCTTCGTGAAGCCAAACTCCTTCTGCAATACTTTCAGTGGAGCCGATGCCCCAAACGTCGTCATACCGACGATGGCGCCCGTGGGACCGACGTAGTGGGCCCATCCGAAGGTTGAGGCAAGTTCAACCGCTACGCGAGCCGTCACCGCCGGCGGCAGCACCTGGTCGCGATATGCTTGATCCTGCTGTTCGAACAGTTCCCACGAGGGCATACTCACGACCCGAGCCTTTATTCCTTGGGATGTAAGCTGTTCGTAGGCTGCGACACAAAGCGAGACTTCGCTGCCGGTTCCGATGAGAATCACCTCGGGCTGTCCAGTCGGGCTATCGGCCAGGATGTAGGCTCCCTGCGCCAAGCCCGAGGCGGGCGCATACGTGGTCCGATCCAATGTCGGCACGTCCTGCCGGGTGAGGATGAGCGCCACAGGCTCGCGCTGCAGATTCATGATGACGCGCCAGGCTGCCACGACCTCATTGGCATCGGCCGGCCGCAGGACAATCAGGCCGGGCATTGCACGCAATGAGGCGAGATGTTCGACCGGCTGATGGGTCGGCCCGTCTTCTCCACGGCAATCGAGTCGTGCGTGAAAATATGAATGACCGGCAATTCCATGAGCGCGCCGAGCCGGATGCCGCCTCGGGCATAATCACTGAAAATGAGAAACCCGGAACCATATGCTCGGACCTTCACCAGGGCCATCCCGTTCAGGATCGCTGCCATCACGTGCTCGCGGACCCCGAAGTGAAGATTGCGGCCACCGGGAGTCTCGGCAGAGACATCGCCCGCCCCTTCAAACGTCAACCGCGTTTTGGTCGAAGGGGCCAGATCCGCCGACCCGCCCATCAACCAGGGCACGCGCTTTCCCAGCGCGTTCAACACCTGTCCGGACGAGACCCGCGTGGCCAGGCCTTTCGCATCGGTTGGAAAGGCAGTCAGGTCCTTGTCCCATCCGTCGGGCAATTGCCGGTGCTGCATCCGGTACAATTGATCGGCCAGCTCCGGGTACTTGGCCTTGTAGTCGTTGATGCGCGTGAACCAGTCGTCGCGAAGTGTCTTTCCTTGAGCGCCGATCCCTTGCCGGAAATGCTCAGCCACGCCGTCGGGAATATGGAATTTGGCGTCTTCCGGCCATCCGTAATTTCTCTTGGTCTTTCGGATTTCCTCTTCTCCGAGCGGCTCTCCGTGAGCCGCCGAGGTGTCTTGTTTGTTGGGCGCTCCATACGCGATATGGCTGTCCACAATGATCAGAGTGGGACGGTCCGTCGTTTTCTGAAAGGTTCCGGAACGCCCGTTCGAGCATCACGAGGTCGTTGGCATCCCCGACGCGGGTGACGTTCCAGCCATAGGCGATAAACCGTGTTGCGACATCGTCTGAGAAAGCCAGCGCGGTGTTGCCTTCGATCGTGATGTGATTGTTGTCGTAGATCCAGCACAGGTTCGAGATGCCCAAGTGGTCCGGCCATCGAGGCGGCCTCGTGAGAGATTCCCTCCATCATGCAACCGTCCCCGCACAAGGCATAGACGTTGAAATTGATCATGTCCTCGAAGCCGGGCCGATTGAAATGCTCAGCCATCCAGCGTCCGGCCAAGGCCATGCCCACGCTGTTCGGAGATCCCCTGTCCGAGCGGTCCGGTTGTGGTTTCGACCCCGGAGGTCCAGCGATACTCCGGATGACCGGGGCAGCGGCTCTCCAATTGACGAAACCGTTTGATGGCATCCAGCGGCACCGACAGTTCACCGAGGGTCTCGTAATCTTTGCTCACGGCCTTCACCCCGGTGAGATGAAGCAGGGAGTACAGCAGCATTGAGGCGTGGCCGATGGACAGGACAAAACGGTCTCGGTTGGGCCAGATCGGGTCTTGCGGATCGAAACGGAGAAATCGCTGCCACAGGCAATAGGCCACGGGGCCAAGCGCCATGGGCGTCCCCGGATGGCCTGAGTTGGCCTGCTGAACAGCATCCATGGACAATGTGCGGATCGTATTGATACAGAGCTGATCGAGCTGTTCACGAGTCATCGCAAGCCTTTCAGGTTATGTTGTTGATGGTGGAACGATGTATCAGCCCGGCAGGCGAAGCCGGCGGTATCGCCGGATCAACGCGTTGGTCGAGCTGTCGTGCCGGAGATCGGGGTCCGTTCCACTCGTCAATTCCGGCGTAATCCGTTTGGCCAGCACTTTGCCCAGCTCCACGCCCCACTGATCGAACGAGTTGATGCGCCAGATCGTGCCCTGTACGAAGACTTTGTGCTCGTAGAGCGCGATCAACTTGCCGAGTATCTCCGGCGTCAGTTGCTCGACCAGGATGGTGTTCGTCGGGCGGTTGCCTGGGAACGTCCGGTGGGGCACCAGGGCCGGAGACGCTCCTTCAGCCTGCACTTCCGCGGCAGTTTTTCCGAAGGCCAGCGCCTCCGTCTGCGCGAACAGATTGGATGCCAGAAGATCGTGATGCTGTCCCATGGGATTGAGCGACCGGCAGAAGCCGATGAAGTCGCACGGGATCAACCGCGTGCCCTGATGGATCAACTGGTAGTACGCATGCTGGCCGTTGGTGCCAGGCTGTCCCCCAAATGACCGGCCCCGTGTGGTAATTCACCACGCTCCCATCCCGGTCCACACGCTTTCCGTTGCTCTCCATGTCGAGCTGCTGCAGATAGGCGCTCAGCCGGCCGAGGTAGTGATCATAGGGCAGAATCGCCTGGGACTCGGCGCCGAAGAAATTCACGTACCAGAGTCCGATGAGTCCCAGCAGCACGGGCAGGTTCTTGTCGAACGGGGCGGTCTGAAAATGCTCGTCCATTTCATGGTACCCGGCCAGCATTCTCGCGGAACCGTTCGGGTCCGATGGCGACCATCAGTGAGAGGCCGATGGCCGATGGCAGCGAGTAGCGGCCTCCGACCCAATCCCAAAATTCGAACATGTTGGCGGGGTCGATGCCGAATTTCGCGACTTCGCCCGCGTTCGTGGACACGGCCACGAAGTGGCGGGCCACCGCCTTGTCGTTCTTGAGCGTTTGCAGGCACCACTCACGAGCGGTTTGCGCGTTGACGAGGGTCTCCTGCGTGGTAAAGGTTTTCGAGCAGACAATGAACAGAGTCTCTGCCGGATCGATGCCCCGCGTCGCCTCGGCAACATCGGTCCCATCAACGTTCGAGACGAAACGAAACGTCAGCGCACGATCGCTGTACGCCCTCAGCGCCTCGTAGGCCATGACGGGCCCCAGATCCGAGCCCCGATGCCGATGTTCACGACATGGCGAATCCGCTTGCCGGTATGGCCTTTCCACTCACCGCTGCGGACACGGTCGGCGAAGCCGGCCATTTTCTCAATCACCGCGTGGACCTTCGGCACGACGTTTTCGCCGTCCACGTTGATGGTGGAGCCGGCGGGAGCGCGCAGCGCGACATGGAGGACCGCGCGATTCTCCGTCACATTGAGTTTGTCGCCGCGGAACATCGCGTCGATGACGGTCCGCAAGCCGGCGGCGCCGGCGAGGTCGAGCAGCAAACGCATCGTGTCGTCCGTGACGCGGTTTTTCGAATAGTCGAGGTAGATTCCCTGCGTGTCGCACACCAGGCGCGTGCCACGCCCGGGATCGTTCGCAAAGAGGTCCCGCATATGGACGGCCTTGATGGCCTCATAATGCTCACGAAGGGCGTTCCAGGCAGCGCCTTGCGTAAGTGGTACTGCACCGCTCGTCATCGCACCACCTCCTTAGCCCGCATTATTCATGAACACTTCTGCTGCAATCGTTGATCCCGCTGCTGCGACGAGGCCTTCGGCCAGCGGGCTCGCCCTCGGACCCTCAACGTACTGCACGAGTACGCATCGGGGCCTCGGGGCTCCACGCGCTGGTCTCGGCCCCCCTCCTCACCCTCCGCATATTATGGTGGAGGGTGGAGGGGACAACGAACCGTCATGAATAATGCGGGCTAGCATTCCAGCGGTTCCCCATAGGGTCTCTTCTCCCTGACGCCATCGCGGCCGCTCGTGCTCAGAACTGAACCGGCGCGTTCCATCGTTTGATCGCCGGAATGCCGCGGTAGTAGCTCAGAATGTTCATTGTGGCCGTATCGAGTAAGAAGCGTTGGCCTTCCGAAGGAGGAAGTCCCAGCCAGCGAGCCGCAAATACTCTCAGCACGTGCCCGTGGGCGAACACTATGACATCGCCCGTGACGGTCCGCGCTTTCTCAATCATGCGATCGACACGTGCGCCGATTTCCCCTGGCTGTTCTCCGCCCGGGGCACCATCTCGAAAGAGCAGCCAGCCCGGAGCCGTCGCATGGATCTGGGCAGGGCGTCAATCCCTCATAACGCCCGTAGTTCCACTCCATCAGGTCAGGCTCGATGGTTGCCTTGTCCTCGAAACCGGCCAGGCGGCAGGTTTCCAGGGCTCGCTGGAGGGGACTGGTCAGGGCCAGCGTGAATGACTCCTTTGCCAGAATCGGCCGCAATAACCCGGCCACCTGCCGGCCGTGTTCGGTCAGCGGAATATCGGTGATCCCGGTGTGTCGTCCGTTGAGACTCCACTCGGTTTCACCGTGACGCACGAGAAATACCTGATGCGCTGGAACAATCATCGCAAGCCTATCGAAGATGGGCACGAGTACTGCGCCGGTCGAGTAACATGCGACGTGCCTACGCTACCGATTGTGGCTACCGGCTCCAGCGAGAGCATTGTTCACGATCTGTTGGGCTTCCGTCACGATCACGTTCAGATGTCGTTCGTCCCTAAAGCTCTCTGCGTAAATCTTGTAGATATTTTCGGTGCCGGATGGCCGGGCCGCGAACCAGCCGTTGGCGGTGATGACTTTCAATCCGCCGATCGAGGCATTGTTGCCCGGCGCCTTGGTCAATTTTGCAGTGATCTGGTCGCCGGCGAGCGTCGATGCCGTGACGGCATCGGGCGACAACTTTCCCAGCCTTTCCTTCTGCTCGGGCGTGGCTGCCGCATCGATGCGCGTGTAGAGCGGATTTCCAAATTCAGCCGTCAGTTCGCGGTAGTGTTCCCCGGATCTTTGCCGGTTCGAGCGGTGATCTCGGCCGCGAGCAGGTTCATGATCGGGCCGTCCTTGTCCGTCGTCCACACCGTCCCGTCATGACGGAGGAAGCTTGCTCCGGCGCTCTCCTCGCCGCCGAAGCAGAGCGAGCCGTCGATCAGGCCTGGCACAAACCACTTGAAGCCGACCGGCACTTCACACAGCCGGCGGCCGAGTTTGGCGACGACACGGTCGATCATGCCGCTCGACACCAACGTCTTGCCGACCAACGCGTCGGTAGGCCACTGAGGTCGATGCGTGAGTAGATAGCGTATCGCCACGGCGAGATAGTGGTTGGGATTCATCAGCCCGGCCGACGGCGTCACGATCCCGTGGCGGTCCGAGTCCGGATCGTTGGCAAAGGCGAGGCGGTAGCGATCTTTCAGGCCGACCAAGCCGGCCATCGCATAGGGGCTCGAGCAGTCCATCCGGATCTTGCCGTCGTGATCGACCGTCATAAAGGAGAAGGTCGGATCGACCTTCAGGTTCACCACGGTGATGTTCAGCTTATAGACCCTATTGATCGGCTCCCAGTAATGGACCGCGGCGCCGCCAAGCGGATCCACGCCCAGCACGAGACCCGCCTCTCGAATGATCTCCATGTCGATCACATTCCGAAGGTCTTGAACATAGGGCAGGATAAAATCATCCTGACGCGTGGTGGCCGCTTTGAACGCCTTCTCGAACGGCACACGTTTGATGCCGGCGTTGCCTTCCCGCAGCAACGCATTCGCACGATCCTGCGTCCATTTCGTCACATCGGTATCGGCCGGTCCGCCGTTGGGCGGGTTGTATTTGATGCCCTCCGTCTTCCGGCGGGTTATGCGAGGGCGTGACAACGATACCGTCCGGCGAGATGCGCCTTGCGGCCTCGGTTGTAGACCAGGATGGCCCGTGAGATGACAGGCGTGGGCGTCACCCCGTCCTCCCGCTGGATGACAGTATGCACGTCGTTCGCCGCCAGGACTTCGAGCGCGGTGCGCTGAGCCGGACCGGACAGTGCGTGCGTATCCTTGCCCATATAGAGCGGGCCGTCGGTGCCCTGCCCGCGCCGGTAGTCGCAAATGGCCTGCGTAATGGCAAGAATATGCGCCTCGTTGAACGAGCCGCGGAGCGACGATCCGCGATGCCCGCTCGTGCCGAAGGCGACCGCCTGGTTGGGATCTCCCATATCCGGCGTGCGCGCGTAATACTCCCCTTCGAGCTTGGCGAGATCCACCAACATCTCCTTCGGAGCCGGCTTGCCTGCTAAAGGTGAAATCGCCATACGCGTGAATCCTTCGCTCTTGATACGTTGGGGCGACATTACGGAATCGGGCACGGCTTTACATTCCAAATATCGGCTGCGTACTCGGCGATGGTGCGGTCGCTGGAGAACTTCCCTGAGCCGGCGACATTCAAGATCGCCTTGCGTGCCCATCCATCCGGGTCGGCGTACAGAGTCGCAGCAGCCTGCCGGTCGGCCTCGAGATAGGAGGTGAGATCCGCCAGGTGCATATAGTGGTCGCCGCCTGTCAGCAACGCGTGCCGCAGCGGTTCGAAGACGCCCGGTTCATAGCGGCTGAAGTGGTCCGGAGAAGATCAGGTCCAGCGCCGCGCGGGTCTCCGCCTCGTTGTCATAATGCCAGCCGCGGGCTGTACCAGCCGCTGGCTGCCGGCCACCTGATCCGCCGTGAGGCCGAACAGGAAGAAGTTCTCCTCGCCCGCTTCTTCCGCCATCTCGATGGTCGCGCCGTCGCGTGTGCCCAGCGTCAAGCGCTCCGTTCATCATGAACTTCATGTTGCTCGTGCCGCTGGCCTCGTAGCCGGCCGTCGAGATCTGGTTGGAGACATCGGTGGCGGGAATCAGCCGCTCGGCGAGCGACACGCAATACTCGGGCAGAAACACGACCTTCAGCCTTCCGCGGACGATCGAGGATCTCCGTCGATGGTGCCGGCCAGATTGTTGATGAACTTGATGATGACCTTGGCCAGGTGGTAGGCCGGCGCCGCCTTGCCGGCAAAGAAGAAATGTCCGCGGGGCCATCTTGAGGTTCGGATTCTCCCGCAGCCGGTTGTACAGCACGACGATGCGCAGCGCGTTGAGCAGTTGCCGCTTGTATTCGTGGATGCGTTTGACCTGGCAATCGAAGATCGTGTCCGGATCGACCGTCTGTCCGGATGCCGTTTTGAGCCACTGGGCAAACTGCAATTTCGCCTCGCGCTTCGCCTTGCGGACCGCGTCGTGAAAGCTCTTGTCGCCGGCCAGCTTCTTGAGCTTGCTCAGTTGGCCGAGATCGGTAATCCACCCGTCACCGATGGCTTCGGTGATGGCGTGCGAGAGCGCGGGATTCGCCAGGAGCAACCAGCGTCGCGGCGTGACGCCGTTGGTCTTGTTGTTGAATCGCTCCGGAAACATCTCGGCCAGATCCTTGACCGTCATCGTGCGCAGCAATCCGGGTGAATGGCGGCCACACCGTTGGTGCTATGCGAACCGACGATGGCGAGGTTGGCCATCCGGACTTTACGCGTCGCGCCTTCCTCGATGAGACTCACGGCGGCAAGACGGCCTTCGTCGCCGGCGAAGCGCACGCGCGCTTGGTCAAGATGCCGGCGATTGATCTCGTAGATAATTTCCAAATGACGCGGCAGCACCTTTGCGAACAATTCCAGCGGCCATTTTTCCAGTGCCTCGGGCAGCAGGGTGTGGTTCGTGTATGCCAGAGTCCGTTGTGTCAGCTCCCAGGCCTGGTCCCAACCGAGATGCGCGTCGTCCAGCAGAATCCGCATCAGTTCGGGTACGGCCATCGTCGGGTGCGTATCGTTCAGCTGGATGGCGACTTTCTCGGGCAGGGCGTTCCAGTCGAGATTGCCGCGCCGGAAGCGCCGCACGAGATCGCCCAGCGAGCAGGCGACGAGGAAATATTCCTGCAGGAACCGCAACCCCTGGCCTCGAACTGTGGAGTCGTCGGGATAGAGCACACGCGTCAGCGATTCGGCCGCGAGCGTTCCAGCCATTGCGGCCACGAAATCGCCGCCGCTGAATTGCTGGAAGTCGAAGATAATCCGGTACCGCCGCAGCCCAGAGACGGAGTGTATTGATGGTCTTCCCGCCATATCCGACGACCGGACGGTCGAACGGGATGCCGATGATGGCTGGACGGCTGTCCGGGGACCATGCGCAATACCCCGTTATGCAGCTCGAACGCACAGTTCAACTTTATTTCAACCGATTCCTCGAGCCGTGCCACTTCCCAGGGATCGGGACGGCGCAACCAATTATCCGGCTGTTCGCACTGCCAGCCATCCTTGATCGTTTGCTTGAAGATTCCGTATTCGTAACGGAGTCCGTAGCCCATGCCGGGAATCTGCATCGTCGCCATCGAATCAATGAAACAAGCCGCCAGCCTGCCAAGTCCTCCGTTCCCCAATCCGGCATCCGGCTCCATCTCTGCCAGGGCCAACGCGTCGAGACCCTCTCTTTTCATGGCCTCAAGGGTCAACGGTCTCAACAATGCGTTGGTGACATTGTTGGCGAGCGACCTTCCCAGCAGAGAACTCCATCGACAGGTAATACACCCGCTTGGGATTCTTCTGCTCGTAGGTCTTTTCTGTCTGAAGCCAGCGTTGTGAAATGATGTCGCGGATGGAGCGGGCCGCCGCTTCAAACTGTTCGCGCGCAGGTCCGCCTTCTTGGGATCAGTCGACATGGTCGAAGATCAGATGCCGTTCATAGAAGCGCATCGCTCGTGCCCGGTAAATTGGATGGGCCCGACATCCATATTGTTCAAGAATATCGTTCGAGCCGGTCGTTTTGCATACAGCCTCCTGCCAGACCGGGAACACTCCCGCTCAATTAGGCGCCCGATACGTCTTCACCCGGTTCGATCAGGAGCATGACGAATCGACCCGTTAGACGTTGTCTCCTCTCTGTCGTGGTCCTCCGCCTTGTCTGCCGCTTTCACCCGGCCCCATTGCCAGTCCGTGATCTCGGGCATGTCTTCGCCGTGCGTGGCGATGTATTCTTTGTGCTCGAGGAGCTTGTCGCGAACCGCCTGCTTGGCATAGGCGGCGCGGGACCCGAGTTGCGGCAGCCGATCAATCACGTCGCCGAAGAGGTGAAACCGGTCGAGATCGTTCATCACCACCATGTCGAACGGCGTGCTCGTCGTGCCTTCCTCTTTGTAGCCGCGCACGTGCAGGTTCCTGTGGTTCGTCCGCCGGTACGTCAGCCGATGGATGAGCCACGGGTAGCCGTGGAAGGCGAACACGATCGGCTTGTCCTTGGTGAACAGCGCATCGAAGTCCATGTCGCGACAGGCCATGCGGGTGCTCGCTCTGCGGCTGCAGCTTCATCAAGTTGACGACGTTGATGACGCGGATCTTCAGCGCCGGGAGATGCTGACGAAACAGATCCACGGCGGCCAGCGTCTCCAGCGTCGGCACGTCGCCGCAACAGGCCATGACGACATCCGGCTCTGCCCCTTGTCGTTGCTGGCCCATTCCCAGATGCCGATGCCCGCAGTGCAGTGTTTGATCGCCTGGTCCATCGTCAACCATTGCGGAGCAGGCTGCTTGCCCGCGACGACGACGTTCACATAGTTACGGCTGCGCAGGCAGTGATCGGTGACCGACAGCAGCGTGTTGGCATCCGGCGGCAGATAGACGCGCACGACCTCCGCTTTCTTGTTCACGACGTGATCGATGAAGCCGGGATCCTGGTGGCTGAACCCGTTGTGATCCTGCCGCCAGACGTGGGAGCGACAACAGATAGTTGAGCGAGGCGATCGGCCGCCGCCACGGGATGTCGTTGCAGACCTTCAGCCACTTGGCATGCTGATTGAACATCGAGTCGATGATGTGAATGAACGCCTCGTAGCAGGAAAAGAACCCGTGCCGGCCGGTCAGAGATATCCCTCCAGCCACCCCTGGCACTGGTGCTCACTGAGCATTTCCATCACGCGGCCGTCAGGGGCCAAATGGTCATCGTAGGGATAGCGATCCGCCATCCAGGCGCGGTTGGTGACCTCCATCGCATCTTGCCAGCGGTTTGAGTTGTTCTCGTCCGGACTGAACAGACGGAAATTGCGGCTCTCCATGTTCAGCTTCATCGTGTCGCGCCAGGAACTTTCCCATGAGGCGGGTGGATTCGGCCGAGATGGCGCCCGGTGTCGTGACCTTGACGGCATAGTCGCGGAAGTCCGGCAGACGCAGGTCCCTGAGCAACAGGCCGCCGTTGGCGTGCGGATTGGCGCTCATGCGGCGCTCGCCCTTCGGCGGCAGATCAGCGAGCTCGGGCTTCAGCCGGCCGGTTTTATCGAACAGCTCCTCCGGCTTGTAGCTCTTCATCCACTGTCTCGAGAATTTTCACGTGCCCGGGCTTTTCGTGCATTTCACCCATCGGCACCTGGTGGCTGCGCCAGTAGTCCTCGGTCCGTTTGCCGTCGATTTCCTTCGGACAGGTCCACCCCTTGGGCGAACGGAGGATGATCATCGGCCAGCGCGGCCGCTCCTTCACACCCTGCGTCCGCGCCTTGGTCTGGATGCGGCGGATTTCCTCCATGCAGGTGTCGACGGTGTCAGCCATGAGCTGGTGCATCTTGGCCGGATCACTGCCCTCGACAAAATGGGGCGTGTAGCCGTAGCCGCGGAAGAGCTGATCCAATTCTTCGTGGCTGATACGAGCCAGCACGCAAGGATTGGCGATCTTGTACCCGTTCAGGTGCAGGATCGGCAGCACGGCTCCGTCGGTCGCCGGGTTGAGGAACTTGTTGGAGTGCCAGGAGGTCGCCAATGGTCCGGTTTCAGCCTCGCCGTCGCCGACGACGCAGGCGACGATCAGGTCGGGATTGTCATACGCAGCCCCGTACGCGTGAGAGACCAGCATACCCCAACTCGCCGCCTTCGTGTATCGAGCCGGGGGTCTCGGGCGCCACGTGGCTGGGAATGCCTCCGGGGAACGAGAACTGCTTGAACAGCCGCTTCATGCCCTCTTCGTCCTGTGCGATGTTCGGATAGACCTCCGAGTAGGTGCCTTCCATGTAGGCATTGGCGACGATGCCGGGACCGCCGTGGCCCGGACCGATGATGTAGATCATGTTGAGGTCGTCGTGTCTTGATCGCTCGATTCAGATGGGCATAGATGAAATTCAGGCCCGGGGTGGTGCCCCAGTGACCCAGCAGCCTCGGCTTCACATGTTCCTTGCGTCAACGGCTTCTTCAGAAGCGGGTTATCGTGAAGATAAATCTGCCCCACCGAGAGATAGTTCGCCGCCCTCCAGTAGGCATCGATCAATTTCAGTTCCTTGTCCGATAACGGATTTCCCATGACCTCTCCTTTCCCGCTGATATAGTCGGCTCTGTTGGCTTATGAATGTACGCCTCGCACGCACCGAACCGTCTCCCTGGCGATCCAGGTTTCCTCATCCGCCGCGACCACATAGGCCGCCAACCGCGATCCATCCATACTGATTTTGCTGCACGACCCGGCGCAAGTCAACCGCCGCTCGATTGCAGGTCACGGTTGAGCTCAGGCCGCACCACTTCCATGTTCCTGCAAATCCGCTCCCGAATCTCCGGCGCGTTTTCCCCGATCCCGCCTCCGAAGACGACAGCATCGGCGCCATCCTAACACGGCAAGGTAGGCGCCGAGATACTTGCGCACCCGATAGCAGAAGCAGATCAATGGCGAACTCCGCCCGTTTGTCCTGCTCCTGCTCGGCCACGCGAAGCAACTCCCGCATGTCGTTTGACCGACCGGACAGTCCGAGGAGGCCCGACCGCTCGTTGAGCCACCGCTCGACTTCAGCAGGCTCGACCTTCTCCCGCTCGGACAGATAGCTGACGATGGAGGCATCCACATCGCCCGAGCGCGTCCCCATCACCAATCCCTCCAGCGGCGTAAATCCCATCGAGGTTTCGACCGACCGGCCTTGTGCGATCGCGGCGACGGAGCAGCCATTGCCCAACTGCAGGGTGATCAGACGCACCTGCTCCAGTGGAGTCCCCGTATAGGCCGCGTACCCGTTCGCGAGCGAGGCATGCGCAATCCCGTGAAAGCCATAGCGGCGGATCCGGTGCCGCTCGGCCAGCTCAACAGGGAGCGCATACTGCCTGGCGACATCCGGCATGGTTTGGTGAAAGGCCGTGTCGAACACTGCCACCATCGGTAGCGTCGGACCAAAAGCCGCCCGCGCTCCGCGAATCCCTGCGAGACACGAGGGATTGTGCAGTGGCGCCAATTCGAGACAGCGCATCGATCCCGGCCTCTACCTGCTCCGTAATCAACGTAGACTCTACGTACTGGTCTCCTCCGTGCACCACCCGATGTCCGACCGCTTCGATCTTGCCGAGAGAGCCGGCCAGGCGATCGAGCAGAACACGCAACGCATGCGCATGGTCCCGAATCTCAACGTCGTCGTCGAACGGTGTCCGTCCTGTCCCTGTCACCTCGAAGCGTGCGACGCTCCCGATGCCTTTCACGGCGCCTTGGAGCAATGCCGGCTGAGTTGTCAGTACGCCTCTCGGCTCTTCAACCACATGAACGAGACGAAATTTGATCGACGAACTCCCGCTGTTGATCACCAGAACGAGCATGTTACCGCTGAAGCCTCACGGCATGTGCCCGGAAGATGTCAGTCATCGTGCCAGTCCGAGCGATGCACGGCTGCCTCCGGAGCGGACTTCTTGCCTTCCAAGGCGCTGGTGTATTTGCCGATGGCGGCTGCGCTGTTACATTTCGCCCGGTGGTAGAACGCTTGCTGTGCGGCTTTCAGGTTCTGTTGCTTGCCACGCCAGGCTTCTATCGCGGGATCCTGAAGCGCCCGCCCGTAGGAAAAACTGATCTTCCACGGTTTCGGCAGATCGAGCTTGTTGATCGCATTCAGATGAGCACGTCGCAAGGACGTCGCTTTGCCCGCCTGACAGAAATACAATGCCTGGGACCGCCACCGGCACATGACGGCGCAGGCAGCGCAACGTGGCCGTCGCAACCTCCTCCACGGAGGCCTTCTTGGGACAGTCCTTTCCGGCGATCACCATGTTGGGTTTCAGGAGCATCCTTTCCAGCCCGACACACTGCTCGAAGAGCGCGTGGAAGACCGCATGGAGTATCGAACTGGTAACGTCCTCGCAGCGTTCGATGGTATGAGACCCATCCATCAGAACCTCGGGCTCCACGATAGGCACGATGCCTTGTTCTTGGCACAGGGCAGCGTACCGGGCCAGCGCATGGGCGTTCACGCTGACGCACATGGGGCTGGGTAGCGTGTCGGTGATACGAATGACCGCCCGCCACTTGGCGAATCGCGCGCCCATGGCGCGCATATTCCTTCAGGCGGTCCCTGAAGTCCATCAGAGCCCTTCGGTTATTTTTTCCTCCGGCGAACCGGCAGCACCTTTGCACCGGTATCCACTTTGATCCCCGGAATGATCCCTTGCTCGGACAACACTTCGGTCAACGGTATGCCCGCCGGCGTTCTTCTGTCGGATGGTTTCGTCTTGCAGAATCACGCCGCTGATGAACGCAGGGAGACATCCGGCGTGGTAAAGAACATTTCGCGGTAGGTACGGCGGCTGTTCTCGGTGGAGGCAATCTTTAGGGCGTCGAATCGCTTGGTCAGGGTCGGAACCGTTTCGTCGGCAGCCAGAATGCCCTTGCCTTCGGCAACCAGACGCCCTTGCCGTCTGCTCCAGTCCTTGTCGGCCCATTATGGGTGTCTCCTCTCTCAAAGGGGGAATCTACGTGATACTCCGAGTTGTTACAACGGTCTTTGTTCGGAGTGTCGCCCCACTTTACAATTGCACTGTTCCTCCCGCCGAGCCGCCTCCTGTTACGGCATCAACTTCGCGGCCGCATTGCGCAGGTCGGCGGATTTCGGATTGCTGACGCTCTGCTTGACGAGAATGTCCGTCGGTCTTACGGGTTTGCCGTAATAGGCAGCATTGGCATCATCCGACACCGCAATGGAGGAGCCATCCACTGCCATCCCGATAAAGGCCCCTTTCTTTTGGCATAGGCGACGACGTCCGCCGTGATCCCTTTCACATGCGCCCCTCCGCCCACCGGTCCCATCGCCACGCTGGCGTCAGCCCCGAGTTTGTAATCGGTGCGATAAAACTCTTCCAGCCCCTTCTGGGTCCGCACCACAAAGATCAACTCCGACACATCGCCACCGATTTGCAGACCGAAGCTGGCTGAACCGATCGTGTAGAACGCGGGTTCAGACCACTGCTTTGTCTTATCATCGCGGACGATCAGCACGCCGCTGCCACCGGCCCCGCCAAACACAAAGGCGCCCCGCACGAATTGCGGCACGATGAACAAGGCCTTGGCCTCGTGCTTCATCTCGCGCGTCGCAGGCCCTACTTCGGGGTCAGCGGCAAAGGCCTCGACCGTCATCTTCGCTTTCTCCACAAGCTGCTGCTGTTCCATCGCGTCTGCTGCCAAGGCGGACGTGGCGCTGACCGCGACCATCGTTCCAATCAGAACCGCAGCCATGAGCGGCAGGCGTGTTGTGATGAATGGATGCTTCGATAGTACGTGAATCATGGAGTTCCTCCTTGTGATTGAACAATCGATCCTTCTTTCTGCGCTCGCGCAGATCCACGCGGATCAGTGCAGGTTCAGTACCATCTTGGTCGTATCGAAAGGAAAGAATCAACTGCCAAAATATTCTGTAGTTGAGAGTGCGGCTTTTGAAGTATGATGGCGGACTCTCATACTGATGCGGACGAATGGGGCGGGCAGATGAGAGCGATTGTTGACGAAATGCACCAGGACCGCATGTGTTGGAGATCTGGCAGCATAGGGGAGGGAGGTCAGCGCCGTGGCGAAATTATTTCTCTTTGACCGCTTTCACGTTACTTCCATTCGGCTGTTCCTCCGGGATGGCCGCCTGAATAACGTGCTAAGGACTTCATTCAGGGAGTATACTTTGAGGCCGTTCGCCTGTTGAGGAAGTCCGACATAATGCTGCCGAACGTCAGGCGTATGGCATCCTCCAGGAAGACCGGATCCTGCGTGACCGTCTCGCTTTCCATGACCGTTTCGGCCACAGAGGACCAGATCAATTCGCCGCTCTACTTCCCCATTTGCATCGACACTCGCCAGCAGACCCGAACGAGTCTCCGAAATTCGGATATCGAATCCCGGGACTTTCGCACGCTCTGTCATGATTTGCGTGAAGGCTGCCAGACGAGGCTGGAGAGCGTATTGTACCCCAAGCGCGGCGCCGATTTTCGCGAGTGAGTGGCGATCCAGGAGATGACTTTGGTCAGCATCCCCCGCATTCGAATATAGTCCACTCCTAAGCCTTGCTTGTTGATCCTCGTGAGGGTCTCTTGTTCGGTCAGGATTTTCCAGGTCGGCGTGAGGTCTTGAGAGTTTGGCCCAAATGCTGTGACATCCCCACCGCTGTCCCCTGAAGAGGTCCTGTCGCCAGTGTTGGAAAAATTGCCACTCGCTTCCCATCGATCGGTGTTTGATCAAACGACGGAGCGACCGGGCTAGAGTTCGTGCGAACCTGCCAGCCATACAGTGATTTGCTGCAGCCCACCATACACATGAACAGCAGGACAATGCTCGCGCCTGTCAATGCTCTCACACGCCAGAACTGTCTCATCTTGAACCCCCTCGCCATGAGGCGCATGCAGTCACATGAAGACTCTGTTATTGACTCGCTGCCGTGAAGACCATCGTCCCACCACCAGTGAGATTCATGCGCAGAGCGGTTTTCCTCCACATGCCATTCCGTGACTGCTGCTACACTAGCAAGAAACTGTTTGTCCAACGACTCAGGCGGACAGGCTGCCATGGTCGAATGCGTCGCGGACAAGCGTCAGGCGCGCGCCATCCACTGATAGTGTCCTCCGGCCCTGTTGCAGTCAGCCCGAACATCGAGTTGCCCGTCGGGCCCGAGACGCAGGGTATAGTGCCCTGACTCGGTCGGTGTGGTCTCTGGTTCCATCGACGCGCTGGGTATATTGCCATGTCCAAACCGCCCCCTCAATAGGACCTCGGGGTGTGTTGTGCAGGGGCACTCACCTTGACCAGCAACTCGCTTTGCAGCGTATAGTACACGGTGCTGCGCTCGGTCGGGCAACAGGCTCCATCGCGCGGACCGTGGACGGTCAGGTCGAGCCCGACTGAGACCCCGCTCTGACCTCGATCCTGTTCACGCGAATCGCGATCGCCGAGATGCGCACGATCTACGATGCTCAGCGATTGTCCTGCTGTCTGCACGAGATGCAGGTCGAAAAATACCCCACTGCCGCCCGGATCCGTTCGCGATCACGAGCGCCGCCGCTGTCTGTCCGCCGATCATGCCGACCGCCACGGAGTCGGCCAACCTGATCACGATACTGGAGGCCGAGCCCCGAGGCCGCCGGTTCTTCGTAGACGCCTCCGACGAGCGGCGCCTGGCCGCTGCGCGTCCACTCGGAGGGATAGGTCATGTTGCCCAGGGCCTCGCGGAGTTCACCATGTCCGCCCATGCCATCGTGTGTCCGCACAGAGCAGCGAGTGTGCAGCAGGAGGAGCGTGATGTGGCCGCAGGATCCTCGTGCGCGAGACGCTCGAACAGATTGTATTCGCCAGAAGCGCACACCGTTGACGTTTCGGTGCACAGCCATTCCATGCTGATGGTGCGGTCCGCAGCTTGCCAAGCCAGAAGATGGCGTCTCTGGCGTCCGGTTCATGGGACCGGTGAAGGTCCGTTCCATGTAAGGTGTTGGCCGCCGTACGATCAGGAAGACTCTTCGCGTCCTGCGCGGCTTCGATAAATCGGCGCATGCAATCGGCCGTATCCTTGCGGATCAATATCCCGTCTTCGGGCAACATATTCGGTCCCTTCTGAACCGAGGAGCAGTGCCAGGAGAAGAGGGTATGCTCGCTCGACTGAATCGTATAGTCCGCGGCCAGTTCGAACGATCGGTCCTGTCCGCTTCTCCAGTCGAGATAGAATCGCGTGATGGTACCGGACACGAAGCGGTCGCTCGAATCGTTCATGGTGTATCCCGACCGGCTCAGTTCCAACCGGAGCGCGTCCGAAAAGAAGGTGCCGATCTCTTGGCTGAGAAATAGATCGGTCTTGGCTAATGGGTCGGTTTCGACTTGCCGCGGGCGCACACGATGCTCATCGGACGCGTGGATACCGAAACGGTGCGATCCCGACCGTGCCTTGTCCTCTGAGCGGATTGCTCGGCTGATAGTCGAGAGACACCATGCGGGGACATCCAGTCGCCGTCACGAGGCAGAGCAGGAGCCCGATCGTCCACAGACGCGAGTTACGTGACAAGAACCGCTTTCCCGGCAATGTCATCAGTAACCATCGTACAAAATCCTCGACAAATGCGGGATCGATGCGTTGCGGCTTGGGCCACTCTATCAATCCGGTTGCAAGTATTCTACTGCGCTTTGTACTCTCGCTGCGCCGCCGACATAGCAGGATGCGGGAAAACCATTCTTGCAGGATGCTCAAAAAGTCCAGACTGCTCACCCGCCCAACCCTGGCGCAGCCGAGACGCGCCTAGTCCCAAGCAAGGCCGCAGCGAGGAAGAGGCGACGGCGTACGCTGCGACACGTCGAGCTTTCTGAGCGATGCAGAGAACGCCGCTCGGCGGACTTTTTCAGCATCGTGGCTAGAAACTCGGGAACATGTAGCGGACACCTGCCTCGATATTCCAGTCATAGGCTCCGAGAAGATCCTGCCCCCACACCCCGACGCCTGGACGAACAAACATACCCAATCGTCCTACCAAACTTCGGCCGACTTCGAGTTCAAGAGCCATACTACTTTTCGCACTCCGTTCCCAATCGACCTGCCACACCGCTTGCGCAACGCTCCACCACCGCTCGGCCCAGAACGAATTGATTTGTGCAATGAGTTTCGACAGATCCACGGGCGTTCGAGCCGGATCGCCGCCGACGGAAAGTTGTTGTGTGAACACCCCGATCAGGAAGGAGTCCCAGCGCGGGACGAACCGGGCAGTAGCGAGAGTTGGGCCGACGGTATACTTGCCAAGGCCCAGTCCGGTCTCGGAGGCGGTGGGCATGGTTGTGAGCACCCGACGAGGACGGCATATTCGGGCGTGTTATAGGCCCGCCATCCGAGCGTGATGGCGAGATCGCTGAAGCCTTGTGCGCTGGTGGTGCCGGGACGATTCGGATCGCTCCATTTCGAGAACGGCGCATCCACGCGGAGCAAGTAGTCTCGCCTGAACGGCAGATCAACACGGCCCGCAGTAGTGGTGCCTTGCGCCCTTGAGCGAGATCGAGGTATTGGGAAGTCAGCTGCAATCGTCCCACAATGGCGGTAGGGTCGGTGCCATACTTGGCAGCCAGTATTCTGAGACGCTCCGCTTCTTCCCGTTGCTCCGGCGTCACAGGCTGAGGTCCTACCCGTTTGAGGAAGCGGCGTTTCTCTGGTGCGACCTCAGGCTCTTCTGCAGGCTCGTCCATTTCCACATGAGGGGCCGCTGCCGGTTCGCTTCTGGGAGATCTCTCGGGCCCTGTCTCCTGTCCCAGCGCTGCGAGGGGGCACAATGTGAGCAGTGTCAGCACTCCCAGAAGCCAGGCGCATCCCCGGCGAGCGTGTCTCGTGAGTTCCTCAAGTGGCACCATCACGCGCGGGGATTCTCAGCGTCTCGCTTGCCGTCATGACTCCGGCTTAATACACCAACGGAATCTGTCGCGCGAGTTCGAACTTGATCACCGCACGGATTTTGTTTTCGATCTGAATGTAACGGGCCGTTTTGGCTGCCGGCAGCACCTTGCCGACCTTGCCCGCATAGGTGCGCTTCAGTTTCACCTCTTGCTCATCAATCGAAATCACCTCATTGAGCAGTTTCTTCGCGGTGTCGTTTGGAATCGAGCCCTTGCCTTGGTTATAGGCTTCGGCGTACTCGTTAATCGTTTTGCCGAGCTGCTCATTCATTTTCTGAAGATCTTTCTGGTACGCGTCGTACAACGGCCAGAAGCCCTTGCTTTCTGCGTCGGTCAGTTCCATGTTGGCGGCGACCAACAGCTTTTTGTCCGCCTTGAGCTTCTGCATCAAGATTTCCATGTTCGTGTCGGCACTACTTTCAGTTTGGGCGAACGCCGGGACGGCAACAAGCATCATCCCCGCTATGATCACTCTGTACGACTGATTTCATCAGAATCCTCCTTTGTGTGATGTGATGGTGAACGACGGACCGGGCTTCCTTCTCTTCCTAGTAAGGTTGCGAAAACGATTCTCGAGTTCTGTTTTCCTCCGCAAATCGACGGTGATGAGCGTGCTGATCATCATGGGTCGTTTCGTGTTCATCTCGCGGATTGTTCTTGTTGCCGCTGGTAATCGAGCGTCCCTCACGGTTTGTTCAGTTCTTCGGGGGTTCTGGGGATGTGCCAAGATCCCGCATCAGCCGCTGAAATTCCGGGTCGTTACGGATCAGCCGCGATGCGGCCAGGAGAAGGCGGTCGATCTGCGGGTCCGTGAGATACATCGTGGTTGGAATTTTCATCAGCGCCTCCCGTTCGTCCGGATCGTCCACCTCACTCAGGCTGGCATTGATGAAATACACTTCGGCATCGGGGGAGAGCGGGCTGTCTGGCGCTCGCTTGGTGGTGCGAAGCTTCAGCCGTGCGTTTTCCACGCCCTGGCGCAGCAGCGTGACCGTATCGAACGAATAGCGATTAATCGGCAGATCGACCATGGCACCTGACGCCTTGGAGAACACTGGAATGTGATCGCTCCGGTATTCGAGCACATCGGGACTGGTTTCCGCGTTCACCGCCAACACCACGAATTTCCGAACGCCCTTCAGGTGGCCTTGCTTTAAGAAGTTTTCCAGTCCGCCCATGACGGTGGCTCCTTCGATCAGACCGCGCAAGGCCATATTGTCCGACAGGCCGCCGTCGAGGAGATGGATGTTGGGACGTTTCTCGACATCCAGGTACGACAGCAACTCATTCGCACGTTGCGCGCCTACTCGTCGTTCGCTCTCCTTGCCCTTCTTTTTCTCGTTCACGAGCCATGCCGGCACCTGATAGCCGCACTGCCCGGCATAATTCTTCAAGCTGATGGGGCTGAGCACCAACGGCAACGCCGCGGACGACGCAGAGGCCCAGGCAATCGGCAGGCGGCTCAGATCCGAACAAATCATGTCGAATTGTTGCTGATGGAATTCGAAGCGGGAGAGGGTCGCCATGTCGGACGCGTGAATGGCAAGCCAAGGACGTTCATTACGCTTGAGCAGGTCTCCGTAGGTGGCACCCTCGAAGAGCGACTCATCCAATAACTCTGCCAGCAGGTGTGCGCGACCAAAATAGGGAGACCAGAGCCTGATCCAATTACTCGGATTCCAGAAGATTCTGGCTTTGAGTTCGCTTTCCCAATCCTTCCGCAAAAACGCGCTTCGAAGTCATGAAAAATCTGATCGCCGCGGAGCGCATAGTACCCCGCGGTGAAGGTGCCTCCTGACAAGGCGAAGATGACGTCCAGTTCGTCAAGCATCCGCTTCTGCTTGCCTTCCAGGGTGATCTGCTGCCGGGAGAGTTCCCGCAACACCCCGAAGGCCAGCGTGGATGCCCGCGTGCCCCCGCCGGAAAAGGCCGCCACAATCAGGAGTCCGTCCGTATGCAAGCTCTCTGGCGGCTTGAGGTTGCGGAAGCGGTAACCGGCGTCAGGGTCCCACTGAGTCAGCGGCACGTTCGGGACAGGCTTTACGTAGAGAACAGCCCTGGAGGATGGCCAGGAGGACCATCATGGCGACCAAGCCCAAGAGCCTTCCGCCAGAAATCGAAATCCCCGCAGCGAATGCGCCCTGTCTGTTACTTGGATTTTTTCGATTCATAATGTTCGGCGATGGCCACCTTGATGACCTGTCCCTCCTTGAGTTGGTCCCCCAGCGCAAGGTTATTCATGACCGCGATCTGTTCCTTCTTCCAGGCTGAAGCGGTGCGAGCCGCCAGGGCCTCGATCGATTCACCCGCCTGGGCCTTGACCAAACGGATACGCTTCTCCTTGATCCCATCGCGTTCAGATACCGACAACGGCCTGAAACTGTGGGCGACAGAATGGAATAGGGGCCGCACGCTGTCGAACTGTTTGGTTGGGGCCAGGCCGGCCACCTGATAGATGAGTCCGCCATGCGCAATCCAGGTGATATCGAGTGTCACCTTGCCGTCTGCCTTGATTTGCGTGTGAGCGGCAGGGAGACCTCCGATGGTCAGCTTTTCCGTCTTTGCCACCACGTCGGACTTGGTCTTCTTCTCGACCGCTCGCGCGCCGTCCATGGGATCGGTCCCTTCCGCTACGGCCGCCATGATCACGGCCCCTCTCCACTCGGCGCTGCCGACACAAGCTTCTGCGGAGTGTTTTCGTGTTGCCATGTGTCCGAAACTGCATGCGGAAATTCAAGTCGGGCGTGCAGGAAGGTGTTTCCTTCAAAGATGCCGTTGGCGGCCCGCTGGCCGTACACCATGCCGTCCAGGCGAGCGAGAAATGACTCGTGCGTTGCGCTGATCGGCGCTCGGTTTGCACGCGTCAGTTCTTTGGCATGCTCCGCGGTCTTTTTCACTCGATCCGGTGTCGCGGGATGAGAGTCAAAAACCCGGTTTCCTGGGTTCCTTGCTCATGAGCGCGACTTCGCGTTCGAGGCTATTCAAGAAGACAGCCAAGGCGCCCGGATCCCATCCGGCCTTCGCCGCCATCTCCTGTCCCACTCGATCCGCCTCAGTCTCCTGGCCGCGGCTATACGGAGAAAAGAGCACGCCCTGCGTCAGATCGCCGACTCCCTCGATGATATTTCCGGCGAGCGGAACGACCATTCCCGCGAGCCCCGACGCGATCCCGAACACCGCGGCAAAGGGACCTTGCCTGGAAATCTTTTGTACGGTGTGCCGCGCAGCGACGTGACCGATCTCATGTCCCACCACGCCGGCGAGTTCATCCTCGGAATTCACGAGGGCGAGCAATCCTCGACTGACGTAGATGTAGCCGCCGGGAAGGGCGAAGGCGTTCGGCTCCCGCCATGTCCACGACCTGAAACTGATGCGTCAAGTCCTGGCGGGAGACTCCTTCGCCAGCCGCTGGCCAAGCGCGTCTAGGTAAGGGAGGAATTGCGCGTCCTTGATCAGACCCATCTGCGCCTCGACTTTCTTCGCCTCTTCTGCCCCGATCTCCTTTTCCTGCTCAACCGAGACGAGCGTGACCTCGGGCATTCCGCTGACGGGATTCATCGAGCACGCGGTGGCCAGCAAGCTCCATCAGCAGCAGACAGGAGAGGAGCCAGCGGCGCCCTAGGTACCGACACATCCGGCGATTTCTCCTACGCACGATCATAAATCCTCCTCAAAACAGTGTGGATACATGGCTTGCCCAGTTGCTCTGATCGAAAAGCCCGATGATCAGGTGGTCTGGGGGATCTGGCTTCGACCGGCATGATGTGCTAGAGAGGCCGTGAAAGCGGTGCCACCGACCTGAGATCAGAGTGCGCACGGCAAGACTCACCAGCATCGGGGCCATTCTAGAGATGGAAGGCGAATAAGTCGAGAGGGTCGTTCAGAAATTCAGCAATGTTATCGGCGCTTCATCCGTTACATCTTTGCCTCAAGCCTGCCCATATTCTCCCTGCGGACAAAGTAGGAAAAACGCGCCTATGTTGCCGTATCAGGCATCCCTGGAGGCGTTGCAACGCGGTTTTGCGGTCGGGCATACTTCCCCGGACGCGGACTCGAATATGGAAAGACCAAGAACACTCTTTTCCCTCACAAATCGGACCCATGAAAGCCGATCTTCCTTTAGTCCGATAGCTGTCGACTTTTCTCAACTTTCTCATCGGAGGTGTGACATGAAGCGCATCATGATTGCAGCCGTGTTGAGCGCTTTCACTGTAGTCAGCACCGGTCTCGCGGAAGCAGCAGATGTTTTTGTGTTTCCCAAAAACGCGCAGACCAAAGAGCAGCAGGAGCAGGACGAGTTTTCGTGCTATAAATGGGCCAAGGAGCAGACAGGTTTCGATCCGAACAAGCCGGTCGAACAGGCCAGCGCGCCGGCTCCCAAAGGTGGAGCTGGCTCCGGAGCCGCAAAGGGCGCAGCGGTCGGGGCCATTGGTGGGGCGATCGGCGGAGATGCCGGAAAAGGCGCGGCGATCGGCGCTGGGGTTGGTGCGGCAGCCGGCGCTCACAAACGACGAAAAGGCGAAAAACAGCAAGCGGCGGCTCAGGAGCAAGCTGCAAAACAGCAGGAGGCGAGCGTGGAGGGCTACCAACGAGCCTTTGGAGCCTGTATGGAAGGGAAAGGGTACACAGTGAAATAAATGCGATGGATTTCCAAAGGGTAAGCACGAGACAGAAGAGTTGCAACTCATCCGAGTAGTAGGACGTGTGCCGGTGCGAGAGGATAGTCTCAGGGACGCGCGATGCGCGCCTCTTCGTGCCAGTGCATCGAAGACCGAACGGCTACTTCAACGGCGTCAATTCCGCGTAATAGGGATTTCCGTCTTTGCCAAAGACATATACGGTCATGACTTTCTCGCTGCCTCGTAGGCAGAACGTGAAGTTGGCCATCCGGTGCTCCACCTCAGACAACAACCTCCCGCTTTGTACGGTCACCCTTCCTGTCCCTACAAGGGAACCCTGGGCTGTTGCTCCCCCGAAATTATAGGTTCCGTAGGTATCATGTGATGTGAGGACCACGACGACCCGTCCTGAATCCTTTCCCGTTCGTGCGTTTATCACCAGTCCTTCCCATTTTCCCTCGACCGCTTTGATTTCCGTAATGGGAACAGGGGTTAAGGGTATTTGTTGATGTGTTCCCAACCCGGCGCAAGCCGCGAGCGAACTCACTAATAATGAGAAGGCCAGGAACAGGCCTCGGACTCGAACAAGATGGTTCCACATCGCACCCCTCCTTCAGCAGTCGCTCCTTCACACTGACCCTAACGTGGACCGGCAGGTCGGAATGAGGTCTTGTACAGCGGATACAGGCTCAGGAATAATATACCGGAGCCCAATACGAGTAAATCAGCCGTAGGGCACGGGAACCTCAGAGCTCCATAATCCCACCCACTGCTGGGTGGAACCACAGGCGGAAATGGTCACTGGGTCTTCTGTGTGGTTTGTCTGGTTCTTAGTGAGGCAAAATTAACCAGATGAACCAAATAGACCAGATTAACCAGACAGACCAGATAGACTAGACAGACGAACCATCGGGTTTCTACCGTGCCACGAAAGTTTTCCGCAACCTGTCGAGCCCCGGTTGATTTCCCATGTTTTCTTGCCACGTTGCAGAGGCCGGGCTACACTTTCCCACATTCTATGGCTCGGGCAAAAACATCGGAACAGCTGCGTTCACGCTCCAAAGCCGCCATGATTGATGATCTCTGCCCGTGGCGCAGGAGAGCTCCAGGAATTCCTTGCACGGGTGGAAGACCTGGGCCGGGAAGGATTTCCTATCTCGACGCGGCCAGGGCCTAGAACTGAGTTGCAATTCCGTGAATGTATTCGCCGCACATTTGGCGAGAAATCTCATGAATTCCAAGAGCATCGTCACCACAGACTTCTCATGGGCAGCCCTGAGGAGACGCGCCAGAGCATTGCCCTGATTAAGTCCCTTATTGCCACACTGGAGCAGAAGAAGCTTGACCTGCAAGGAGGACCACCTCCCCAACAGATTCCAGCAACGCCGCCTGGCTCCACCAGCGCCGAAGCCCCCACAGATGACCGTAGTGCCGGCATCGATCTCAACGGTTCAGATGACCATGACACAAACGGGCCCGACTACCCCACACGCCGGTGGCCATGGCTGTTGCTCTGACCACAAATCTCGACTTGGCCGCACCCATCGCCGTACCGAATCCACCTCCACCCTTCTTGGCCCCCGCTGATGCTTCGCGAGAGCCGGAGACTCTGAGACCATCTGCGACTTCCACCCAAACCACCGCAGGTTTCACCAGCTCCGACCGCGGCAGCGACGTTGCCTACTCCTCCCAAGCCTGTGGTTCGAGTTGATCCGGAGCCCCAGCAGAAGCTGCCGTCACCAGCAGCACAGCAGGCTGCGCAGACAGATGTATCCCATGCCGCCAGGCCACCGCAGCAGACGCGCCACGAACCAACGCCCACGACGCATCCGATTTCCTCCACCGGCCCACAGCGGCAGATGCCGGACGTGTCTCCCGTCCCGCCGTCTGTGCTTCCGGATCCCTCAGTGCCGATCGGCCCCTCCACGCACCAGGAGCCCGCACCTCAATCTCCTCGGGCGGGATCGGATGCTGTTGAACTCGTGAGGGTACTCTGTAGCCGGTTCCATTCGGTCGCTCGGCAGCTGCGGCTTCGAGGGGAGTATCGATCCACGGTCAGCGTGGAAGACGAACTCGATGTGCAGGATCTGCTGCATGCGTTGCTGCGAATCCAGTTTGAGGATATCGGCACGGAGGAATGGACGCCGAGCTATGCGGAAGGAGCCCCGCGTACGACGTTTTTGCTCAACGACAATCGGCTTGCAGTGCTCGTGAAAAAACGCGCAACGGACTCACGGTCAAAGACCTCACCGAGCAGCTCCGGATCGATACCGAGCGCTATCGAACTAAGAGTCGCTGCACATCGCTCTTGTGTTTTATTTACGACCCGGAAGGCCGTATTGGCAATCCGCGAGCCCTCGAAACCAGTCTCACCACTGTGAGCGAGTCCTTGACCATCGACGTACTCGTCGCTCCAAAATGAGGTCATACATGAAAAAGTCCAAAGCTGCTGTCGCCAGGTTCCCCGTCTCGCCTGTAGACACTCTCGCATTGACACAGGAGACAGGCATCCGCTACGTTGGCGAGGATCCCGCTATTTCTGCAGTGCCTTGTACGATTCACGCCCCAGTCGATGGCGGGAGAATCATGTCGGATCGGGCCTACGTACTCATCAATGTGCAGCCGGGACGCACGAGCGATGTGGTTCGAGCTCTGTCCGGAATCAAGCAGATCAAGACCATCGATCCCTGTTGGGGCAAGCCGGATATTATCATTGTGGTGGAAGTGTCGGACCAGGATGCTCTCACCCAGTTGGTGCTGAGCCGAATTCATGAGATCGACGGCGTGTTACAGACCGATACCCATCTCGTCTATCGATTGAAGGCCGGTAAAGAAAAATGACCCGCGCGCGTTGCGTGCTCAGCTTCGCCCTCCTCGTCGACTGAGCGTCTGCGTCCGCTGGTCCTCTCTCCCTGCTACTCTATCTCTCCGCTGTCGGCATCATCGCCAAGATCCAAACCAAACCGGTCAGCCATTCGATACAGCGTGCGCCGATCGATGCCGAGAATCTTTGCGGCTTTGACCTTATTTCCCTTGGTTTCCTTCAGCACGCGGACGAGATGACGTTTCTCGACCTCCTCAAGCGATAAACACCCTTCATCGCTATGGTCGATTACCCCGGCGGTCTCCTTCGCCGGTAGCGCCGTCCGACGCAGCGACGCCGGAAGATCGTCCGGCGTGAGGAGGGAGCCGTGACTCAATGAGACAGCCCGCTCAATGGCGTTTTCCAACTCGCGCACATTGCCGGGCCACCGGTACTGCATCAACAACGCCATGGTCTCCGGCAGCACCCCGCGCACCGCATGCGCCGCACCTGCCGCGCATTTCTGCAAGAAGTGATGCACCAGCATCGGAATATCCTCCTGCCGTTCCACCAGCGGCGGCAAGATGATGCGTACGACATTGAGCCGATAAAATAAGTCGTCCCGGTACTTCCTCCTTGACGAGCTGCTCGAGATCCCGATTGGTCGCCGCGATGATACGGACATCGACCTTCGTCGATGTCGTGCTGCCGACACGGCGGACTTCGTGATCTTGCATCACCCGCAACAATCTTGACTTGCACGGCCTGCCCCAACTCACCGATCTCGTCCAGAAACAACGTACCCCCGTTCGCGGATTCAAGAGGCCGACTTTGTGTCCCACCGCGCCGGTAAAGGCCCCTTTCATACCCGAACATTTCCGACTCCAGCAGGGTATCCGGCAGTGCTCCGCAATTCACCGGAATGAACGGTTTGTCCCGACGAGGGCCATTCGCATGGATTGCCCGTGCAATCAGTTCTTTGCCGGTCCCACTTTCCCTTGGAGGAGCACTGTGCTCTTGCTGCCGGTCACCCGAGCCACCAGCTTATACACTTCCAACATGGCGGGACTGCTCCCCACCAGTGGAGACCATTCATCTTTGCTCTTCAACTCTTCACGAAACCGAGTATTCTCTCGGATGAGTCGGCAGTGGTCGAGACTCCGCTTGACCACCAGCGTGATATCTTCTTTCTTAAACGGCTTGGCGAGATAGTCGTAGGCTCCTTGCTTGATCGCTTCGATCGCACCTTCCAGAGAGCCGAATGAGGTCAGCACCACAACCCCTGTGTCAGGATTCATGCGTTTAAATTCGCGCAAGACCGTAAGTCCATCGACCGCGCCCATGCGAATATCCGTCAACACCAGATCCACTTGCCCCTGGCGTCCACGAGCGATCACCTCTTCTCCGCTGGCGAAGGCTTCAACGGCATAGCCTTCCTTCTTCAAGGCCTCAGCCAAAGATCGCGCGCGACCGCATCGTCATCGGCTACAAGAATTCTCGCTGGTTGCATCAGTTCGATCCTGGGACGTGCGTCGGCTCGCTCTTCAATCCAGGTAGGGTTACGGTTACGGTCGTGCCCTCGTCCAGTTTCGCTCTCGAGCATAAGACTGCCTCCATGGGCTAGGACCGTTTCGCGGCTCAAGAATAGCCCTAACCCGGTGCCCTTGCCAACTGCGCTTGGTCGTGAAAAACGGTTCAAAGGCTTTCTGCACATCGGCTTCCGGCATGCCGCATCCCGTATCTCGCACCGCGACTGCTGACCACCAGAGGCGACATCGCATCAGTTGCCCGGCGACCGCGGTCGAGTTCCTCCGTCGAGGCCGTATGCGTTCCCGCAGACACGCTGACAGATCCATGCGGTGGAGTGGCGGCTAAGGCATTGGTAAATACGTTCACCAACACTTGATGCATCTTTTCCGCATCGGCCCAGATGAGCGGAGAGATGGTCGGGAATCTCAACTTTCAGCGTAATCTGTTTTGCATGGAAGGCCGGTTCCATGAGTACGGTCGCCGGGCTGATCACCTTTTCCACGGGCAACCATGCCGGTTCAGGCTGGCGCTGTCTCGTCGAGGACAGCAGAGTCTTGAATGATCCGAACCACCCGAGTGAGCTGTTCATCGATCACAGTCACCCGCTTCTTCATCTCAGGCGTGACGCCCGGCTCTTCAGCCAGCGCTTGCACATGCCAGGCAATCGAGTGCAGCGGCGTTCCGATCTCGATGCGCGACGGACGCCACCAGTTGCCCCACCGCAGCTAAACGTTCCGAGCGATTCAGCTGGTCTTTCGCCTCGACCAGCTGCGTATTGGCCTTCAAAAGATTTTCCGTCTCCCGGGCGAGAGCGGCGCGCGCGGCCGCTTCTCTCGTCTTGCGCTCCACCCAAGTCATACCGATATAGGCCACGATCAGGAGTACTCCTGCCACCACACTCCGATTGATCACCGCCGATTGAAACCGACCCGGTCTGGTCGGTTGCATCAGCCCCATATAGGTCGCCACGATACAGGCCAAGCACCGTCACGATCATCAGGCTGCGACTGCGCACGGTTGCAACCAACAAAATCGGCAACACAAAACCGTACGCGCCGACCACGTTCGCTGGAGCCGCCATTTCGAGGGCGACGATTGCCAGGAACACGGCGCCTGCGATCGCCAGCACAATGCGATTTTGCTTCAACATGGAAATGGGCGATGCATAGACTGCCGATGAACCATAGTCCACTCTCGAGCAGGCTGTGAAAAACTATTTTGCCACAGCAGGGATTCAGAGACCTGCACGTCCAGGAGAAGGAAATCACTCTACCGGAGGCTCAAAGACAGTCTGTCCAGCAAGGCCGCAGGCGAGTCGAAAACCAGGAGGCGTACCCTCAGGGGTACGTTGAGGATTTCGATGAGCCGAGAACGCAAGCTGGCGGACTTTTTCAGCCTCCGGATAAAGGGTATTATCCTAGCGGACGGGTGGAACGCAAGACAGCCCCAAGTTGCTGGAAACGTTCGTCAGCAGAACATCTCATCCACACGAACGGCGTATTTACGGGTCCAGTTCGGATGAGTGTCGATCGTCCCAGGAAGATTGGTTTGCGAAAGTTCGCCCAAACCGTCTTCGAGATTCGCCAGCACAATATAGGACGACGTGCGAGCCAGGTAGAGATGAATCGCTTGGCAGAGCTCAGTCGTCATGGAGGGCGCGGTGGCCAGATCCTCAGTCAAGCCCGTTGGCAGAAGACCTTCCCTTTTAGAGCAGTGAGGATGCCCATCTTATCGCGCTGGCGCTCTTCCCAGGCCCGATGGCGCGCCGCGTCATCAGGAAAGGCGCCCAATCCAGCCCGTGCATGCAAGTCCTCACCTGACCAATATCCAGCGAGGGTCGGTAAGTCATGCGTCGTGGCCACCGCTAACGATTGCGCGGGGTAGTCGCCAGGCGGCTTCATGGTGCCATCGGCGCCACGCTCGAAGTAGAACACACGATAGGACAGTACTCTCTGCTTGCGCCAACTGTTCTCTGACCCAGTCAGGGACTGTGCCGAGGTCTTCTCCAATCACCAAGGTTTTAGACCGGATACTCTCTAGCGCCACGATCGCCAACAAGTCCTCAAAGGGGTACCGCACATAGGTGCCTTCGGACGCGGGCCTGCCGCGCGGAATCCAGAAGAGACGGAAAATGCCATGACATGATCCAGTCGGATGGCCCCGCCGGATCGGAAATTATTGCGCAAGAGTTGGATCATCAACTCACTAGCCGCTGGCGCGCAATGTGTGCGGATTCATCGGAGGCAAAGCCCAATTCTGTCCCTCCGGCGCAAATGCGTCAGGCGGGGCGCCGCAGTCGGCTTCGAACGCCAGTACCGATTGATAGATCCAGGCCTCGGCTCCATTCCGATCGGTGCCAAGAGCCAGGGTCATGATACAACCCGATCGGCATGGCCAAGTGTTCGACCGTTCGTTGGATCTCGTTCAGCTGTCCGCTTGCCACCCATTGTATGTATTGAAAGAAGCGAACGCGCTTCCAGTGCCGTTTCGCATATTCACGAACCGGTTGGCCAAGTGTCAGAAATTGTTTGGGCCAATCGTGCCAGGTGACCGATTTGGATTGAATCAGCCGCCGCTCCTCCTCTAATGCCTGGAAGGTGGCATACACTCAAGCGGTGTGCCCTCGGATTGGATAAACTGTTCGAAGAGGTGGGCGCGCGCCGTCTTCGGTTGGAGATTCGGTTCTTTCTCCGCTGTAGGCTTCCGTGAGGAATGTACGGTAGGTCAGATCGAGCATGGTGCGCTTGGCGGCCGCAATGGCGTCGTAGTCCACCTGCCGGCTTAAGCCGCAGCGCCTGCAGCTTGGCTTGAAACTCAGGGGCACGGAACAGTTGCTGGGCCTTCTCCGATACATAAAATTCCGGCAACCGTTCGAGATCGATGTAGAGTTCATTGAGATATAGCCGGCTGCTTGGCGCATAGGGGCTGATGTGATGCGGCGCGGTATTCCGCAGTGCGTGCAGCGGATTGAGCCCGATGACTCCGGCGCCGAGTTCCTCCCCGGCCCACTTCACAATCCGACCGAGATCGGTAAAGTCGCCGCACCCCCAATTACGATCGGAGGACAACGAATAGAGCTGCAACGCCAGTCCCCACAGCCGTTGGTGTGCCGCGAGTGACGGCGGGACATACAGCACTGGCGTGGCGCGACGATCACGCGCATCGTCCCTACGGCTCCCCCGACCAAGCCTTCGGCTCGCACAATCAAATTGTAGTACCCGAGCGAGAGACCACGCGGGGCAGGTATGTCGAGACGCACATGCCGTCGACCATCGAGAAAACGGATCTCGACAACGGAAAGTCCAGGCCCTTCTTGGCCCTCTTGCACCACTGCGTTCGTTTCGTCACGGATCTGCCATTCCACCGCGACGGACTCTTCCTGTCCCTCCTCAAGCGCGAGACAATAGGATAGAGGCGTTCCTGTCTCAGCGTCACGCAGTACTCGCACCGGGTCGCAAGGACGCTCGCCACGGCGCCTCATCCCATTCTTGCAATGCCTGCGTCAGCGATGCGAGTGACTCAACCGCAAATCCCATGGCAGTTAATAAGGCGCGCCGGGTCTCATCGGAGGTGAAGTGAAGATTGCCTGCAATATCGTAATAGTCAGCTGCGATGCCGGCACGTTCAGCGAGTTCGGCAAGAAGGCTTTGCTCCGTCTGGTCCTGCATGAAGGCAGTCTGCGTGAAGGCCATCGGCATGTCAAGCTATCCTATTGTTCTTAAAGATAAATTTTGTATAATCACACTCCCATGTCTATTGACCTCACCACATTCGATTCGGTACGAGTTCCTGGGCTTATGAAGGCTGGCGGGGGTTGGTCTACCACCGGACGTATCCGAAGAGCCGATTCAGCCAAGACACGCTGGCGGAATACGCTGCATACGGAAATGATGGTATTCCGCTTTTTCGTACCGTCGGCATTGACCATTCCTTCTATCGTCCGGCCAGTGCCGCGCAACTCGCGCACTATGCGAGTCAAGTCCCAGAAGACTTCCGTTTCTGCTCCAAAGTCTGGGAAGAAATCACCGTCCCGGCCTATGCACATCTTCCCCGCTATGGAGCGAAAGCAGGGAAGCCCAATCCACGATTTCTTGATGCCGGCGCGTTTCGGGACCTGGTCTGGGCGCCGGCACACGAGAGCTTGGGTCAAAACTTGGTCCCTTCATTTTTGAATTTCAACGCTGGGGTATGGAGCCTGCCGCTTTTCTTGACGCGTTGGACCGATTTCTCGGCGCATTACCACCGGGATCACAGTACGCAACAGAAGTTCGTAATCCCGCAATTCTTGGATCGCGTTACCTGAATATCCTACACACGCATCGCGTCTCCCACGTGTATAACCATTGGACGGCCATGCCACGGCTCTCCGAGCAACATCGCCTGCTGGAGGAGACATTTACCGCCCAGCATGTCGTAATCCGGCTTCTCACGCCGCTTGGACTTGCCTATGAGAAAGCGGTCGAACGATATGCGCCGTACGACCGGATCATCGCCCCACAACCTCGCATGAGACAAGACACCACGGCGTTGATTCAGCAGATTGTGGCCCAGGGAAAGAGCGCGTATGTGCTCGTGAATAATCGAGCTGAGGGTTGTTCGCCGCTGACGATCCAAGCCTTGGTGGCCGGACTCTAGCCTGCTGTGGGAAAACCATGTCGGCTTAGCAGAATCTCGATGGCATGCAGGTCGGTGAATAGACTGAAGCGAGCGCCACACTGTTGGTTTACCGGTTTTCGTGACCGCCTACTCTAGCGTCACGTTGCAGGCTGACCGCTTGTGGTAGCTTCATTGACTCCCTCATTTCATTTTGTTAGCCTCAAGACCCACCGCAATGCTGCCGATAGAGAAATAGAAAATAGAGAACAGGCGAAGAGTCCCGCGCGTCCTTTGTTTCCAAATCCCGAAGGGAGTTCCGATGTCTAGCTCGACCACCCAGCCCGAATTGCTTGTTGAAATACAGAACAAAGCCACACAGCTCCGGATCGAGAGCGTTCGTGCAACGAGTGAAGCCGGGAGCGGGCATCCATCCAGCTGCTGCTCTGCCGCGGATATCGTCGCTGCGCTGTTCTTCTCCGTCATGCGCTACGACCCTAAGAATCTGAAAGCACCCAATAGCGATCGGTTTGTGCTGTCGAAAGGTCATGCCGCCCCACTGCTGTATGCCGCCTGGGCGGAAGCAGGTCTTTTTCCGAAACATGATCTCTTGAAGTTACGCACGTTGACATCAGATTTGGAAGGGCATCCGACCCCTCGCTTGTCGTTTGTCGATATGGCGACGGGTTCGTTGGGGCAAGGCCTTCCAGTCGGCATCGGCATCGCCCTGAATGCAAAATTCGTCGATAAATTGGATCACCGAACCTACGTCTTGATGGGCGACGGAGAATCCGTCGAGGGATCCGTATGGGAAGCGGCTGAAGTCGCGCGCCATCATGGTTTGGATAACCTCTGTGCCATTGTCGATGTCAATCGACTGGGTCAGAGCGATCCCACCATGCTGCAACACGACATGGAGGCGTATCGCTCCCGATGGGCCGGCTTTGGCTGGCAGGCGCTCGTGGTTGACGGGCATGATCTTTCAGCTGTGCTCGCGGCATTCGATACCGCTGCCGCTACCAAAGGCAAACCGACGGTTCTCCTCGCCAAAACGTTCAAGGGCAAGGGCATCTCCTTTATGGAGAATCATCCAGGTTGGCATGGGAAGGCGACCGCCAAAGGGAAGAAACCCAGAAGGCGATCGATGAGTTGACTAAGCAGTTGAAGCCGAGCCGCACCGCCATTTCAGTGAAGAAACCATCGGCGCCGGCTCAGGGGTCTTTGTCCATCGGTTCTCTCCCACCATCGCCGTACAAAGTAGGGGACACTGTCGCCACGCGCGAAGCGTTCGGCGTTGCCCTGGAGGCGCTTGGCGCAGCGAACCCACTGGTTGTGGGACTCGATGCGGACGTCAAGAATTCGACCTACACGGACAAGTTCGGCAAGAAGTTTCCCAACCGATTTTTCGAAAACTTCATCGCCGAGCAAAACATGGTCGGCGCAGCAGCCGGCCTAGCGGCTTGCGGTAAGATCCCGTTCGCCGCGACGTTTGCCTGTTTCCTCGCCAGGGCATACGACTTCATCCGAATGGCTGCGATCAGCGGTTCGAATATCAAGCTTGTCGGTACACACGTCGGCGTCAGCATCGGGGAAGACGGTCCCTCGCAAATGGGGTTGGAAGATATCGCGATGATGGCTGCGCAACCGGGCGTGACCGTGTTGTATCCGTCCGATGCCACTTGCACGTATCGGCTGGTCGAAAAGGCTGCCGCACAAGGGGATGGTCTACATTCGGGCCGGCCGCCCAAAGTCGTCCGGTTCTCTATGGGCCCGATGAAACGTTCCAGATCGGCGGATCGAAGGTCATTCGCCAGAGCGCGGTCGGATGTCCTCACGATCGTCGCAGCAGGCGTCACGCTCTTCGAAGCCTTAAAAGCCCACGACACGTTGAAAGGTGCCGGCGTCTCCGTGCGAGTCGTGGATCTCTATAGTATCGTCCCCATCGACCGCACGACGTTGCTGGACAGTGCCAGGGCCACGCAGGGGCGGCTCCTCACCGTCGAAGATCATTATGCGCACGGTGGACTTGGAGATGCGGTGCTCAGCGCGGTCGGACCCGAAGGTGTCAAGGTGCATAAGCTTGCGGTTCGCACGGTCCCACACAGCGGGAAGCCGGACGAACTCGTCGACCACTTTGGCATTGAGCACGATCGATTGTCGAAGCAGCCAAACGAATCACGAAATAAGCCCTCCTGCATCGCTCTTCCTCATGAGTTTGCTGGTATTGCTTTCCTGAACATTCTGTCAGGGTCGGTCCGCCAACGTCTGCTTCAGGAACTGACCGAAGCCCGCTACGGCAGTGGCTGTTCGTGGAGAAACATCAGTCCGGCGATGATCCCGCATAGCGTGCGAAACTGGTGGGATTTCAATCGCCCACTCATGGTGCGCTTATTCGAGTATGGGGGCCAGGTCTGCCGTGATGCAGGACTGCATAATTTCAGCGCGGCATTGCCATGACGTGGCCGCCGTATTGAGATGGTGAACCAGTTCTTCCGGCACGATTATGCCAACGGTGATATCCACCAAGACGTGATCGGCTATGCGATGAAAATGCGCGGCGTTCACACCCTGCAAGGTGAGCAACGCCCTGCTTAGCTCGTTCTCATGGGTGTCGCAGCCAGGTCCTATCAGCACGACGGGAACTCTCTCCATGGCAGCGTGGCTGGCTTCGGCCGGCTGAAATACGGCAAGACCCACGGTGAGCGCCATCGCAAGCATCAGACGGTTGTGCCTGAGCGTGGCCTTGCCGTCTACATGAGGCTGTGGGCAGGTTGCGGGTACGCTCTTCGCGAAGGGCGTCTGCGTCCTGTTTTCGTATCTGCGATGAGCTGTTCGCGTCATCGGAATACCTGTCTGCAGGGAGGCGATCTGGAAGTCCTTGGGTAGGTTCATCGATTTGTCTTAAGATCTCATGGGAGACGGTGATGCGAGTTGTCGGACCATGCGAAGCTCCGGTTCGGCTGGGTTGCAGTATTCCTCTCTTGAACGCATTCATGGGCAAGCGGCGAGGATCTCACCGCCTGCCCGTCGCCCTTTACGGTACTTCAGACGATGTCCTTCTTCATAGGACCCAGCACGCCAAGGAGTTCGTTCTTTTTCCCTGGCTGGCACGTTAGAACGTATCCAATGCCTTGACGAGGTCTTCAACCAGGGCATTGAAGGCGGCCGTCGTGACTTTCATGCCGGCATGCGCTGTTTTCATGTCTTTTCCCTCATAGGTGCAGGGGCCTCCGCTGGCTTGGCAGACCTGGTCGACCAGCTGTTTCTTCAGGCGCGGCAGATCGGCTTTGGCAAAATACCCGTTGATGCGGGTGTCTTGGCCCACGATGCTGACGAACTTGCCGACGACGGCCGTGATAGGGCCTGTTCCGCCGAGCCGTTCATAGAGTGAGGGCAACGGAGCATCGGCTGCCCACAGCGGCGCTGAGATCAACAGTAACGGCGACGGTCAGCATAGTCTTGATGGCGCGAGAAAGTTGTTTCATGAAAGGCGCTCCTTTTTTGAGAGGTAAATGAGGGCTTCCTTCGAGTGCACACTTCTATCATATTTCTGGTCGTTTAGGGCTTCCAGGGCGTCAGTGGCATCAGCGGAGCATCCTTGGCTACCGGTGTAACCGTCAGCGCGGCAATGGCTCCACGAAGGGCTCCAGTGAGCGAATGCGTCACAATCGGATAGACCCCGGGTGATTCGGAGACCAAGTCGAATGTGGCGGCGCTTCCGGGTCCCACAACATAGGTTTGCACCCCTGTGAGTTTGTTGGCAGGGTTCCCGCTCTCGTAGACGTTGTCCCAAATCTCGCCGATCGGGTGGAGCGAGGAAAACTCGTTGGGGCCCGCGTTCACAAAATAGATCCGGAGCCGCTCATGCGGGTTTCGCCTCCAGCGCTTCCGCGCCGATGAAGAAGGGATGATACTTGAAGATCCCTCTCCGTTGAAGACCACATAGTCGAACTTCCTGGCGAACATGGCCTCGACATCGTCGGGGTTCTTCCAGAGCTCTGATTGGACCAACAAAAACTCCCGGTCTGCTTTCGGCCAGACCTTCGGATTCTTGGGATCGACGATAATCGCGCCGAACATGCCGCGCGCGACGTGCTGGATCATGGGCGCTGCGCCGCAATGATAGAAAAACACGCCGGGCTTCTTCGCCACAAAGGTGAAGGAAATGGTTTCTCCCGGATTGATGGCCCGGTAGTTCTTCAGGAAATCGATTTCCGCCGCATGGAAGTCCATGGCGTGTGGAAAAACATTGGTCTTGGGATTCTCCAGCGTGAAGTTGACAGTGTCACCTTCCGTGACCCGCACGGCCGGCCCCGGCATCTGGCCGTTGAACGTCCAGGCCTTATATTTCGTTCCCGTTCCTTCAATCACGATTTCCGTTTCGAGCGCCGTCATCCTGACGTCATGGGTCTTCGCGGATGCCTCGGAGGGCAATCCCATCAATCCGGCCATCGCAAGGACCATGGCCCTCTGCGATGGCTATCAGTTGAGGGTGATTGTCTTTTCATCATGGTTGAACTCCTCTCTGAAATGGTTGGGCGAACTCCCCAGGCAAAGTGCAACTGGCCTTTTTCTATGTGAAGGTCTCACTGGCACTTCGTCTGTGTGTGAGGAAAAGAATAACAGAGCCAAATTTTCCAGTGTATATCGTAGTGTCCGGTTAAGAGTCAAGCCCACTCGCTGTCCAAAATAATCTGTCCTTCAGGATCCTCCCTGCGTCAATGCTGTGTATGAGACGGCTGGAGCTCAGGTTTTCGGATGAGGCTGCCTCGGCCGCTGTCCTAGATCATGTGGCAAAGAGTGTCGCTTGCATCGGTATCGGGGTGATGGCCGGACTGACCCAAAACCAGAAAAGTAGGCCAGCGAGAGCTTGAGGGAACCGGCTCGCGACGTGGTCTTCTTGACCCAGAAGGAGGACCCGACGAGGGCACGACGACGAGGCATACCGAGGAACAGATTCTGGCCGCCCTGCGAGAAGCAGAGGGTGGCACGACCGTGGTGGACGTGTGCCGGCAGGGCGGCATCAGCGGAGCGGACGTTTTACGTGTGGAAGCGCAAGTAGGCGGGGCTGGGCCTCAGTGGAACTGGGCGAACTGCGGCAGCTCCGTGAGGGAGAATGCCAAGTTGAAACGCTTGGGTGGCAGATCTCTCGCTCGATCGCCATATGCTGCAGGAGATCGTGCGAAAAAGCCGTGCAGGCCTCGGGACCGGCGTGTGAATGTTGACCATGCAATCTTCCGGATCGCAAAAGGCGCCGTTGGCCTGATCAAGGTGGAAGGTCCAGATCAGCCGGACATCTATAAGAACCTCCTGAAGTAGTCCGTTGCGGTCAGGGCAACAGAGCCCTGCCTGCGTAGTCTGACAGAGGGAGAGGCTTTGCCTCTCCCTCTTTTTTAGAATCGATGCCACTCTCCTGGCGTAAGTTGGCACAGGCCAGTGTTCAACCCCACACTTTCGTGCCACCTCGATCATGGTGCATGGCGCTATGTCATGCATTCCACGGGCGTCAAGACCCGGATGGGAAGAGCATTCGTAGTCTTTGAATCTCTGAAATGGCCGTCCGGTTTTGATTGCGTCCGCGCCGTGGTGGTGCGCATGACGAAGAGCAACTATGTCAGAGCCCCCAATAGGTGGATGCACTCCGCGACATAACTATTGAAATCGCACTACGCGCTCAGTGCGATATCGCACTGCGTTAGGCACTCACATAATTTAGCAGTTGCCAACGGGCGATAGATTTATTTAACATATTGTATTCGTAGTATTTTTCTCTCATGACGTTCGATGTATATTCCTAGTGCGAGCTGTCTCTAGTGGCATCGGTTGTGCTTAGACCGTATCCGCGATTGTGCACAGTGAATGAGTTGCAGTTATTGGAAGCGACTGTGATGGGATAGATCGGGGTTTCCGACACTCGCATCGAACGAAGAGAAGCGAGTGTTCTCTTGAGCTGGACTCCTTGGCAATCGGCAGCACGGATTAGAAAAAGGCTCACTCATACGTAGGTGTGTGACTAGCAGCGTGCGATGATGGACGTGCATAAGTCCTGAGCTGCCATAACTTACCCATATAAATAAGAACTTTATAAGAACCTTCTCGCGGCAAGGTTTTACAGCCTTGATGGGATAGTCTGGTCCCGAACTCAATCGGCTTACCCACGGTTTTTAGGAGGATATTCTGAATATGGTGATTACATCTTGCCGTTCGGTCATGCTTTCGGTTAGAAGATCCCTCCTCGCGCTTCATGTCCTCTTTGCGGTTGTCACAGGTTCCCTAATGCTGGTGACGTCGTCAACTGCCCTGGCATCAGATATCGTAGACTTCATGATATGGGAAAACATAACCGCACGAGGAAATTTTGGGTTCATCAATCCTGACAATCCCGAACTCAAACGATGGCGGTGGTGGGGAGAAATCCAGATGCGGTACCGAGATTCTGGACAGGAATTGAGACCAAATGTTGATTCGGCCGGGAATCGGTTATGCGCTTACTGATCATTCGACAGTGTTCCTGGGGTATGCTCACGTCACGAATTATCCGCCCGTCGGCGAATTGATCATGGAAAACAGAATCTGGCAGCAATATCAGTGGTCAGGGCCGACGCCTCTAGGGGCCTTCACTACCCGATCGCGACTTGAAGAGCGCTGGCAGGATAACGGAAGCGATACGGGATTGCGTTTTCGTGAATTGCTCAAATTTAACTGGCCGTTCTGGTTTCATCCGGCGGCAAGTTTCGTAGTGGCCAACGAAGTGTTCGTCAATTTGAATAACGCAGACTGGAATGCTCCCACAGCAAAGCAAGGACTCGATCAAAATCGTGGGTTTGTCGGGATCGGATATCGCTGGACTCCGATCATTCTGACGGAATTCGGGTATATGAACCAATATATCAACACGGCCCCAGGCACCAGAGATCGAATGAATAATATTCTTTCGCTTAATATGTATCTCGATTTTTAAATGGACCAGCCCAGGACGCTGTAGTATCCAAAAGTTCGAGCTAGTTTGCGATGGGTATGGATGACGGTGCGTAATAGCGACTTTCTTCCAAACGAAGGCGAGATCGTGGTCTGAAATGGTCCATTTTCAGCAACTTGTGACGATTGCACATGGCTACAGTACCGGACAGTCTCTATGAATGAAGTGTCGGAGCCATCTAGCAGAACCCGATCGGAATTGGCTATACTACGCGGAAATTTCGACATGCGTGAAACGTTGAGCCAACGTCTACGTCAGAAATCGCACAAGAGCATATAGCTTCAATAAGTTGTGGGGGAACCTGAACTTCAGGAGGAAATGGTATGTCATCGCATGGATCGGTAGCTGTCACAGTAGACGATATTCCAGAAAAAGAGAAACCTCAAAACGGGGTGGCGGGCCTGAAGCATTGGCGGTACGACCTGATGGCTGGGCTGCAAGTCGCCATGATGGGAATCCCGCTCTCGCTCGGGATTGCGATTGCCTCCGGTGCGCCTCCGGTCTGCGGCCTGATTTCGGCGATCATCGCCGGATTTGTCTTCCCCTTCCTCGGTGGCGCCTACATCACGATCAGCGGACCTGCCGCAGGCCTGGCGCCGGCGATGCTGGCCGGCATGATCGCGTTGGGTAATGGAGACTTGGCGGTGGGCTACCCGCTCGCTGCTGGTGGCCATAAGTATCGTGGGTGTCGTCCAAGTGATACTCAGCATCTTCAATGCCGGGAGATTCGCGCTGTTTTTTCCCATCTCGGTGGTCGAAGGCATGTTGATGGCGATCGGCATGCTGATCATCATCAAACAGGTCCCGGCCTTTCTCGGGTACATCATGCCCCCATCAAATCCATTCCCAAAGCCATCATTTCTATTCCCGAACAGGTCATGGTGTATGAATCCATTGATCTGCGCCATTGGCGCCGTGACCCTCTTCCTCCTCTTTTTCATTACCGGTATCCTGTCGCGTATCAAACAAGCCTGGGCGAAGTTCGTTCCGGTGCCCCTCGTCGTGGTCAGCCTGGCCGGCCTGACCGCCTGGTTCCTGGGGCTCGAGGACAAATACCTCATTCACGTACCCAGCGATGTGTTTGAACATGGCATTGTATTTCCCCATTTTCAGGAAGCCTGGGAAAGAACAGACCTATGGTGGCCTTCTCGTCCTCACCATTATCACGCTGACGCTCATTGACGGCACCGAGTCGCTCGCCACGATCCAAGCTATCGATAAGATCGATCCGTTTAAACGCAAGTCGAACCCCAATGTGACCTTGCGGGCCATGGGAGTCTCCAACACCGCCTCCAGTCTACTGGGCGGGTTGACGATCATCCCCGGGGGGATGAAGAGTACGACCAACATGCTCGTCGGAGGCCGCACCCTCTGGGCCAACTTCTATTATGCGGTCTTTCAGTTGATCTTCCTGTTGTTTGCCACAACGCTCATCAATCAAATTCCAAAATCGGCCCTGGCAGGGTTGCTCATGTGGGTCGGATGGAAACTGTGCTCGAACAAGGTCTTCAAGCGGATCTTCTCGGTGGGCAAGGAACAGATGTTTATCGCCATGGTCAACGTCGTGGTGACGTTATGGACCTCAGACCTGCTGGAAGGCATGATCGTCGGCACGGCGGTGAAGATTATCTTGCTCGCGAAGGATGTGATACGGGCTTCGCCCGGTGAGGGTGGGGGCTGCCTTGAAGGAATTGTTCCGCAATCCCGTCATCCGAATCGGAGACGCCCGTGGCACTCGTGATGTGATGACCGTCGCGGCGACCGCCGTGTTACGGGGCACTGTCGGAGAGATGAAGAATCCCTATAAGATTTATCTCTCTTCGGTCACCTGCATGAATCTGGTAAAACTCGACGCGGAGCTCAAGAAGATCGTGGTGCCTGAAGGCACCAAAGCCAACTATATGCTCATTTTGGCCGGTAAGATTGTGGACCATACGACGATGGAATATTTGCACAATTTTCAGGATCGCGCCATCGAAGGCGGGCATACGTGTGTGCTGGTCGGGATGGAGCATTTCCGTGGGCTCTCGGACCATGCGATGGCGTATCGCGTGAGTCAAACCCCGGGAACCTCACGGCCTTCGCATGAAGAGGCGCGGCTGTGCGTGGAAGCGTCAGGCAGGAGGTGTGATTGGGTGCTGAAACCTTCGAAACTGATACCGGTACATATGAGCCGACCCATAGATGGACGGAAAAAGATGATGCGCATCTCGTATTATGATTCTCTTGAGGTTCAGTTCGCCGGGCCATAAACCGAGGGGTGGCGGCTGAGACCACAATACCCGAAGGGTTCTGGAGGTGCCAGGATGACCGATCCGACTTCGTTTCAATCAGACGCAGAAAATATGGTTCTTATTCGTGGCATGCCCATACAAGAACGGATCGCCTGGTTGATGCATCGTGCTCGCTCCCACTCCACGGCATTCCAAAGTGCAGAATCCTTTCTGGCGCGTAGCCATTATATCGCGCACCACCCAGCCGGACTCATCGGAGGCAACATGCAATCCCGCCGTATCCCCGATGACGGCTTTCTGCTGCTACCGAATCGCCCTACAGCGAAATCGGTGCTGACCGCGCCTCGCGCCGAACTCAAGAGCGGCTTCTTGTCTGAATTTGCTGCCGGGATCATCCGTGCAGAATTTCCCAACCTGAAGGAGAAGATGCACGTGCGCAGCGCGGTCATCGACTGGTCGTCACGGAAGATGGAGTTGATTGATTGCCGCGCAGCCTGAACGCTAGGTCAATATAGTACCAAACCAGATAGAAAGGAGTGCCGTAATGCAAGCTAGCATTTATGTCGCAGACGATGAACCTGTTCTTCTCAACGCGCTTGTGAAGCGACTATCGCAAGGCCAGCACAAAGTCCGGGCCTTCAAATCCGGAGATGAACTGTTGGCCGAAGTTGAAAAAGGCCTTCCCGACCTTCCCGATCTGATCCTCCTCGACCTCAAGATGCCTGGGAGAACAGGGATCGAAATCCTGGAAGCACTTCGCGCAAAAGCGCGAGATGCAGTGGTGATCATTCTGACTGCATATGGAACAGTCGAAGAAGCTGTTGAGGCCATGAAGCTGGGGGCGTACGATTTCATCATTAAGACAGTGGATCTCCAGCTGGTAGAGCCGGTCGTTAACCGAGCGTTAGAACACCTCGCGCTACGCCGTCAGGTAGCGGGCGTAGCCAAGGATAAAGCCGGTCACTAGGGATTAGTCGGCTCATCATACAAGTTCGCAACTTGGCGCAGAATCCGAAAACGACCGCTCTTCTGATGGAGGAAACTCGAACGGGGAAAGATCTCTTGATCGAGTCATTCACCATACCAGTGCGTGCGCAAAGAGTCTGTTTGTGTGGATCAATTGCACGACCATCTCATCACAACGTTTCGAGCGTGGTCTCTTAGGGTATGAATGCAAAGCCTTCCCGGCGCTTCAGGGGCTGTCCTGAAATCAGCGACGTACTGCTGCGGCTAGAAGCCGAAGTCGGGCTATTCTGTGACGGAAGGCCACACATGTTTCCCGTGACTTCAGCTCCTTTGACCGTGTGAATTGCCGTGTCAGAAATAGGACATAGCAGAGAGATGTTTGACAACGGCTGGATCTGAATCCTAGGCACTCACAAGAGTGTGAGTGAGATTCCATGTACAAGCATGTTGCCCGCCTGTTCAATAATCTTCCGATTCATCAGAAGTTACTCCTCATCTCGACGATCCCTCTCGCCTCACTCATCCTTGTCAGCGTAGTGGCATACGTCAATGTGCAAAGCTTTTCGCAGGATGAAGAGCGCCTGAACAATCTCTATCTTACCCAAAAGACTGCTGCTCAATACATGCGGCTGGTGGTCGATATTGAGAGTGGTTTTCGAGGATATGTGTTGACCGAAGATGCTCGCGATCTCAAGCCGTATCAGGAGGCACTGGAACACCTTCGCGAGGTCGAACAAGACCTGAAGGAGAGACTTTCAGAAAGCCAGCAGGAACACTTCAAAGACGCTGAAGCCCTCGTGACCCAGTTCGTCGCAGAGAAAGAAGCACTCATCCGAGGCTTCAATCGGGCCGAAAGTCGGGCGTGCTTCAGTATATCAAAGAAGGGCGAGGACGAGCGGTGATGTCCGAGTTTCGGGATTGGATGGCACGGCTCGATAAATTTGAGAAGCAAAGCGCGCTAGATGAGTTCGCTCAAATGAGCCTGGATCGTACGTCGACACTTCTTGCAATTTTAGGCGGTGGACTATTCACGTTTGGCCTCATCGTCTGTGCACTCTTCCTGATCGCCCGATCGATTGCGGTCCCCCTTGTCAATCTGTCGACGGCTGTTAGCGCTTCATCAGGCGAGCTTGTTCCCACCATCCCTGTTTTGGATCGGAAAGACGAGATCGGGGGTCTTACCAGAGTAATGCAAGAGATGAGTTTGCAGATTCGTGAACATCTTGATCAAGTAGTAAAATCAGAGGCGTCGCTACGGAAACTCAACCAGCATCTATCAGACTCCGAATCAAGGTACCGCGGTCTTGTGGATCACGCTCCGATCGGCATCTTTACGACGAAGGGGATGCAGGTGACGTTCAGCAATCGATTTAATCAGGTCTTGGCCGGGCTCGATCCGGACGAGCAGATCGATCCCGCCACCTTCCGTGAACGAATTCATCCTGAAGATGTAGGTCGTGTTCTGTCGGACTTTTCACAGGCTGTCGCGGCGGGCCTTCAGTGCGAAATGATCTTCCGGTTTGTCCATGCAGACGGCGGCGTGCTGACCATATTGAGCCGGCGCGTGCCGATCTTGGATTTCGACAGCCCCGATCCGATCTATGTGGGATTCAATATCGACATTACGGCACTACATACCCTCCAATTGCGGTTAAGTCGGACCGAGAAGTTGGCGACGTTGGGACAGATGGCGGCCGGCATTGCCCATGAGCTCAGGAATCCCTTGGTCGGGATCGGTTCGACAGCATCGCTTCTCTTGGATGAGTTCGAACAGTCCGATCCGAGACGTGCGGAAATCGACGTCATTTTCCACGAGACCAAACGCATGGATCGCATCGTGAATCAGATTGTGGAGTATGCCAGGCCTCGCGAGCTTGCGCTGGCTCAATTTGCTTTGTCCGACCTCATCAACGCGGTTCTCAAGGTGCTGAGTGGACCTCTGCAGGCGAAACATATCAAAATCAGAACTTCCCTGGCTGCGACAGCCGACCATCTGCACGCCGACCGAGACCAAATCGAGCAAGTGCTCTTGAACGTCATCGACAACGCGATTGATGCCTCTCCCATGGACGGATCGGTCTAGAAATCACGGCGCAGGTGTCATCCCACTTTGACCAACCCGGTACTATGATACAAGTTCAGAGATGCCGGTAAAGGCATTTCACCAGAGGCGCTGTCCAGAGTCTTCGAACCATTTTTTACGTCAGGGAAACGTAATGGAACTGGATTAGGGATGGCTATCTGCAAGAATATTGTCGAGAGGCATCGTGGAGATATTCATCTGACGAGCGCGGTTGGAATGGGCACCATCGTGAGCATTTGGCTTCCTCAATCCCAAGATACCCAGCAGGTAATAGGGTAGCCCATGCAAGCAGTTATCTTTGTGACCGACGATGAGCAGGCGATTCGCTCTTCGATTACCAAACGGCTGACTCGGCAAGGTCATCACGTTGTTGGGTATGAATCTGGTGAAGCGCTGCTGGAGGGGCTTCACCACAACCTTCCCGATCTTGTGTTGCTCGATGTGAGGATGCCAGGTATTAGTGGTCTCGAGGCGTTAAAGCATGTGCGCCAGCTGGCTCCTGCCACCATAGTCATCATGCTGACGGCATATGGGACGGTGCAGGACGCGGTGGAAACTATGAAATTGGGGGCGTACGACTTCATGATCAAGTCGGTGGATCTGGAGGGAATCGATGCGGTGATCGCTCGGGCACTGGGCGTCTTGAGGCTCCGCCAGCGGCGAGTCGGAACTGGGCCGGCAGGATAGCCGGTACCACCTGAAAAATCTGGACGCCCATAGTCCTGCCATGAAGCAGTTGCTCGAGCAAGTTCGGGGGTGGCAGAAAGTCCCAGATCATCGGTGATGCTGCTCGGGAAACCGGAACAGGGAAAGAGTTCCTAGCGCATGTTATTCACCACAATGGGCCTCGGTCGTCGGGGCCGTTTATCGGTGTCAATTGCACCGCGATTCCCAAAGAATTGTTCGAGAGTGAATTGTTCGGTTTTGAGCGAGGGCCTTTACCGGCGCCAATCAACGTAAGCTCGGCCTGTTCGAAAAAGCGGAGGGCGGCACCCTCTTTCTCGATGAAATCGGCGATTTGGATCACTCGATGCGAGGCAAAATTGCTGCGGGTGATCCAGGAGCGTTCCTTCAGGAGACTCGGCGCCACCGACGATCTTGGAGTAGATTTTCGGCTGATTACGGCCACGAACCGGGAGCTCAAGAAGGAAGTGAAGCGTGGAGCCTTTCGGGAGGATCTCTATTTTCGCCTCAATGTCGTGGCATTTGAAATCCCTCCGCTCAGGAAGCGGCTCGAAGACATCCTGCCGCTCTGCCAACGTTCCATCGTACGGTTTGCCCAAGAGTTCAGCAAGCCAATTCCCGATATTGACCCAGCCGCACGTGCGATGCTGGAGCGGTACCAATACCCGGGGAACGTTCGGGAACTTCAGAATATCCTCGAACGGGCTATGATTTTTTGCCAGGGCCGGACGCTTACGCCCACGTGTTTACCAATTGAGTTGCGTGAGAGCACGCCGCACGTGGCTGCGGTCTCAGGAACTGGGACAGACTCGATGGTTCGGATCGATATGAAGCTCGGACAACAAACCCTCGCCGACATTGAACGGACTATCATCGATGAGGTCTTGCGGCTGGCGAGCTATAATAAGACGTTGGCTGCCAAGCATCTCGGTCTCACTCGGTTCTCGCTCGATCGACGGCTAAAGAAGATTGCAGACGACTGAGGCAAATATCCTCGCTCGGCCGCTGAAAGCGTATTTCGATGGTGGTATGGGCTATGCCGCTGACTACTTCACCTTGCTGTACTGTGACGACGAGCTCAAAGAGATGGTGTTCTCAGTCAGTTTGAGGACACATCCATCCAACAGAGAATAAAAAGAGTGTCACGCTGAGCGGTCCGACTGCCAAGTCCTTGGGTCGTCCAGGTCCTGAGAGATCGTCATGAGTTGTGGATTTGGGTAATCAAACGGCGACCTTTCTAAGGCTCTTCTCTGATCGTAAATCCGGTCGTTCCATCTAGACTGCCCATCGGTGAAGGCAGCCCCTGCACGGGCGAGCGGGGTGCTGTGAGCATAGAGTTGGCCGAGGTGGGTTGTCCACGGCCTCAAACGGCTTGAACACCAACGTCAGTCCAGCAGCACTCGATCTGGCCGATTGGTCACTGGCGTGCGGAGCTTCACTATTGTGGAGATAGTAGATTCAATCGCGTTGGTACTTCGAAGATGTTACCAGTACGAGGATGGGAATCGAAGTGAGTCAAGAGATGGGAGATATCGGCGACCAGGGGACTTCACGGCTGAGAGGTACTTTGACTCATAGCCCTTGACGAATCGGCGTATCTTGGTCCCTCAGGCGGCAAAGCGCTTTGCATGTATCATCTCATAGAAGCCTGTTTGGCCTGGGACTCGAACCTGGTAGGGAGTCTATCGAGCACGTTGGCCATGTAATGCGCCAGGCAGAGCTGTTCCTGCGTGTCTCGGGCTAGACGTCCTGCTTGGCGGTCCAGAAGCCCGATTGCTCCATTGCCGATGGTGACGGGTAGGGCACGCACCTCGCGCCGTGATGTCCCGTTAGCACGGTCAGCCAGGTCTCTGTGCTATCGCGAGAGCCGCCTGCGCTGGCAATTACCGCATTCGATAGGTCCAAACCATTCTTCTCATCCCATAAAAAAGCCGACCCGCCATCCCGTCTCGCGACGGGGGCGGATCGGCATCACGCTTGGACGTGCTTAAACCCTTAGCCTGCCTGCGGCCCTCGTAAAGACTGGGATGATGTTACCGGCTATACTGTTGATATGACGATTTCCGGCTTCGTCCCAAGCCATCACGAGCCCTCCGAAGCGCTGGTCAGGATCGTGGACCAGATCCATCAACCTCTGCACTTCCCATAGCGAGTCTCGCGAGTCGAGCTTGACTTCTCTGCTTTCGCCTGGGTTGATCGGGGACTCATCCTCAATATGCAAGCCGTCTAGGGCCATGATCTCCGGTGGATAGGTCGGGTCCATAGTTGTTGGCCACGCCCACCTTGTTGAGGAACCTGATGCCCGCCGTCGTGAATTCTCCGATCCTAAGGGGCTGCTCTCCGCTGTTGGTGACCTGTAAGGTCATGCGAAGGGCGCGACCAGGAACGTCGTAGTCTGCGGCGAGAACCTTGATCGTGAGGTCTGACTTCAAATGAGTCGCCTTGATCTTTGGTTCACCCGCTTGGAGCGGGATAGTATAAGGGTACATGAGAATCCGTCACGAAGAAACCAATTGCGATTAAGACAAAGCACACTACTAACATGCCAAATGCCACTACACGGTCGACCGGATCGTTCAGGAGCGCATCTCCTCCCTCTTGCGCCAGCACACGGGCGCGAATGAGGAACATTGGTCTGAGCGATGAACCAGCCTATCCAGGCAAACCCGAGACCACCCCATAGGGCATGCCAGAAGAGCCCGACCGCCAGGCCTGCGGTCTCCGTATCGATGGTTCCACCAACCAGCAACTTCACCGGATTGGTAAAGTCTTTATAATTGCCTGCGATAGTCCATCCAACCTCCCGGTCCGGCGATCGGGCCTGCCCCATTAACGGCCAACATCGGGTGGATGTGATGATGACCAGGTATCCGGCCCCTCAGCTTGATCACATACTCGTAGTCCCCACCGAGCTCCAATGGGCCAGAGGTGACCATCGGCGTCCCGTTCACTTTCGAGCTGAGACGTGTGAACACCGAACTCGGGCTGCCTACGTTTATGAACGTACGATTGGGCTTGACGACGGCCCGAGGCCAGTCTTCGGATATGTGGATCTTGCCAGACAGCATCGCTTCATCGTTGACGGCAGTCTTCTGCGGATTCCACCTTGTGTCGTACCACTGGGCGGTACGCATCCGCAGGAACGGTTCCTGAGAACGCTCCCCGTGGGCGGCAGCGGGAGAGGCATTGAACACCAGGGTGAGCCCCAGTGTCGCCATCCCGAGGGAGCCGATCACGCACAATTTAATTATGTTTTTGGCGTTCATGATTTCCCTTCTGCTAATGTGGCTCCGTAGCCCCAATAGCACGTGCTCAGGCAATCTAGGCGCAACCCCATCCGGCGTACCATGCCTTCGTGCATACTCATCGCTGCCGACTAACCATGACATCGTTCTTCCGTGACATTACGCCCCGTTTGCCTCTGACCCAAAAGAACGATTGACCGACGAAGTGGCCGATCTGCCACCAAATGGTGAAGACCAACATAGAGACGAAGGCCGAGAAGAACGCGGAGATCCAGACGGTGTGTCCGCCGAACGTACGCAGCGATCCCACCTCAATGATCCGGATATACTCAGGCGTCCCAGTACGGACATACGTGAACCCCATGTAATCGGCCAGCGACATGCAGCTGACCATCCACAACCAACGGTTGGTGGCTGTATCCGAATATGGCGTAGTTGTGTCGGATTAAACATCATTGCGAATGCCCACACCCCGAATATCGCGGTGAGCATCCAGGCTCCGAGTCAGCAACAGGGTGCAATCAAGGATCAGCGCGCTGCCGACCATGGTGGCTGGCATGACGAAGTTCATCGGAAAGTTGGCCCACCAGTACCAGGCAAATACAATCGTGATCCACTTCCCGACGAGGAGCCCCGTGATGCTCAACGTTGCGCCAAACGGTTGCCGGTAGAACGTCCAGAAGTAGTACATGACCGCCCCGGGATACATCGACCTCTACAATGGGTGTCACCGTCACCCAAAACTGCCGGTCCTTCCAGTCGATCCAGAAATCCCAGTCTCCCGCAAGCAGGTCGAAGTGCATATGAAAGGTCGCGAATACTCCTAAATATGCAATCGGAATGAAATACACCGCATCTATCATTCTCGACAGCTCTGACGCCTTCCGGCGGAAGCTTGCTGGCTTTGATAATTTCAGCTGTTCTAAACAGTGCCATTTGTCCCCTCCTCGCTCGTTCTGAACATCTGTCCCCTCCCTATATTCCAACTGGCCGGTTGGGCCAATCCCGCGCTCCGGCCTCCGGAGCACGGGCCAGTCCACCGAGATACCCGTACGGCTTAGTACGGGATCACATGCAAACAGTCCTTGCTCTCGTTGTTCCAGACCACATCACACAGGTTGGACATGCGGGCCACGATCTGCGCCGCCACGCCCCGGTCCCACCGAACAGCCCGCACCAGCCCAGGATCACGAAGCCCCAGTGCAACGGCGCGGCGAAGAGTTCATCGACGAACCAGAATGCATGGCCCCACTCGTTGAGCCCCACATTGGGCAGGATCATCAGCGGCCCCACGATCGCCCCCACCAAGGGAAACGAGACGTTCTTGCTGAACTGCGGCAGCCGGGTCATGGCATACAGGTAACTCGCGACGCCACACGTGATGTAGAGCGGGAAGGTGAAGTAGAAGGCGAGGATATGGCTGGCGGTGAAGCTCGTATCGCGGATGATCACCTGGTGCCAGGACGCATCCTGCTCGAGGGTATAACTCCCCGCCCAGTACACGCCGAAGACGTAAATCGCGAGCCACATCATCCAATAAAAATACCGCTTGAGCTCCGTCTTGGGGTCCACGTTGGCCACGTTGCGATCCCGCGTACTGCCAAATCCACCCCAGGGTCGCGGCCGAGAAGATGATGTTGGAAATCACGTTAAAGCGCCACAGACCCATCCAGACATTTTCGAACTCCGGCGTCATCGAGTCCAAGCCGTGTGAGAAACCAAAGATGCGCTGATACACGACCTCGGCTCCCACCACCGCCAACATCGTAAACCAGCCGATCTTGAGGGGCCTCGAATCGTACCAGAGCGACATGTCATACCCGCGGTCGCTACCGCCCGCACGTTGTTGACTCGCCATACTCTGACCTCCTTTTTAAGATTAAGAACCAGTTTGAGTAAGTTCAGAGACCCACCGCTTATTTTATTCCGGCGAAACATTCTCCGGCGAAACATGGCCGCCGTTTGCCTGCGTGGCGGGAGATTAGCGGATACGGTTTCTCGATGTCAAGCAGAATATCCAAGGTGTAAACCCGATGCTCCTTGCAAAATACGTGCAAAGAAAGTATGCACTTAACTCCAGTTCCCCTACATTTAGTAGCAGAAGGGCTATGCACTTAACTCCAGTTCCCACCTATATTATTTAGGTGGTGCCTGCGAGCCAGCCTGGAGTAGGGGACAGGCTCAACCGCGACAGCTTGCGCCACAAGTCTATAGAACAGCTTCCAGCGGTATCTCGATGTTCGACGGTTGAAGCGAAACGTGAACTCATCAAGATAGGAGTCCAGTTGCTCACGGGACAGAGCACCCTGATGGGTACCCAACAGCCAGCGTTTGAACAAGGAGGCCACTCGGCGCACACGGGGCAGCAGGGCCGACGCTGTTTTGCTGCTGCCGTTGATCACGCGTGGTCGGTGCTTGAAGCCCTCCTGCTTCAACCCTGCATAGGCCTCCCATCCGTCCGTAATGACCACGGAGCCCGGCTTCAACCGCGTGCTTCACGAAGGCGACGAGCGGGCTCGTGGAGGCGGCTGGAATTCGACGTAAGCGGATGCGTCCAATTCCCTTCCCGTCGATCTGCGCGGCGATCGCCACTAGGGCCTTGCTTCTCAGGTGCCGGCGGCCTCGCTCCCGCTTCGACGTCCCCCAAATATGTTTCGTCCACTTCAACCTGGCCTCCCAGCCGGTCCCAGCCCGGCCGCACCATTGCGTGCCTTAGCTTCTGCAGCCACAACCACGCCGTTCTGTAACTGCCAAGGCCCAGCAGGCGCTGCAGCCCCAAGGCACTGGGCCTATGCTTCTGATCGGTCATCCACCACATGGCTCGAAACCAGTCCTGCAAAGGAAGTCGGGTTCGATGGAAGATCGTCCCGCCGTGACCGACGCTTGGTATCCACAGCGGCGGCACATCAAAAGGCATCGTGTTGTTGTCCAACTACCGCTGGTCGTGCACTGGGGGCAACAGAACCCCGTTGGCCACCGCAGCCGAGCCAGGTAGGCACGGCACGCACCTTCTGTCGCGAAGCGCTGCTCAAACTCGGCGAGGGTCCGCATTTCGTCCTCCGCGCTGTGATTCCACTACGCCTGGGGCGTACTGGAGTCAAGTGCATAGTCCATCGCGTGCAAAAATATACAAGATGGTGTTGAATGTCAAGTACGCAGGAGCGCCTAAGTATGCCAGGCGACATCTGTGCCAGCACAGCCCTGACGATCGCCACTCCTTCCCCATCCTGTGTCCCATCCTTACGGTGCGGGCTCAAGGGCCCACGTAACTGTTTGGGTTTGTTCAGAATGAAGCTCTCTGCAGCTTGCTGCGGGGTATTCGGCGAAGGAGAATAAAGGACGCGGACCTTGCTATTGCATGGTCCCAAGGACCAAGATATTAAGATCTTAAGGTATTATTGGTCTGCCACGTCCGGGTTGCCGGGAGACCATAGCCTCGAATCCTCTCTCTTCAAAATGACCTTTGAAACGTGCACTCGCAATCCGCGCCGTACCCCGTTGTTTCCCGCAAGAGGCTCAGTGCACATGGTCGTCTGGCGGCGGCCGGATTTCCTTCTCTCGGTTGAGTTGAGCGATCTGCCGCATCAATTCGCCGATGTCTGTCCACCCCGCCCCGTCCACCGCAGGGATCCAGCGCGCCCGCAAATAGCCGTAACGGTCCATCAGGAACTCCATGTGCTTCGGTAATGTCCCCTCGCCGGCCAGATCGGGATTGCTGAGGGTTCTACGGAACAAGGCGTAGCTCCGCGCGATCTCCGGCGCACCCTGCGTTGCTACCGGGAAAGGTATGTCTGCCGTGATCGCCGCCAGATCTTGCGGGCTGGGGTTATTGACGGGCACCGCCAGCACCACCGTATTGCTGTCGCTTAGTGTGGCGTAAGCCAGCCGCAACTGATCGAGCCTCGCGCGCGACTCCGGCCACGAAAACAGGACCAGCAGCACCGTTTTTGCCGGCGGAAGTCCTTCAAGGTGCCGCTCGCACCGTCATGCGCAGAATAGGAGAAGTTCTGCGGGGCCATGTAGGGCTGATTGGGAGCGACGTAGGGGTTTATGAGGCGCGCCTGATAGCCGCGGGACAGGGCATGGAGAAAGTTCACGACGTCCCAGCGATCCTCTTCCGAGAGTTCGTCGGAAAACTCCGGCATGCCCGTACCGGGAATACCGTAGGTCAACCAGTGGAAAAAATCCCCTGCGGTATGCAGGGCGGTGTGCGGCTCCGTGAGCAGATCCACCGGTTGCTTAGGCAAGGTCTTGGCCTCAACGCCATTGCCCTTGGCTTGGGGTCCGTGGCAGGCCACGCAGTTCGCGGCGAATAGGGTCACACCGTTGGCAACAGAAATGGCATCGAACGGGACCGGCGTCTTGCGGTAGGTTTCCGGATAAGCCGGAACGGCAAGGGGAGGCAGCGCCACGGCTAGCGCACAGGCCGCCAGCGCGGCCGGGATGGCAATGCGCCACTTCGTCTCCCAGCGCTTGGTCCGACCGAGTGCGACCGTCCCACCTGCCAGGACAAGCAGCGCAACTCCGACTCCCCGCGCGGATCATCACGCTCAACTGGCCCCAGGTGGCGTCAATGGAGAAGCGGAATGGATAGGGCCAGTCTTCAATGACGTCATGCTTTGCCGGTACGGCGTTCGCCAGCATTGTCGCCGCGCAATACCAGCGCCGCCGCGAGCACGACTTCGACGGTGACCCACTTTCGAAGTCCTCGTCCTCCGGCGCAGCCACATCCGCACTCTGGGCGAGTGAAGGCAGCCAGACGAGGCGCGCGCGCGCGGCGATCACGAGAATCACCGCGAGTAGCGCAAGCTTTGTATTGAGAAACCAGCCGTAGCTCGTCGCGACCAATGAGGCGTAGCTCGTGCCCACCATGCGATCCGCAACAATGATGCCGGTGGCCACGACAGCGATCATCACGGGCAATGCCATCGCCGAGAAATGCTTCAGGGTCTGGATGCCGGACCGATCCGCCTTCCTCGTGTGGTCGCTTCCCGGTGGTGGCGAACAATACTGTGAGAAAGGCCGGCAGCCCTCCGAACCAGACACTCGCCAGAACGATATGCAGCGCGTAAGGCAGCACCGACGTCACGGACAGTTCTCCGGCTGCGGAATGGCTCGCGAGCGATCCCACAGCCAGCGTGAGCGAGGCGACGGTTGCGCACAACATGTACCGCCAACGCGCCCTGGGTGAAAACCGAAGGTAGAGGGCCACTCCGAACAGGATAAGCGCAAGGGCAGCGCGCCCCATCCATATGTGTCCGATACGGGTATCCTGCAGAAGTCCCAACCAGGCATCCGGTCGCCAGACGTTTGCGGCAACGCCCGTGACCTGCGCCGTGTTCGTGGCAAGCAAGCCCAGCAATCCCAGCAGAAGCGTGACCGTCAGCCACGGTAACGCCCGCTCCAGGCGGGCGAGCCATGGGGAGTCGAATGCAGTGCTCGCGCGCCCGGCAATCGCAAGAAAGACGCAGCCGCCGATCAGGATCATGTTGGATGCAAGCGCCAGCCAGCGGATAAGCGCCGCGATGACCTCGATGACCTCGATCATTTCTCTTGCAATTTGCCCTTTACCGTGAAGTCGAAGGACGACTGAATCACGTGACCGTCCAAGGAAAGCACCCGGAACTTCACTGAGTACTTCCCGGGCGCCAACTCCGGCAACGGCAGGACGATGGACTTCTGGTCATCCGGAGCCAGTTGAGGCTTGACCCCGGTGACGGGATTCTTGCCGGTGTCGAGCACGACAAGTGACGCGTAAGCGCTCTCAATTTCCTCGTTGAACCAGAGTCGAACCTGCGCCGGCGCCTTGGCGAGGACAGCCCGGCGCGGTGGCTCTGTCTTGACCAGCGCTGCATGCGCCAACGCCGGGGCGGCATGCACGCACATCGCCATCGCCATCGCCGCGCCCACCACGACGCGCGTGAGTGCGTGAACCGCCCATGGTTCCATCGGACCTCCTCCTCGTCCTTGACTACTGCGCTGGGGCGCAGCAGTCGGCCATTTGGCCGTCTTGTTTCGGCGCATTGCTCTCCAGCGACCGGATGGCCGGCTGTCTACGAAACGGTGCTAAGCGAGGATTTGCGACGACCGCGCAGGAAAAAGAATATCGCCGCTCCACCGGCAATCGCTGCGAGCGGGACTATGACCATGATGTAGTGCATGAAGTGCGAAACCACTCCCGATTCTCCTATCGAGATCGGGAATCGCGCTATATGCTCCTGCGTGCCGCCCACGGTGACCAAACCGATGAATTTGCCGGGCTGCTCGAAGCTATATTCGAAACTGATGAAGCCGTCTGGGTATACCTTGGCCGGTAGGTGCAGGACCGTGATGGCCTGAAGATCCTGCTCCGAACCCGTATCCTTGATGACCCGGACATCGACGGGCAACGAGCGGAGTTCCCTTCGATATAATCGAGCACCAATACCGTGCGCCCGGTCGACGGAACATCCCCGCAGAGTTCCTGCTGGGCTGAGCTGTCAGGCTGATAGCCGGTAAGGTGCATGCCGTAGGGTCCGAGCTTGAGTATGCAGAAGTTTTTGTCCAATTCGTGAAAGTGCTGGGCCTGTGCGGAGAGTGGAACTCCGATCGCCAGCATCAAGTAAGCACACGCAAGCAGGTTTCAGAAATTGCAAAGACATCGTCAGTATCCTTAAGGCGCTCTCAATTTCCTCGTTGAGCCAGAGTCGCACCGCTGCACCTTGGACGGGATGGCCGTCCGCTTACGAAACGGTGACATCCGAGGATTTGCGACGACCGCGCAGGACAAACAAGATCACCCCTACAACGGCAGTCCCTGCGAACGCGATCATGAAGTAGGTGGGGGCAACGGTATTTTCGTTTCCCCTACAGAGAACGGGAATCGTGATACAAGCTCCTGCTTGTCGCCCACGGTGACCAGACCGACGAATTTGCCGGGCTGGTCGAAGTTGTATTCGAAATTGACCGTGCCGTTGGGATAGACCTTGGGCGGCAGGTGCAGGACCGTGATGGCCTGAAGATCCTGCTCTGAGCCCGTATCCTTGATGACTCGCACCTCGGTGGGCAACGGGCGGAGTGCATCTTCCATATAATCGAGCACCACGACCGTGCGGCCGGTCGCCGGAATGTCCTCGCAGAATTCTTTATTGCGGGTGCTGTCAGGCTGATAGCCGGTGAAGTGCATGTTGTAGGGTCCTACCCGGAGTTTGCACATGTCCTCTGCCAATGCCAGTCCTCCGTGAGCCTGGACCTGTGGGGAGTAGAGACCCTCGAACGCCAGCATCAAGACGCACAAGCCGGCAGGTTTCAGAAATTGCACAGACATTGTCAGGATCCTCCCTCTGGAAATGTGAACCATGTGATTGTCATGATCGCCCATGCCTGAACGTCTAGTTTCCTACGAACGGAGGACAGCCCACCAATTCCGCAGCCACTTCGATCGAACGAGCTTGTACAGGAGCAAGGCCAGGAGCAGCACTCCTATCACGGGTGCTGCCACGGTGACGCACAAGCTTCTGATAATCGATCATGATACCCGCAAGAGATACTGCGGGCGCCGCATAAGATTCTGCTTCTCCGCCGCAATGGTGACCGTATACAGTCCTTCGTCCAGCCTGACTTCGCCCCTGAGCACTCCATCCGGGTGGGTGCTAGGACGAAAATCTGCCACAACCTGATCTTCTGCCTCATTGCTCCCGTTACCCTTCAGAACCCGCATACCGACCGGCTCGTTGCGCAGCGCCGGGTCCACGAGGTCCACCACCAGGAAGGTGTCGCCTTCCTTGGGAATGTCGGTACAGTATTGATCTTTCAGCTCGTATTGTGGCTGATAGGCGCTGAAATGCACCATGCGCTCACCTACTCGGCGCAAACACGGGTCGTCTTCTCCACTCGCAGCTCCATGTGCAGCGGCTACGCCAGAGTGGTACAGTGCGGCCACAAGAAGAAGCACCGTAGCGGCAGCCCGTGTCACTTGCCTTATCATCATAATAATATGCCGGCCCCTCCTGTTTTGGACCTTGCGATGATCCGCCCACGATGCCGGTGCTTCGTGGAGCTCAAGGATTCCGGTGGTTAATAGCGACATGTCATATCAGGTGGCATCACCATGATGCCACTAAAATAGGGCAAAATTCTAGCCCCTCCCCTCCTCCCACGCAAGTCGAGCGAAAAACCTGAATATGTTTTTTCTGCTGGATTCGGCCGAGGCTCCGGCTGTCCGGTATGAACCATGCCTAACCGGCGGCATGGTGGTAGGTGGTACAAGGACGAGCATTGCGCGCCGAGTCCTTGAAGCTCTACCACGTGAGCATCCGGGGCCATGAATCGTACTTGGTTTTCCCATCCATAGAGGATGGTAGCGGAATCTTGCAACAGGAAAAACAGGGATGGAGCCTGTTGCGCAAACGTCATCTTAACTAGGTAATATATATAAGTATATTGCACCTACTTGTCGAGAGCGAGGCTGCCATGGGCGACAACTTTCCGCTGTGTGTTCGTGACCAACGGTATCTCCTGCTACCGGCGTGGCAGAACTGGTTGCTGGAAGGGAATCTGGCCTGGTTCACCCTCGATGCAGTGGCCCAGAGGGGAGCACAATGAATGAATTTCGGGTGCCCAGCGGGTTCGAACATAGGATTTGAGCATCAGGCTCGGAGTTGCGATTCATACCGTACCGCGCCCAATCATCTTTGACTTGCCGGTGTCGGATGGGCGACAATCGCGGATGTGACGCGTGTTCCCTTTCATGAGGCCCCTGATCGCCATATTATGATGACATCGACCTTCTGGATGGACTACTGCTTCAGCGACAATTGTATCTTATTGAGGCGTCAGACGGTGTCGAAAAACGCTCACGAACAGCACGACCCAAGAAGATTCGACGCTGCGGCAATTCATTTTGTTCGGTCTCGGTGGGATTTCTCCGAATATGGTCCAGACCGTCGCACTGAGTGGCAGTCGCGGGAGCGACAGCTGTTCTCCGATGTCAGCGTGACGGTCAAGCCAGGATCTCTGCTGGCTGTGGTGGGTGAGAACGGCAGTGGGAAAACCAGCTTCCTCCGCATGCTGTGCGGCCTGTTATCACCTGATAGGGGCGTGATCCTTTGGCAGGGGAAAGAGATTCGCCAACTCAAGGAGCTCTATAGTGCCCAGCTCACCTATGTAGGGCATCTCAACGGAATCAAGGATGAACTAACTCCGGTCGAAAACCTCAAGGTCTCCGCCTGCCTGGCCGGCGATGAAAGCTCCGGCGCGATCGTGCAAAAGGCGTTGGAGGCCGTCGGTCTCGGGCGATCGGTTCATCGTCTGCCGACGAGGGTACTATCGCAAGGACAGAAGCGCCGCGTGACGCTGGCGCGTCTCTGGCTTTCCACGCGTCCGTTATGGCTCTTGGATGAGCCGTTCGCTTCACTCGATGCCGCGGCCACAGTTACTTGACCCAACGCCTGCAGTCGCATCTGAGTAACGGCGGCATGGTGGTCGTCGCCACGCACCAGGAGGTTGCTGTCCCAACTGATTCCGTCCAGCACCTGAGGCTGACTAGATGAGCCAGCCCAGCATGTGGGAGGCGTTGCGCGGGGTTGTCCGACGGGATCTTCTGCTGGCCATGCGGCACCGTTCGGATGTGGCGATGTCGGTCTTCTTCGTCGTCATCGTCGCGAGCCTCTTCCCGTTGGGGGTTGGGCCGGAGCCGACGGTTCTGAGGATGATCGGCCCCGGTGTGCTCTGGGTTACGGCCCTGCTTGCTTGTCTGTTGTCATTAGGGCGCCTATTTACGGCTGATTATCTTGATGGCGTGTTGGAACAGATGCTCTTGATACCTCAGCCTCTGGTGGTTCTGGTCGTTGGCAAGGTTTTCGCGCACTGGGTGATCTCTGGCTTGCCAGTGGTCCTGCTCTCGCCTCTCCTCGGCTTGCAATTCGGCCTGGGCGGGGACTCGCTGGGGGTGTTGACGTTGTCGCTCTTTGCTTGGTACGCCGACGTTGAGTATGATTGGGGCCATCGGTGCCGCGCTGACTCTTGGGTTGCGCGGGAGCGGCTTTGCTGGTTGCCCTCCTGGTGCTTCCCCTCTTTGTTCCGGTGCTGATCTTTGGGGCTGGCGCCGTCACGAGCAACCTGGCCGGAATCGGCAGCGAAGCGAATCTGTCGTTACTCGGAGCCTGTTTCCTGCTCTCACTCGCTTTTGCGCCATGGGCCACGGCTGTTGCATTGCGCATCGCGTTGGAATATACATTCTGCATGAGCTTCACGGGCATCAACTGGTTCAAGTATTCGTCGCCGCAGGCTCTTCCACCCGCTGGCGGGGAGGATGATTCCGTGGTTTTCCGCCGCCGCGCTCGTGTTGATCGGCGTCGGCCTGTACATCGGATTCTTCGTCGCTCCGACCGATTTTCAACAAGGCGACGCGCTACCGCATTATCTTCGTCCATGTGCCGGCCGCATGGATGTCCATGTTTCTGTATGTCATCATGGCCGCATGGGCCGGCCTCGGGCTTGGGGTTGAATGCGCGCCCTCGTTCATGATGGCGCAGGCCATCGCCCCGACCGGTGCGATGTTTACGTTTCTTGCGCTGCTCACCGGTTGCGATGTGGGGCAAACCGACCTGGGGTGCGTGGTGGGTGTGGGATGCCCGGCTGACGTCGGAACTGATTCTGCTGTTTCAGTATATCGGGATCATCTTGTTTGCGCGCGTCGATTGACGACCTGCGCCGCGCCGATCGCGCGAGATGCTGTCTTTGCGCTGGTCGGTGTGGTCAATGTCCCGATTATCTATTTTTCCGTGCGCTGGTGGAACACGTTGCATCAAGGTGCATCAGTCAGCATGACGGCGTCGCCGAAAATGGCGGCGACGATGGTGACCGCGATGCTGGTGATGACGCTCGGATTCTGGATGTATAGCTTCGCGGTGACGCTGGCCCGAGTGCGCTGCGTGATTGCAGAGCGTGAGCGGCGCAACCGTCGTGGGGCAAGAATGCCTCGATTCAGGAAGTGGCGGAGGCGCGCTGATGCAGTGGGGAGTCCGACTGAGTTTTGGGCGATGGGAGGGTACGGCCTCTATGTGGACCTCGTTCGGCGCCACGGCCCTGTGCATGGTGTGGGAAGTACTTGCAGTATGGCGTCGACATGCTCGGCGGCAGGGAGCCGTGACGTGTCGTAGGAGGATACTGATACGATGAAACCTCGACATAAACGGTTTGTCCTCATCGGCCTGGGTCTGATCGCGCTGGCGGTGGCTTCGATGTTGGTGCTGAATGCGTTTCAGAGCAATCTCGTGTTTCTTTTACGCCGACTCAGGTGGCGAACGCCGAAGTGCCGAAAGGGCGCGGCTTCCGTATCGGCGGGATGGTCGAGAACGGCAGCCTCACGCGCGAGGGCGATGGGTTGACCGTGCATTGTCGTCGTGACCGACTTGGCGAAACGCGTGCCCGTGACGTTCAAAGGGATCCTTCCGGACTTATTCAAGGAAGGGAAGGGCGTGGTGGCCCAGGGTCAACTCGGGGCCGATGGAACCTTCCTGGCGAGCGAAGTGCTGGCGAAGCACGATGAAAATTATATGCCGCCAGAGGCAGCGGACGCGCTTGCCAAGGCGAAGGCAGCAGGGGCGCAGAGCAGCAGCACCCTCGTCGTCAATCCACGCTAGGAGCCAACATGATTCCGAAATCGGCCATTTCGCCTTGATTCTTGCGCTCTGCGTGGCGGTGGTGCGGGGAAGCCTGCCCATCTATGGTGCCGCGGTCGGGAGCTCTGACGCTGATGGCCGTGGCGAAGCCGGCGGCGCGAGGGCAATTTCTCCTGGTCCTGCTGGCCTTTTGTTGTTTGGGGTATGCCTTTGCGGACAAAGACTTCTCCGTGCTCTACGTCGCGGCCACGTCAAATTCACAGCTCCCCCTTCATTATCGTCTCGCGGCCATCTGGGGCGCGCACGAAGGATCGCTGCTTCTCTGGATGTTCATCCTCAGCTATCTGGATGGTCGCCGTCTCAGTTCTTCTCCACCCATCTGCCGGAGGCGATGCGTGCGCGCATTCTCGGCGTGATGGGATTAGTCAGCGTGGATTTCTCTTGTTCATGTTGACAGTCTCCAATCCGTTCGAGCGGTTGATCCCAGCCGCAATCGATGGGCGCGATCTGAATCCTCTGCTGCAGGACCCCGGAATGGTGATTCACCCGCCGATGCTCTACATGGGTTACGTGGGATTCTCCGTCGCCTTTTCATTTGCGATCGCCGCGCTCTTGGGGGACACGCTGGATGCGGCCTGGGCGCGCTGGTCACGCCCCTGGACCACCGTCGCCTGGTGTTTTCTGACCGTGGTGGTGTCGCGATGGGGAGCGGCTGGGCCTATTACGAGCTGGGCTGGGGAGGTTGGTGGTTCTGGGATCCAGTCGAAAACGCCTCCTTCATGCCCTGGTTGGCGGGAACCGCGTTGATTCACTCGCTGGCGGTCACCGATAAGCGGGGCGGCTTCAAAGCCTGGAGCGTGCTGCTCGCCATTTTGGCTTTCTCGCTCAGTCTGCTCGGGACCTTCTTGGTCCGATCCGGCGTCTTGACCTCAGTTCATGCGTTTGCCACCGACCCGAAGCGTGGCTTGTTTCATCCTCGTGTTCCTGGCCGTGGTGATCGGGCGGCTCGTTGGTCCTGTACGCGTGGCGGGCGCCACGCGTGGGACTGGGCGGTGGCTTCGCTATCATCTCGCGCGAGGGGATGTTGCTGGCGAACAATGTGTTGCTGGTCGCGGCCTTGGGGTCGGTGCTCCTGGGCACCGTTGTATCCCCTTGTTCCTGGACGCGCTGGACCTCGGGAAAATCTCAGTCGAGCCCACCTTATTTTGACACCGTCTTTGTCCCCCTGATGACGCCCGCCATCTTTTTGATGGGGATCGAGTCCTCTTGCGCAGTGGAAGAAGAGCGAGCTCTGCCGTGAATTGGCAACGCGACTGCGCTGGGCATTCGCCGTCAGCATTGTGACGGCCCTGCGCACTGCCGTTTGCCCTGGGCCATTGGACGCCCACTCGTCAGCCTGGGTCTACTGCTGGCAATCTGGATTCTGACGACGATCGCTGAGTTGACCTGCGTGAACGGCTTGCCCATGCCGATGGCAGCAGCCTCTTGGGCCGACTGGCCGCGATGCCACGATCGTATTGGGGCATGGTCCTGGCCCACTGCGGCGTCGCTCTGTTCATCGTCGGCGTGACCATGGTGAAGGGCTTCGAAGTGGAGCAGGATTTGACGGATGAACGTCGGACGAGACAGCCACGATCGGCGGCTACACGTTCCAGCTTTGACGGAACCCAGCAGTATAAAGGGCCCGAACTATATTGCGGCACGTGGGACGTTTCATGTGAGTCAGGATGGCCGTGACGTGACCGTGATGTATCCTGAAAAGCGACGCTACACTCGTCCAGAACCAGACGATGACCGAAGCCGCGATCTCTCCGGGGTTAGCTGCGCGATCTGTATGTGTCGTTGGGCGAGCCACTCGACGATGGGGCGCTGGAGCGTGCGGCTCTATCACAAAGCCCTTTGTCGATTGGATCTGGGGTGGCTGTTTGATCGCTGGCCTTGGGCGGCGTCCTGGCCGTCAGCGATCGCCGCTATCGGCTCGCGTGGCGCCGTAAAGAGGCCGATGTGCCGGCGGCGACACAGATGGCTCGCCAGACAGTCTCATGAACCGATTTCTCATCCCGTTCGGGCTCTTCGTGGTCGTGGTCGGTTTTCTTGCGGTCGGGCTGACGCTCAACTCCGCGTGAATTGCCGTCTCCATTGGTCGGGAAGCCGGCGCCTGATTTTCGCTTCCGCAGCTCCATGATCAGGAGAAAGTGATTTCGTCGAACGAGCTGAAGGGCAAGGTCTGGCTGCTCAACTTCTGGGCGTCGTGGTGCGGGGGCTGCAAGGAAGAGCATCCGGTGCTCATCCACCTCGCACAATCCGGGAGGTGCCCATCTACGGCATGGACTATAAGGATCAAACGGCAACGAGGCACTGACGTGGTTGAGAGAGTGGGGCAATCCCTATCCGGTCGTCGCCGTGGATGAGTCGGGGCGCGTCGGCATTAATTACGGTGTCTACGGGGTGCCGGAAACCTATGTGATCGATAAGGCGGGGGTCATCCGCTACGAAGCAGATTGGCCCGCTGCGTGAGGACATCTTGCAAGGGAAGATTTTGCCTCTGGTCAGGGAGTTGCAGAACCAATGAGCTGGCTCTTGGTGATCATTCTACTCATCCCATCTCTCGCAGCGGCGGAAGAGGCCAGGCCGCTCGCCGACAACCCGCAGGTCGAAGCACGTTTGAAACACCTGGCCGTCGAGCTCCGCTGCTTGGTCTGTCAGAACCAGACGTTGGCCGATTCGAACGCGCCGTTGGCCGAAGACTTTGCGCCGAGAAGTTCGCGAGATGATCGCCGAAAGGTATGAGCGACAAGGGAAATTATCGACTTTCTCGTGCAACGGTACGGCGACTTTGTCTTGTACCGGCCACCGTGGAAAGCCAGCCACTATCCCTGCTCTGGCTGGGACCGTTCCTCTCTGCTGATCGCAGGCGCAACGGGCATTGGTGCTTGCGCTGCGCAGGAGACAGAGGAAGCTTGCCGACGTGACATTGTCGGAAGCCGAGCACAACCGTGTCGAGCAACTGCTTTCCGGAAGGAGCCAATCGCCCTTGACCATCATATTCTGGCTTATCGCATCGACCATGACCGTTCTCGTCCTCGGTCTCCTGTTGTGGCCCCTGCTGAAGCGCACAGCGACCGCCGCAGCGAGAGAGCAGGAGAAGACACTGTCTATCTTCCGACAGCAGTTCGCGGAATTAGGGCAGGACCTGCGCAAACGGCGTGCTCACCGACGAACTGTATCGAGCAGGCGCGACGTGAGCTCGAACGCCGTCTCCTGGAAGAAACGGGCGCCACGGAGACGACGCCCACAAAGACGCAGCGGCGACAGGTGAATAGCAGGCCGGTGGCTCTTGCACTTGCCATCATCATTCCGACTGTCAGTGGGTTGCTCTATTGGGAACTTGGGAATCCACTCGCCATGACGCAGCCGACCGCAGCGTCAGTTGTCTGCGCAAGGGAGTTCAGAAGATGCTCATCCGTCCGCTGACGCACTCCGAGGCATTGGTCGAGCGACTGAAGCAGAAAATGGAGCAGAATCCGAATGATGGCGTGGGATGGGTATTGCTCGCGCGTTCGTACGTGGGAATGGGGCGTCACACCGAGGCCGTGCCGATCTTCCGAGAAAGCCGTGAAACTGATTCCTGATGATGCCCAGTTGCTCGCCGATTATGCCGATACCTTGGGCGTCGTCCATGGTCGTAAGTTGAGAGGAAGCCCGAAGTCTTGATTCAACAGGCGCTGAAGATCGATCCACACAAGTGAAGGCACTGATGCTGTGCAGGGACCGTGGCGTTCAACCGAAAGAATTATGCGCGGCGCGGCCATGGACTGGGAACAAGCTCGCGCGAACCTTCCTGCGGACATAGATCCAGAGATGACGCAGCAACTGATGGCTGCCATCGCAGAAGCCCAGAGCCAACTTGGTGGCGGTCAAGAGACGGTGTCCGCGTATACGGAACCGTCGGCGCCAGGCCCAGCCAACCGGGCAGCCGCGCTGCGATCAGAGGCACGGTGACTGTGGCGCCGAGCCTGGCCGGCAAAGGATCCGCGACGGACACGCTGTTTGTGTTTGCATCGAGAGATGAGTGGCCCACCGATGCCTGTGGCGATCGTGCGGGCGACGAAGAAAGATTTACCCTTTACGTTCCAGCTCGATGACTCGACCAGCCCGATGCCGTCCAGAAAACTCTCCGGCGCAGGAACGGTGGTGATTGTGGCCCGTCTGTCGAAGTCCGGCCAGGCCATGCCACAAAGTGGAGACCTGGAGGGGATGAGTCAGCCGGTGAAATCTGGAGTGGATGGGATCACCGTCGTCATCGATCGTGAAAGACCCTAGCTGCCGGGAAGCCCACATGTCTCTGCGCGCTCTGTTTACTGCGCTACTAGCTCCGCTGCTACGATTAAGCCTTCGCGCTGGGCATGTTCTCTCGACCCGGACGGTACTGCACGAGTACCCGCGCAGCGGCGTTTCGCGACGCGGCTCAGCGATTCCGCGACGAACCGTCATGAATAATGCGTGAGGCGTGAACGCCGGGACGCCAAGAGGGTCTGCTGTCGCCACACTGCGCCAGCTCCCGCCGCGACAGGAACCCTCCTGTGCGCACGCCCTCGGCGCGGTCTATTCGGTTCGGGCGGGTAGATGAAGTTCGGTTTCGAGCATCCTGCGGAATCGTTCTTCATTGTCCACGCGGACCACTGGCCATCCTCGTGGAGCAGCTCTGCGCGCAGGCGCATATTCTCGAAAACCGCAGCCTGGCTGACCGAGGACACGTGCATCTCAGATTAGGCCTGCGGCTTTCTGGCCAAGACCGGGTTAGTAGCACTCAGCTTGCCGCAGTCAGCCATGAAATTTATTGCACAAACTCCCTTGACATTTTCTGATGTATGCTGAGATACATGTGCGCTGCACGCTGAAGCAACGAGCTCACTCAAGACCATAAAAAGTGTCTTAACAAAGGAGCATTACGCATGGCCGACAAATTCTGGATGAGATGTGGTCTGACTCGTCTGCAGCGTACTGCTCGCCGCGACGGTGCCCGCCGTATGCGGAACCGACGGCGCCAGCGTCAGGCCGGACAGTCGCTGGCGATTAGCGGCAACGGTGATTATGGGCGCCGAGCCTGGCCGGCAAGGGGTCCGCGACGGACACGTTGTTTGTGTTTGCACGCGAGGTGAGTGGCCCACCGATGCCTGTGGCCATCGTGCGGGCGACGAAAAAGATTTACCCTTCACATTCCGGCTCGATGACTCGACTGGCATGATGCCGTCCAGAAAACTCTCCGACGTAGGAACGGTGGTGATTGTGGCCCGTCTGTCGAAGTCCGGCCAGGCCATGCCAGAAAGTGGGGACCTGGAGGGGATGAGTCAGCCGGTGAAGCCTGGAGTGGATGGGATCACCATCGTCATCGATCGTGAAAGACCATAGCCCCGGAAGCCCACATGTCTCTCCTCTTCTATTATCTATCGCCACGTCGCGCGACCTCCTGCCGCTGACATTTGCTCGAGTCCTGGGCACGCAGCTTGCAACCTGATCAGCCTAGAGATTATCATTGCACTGAAACATCCAGTTTTTCGACGCAAATTCCATTGACAGGTGAAGGATGTTGAGATATATGTGCGCGCACGCTACTAAGTAACAGGCTAACTCAAGAACGATAAAAGAATCACAAAATAAAGTCTCTTGACGAAGGAGCATTGCGCTTAACGCAAGGAGAAATGGACAATGGTGGTCAACAAATCCTAGCCTAAGATATGGGCTGCTGTTCTGCGGCCTATTGCTCGCGGGAACGGCGCAGGCGGATTTCCCAGCGTCCCCAAGGAAACCTACGAGGCGCTGAAGCTCGACCGGTCAGCCAGTCCCAAGGAGTTGCACGAGGCGCTGGTGAAACGCTATCTGGATCCAGCCGAAGGCTTTGGGAAAGGAAGTACGGCCAGTATTGGGAGCCGATCCCATTCAGTAAGTACCTGGACCCTGCTTCATTCTACAAGCCACCGACATCGGTCAAGGATATCGCGACACGCCAGCAGTGCGTGAAATGCCACACCGACGAGTCGCCGGGCTGGGTGGCTATGTGGAAGAGGAGCGCCCACGCCAATCTGGACAAGATCCGCAAGCTCACCCCCAAAGATGACACCTACTACAAGAAAGCGAAGCTGGAAGCGATTGAGACGAACCTCCGCTCGCTCGGGCAAACTCGGCGCAAAAGAGCAATTGAAAGAAGTCGGCTGCATTGACTGCCACTATGATATCAATACGACGAAGAAGGCGGACCATCGCAAGGACATCCGAATGCCCTCCGCCGACGTGTGCGCCAACTGCCACCTGCAGGAGTTCGCCGAGCGCGAGTCCGAGCGCGACACTATCACCTGGCCGAAGAACCAGTGGCCGAAGGGCCGTCCGTCGCACGCGCTGGACTACAGGGCCAATGTCGAGGTGGAAGTCTACGCCGGGATGTCGCAGCGCGAGATCGCCGACGGCTGCACCCAGTGCCACATCAATCAGAACAAGTGCGACATGTGCCATACCAGGCATGAATTCTCGGTGGCTGACTCGCGCAAGCCTGAGGCCTGCGGCACCTGCCACAGCGGCGCCGACCATATCAACTGGGAAGCCTACACCATGTCGAAGCATGGCAAGCAGTATGAGGCAAAGGGAAGAGCTGGAATTGGAACGTGGAGCTCAAGGACGGGCATTGCCAAGGGCGGGCAGGCCGCACCCACCTGCGCGAGCTGTCACATGGAGTACCAAGGGAAGTTCACTCACAACGTGGTGCGTAAAGTCCGCTGGGCGAACTATCCCTTTGTGCCAGGCATCCGAGAAAACATCAAGACCGCTTGGGCCGATAAGCGCCTGGATGCTTGGGTCAAGACCTGTACCCAGTGCCACTCTGAGAGCTTCGCCCGTGCCTACCTAGAGTATATGGACAATGGCACCTACTCGGGGCTTGACAAATACGATGAGGCGCACGAGATAGTCCATAAGCAGTACGAGGATGGTCTCCTCACCGGCCAGAAGACTAACCGACCGGAGCCTCCGAAGCCAGTCCCGGAAGGGTTCGAGCAATTCTTCCAAATCTACTGGTCGAAGAACAACAACCCTGCAGCGATCGAGCTCAAACTCTTTGAAATGGCTGAGGACCATCTGGTGCAGCTGCACGTGGCCCTCGCCCACCAACATTGGGGGTTCACCTATACCGTCGGCTGGGCGGCGATGAACAGGGCTTATGTCGAAATCATGGACGAGGACACCAAGCTCAAGGAGAAGCTGGCTCTGCAGGAACGGGTGGCCAAGCTCGAGCAGGAGCAAAACGAGCCTGCTTGACTTCGACGGCACGGGCGGGAAGATTACGCTCGGTAGCTTGGGTGGCGGCATGCTGCTGACCGGCGGCATCGCGCTCGCCGGATGGAGCAGGCGCAAGAAGAACAACGGTAGGTGACAACGGGCGCAGCGCAGACGATGGAAGGAGCGCTGACGCGACCAAGCAACAGAATCCTCCCGTCACTGGGAATCTTCCTGGTGGCGGGAGGTTTTCTTGTGCTCAGTTGGCTCGTGTACCTGTGGCTCAGTCCAGGGTCTGCACCCTACCACTACCAGTTGGCGGAAGAGGGCGGCGTCGACAAGTTCGGCAAGCTCGGACTCGACGCTTGGCCAGACCTCGGCATCAGCAAGCACGAGATTCGGGTCGAGGGTGTGGACCAGCCGCTGGCCGTGGGCTATCTTGCGCGTCGCGGCGATGCAACGTCCGTCATGCTCGGCTGGGAAAACCGCAGCGGCGAGCCAGTGGTCTTCGTCGACGGCAAGCTCTCCGGAGCTGACCGTGTTGGCGACGGCCATCACTAAGCATGTCCCTAAAGACGCGGTCATCCTTGCATGGTGGGACACCTCGCGTCAGATCAAATTGCTGACGGGGTACGAGACGGTATTCATCTCGCATCTCGGCGAGCCCCATATCACGCCTTTGCCTTGGCGCGCCAGAAGCGGAGCGATCGAGAAATACGAACGCGAGTTCTGGAGAGCCCCGGCAAGCGCCGAAGAGAGTCAGAAATTCCAACGTTTCGCCGACGCGCTGGCGGCGGATCCGAAAGAGGGCGCGGCGATGCTGCGCGAACTGAGTGGCGGGCGCGAGGCCTATGTTGCGGTTCATCTCTCGGACCTCTACAAGCTCGGGCTGATGCGCCCCGATCGTCTCGGTGTCGCCTATAAGGACTTCCCTTTGCAGGGCGGCGACGTACATGGACTGAGCGGGATGGTGAAGCGCTGGCTGGTCGACAACAACTACACTGGTTACATCGGTGTACGGGCTCTCGGAGAACGTGGTGCGCGCCTACTTCCTGACCGATGCCAAGAGCGGCAACACACTGCTCGCGCAGATGCTGCCCTTCACGACCTCGCAGCCTCTTGAGCTGCAGGCTGTGCAACTCGTCTATCAACAAGGTGGCTATTGGGTGTACAAGATTCCACCTACGCAGCCGTCCAGTAGCTGATTTATTTAGTGGCCGAGGTGGGATTACCTGTCCTTGTAAATCCTTTAGACTGACGATAGAGTGAAGCCGTGAGCATTTGTTATAGTACGACCACGAGTAGTTTTTCTTAGAAAGGAGATACCGTGAAGCATTCCATGACATACGCACTCGCCGCTGTGGCGTTGTTCGCGGTCTTAGTCGGAAGCGCTGCCGCCGAGACGGCGTTCGAGGGACGGAAGAAATGCAGTAATTGCCACAAAAGTGAGGCCGACTCATGGATCAAGACCGCCCACGCCAAAGCTGTCGACTCGCTCAAAGCCAACAGGGACAAGGAAAAGAACAAAGCCATGCTCAAGGCAAAGCTCGACCCCAAGAAGGACTACGTCAAGGACAAGGATTGTATCGGCTGTCACGTGACCGGGTTCGGGGTCGGAAGGCGGGTATGAAATTACGGAGCCGGACAAGTTCTTGGAAGGTGTAGGCTGCGAATCCTGCCATGGGGCGAGGCCCCGACTATCGCAAGGTTCACCGCAAGGCGGGTGAGGCTTTTGAAAGTCGAAAAAGGTCACGCCGCGCGAGTCCCTCGTGGAAGCCGGACAAGAGTTTGAGTTCATTGAGAAGTGCAACGTCTGCCACCTGAACTACGAGGGCTCACCATGGAAGGGCGCAAAGAAACCGTACACGCCGTTCACTCCCAAGGTGGACAAGAAGTATGAGTTCGACTTCGAGAAGTCCGTGCGTAACAATAAGGCCATGCATGAACACTTCAAACTAGCGGGCACGTTTGATGGTCCGCCTACCCCGAAGTTTCATGAGGAGTTCCAAAGGATGCCAAACCGGCCGAGATAGGCAAGGAAGAGTAATGGCGGGGGTGGTCGGGCGGCGCCATACTTCTCGGTGCAGTTCTAGCGCTCGGATCGATTGTCGTGGTATTCGGCGGCGAGGCCGCCATATCCAGGACCGAGTTCTGCGTGAGCTGCCATTCAGAGACCTACCCTTATGAGGAGCTGAAAAAATCCTCGCACTGGGGCGCGCTCGGCGCCGATCCAGGCTGCAAGGACTGCCACGTCCCCCGGGGCTTGTCCAACTTCCACAAGGCGGTATGGACGCATGTGGTGGATGGACTGCCGTTCCTGGTAGATGAGTTCACCAACGACTACTCTACTATCGAGAAATTCAACGAGCGACGGCCCGGAGGCAGCCTACAGGGCGCGCATGAAACTGAAGGGGTGGGACAGCTCCACCTGCCGGGCTTGCCACAAGAATACAAAGCCTCCCGGCGCGTCTGCCAAAGCCGCGCACAAGAAGATGGAAACGGAGGGCGCAACCTGCATCGATTGCCATCAGAACCTGGTGCATAAGAAAGTCCCCGAGCATGGACCTCACTGCCAGTCTGGCGCAGGGCAAGATGGTGTTGAAGGAGAAAGAAAAAGAGAAAGACTGATCCGGTCGTCTCTTTGGTTTCAGGAACGCTGCGGCGACAGGTGCCGGCATCGGCGCTAGATATGCCGGTGTCACGTCTTAATATCGAACCAGAATCCAGCCACAGATGCGCCGGCAAGAGGAGATTTGGCAATTCCCATCAAGTTCGATCACGGCAGTCGCCGCTTGCAGAAAGACCAGCTCTTCGAGCAGTCGCGCCACCTCACCATTGGCTGGAGCCTGAAACCAGACTACGGCTATTCCGGCCAGCCATGCGCTTGCCGAGTAACTCCAATATTTCGCGCAACACCGTGTGGCTCGTCCACGATCGTCTAATCGAGGAAGCTACGTGAGCCTTGAGTTGCCTGAAACCTCCCTTGTCGCTCCCGCCGGGCCGTCACCTCGTCGCCTACTCAGAGCGAACCCGCTACCGCAGCCCCGCGCTCCCGTTTTTCAGGTAGTCACAGGCCGTGGCGGTCACGGGCTATCCCTGATTGTTCTTCCTCGGCAGACCAAGAAAACTGCACCAGCCAGGTTGCTCATGGTCCCGACTGGCCTCAGTCGACTTGATGCGAGACCGGCTAAGCGTTAGATTTCGAACACAAGAGAGCCTATTGCGACAAATCCCGTTGACATCTGATGCATGCTGAGGTGTACATGCGTTATACGCTAAGAGGGGGTGCCAGGGGCTCTCACGTCATGCCCTGTGAGGAGCGCGGCGGGGGCTGGGTTATGCGGCGTACTCAGTCGGCCTGTGTCAGTGAGTGGAACCTGTTGGGCGCCACGCACAATTTATTGAAGCTCTGACGGCACGCCAGACCCTTGCCGGATACGAAGGGTGGCGGTCATCTGTTCCCTAGCACGTTCCTGTCCGACCCGACAATCGAGTCTATGCAACTGGCGCAAGAGGGGCTGAAATCAACGAGGTCGAGAATGCTACGCCACTTCCCACAAATTAATGTCGCGTATGCTCATAGGAAACGGGATTACGTTATCGCGGCATTTACTTTTGTTGCGTAGCGATCTGTATGATTGTTGAAGTAAGCGCGAGTGTTGCAAGTACAATATGCCCTCGGTGTTATCGCGCTGGTAAGTCTAATTGTGATGTTGCTTGGTGAAAATAGAGAAGTAAGAATGCAGGTTATCGTTGCTGTCGCCTTTACCACACTCGGTGAGTACGTTGCTTCTGTCTATATGGGTGGGTACACCTATCGGTTTGAAAACGTACCGGCCTATGTGCCGCTTGGTCACGGAATGGTGTATTTAACCTCCATTGCGTTGGCGCGTTCCGGGCTGTTTTTACGACATGCCAGAGCAATCGCTACATCTGTGATATTGATGTGCGGCGCATGGTCAATTTGGGGAATCAGCGGGTATGCAGAACATGGTGATTCAGGGGTGCGGTACTGTTTTGTGCGTTTGTGGTCTGTCTGTTTAAAGGTCGCTCGCCACTGGTGTATCTCGCTGCCTTCTTTATTACTACATGGCTGGAGTTAGTTGGCACAGCAGCTGGAGCCTGGAAATGGGCGGCAGTAGACCCTGTTTTTGGATTGTCTCAGGGAAACCCGCCAAGTGGTGTTGCTGTCTGGTATTGCCTAGTTGATGCGGTAGCCCTCGGCGGAGGTCCGCTATTATATCGCGGCCTGAAAAATGCCAGTGAGTGGTGTAAATCTGGGGGCTATTCTCCCAAACGAGTGGGTGGATTTTCAGTCTTTCTAAATTTCCGGGGGCATGCGCGTGAGGCTTTCCAAGCGCAGATCCTCCTCCTCTCGCAGGCCATAAGCACGTCGTTGAAGAAACCGGATCATGTTGTTGAGCCCTCGATAAAACCTAATTCCAGCTCCACTCAATAATATAATTGTGTCGGCATACGGCGATGCGCGGCATCCGAAGCCGAAAGCCTAGGCACGAAAGAGGTGTCGAACGGCAACTGTGTGATGGCAAGACCTGAGGTGGCCTGGAAATAACGGACACCTGGATGAAGACTCACCGGCCATCTGCTCGACCTCCTCTGGGCTCCGATAGCCCAGCGCCTGATGCCAGCGCTGGCGGGTAGAGCACTCCTCGATAGACGCCACGATCGCCTGCCGGGCCTCCGGCCTGATTCTGAAACTGCCGATGCCGCACGAGTTCGTTCTTCAGCGAACTGAAGCAGCGTTCCACTGGCGCGTTGTTGTCGTAGCAGTTGCCCGTGCGACTCATGCTGGCGACGGCTCCCGCGCCGGGCCCACACCATTTGGTAGCGTGTGGCCCAATACTGGTTTGCCTGGATCACGATGATGCACGAGCACCGGGGCGGGGGCGACTCGCTAGCGGCCACCGACGCGGCCTGCTCGTGTTGAGCATGTGCCACCTCATTCAAAACACCGAGCCTTTTCAGAAGCATCTTTCTTCCATTCTAACCCGCTAGTCTAGCCAGAAAAAGTGCGTTGAGTGTTGAGCAGGATTGGTCTGTCTTTTATCTTGATCCTCTCTCGTCATCTGTATAGAATGGCCCACCTTTTCAGGTAGTTAGCTGCACGGATCGAATCTGCGCCACCTCGCGTTTCGGTCCATTCTGGCTCATGTACTTTTGGATGGGTTGAAGCCACGGGGAGTTGTGTGACATACATCGTGGGGTTGGCGGTTTCGCGCAGGGCGCTGAGATGAGCGCATTTGCAGGGATGGTCAAATGGCTCTCCAGCGCGACGGCCGCCCGTCTGCGTGCCTGGCACGGCAGACAGGGAACAAAGCTGGAAGCATTTTCACCATTCTGATAACGGGAGGAGAGCCCTGTGAGCGACTCGGCCATCATTACGTTTGCGTTGGTAGCGGCGGTGACCGGCATTGCCTACGGCCTGTACCTGGCCATGTGGGTGTTCAAACTCGACGCCGGCAACCCGAAGATGCAGGAAATTGCGAAGGCCATCCAGGAAGGCGCGAGCGCCTACCTGAATCGCCAGTACCGGACCGTCGGCGTCGTCGCCGCAGTGTTATTCGCCATTTTGTGGGGAGCGGGGGCTATCTCCGATAAATTCGGCTTACTGACCGCGGTCGGATTTTTGATCGGCGCCGGGCGCTTCGTCGCTGGCCGGGTATGTGGGCATGGTCATCGCGGTGCGGGCGAACGTGCGGACGGCCCAGGCTGCTCATAAGGGGATGAATGCAGCGCTGACCGTGGCGTTCCGGTGGCGGCGCGGTGACGGGGCTCTTGTTGATCGGCTTAGGCTTGCTGGCCATCACCACCTTCTATCACGGTGGCATCGCAGTTTGCTGGGCAGGAGAAGGCGATCCATGCGTTGCTGAGTCTTGGGTTCGGCGGGAGTTTGATTTCGGTGTTTGCCCGTGTGGGCGGTGGTATCTATACGAAAGCGGCGGATGTCGGCGCAGATCTCGTCGGGAAAGTCGGAAGCGGGGATCCGGAGGACGACCCTCGCAACCCGGCAGTCATCGCGGACAACGTGGGCGACAATGTCGGCGACTGCGCCGGTATGGCCGCGGACCTATTCGAGACCTACGCGGTGACGACGGTGGCGGCGATGGTCTTGGCTTTCACGCTGTTCAAGGAGTCAGCGCCCCGATTCTGTATCCTCTCGCCCTCGGAGGCGTCACGATCTTCGCGACGATCATCGGCATATTTCTTCGTAAAGGTGAGCCAGGGCGGCGAGATCATGCCGGCGCTCTACAAGGGCTTGTTTGTGGCGGGCGGCATTGCCGCGGTGGCGTTCTATCCCGTGACGACCACGATCATGGATGGTGTAGGTGGAGTGAGTGGGAGTGAGCTATTACCTCGCGGCGTTGATCGGCTTGGCTGTGACGCTCGCACTCGTATTTATCACCGATTACTACACCTCCAAGAGCTATGCGCCGGTGAAGGCCATTGCCAAGGCCAGTGAAACGGGCCATGCGACAAACATCATCGCTGGACTGGCGGTTGGGATGGAGTCTACAGCCTGGCCGGTGATGGTGATCGGGGCGCGATTCTTTCGAGCTACTGGATCTGCGGCGGCGCGGCATCTGGGCGGCTTGTACGGCGTGGCCGTGGCGGCGAGTGTCGATGTTGTCGATGGCCGGTATCGTCGTGGCGATCGATGCGTTCGGTCCGATCACAGACAACGCAGGCGGTATTGCGGAGATGGCCCACCTCGGCAAAGAGGTGCGGAGACATCACCGATCCATTGGATGCAGTCGGTAACACGACGAAAGCGGTGACCAAGGGCTATGCGATCGGATCGGCTGGTCTCGCGGCGGTGGTGCTGTTCGCCGAATATGCACGTGAGGTGGCAAAAGGGAGCGGCACGAGCACGTTCGACCTCTCCAATCCTTCCGTCCTGGTCGGCCTCTTCTTGGGCGGGATGCTGCCCTTTATCTTCGGGGCCCTCTGTATGAAAGCGGTGGGAGAGGCAGCCGGCCTCGTGGTGGAAGAGGTGCGCAGGCAGTTCCGGACGATCAAAGGGATCATGGAGGGAACCGGCAAGCCAGAATACGGGACTTGCGTGGATATCGTGACGCAGGCGGCGATCAAGAAGATGATGGTGCCGGGATTGATTCCGGTCATCTCGCCGATTGCTGGTCGGCATGATCCTGGGGCCGCAGGCATTGGGCGGCATGCTCGTCGGCAGTATTGTTACCGGTCTGTTCGTCGCCATCTCGATGACGAGCGGCGGCGGCGCCTGGGATAACGCCGAAGAAGTATATTGAAGAGCAGGGCAAGAAGGGGACGGATACCCACAAGGCGGCGGTGACGGGCGACACGGTCGGCGATCCCTATAAGGATACGGCTGGTCCGGCGATCAATCCGATGATTAAGGTCATCAACATCGTGGCGCTCTTGATCGTCTCGCTGATTGTCAGATAGCGAGACGCGCGGATCTCGTCGTTCGTCTCTACGTATCTCGTGTGTGTTGATCGGATGAGCTGTCTCGCGAGATACGCTTCACGAACGCCGCTTCACTGTTTCTGCCTTGGCTTGACAGCTGAAAGAATCGTGGAGTAAGGTGATCGTATCGGGATCACGCTGGTGGCTGATCCACGAGAGTTTCCCAGAATCACGGAGGTGCTCGGATGGAGAAACAAGAGCGCAAGCAGGAACCCAGGCGAGAGCCTCAGGGGAAGGAAGAGGTCAAGGCCAATCCGAAGGTCGTCGAAGCCGGCAAGAAGTTGAAAGAAGATATCGATAAGCTGGTCGATGAAATCGACGACGTGCTCGAAACGAACGCAGAAGAATTCGTCAAGAACTACGTGCAAAAAGGGGGAGTAGCCCCAGTAGTCAGCTGGACCTACTCTCTTATTTCCTTCCTCCTCATCACACTCCGCGTGTTCATGGTCGACCTCCGTCCGTCACCGGCGCGATTCCGCCGTTCTCTGGTTTGACAACGCAGGGCTGAGCGGCTAGTATCCCTTTAATTCTCAGATAGTTAGCTTCGGTCGAGACTCGAGAATCATTCAGAGAGGTCCTCATGAAGTCCAAGCTCTGGGTCTTCCGTGATGTCAATCTGTCTCAGCGGGCTTCGTTAGCCCAGGCCCTCTCGATTTCTCCTGCCACCGCTTCGCTGTTCCTGGCTCGCGGCGTGACTACGCCGGATGAAGCGACGATCATGGATGTCGCTGCAGTCGCCGCACGATCCGTTTTTGATTCCCGACATGGAGCAGGCGGTCGAAACGGTTGCATCGCGCCGTGACGATTCAGGAGCCGATCTGTTTTTACGGCGACTACGATGTCGACGGGATTACGGCGACCAGCGTCTACATGTCGTTCTTTGGCGGGTTGGGCGCGCAGGTTCGTGCCTATGTCCCGCATCGTCTGCGCGAAGGCTATGGACTCAACCTCGATGCCGTGCAGCGCTTGCATGACGAAGGCATTTCGCTGTTGGTGACCTCCGATTGCGGCACGACCGCGCATAAAGAAATCGCATTGGCGGCCCAGCTCGGCATGGATGTGGTGGTGACAGACCATCACCAGACCGACGAGGAAATGCCGCCGGCTGTGGCGGTGCTCAACCCCCATCGAGCCGGTGCCCTCTATCCCTTTCGTGGCCTCTGTTCCGCGGCGCTGGCCTACAAGGTTGGCGCAGGCCTACCAGCTGCGTTACGGGGTCGCTGGGGTGCCCTTGGAGTCGTTGCTCGATCTCGTGGCGTTGGCGACGGTCGCCGACGTCGTCCCCTTGCACGATGAGAATCGAAACTTTGTGCGCGAAGGACTGGCCCAGTTATCGCGTGGCGCGCGCTGCGGCATTCGGGCGTTGAAGCAGGTGGCAGGGGTGATGCGGGAGTGCACGGCGGAAACGATCGCCTATAAGCTGGCGCCGCGCATCAATGCCGCTGGGCGATTGGATGATGCCATGTTGGGTGTGCGGTTGTTGACGACCGACAATCCGGCCGAGGCGCAGCAGTTGGCAGACCGGCTTGAGCAGCTGAATCGGGAACGGCAGCGCATCGAAGTGGATATCATGGCGGAGGCGCTGGCCTCGTTGAAGGATCAAGAATTGCCGCCCGCACTCGTACTGGCCTCCCGGCAGTGGCATCTCGGGGTGGTCGGTATCGTCGCGGCGCGCTTGGTCGACCGGTTTCAGCGCCCGGCGATTGTCATGGCCATCAACGAGCAGGGCATGGCCAAAGGCTCAGCACGGACGACCGGCGGGTTCGATCTCTATCAAGGATTGGCTTCCTGTCGGGAGATGTTGGAGGCCTTTGGTGGGCATCCGAGTGCCGCAGGTGTGACGATTCGCGAGTCTCGGATTGACGAGTTTCGTGCCAGATTCTGCGATGTGGTGGCCGGGTGGACCCACGACGGTGCCAAGGTTCCGACGCTGAACGTTGATGCCGAAGTGCGTCTGGACGAAGTGAATCTGCAGTTGATCCAGGAAATCGGTTCACTGCATCCGTTCGGCGCGGGCAATCCAGAGCCTACGTTTGCGGTGACCCGTCTCGAAGTCATGGATTCGCGCACCGTCGGTGAGAAACATCTGAAAATGACCGTGCGGCAAGGGGCATCGCTGCCGTTCGATAGTATCGGATTCGGCATGAAGTCGCTGCTGGAGCGTGGCATTCCGTCACGCGCCCCGGTCGATCTGGCCTTCACGCCGGAACTGAACCACTGGAACGGCCGTGACCGGATTCAGCTTCGCATTCGCGATGTCCGACCGAGTGTGAGTGAGTAAGTAAGTGAGTGAACCATGGTGTACGAAACCGTCACAGATCTCGACCAGCTGTTGGATCGGATCAGAAGCTATTATGCTGATGCCGACCTCGGCCTAGTTCGCAAAGCCTACGAGTTTTTCTGCGAAAGCGCATGAAGGGCAAATTCGTCGGTCCGGAGAACCCTACCTTCAACATCCCATCGCCGTCGCCGGAGTCCTGACCTCGCTCAAAACGGATGTCACCGCCATCGTCGCAGCACTGCTGCACGATACCCTGGAAGATACCGTCGCGACGCCTGATGAACTCGAAAGGGAGTTCGGGAAGGACGTCGTGCATCTGGTCGACGGGGTGACCAAAATCGGCAAGATCACGTTTCGGAGCTATGAAGAAAAACAGGCGGAGAATTTCCGCAAGATGGTGCTTTCGATGGCGGATGATATCCGGGTCGTCCTCATCAAGCTCGCCGATCGGCTGCACAACATGCGCACCTTGGAACATCTCAGCGCGGCCAAGCGGCAGGAGATCGCCCAGGAGACGCTGGAGATCTATGCGCCGTTGGCGAACCGGCTTGGAATCGGGTGGATCAAGAATGAGCTGGAGGACCTGTGTCTCAAGCACCTCAAGCCTGAGGTCTACGAGACATTGCGTGTCCGTGTGGCGAAACGGGACGAGGATCGGCAGCAGTACATTGATGAAGTCCGCCAGCTCGTGCAGAGGGCCATGCAAGAGAACGGGTTGGTCTGGACAAGTCTACGGCCGGCCCAAACATCTCTACGGCATTTACCAAAAGATGAATAAGCAGTCGATTACGTTCGAAGAGGTCTACGACCTGACTGCGTCTGCGGATCGTGACCGATACCAAGATGAACTGTTACGCCGTGCTCCGGGGTGATTCACTCCAGCCTGGCGGCCCGTGCCCGGGCGCTTCAAGGACTACATCGCGATTCCAAAGTCCAATCTCTATCAGTCTCTGCATACGACGGTGGTGGGCCCGAAAGGGGAGCATGTCGAATTCCAAATCCGCACGGAGGATATGCATCGTATCGCCGAGCACGGCATCGCCGCGCATTGGAAGTATAAAGAGCAAGGACACGTTGCAGATCGTGACAGCAAGGCCTTCGGCTGGCTCCACCAGTTCGTCGAATGGCATGAAGACTTGACGGATAACCGGCAGTTCATGGACTCGGTGAAGCTCGACCTCTTCCACGATGTGGTCTATGTGTTCACGCCCAAAGGCATTGTGAAAGAGTTGCCGAGAGGATCGACACCCGTCGATTTTGCATTCGCCATTCACACCGAGGTCGGGGACCATTGTGTCGGGGCCAAGGTGGACGGGAAGATCGTGCCGCTCAAGCATCAACTGGCCAGCGGAGATACGGTCGAAATTCTGACGTCTCCCACGCAATCGCCGCACAAGGACTGGTTGAAGTTTGTCCGCACCTCGCGCGCGAAGACCAAGATCAAACACTGGATCAAGCTCGAAGAGCAGAAGCGGAGTATCGAGATCGGCCGTCGCTTGCTGGAGTCGGAATTCCGCCGTCAGGGGATGGCGCCGGCCCGGATGTTCAAATCGGCGGAGCTCTTGGAAGCCGCTCGTCAGTCGGGATTCGATAGCACCGAGCGAATTGGCTGCGGCAGTGGGTTCGGCCGCGTGGCGACGTCGCAGGTCATCGGCAAACTCACAGGCTCCGTCATCCGGAGCGCAGGCGCCGGCTCAGGAACGTCCCGCCCGCGCGTAAAGCGATAGGTGGGAAGAGCGACGGCACCGGCGCACAGGTCAAAGGGTCTCGGGATTTGCTGATGCAGCTGTCGCGCTGTTGTCATCCCGTGCCCGGCGACCGCATCCTCGGGTATATTACTCGTGGCCGCGGGCTGACGATCCATGCCGTCGATTGTCCGAATCTTGAGGCGCTGGACTACGACAAGGAACGGCTGGTGGAAGTGGAGTGGGACGCTGCCACACCCGGCACGCACTCGGTCAAAGTGTCCGTTATGGCCGTCGATAAGACCGGCGTGTTGGCGAATGTGTCTTCCGCGATTGCGGACTGCCATGCCAACATCAGCCGTGCCGAGATCACGACGCGGGAGGATCAGAAAGCTGTGCTGGATTTTGTCGTGGAAGTTTCAGACACCCACCATCTCGATCAGGTGCTGAAAGCCGTTGAGCGTGTGGATGGGGTGATTACGGCAAGGCGGCTGCGGGCCTGGCAGGAACGGTCCTACAGCAGGATGCTGAAAAAGGCCGCCAGAGACTGTGGTCGCGTGAAGTGCGAGACATGCAAGAAAGGCGCGACATGGACTGATAGATTCCCATCTCGCTTCGGCTCCGGTCTCGCTCGTGCCCGCCTGTCGCGCAAGGCTCGTCTGTTACGGGACCCGGAACTGAAGTTTCGATCCCCGCTGCAACTTCAAACTCTCAGCTCGGCCCCCGCGAGTTCCAAGACATAGAGCGCGTCCTCGTTTGGCCGATATTGGGGGCAGCTGTCGTCCGTTCTCGTGCAGATCGGGACGCTCTGTTCCATATGGATGATCTGCTTTTTCTCATTCATCCAGATGAGATCGAGCGGGATCTTTGTGTTCTTCATCCAGAACACCCAGGCCTGCGCCTGCGAGAACGTAAAGAGCATGCCGCGGTCGGCGCCTAAATGCTCGCGGTACATCAATCCCTCTGCACGTTTTTGGGGCGTGTCGGCCAACTCCGCATGAATGATGGTGCCCCCGGGAGTGGTAATCGGGATCAGCCCGGGCGGGGCCGGATCGCTTCCCGCCAGGGTATAGCAGGGGAACGAGAGGAGGAGGATGAAGAAAAGCGCAAGTGATCGGCGTCGTTGCACGGCGGCATCCTATCGGCCCACTGGAGACGAGTCAAGCCGGAGGCCGCGTGCGTCTTGCAATCGCGCTGTCGCCTATGCCATCCTCGGCCAGGACAAACAAGGGATGGGCGCATGAAAGAGACGCGGAAAGTGCATTATGTCAAAGGCGTGTTCGTTTGCCCGAAGTGTCGGCAGTCGTACGTGCAAGAAAAGTGGATCGAAGAATGGCGGGTTCGCTGTCACAAGTGCGACTATCGCGGAACGTTGACGGAAGTCTCCGTTGAAGAACGGATGGAAGAAGAAATTGTCCGTCGTTGAACAGGCGCCAATCCTGCGCGCCGTTTCCTCTCTCTGTGAGTCGATGTTTCTGTCTCTCACCTCTATTTCACGTCTCCGCTCCTCATTGGTTCCCTGCTTCTGTGTGCCCTTCTTCTGGTGCTGGGCGTTGGCTCTGGCGAGACATTCGCCGACGAGCCGGCTCCCGCTGGTGAAGGTGCTCGTGACCTACCATTCGCTCTCCGGTAATACGGAACGCATGGCTGAAGCGGTGGTCGATGGCGTGAAGAGCGTTTCCGGCGCCGAGGCGCTGTTGAAACGAGTTGGCAAGGTGACGGCGGACGATTTGTTCTCCGCCGATGCGGTCGTGGTCGGCTCGCCGGTCTATTGGTCGAACATGTCGGGCGAGGTGAAAACTTTCTTCGACAACTGGCAGTTTAAATTCGGTGTGTTCCCCGAATTCAAGATGAAGAACAAGATCGGCGCGGCCTTCGCCACGGGTGGTCAGGTGTCGAGTGGCAAGGAAGTGACGATGTTGACGATCCTTGCCGCGATGCTGGGGAATCAGATGATTGTCGTCAGTGGGGGCGGGGCCTTCGGCGCATCTGCCACCACGGAAGGTGAGACAGCCCCGGCATCGACAACAAGGAGTTGGCCGACGCCAAGGAATTGGGCCGGCGTGTGGCCGAAGTCGCTGTGATGATGCAGCGAGGCTCTTCTCACTAGTACGGTGCGTCCCTTCCTGCAAGCGCGCGCCTTCTTTCCTTGTCATTTTCTAATTCAAAACGGCCGGCGTCGGTCTACCGAGTGCGGGGACGAGATTGTCCTTGTTGATGGCGAAGTGGATCGATGCCGCAGCAGTCTTGTAGGGGCTGGGGTGGGAGAAGGCTTTAGTCGGATTAGTTTCGTACGCCGTTGGAGGAAGGCACGTGGTGCGCACTCGTCGCGATTTGCACAAACTCATGAATATTCTTTGAGCAGCGACCGCAGCATCCTGCCTCTTTCAGTCCGAACTTCGCTTTGAGTTGGCGGGGCATGACGATGCCGGCCTGTCCTGCTTCACGGACATCCGAATCGGTAATTCCCTTGCAGAGGCAGAGGTACATGGGCTGCATTCCTTTATCGTCGAGCAGGGTCTCACACGACCAGTAACGATTCATGATAACCGTTATCAACCGAGATTGATAATACTCCCATCATCTCCGTGTGTCAAGAGGGGAGTGAGGGCAAGTTCAATGAGGGAGTGTGGAATATCTATCGTCTTGGAAAATATGGGGCGGCTCTACAGCGTTTGTTCCAGCTGATTGACCATCTCGCGGATCGTATCGAACCCCGATTGCCAAAAATCTTCAGAAGCCATATCGACTCCAACCTTGGCGAGAATCGTCTGCGGCGCCTCCGACCCGCCGGTACTCAGCAGATCGAGATATTTTGGCACGAACGCCGCCCCTTCTTTCTGATACATCCGGTAGAGGGCGAGGACCAATAAGTTGCCGAAGCTGTAGGCGTAGCAATAGAAGGGGCTGGCAAAGATGTGTGGAATGGTCAGCCATTCCCATTGAAACTCATCCGGGACCTTGATCCCTTTTCCAAACTGCTGCCGCACCTCGGCCAGATAGGTCTTGGCCAGATCCTTCACGGTCGCGCCCTGGGCGATCATCTCATGGGCCTGATTCTCAAATTGGACGAAATAGGCTTGCCGGAGGACCGTGGCGTAGATGTCATCCAGTTGGTTGAGCAGGAGTCCCTGCCTCACCTTCTTGTCCCGTTCCTGGTTCATGAGGGCATCGGACAGGATGCGTTCCCCAAACACCGAGGCTGTTTCCGCCAGCGGGAGGGTGGAATGGAAGGTAAACATGGAATGCCGTGCCGCCAGCATGCCGTGGACGGCATGGCCGAGCTCATGGGCCATCGTCGCGATATCGCGTGCCTCGCCGGTGAAGTTCAACAGCACGTAAGGGGTCATGCTTGGGACGACGCTGTAACAATAGGCGCCCCCGATTTTCCCGGGCCTCGTACGCGCGTCGATATGGCGTTCATGAACCACCCGATCCGCCAGCTCAGCTAATTGCGGAGAGAATCCTCGATAGGCGTCCAGCACCATTCGGACGGCATCCTGATAGCGATAGGACTTCTGCTCCGTCCGATGCGGCGCATAGATGTGGTAGCGGCTCATCGGCTTGATCTTGCACAGGCGAGCCTTGATGCGGAAGTAGTCCTGGAAGATGCCCGCGTTTCTCTGACAGACCTTCAGGAGCGATGCCACGGCGTCATCTGGAATGTCGTTCCCGAGGTTGCGGGTGGCAATCGGGGAGGCGAACCGGCGCAGTTGAAGATTCTCCGCTTTCCAGTCGTTGACCAAGGTCTTGTAGATTTCGCCCAGCAAATCGTGCTGATCGGCATAGACACGGTACAGTTCTCGATAGGCGGCTTCACGCAGTCGTCCTTGCGCATGGCGGAGATAGGACGTCAGTTCCTCGCGCGTCATCGTCTTCCGTTTGCCTTTGACGGTGAGCGTGAACGTGAACCCGTTCGTCACGACGTCGTACAGCGAATGGACTGCGCTGCGACCCGTGACGTTCTTGATGTTGACGATCTTCTCTTCCGGTTCAGACAGCGTGTGAGGCTGAAACCGGCGAATGGTTTCGAGGTGATACCGGAGCGTGCCTGTTCCGGTCATGAGCCGGCGCGCATTGTCTTCATCGACGCTCTGCCACCACAAGTCGAAAAACACCAGTCGGTTGTGGAGTGCCGTGAGCCGCTCCTCGACCTTGGTCTTAAACGAACGCGCGGCGAGGTGTTTCGTATTTTCGGAGAACCAGAGGTAGGCATAGGCGCTGATCCGGGACGATGGCAGCCGCGATGTCTTCGCTGAGAGTCAGCAGCGGGTGGAAGATTGAGGCTGCCATGGTCGGACTGAGCTGGGCCCGCGCAGATTCAAATTGCGCCACCATGGACTCGATCTCTCCCACCAGGGCCTCGAAGCGCTGAACCGGATCCTCCGCCAAATGTGAGAGATCCCACCGCTCGGAATAGCTGTGGCTTTGCCCTCTTGGGGAAGAGGTGTTGCGTGAGGTCAAAGTGTTCCGGCTGGTCTTCACAGGCATACGTCGCATCTCCTTCGTCTCGCCCCCATGCATCATGCGGGCTGCGGCTTGCTCGGTCACGATCATACCATTCTCGCTGACGCGGCCGCAGAGTTTTTCGTGGCTTGAGATCAAAGGGAATCTTCCATCTGCGGTGGCATTCTCGGTATGATGCGCCAAGAGTGACGGGAGGCCTCATGACCGACCAAGAACTCAACCGGGCAGTTCAGTATGTCACCGCCAGCACGTCCTATGGGCGCGACACGGTGGCCGAGATTCTAAAGACGGGGCTGAGCGAAATGACTTCGCTGGCCATGCAATCGTCGGAGCGGTTCGAGCGGGACGTGCTGGTGGAATATGTCTGCCAATGGACCATCAAACGCACGGGTCAACCGGAACCGTTGGTCAGGAGATCCTTGGCTGCGCGAGCCGCTGGCTCGATGAAGTGTACGAGGAAATCGCCAGCGCACCAGCCGGAAACCCTCAGTCCCCTCATCCGATGATGACGACGAAGGAGCGGAGCCGGTTTAGCAGGATGCTGAAATAGTCCGCCAGCAGGTGGGTGGCCAGGTGCCCTTCTTGCTCGCAGTACGCGCACGATGAAGAGGGGTGGCAGTGCGCCGCATCGATGCTCCCGGAGCGCGCACGATCAGAATGTGCTCGCTGACGCGCCGCAGTGGAGACCAACACAGGTGCCATTCCATGAGAGGAATAGCGAGCTAGCTTGAAGGATCATTGATGCGCGCAGTAACGGGCAGCCTCGGCCACTCCCCTAAAGAGAGGTAGAGAGAATTGGAAGGGCCTTGCTGGACGAACTTTTGAGCATCCTGCGGGAGTAGTTTCACTGTTGTGCCACGGATGAGGACCATCGAAGTTCTAGCGTGGCAACATAGTTTTTCCGCAGCCTGCTAGTAGTCCGCGTTCGGGAAGCGCTGTTCGTCAAGGCTCTCGAACCTGGAGTTGGTGGACCGAACCAAACACCAACGGGGCTATCCACACGGCTGGCTGCTGTTCAGGATCCTAGCGCGTTGGCCGCACGCACTGAGCGACAGGAAGAGGCGTTCCTGCAGATTGTGTGAAGTGAGTAATGTGTGAGGCTAATCGGTGAAGTGTCAATTCCTAGGTGGTGTAGCGAGCCTTTGAGTAGTCCAAAATTCTTCGTCACCACCGCGTCGCCGTTTTGTAATACATACGCTACGATCTCTTGCGGGCGTTGTAAATGTCGCCTCCAGCTTGCCTGTAGCGCTGAAAGACAGCCACAGCCTCATCTCCGGCACAGATCCCGACTCACGGCGATCCTCGTTTCTTGAGCGCCGTCACCCAGTTCTTCGGTTTTGACCTTCATCGAACCCGATCGCCTCCGCATCGCTTCCGCGCGCGCCGCAGATGAACTTTCCGAACTCCGGCCCAGGGATGGCCCCGTAACACATCGAGCAGGGCTCGCAGCTCGTGACCAGTTCATGCTTTGGGCATGCCCCGCGTCGCCAAGGTCGAAATGCCTGATGGCCTGTTGCGCGTTGGCGAGGGCGACGATCTCAGCGTGGGCAAGTGAAGCAGTTTGTCGATACGACGAGATCCACCCCGATGGATACGATCCGGTCCGGTTGTGGTTTCGAACACTGCGGCGCCGAAGGGTCCGCCGGTTTCCAGTGCGACATTGGTCAGCGCCAACTGTATGACGAACGCATGCGGTCGCGAGCCGTCAGGATGGGCCTCTGTTGGCGACGCGCGAAACGGATGGCCCAAGATGGAAGACGAAAGGGAGACGTGGGCGAGAAGCCCGTCTTCATAATGGCAAGGAAAGCTTCAGCGCATCCAGATTCTTCGTGACCATGGCATCGCCGTTCTTAGTGGAGACGTCAATTCCGGTGGCGCAGATTTTTCGGCACTCGTCGATTCGACCCAGCTTGTGCAGTGATTGGGCCCAGGCATAGTAGGCGGCTGAGTAGGTGGGTTTCACCGTGACGCATTGTTGAAGGGCCTTGGCCGCTTCTTCGAAGTTTGCATCTTCCATGTAGGCCTTCCCGAGGCCAAACCAGGCCACCTCGTCGTTCGGATCAATCGTCAGGACTTTCTTGAGCCGTTCGATGCGGGGATTCGGCATGCCCTCTCCTTGTTGGATGCTTGCTGCAACGACCGTAGCATGCGTTTCACGCTCGTTGTCTATGCGCTTTCCTGCATGCTACGATTCTGACAGTGATGACGTGAAGGCGATGAGTGAGATTAGTCTCATCGGTCACTGATCGACGCATCACTGATCACTGGATTACATCATGGGACACAGCGGACTCGTCTACGATCCACGCTATCTCGATCATGACATGGGGGCCGGGCATCCAGAGTCGCCCAATCGGCTGCGCGCCATCATGCAGCAGCTTGAGCAGAGCGGCACAGCGGCTCGGCTGACCAGGATTGAACCGCGAGAGGCTGAGGACGAATGGATTACGCAGATCCATACGCCTTCGTATCTTGCGATGCTGAAGACCCACGCACCGACGAACGGGCGGGTCTCACTCGATCCCGATACCTCAATGTCTCCCGGCTCATTGACCGCTGCCTATCTGGCAGCCGGCGGGGCATTGGCCGCTGTCGATGCGATCATGAGCCGGCAAGTGGACCATGTATTCTGTGCGGTGAGACCGCCGGGGCATCATGCCGAAGCGGGGCGCGCGATGGGCTTCTGCCTCTTCAATAATGTGGCGATTGCCGCGCGCTATGTGCAGAAGAAGCATGGCCTCAAGCGCGTGTTGATTGTCGATTGGGACGTGCACCATGGCAACGGCACGCAGCATAGTTTCGAGGACGATCCCTCCGTGCTCTTCTTCAGCACGCATCAATACCCGCACTATCCGGGAACGGGTCGAGAATCGGAACGAGGACGGGGAGCAGGGGAAGGGTTCACGATAAACGTGCCGATGGAAGCGGGTGAGGGCGATGAGGAGTATCGCGCAATCTTTCAGAAATCGTTGGTGCCGGCGGCCGATGCGTTCAAACCGGAATTCGTGATCATCTCAGCCGGCTTCGACGCGCATAAGGACGATCCACTCGCGAGCATGGGGTTGACGGAAGAGGGCTACGCGGACCTCACCGACATCGTGGCCGGCATCGCCAAGCGCCATGCCGGCGGACGCATTCTCTCGTCGCTCGAAGGTGGGTATCATCTGACGGCCTTGGCCGCCTCGGTCGATCGCCACATTCAGGCGCTGTTAGCCGCATGAAGACCTCTGTCAAAGATTCTGCTCGGTTGTGTCCTGGCGGGTGTGCTCGTCTATCTGTATTACACCGAGATCAAACCGGTCGTGATTTTCGGGTTGCGGTCGGATTACGCCCATGCGATTCCGTTTCAAAAATTCCGGAGGGTCTGACGAGTCTGAAGGCTGAGTCTTGTGGCCAATGCCATCGCGAGATCTACGACGAATGGAAGACGAGTATCCACGCCCATGCCTATGTGGATCCGTTTTTCAGGCCTATTGGAAAAAGGACAAGAATATTTGGGTGTGCTTGAACTGTCACACCCCGCTGGAAAACCAGCAGCCGACATTGGTGAAAGAGATTCCGCGAGGGCGGGTGGAGAAGGCGATTCAAGAGCCCAATCCCCAGTACGATCCCGAGTATCAGAAAGAATCGGTGACCTGCGCGGCCTGTCATGTGCGGGATGGAGTCATCTACGGACCGTTCGAAGATTCGGCCGCGCCGCACCCGACCAAGTTCGATCCGAATTTCAGGACGGCGCAGGTCTGTTATCGCTGTCACAATGTCGTGTCCGGACCAGCCCAGTTTTATAACGTGGGACCTTGCGGGACTTACGCGGAATACGAAGGCAAGTTCTTCATGCAGGAGCGGGGCTTCATTTGCCAGAGTTGCCACATGCCTGAAATCGATCGGCCGATCGCGGTGAATAGTCCGATCCGACGTGGACGCCGGCACCTCTGGCGCGGCGGGCACGACCCCGATATGGTGAAGCGGGCGGTGGGAATACAAGTAAGGGCCGACACCGCTTCGCCCAAGCCGGGCGATCGAGTCGGATTTACGCTCACGTTGATCAACGCGGGCGCCGGCCATAAGATTCCGACTGGCGATCCCGATCGATACTTCACGGTGGAGTTTTCCGTGGAAGATCAGCAGGGGCGGGTGCTGGATCACCAAACATCGACGATGGGCCGCTGGATCATGTGGCAGCCGGCCATCGTCGAGTTAGTATGATAACCGCCTGTTGCCCTTAGCCAGCCGGGAATACCAGTTTGCGTACCAACTTCCGGCCTCAGGGCAGAGGGCTTGAAAGTAAAGACCCGCGTGCAGTACCACATCCAGACCGATAAGCAACATGAGATGCTACAGACTCGATATGGGCTGACGGGGAACGATCCCTATCGATTCGTCGCTATACGAGCGGGAGTTTCCGCTTGTCCGGTGCGCTTGCCGCGGTATTGAACGAGGGCAATCAGCTCTCAGCGGTCAGGCGTCAGCAAGACGGAGGTAAGTTGCAAAGGCCGAGCTCAAGGGCTGACAGCTGAAGGCTCAATGACAAAAGGAACGACATGACACACGCGTTGCTTGATTGATACCGAAACCCTCCAGCAGAGCTTGGGGCAGCCGGGTCTGGTGATTCTCGACGTGCGTGGGCGGGCGGCCTACGAATTCGGCGGCCATATTCCAGGGGCTGTGCATTCGACCTGGCATGAGTACAGCGACCCCCATGCCGTGCCGAAGGGATTGCTCGATCCCGATCGCGGACGCATGGAACAGAAGATCCGCGCCTTGGGCATCAGTCAGGACAGCGATGTGGTCATCTATTCCAATCCGTTCGACAACTGGGGAGACGAAGGCCGCATGTTCTGGATGTTGGAATATCTCGGACACACGCGTCTGCGTATTCTCGACGGCGGATGGGTCAAGTGGGTGCAGGAAAAACGGCCGTTCGAGCATGGGTGCGTGACGCCCAAGTCAGGGGACCTTCACCGTCAAGCCGGTGGCCGCCGTGATCGCCGGCAAAGACGAACTGAAGCATCTCGTGAAGCAGCCGCATCCGGGCACCGTGATCGTCGATGCGCGCAGTCTCGAAGAATATCTTGGGAAAGAGGTGTCGGGGATACCGCGACCCGGCCACATTCCTCCGCGATTCATCTGGCTTGGACTGGATTTCTTCAGGCGAACGCCACAGTGAAAGATCTGCAGACGATCACGAAGAGTCTCGCCGAAAAAGGTCTCACGCAGGATCAAGAGGTTATCTGCTATTGCACCGGCGGCGTGCCGTTCAGCCTGGCTGTATTTTGTCCTCAAACTCGCCGGGTATCGGAAGGTCCGCAACTATCCGGGATCCTGGTGGGAGTGGAGTCGGGATTTTGCCTGTCCGGTGGAAAAGGACGCCAAGGGATTGCAGCAAATCCTGAACGTCGATCCCCAGGTGCGGCCTTCTTGACAGTGAAAAATGGCTGTGTAAGGTGATGCTGGAGGGTCGAGGAGGTAATGCGGATACCGTTCACCCGTCGAATGAACCTTAACCACTGAGGAGGAACCCATGAAAATGAGAATCCATCGCGGAGCACTGGTCGTTGCGGCGGTTGCCGCGCTTGTTGGTTTCCCGCTGTTCAGCGGGCTCGCCCTTGCTGCTGACAAGCATGCGAGTGAAGCCTTGGAACATGCCAAGGAAGCCGTGGCGCATGGCAAACAGGGGCATGCCGATGTCCTGGTGAAGCATGCTGAGGAAGCACTCAAGCAGTGCCGGGGCAGCCGGACGAAGAATCCGCATGTGGGATGAAGGGATCGAGCATCTCAACGGAAGCCGTTGCGCATGGCAAAGCCGGGCATGCTGATGTAGCCACACAAACATGCCGAAGAGCGCGGTCACCCATTTGTCCGAAGTGAAGTAAGTCATCCGGTCAGAAGATTTTTAGAACGGGCAGGGACAACCCTGCCCGTTTTGTTCTGGAGACATGACGATCATGCGTGTAGGATTTTTCAGTTCACTCCACGGTTCGGCGAGGTGTCGCACAATCTCGATAAGGTTGTGGAAACACTCGACCGGGCTGACGCTGATCTGATCGTCTTGCCCGAGTTTTGTGCGTCCGGTTATCAGTTCCGTGTTTCGCAGCAAGAAGCGATCACGCTGTCAGAGTCGGTGCCGAATGGACCAACGACACAGCGGCTGATCGACCTTGCGAAGCGGCGTCGGATGGTGATTGTCGCCGGTCTTGCGGAGCGTGCCGGGACTGCCTGCTATAACTCCGCCGTGGTCGTCGGCCCGTCCGGGTTTATCGGGTGTTATCGCAAGACACATCTGTTCTTTGAGGAAACGCTGTTCTTTACGCCCGGCGACACGGGATTTCAGGTGTGGGATATCGGACCGGCCAAGATTGGCGTGATGATCTGTTTCTGATTGGTACTATCCGGAGGCTGCTCGCACGTTGGCGCTCAAGGGGGCAGAGATCATCTGCCATCCCTCGAACCTCGTGTTGCCCAATTGCCCTGACTCCATGCCGGTTCGGTGCCTGGAAAATCGAGTGTTCGCGATTACCTGCAATCGCACAGGGGAGCGAAGCACGAGGCGGCAAAGATCAGCTGACGTTTATCGGGAACAGCGAAGTCGTCGCTCCACGCGGGGCGATTCTGCATCGCGCGCCGCGGGACCAGGAAGAACTCTGTATCGTCGAGATCGATCCTGCCGACGCGCGGAACAAAGCCCTCACGCCTTACAACGATCTACTCCGCGATCGACGCCGAATCCCTCTATCGCTAGCAGGACGCTGTAACAGGCTGCCAGCATCGTTCGCGCTGAGATTCGAGGCTGCGTACGTTGAACGTAGGTTCGCTCTACCGCTAGTCTCGGCCTTGCTGGATGCAGCCCGTCTGACAGTCCTGCGTGGCTAATCCCAGGGCTCGGTTCGTCGTGCCGCTTGCGCGACACAGGTCAGCGCGGTAGGATTAATACACTATGAAAGCTCCACTCGGGAAAGGCATCTTCTCCTCATCGCGGCGCCGTCCTTGCGCGATCCGAACTTTCGGCAGACCGTCGTGTTGCTCTGCGAGCACGGGGCCGAAGGTGCGCTGGGTGTCGTCGTCAATCGCCCGACGGCGATGTCGGTCTCGGAGGCGTTACCTCAAGTCACCGATCCTCGAAGGCCAACGGCACGTCCTCTTCTCCGGAGGGCCGGTGCAAACGAACCAGGTTATGATGCTCTATCGCTTGGATCAATTGCCTGAGAATTCTCATCATGTCTTCGACGGGATTCTGTCTCGGCGGGGATACAGACCTCGTCGATCGTATTTTGACTACCAGTGAGGGGCGCGAGGCCTTTCGCGCCTATATCGGATATTCCGGATGGGGCCCAGGGCAGCTGGAGTCTGAAATGCAAACCGGATCCTGGTTTACCATTCCAGCAGATCCCAATGCCGTCTTCGACAAAGATCCCACACGTATCTGGCCGGACATCGTGAGCACCATGGGTGACGACTATCGCCATTACTGCGGATATGCCGTTCGACCCTTCTTTGAACTGATCCCTGATCCGTCCCGCCTCTCGCGCTTGCAGCCCTCGCTTCCGGAGTGTTACGCTTGCAGCGATGCCGATACAGCAGGCGGTTCCTTCCATCCAGTGTTCTTCGTTCATCCTCACACTCTGTGATCGCTTGGTCTTGCCGGCACACTTTCAGCTTGCGGGGTCGCCTACACGATTGTGAAGTCGGAATCCAAGCTCGATCGAGCTGGCCGTTCCAATGACCAAAGTCGCAAGTCGTCGATGAGATCGGCCGGCCAGATCGAGTCTTGCGCGACGACGGCCGTCTTGCTGGTCTGGGAGTATTCCCTCACAGCCCGCAAGCAGTGGCTCTATGAACTGGGGCTTCTGCCCGATTTCCGTCTGGATCGGCGGCTGCATTCATCTATCCCTTCACGAACATTGCAATGGAGCATCAGCGCGAGTATCCCCTACCATGTGGTTCTCGTGAACGATGAACTCTGTGCATGGGGTACGCCCGCTGCGATTCTGCAGCGGCGCCGCGCCTGTGCTTCGTCCGGCACTGCCGCCCTAGGGATCCGGCGGGATGCTCGGACGTCCTGAGCCAGTCGTGACCGGCGTCGGCCCGATTAATCGGGCCACGATCGATCGCTATCGTACGATGGCAGTGATGCCGTTTGAGGATGCGCCGGGCGCCCAGGATCGGGGTCGCGTGTGGCCGGGATTGTGACCACGCTGTTGCTGGACCTCGATATAAACATGGTGGAGCGGGCCGAAGTTCGACGAGGTGCTGAAAGAACAGGTGATTCAACTCACAGCCATGCGGACGATGCCGAGGTTTTGAAAGTCGGTAAACTCGTCGGTGCACAGGCGATCATTGTGGTGGCGAAGTGCAACAGTGGGAGCGAACCGAGGAGAGAGCAGGTCAGCCGCGTGTCGCTGGCATTACGGATGATCGATGTCGAGAGTGGCTTAGTATTGTTTAACGGGGAGGGACACGGTTCTGACGCCACGGCCGATGATCCCGAGGGCTTGGCCCGCGTCATCGCGAATCGCATTCTCGCTCGGTTCGGTTCGCAAACCGGGTTGCTCGGGTCCGGACAGATCGGCGTCAATTGGGAGCTTACAGGAATCAGCGGGCGCTCGATACTACCTCGTGCGGGAACTCCGCAGCGGTCTGCCTGCCGAGAAAGCGGGGCTCAAGGTAGGAGATCGGGTGGTGGCCTGTAACGGTGCGGTATTATCTGGCGTGTCTTCAGAGCGGGAAGCGAAACAACTCTGTCAGGTCGAAGCCGGGCAGACCCTCCAGTTAGATGTGCGTCGAGCCGGACAGCCGATAGAGATATCTCTGACGGCCGAGAAGCGGCCGGGGTTATAGGCGCTGGTGTGCCTTCTGTTCATACGCAAGCAGAGGGGCGAGAAATTGTCCAGTATGAGAGGCCATGACCTTCGCCACCTCGTTCCGGTCTGTCCTTCTGCCACGATATGTCCGCCTGCCGATCCGCCTTCCGGGCCTAGGTCGATAATCCAATCCGCTGACTTGATGACGTCGAGGTTATGTTCCACCACCACCACGGTATTGCCGCTGTTCACCAGCTTCTGCAGTATCGCCAGGAGTTTTTTGATGTCTTCGACGTGCAGCCCGGTGGTCGGTTCGTCCATGATATAGAGCACATTCTTCGCGGACGAGTCTTTGAGTTCGGCGGCGATTTTCAACCGCTGGGCTTCGCCGCCTGAGAGTGTTGTCGCGGATTGGCCGAGCCGGAGATAGCCGAGCCCGATGGACGAGAGCAGGCGGAGTTTTTCCGTGAGCTTGGGCGAGCCGCTAAAAGACCCCAGCGCCTCGTCAGACCGTCATCTGCAACACATCATGTATCGTTTTCCCGCGATAGCGAATGGAGAGGACGTCCGGTTTGAATCGCTTTCCGTCGCAGGCTTCGCAGGTGGCATAGATATCTTCAAAGAAATACATTTCGAGTTTCTCGACGCCGCTCCCTTCGCATCGGTCGCACCGGCCCCCGGTGGTATTGAAGGAGAAATGGCCTGCGTGAGCCCGCGCCTGGAGCGCATCGCGCTCAGAGGCGAAGAGGGAGCGAACTTCATCAAACGCTTTCAGGTAGGTGATCGGATTCGAGCGCGGCGTTCGGCCGATCGGTTCCTGATCAATGAGCTTGATGCCGGTCAGATGTTCGATCCCCTTAATCGCGCGAAACTTGCCCATTGGCAGTGACTCGACACGAAAGGCACGGGCGATGGCTCGGTAGAGCGTGTCTTCGACCAACGTGCTCTTGCCCGACCCTGAAACGCCGGTGACGCAGACCAACATGCCGAGCGGAATTCTGACAAAGAGATCCTTGAGGTTATTCTCACAAGCACCTGCTATAACAAGAAATTTTCCATTTCCTTTCGTCGATAACGAGGTGTCGCAATCTCGTCTTCGCCACGCAGGTAGCGCGCCGTGATCGAACGCCGGTCTGCAATGAATTCCTGTTGTGGTGCCGCGCAGATCACTTCGCCGCCCTTCTCTCCCGACAAAGGGCCCAGCTCGACAAGATAGTCGGCCGCCAGCATCATCTGGCGATCATGTTCGACGACAACCACCGTGTTGCCCTGGACTGCCAGCTCTCGCAGGATGCCGGCGAGCGTTGCGGTGTCACGCGGGTGGAGACCGATGGTCGGTTCGTCGAGGACGTAGAGCGTGCCGACCAGGCGTGCACCGAGTTGATTGGCCAAGGCTGCGCGCTGGGCCTCTCCTCCCGAGAGCGTGCGGGTCTGACGGGAGAGCGTCAGATAGCTGAGGCCCACGCGTAGAGAGAAAGCCAAGCTTGGCCGTCAGTTGTCGGAGAATGTCGCGGGCGATCTGCTCTTCATAGGGAGAGAGGGTGAGGGATGTGATCCAAGCGGCAGCCTCTTCGATCGTGAGCGCAGAAAGCTCGTGAATATCTCTGCCCGCGATCTTCACGTAGCGGGCGTCCGGTCTGGAGTCGAGACCCTCACAGGTTGGGCAGGGGACCGGTGTCCGGTAGCGGCTGAGCATCACGCGCACATGCAACTTGTAGCGCTTCCCTTCCAAGTATTCGAAAAATTGTTGTACGCCCTCCATCTTGCCTTCTCCCTGCCAGAGCATCTGCTGGATATTCTGTGGCAGGTCTTTGTAGGGGTGGTGAGGTCGACCCCACGCCGCTTCATGGAGAGCAACATTTGTTTCGCCACCAATCGCCGCTAGGTTTGCTCCAGGGGTCGATTGCGCCTTGGGCCAGCGACTTGCTGTGGTCGGGAATGACGAGGTCTGGATCGTAACGGAGAATATTGCCGAACCCTTTGCACTCCGGACAGGCGCCGAGTGGATGGTTGAAGGAAAAGAGGACAGGACGAATCGGTTCGAATGTTCGGCCACATTGTTGGCAGCGGAAGTCCGTGCTGTAGGTTCGGGGGCCCTGATCGATGACCTCCACGCGGCACAGGCCCTCGCCCTCGCGAAACGCGGTTTCGATCGCTTCGACGAGGCGGGATCGGTTGTCTTCCCGGATCACAAGCCGATCGAGGATCACATGAAGATGGTCGGGCCTTGTTTTGGGAAGGGTGTGGATCTCATGGAGATCGAGGATCTCCCCGCCGCACCGCACTCTGGTGAACCCGCGCAGCAACAGTGATTGGAGAAAGGCCTGGTCCTGTTTCGGCGCCGGTGCTGTGACAGGGAAAAGGATCATCGCTCGTGCGTCGCCGCAATGGTTCAGGAGATCATCGGCGACGCTGCCAGGGTGAAAGCTGCGCGCACCAATGGCGCAATCGGGGCAGACCGGATGGCCCACTTTGGCGAACAGGAGTCGCAAGAGGTCGGCAATTTCGGTCGTGGTCCCGACCGTCGAGCGGGCGGTGCGGATGGGGTTCTTCTGCTCGATCGCAATGGCGGGGCGGACGTTGATCAGCCGGTCGACATCGGGCCGATTGACCTTATCGAGAAACATGCGGGCATAGGTGGAGAGCGATTCTACATAGCGCCATTGGCTCTTCGGCGAACAGCGTATCGAACGCGAGAGAGGATTTTCCCGATCCTGATACGCCGGTGATGGCCGTGACCTGATTGTGCGGGATACGCAGCGAGATGTTCTTCGAGATTATTCTGCCGCGCGCCCTCGACGATGAGGTCTGCAGACTGGCTCTGAGCGTAGAGGGGTGGGTTCCACGACGCGTGCTCCAAGCGAGACAAACTGCATGATCGTAGCGCGGACCATTCATGAATATCTACTCCGGTGTCCGATCCTTTCCCAGCAGGGTCGGTGTCGTTCAGGTTTCTAGTAGGATGTTGAAAATGTCCGCCGAATGCGTTCTCGCGGCGCTCCCAGGGACCATGAAACGTGAGGCGTAAAACGTGAAACGAGGGTCAGCAGCGCAGCTGCGGCCATGTTGGCGGCAAGGCGCGTCCCAGGGCAATGATTCTGTCTTGGCAGACTCAGGGGGAGGGGTGAAATAACCGCCGGCGTCGGGAGGGTGGAGGAGTCCGGCCTTTTGAACATCCTGCTCGGGATCGGGGGATTCGGCGAAAGGCTTGGCGATTCCTTCCAATGGTGAGAGGATGGGGGCGTTCAGCGGGAGGGGAGTATGATTCTATCGACAACACCGAGTATCGACGGAAAGAAAGCGGTCAAGTATTTGGGATTGGTTTCCGGGGATGCCATCCTCGGCGCGAACATCTTTCGGGATTTCTTCGCGTCGGTTCGTGATATCGTGGGTGGCCGATCGGCGGCGTATGAAGCCGAGCTGCGCAAGGCCAAAGACATTGCGCTTGGCGAAATGCGCGAGCAGGCTCGTAATCTGGGCGCCAATGCCATTGTCGGCATCGATATCGACTATGAAACGATCGGCGCCAGCAGCAGCATGTTGATGGTCAGCGCCAACGGCACAGCGGTGGTTGTGGAGCCACAGTAGGATCATGCAGCGCCTGCCTCAGGCAGAGTATCTCGGGCTCGGCCGCCAGTTGGCCCGCTTGCTGGGCTCCTGCCTTGAAGGAGCGTCGGGCGACGTGTTGCGCGAGCTGGCCCGAGCCTACGATCCTTCCGCGAACGAAGCACGTATCAGCGCCGAGGTGTTCCTCTTTCACAAATATCTGCTCATGCAATCTTGTGTCGGCGTGTTCCCCGAATCGGAGGTCGACCATATCGTCGGGGACTGATCTGCGGCGCTCAACGAACGGGCCAGCGGGCTGGAGTTCAGTCCCGAGCGGCAAAAGGCGATGGAACAGATGTGGCAGCTGCGGGCTGCGCAGTTTGACCAGCCCTTCTCGCAGGATCGAGTCCAATTTCTTGATGAAGGATCAGGTCCCATCCACTGGAAACAGACTATCGTCCGGTTCTGTCAGAACGTGCGAGAGATCGAAAACCCTCCCAACATTTGGGCTGGCGCCGATGGCCCATCCCAAGCAGCGAGCCGCTCTGTCACCGCAGCCCTCGATCAAATGGTGTCGGCACTCGGCGAAATGAATCGGCTCCATTTCAACGGAGCGGCCTAGAGCATTTGGTAAAGAGACAACTGGGCTAGCGCCAACAAAGACCTATCGCAACACCAGCTTCACCAGCCCCACGCAGCCCAGATACAGCACGAGTGAGCCGATCATGGCGGGCCAGAAGCCGAATCGGGGGACGCCCGCTATCATGGAAACGACGTAGACCATCCAGGGCGGGACGAACCATCAGCAAGTTTTTCGCGTAGCTGACGATCGCGTCGTTGCCGCTGTTCAGATAGATCAGCACGAACGTGGCGCCGGTAATGGCGGGAAAGGTGCTGGCAAAGGCGGCAAGAAACGAGCGGCCCTGGGAGCCTAGATAGGTTGAGACGCTGACAATCGTTCCGCCCAGCAGAAAGTACGAGCGTGTATTTCACGAAGTCGCTCACGTTATCTCCCTCCTCAGATTCTTTGAAACGCTTCCATCGCTTCCCGCTCCAACGCCTCGCCTTGACCGGTATACCGTGGTGAGAAGTGAAAGACAACGAGGTCGCGCACTTGGGCCTTGGCGTGCCATGAGGCCTGCCTGCTTCGGGCGGTCAGGTGGTAGCGATCTGCGGGCCTTTCCGACATCAACCGTCCAGGTAAGGGCGACTCGCAGTAGAAGCACGTCTGCAGCCTGGACCGAGGGCGACGATTTTCGCTTCGTTCTCTTCATCGTACCGAGCGTCGACGACGTAGGCGATCTTTTGCCCGCGTGAGATGGTGCAGAATCGTTCTTTAATCTCGCCCAACACAAGCTCCGTTCCTCGCGGTGGTGTTCGTCATAGAGTGTGGCCGTGAAGCGGAACTCATCCGGTTGACCCCGCCAGATGTACTGTTTCACGTCTTTGAGCCAAGAACCGACCGGCAGGTCCGCCTCGTGGAGCTTCTGCTTGTTCACATTGATGTGGAACTGTTCCTCCAGGGAATAGGCAAACGAGGGAACGCGATGGTTCAAGGAGACCGCGCTCACGGTGAACATGGGATCGTTGAGGACCGTGAATTGACCTGTGGCTGGTTCCGGCACGAGAGGGCGAGCCGGTTGTTCAACCTGGTGGAACCCGTCGGTTGCGCGGAACAGTGCCCGCCGGATTTCCTGGGGTGAAACTCCTGGACGTCGAGGGTCAATGGATAGCCATCGACCAGATTCCATGTGTAGCCCTGCAATTTGCCCTGCACATTGTTGATTAATCCAGGAGGGCCTAATAGTCGGACGTGTCTTGCCTCGCCCCAAGGCCACTCGCAGGACTGCATCGAAGCCGATGAAGTGGTCCAAGTGAGTGTGGGAAATGAATATGTCGTTGGCACGCAGGAGCCTCGTCGGTCCCAGCCTGTCATTGTGGCCTAGGTCAAACAGCAGAGCCCGCTTCGACCAGCGGACCTCCACATAGACGCCGGGATCACCGAAGACATCGTTGACGAGGTAACTGGAGAAGGAAGGATTCATTGAAATTGAACCATTGAGTCATTGGATCAATTGAGTTATTTCAATAAATCAATCGTCAATGAAAAGATGAAACAATTGTTATCCAATCGCCGTTCTCACGGCGCTGTACATCACGATGACTTCGACCGCGTGCGCGACGATTGTGATGTAGAGATTGCGCGTGCGCAACCAGATGACTCCCCAGATCAGCCCGTCCCACAGGGCGATCCAATGAAGGTGCTGGAAAGTATTCACCATGAAGGGGTCGAAAGCAAATATCAGTGCGCAGGTAATGAGCGCGAGAGGCGAGAGGCGTTGGGCCAACCCGGATCTCCATAGCCTCGATTCAAGTGCGGCCAGCCGACCGAGGAGAAATCCGCGAAAATTCAGTTCCACAAAGAGGGCGATGCCACAGATGAACCAGGGGACCATGACCAAGAGGGGGAGTCGGCCATGCGGCGTGGTCTTGAGGAAACTGATGTCATAGCCCAGATGCGGATAGGCCGAGAGAATCACGAACGTATTCAGGCAGCCGAGAAGCAGGCCTGTCAGGAGTCCCCAGCGCAGGCCATCCCGTACTTTCCATTTCTCCAGCCCAAGACGAGATACGATATCGCGGTTGTGCGTGGCCCAAAGGCCTAAGGCGAAGGTAGGCGACGATCTGGGGCGCGAACTGAACCAGCGTCTGTTCTTGGAGCGAGGCGGGAAGGGCGTAGAAGTCGAGCGTCGCGGCGGTGGGGAGCAGCGCGAGGGCTGCTCCCTGTTCTTTGGCCTGAGCCGGTGTCGCATGCGGACCAGGCTCAGGCGCCATCATGGAGGCCGTCAGTTCAGTTGGAGATTATAACGGTCGAGTGTGGTGGCTTTGTGCCGCGCTAGGTTGGAAAGCGATTTGTTGTAGTCGACTGTGGCGCGTAACTCGTTTCCTTGGGCCGTCGCGAGATCTCGCTGGAAGTCGAGGACAAAGCGTGTGGTGCTGAGCCCCACTTTCAGGCGCTCTTGCTCCGCCTGCAACTGCTTCTCGGCCATGATTCTGGCCGATCTGGTCGTTTCGATCCGCTTGAAATCTGTCTGAACGCGCCGGACCGCTTCACGCACACCCACGATGATCTGCTGCCGCACACTCACGAGCGAGGCTTCGGCGTTCTTCTCCTCCAGCTGCCGTTTGTTGTAGGTGCTCCAGGCTGAGCGGTTGCCGAGTGGGTAGCTTAAGACGAGGCCCGCTCCATAATTATAGAAATCTCCGCTGAAGTTATTGTTCACCGAGTTGCTGTAGTTACTTCCGAGCCCTGCCATTCCCATCGTTCCTTGGAACGAGAGGGTCGGGAGAATCTGATTTTTCGCAAACTTGGTGTTGAGATCGCTCGACTCCATGTTCTTCTTTGCTTGGACGATTTCCGGCCGCAGCTCGATCGCCGATGTCGATGGCTTCCTGCAGGCTGATAGGTTCGAGGGTCATGACCGGTTGGTCGAGCGGGGTCAAGCGCAAGTCTTGACGCAGGTCCTCTTCGGCAGGATTGAGCAATCTGCGCAGCTGATCTTCCTGGTCTCGAATCGTTTTATCCGCAACCAGTACCTGCTCGACCCGCGACGCGACGGCCGCTTCGGCTTGCAAGACATCGACGATCGACATGATGCCGGCCTTCGCCTTCGCGCGGTTGCTGGCCAAGAGTTCCTGTGCAGCTTTCAAGGCGGCCTCTGCCACTTTCAGATTCTCATTGGCGAAGACGACCTCCCAGTAGGTCTGTTCCACCGTGGCTAGGACGGTGAGGACGCGATCGCGAAAGACATGTTCTTCCACGGTGGCATTATTCTGTGCGACGCGGATGAAGGTCTTAGTGACGTCAATTCCTGCGTTGCGGAGGAGAGGTTGCGTGAGGGTGAGTGCGAGACCACCTGTATAGGAAGGGTTGAACAGGAATCCTGTGGCCAGATTCTGGTTCACATTTGTTCGAGTAGGGCTATAGTTCAGATCGACGTTGCCACCGGTAATGCAGGTTTGTCGTTGCATCCAACGTGACGGACTCGGTGCGTTGATCAAAGGTGTGTAATCTCGTCTCAAGTTGTCGGCCGGTTGCGCCGAACACCAGGCCGATTGAGCGGATTCACGATCCGGTTGTATTGGCCGTTCACGCTCAGAGTCGGGTCGAACCTGGCTTGTTCGACAGTGATGTCTGCCAGCCGACTGTCCTTCGTCTGGCGGCTGATGTTGATGTCCAGGTTATGTTGCAGCGCACGAATGGCTGCATCGGCGAGTGAGATGGTCTCCCGTCGTTCCGCTGGCAGAGTCGTTGCCGATCTCCAGCCCCCAGCTGAGCCCAGGTGACAGGATCAGGCTGACGCCGACGGCATAGCCAAATGTGCGCCACCATCTATTTGTTCCGGTATCGATGGCTCCATAACGAACGCCCCTTTGATCGACAAGGAGCTTCTGTCCCATACTATAATGATTCCATGCGGACCTGTCATGGACTAAGTGCAATGAGATTTCAGGGCTATAGGGTCAAGCAAACTATCCTGCCGGTCTCGGTGCTTCCCGCAGCGCTGTCTGTGCTGTCCCTGCTTCTGTTCATGCTCCCGTCGGTGGACTCGCAAGCTGTGGGGCCAATCGATTTCCAGTGTTCGTGTCATTCAATGGAGGGGTTGCGCCGCTGTTCAGTCTGAGCGGCCCAGGGAATCTCTATATCGACAATCAGGGCACGCAGGGATTTATGTATGCCCCCGGGAACAATTTCGAATCATACAGCTTTCGGAATCCCACGACCGGTCAGGCATGGAGCGGGGCTCTGACCACGCTCGGGCCGCAACTCTCGATCGGACTCATCCAAGGTGCCAACCAGAGTGGTTCAGGGCTCGTCCTTCCCGGTCCTCCCCGCCAAACCGCGCCTTTGCCATCGATCCAATCCACCATTCTCGACGACATCCCTATAAATCCAAGGCACGGGGCATGAGTGCTCAGCGGTCAGAGGGGCAACCTCTAACAGATTTCACCCGTTCCTCTTACCTATGGCCTCTTGTCCCTAGCTCCCGGGTCTGTTCTATTGCGCATTCGCCAGTTGCCAGGTGAGGGCAAGGACATACCGAGCCACGGTTTGTAGAATTTCAGGATTGATCGTGTCGGCTGTATCGGTGGGTTGATGAAAGTGTGGGTGGACTCCACCGCTGACGACCGTAATGGTCGGGACACCTGCCTCTTTGAAGGGCACGTGATCGCCACCCGGGAAAAATCCGAACACGTCCAGCTTGTCGGTGCACTCTGCCGCCTGTCCAGCCTCCAATGCGACGTTCTTCTCCAGCTCCTGTCACGCCTGCCGTGAGCCGTCCGTTTCCAACGCCGGCGTGATCGATGTTGATCATGGCTTTGGTCATGGTGGTCGGCACTAGTGGGCGCTCCATGTACAGCGCGAGAGCCAGCGAGACCCTGCTCTTCACCGCTGAAGGAGATGAAGAGGATGGTTCGTCTGGTGTGCGTGCCGGCCTTGGCCAGAACGCGGGCGACTTCCGCCATCACTGCCGTGCCGGAGGCGTTATCGTCGGCACCTGGGAAATAGCAAGTCCAGCCTTGTCGTCCGAAGTGATCACGATGTGCGCCGATCACGAGGATCTCATGTGTCTTCTGCGGATCTGTTCCTGCAGGCAAGAAGGGCGAGCACATTCATGAGGCTGCCTTCTTCTGGGCGAGTCTGCCAATCGAGAGAGCCATAAAGGCCAGTGCTGACCGATTGCGTGGCAGGGGGCGCGATTCAGCTGTCTCTGTAATCTCATGCAGCCGGCTTGGTTGTGCGTGATCGGGAGCGGCGAGGATCTGTTCGGCTCAGTGTGGTACTGATCCAGGCTCCTGGAAGTGTTTCTGAAGGGGGAGAGTCCATAAAAGGCACTGGGTTCTCCCGTGACGCCGCGCCGCGTTTCATAGGGGCTGAGCACTGGGCCTGTGGCTGTGAGATAGCCGAGAGCGCCTTTCTGGCGTGCAGATCCCACCTTATCCGCGTGGCTGATGGTTCCTTTGTAGTACGTCGGGTTTGCCGCGGAGAAACACAGAACAATGGCGTTGGTGGCATCGATTCCGGCGTAGTCGTCAATGCCATGCGTCGGCGTCGACTATTCCGTAGCCGACAAACACAATCGGCCAGCGAACCGTCAACCGAGGGTGAATCAAAGATGGGAGATAGTCCGTCCCAAGCTGCTTGGTGAGCGAGTCGCTGGGCTGTCGAAATGCGGAGCAGGGGCCCTGGGTGCAATTTTCGGTACTGTGACTATTTTGGTCATAAATCCAGTCGCGCCTCCACGGCCCGGCACTAGAGGACCGGTTGGATCAATGCGAATGCTACGGCCAAGGGAGAGGCCGGAAGCAAGGAATCGATCGGCGATCCATTTCGCAGAGCTAGCATCGTCCGTTGTTCCTGTTTGTCGGCCATTGAATGAAGAACTGCTGAGCGTCGTCACGTCGGCGAGCATGCGTTCGTTTGACAGGCTGTCGAGCGCTCGAAGCCATGCACGATGGTCTTCCTCCGATTGCGCGAAACCCTCGGTCCCCAGGGGGAGCAGAACGAGGATGATTCCCAGGATAGTGACTACAACAAGGGAGGGAGAGCAGCTGCGCGTCGAGCCGTACATGAAGTGAGCCTTCGATGTGCCGCAGAACTATAACATAGACTGACAGGTCCGTTGCAGAGCGGCTGCGGGCCAAGGTACTATGACAAATTGCGAGGATGAAGAGTCGATGACAGATCCAACCACACAAGCGGACCATTTCCCGAACCGGCTTGCTCACAGAAGCCAGTCCCTATCTCCGGCAGCATGCGGAGAATCCGGTGGAGTGGTATCCCTGGGGCGAGGAAGCCTTGTCGCGGGCAAAAGCAGAGGACAAGCCGATTCTGTTGTCGATCGGCTACTCGGCATGCCACTGGTGCCACGTCATGGCACATGAATGTTTCGAAAATGTCGAGATTGCCGGGCTCATGAACCAGGACTTCATCAACGTGAAGGTCGATCGAGAAGAGCGGCCCGGACCTTGACGATATCTACCAAAAGTCCGCACAGGTGTTTCTGGGACGGGGCGGCGGCTGGCCCTCTGACGATGTTTCTGACGCCTGACCAAGAGCCGTTCTACGGGGGACGTATTTCCCGCCGGCGCCCCGCTACAACCTGCCGGGATTTCCCGATGTCTTGCGCGGTGTCGTCGAGGCCTATCGGAATCATCAAGACGATGTCCGCAAGAATGTGGAGAAGGTGAAAACCGGATTGCTGCGAGTCGGAACGCCGCAGCCGTCGGCCGATCCATTGACGGATCGTTTGCTCGATGAGGCGGCCAAGAACTTAGTGCAGTTTTTCGACCCGGTTCACGGCGGATTCGGTGAGGGGCCGAAATTTCCGACGGTCCCTCCGCTCAGCCTGTTGCTGCGTCAGACGGCTCGGACGAAAGATGTCTCCCATCAAGAGCAGGTGCTCTTACAGCTTAGAACCATGGCCGCCGGAGGGATCTACGATCATCTCGGCGGCGGGTTCCATCGCTACTCGGTGGATGGCCAGTGGTTGATTCCCCATTTCGAGAAAATGCTCTACGACAACGCGCAGTTGGTGCGGATCTACCTCGATGGATGGCGTCTCACCAAAGAAAACCGGTTGCGTGAGGTCGTGGAAGAGACGTTGGAGTATGTTCGTCGTGAACTCACGCATCCGGACGGCGCATTCTTTGCTGCGCAGGATGCCGACAGTGATGGGCATGAGGGAAGCTACTTCGTCTGGGAGCCGGGAGAGATTGCCGCGGTGCTGGGCGCTGAAATGGCTGAGGAGTTCTGCCGGCATTATGGGGTGACGGAGAGCGGCAATTTTGATGGCAAGAACGTGTTGAATCGGCTCGGTGGGATTCAGCTCGCGCCCGACGCGCAAGAGGAGGTGGAGTCCTTGTTACGGCCTGCCAGGATGAAGTTGCTTGCAGCACGCGAGCAACGGATGAAGCCGCAGCGGGATGACAACATTCTCACGAGCTGGAATGGGATGATGGTGTCCGCCTATCTCGACGCCTATCACGCGTTCGGGGTTCCCGCTTATCTGGCAGCTGCGGAACGGGCGCTCACATTCCTGCTGGACTATGCGGTCGAGAACGGGCGAGTCTATCGTACCGTCAGTGCAGGGAAAGGGCGCTTGAACGGCTATCTGGACGATGCAGCCTGTCTCGCCGCCGCGTTGCTGGACGCGTTTGAGGCAACGTCGCACCGGTGGTATCTGGATCAAGCTCGCGAGGTGACGGACCATCTGCTGGAGCGATATTGGGATGAGGCGGCGGGTGGGTGTTTTTATACCAGCCGCGACCACGAAGCCCTCCTGCATCGCATGAAGTCCGGTACCGATAGTGCGATTCCATCCGGTAATGCCATTGTCGCCTTGGTCTTGCTGAGGCTGTTCTCCTTCACAAGAGAGCAGCGGTATCATGATCGGGCCGAGCAGCTGTTCCGGGTGTTCCGGAGCGTGATGGAACACAACGCCTATGGCTCATCTGCCATGCTCTGTGCGCTGGATTGGTATCTGACGACGCCACAAGAGATTGTTGTTGTCGGGACTCGTGGCGAGCCGATGACCGAGTCGTTGCTCTCAACAGTCCATCGACGCTATCTGCCGAATCGTGCGGTGCTGGTGGTCGAAGCCTCTCGTCGTGCCGGGGAGTCCGACTTGGCGCTTGCCGCAGGAAGACGAGTGTGAACGGGCAGCCAACGGCGTATGTCTGTCAACGTCAGGCCTGTTCGCCTCCAGCGACGGAAAGCCACCAATTGGACCTGTTATTGTAGGGAGGGTGCCGTGGGCGTAGGCGACTCAGGCAAAGGATTGTACGATCACCTCTACCGGCGATTCTTCGAGAATCGCGCGTCGCACCAGGGCTATGAGTTTCAGCATGCGCCCGGTGGAAGTGCTCCACTACCGGGCGTCACGTTTCGGGATCGTCTTCGATGGTGGACCTGGGGTCGGTGGCAACGGCGGAAGGCCATCTTAGCGGCGCGCGACCGGTTCCAGCAAGACATTCTCGATATCAAGAAACGGCCACCGAAGTAAGAAGAGATCGAGAGGATAGACGTGAGAGAACGTGGCATACGCATGAAGCCTAGGCGTATCGGCATGGTCTCCGTTGTACTCGGAGTAGCCGTGATCGCCGGTGAGTGGAGCTTCTGTGTCGAGCGGTCCCAAGCCATTCAGGCAGAGAGCCGGACGGAAAAAGAAGCCAACTTGAAAGGTCAGGCCCAAGGGGGTTGTTTAATCGGTGGACCTTCGACCAGCAGAAGTCTGGCGAGGCTCCTGCCGGATTCTCGATGCTGGGGTTTGGCGAGGGGCCGGCTGCGGACTGGACGATCAAGGCGGACACTGATGCCCCCTCGGCGTCCAACATTCTGGCCGTGAATTCATCGTGCCAGGCCGTGACGCTGTTACCGTTTGATCGTCGCCGATGGGTTTCAGTATGAATATCCAGATGTGTCGGTCAGGATGCGATTTCCAGTCGACGCCGCGACGGGAGTGGGTGGAGTGGTGTTTGGGGTGAAGGATGCCACGCACTTCTATGCGGCGGTGGTCGATCTTGCGACGAAGACGCTGGAAGTGAGCCGGGTGGTGGATGGAAAGGAGACGAGACTAGGGCGGTCGTCGATTACGCCCAAGGCGGTTCCCTGGCATACGCTGCGAATCCAGCGGAATACCATTCTCAGCAAGGACTTTATCGAAACCTTCTTTGACGGGCAGCTCGTCGTGACGGTTGAAGATCAGTCGCTGGCGATCGGTCAAGTCGGGCTCCTGGTTCGCGGACAAACAGCGCTCAGATTTTGATAGCTTACACGCCATTCCGCTTTTTCTCAGCGACCGCTTTCTGCCCCCGCTGCCTATTAGATGGACACATGGCATCGCTCGTGATTGCATCGTCGCTTGCATTTGATAGGGGCTGAAGAGTAGAGTGCCTCTCGTGTGTCATCGCGATACGGCCTGGTGGTGATACCACAGAGAGAGACAAGGCCTAAGACAGTTGTTGTTTTGGTCCTGCCCGGGAATTTGATCGGAAGCCAGCCTTGAGCCGCCATGGTGTTTGCATCCTCGGCCCATCCCTTCCTCACTTTGTTCTCGAGTCCAAGACAACACATATACTCAAAGGAGGAGCCCAATGGGTTCGAAGATCTATGTCGGCGGTTTGCCGTATTCCACAACTGAGCAACAGCTAAGCGATCTGTTTGCTGTTCATGGAGCGGTGACATCATCCCGGATTATCACAGATAAGTTCACCGGCCAGTCCCGCGGGTTTGGATTCGTGGAGATGTCCTCGGATTCAGAAGCGCAGGCGGCGATTACCGCGTTGAACGGCACTGAGTTGGGCGGTCGCACGTTGACCGTCAACGAAGCGCGTCCCCAGGAGCCACGTACTGGTGGTGGTGGCGGCGGTGGCGCGGCGGCCGCGGTGGTGGAGGCGATCGGTACTAAGCTGTAACGAGTGATTTACACGTCGGGGCTGCCTATCCGGCAGCCCCGCTATTTCCTTCCTAGAATTGCCCATCAACTCGATGCGTTTCTCGGCCCTCTGACCAGGTCGGATCAGTGCAGTCCCAGGAAGTGTGCCCCATACAAGGAGTCTTATGTCTACGTTTGCTGATATGAATCTGCCCCAGTCCCTTGCCCAGCGCCTAACACAGGCGGGCCTGACGACACCCACGCCGGTGCAACAGGCTGCCATTCCACTGGCGCTGAAAGGCCGGGACATTATGGCACAAGCCAAAACCGGGAGCGGGAAAACACTGGCGTTTTTGCTGCCGATTATCGAGCAGGTCATGCGACAGGATGGCTTCTGCGCCCGCGCCTGGCCCCTATAGCAAGTCCGGACCAAGCCACGCTGTCCGGACCGAAGTTTTTGGTGTTGGCGCCCACACGGGAATTGGCGCTCCAAATTGAAATGGAGCTACGCAAGTATGCCCCGATGTCCGTGACCTCCTTGTCGGTGTACGGCGGGACGCCGATCGAGCGCCATTACCGTGCATTGCAACGACCGCCGATGGTGGTGGTCGGTACGCCAGGGCGGTTGCTCGACTTGGCCGGCTCCGGTCACTTGAAGTTGGGTGGCGTGACGTTTCTCGTGATGGATGAGGCCGATCAGATGTTGGATCGCGGGTTCCTGCGGGACATTCAACGGATCATTCGTCTCCTTCCGGCTGAACGCCAGACGCTGCTGTTCTCCGCGACGTTTTCAGGGGACATTCAGACGCTCGCGCAGAGCATGCAGCGCGATCCCGTCTCGCATCTCTGTCGATCCAGGGATCAGCACGCCGACCACGATCGTGCATGCCTACTATGTCGTACCGGGGGATCAGGCGCGCACGCAACTCGTCCATACGTTGCTGCAGACCGTGAGCAGGTGGTGAACGGTCGATGGTGTTCTGTGATCAAAAGTATAAGGTGCGGCGCTTGGCGGCCCATTTGGGTGGAGAGCCGGCGTCGGTCGGTGCGTTGACCGGCAATCACAGCCAAGCACAGCGGGAACGGACGCTCGGCGCCTTTCGGGCCGGCCGACTCCGTTCGCTCGTGGCGACCGATGTGGCAGCCAGAGGCCTCGATATTCAGGATGTGGCCCAGGTGATTCACTATGAGTTGCCGACCAATCCGAACTCGTATGTCCACCGGACAGGGCGAACGGGTCGCGCAGAGAAGGAAGGGGCGACGTTTTTGATTCTGTCTCAGTCCGAAGAGCGAGAGTATCTTCGAATGGTGAGACAATTAAGAATTGAGACGAAGAAACTCGCGCTTCCCGTGTTTGTTGCGCTCCCGTCTCCGGCCCCTATGCCGGTCAGCGAAGAGCAGGCTCACCGTCAACGGCCTCGACGAAGTGCCGAGCCATCGGGCCGACGATTCCGCGAGGGCGAGAATCGAGGATCAGCTCATCGGCCTGGAGCCTCGGTCGGTGGGTCCAGGCATTCACGATATTAAGAAATCCTGACACCACCGAACTCTTCAAGGGTTCGGTGGTGTCTCGTGGCGTCTGTCGATGTCTGGCTTGCGCTCGCGCTGTTGCGCGCAGTGCTGTTTTCGATGGTAAGATAACGACCGAAAGGTCGTCCCATGCCGCCGTTTCAACTCGAAGCCCCATTCAAGCCCTGCGGAGATCAAGGCCAGGCCATCGATAAGTTGGTGGCCGGGATTGCGGCTGGCCGAAGGCACCAAGCGCTGCTCGGTGTCACTGGATCCGGCAAGACCTTTACCATGGCCAATGTGGTCGCGCAGGTGCAGAAGCCCACGTTGGTGTCTGGTCCATAACAAGACGCTGGCCGGTCAGCTCTATCAAGAGTTCAAACAGTTTTTCCCCCGCAACGCGGTGGAGTATTTCGTCAGCTACTACGATTACTACCAGCCGGAAGCCTATATTCCCCAAAGCAACACGTACATTGCCAAGGACGCCTCGGTGAACGATGCGATCGATCAGATGCGGCATGCGGCGACGGCCGCGTTGCTCCAACGGAACGACGTGTTGATCGTCTCGTCGGTCTCCTGTATCTACGGTCTGGGGTCGCCTGAGGTCTATCACGAAATGGTGGTATTCCTCGAAGAAGGCATGGAGGTTCGGCGGGAGAAGATTCTGGCTAAACTGGTCGAGATTCAATATGCCCGCGACGATATAGATTTCCACCGCGGAACCTTCCGTGCCCGCGGCGACGTCATCGAGATTTTTCCGGCTTCGAATGACGCGGTGTCCGTGCGGATCGAATTGTTCGGTGACGTGGTCGACGCGATTCACGAAATCGATCCGCTCACGGGAAGTCGCTCAGGAAGCTTCCGAAAGTGGCGGTCTATCCGAACACGCACTATCTCATTGCGCCGGATCGGTATGAGCGGGCGATTACGGGCATCGAAGAAGAACTGGACGAGCGCGTCGCCTATTTCAAGAAACAGAATCAGCTCGTGGAAGCACAGCGGATCGCGCAGCGCACCAAGTTCGATCTTGAAATGATTCGGGCGATGGGGTACTGCCATGGCATCGAAAACTACTCGCGGCATCTCAGTGGCCGCGCGCCCGGTGAGCAGCCTCCGACGCTCATCGACTATTTCCCCAAAGACTTTCTGCTGATCGTCGATGAATCCCATGCGACGATTCCTCAAGTGGGTGGGATGTACGAGGGCGACTATTCGCGGAAGCGCACATTAGTCGAGTATGGATTCCGATTGCCCTCGGCGATCGATAACCGGCCGCTCACGTTCGCCGAATTTGAGCGCTGTCTCACGCAGGCGGTGTACGTCTCCGCGACGCCAGGTCCCTATGAGCTGGGGCATGTGGCTGGAGAGGTGGTCGAGCAGATCCTTCGCCCGACCGGGCTGATGGATCCGGTCATCGACGTGCGCCCGGCCAAAGGGCAGGTGGATCATCTCCTCGGCGAAGTGCGGACTGAAGCGGCACAGGGGGGCGTGTGCTGATCACCACCTTGACCAAGCGTATGGCAGAGGATTTGAGCGAGTACTACCACGATCTTGGTATCAAGGTGCGGTATCTGCACTCCGACATCAAGACGTTGGAGCGGGCTGAGATCATACGCGATCTGAGGCGGGGGTGTTCGACGTGCTGGTGGGGATCAACCTCCTGCGCGAAGGGCTGGATCTCCCCGAGGTCACCCTGGTGGCGATTCTCGATGCGGATAAGGAAGGGTATCTTCGGTCTTATCGGGCGTTGATCCAGACGGCTGGGCGGGCGGCGAGGAACGTGCGGGGGCATGTGATTTTCTATGGGGACACCGTCACCGCCTCCATGCAAATGGCGCTCGCCGAGACCGGCGCGCCGGCGCACGCTCCAGGCCGACTATAATGCCAGACACGGGATCGTGCCCACGAGCATCAAGAAGGACGTGCTGGCACTCGAATATGCCACGGTGGATCATGGATGTTGCCCAACTGGATTTGGCCGCTGAGTCGCCGGCCGTCTACGGAGCAGAGGAAGCGACCGAACAGATCATCAAACGGCTGGAAACGGAAATGAAAGCCGCCGCCAAGGAGTTGGAGTTTGAACGGGCCGCAGCGCTACGAAACCGGATTCGAGCGTTGAAGACTGAAGGAGTTAGAGTTGAAACCGGAGGTTTAACCCAGTCTGTCTAGTCTATACGGTCTCTCTGGTTCATTTTGTTCAACCAAACACACGAGACAGACCGAATAGACCAGATAGACCAAATGAACAAGACAGGCTGGTGGGCTTTTTCAGCATCCTGCTAGACGTTCTTGTACAAATAGATGCCCAAGGAACATCCCAAGGAGACTGAGGAGGTTGATTTTTAAGTTCAAAGCCCAGGGTGAGCTTGAGGAGGACCAGAGTCGATGGTGAGCGGTGGGTTGATGCCAGGGGTAAAATTGGTGGCGAAGATCGTTTGAATAGTGCCGTGTGGGGCCATGACCCGGAGGATTTCTCCCAGTACTCCGCCCAATAGTCCACCGATGAGCACGAAAATGAGCAGAACCCAGTATGATTTTCTCACGGCAACTGCCTCAGACCTCTCATAACTCTCTGCGTGGTCTCACGGAAACAAGGGTAGGACTCTTGGGACCATAGCGAAAGGTCTAAGACATGTCAATGAAATGTACGTCTCCCTTTCCCTTGACTTCATCTTCCCTCGTCCTTTAGACTCCTCGATGCTCTTTTGCTAGAATTTTCGAGGCGATCGGAGATCTGCGGGTTAAGGCTTCGATTGCCTTTTTCTTTGTGGCGCTATGCTGGATTCTCTCAGCGAAAAATTCGAGAAGATTTTCAAAAAGCTGCGCGGTTCCGGGGTCCTCACCGAACAGAACATCGCAGAAGCTTTGAAAGAGGTTCGCCTCGCGCTGCTCGAAGCCGACGTCAACTTCAAGATCGTCAAGGATTTCATCGAGCGGGTTCGCGCGAAAGGCCGTTGGGCAGGAAGTCCTCCAGAGTTTGACCCCCGGGCATCAGGTCGTCAAGGTCGTGTGGGACGAGCTGCGGGAGATGATGGGCCGCGAGCGAGCCGGTCTGGCTCTGGCGGCGAATCCTCCGACCGTCGTCATGATGGTGGGGCTCCAAGGTGCGGGAAAGACGACGACCTGCGGCAAGCTCGGGCGGTACTTCAAGGCTCAAGGGAAACGGGTCCTCCTGGTTGCGGCAGATCCTCGTCGTCCGGCAGCCGGCGATCAGTTGGCGAGTCTTGGGCCGCGATCTTGAGATCGACGTGTATCGAGTCGATCAGGCACAGGCTGTCCCAAGCGGATGTCGTTCGCATCTGCCAGGCTGGTGTGGAACGGGGACGAGACCAGGGGTACGATCTCGTCGTGCTGGACACCGGCGGGCGTCTCCACATTGACGATGAGTTGATGGGAGAGTTGGTGGCGGTGAGAGCCGCCGTGCAGCCGCACGAAATCCTCTTAGTGGCAGATGCCATGACGGGCCAAGATGCGGTCACGATGGCGAGCCAGTTTGATCAACGTATCGGGCTGACCGGCGTCATTCTGACCAAGGTTGAAGGCGATGCCCGGGGCGGAGCAGTGCTGTCTATCCGGGCGGTGACCGGCAAGCCGATCAAGTTCTTGGGCGTGGGCGAGAAGCTTGATGCGCTTGAGTTATTTCATCCCGATCGGATGGCCTCGCGCATCCTCGGAATGGGCGACGTGCTCTCGCTGATCGAAAAGGCCCAAGAGACCTTTTCGCGCGATCAAGCAGAGGATGCGCAGAAGCGACTGACCAGCAATACGTTCACGCTGGAGGATTTCCGCGCTCAGCTGGGCCAGGTCAATCGCCTGGGTTCGATTGGACCAAATTTTAGGGATGTTGCCAGGCGGTCAGAAGCTCAAGGGGGCGATGGAAGGGCAGATACCGGAGCGAGAGATGAAACGAGTCGCTGGCGATGATTGACTCGATGACCGTTCGAGAGCGGCGCGATCATACGCGTCATCAATGGAAGCCGAAAAAGCGGATTGCCCGTGGAAGTGGGACGAACGTGCAAGAGGTGAATCGGTTGATTAAACAGTTTCTCTCGGCGAGAAAAATTGCCAAAGTTATGGCAGGGTCAGGAGGGCGCCGGCAGCTTGCGCAACTTTTGCGCTCCAGGTAAGGGTCGATAACCATCATCACGGGTGTTTCGTACAGGAGGAGGAATCTAGTGGCTGTTCATTTGAGATTGACGAGGACAGGACGACACAAGCGACCGCTCTACCGCGTCGTGGCAGCGGATTCTCGGAAGCCGCGCGACGGGCGGTTCCTGAAATTCTTGGGATTTTTGATCCCTTGAAGGAACCGGCGGTGCCGGAGCTGAAGCAGGAGCGGGTGTTGAGCTGGTTGCGCCAGGGAGCCCAGCCGACGGTCACGGTCCGGACGTTGCTTCGCCGTTGTGGCGTATGGAAACAGTTTGAGGCGGGAGAAAGCGGCGAAGAAGAAAGGCGCTTAGTACATGACAACAGCTGAGGCAGATCTTGTGACGATTGGCAAGATCGAGCGCCCCTTTGGCGTGCGGGGCGAGTTCAAGGTGCGATCGTTGAGCGATGTGCCTGGCCGGTTGGACCAGCTGAAGCAGGTTCAGGTCTTGGAGCCGACGGGACAGATGGTCGACAGGACCGTGACTCATGTTCGGCGCGCCGGCTCGACCTACATCATGGGTCTTGCGGGTGTGACGACGCCGGAGGAAGCCGGCCTGCTGCGCGGGGATTGATTCAAGTGCCACGTCGTCCAGCGGCGACGTTGTCTGCGGATGTCTATTTTGAATGTGATCTCATTGGGATGACGGTCGAGAACGAGCGGGGCGAGGAGGTCGGTGTGCTTGAGACGATTTTGGAGATACCGGATAATCACGTCTTCGTCGTTCGCAAGGGGACGGAGGAAGTCCTCATTCCGGCCGCGAAGAGCTTTGTGACTTCGGTGGATCTCGCGCGCCGCCGGATGTTGGTTCGCGGGATTGACGACTTGGTTGAGGATCGCCATGCGGTGTGACATCCTGACCCTGTTTCCCGACATGGTGGCGCCGGTGCTCGGCCAGAGTATTCTCAAACGTGCACAAGAAAAGGTCTGCTGCACGTTCACGTGCGAAACTTGCGGGACTATACGCTCGATCGCCACAAGGTGGCGGACGACGTGCCCTATGGCGGAGGGGCCGGGATGGTGATGAAGGCCGAGCCCATCTTGCTCGCGGTGGAACAGATTCAGGCCGACTATGCACGGGCTGGTGAACAGATTCGGCTATTGTTTCCCTCCCCGCACGGTCGTCCGTTCACGCAGGCCTATGCGAAAAATCTGGCGGCCGACCCGCGTCGACTCGTCATTCTCTGTGGCCATTACGAGGGGGTTGATGAACGGGTGCGGCTTGCCTTGCATCCGGAAGAAATTTCCGTCGGGGATTATGTGTTGACCGGCGGCGAGTTGCCGGCGCTGGTGCTCATCGATGCTGCAGCCCGTTTGGTTCCCGGCGTGTTGGGTGATCCGGAGTCGATCGTGGAAGAGTCGTTCACGGATGCGTTGCTCGAATATCCGCACTATACGAGACCGGCGGAGGTTCGAGGGATGCCCGTGCCTGAGGTGTTGCTTTCAGGACATCACGAGGCCATTCGTCTGTGGCGTCGGAAGGAAGCCCTGCGAAGCACCTATCAGAGACGGCCGGATCTTCTGCAGGATCGGGTCTTGAGTCTCGAAGATCAACAACTGCTAGACGAACTTACTCGTGAAGGCGTGCCGGGCACGCCTGTTCGATGTGGGGAGGAGGGGTAGTCTCATGAATCGGTTGGAACGGTTACAACAGTCCTTCAGGAAGAAGTCGGTGCCGAGGTTTGAAATTGGAGACACCGTCCGCGTGCATGTGAAAGTGGTAGAAGGGGAGAAAAGAGCGCATTCAGGTATTCGAAGGTGCGGTGATCGCTCGTAAAGGGTTGCTGAACACGGAGACCTTCACGGTGCGCAAAGTCTCCTACGGCGTCGGCGTGGAACGAATTTTCCCGCTCCACTCGCCGATCGTCACGCGCGTCGAGGTCATGCGCCAAGGCAAGGTGCGTCGGGCTAAGCTGTATTATCTCCGAGGGAAGAAGGGCAAGTTTGCCAAGGTCGAAGATCGGGAGTTCGTCGCGAGTGTAAAGGGGCAGCCCGGGGTTACCCGTAAGGCCGAAGAGCCGGTCGGAGCCGCCTCGGCTTCGAAGACCTAGCCTCGTTCCCTGGTTCCGCCGACCACGAGTGTCAGGTGCCCTTTCAACGGATGCATCGCGGGGACACATCGTGGGACCTACCGACGAATTTGAATTGGAAGCTCGGCGGCGCGGCTATCGCTGTATCGCCGGTCTGGATGAAGCCGGACGGGGCCCTCTGGCGGGCCCCTGTCGTCGCAGCGGCGGTGATCCTGCCCGCTCGTTGCCGCTTAGGTCGGTGTCGAAGATTCCAAACAAGTCTCCGAGTCTGAGCGGGCGCGACTCTACGAGGTTATTGTCCAGCGGGCACGTGGTGTCGGTGTAGGGGTCGCCACAGAGCAGGAGATCGACCGCCTCAATATTTTAGAAGCGACTCGCCTGGCCATGCGTCGCGCGCTGGCGTCGCTGACTCCTCCGGCGGACTGCCTCTTGATCGATGCCGTAACATTGCCGGATCTCGCCATTCCCTCACGCTCTATCATTAAGGGTGATATGTTGTCGATGTCGATCGCCGCCGCGTCGATCGTTGCCAAAGTTACGCGCGATCGCATGATGGTGGTGTACCATCTGACCTATCCCGATTATAATTTTCTCTCCCATAAAGGGTATGGGACGGAAGAGCATTTGCAACGGCTCGTTCAACATGGCCCCTGCGCGATTCATCGGCGCACGTTCGCTCCAGTCGCACAGCTCTTGAGTGGAAGTAGTGGTAGGTGGCCCCTGTCGCGTACTGGCCTGGGCGAATCTTCACGGATGAATCAGTGACCATCCTTGATCCCCGGAGGCTTTTTGGTCAAGAAGGGGAATCGGCGGCAGAGCAGTATTTGCGGCACAAGGGGTATCGGATCGTGGCACGCAATCTGCGTTCGTCGGTGGGGGAGCTGGACCTAGTGGCTGAAGACGGTCAGGTGCTGGTCTTTGTCGAGGTGAAGGCGCGTCGGACCGACGCGTTCGGCGGAGCCATCCATGCCGTCCATCAACGGAAGCAGGAGAAGTTGATCCAGTTAGCGGCTCAGTATTTGGCCCGCCACCACATCAAAGACCGACTGTGCAGATTCGATGTCGTCTTGCTGCAAGGCACAGACGCCGTCGCCTCGCAGATCGAGCATATTCAGAACGCCTTCGAAGTGTCCGGAGACGATCTGCGTTGGTAGGCCGACGATGATTCAATTGATCCACGTTTCGAAACAGTACGATCAGCGTCCGGCGCTCTCGGACGTCACCCTCGAGATCGGCAAGGGAGAATTTGTTCTCCTCATGGGGCCCAGTGGAGCGGGCAAGTCGACGCTGTTGCGGATGCTCATCGGGGCCGAACGGCCCGATGAGGGACAGATCTTTGTCCACCAGAAAAACGTGACGACGCTCAAGCCGTCTGACGTTCCGTATCTGCGCCGCAAGGTGGGAACGGTGTTTCAAGACTTTCGGCTGTTGCCGAAGAAGTCCGTCTTCGACAATGTGGCGCTGCCCTTGCTGGTGCAAGGAATTTCTTCTGCCGACATTCGTCGGAAAGTCACGGAGGCGTTACGGGCGGTCGGTGTCGAGCACAAGCGAGATCAGCTTCCTGCAGGCCTCTCGACAGGAGAGCAGCAGCGGGTGTGCATTGCGCGTGCGATTAGTGAATGGTCCGGTCGTCTTGTTGGCGGATGAGCCGACCGGAAATTTAGACCCTGCCCTGACGGCCGAGATCATCGAACTGTTTAAACTCATTAACGCGCGCGGCACAACTGTCGTGGTGGCGACGCATGATCCTCTGGTCATGGGGCAGGTGAATCGGCGGGTGCTCACATTGTCACAAGGGCCGGTTGCTGCCGGAACAGCGGGTGATGGGGTGAGGACGCTCTCGTATCTCCTCAGAGAATCCTGGGTCAATATGCGGACCAACCGGACGACGACGATGGTCGCCATCTTGACCACGGCCTTTACATTGGCCTGTGTCGGCATCTTCTTGCTGCTCTATGTCAATCTGCGGGCGGCGGCCGGATGGCTCCAGGACGATATCAAGATCATGGTGTATCTTGATGAGCGGCTCGCCTCCGATTCGGTCGCTGAGGTGGAGCAGCAGTTGCGGGGCGATCGTGCCGTCGCCTCACTGCTGTTTATCTCGAAAGAGCAGGCGCTGGGAGAGTTCAAAGCGCAATTTCCTTCGGAGTCTCACCTGCTTGAGGGGCTGGGCCAGAATCCCTTACCGGCCTCCTTCGTAGTGGCACTCAGCCCGTCGTTCCGTTCGCCGGATGCGGTCAAGCGATGGGCGGAACGGGTCAGGCAGATCGCCGGCGTCTCCAAGGTTGACTATAATCAAGATTGGATCGACGCCCTCGCGACAGTGATTCGATCGATTGAGTTGGTCGCCATCGGCATCGGCGTCATTCTCTCGGCGGCTGCCGTCACCATTATCGCCAATACCATTCGCCTCACACTGTTCGCCCGACGGGATGAGATTGCCATTTTGCGTCTCATCGGGGCCACGACCAGCTTTATTCGCATTCCCTATCTGTTGGAGGGCGCGGTGCTTGGCGCCTTGGGCAGCACACTCTCGCTGGTCATGCTCAAGTTCATGTACGAATTGTTTCGGCAGCAAATGCGAACGACGGGACGATTTGCCGGGCTCGACAACCTCATGGCATTCTTTCCCCCGTCAGTCTGTCTTGCCCTGATTGCGGTGGGGATGGCGCTCGGGTTTGCAGGCAGCTTCGTGTCGATACGGCGTTTCGGCGAGGCCAAGGCATGAGGTGTTGGACGGGGCTCAGGGTCGGAGTCATGATCTGGGGGCTGCTGGGTCTTTTCTGGCCAACGGTTGCGGTTGCCGATCCGATCACCGACAAGATTGAGAAAGAACGCAAGGCCCTCGACCAACTCAAAGATCAGATCGAAGAGACACGCAAGCAGGCCGATGAAGCAGGGAAAAAGCGAGAGTCCCTCTTGCAGGGGATTCAGACACTCGATGAACGCGTGGTGCACTACCGACAAGCGCATCAGGAGATTAGCCGAAAGTTGCGGAAGAAAGACCAAGAGATCGAGGTCATTAATACGCAACTATCCGGTTTGCGTGTGAGTGTGCGAGAACGTCAGGACGCCATTCTGGCTCGGCTGCGGGTTCAGTACATGGAGGGCCGTTTTGGATATTGGAAAACCTTGCTTGCCTCGGACTCGTATGGTGATTTCCAGCGCCGGCTCCAGTATCTCTCGGCCGTATCCGAACGGGATTATGCCCTCATGGGCACGTTCCGAGCCGATATGACCCGTATGGAGCAGGCGGAGCGGCAGCGGGAAGAAGCGCGGGTCGGGATGCTATCGTACAAGCAAAGTACCGAGAAGCAGCTGGCTGAGATGAAATCGGTCAAGAAAGAAAAGAAGGTCTATCTCACCAAGATCACTCATGAAAAAGAGTCCTACGAACATGCCCTCCAAGAATTAGAACGATCCGCGTCGCGCATCGACAGTCTGTTGCGCGAATTGGAGCAGCGCCGTCGCGCGGCCGCGGTCCGACCTCCGACCGGGGGATCGCCCCTCGTGGGGTCAAGGGCGCACTGCCGTGGCCGGCTGATGGGAGCATTATCTCCTTCTTCGGCCGTCAGAAACATCCGACCTTCAACACCTATGTGCAGCGCAGAGGCATCGAAATCAAGACGGTCGAGGGGAGCGCCATTCACGCGGTGATGCCAGGGTCCGTCGTCTATGCAGACTGGTTGAAAGGGTACGGACTCGTTATAATCCTTGATCACGCGAATGGGTTCTTTTCGCTGTATGCCCATGCCTCAAAGATCCTTGCGACAGTGGGAGCGCAGGTGGGAGCCGGGCAAGCGATCGGCGAAACAGGCGACACAGGCATGACGGGTGAAAATACTCTATACTTTGAGTTACGCCAGGGGCGGAGCTGCTTGATCCTCTCCAATGGTTGGCGAGGCGGTAGGGAACGGGAAGAGGAAAGGACATTATATTATGGAACAGTATCCTCGACGACGATTCTGGATGTTAGGCCCGATGGTGGTGGTGGCGCTGGTCTTGGGCGTGCTGCTCGGCAAGGGGTGGGAGCGGACCGGGCATGCCACGGAAACCTACGAAGAGTTGAAGACGTTCTCCGAGGTGTTGACCCAAGTTCAGAAGAGTTACGTCGACGAAACGAAGGTGAAGGACCTCGTCCAGGGGGCCATTCGTGGGATGCTCTCAACCCTCGATCCGCATTCGGCCTACATGACGCCGGATATGTATAAGGAAATGCAGGTTGAAACGAAGGGTGAGTTTGGGGGCGTGGGCATCCAGATCGGGGTGAAGGAGAACCGTTTGGCAGTGATCGCGCCCATCGAGGGTACGCCGGCCTACCGAGCCGGGATCAAGTCAGGTGATTTCATTATCAAGGTGAACGACGAGACGACCAAAGACCTCACGTTGATGGATGCGGTTCAGAAGATGCGTGGCCCCAAGGGCTCGAAGGTCAATTTGACGATTCAGCGGGATGGGACTCCCGATCCGCTCCAATTTACGCTGGTCCGCGATACCATTAAGATTGAGAGCGTGAAGTCGAAGGTGTTGGACAATATCGGGTACGTTCGGCTGACGCAATTCCAAGAATCGACGGGACGGGATTTGAGCAAGGTGCTCAAACAGTTCAAAGACCAGAAGCTCCAATCGACGATCCTCGACCTCCGCAACAATCCTGGCGGACTGCTGACCTCGGCTGTTGAGGTCTCCGAGCAGTTTCTCCCCGGCGGAAAGTTGGTGGTCTATACGAAAGGACGTGAAAGCAAGAAGGACGAGTGGATCGCCAAGGGGAAAGATCAGATGGACGATTCGCCCATGATCATTCTGGTCAATGAAGGATCGGCAAGTGCGTCCGAGATCGTGGCCGGTGCATTGCAGGACTACGGGCGGGCGGTGATTGTCGGCACGACCTCGTTCGGCAAGGGATCGGTGCAAACGATTCTCCCGCTGGGGATGGGTCCGGGCTCCGCCTCACGACGGCGAAGTACTACACACCGAAAGGGCGCTCGATCCAATCAACCGGTATTACACCTGATATTGTCGTGAAGTCCCAGCCACCGACCACTGTCGCCAAGGCAGGCGAGACGAAGCCCGGTGAAAGGGAAGGGAGCCGAAGCAGGCCAAGCCTGCGGTCGTCGCCGGGGAAAGATCAACCGGCTCAGAATAGCAAAGGACAGGAAGAGGGCACTCCGAAGAACGGCACCATGCCTCAGCTTCCTCCCGTTGAAGTCTCGGGTGAACCCTCGCTTGAGCAGGATGTTCAACTCCAAAAGGCGGTCGAGATGCTGAAGACCTGGAAGATCTTCAAGGAGCTTCCTCGCGCTTCTTAATGGGGGCTGCTGTTGTGCCGGCGGTGATCGCCTCCAGCAGCCGTTCTTCCGATCCTGAGAACCCGGGTATCGTGCGCAGCAGGTGCGATCGCACCAGCTGTTCCAGATCGGTCAATGTGGTGATGCAGAGGCGGGTGTAGAGGTACGCCACGAGCGATTCGGACAGCCCTGGGAGCTGTGCCCAGGCTTTCACGGCGTCTGGGAGCGGCGTCCTCAAGGCTTCATAGGCCTGGATCGTTCCAGTTCTGAGAAACTCTTCAATCTTGTCCGCCAGGTCCCGGCCGATTCCATCAATATCTTCCAGCGCCTGCCGTGAGGCGACGTCTGCAATGTCTTCCTCCAAGGCTTCGATGGTATCCGCTGCCTTCCGATAGGCTCTGACTCCGATAGGGGTTCGCCCGCTGGGCGGCTAATCGTTCCGCGATCGACCGAAAGATGGTTGCGACTTGCTGGTTGTGTTGTGGGGTGGATATCATAGGCCGTGGTGGCGCTATTCTGACGTGATCATGGATGCGGGGGCAAGGGGATAGGCACGATCAGGCTTGTTGACAACTAGGATTTCTGGTCCCCTAGGATGATGTGACGATGGCGGAGGCGATTCAGATTCAGGTGAACGGCGAACAGCGGGGCTGTCGGGCTGATGCCACCGTTGGGGATTTGCTGCGTGAACTCGCCATCAAGACCGAGCGCTGTGGCGGTGGAGCTGAATTTGGAAATCATGGATCGCAAGGACTTCGATCACCGAAGTCTGAAACAAGGGGATCGAGTGGAGATCTTGAGCTTCATCGGCGGCGGTGCGCCAATGGATGCTCAGGGCAAAGGGAGGGGTTTCGTCCATGCAGAATGATCGGTTGATCATTGCCGGTCGTGAGTTTACGTCTCGGCTGTTGGTTGGGACCGGGAAGTATAAGGACTTTGCCGAAACCAAGAAAGCCATTGAGGCGTCGGGAGCCGACGTGGTGACGGTGGCGGTGCGGCGCGTCAATATTACCGATCGCTCCAAAGAGAACCTTCTCGATTATCTCGACCCGAAGAAGTACACCATTCTTCCCAACACCGCTGGCTGTTACAACGTGGAAGATGCCGTGCGCTATGCCCGCTTGGCCAGGGCCGCCGGCGTGTCTGATTTGATCAAGCTGGAAGTGCTCGGTGACGAGAGGACCCTCTTCCCCGATACGGCCGGATTGATCGAAGCGACGAAGATTCTCGTCAAAGAAGGCTTTATCGTGCTGCCCTATACGAATGACGATCCCATCGTGGCCCAGAAGCTCGTCGACATCGGGTGCCCCGCCGTCATGCCGTTGGCGGCGCCGATTGGGTCGGGACTCGGTATCCGCAATCCGTATAACTTAAAAATCATCATGGAAATGGTCAAGGTGCCGATCATTGTTGATGCCGGCGTCGGGACCGCGTCCGATGCCGCTCTTGCGATGGAATTAGGGGCGGACGCTGTACTCATGAACACGGCCATCGCCGGGGCTCAAGATCCCATTGCCATGGCCGAGGCGATGAAATATGCGGTGTATGCCGGTCGGCTTGCGTACAAGGCCGGACGAATCCCGCGAAAACTGTATGCCACAGCCAGTAGTCCCATCGAGGTGAATGCTCTGAGTGGTGATTGCTCGCCGAACGTTTTCGATTATGCCACGGCTTGAGTCGCGGCTGTTCCTGGTGACGGATCGTCATCAGACCAAGGGGCGCCCGTTGGTCCCCCTTCTGCAGCGGGTTCTCACAGCCGCGGCACCAGCGATTCAACTCCGTGAGCGTGATCTCTCAGCCAGGGAACTCGTGACGCTTGCGCGTGAGGTGCAGGCCGTGACGGCCTCGCGCAGGTCCCAACTCCTCATCAATGATCGGATCGATGTCGCATTGGCGCTGGAAGGAGTCGGCGTCCATTTGCGCAGCAATAGTCTGCCTGTTTCGGTCGCACGGCAGGTGCTGGGGACACAGCGTCTTCTGGGTATTTCCGTGCATGCGGTAGAAGAGGCGGTGCAGGTGGAGTCGCAGGGGGCAGACTACATCGTCCTTGGCCCGATCTACGAGACGCCATCCAAACAGATGTTCGGTCCGCCGCTCGGCATTCACACTCTTGAGAGGGCTTGTCGACTGGTCCGCATCCCGATTATCGGGATTGGCGGAGTGACGGCGGCGCGTGCGCGTGAGATGCGGCGTGCCGGGGCATTCGGTGTGGCGGTGATCACGGCGGTTCTCGGCGCGGCTGATGTGGAGTCGGCGACGCGCGAGTTGCTCGATGCCGTGACGCTCTTACCGTGATGTGCTGTCACGCACGACCATCACGCTGCAGGATGCCGTCGTCCGGTTGACCACCCCGGGAACGGGTGATAGAATCCGCGCAGACAAGGACTTCTCGATTCAGCAAGGGGTTTCGCTTTCTTCGAGTGGCGCCATGGACGGCAAGAAAGAAAGTCCGAGTCGATTCCGGTCTCTCCGAGATTCCGTCACGCACATCACGAAGCGGTTGACTGAAGGAGAAACGGGCGTGGCACAACGCAACGACGAACATGTTCGCGAGGTTGAAAAGCTTCGTGTGCAGATCCAGTCGATGGAAGAAGAAATCCGTCGGCTGTATCAATCCCGCTACCAGCTCGACCAAGCCACCAAACAGAACGAAAAGCTTGTCACCACCCTCCAGGAAGCGAAGGTGCAGATCGAAGCGTTGCGTGCCGAAGTTGAGAAACTGACCGCGCCTCCCTCGGCCTACGCCATCTTTTCCAGTCTCAATGCTGACGGGACTGGAAATGTCTATGTCTCCGGACGGAAGATGAAAGTCAGCGTGCACCCGTCGATCAATGGGAATGCGATGCGTAAGGGGCAGGAAGTGGTCCTGAACGAAGCGTTGAACGTCATTGAAGTCAAGGGCTTCGATATCCAGGGCGAAGTCGTGCGGCTCAAAGATGTGCTGGAAGGTAACCGTGCCCTGGTGACGCTGCATTTCGACGAAGAAAAGGTTGCAGAACTCGGTGACCCGCTGTTGGCCGAACGATTGAGCGTCGGCGACCATCTGCTCTATGATCCTCGCTCCGGCTATGTCGTCGAAAAGTTGCCGAGGTCCGAGGCGGAAGAATTGGTATTGGAAGAAGTGCCCGATGTCGACTATGAGCACATCGGCGGGTTGCAGCACGAGTTGGAGCAAGTCCGGGATGCGGTGGAGTTGCCGTTCCTTCATCCGACCCTGTTTTCAGAGTACAAGTTGAGCGCGCCCAAGGGGGTCTTGCTCTATGGACCGCCGGGCTGCGGGAAAACCTTGATCGCCAAGGCCGTCGCGAATTCGATCGCAAAGAAGCTCGGGCATCTCACGGGAAAAGAGGTGCGGAGTTACTTCTTGCATGTGAAGGGCCCGGAGTTGCTCAATAAGTATGTCGGTGAGTCCGAGCGCCAAGTCCGCGAAGTCTTCAAGAAAGCGAAAGAGCGGGCGGCGGACGGTAATCCCGTCATCGTGTTCTTCGACGAAATGGATGCGCTCTTCAGAACGCGAGGCACCGGGATCTCCTCCGATATCGAATCGACGATCGTCCCGCAGTTTCTTTCGGAAATCGACGGCATGGAACGGCTCCGCAATGTGATTGTGATCGGAGCCAGTAATCGCCAGGATCTCATCGATCCGGCTGTCCTCCGCGCCGGACGGTTAGATGTGAAGGTCAAGGTGGGTCGTCCCGATGCGGTGGCGGCCAAGGATATTTTCTCGAAGTATCTGAGCATCGACCTGCCGTTTGCCGAGGAAGATTTGAAACGCCATGGCGGAGACGCCAAGGCCTTAGTCGAGCAGATGACCGATCTCACGGTCGGGGCGATGTATGCTTCCTCGGAGGAGAATAAGTTCATCGAGGTCACCTACGCGAACGGTGAAAAAGAAGTGCTCTACTTCAAGGATTTCGCGAGCGGTGCGCTGATCGAAGGTATCGTGTCGCGCGCGAAGAAGTTTGCCGTCAAGCGGGCGATCGCGAAGGAAGGCCGTGGCCTTCGATCCGAGGACTTGATCCGCGCCATTCGGGAGGAGTTTAAGGAACACGAAGACCTGCCCAATACGACCAATCCTGACGATTGGGCGAAGATCTCCGGGAAAAAGGCGAAAAGATCGTGCATCTTCGGACGATCAGCGGAGGCCCGGGCGACTCGCGTCAGATCGAAACCGTTACGACAGGGCACTATCTCTAACAGGCTGCGGAAAAACTCTGTGGGCAGGCCAGGACGTCACAGGTTTGCACGTGTGGCACAAGAGGAGAAAGTCCACGCAGGATGCTCAAAAAGGCCGTCCAGCAAGGCCGCAGCAAGCGAAGAGGCGAGGCGTACGCTTCGGTACGTTGAGCCTCTGAGCGAAGCGAGAACGCCGCTGGCGGACTTTTTCAGCATCCTGCTAAGACGTCGCACCCATGCAGGAATCTACCGCATTGACGACTCCCCGCGTACTGGGATCAGAAACAGAATTCGGCATCGCGTCACGCGATCCTGCCGCCGCAGATCCCGTCTCCAATTCCATCGCCGTCATCGGGCACTATCCAGGCCTGCCGGCTCCTCTGGCCGTCTGGGACTATGAAAATGAGAACCCGCTGCTCGATGCGCGTGGATTCGAGGTCGAGGGGAGCGGGAGCGGCCCAATCCCGAGTACAATCGTCAGCTGAATAAGGTGCTGGCTAATGGGGGCGCCTCTACGTCGATGGTGCCCATCCGGAATACTCCACGCCTGAGTGCACCAACCCGCGAGAAATAGTGGCCTTCGAACGAGCCGGTGAGCGAATCCTTGCCCAGTGCCTCGAACAGATGGCGCGCACCACCGGACGAGATTATTGCGTGGCTGTACAAGAACAACTCGGACGGCAAGGGGAACAGCTACGGCTATCACGAAAACTATTTAATGTCTCGCGCGGTTCCCTTCGAGCGCATTGTGAAGGTCTTGACGCCGTTCTTTGTGACGCGATCAATTTTCGCAGGGGCAGGAAAGGTCGGCGCAGAGAATCAGACCAGCCCAACGGATTACCAGATCTCGCAGCGTGCGGATTTCTTCGAGTGCCTCGTCGATCTCAATACGATGGTCAGGCGCCCCATCGTCAATTCACGCGATGAGCCGCATGCGGAGTATGGCAGGTATCGGCGGTTGCACGTGATTGTCGGAGATGCCAACATGGCGGAACTTTCGACCTACCTCAAGGTCGGCACGTTGGCCATTGTCCTGGACCTTCTCGACGCCGGGGCAGATCTGCCGCAGTTCGAGTTGGACGATCCGGTCCGAAGCATCAAGCAGGTTTCCCGCGATCTGGGCATGAAGGAGACGCTCAAACTTACGGGGGTCGCTCAACGACGGCGGTGGCGATTCAACGAGCCTATTTGAAGGCCGCCATGGGATACTATGCCTGTCGCGATCTCTCCCAAGTCACGAAAGATATTTTCGTCCGCTGGGAAGACGTGCTGGATAAGTTGGAGCAAGATCCTCGGCTCTTAGTGCGTGAGTTGGATTGGGTGGCGAAGCGCCAGATGATGGAATCCTATATGGAGCGAAAGGGCTGTGGGTGGGACGATCCTCGCGTGCGGCTGATGGACCTTCAGTATCACGACGTCCGTCCTGACAAGGGCCTCTACTTTACGCTCGAACGCAGCCACCTGATCGAGCGAATCGTGCAGGAGGTCGAGATCGCGCGAGCGGAGTTCACCCCGCCGTCGGGGACGCGCGCCTATTTCCGTGGACGATGTGTCAGCAAGTTTGCGAAGTCGCTCTATGGGGTCAGCTGGACCTCGGTCCTCTTCGACGTCGGCAACAACCAGGTCAAAAGAGTGCCCTTGATGGACCCGCTCCGAGGCACGGCCTCGCTGACGAGCGACCTCCTCGATCAGGTCGAGACCGTCGACGCATTGCTGGCGAAGCTCAAGGCCTGATGAACAAGGACCCCTCGCGATTGACACTATGAAATTGCCATTTCTCCCCAACCACGACGACCCGAGTTTCTTCGACTTTTTGACCGAGCACCATCCTACGCTGACTCCGACCGGCCGTAGCGGATTCCTGCAGGCCCAGGCCGCGGTCGAGCCGATGCGCGGGGCCGGCTCGATGAGCGTTCCCCATGCCACCACAGTGCTGGCGATCAAGTATCAACAGGGTGTGGTGATTGCCGGAGATCGTCGAGCGACGGAAGGATTTCAAATCGCCGAGCGCCGGATCGAGAAAGTCTTCAAGATCGACGAGTATTCCGCGATGGCGATCGCCGGCGCGGCTGGTCCCTGCATCGAAATGGCCAAGCTGTTCCAAGTCGAGCTGGAGCATTACGAAAAGTTAGAGGGTGTGCAACTGTCTTGTGAAGGGAAGGCCAACAAGCTCGGACAGATGGTCAAGGCCAATCTGCCGATGGTCTTTCAAGGGCTGGTCGTCATGCCGCTCTATGTCGGCTACGACCTGAAGCGCGCAGAAGGCCGCATCTTCAAGTACGATCTCGCGGGTGGCCGGTACGAAGAGTCGGATTACCATGCCATAGGGTCAGGCGGGAAAGATGCGCGCAATACGATGCGGGAGCATTTCCTCAAAGGCCTGGCTGAGCCGGACGCTCTGAAGTTGGCCCTACTGGCTCTGCTACAATGCGGCAGATGATGATGTCGGCACCGGGGGCCGGATCTCGTGCGGGGCATTTACCCCACCGCGAAGATCGTCAACGCGACCGGCATTACCGATGTCTCCGACCAGCAGATCCGCGGCATCTATGACGGGTTGATTGCCACCCGCCGTTCCAAGGAGAACTAAGCATGCCGATGCCCTATTACGTCTCGCCCGAGCAGATGATGCAGGACAAGGCGGAGTATGCCAAGAAAGGCATCGCCAAAGGCCGCTCCATCATTGCCATCGAATATGTGAACGGGATACTTCTCGTCGCGGAAAACCCCAGCGCCTCGCTGTATAAAATCTCCGAGATCTATGACAGCATCGCCTTCGCGGGGGCCGGCAAGTACAGCGAGTTTGAAAATCTCAGGAAGGCCGGCATCAGGCACGCGGATCTCAAAGGGATTCATGTACAGCCGGGAAGATGTGACGGCCCGCTCTCTGGCGAACGGCTACTCTCAAAGCCTTGGCACCATTTTCAGCCAGGAGCTGAAGCCGCTGGAGGTGGAAATTCTGGTGGTGCAGGTCGGGCACAACGGCCAGGCCAACGAGATGTATCGTATTTCCTTCGACGGCAGCATCATCGACGAGCGTACCTTTGCGGTCATCGGAGGCAAGTCCGAGGCCGTGCAGGCCCTGTTAAAGGAGAAAGGGCTGACGCAGCCCCCGGAACTCCAGGCTGCTCTCACCCTCTGTATCACCGCACTCGAACACATCGGGAACCAGAAGCTCTCGCTGGAGAGCCTGGAGGTGGCGGTCCTGGATCGCACCCGCGACGGCAGAAAGTTCCGTCGTCTGTCGCCCGCCGATACCAAACAGCTCCCTCCACCTAAGTGTCTGTCTAGTCCGATTCGGTCTATTCAGTCTATCTTGTCTGATCGGTCTATCTCACTTATTTGGTTGTTTGCCTTCTCGGATCAAACCACAAGACCAGACCAGATAGACCAGACCAACCAGATAGACCGCGGCTGCGGATCGTGTCCTTCTGTTGAAGAAGGCGGGGCCGGCTGCTATTCTGTTTGTACACGCATGTTGCAACCCAGTCCCCTGAGACGACGGATCTTCGGGTTTGGAGAATGAGTACGGTCTCATTTTTCTCCGAACGGACGAGTCTATCTGCCGATGGAGAAGGTGCTGGGGTATATTTTTGAGGGTCTCATTCCAAACAGCTGGCCCTCCAACGCCTTTCCTGGTGAACGGCGCTCAGGTTTTACCAAGACACCGGCTGCCATCCTGAGTATTCCACTCCCGAGTGCGACAACATTCTCGATCTCGTCATCCACGATAAAGCCGGTGAGCGACTGCTCGAAGCCTGCCTGCCGGCGGCTGAAGAGCGATTGCGGGAAGAAGGTCTGTCCGGGGAAATCTACATTTTCAAGAACAATACAGATTCGCTCGGCAATACCTACGGGTGCCATGAAAATTTCCTCATGCGCCGCGACGTCGATTTTTGAAAGTCACGGAGCAACTCATTCCCTTCTTCGTCACGCGGCAGATCTACAGCGGAGCGGGAAAGGTCCTGAAAGTATCGCGGCAAACCGCAGTACTTCATCTCTCAGCGCGCGCAACACATTCACGAGAAGACGTCCTCCTCGACGACCTCCTCGCGCAGCATCATCAACACCAGAGACGAGCCGCACTCCGATGCGGAACGCTACCGGCGCCTCCATATCATCGTCGGGGATTCCAATATGTCGGAGTTCGTGACCTATTTGAAGGTCGGCACGGCGACGTTGGTGCTGTCCATGATCGAGGAAGGGTACGCAGTCCAAGGGATGGAGTTCGAGGACCCTGTCAAAGCCATTCGGGAGGTTTCGCGCGATCCCACCTTGAAGCGCAAGATTAAGCTGGACGATGGTCGCCAGATGACGGCGGTCGAAGTTCAGCGGGTCTATCTGGATCGAGCGCAGGAATATTTGGCCCAGCAGGAGCACGATCCGATCCTCGACGATGTGTGGCAACGATGGGCCATGGTGCTGGATAAGCTCGAAGAGGACCCGATGCAGCTCGTGCGCGAAATCGATTGGGTGACCAAGCGCCATCTTATCCAGTCCTATATCGACAAGAAGGGTTGCGGCTGGGACGATCCACGGGTGTTCCTGCTCGACCTCCAATTTCATGACGTCAAACGGACGCGCGGGTTGTACTATCTTATGGAGTCCCGGGGGCTGATCGAACGGGTGGTGGAGGAGGAAGCGGTGCAACGGGCCATGTCGACTCCGCCACAGACCACGAGGGCGAAGGTGCGCGGCGATTTCATCCGGTTTGCCCGCGCGAAGAATCGGTCCTATACGGTCGACTGGACCTATCTGAAACTCAATGGCTACTGGGAAGAAACGATTCTCTGTATGGATCCCTTCAGCGCCGTGAATCGGCGTGTGGATGAGTTGCTCTCGCAGGTGACGGGGCTACGGTTCTACCGATGATGATGACTGGTCTCAAACAGACGCATGCGCGGATCTCACGGCTGGACCGAACGCTGATTATGGCCGTCGTGTTGCTGTCCAGCGTCTTTCCCGTCGAGTTGTTTTCCAATACGCCTCCTGCGCCGAAGGGCATCGATGGGCAATACAGCGGCAAGCAGGGGCAGGTGCTGGTGGTCAAGGTGAAGGGCGAAGAGCAGGCGACGGAGGTGAAGGGGACGTTTCTCAAGTCGGACGATTCCATTTTTCCGGGAGTTCAGGCCTGGGGAGCCGGCCGGCTATATCGGGCTGCTTGGGATCGACATGCAGGACGAACCGGGGACCTATGAACTTGCCGTCGAAGTGAAGCAGGGCGAACAGGCGAAGCAGTTGAGCTTTAATGTCCTGGTGGCCAAAGAGAAGTTTGCCGTCGAGCATCTGACGCTCCCGAAAGACAAGGTCGATCTGGATGAGAAGAGCCGTGGCACGTTGGAAAGCCGAGCAAGAACAAGTACAAGCAGGCGCTTGCAGAGAACTCGCGTCTGAAGTTATGGCGCAGCAACTTCGTGGAGCCGGTGAATGGCAAGCGCACCGGCATTTTCGGCAGCGTGCGGATCATGAACGGCAAACCGCGCAATCCGCACAATGGAGAGGATATCGGCGCGCCGCTGGGGGCCGATGTCGCGGCCACAAACGACGGGATTGTCCGCATCACCGTCGATCATATCTTTTCCGGCAAAGGCATCTTCATCGATCATGGCCTGGGGTTCTATACGATGTATTTTCACCTGTCTGAAGTATCTGGTCAAAGACGGAGACTTGGTCACGGCGGGGCAGATCATCGGCAAGGTAGGAGCGACCGGCCGCGCCACCGGTCCGCATCTCCATTGGGGCGTCAAACTCAACGGCGCCCGCGTGAATCCCTATTCGCTGCTCGATTTACCCTTCAAGAATGGTGTCGACGCCTTGCTACTACTTGCGACGATCCCATCCTGAAAGCCGCGCCGAGCTCCACAAGCTGTTCCTGTCAGAGAATAGCCCTAAGAGGCAGGTGTGCCAGGGCTCAACCGCTCACGCGCCTACAGGAGCGACCCTTGCGGACGCGGCGGGGCGGAATCCTTCTGGAATTCCTTCGGCCACGGTCTTC
>ERZ1370068.6998-contig-5943_pt1 | contig 224206 bp, 290 predicted proteins | sample MGYA00561227_ERZ1370068 | MGnify/ENA primary metagenome ERZ1370068 (study PRJEB38410, sample SAMEA6850437) | metagenome | study: Metagenomic assessment of the ecological functions of the soil: analysis of the soil microbiota associated with the...
TTGTACTTCGTTCAATTACGTATTGCTGGGTGTGGGCGACGCCGAGATTTCGTGCAACGCCGCCATCGAGGCGTGCTTGAGCGACGACGCGCACGCCGAGCGGCAGCGCGCGCGCTACGCCGCCAAGCGCACGGTGATGCCGAGCAACTTCCGCCGCCAGGCGACTGGGAGGTGGAAAAGCGAGCGAGGCCACCTTCTATCTGTGGGATAGCGGTGCCGGGTGGGGACGACGTGGCGTTCGTGGACGGACTCCCTGCGCGCCGGCGTGGCGGCGGCGGCGCCCTCGGCCTGTTCTTCGGTGACGAGGGGGCCGGGGCTTCGTGCGCTGGGCGCTGGTGCTGACCCGATATCAGGCAATGCCGCGAGGCGCTGCCGCGCACCTGGACGCGGTGCCGGATCGGGTGACGCCTTGACCGCCATCGCCGACACGGTGCAGCGCTGGTCCCGCGGCGGTCGCCGCCGGCTACGCGGGCGAGCTCGCCCTGGACGCGCCGGAGGTGCGTGGTAGCCGTCGAGGCGACGCCTCGTGCGGGCTGACGCCGGGCGGCTGCGGGTCGCCGAGAAGCGGGACGGTGCCTGGATCACCCACGGCTGGATCCGGCAGGCGTGATCGCAGCTCTACTTTCGGCTGCGACCCTCGGCGACCGTCGAGGTCGGGGCCCTTCGAGTTCCACGACAAGATCCCGCTCAAGCAGCGGTCTCGGCGGCTGCCGGTGTGCGCGTGGTGCCGCCCGGCGTGGCGCGCTACGGCAGCTTCCTCGAGCCGGGCGTGATCGATGATGCCGAGCTACGTCAACATCGGCGCGCGCGTCGGCGAGGGCACCATGGTCGACACCTGGGCGACCGTCGGCTCGTGCGCGCAGATCGGCCGCCGCGTCGCACCTCTCCGGCGGCGTCGGGATCGGCGGCGTGCTCGAGCCGCCGCAGAGCCGCCCGGTGATCGTCGAGGACGACTGCTTCATCGGCTCGCGCGCGATCGTGGTGGAGGGCGTGCTGGTCGAGCGAGAGGAGCGGTGCTCGGCGCCAGGCGTCGTGCTCACGCCTCGACGCCGATCGTCGACGTCACCGGCTCCGAGGCCGGCGACCGCCGCGCGGGCCGCGTGCCGCCGCGCGGCCGTGGTGATCCCGGGATCGCTGCCGAAGCGCGTTCGCCGCAGGAGATGCTCGGCGTGCCGCTGCGCGCTCGTGATCGGCGCAGCGCACGGCGTCGACCGATCGCAAGACGTCGCTCAACCAGGCACTGCGCGAGTACGGCGTGCCGGTGTGAGCGCGCCCTCGCGGTGCGGAGCGCGGCCGCCCGCAGCGGGGGCCTCGGGCATCCGTCCGGCGCGGCGCTCCCGGTCTCCGAGCGCCTCCACGCTGTCGTCGCGATGGGGGCTGCTCGCGATCGCGCTCTGCGCTCCGGCGCTGGCCGTGGGGTTCGTCGGCAACGACCTGATCACCCTCGATGATACCGTCCCCAGGACGCGGCTCGGCGCGCTGCTCTCGGGCGGCGCACTGCCCGGGACTACGCGCCGCTGTCGCGCGAGCTGTGGTGGTGGTGGTGGGGCCGCACGCCGTCGCGCTTCGATGTACTGCGCTCCACGTGCTCAATGCCGCGCTGGCTGGTGGGGTGCGGATGGATGCCGTACCGCGCGGTGGAGCGCGCGCGCCGGAACCGGCGCCGCAAGGCGACTGGCGGCGCTCGCCTGGGCGGTGTTCCCGCCGCTCGGGTCGATGCGCTGAGCGCCGTGTCGGGTGCGCTGCGCGGCATTCGATGGCGATCCTTCTGCGGCTGGCGCGCGACCGTGCTGCTGCGGTTCACGTGCGCCAACGCTGGATCGCCACCGGCCTGACCGCGCGCGCTCGCGGGACTCTCCGGCGCAGAGACGCTCAGCCTGCCCGTGGCGCTCGCGGTTTTCGACGTGATCGAGCGCCGCGACGAGCGGGTTCCGCGGCGCGTGCCGCGACTCCTCCCGGCGCTCTCGGCAGCATCCTGGCCGGCTGGGTGCTCGGGCGGGCGAGCCCGGTGGTGGTTGCATCCCGCCGGACCGCGTGCGTGTCGTGGCCTCGTTCGTCCATTCCCGGCTTCCGGCTCCGGCGCTTGCCGGGCTCAGCGGCGTGGCATGGGGTCCCGTGGCGGGTGCTCCCTGGTCGGAGCCCTCGCGGCGCTCGCGATCCCGCGCGCGCCGCGGGTAGACCGGTGAGGGAACGGCCCGGCGGTGGCTCCCGGCCGGGCTTTTGCCTTCGCGCTGATCCCCGCTGGTTCCGCTCGCGATCCAGCCAGCGCCGCCTTGGCGCCGGAGCGTTTCGCGGTCGCCGCGGTGGGGGTCGCGCTCATGGCCGCGGCACTCGCCTCCGTGAATCCCTGGATCGCCCGCGCGGCGGTCACGGGCGGCGGCGCTGGTCGACCTCGGCGCGAACGCCGCCAGCGCCGGCCCGCTCGCCGCCTCGTCCCGCTTCACCAGTCTTGGCGAGCCTGCGCGACGCAGTCACGCTTGCGATCGCCCCGGTGTTGGCCGCTCTGCATCCGTGGTGCGGCGCGCTGCGATGATCGGTGCCGCAGCTTCGTAGCGGGAGGATCGCCGGACAGCCTGTTCCGCTCCGGCGCTCGGGCCGGGGAGCGCGGGCCACGTGCCACGATCCTCGCTTGACCGTGCGGTTCCTCGCGGAGCTGACGCCCGAGGAGGCAGGGGCGCCCTTCGGCCTGGTGCTGCATTTCGACCCCCAGCGGGTGCGCTTCGAGCATGAGCACGCGCGGACGCACGAGTGCGCGCCCTGGTGGGCGAGGGCCTGCTGAGTCTACGCGGCATGCGCCCGCCGCAGCATGCTTCGAGGCGGCGGCGGCAGGAGCGACCGGAGGACCGCGGCAGCTGGTCTATCCGCTGGTGACCTCGCTGGCCGCCGCGGCCGCTGGCGGCGAGGCCCGCACCCGCTGGGCCAGCGCCGCTGGAGCCGAGGTAAGCCTCGCCCCCTCTCCCGACACGCTCGCCGCTCCGGCTCTTGTTCGGCGACGCGTCGTCCGATGCCGCGGCCGCGCTGCTCCAGGCCACGCGACTCACGCGCTCACGGTGCTCGACGACCCGACCGTTGGCCGCGCTCCCATGGCGGCGCTCGGACGCTTCCTGCTTCGAGGAGAGCGAGGACGGGGCGCGCGGCCACCATCGAGATCTCGCTGGCGCGCGGCATCGGCCGCCGGAGCCAGTGACGTGTTCTGGCTTCGCGCGCGCGGCTACGACGCGATCGGCGCGCGCCCCGAAGCGCTCGGGGCTTACCGCGCGGCTCTGGCCGGAGGACTCGATTCCACGACCACAACTGCGGTGGCGCGCGGCCGGCTTCGCCGATCTGCTGCGCGCACACGGGCCCGGGGCGCTGAACGCCGGCGCGCCGCGCTGACTTCGCGCGGCCCATGGGCATCGATGGCGCCGAAGCGCTTGACCACTCGCGAAGCCGCGCCTAGACCTGCGTGCCCCCGCCAGCGGGCGTGCCGCCCGGGCGTATGTAGGCGGCAATACTGGTGGTGGCTCTCCGCGCCCTAGCACATAGGCGCTCGAGGACATGGCGGTCATTTCCACGGCTCAGAAGGCCTCTCGGTCTTCGGCCATCGCGGCGCGCGGCCCCTAAGGAGAAGGAGAGGCCGGACAGCGCCTCGAGGTGGACCTCGAGCTGGATCCGACCGATGATCGGGCCGAGACCAGCGACCGGCTCGCCGACGCGGTGGATTACGATCAGCTGTACCGCACGGTGCGCGAGGTGGTCGAAGAGCAGCAGCTTCCACCTGCTCGAGGCGCTCGCCGCCGCGACCGCGGAGACGATCCTCGAGCGGTTCGCGCGTGCGGCGGGTGCAAGGTGCGGATCGCCAAGCAGAACCTCGGCTGGACCACCGGCGGGCGGGCGGTCATCGAGGTGGTGCGGGAGCGCGCGGGCATGAAGGCGTTCATCGGGCTGGGCTCGAATCTCGGCGAGCGCGAGGCGATGATCCGGCTCGCGCTCGACGACGCTCACGCGCTGCCGCGGACACCACGCTGGTGCGGGCCTCCTCGCTCTACGACACCGAGCCGGTGGGCGAGGTGGACCAGCCGAACTTCCTGAACGCCGTGGCGCAGATCGACACCGAGCTCACCGCGCGCCAGCTGCTCTGGAACCTGCAGCTCATCGAGAAGCGCCTGGGCCGGGTGCGCACCCAGCGCTGGGGCCCGCGCACCATCGACCTCGATCTGCTGCTGCTACGGCGACCTGGTGGTCGAGGAGCCCGACCTCAGATCGCCGCACCTCGAGCTGACGCGCCGCTCGTTCGTGCTGGTGCCGCTGGTCGAGCTCGATCCGCTGCTGGTGCATCCGGTGACGCGGCGAGACCCTGCTCAGCCATCCTGACCCGTCTCGACACCCGTCCGCCGGTCAAGCGAGGCTCCCGGCTCTGGAACTGAGCCGCGATCGCCTCGACGGATGGCGGATAACCGCTACATCGTCGTCGAGGGTGTGATCGGCGTGGGCAAGACCAGCCTGGCCCGATTGCTCAGCCGAGCGACTGCCAGGCGCAGCTCGGTGCTCGAGGAGGTGGAGGAGAATCCGTTCCTCAAGGACTTCTACCGGGACCGCGACGCGCTACGCGTTCCAGACCCAGATGCACTTCCTGTTCAGCCGCTACCAGCAGCAGCGCTCGCTGCGGCAGATGGAGCTGTTCAGCGAGCGCATGGTCGCGGACTATCGTGTTCGCAGAAGGACCGCATCTTCGCCAGCCTCAACCTCTCGGAGCGTGAGCTGGCGCTCTACGAGCAGATGGTCGGGTGGCTCGAGCTGGACGTGATGAAGCCCGACGTCGCGGTCTACCTCCAGGCCAGCGCGCGACACGCTGATGGACGCGCATCGCGCGCCGCGGCCGGCCCTACGAGCGCGACATGGATCGCGGATACATGCACGCGCTCTGAACGAGGCCTACAATCACTTCTTCTTCCACTACACCGATGGCGCCGCTGCTGGTCGGTGAACACCAACGCCATCGACTTCGTGAACAACGCCGAGGATTTCGAGGATCTGCACGCGCGCATCCTCGTCGCACCGCCACGGGCACCGTGTACTACGCGCCGATCGAGCGGGGAAGCACCGCCATGAGCGAGCGTCCGCACGCGAGGCCGGCGCCGCCGGACGCGCAGCGCCCGCGCCCCAAGCTCACGCGCGCCGCGCATCGTCGAGATGAAGCGGCGCGGTCGAGCCGATCGCGGTCGGTCACCGCCTACGACTTTCCCGACCGCGCGGCTCGCCGACGAGGCGGGCGTGGACATCCTGCTGGTCGGGCGACAGCCTCGGCACGGTGGTGCTCGGCTACGACAGCACGCTGCCGGTCACGATGGAGGACATGCTCCACCACACGCGCGCGGTGGCGCGCGCGAGCCAGCGCTCTGGTGGTCGCGGACATGCCGTTCATGTCGTACCAGGTCGAGCGTCGAGCAGGCGGTCGACGAACGCCGGGCGCTTCATCCAGGAGGGCGGCGCCGACGCCGTCAAGCTCGAGGGCGGCGAGCGCGTGGCGCCCGCGATCACGTCGGCATGCGTCGAGATCGGCATCCCGGTGATGGGGCATCTCGGCCTCACGCCCCAGTCGGTGCTGGCGTTCGGCGGCTACAAGGTGCAGGCGCGCGGCGAGGCCGACCAGGAGCGCCTGATCGCGCGAGGCGCGACTGCTCGAGGAGTGCGGGCTGCTTCGCGCTGGTGCTCGAGGGCATTCCGGCGCGCCTCGGCGCCGCAGGTGAGCCGCGAGCTGACGATTCCCACCATCGGCATCGGCGCCGGCGCCGGCGTGCGACGGCCAGGTGCTGGTGAGCCACGACCTGCTCGGTCTCTACCTCGGCCACACGCCGAAGTTCGTGCGCCGTTACGCGCGACGCTCGCGGGACACGATGCGCGGAGCGTTCGAGCGACTACGCCGCCGACGTGAAGGCGCGCCGCTTCCCGAGCGAGCAGGAGTCGTATTGATGCCGCAGCGCGGCGCCACGGCCGGCGTTCCATGCAGGCTGATCCGCGCGTCGCGCCGGGTGCCGCGAGCGGTCGCGGGCGCGTGGCGGCGGCGCGGCGCAACGCATCGGCTTCGTGCCGACCATGGGCGCGATCCACGCGGGGCATCTGAGCCTGATGCGCCGCGCGCGCGCGCCGGGCGGATCGCGTGGTGGCGAGCATCTTCGTCAACCCGCTCCAGTTCGGTCCGCACGAGGACTACCGGCGCTACCCGCGCCCGAGCGGCCGCGATCGCCGACTGCTCGCGCGACGCCGGCGTCGACCTGCTGTGGGAGCCGCGCGGTCGCGGACCTCTACCCGCCGGGACACCTGCACGCGGGTGCGCGTCGCGGAGCCTCCGAGGCGCATCGAAGGCGCGAGTCGCGTCCCGGCCACTTCGAGGGCGTGGCCACGGTGGTGGCCAAGCTGCTCCAACGTGGTCGGCCCGACGACCTGTGGCTGGGACAGAAGGACGCGCGCAGCAGGCGCTGCGTGATCGAGCGGATGGTGACGGACCTCGACATTCCGGTGCGGGTCCGCCGCGCCCGATCGTGCGCGAGCCGGACGGGCTGCGCGCTGTCGTCGCGCAACGTCGTACCTCGATCCGCGAGCCGAGCGCGCGTCAGGCGGTGGCGCTCATCGCGTGGTCTCTCGGCGGCGCGCGCGGACGCTGCGCGTCCGGCGAGCGGTCGGCGCGCGGCTCCGCGCGCGGCGGTGCGGCGGGTGTGGCGCGAGTTCCCGCGGATGCGCGAGGACTACGTCGCGGTCGTGGACGCGCGAGACGCTGCGAGCCGGTGCGACGTGGCGCGCGGGCGCGTGCTGGTGGCGGTCGCGGCGCGCGTCGGGCGCGGCGCGTCTGATCGACAACTTCGAATGGAGCCGGCGATGAGCCGCTTGCCGCCATCGCGAGACACCGCGGCGCTCGTGCTCGCCGCCGGGCCAGGGCACGCGCATGAACAGCGATACTGCGCCAAGGTGCTGCACCAGATGGCGGGTGCGCCGCTGCTCGGCCACGTGCTGGGACGCTGGTCGAGCTCGGCGTCGGCGCGCACGCTGGTGGTGATCGGCCACCAGCGCGAGCGCGTGCGCGACGACGCTTCCGCGACGCCGGCGTCGAGTGGGTGGTGCAGGCCGAGCAGCGCGGCACCGGTCACGCGGTGACGATGGCCGCGGCCCGCCCTCGCAGGGTTTCCGGGCACGCTGCTGGTGGCTCTACGGCGACATCGCCGCTGCTGCGCGCCCGGCGACGCTCGACGAGCTGCTCGCGGCCACGCAGCGCGGCGCGGCCGGTCACGGTCCTTCGATGCGCGTGCCCGACCCGCCGGCTACGGCCGCATCCGTGCGCGAACGCCGACGGCGAGCGTCGCCGGGCATCGTGGAGGATCGCGACGCCAGCCCGAGCAGCGCCGCGATCGACGAGGTCAACTCCGGCGTCTGCGCGTTCGACTACCCGGCGCTCGAGCAGGTGCTCGTCGCACTCACCGCCCACAACGCGCGGGGGAGTACTACCTGACCGACACGCTCAGGCTCCTGCTCGACGCCGGCCGCCGGGTGGAAGGCGTGGTGCGCGCCCGATCATCGCGAGCTGCTGGGCATCAACACGCCGAGCAACTGCACGCGCTGACGCCGAGCGGCTTCACGCCGAGATCCTGGGATCGGCCGAGCGCGCGGGAGAGTGATGATGGACCGACTGTGGTCGCCGTGGCGCATGCGTTACATCCGTCGGGCGCACGGACGCCCCGGGCGGTTGCGTTCTGCCGCGTGATGCGGGCGCGGAGCGACCGCGCCCACTGGTGCTGGCGCGCGCGTCCGCACGGAGTGCTGATGCTCAACCGCTTTCCCTACAATCCGGCCCACCTCATGGTGGCCACGGGACGGCACGTCGGCCGCTTCGCCGCGCTGCGCGACGTTCGAGCGCGCGGAGCTGCTCGGCTCTTGGCGCTCGCCGAGCGCGCCCTGGAGGTCGAGTACCGGCCCCACGGCCTGAACGTCGGCGCCAGCCTCGGCAGGGTGGCGGGGGCCGGCTTCCCCGGACATCTCCACCTGCCACGTGGTGCCACGCTGGAACGGGACGCAATTACATGCCGGTGGTGGCGGCGACACGGGTGCTGCCGGGACGCTGGGCGACACCTGAAGCGGCTGCGCCGGGCGTTGCGCCGGATCGAGGAGGATCCGGCGAAGCGGTGGGGCGCGGCGCGCTGACTGGCGGAGCCGGGTGCTGATCGGGACGCTGAGCGTCCGGTCTCCCCGCCTCGTGCTATCCTGGATCTATGTTGCCTGGTGGCCCAAGGCCCGAGCGGCGGGCGGTAGGCGCCGAAGGGCGCGTGATCCGCGTCCAGGTGCTCAACGGGTCACGCGAAGGCGGTATCGGGAGCCAAGGTCGCTCACGAGCTGCGCGAGGGCGGATTCAGGTGGTGGGGTGGGGAACGCCGATCGCTCGGATTACGTGGCGAGCCTGGTGGTGCGGCCGACGGGAAGATCTCGACCCGCGCGACGGGTGGCGAAGTGCCTGGGCAGAGCCCTCCGATCGTCCAGGCAGGCATGGACGTCGGACGTGGCGGAGGTGACCGTCGTGATCGGCGGCGATCGCAGCCGATTGCGGGTCGAGTGAACCCGAAGGAGGCGAGCGCGTGTTCGGATTGGGTGGACAGGAGCTGGGGCTGCTGTTTCTGATCGATCCTGTTGATCTTCGGGGCCGAGCCAGATTCCCAAGATGGCTCGCGCGGCCTGGGTCAGGCCATTGCGCGAGTTCCGCGGGCACAGCGCGAGATCACCGACGAGATGGACCGCGAAGAGCCTCCCGCCGACGGGGCCGAAGCCGACCAGCTGAAACTTGCCGCGGCCGCGGCGCTCAAGGGCGTGCGGAGATCCTCGATCTTCGCGTGGCGCCACTCTTCGGCGATCCACGACTGCATGAAGTCGTTCTGTTTGCGCGACAGGATGTCGCTCGTGGTGACCTGGGCCCTTAGATCTGATTGTAGGCGGTGGTGTCGGCGGGGAGCCGCCCATCGAGACTGCGCGATCAGCCAGCCCCCGGCGTGTCGAACGGGCCCACCACCTTGCCGACCGGTGAGGCGAACACCGCCCCGACCGCTTCGGGTGACGCCGACAGACGCGGATCGGGCTGAGTGCGACTCATGCCCGGCACCTTGACCGCCTCGAGCCCCGCGGCCTTGGCCGCGTCTTCGGCGAACGGCCCTGCGCGACCGCGCCCATGACCTCGTCGACCTTGGGACAGCGCCGCCTGCACTCGAGCCTCGGCCTCGGCCAGCTGGCGCAGCTGCTCCATCACGTCCTCCCTTGGGAGCGGGGCCCGCGGCGCGGTGGTCGGTCACCTGCCCGATCAAAAACTCCTGCGTCGTCTCGACGACGGAGCTCAGCTCGCCGACCTTGGCGCTGAATGCCCAGTCCGCGATCTCGGGGGCCTCGTACGAGCTGGGGAGGCGTTCCGCCGAACGGGAAGAACGACGTGCGCGTGGTGGTGAGGCCTTTCTCGGTCGCGGCCTTGGCCAGGCCGATCCGCTTGGCGCGGTCGCGAAGCTTGCGCATCTCGTCGAGCTGATCCTTGAGGGTCTGCTCGCCGGGACCGCACGTTGATCACGATCTGCGCGAGGCGAAGCTTCGGCCCCGGCGCTCCCGGATCCTGCGTGCGGTCCAGCACCTTGATGACCACGAAATGACCCAGCTCGGCGATGGGATCGGCGATCTGTCCCTTCTGCAGCGCCGCAAGCTGGTCCGATCTCGGGGCCGAGATCGGCGAGGCTGGAACAACCCGCTGGATCTCGCCGCCCTGCTGGGCGCCGGGACCTTCGGAGTAGTCCTTGGCGAGCTGCGCAAAGTCCTCGCCACGGCGCGCCCGGTCGACCAGGCTCTGCGCCTGCTCGCGGGCCGCGCGCAGCTCCTCTTCCGAGAATTTCTTGGGGGTGCTCAGCAGCTCGAGACGGTGCGCTCGGGCGCCGCGAAGAGGCCTTTCTTCTGCGCGTAGATTCGGTCGAGATCCGCCTGCGCGGGCGGGCGCACCGGCGCGGTCGTCATCGGCGGCACCGCGACCACCGTCACCGCCACACGCTCGAAGCGCTCGCGATACGCTTGCTCCAGCTCCGGCTGCGAGAGCTTGATCGAGGCGATCATGCGCTCCTGGAGCTTGCGCACTGGGAGCTGTTCCCGCACCAGCTGCTCGAACGGCGCCCAATTGATGTTGGGATTTCGCAGGGCCGCCCCGTACTTGTTGGGATCGAACTTCCCGTTCGTCTGGAAGTCGGGCGCCGAGATCAGGACGTTGGGCGGCGCCGCCTGGAGGTTGAGGACGACCTCCTTGTCGTGAGCGGTGAGGCCCAGCTGCTTCGCGCGCTGGTCGAGCAGGCGCTGGCTGATCAAGGCCCGCCACGCCTGGGCCTCGATCATCCGCGACTCCTGGTCGCTCGGCTCCGCGTTGGAGCGCTGGCGATAGGCTTGGCGCTGCTCGTTCACCGCGTTCTGGTACTCCGGCGCGCGTGATCGGAGAGCCGTTGACGGTGCCCAGCGCCCCGCTGGCCTTGGCCCGCATGCTCAGAGTCCATGCCCGCCCCGAACATGAAGATGAAGCCGCCGACGAAGGTGAAGACCACGACCACGACCAGGACCCACCAGATGGCCTTGGTGCGCTTGCTTCCCATTCTCCAGGTACTTGAGCATTGCGGGACCCCGGGATCTCGATTCACACGAGCGGAAGGACCGGGCAGTTTATCAGCCAGGGACGGCGCACACAATCGATCGACCGCCGATTGCGGGCCGGTCAGGCCTGTGTTACCTGTGAGCGTGCGCGCGCTGACCGACCGCGCAGGAGGACGCTTGACCACGCGCAGCGGGACGATCCATCGCCCGGCGGATGCTCCGGCCGCGCCGGAGCCGCCGGACCTCGTGGCTCAGCTCACCGCCCACGTCCTCGATGCGCTCGAGGATGGTGTCGTCGCGCTCGACCGCGAGCGCAAGGTCGTCTACGCCAACCGCTGGATCGAGGATCTGCTCGGCTTCAAGACCGAGACCCTGATCGGCCTCCCGGGCTCACGGCTGTTCCCGGGCGCGGACGCGCGCTGGCTCAAGGGCGCCACCCGCGAGCGTCGCGACTTCAAGCTCGAGGCGGAGGGCCGCGAGCATGACCGCTCAAGGCCGAGTCGCTGCCGCTCCGCAACGACGAGGGCGAGCGTGATCGGCTCCGTGATCCTGGCCGAGGCCATCTCCGAGACCGAGGACGGGGAGTTCCAGAAGAAGATCGATCGGCTCGTCTCGCTCGGCGAGCTCTCGGCCTACGTCGCCCACGAGATCCGCAACCCGCTCACCGGGATCCGCACCACGGTCCAGTTCGTCGGCTCAAGTTCAAGCCCGCCGATCCGCGCCGCGAGGACCTGCAGGACGTCATCAAGGAGCTGCGACCGCATCGAGCAGATCATCACCGGCCTCCTGATGTTCGCCCGTCCGCCCGCGGCGCAGCCTGCAGCCCTGCGACCTGCACCAGGTGCTCGACAAGACGCTCGACATGATCGATCTGCAGCTCGCGTGACGCCCGGCGTCGACGCTCTCGAAGGCCTAGTACGGACGACCTGCCGCTGGTCTATGCCGATCCGGACCTGACCCAGCAGGTGTTCCTCAACCTGTGCCTCAACGCCACTCCAGGCGATGCCCGAAGGCGGAGAGCTGCGGGTGGCCAGCGGCGTGCGGCGCTACCGGACGCGACGCTCGATGGTGGACGTGTCGTTCAGCGACACCGGCGTCGGAATCCCGAAGGAGCTGATGGACAAGATCTTCGATCCCTTCTTCACCACGCGCTCGACCGGCACCGGGCTCGGGCTCGCCGATCTCGGTCAGATCGTGCGAGAGGTGGGCGGGGTCATCACCGCCAAGAACAACCCGACCGGCGGGGCGACCGTTCCGCGTCTCGTTCCCGGTGCCAGCCGAGCCGCCCGGGCAGCCGGAGGATGAGCCGGGTGAAGATCTCCGTGCTGGTGGTCGACGACGAGCTCCTGATCCGCAAGTCGCTGGGCAAGGTGCTGCGCGCGAGCGGCTACGCGGTCGAGCTCGCCAGCACCGGCGCCGAGGGGCTCGAGAAGGCCGCCGACGTCCGGCCCCACGTCATGATCCTCGACATGCGGCTGCCCGGACACCGACGGCCTCTCGGTGCTGCAGGCGGGTACGCGAGCTCGACCCGCTGCTCCAGGTCATCGTCATCACCGCATTCGGCGACGTGCAGTCGGCGGTCGATGCCATGAAGCTCGGCGCCTGCGACTTCCTCCGCAAGCCGTACGAGATGGACGACATCGTGCATGGCGGTGGAGTCGGCGGCCCGCACCTTCCGCCAGGCCAACGAGCTCGACATCTACCGCCGCCAGGCGTTTCGCACAGTACTCGGACAACGAGATCGTCGGCGAGCTCGGGGCCGATGCGCGAGGTGCGCGAGCTGATCGACAAGGTGGTGCGGAGCCAGGCGACCTCGGTGCTGATCACGGGCGAGAGCGGCACCGGCAAGGAGCTGGTGGCCCGCGCCATCCACTACCGGAGCGATCGCGCCCAGGCGCCGCTCATGGAGGTGAACTGCTCCTCGTTCCACGAGAACCTGCTCGAGAACGAGCTGTTCGGGCACGAGAAGGGCGCCTTCACCGACGCCTCCGACACCAAGAAGGGCCTGGTCGAGCTGTGCGACGGCGGCACGCTGTTCCTGGACGAGGTCGCTGACATGCCGCTCGCCACCCAGGCGAAGCTGCTCCGCTTCATCGACCACCGCAGCTTCAAGCGGGTCGGCGGGGCGCCGAGACATCTCGGTGGACATCCGCATCGTCGGCCGCGACCAACAAGCGACCTCGAAGCCGAGGTGCGGGTGGGGCGGTTCCGGCAGCGACCTCTACTTCCGTCTCAAGGTCGTGAGCATCGAGCTGCCGCCGCTGCGGGACCGGGGCGATGACGTCCTCGCTGCTCGCCCGGCACTTCCTGCGCGAGTTCTCGCGCAAGTTCCAGCGAAGCTTCTACGAGATCGACCCGCGAGGCGGCCGAGCGCGCTCCTCGCGCTATCCGTGGCCCGGCAACGTGCGCGAGCTGCGCAACCTGATCGAGCGCGTCGTGCTGCTCGAGGAAGGCGAGAGCTCGAGCTTCGAGCCACCTGCCCGCCGAGTTCATCGGCGGGCGCGCTCCGACTCGGCACTCGCTGCGGGAGCGGACGCGGTCGCGCTCCCGACGCTGGCGCAAGATCGAGGCGGATCACATCGGCGAAGTGCTGCGACTCACCGCCGGCAACAAGAGTCGCGCGCCGCGCGCATCCTCGGAATCTCCCGCCAGGGTTTGATCGAGAAGCTGCGCCGTCTGCGCATCATGGAAGGCGGAAGCCGTCAAGTTTCTTGATACCCAAAGAAACTGAGACAGCGTTCTCAATCCAAGCGATCGCAAGAACTTCCGCGTTGCTTCCTAAGGTAACCACCCACAATCTGGACGGTTACCTTGGCAAAGTGGCACCGCTCGCGCGCCTCTCACTCGTCGAGATGCGACCTCTTCTAAAAAAATATTTACTGCGTTCGCAATCCATTAGACGCATCGAGCCGGGCTGCTCGACGTCGTGGCACGGCCGCTGCATTAAGCGAAGACGAGGCCGGCGATCGAGGCCGGCTCGGATGGCCGTAGGGATGCGGCCGAAACAATTGTCCCGGCGAGCTGACCACGCCGAGCTTAAGAGACTCGCGAGGAGGTGATCCGCGAATGAAGAGAGAAGGCTGCCAGAAGAAGGGCACGAAGAAGAAGGCTGCGAAGAAGAAGAAGTAAAGCGGTTGATTGGACCTGGCACGTCCTTGGGGGATTGGCTGCCTCTGGTGGCCAATCCCCGACTACGCTGGCCGCCGGCTCGAGATCCGCAGAGGACCCGAGAAGGAAATCGGCGTTCCATCCGCAGCGGGTCGATGAGCACCTGCTCGATCGCGGCACGAGGTTCCCGCGTGAGATCGCGGGATCCCGCGCTCTGATCGAGACGGAGCGGCGCAGGTTGCCGACGGTGCTGGGACTGGAGGTCATGCGCTAAGGAAGGCCGACTTCACTCCAGTTCGAGCGACGGCCCACCCCACGGATGGGGGGCCGTCGTCATTCGAAGCGGCTCGGACCTGCGCGAAGCATCGCGTGCTATAGTCGCGACCCGCGACATTTCCCGCTCCCGAGGTCCCGTTGAGCGCTCCACCTTCTTCTCCGGCCTTCATCCGGATCCGGGGAGCCCGGCAGCACAATCTCAAGAATCTCGACGTCGACCTGCCGCGCGGTCGTCTCGACGGTGATCACCGGGGTGTCGGGCTCCGGGAAATCCTCGCTGGCTTTTGACACGCTCTACGCCGAGGGCCAGCGACGCTACGTCGAATCGGTCTCCACCTATGCCAAGCAGTTCCTCGATCGCCTCCCGCGGCCGGAGGTCGACGCGATCCATGGACTGACGCCGGCGGTGGCGATCCAGCAGGTCTCGGCGGCGCGCAGCGCTCGATCGACCGTCGGTACCGCCACCGAGATCTACGACTATCTCAGACTCCTGTTCGCCCGCCTCGGCACCACGCACTGCGGGAACTGCGGCCGGCCGGTGAAGGCCGACAGCCCGGCGAGCATCGGCCGCGAGTCGGAGACGTGGCCCGAGGGTGAGCCGCTGCTGATCCTCGCGCCCGTCGCACCTCTCGCCGCGCGTTCCGTGGGCCGAGCTGGCGAGCCACCTGCTGCGCAGCGGATACACGCGTGCTCGGGTGGGCGAAGCGATCGTGCCGCTCGATCCGCTCCCGCGGATTCCGGCCCGCGCGACGGAGGTCGGATCGTCATCGACCGTTTCACCTGGCGCGCCTCCGAGCGCCAGCGTCTGGTGGACTCCAGCGAGCAGGCGTTCCGTCGCGGCGAAGGGAGGCTCGAGCTCTCCCTCGGCGACCGCGCGATCGAGAGGCGGAGCGAGCGCTGGGAGTGCTCGAACTGCGGCGCCGTGAGCCCGCCGCCGGAGCCGGTGCTGTTCTCGTTCAACAGCCCGATGGGCGCCTGCCCAACCTGTCGGGGCTTCGGCAACGTGCTGACGTTTACCCTGGACCGGATCGTTCCGGATCCGAGCCAGACGCTGCGTCAGGGCGCCATCCGTCCCCTGGGCGGGCTCGTGGAAGCGGGTGTTCTGGCCGCGGCTCCTCCGGATCAGCGAGGAGCGCGGCATCCCCTCGATACCCCGTGGCGGAAGCTCCCAGCCGCGCAACGCAAGCTGCTGCTCGAAGGCGGCGAGGATTCCGCGGCGTCCTGCCGTTCCTCGAGCGCCTGCAGAAGAAGTCCTACAAGGTGGGCAACCGCTTCATCGTGAAGAAGTATCAGACGGCGCTGCCATGCCGCGACTGTGGAGGCACCCGCCTGCGTCCCGAAGCGCTGCGGGTGACGCTCGGCGGTCGCACCATCGCCGAGGTGGCTGCGATGTTCGTGCGCGATGCCGCCGAGTTCCTGGGGGCGCTCCAGTTCACCGATCGTGAGCGGGAGATCGCCGGACCGGCGCTCGCCGAGATCCAGGCACGGCTCACCTTCCTGCTCCGGGTCGACCTCGGCTACCTCACGCTCGACCGGCTCACGCGGACGCTCTCGGGCGGGGAGGCGCAGCGCATCGAGCTCGCCAACGCGCTCGGGGCGAACCTGGCCGACACCTTGTACGTGCTCGACGAGCCGACCGTCGGGCTCCATCCCCGCGACAGCGATCGTCTGGCCGCGCTGCTCGGCGAGCTGGCCGGTCGTGGCAACACGCTGGTGGTGGTGGAGCACGAGCCGCTCCTGATGCGCGTCGCCGAGCACGTGGTCGACCTCGGACCGGGCGCCGGAGCACTCGGCGGACGGGTGCTCTACGCCGGTGCGGGCGGCGACGCCCTGCGGGCGGCAGACACCGAGACCGCGCGCTACCTGCGCGGCGAGAAGCGCGTGGCGCGCCGCCGCCGCGAGGGCGAACCGCCGGCCTTCCTCACCGTCGAGGGGGCGACCCACCACAATCTCAAGGACGTGGACGTGCGCTTTCCCATCGGTCGGCTGACCGCGGTGACCGGCGTCTCCGGATCCGGAAAGAGCAGCCTGGTCGAGGAGGTGCTCTATCGCGCGGCGCTCGCGGCGATCGAGGACCGCGAGGGACGAGCCGGTCGGGCGCATCGCGCGATCCGCGGCCTGCAACGATTCAAGCGGGTCGTGCTCGTGGACCAGTCGCCGATCGGCAAGACCCCGCGCTCCTGCCCGGTCACCTACCTCGGGGCTTACGCGGCGCTGCGCGAGATTTACGCGCGCCAGACCAGCGCGCTGGCGCGCGGCCTCAGGATGGCGCGTTCTCGTTCAACACGCCGGGGGGCGGTGCGAGCAGTGCGAAGGCGCCGGTTGGGTGACGATCGAGATGTACTTCCTTGCCGACCTGCTGGTGCCTTGCGAGTCCTGCGGGGAGCGCGCTTCCGCCGCGAGGTGCTCGACGTGCGCTACCGCGGCATCAACATCCGCGAAGCGCTGGATCTCACCGCCGACCAGGCGTTCCTCCATTTCGGCCGCGAGCCGCGCTTCACACGCCGGCTCCAGATCCTGCGGCGCGTGGGCCTCGGCTACCTGAGGCTCGGCCAGCCTGCCAATCAGCTCTCAGGCGGCGAAGCGCAGCGCCTCAAGATCGCGCGCGAGCTGGGAGAAAAGGCCGGCGGGCCGGCGCTGTACCTGCTCGACGAGCCCACGGTGGGTCTCCACTTCGCCGACGTGCAGCGCTTGCTCGAAGTGCTCGACGACCTCGACGGCGCGCGGCGACACGGTGATCGTCGTCGAGCACAACCTCGACGTGATCCGCAACGCCGACTGGATCGTGGACCTGGGCCCGGACGGCGGCGACGCCGGCGGGCGGCTCATGGCGGAGGGCCCGCCCGAGGCGATCGTGGCCGCGCTGGATTCCTGGACCGGCCGCTTCCTCGCGGTTCCGGCGGGATGAGTTTGACGATCCGGCGAGCTCGGAGGTAGAAACCCGTCTCACCTCAGAGAGGCTCCGTTGATCACAAACGATCATGGCCGCATGCGTCGCACGGTGCGCGACGAGATCCCGGTCTACTGGGTCCCCGAAGCGCCGCGGCTGATGGGCGCGCTGATGTTTCGCGCCGGCCGCTCGGACGAGCCGCCGGTCCGATGCGGGATCACCCACATCGTCGAGCATCTGGTCCTGCACGGGTTCGGGACGAAGCCGCCTTGCGACTGCAACGGCTTCGTGGACGGCAACCGGACCGTGTTCTACGCGAACGGTGCGCCCGACGAGGTGGCGACCTTCATGCGCGGCATCTGCCACGCGATCGCGGCGCTTCCACTCGATCGTCTCGAGGCGGAGTGCCGCGTTCTGCGCACCGAGGCGATGAGCCGGACGACCTCTCCCTCGGATCTGATGCAGTGGTGGCGCTTCGGCGCGCGCGGGCAGGGGCGGACGCACCTGCGCGAGTACGCGGTGGAAGCTCCCGATGCCGAGCAGGTCCGCGCGTGGACCGCCCGCTATTTCACTGCCAGGAACGCGACCGCCTGGTTCAGCGGTCCGGTGCCGGACGAGGTGTCGTTCGCGGAGCTGCCGCGCGGCGAGCGCATGCCGCTCATCGAGCCCCCGCGGTTTCCGGGCTCGAGACGCCCGCCTGGCTCCACGCTCAGCAGGACGCGATCAGCATCTCGATGCTCTCCGAGCGCGACGACTGGCTGAATCTGTCGCTGCGCATCGCGGCGGTGAGGATCCACCACCAGCTCCGCTTCCGCGACGGGCTGACCTACTCGATCTCGATGGACTACCAGCCGATCTCGGCGACGCGGGCACACCACGCGGTGTGGACGGCGTCCCTGCCGGAGCATGGGGCCGCGGTGCAGCGCGGCTTCGTCGAAGCGCTCGAGGAGATGGCGCGCACCGGCCCCACGCCCGAGGAGTTCGACGAGGCGCGACGGGACATGACGCGCTCGCACGCCGATCCCGACTGGGCGACCGGCTACCTCGACCGCGCCGCGCACAACGAGTTGATCGGCTACGCGGCACGCGGCCCCGAGGATTCGGAACGGGAGCTGGAGAGCATGACCGCGGAGCGCTGTGCCGCCACGATGACCGCCGCCCTGCAGACCTCGCTGCTCATGATTCCCGAGGGCGGCGTTCACCCAGAGGGCTGGCACGGCTACCCGGCGTTTTCCTCGACGGCGCTCCGCGGGCGACGCTATCGCGCCACCGCCCAGCGTTACCCGTGGTCGAAGAAGATGCCGGAGCTGATCGTGAGCGACGAGGGCGTCTCGTGGGTGTCACCGTCCGGGAACACCGTCACCGTGAGCTATGCGGATTGCGCCGTGGCGGCGGTGTATCCCTCCGGCGACATCCACCTGATCGGTGAAGACGGCTTCGTCGTGTGGATCCGAGCCGGGGAATGGCGGAACGGCGACCGGGCCGCAGTCTCGGTGCGGAATGCCCTGCCCGACGATCGCACCGTGGTCCTGCCGGCGCGTTGAGCGAAACGACGATCCACGCGGCTTGATCCGTGCGAGGACGGGGCGCAGAGTCGGTTCATGCCCCAGACGCTCCGCGATTCGCTGGTTCGGCTCGACGACTACCGCTGGCAGATCCCCGCCGAAGGCGGAATACGCGTGCCGGGCCTGCTGTTCGCCGATCGCGATCTGCTCGAGCAGATGCTGTCGGATCGCACGCCGGAGCAGGTGAAGAACGCGGCGCACCTGCCGGGCATCCTCGACGCCTCGATCGCGATGCCCGACGCGCACTGGGGCTACGGGCTGCCGGTCGGCGGCGTGGTCGCGACCGACGAGCGCGACGGCGTCGTGTCGCCGGGCGCGGTCGGCTACGACATCGGCTGCGGCGTGCGACTGATGCGCACGCGCATCGCACGTGCCGAGCTGGCGCCGCACCTCGAGGCGCTCGCCGACCGCCTCCACGCGGAGGTGCCGTGCGGCGTCGGCTCGCGCGGGACCCTCGCGGTCTCTCCGCGCGAGCTCGATCGCGTGCTGCGCCAGGGCGCGCGCTGGGCGGTGGAGCGCGGTCTGGGCGCGGCTTCGGACCTGGAGCACTGCGAGGAGGGCGGCACGCTCGCCGATGCCGATCCACGCGCCGTGAGCGATGGCGCGCGTGACCGTGGCCGCGACCAGCTCGGCACGCTCGGATCGGGCAACCATTTTCTCGAGGTCAGGAGGTGTCCGAGATCCACGACGCCGAGGCGGCGCGCGCTGGGTCTCGAGCGCGGCGCGGTCACCGTGATGATCCACTGCGGGTCGCGCGGGCTCGGCCATCAGGTGTGCACGGATCACGTGCGCGACGTGGTGCGCAAGCTCGCGGGCTGGGGCATCGCCCTGCCCGATCGCCAGCTCGCCTGCGCGCCGATCCGCTCTCCCGAAGGGCAGGCCTACCTCGGGCGATGCGCGCGGCCGCGAACTTCGCGTGGGCGAACCGCCAGTGCATCGCCCACGGCGTGCGCCGTGCGTTCGCGGCCGTGCTGCGGCGCGACGCCGACGCGCTCGGCCTGTCGCTGGTCTACGACGTCGCGCACAACATCGCCAAGCTCGAGAACCACGAGACCTCGTCCGGTCGCGCGCGCTGCCTGGTGCATCGCAAGGGCGCCACGCGTGCGTTTCCGGCGGGGCATCCGGACGTCCCCGCCGCGTACCGTGCGCTCGGCCAGCCGGTGCTGGTGCCGGGCGACATGGGTCGTTACTCCTTCGTGCTGATCGGCCGCGCGGGCTCGATGCGGCACGCCTTCGGCTCCACCTGTCACGGCGCGGGACGGCGGATGAGCCGCGGCCAGGCGGTGCGCGAGACCCGCGGCCGCGACCTGGTCGCGGAGCTGCGCCGCATGGGCGTCACGGTGCGCTATGAAGGCCGGGACACGCTGCGCGAGGAAATGAGCGAGGCCTACAAGGACGCCGCGCAGATCGTGAAGGTCTGCGAGGGCGCCGATCTATCGCGCGTCGTCGCCAAGCTCACGCCGTTCGTCGTGGTCAAGGGCTGAGCGCTCGCGGCTCGAGGTGCGATATCCTGAGGCCTCATCCCGCAACCGAGCGAAGGAGCGACGATGAACTCTGCCATCGACCCCGGTGTCACCATCGGACACGTCCACCTCAAGGTCGCCGATCTCGACCGCTCGCTCGCGTTCTACCGCGACGTGCTCGGGTTCCAGGAGACCGCGCGCATCCCGGACGCCGTGTTCCTCTCCGCCGGCGGCTATCACCATCACCTCGGGCTCAACACCTGGCACAGCCGGGGCGGATCGCCGCCGCCCCGCTCCGCGACCGGGCTCTACCACGTCGCGATCCTCTACCCGAGTCGCGCGCTGCTCGCCGACGCGCTGCGGCGCCTGACGGTGGCCGGCATCCGCCTCGACGGCGCCTCCGATCACGGCGTCAGCGAGGCCCTCTACCTCCACGATCCCGACGGCAACGGCATCGAGCTCTATCGCGATCGTCCGCGCGAGGAGTGGCCGCGCACCGCCGACGGCGCGATGACGATGTACTCCCGACCGCTCGATCTCGACGCGTTGCTGGCGGAGCCGGCGATTTCATAGTTGGAGCGTTGAGGCGGTTCGGGTCGGCAGCGCCTTTGACGGGACTCGTGAGGCGCCCGCCCGCAGGATGCGGGGAGGGCGCCGAGCGAGCGACCCGGAGGCAGGGATGCCGAAGGCTCGCGGGTCTCGTCAAGGCGCTGCCGACCCAACCGCCTCAACGCTCAGGCTCAACCTCCCGCGAGCAACTCCGGCAGCGGGCGCTCGCGGGCGAGTTGCGACGCCTCGCCGGGTGGAAGCACGGCGTCTTCGACCACGACGCCGCGCAGGAGCGCCATCGGCACCAGCTCGAAGTAGACGTTGCGCGGGCGCACGCCGCGTGGCGCAGACTCCCAGACCTCTTCGGAGTGCTTCTCCACGATCTTGAGCGCGCTGCTTCCGGCCGGCAGGAACTTGCGGCGGCTTGCGAGCGCGTAGGCGGGAACCGAGTGCTCGCGCGCGGCGAGCGCCGCGGCGTACGAGCCGATCTTGTTGAGCACGCCGAGATCGGTCACCGCGTCGGCGCCGATCCAGAGCTGCTGGGCCTGCGAGAGCACGAGCGGGAGCGCCGCGTCCACCACCAGCCACACCGGCACGTCGCGCTCGGCGAGACTCGCGGCCATGCGCCGGCCCTCGAGCAGCGGACGGCTCTCGGCGATCAGGACGTGGGGCTCGCGACCCGCGGCCTGCGCCGCGAGGATCGCGTCGTGGACCGCGGCGCTCGAGGACAGCGTGGCGATCCACGCGCGGCGTGGAGGCAAAGGCTCCACCGCCTGCCGGCTCACCGCGACGCGTGTGGCCTCGAGGTCGCGCTGCTCGGCCTCGGAGGTCTCCTCGAGCGCGCGCCTCCAGCTCGACCGGACGGTCGCCGCGCGACACGCCGGTCTCTACCACCGCGAGCGCGCGTGCGGCGAGCTGGTGCACCAGAGCCATGGTCGGTTGCGCGGCCTGGGCGGCGCGCAGCCAGCTCGATCAGCCGGGTCCTGAGATCCGCGCCCGACGCCGAGGCATCGGCGCCCGCCCAGCGCCTCCAGCTGGAGCAGGAAGTCCGCGGCCACGTCGGAAGAGCCGGAAGTGCGATCTTCCTCGAATGCGCCCACGACGCCTCGTCGAGCCCCGGCAGCGACTCCCGGCGGCGGTTGGCAGTCCGTGATCGGTGTGCTGGTTTGCTCGGCTCTGAAGTTAGCGGGACGCGCGTCCCACCTCCACCGGGACTTTCGCGACAGGCGGACGAGCCGCATACCCGATCCCATGATCACGACGGTCGCCGAACGAGTCCAGCACGAGTTGCTGCCCCGGGTCTCAAGCCCAACCGCTACCTGGGGAACGCGCTCCACGCTCCCCACAAGCCGCTCGCGCAGGCCGAGGTCCGGGTCCTGATGGCGTTCCCGGATGCGTTCGAGATCGGGCTCTCGAACATCGGGATCCGGATCATCCACCACGTCCTGAACCAGCGACCCGAAGTGGCGGCCGAGCTGGTGTTCGCGCCGTGGCCCGACGCCGAGGCCGAGATGCGCGCGCGGGGCATCCCGCTGTTCTCGACCGAGTCCCACGCCGCGGCGGCCGACTTCGACGTGATCGGCTTCTCGCTCCAGTACGAGCTGCAGTACACGAACGTGCTCAACATGCTCGACCTCGCCGGGCTGCCGCTCCGCACCGTCGAGCGTGACGCGCGCCACCCGCTCGTGATTGCCGGCGGCGCACAGGCCTTCAGCCCCGAGCCGGTGGCTGGATTCGTCGACGCGTTCGTGATCGGCGACGGGGAAGAGGCGATCCACGCGGTCGTCGACCAGGTCGCGCGCGGCAAGCGCGAGGGCTGGTCGCGGCCCGAGCTGCTCCGGCGGCTCGCGCAGCTCTCCGGCGTCTACGTGCCATGGGGCTACGAAACGCGTTCCACGCCCGAGGGCTGGCTGGTGCCGGTCGCGCGGCCGGGCTTCCCGTCGCGGGTGCGCTCCGTGTGGGTCGAGGATCTCAAGAGCGACTACTATCCGGCGGCGCCGCTGCTCCCGATCGGCGAGATCACGCACGACCGCCTGTCGGTGGAGATCATGCGCGGCTGCACCCGCGGCTGCCGGTTCTGCCAGGCCGGGATGATCAACCGTCCGGTGCGCGAGAAGCCCGGCCAGCAGGTGGTCGAGGAAGTGCTGCGCGGGCTGCGCGCCACCGGACTCGAAGAGGTGTCGCTGGTCTCGCTGTCGAGCACCGACCACACCCAGATCGTCGACCAGATCAACGGCTGGCCGACGCGCTGTGCGCCTCGCGCGTGCAGATCGCGCTGCCCTCGACCCGTCCCGACAACGTGCCGGTCGAGGTGGCACGGCGCAGTGGCCGCGCAGAGGAAAGGATCCATCACGCTCGCGCCCGAGGCCGGCAGCCAGCGTATGCGCGACGTCATCAACAAGAACCACACCGAGGACGAGCTGCTCGATTCGGTGGGCACCGCGGCGCGTGAGGGCTACACCGGCGCCAAGCTCTATTTCATGTGCGGACTGCCCGGCGAGAACGACGACGACCTCCGCGCCATCCTCGAGCCTGGCCGAGGCGCGCCCAGCGCGCGCGCGCGCCGAGGGGCAGCGCGGCTTCCGCATCACCGTGAGCGTCTCGCCGCACGTGCCCAAGCCGCATACGCCGTTCGCGTGGGCCGAGCAGCTGACCACCGCCGAGCTCAACCGGCGCGCTCGGCGTGCTGCGCGCCGCCGCGCGCGGCAAGCCGCTGACGCTCAAGTACCGCGACGCCGAGACGTCGCTGCTCGAAGGCGTCTTCACCCGCGGCGACCGCCGTCTGGGGAGGTGGTGGAGCGGGCGTTCCGGCGCGGCTGCCGCTTCGACGCCTGGACCGAGCACCTCCGGTTCGAGACCTGGCTCGAGTGCTTCGCCGAGCTGGGCATCGACCCGGAGCGCTATTTGGTCGAAGCGCTCCTCCGAGCTCGATCAGCCGTGGGACGTGATCCAGTCCCCGGTGACCAAGAAGTTCCTGGTGCGCGAAGCGCCGCGCCGACCAGGCCGTGATTACCGAGGATTGCCGCCTCGAGGACGTGTGCTTCTCGTGCGGCGTGGCCGAGTGCCCGCAGCGACCGTGGGTCAAGCAGCCGCATGCTCCGGTCGATCTGGCGCGGGCCCAGGAGGCCCACGTCGTTCGGCCGTCGCACGCGCCGAACCCGCGGAACGCATCGCTCGGTGGTGCCGACCCGCGGGGCGGGCCTCTCCACCAGCACCCGTTTCCGTATCGTGATTCGCCAAGGCCGCATCGATGCGCTTCACCTCGCATCTCGACCTGATGCGGGCATGGGGCGCGCGCTGCGGCGCTCCGAGCTTCCACTGGCATTCACCCAGGGGCATCATCCTCATATCAAGATGTCGTTCGGGCCGCCATTGCCGCCTGGGCTATCGTTCCCGGGCCGAGGTCTTCGACCTCGAGCTCTCACAGCCGCCGGGCGTCGACCTCCAGGAGAGGCTCAACGCCGTGCTGCCGGAGGGACTCGAGGTGCTGGGCTTTCGTCCCATCCTGTTCAAGACTCCTTCGCTGATGAGCCAGCTCGAGGGCGGTTCCTACCGCGTGCGCTTCCCGCACGCGCTCATGACCGACGCCGGGATCGCTCCCGACACCCTGGCTCCACGACTCGCCCGCGAGATCGAGGGCCTCATGGCCCGCGATCACCTGCTGGTGCGCCGGCGCGGCGAAGGGCATCCCGCGAATTCGACGCTCGTCCTTCGATCGTGGCCCTCGAGCCGGGCTCCGACGCGGCGACTCCGGTGCTCGACTGTCATCTGCGGTTCACGCCGCGGGCGTCGGTGCGGCCCGAGGAGCTGCTGGCGGAGCTGCTGCCTGAGGCCGACTCCCGAGGCGCCGACGTGGAGCGCACCGCGCTCTGGGCCGAGCCCGGGGCCGGCGGATGGATCCGCTCGAGCTGCTCATGGTGAGGGACGAGGGCGTCGCGCGGCTCCATGGGATCACCGCGTGAAGCAATCCATCATCATCAACGCCGACGCCTACGAAACCCGAATCGCCATCCTCGAAGACGGAGAGCTCGCCGAGCTCCTGGTGGAGCGCGCCGACCAGCGCCGCCACGTCGGCGACATCTACAAGGGCCGCATCAACGCCGTGCTGCCGGGCATGCAGGCGGCGTTCGTCGATCTGGGACTTCCCAAGACCGGCTTCCTCCACGCCTCGGACCTGGCCGAGTCGCTGAGCGGCCTCGAGGACATCTCCGACCTCGAGGAGAACGGCGACCGCCGCCGCCGCCGCGCGCCGGCGCCCAAGATCGAGGACCACCTGAAGAAGGGCCAGGAGATCCTGGTCCAGATCACCAAGGAATCGATCGGCACCAGGGGCCGCGCGTCACCCAGCAGCTCAGCCTGCCGGGGCGCTTCTGCGTGCTCATGCCGGGCGTGGATCACGTCGGCGTCTCGCGCCGCATCGAGGACCGCGGCGAGCGCCAGCGCATCAAGGCCATCATCAGCGACGTGAAGCCCAAGGGCGTGGGCCTCATCGCCCGCACCGCGGGCGAGGGCAAGGGCGACCCGGAGTTCGCCGCCGACGTCAAGCATCTCGCCAAGCTGTGGCAGAAGATCGACCGCAAGGCCGCCGCGATGCGCGCGCCCGCGTTGGTGCACCGCGAGCTGGAGATGACCGCCAGCCTGATCCGCGACCTGTTCACCGACGACGTCGAGGAAGCGATCATCGACGACAAGGAGTCCTTCAACGAGATCCAGGCGTATCTCAAGACGGTTTCGCCGGAGCTGCGCGACCGGGTCAAGCTCTACAAGGGCCGCGACCCGATCTTCGACGCCTTCGAGATCGAATCGCAGATCGAGAAGACCTTCGAGCGCAAGGTGTGGCTCAAGAAGGGCGGCTACATTTGCATCGACCACGCCGAGGCGCTGGTGGCGATCGACGTGAACACCGGGCGCTTCACCGGCAAGAAGAACCAGGAGGAGACGATCCTCCGCACCAACCTCGAAGCCGCGCGCGAGATCCCGCGCCAGCTCCGCCTGCGCGACATCGGCGGGATCATCGTGATCGACTTCATCGACATGGAGATCGAGGCCAACAAACGCGCGGTGATCGATCAGCTCCGCACCGAGCTGCGCAATGACCGCGCGCGCACCAAAGCGTTCGCCGTGTCGGATCTGGGCCTGGTGGAGATGACGCGGCAACGCGAGCGCTCGAGTCTGCTCCACTACTACACCGAGGACTGTCCGCATTGCGGCGGCCTCGGCAAGGTGCCTTCGCACGAGACCATGCTCGTCAAGCTCGAGCGCGCGATGCGCCGCGTGTCGGCGCTCGGCACCGAGCGCCGCATCACGCTGAAGGTGAACCCCGAGGTGGCGCTCTATTTCGTGGAGCAGGAGGCGCGGCGCTTTGCCGAGCTCGAGAAGCGCTTCCACCTCCAGGTGGACCTCAAGGACGACCCGCAGCTCAAGCGCGGCGACATGAAGGTCTACACCGACAAGAAGCTCGACATCACCAAGCAGGTGGTGGGGGCAGTGCTGGGGACCTGATCAGCAGGTTGCCGTAACCCTGGTGTGCGGGATTTCCCCGCGTCGGGTGGATGCTACGATCACGCCTGCCGGCGCCGCCGAGTTGGAGGTGAACCGTGATCGCATTGGAGCCCCGCAGCAGGTCCTCGCGGCCGTCCGATCCGAGTGATCGACGCCTTCCGCCGCCGATCCGTGTCCGAAGATTGCTGGCGCCGTTCCTGGGCGCGACACTGAGTGCGATGCTCTCGACGGACCCTGCCCGCGCGCAGAGCATCCGCGCGGACCTGGCTTACCCCAACAGACAGGTGTCGGCCGCCGTCGTGTCGGGAAGCACTCTCTACATCGGTGGGAGCTTCGACCACGTGGGTTTCACGACCGGGAATGCCGTCCCGATCGATGCCGCCACCGGGCAGGTTCAGCCTTTTCCCATCGTCGACGGGGAGGTTCGAGCCGTGGCGCCCGACGGCGCGGGCGGCTGGTACATCGGCGGATCCTTTCAGACCGTCGGCGGTCTGCCCCGAAACAGGATTGCGCGCATCCTGGCCGACAACACCGTTTCCGGCTGGAACCCGAACACGAACGACGGTGTCTTCGACATCTACGCGATTACGGTCTCTGGCTCGATCGTGTACGTCGGTGGAGAAATCACGAACATCGGGGGCCAGGCGCGAAACAACATCGCTGCGCTGGAAGCCGCGACTGGGAATGCCACGGTCTGGAATCCAAGCGCCAACGGTAGAGTCTCGACGCTGGTGGTGAACGGCACGCTCGTCTATGCCGGCGGGTCCTTCACCAGCATCGGCTCGCAGCCGCGCAACCAGATCGCCGCCCTCGACGCCGCCACGGGCTTGGCGACCGGTTGGAACCCCAACGTTGCCACCAGCCTCAACACTTCCGTCAATGCGATCCTGGTGAGCGGATCGACGATCTACGCGGGCGGGAGGTTCACCGACGTCGGCGGCCAAGCGCGGAGCAACCTCGCCGCGCTGGATGCGTCGTCGGGAATCCCCACGTCCTGGAATCCGGGAGCTGACGCGGTCATACAGACGCTGGCCGTGAGCGGGACGACAATCTATGCCGGCGGGGGCTTCAAGAACATCGGAGGGCAGCCCCGTAACGGTATCGCCGCCCTCGACGCCGCCACGGGCATGGCCACCAGCTGGAATCCCAACGCCACCTACAGTCCATCCGCCAGCGCGGCGGTCTATGCGCTGGTGGTGAGCGGCTCGACGGTCTACGCGGGAGGATTCTTCCTCAGCATTGGCGGCCAGGCGCGCGACAATCTTGCCGCCCTGAACATCGTCAGCGGAAACGCGACCGCCTGGAACCCTACCGCCGAGCAGAACGTCCTGGCTCTGGCGGTGAATGGATCGACGGTGTTTGCCGGGGGACTTCAAGATGATGGGCAGTAAGCGCCGCAACAACATTGCTGCCCTGGATCTCTCCACGGGGACCGTGACGGCCTGGAACCCGGACGCGAACGATCAGGTGTTCTCCTAGCAACTGACGGAACGACGGTCTACTCCGGAGGCCAGTTCTCCCTCATGGGGGGCAGCCAAGGAATCGCATCGCGGCAATCGATGCGGCGACCGGAAACCCCACCCCGTGGAACCCCGGTGCGGACGGGATCGTGTATAGCTGGTCGATCAACGGCTCCACGGTCTACGCGGGAGGCGGGTTCGCCCACGTGGCGGGGCAGCCACGGAACAACATTGCCGCCGTGGATGCGGCGACCGGCGTGGCGACCTCATGGAATCCAAACGCAGACCGTGACGTCTACGCGGTGCTCGCGAGCGGCTCGACGATTTACGCAGGCGGGCTCTACAGCTTCATCGGAGGGCAGGCGCGTAGCCGTATCGCTGCTCTTGACGCGAGCACAGGTAACGCCACCGCTTGGAACCCGGCCGCAGACGGCTTTGTGCAGACGTTGGCCAAGAGTGGCTCGACGATCTACGTTGGGGGCGGTTTCACGAGCATCGGCGGGGTCCTCCGATCCTACCTGGCGGCCCTCGACCAGACGACCGGAAACGCCACGGCGTGGGCCCCGGAACCGAGCCTGTGGGTCTACGCCATATGGCCGGGGACATCCGCCATCTACGCGGGTGGCACATTCACCAGCGTCGGAGGCCAGGCACGTGCCCACATAGCCGCTCTGGACCCCGTGTCGGGGATGCCCACCGCCTGGAATCCGAACTCGAGTGGCCCGATCTCCGCGATTGCGGTTTCCGGCTCGACCGTGTACGTCGGCGGGGACTTCGCGAACATCGGAGGGAGTGACCACCATTTCCTGGCAGGAATCCACGACGGTCCCGTCGGTGTCCAGCTTCCCGCACCGGCTGACCACGCGGCGGCTGACCTCGGGATCCGCCCCAATCCGTTTCATGCAACGACCGACATCACGTTCTCGCTCGCGCGTCCTTCGCCGGTGACGCTCCGCATATACGACGTGTCGGGGCGGCAGGTGGCGCAGCTCGCCGACGCGAGTCCCATGGAGGCGGGATTCCACCGAGTCCCCTTCGAAAGCCGAGGTCTCGCGAACGGTCTCTACCTGTGCGTGCTGACAGCGGGACCCCGCCATGAAGTGCGGCGCATGGCGGTGTTTCGATAGGGGCCGGCTTCAGTCCTTCAGGACGCGGAAGCTCAGCGGCCGTTAAAGCCGCTCGAAGCCGAAGTGCGACGGCTCGTCGGTTTCCACGATCACGCGCTCCAAGGCCGGCATCGAGTTGAGGTCGAGCAGCACGTTCGACGACGGCGCTTGAAGGACGATCCGCAGCTCAAGCGCGGCGACATGAAGGTCTACACCGACAAGAAGCTCGACATCACCAAGCAGGTGGTGGGGGCAGTGCTGGGGACCTGATCGCCGGAATCCGAAGTCCAGACTCCCTTCGGATGGTGGAACCCGAGCCTCCTGAGCGATCAGGATGCACAAACAACGTGTCCGGCCGGGGAATCCGCTGGTAATCTCTGGATCCCCGAAGAGTCTCCCGGGAATCGCACCTCCAAGGATGGACAACACTGTGGAGGTCGCAATGATTCGCAATCTCTTCTTCAACCTGGGCCTCGTCGTCCTCACCGTCGCGATGGCGTTGACGCTCCAGGCCGTCATGGGTCCGAGCCAGGTTTCCGCTGCCAAGGACGAGGTGTGCATCTGTCACGCCGCGGGTCTGGCAGGCACCACGCAGTTCGTCACGGTGTGTGCCAACCGGACCGCCATCTACGGCCAGGCGGGTCACTTCAACGAGGACGGCACGCCGCGAGCGGGTCACGAGCAGGATTATCTTGGCCCGTGCAACCAGCGCCGTCGCCGTCGCCGTCGCCTGCGCCCTCGCCGTCACCGGGCTTGTAGGACACGGCTGCTCCACTCTGCGCCCGGGGGCGTCGCGCCCTCGGGCGCTTTCTTTACGCCTTCAATCGCGCAGGATCCGAAAGCTGAGCGGCCGCTGCAGACGCTCGTAGCCGCGATGGGAGGGATCGTCGGTCTCGACGATCACGCGCTCCAACGCCCGCATGCCGTTGAGATCGAGCAGGACGTTCGTGGCGGGTGGAGCGCCCTGCGCGAGGATCACGACGCGGGCGTGGACCTGGAGCTGGTTCCACACCTCCGCCGCCTCGCGCGTCGCCGGGAATCCGCTGACCACCACGATCAGGTCGGCTTCGGGAGGCAACTGCTGCAAGGGCTCGAGCTCGGGATAGGAGCGCGGCCAGCTGGGCAGCGTGATCACCACGTGCGTGAGGCCCGAGAGGGTGTGAAGGTCGTAGAGCTCGTTGGCGCTCGGGATCCGCTCGAACTGCACGGTGGTCCCCAGGCTCAGGTCGGTGCGGTCGAGGATGAGCGGGCTCACGGAGGCTCGTGCGCCGTCACGGCGGGGGCCGGCGCCTGAGCCGGCGCGGGCGGGCCCGCGGTCATGCACCCCGCCACCACGCCGGCCGCGAACACCAGAGCGAGTCTCGTCGCCTTCATGGAATCCTCCTTGGCTCGGGACGACACGGCTCGATGGAGCCCGCGTGGGAGCTTAGCCGGTCGGAGTGAACGGGTCGTCCCGCGGGCAGGCCGCACCCCCGGAGCATTGACCCTGGATGAGGTTCGTCCTAGGGTTGGTTGCGGGATTTCCCGCTGATTGGAAGACCGCGGTGTTCTCCGTCGCTCACCTTCCGCCGACCTTCGAGAGCATGCTCCAGCGATCCTGAGCCACTGGATCGCGTCCCGCGAGTCGACTCGGAGTGGGTCGCACCGGTGAGAGACGAGTGAGCCAGCAAGTCATCGAGAAGAAATCCGACAGCCTCGTGGTCGTCGGCGCCTCGGCCGGCGGGATCGAAGCCCTGAGCGTCCTGGTCGGCTCCTGGCGAAGGGATCTCCCGGCCCCGATGAGTGCTGGCGCAGCATCTCGATCCACGGCGACCCAGCCATCTCGCGTCGATTCTGGAGCGCCGGAGCAAGCTACCGGTCGTGACCATCGCTCGAGCCCCACGCGGCTGGAAGGGGGCAAGTGTCTACCGTCGTGGCCTCCAAACCAGCACGTCGTCATCCACGACGGCGGCGTGCGCCGCGAGGCCGATCACCGCAGCCCGTCCGCGCCCCTCGGTCGACTCGCCGCTCTCGACCGCCGTCTTCGAGAGGAACTGAGAGGAGGCAGCCGCCGGTACCCTACGCTCCAGCCCGCTTCCTGAGGACAGCAAAAACCGGGACTCCGCACGTCAAGAATCCGATGGATGGGACCATCATCCGATCGAGGGTGACCCTCGCCGGAGACCATTGATCGCGGCTTGACCGGGTCATCGAAGCCGTGATAGAAAACTTCGTTACGACTGCGGTCACGCGGTGGCTTGATCCTCCGGTCGCTGCGAAGGTGGATTCAATGCTCGGGTCAAGCACAAGGGAATCGGGAGCTTCCGTGTACGCGATCGTCGATATCAACGGCACCCAGACCAAGGTGAGCCCGGACGAGACCCTCGACCTGCCTCGCATGGCGGGTGAGCCGGGCAAGAAGCTGAGCTTCGAGAAGGTCCTCATGGTCTGCGACGGGGACACCATCACCGTCGGCACGCCTTATCTGAAGGGCGTGAGTCTCACGGTCGAGGTGGTCGAACACCTGCGCGGCCCGAAGCTGCGTGTCTTCAAGTTCAAGCGGCGTCGCGAATATCGCCGGCGCATCGGTCATCGCGACTCCCTTACCCGGGTGCGCGTGGCCAGCATCGACGCCTAGGAGCAGGAATGGCTCATAAAAAGGTCAGTCGTCGTCCAAGAACGGGCGCGAGTCGAATGCGCAGCGCCTGGGCATCAAGCGTTTCGGAGGGAGCGGGTCCACGCCGGGAGCATCCTGGTGCGCCAGCGCGGCACCCGATTCCATCCCGGGAGAACGTCGGCCGGGGCAGCGACGACACGTTGTTTGCCCTGATCGACGGCCTGGTGAAGTTCACGCGTTGGGGCCGCGATCGCAAGCGGGTGAACGTCGTCCCCATCGAAGCGGGTGGCACGGCCTAGGCCGCTCGCAGTCTCGTAGTACCCGGCGCCATGCCCCGAGGTGGAACACCCTGGGGCGTGGCGCTCGGCTTGAACGGACGGCGGGGCCGCCAGCAAGGAGGATGCCGTGAAGAACAAGGTTGCGGTGATCGGGGCTGGAAACGTGGGGGCGAGCACCGCCCTCTACCTGGCCGAGCGTGGTCTCGCCGACGTGACGCTGATCGACATCGTCGAAGGCATGCCCCAGGGCAAGTCGCTCGACATGCAGCAGGCCGCTCCGCTCTGGCACAAGGGCGGAAAGATCGAGGGCGCGAACGACCTCGCCGCGGTCAAGGGCGCCGACCTGGTGATCATGACCGCCGGGTTCCCGCGCAAACCGGGCATGTCGCGCAGCGACCTGCTCAAGGCCAACGCCGACATCGTGCGACCGGCGGCCGAAGCGGTGAAGAAGCACGCGCCGAACGCCACGGTGATCGTGGTGACCAACCCGCTGGACGTGATGACCCAGCTGTTCTGGAAGAACTCGGGATTCACCAAGGCGCGGGTCATGGGCATGGCCGGCATCCTCGACTCGGCGCGCTTCCGCGCGTTCATCGCCGATGGAGCTGGGCGTCTCGGGCGGCGACGTGCAGGCCATGGTGCTCGGCGGCCACGGCGACTCGATGGTGCCGCTGCCGCGCTACACGACGGTGGGCGGCATCACGGTCACCGAGCTGATCCCCGCCGATCGCCTGCAGCAGATCGTGCAGCGCACCCGCGACGGCGGGGCCGAGATCGTGAAGCTCCTGAAGACCGGATCGGCCTACTACGCACCGGCGATGTCGGCGGTGGAGATGGCCGAGGCGATGCTCCTGGACCAGAAGCGGCTGGTGCCGTGCTCGGTGCTGCTCGAGGGCGAGTACGGGATGAAGGACCTGTTCATCGGCGTGCCGGTGGTGATCGGCGCCAAGGGCGTCGAGAAGATCATCGAACTCCGCCTCGAGGCCGAGGAGCTGGCGGCCCTCCAGAAGTCGGGCGCCGAGGTCGCGGCGGGGATCGCCGAGCTGAGCGGCGCGGTGGTCTAGGACCGGCAGCCGTTTCGACAATCCGAGGCCTGCTGTGCTACGTTCTCGTCCCGTGCTGAGACACGGGAATCGAGTTCGCGCCGCCCGAGGCAGGGGATCAGCCCGGGCGGCGCGCCTCGTTTGGGGAGACTCGGATGACCGGCGTGCTCGGTGTCATCCCGGCCCGCTACGGCGCCTCGCGCTTCCCGGGCAAGCCGCTCGCCACGTTGTGGGGCAAGCCGATGCTCCAGCACGTGTGGGAGCATGCCCGCGCCGCGACCGGGCTCAACGCGCTGGTGATCGCCACCGACGACGAGCGCATCGCGATTGCGGCCCGCGGGTTCGGCGCCGAGGTGGCGATGACCTCCCCGGCGCATTCGAGCGGCACCGACCGCGTTGCCGAAGTGGCGGGGCGGCGCGCGGAGTTCGACATCGTGCTGAACCTCCAGGGCGATGAGCCCGAGCTGGACTCGGCCGCGGTCTCCGCCCTGGTGGCGGCGATGCGCGAGGACGCGACGATCGCGATGGCGACCCTCGCGCACCGCGAGGCGGAGCCGCGCGCGCTCGCCGCAGAAGACGTGGTCAAGGTGGTGGTGGACGCCTCGGGGTTCGCGCTCTACTTTAGCCGTGCCGACGTGGCCGCGGGCTCACGGGGGTCCCGCGCTGCGGCACGTCGGGGTCTACGGATTCCGCCGCTCGTTTCTCCTCGAGTTCGCCGGCTGGCCCGAAGGCGTCCTGGAGCGGGCCGAGCGACTCGAGCAGCTCCGAGCGCTGGAGCGTGGGGTTCGCATCAAGGTGATCCAGGGCGCGCGCGCGTTCGCCGGGGTGGACACGCCCGAGCAGCTCGCTGCGCTGGAAGAACGTGGACCGCAGAATCGGGGGACCGGCACATGACGAAGATCGTGGTGGTGACGGGCGGCGTGGTGTCGTCGCTGGGGAAGGGGATCGCCTCCGCTTCGCTCGGACTGCTGCTCAAGGCCCGTGGCCTGCGGGTGACGATGCAGAAGCTCGACCCCTACCTCAACATCGATCCGGGCACCATGAGCCCGTTCCAGCACGGCGAAGTGTTCGTCACCGACGACGGCGCCGAGACCGACCTCGATCTCGGGCACTACGAGCGCTTCACCAGCATCTCGGTCACGCGTAGCCACAACGTCACCGCCGGGCAGGTCTACGACGCCATTCTCTCAAGGAGCGACGCGGCGACTACCTGGGTCGCACGGTGCAGGTGATCCCGCACGTCACCGACGAGATCAAACGCCGCATCCACTCGCTGGGCCTCGCCACGCAGGCCGACGTCCAGATCGTCGAGATCGGCGGCACGGTCGGCGACATCGAGTCGCTGCCGTTCCTGGAGGCGGTGCGCCAGCTCAAGCTCGAGCAGCGCCGCGACGTCCTGTTCGTGCACGTGACGCTCGTGCCGTTCATCCGCGCCGCGCGGGAGATGAAGACCAAGCCCACGCAGCACTCGGTCAAGGAGCTGCGCGAGATCGGCATCCAGCCCGACGTGCTCCTGTGCCGCACCGAGGCGCCGCTCTCGGACGACGTGCGCGAGAAGATCGCGCTGTTCTGCAACGTCCCCACCGAGGCGGTGATCGCGGCGGTCGATGTGACCTCGATCTACCAGGTGCCGAGCGTCTTTCACGAAGGCGGGCTCGACGCGCTGCTGGTGCGCGAGCTGGGACTCGAGACCGGCGAGCCCGAGCTCGAGGCGTGGGACGACTTCGTGGGGCGCGTGCTGAATCCGACCCGACGCTGCGTGATCGGCGTGGTCGGCAAGTACACGCACGTGCGGGACGCCTACAAGAGCATCATCGAGTCGTTCGTGCACGCCGGTGCCGCGAACGATGCGCGAGTCGACCTGCGCTGGATCGAAGGCGAGGACATCGAGCAGCACGGCGCCGCCGCCTACCTGAGCGACGTGGACGGAGTGGTGGTGCCGGGCGGCTTTGGCGAGCGCGGCATCGAGGGCAAGATCGCCGCGGCGCGCTTCGCGCGCGAGCGCGGGATCCCCTACTTCGGGCTCTGCCTGGGCATGCAGGTGGCCACCATCGAGTTCGCCCGCAACGTGGCGGGATGGAAGGAAGCCAACTCGAGCGAGTTCGAGCCGCAGGCGCCGCAGAAGGTGATCGACCTCCTCGACGAGCAGAACACGGTCACCGAGAAGGGCGGCACCATGCGGCTCGGATCGTTCCGCTGCCGGCTCAAGGCGGGGAGCCTCGCGGCCCGCGCCTACGGCAAGGATGAGATCGAGGAGCGCCACCGCCACCGCTACGAGTTCAACAACCGTTTCGCCTCCCAGCTCCAGTCGCGCGGGCTGATGCTCTCCGGCAAGTGCGTGGGACGCGAGCTGGTCGAGATCATCGAGCTGCCCGACCATCCCTGGTTCCTGGCCGTGCAGTTCCACCCCGAGCTCAAGTCGCGTCCGCACGAGCCGCATCCGCTGTTCGTCGACTTCGTGCGCGCCTCGCTCGAGCGCCGGCGCGCGCGGCTCGGACACGACGACTACTCGCCGGCCGAGCGCGAAGCCGACGCGGGAGCCTCCTGCACCACGAGGAGGACGAATCGGTGCCGGAGCGCTCGCCGTCGCCGCGGCGGGCATGAAGCGATTCGCGATCGGCGGCGCCGAAGTCGGCGGCGCGCAGCTCCTGGTGGTGGCGGGGCCCTGCGTCGTGGAGAGCGCGGACCTTTGCCTGCGCGTCGCGGCGCACCTGGTCGCCGCGTGCCAGGCACGCGGACTGCCTTACGTGTTCAAGGCCTCGTATGCCAAGGCCAACCGCTCGAGCGAGCGCTCGTTCCGCGGCCTGCCGCGCGACGAGGCGCTGGCGATCCTGGCGCGGGTGCGGCGCGATACCGGGGCGCCGGTGCTCACCGACGTGCACGGCGTCGACGAGATCGCCGCCGCTGCCGAGGTCGCAGACGTGCTCCAGATCCCGGCGTTCCTGTCGCGGCAGACCGCGCTGCTCGAGGCGGCGGCGAAGAGCGGCCGCGCCGTCAACGTGAAGAAGGGGCAGTTCCTGGCGCCTGACGACATGCGCCAGGTGGTCGACAAGCTGGTCGCGGCCGGCGGCGAGCGCATCCTGCTCACCGAGCGTGGCACCACCTTCGGCTATCACGATCTGGTGGTGGACATGCGCGGCCTGGTGACGATGCGGTCGCTCGGGTGGCCAGTGATCTACGACGCCACGCACAGCCTGCAGCGCCCGGGCGGCGAGGTGAGCGGCGGCGATCGGAAGTTCGCCACGCCGCTCATGCGCGCAGCGGTGGCGTGCGGCGTCGACGGCGTGTTCTTCGAGACCCATCCCGATCCCGCGCGCGCTCTCCGGATGCCGCCACCCAGCTGCCGCTCGCCGAGGCGGACCGGTTCCTCGACGAGGCGCGCCGCGTCCACGAGGCGCTGAGCGAGCGCGCGCATGCCTGAGCGTCGTCGTCGCGCGCGGAACCAGACGACCCGCACGCGGACCCGGTTGCCCGTGCCGCCGCCCGGCCTCCTGGTGCACGATCTGATCGAGCACACCCCGGGGGTGGCGGAGCCCGAGACTCGGGGGAGCCGAAGGAGGCGCCGGTGCCCGGTCCGCTGCGGCTCCTGTTCCTCGATCTCGACGGGACGCTCACCGACGGTGTCATCACGTTCGACTCCGGCGGGGATCAGCGGAACTTCTTCATCCGCGACGGTCTCTCGCTGGTGTGGGCGCGTGAGCTCGGGCTGCTCCCGGTGGTGATCTCGGGACGCAGCTCGACTGGCCGCGGAGCTGCGCATGCACGATCTCGGGCTCGAGTACTACTTCGGCATCCAGGACAAGGTCGAGGTCGCGGAGCGGGTGATGCGCCGCGAGCGCGCGAGCTGGAATCAGTGCGCCATGGTGGGCGACGACCTTCCCGACGTGGCGCTCATGAAGCGAGTGGGATGGCCGATCGCGGTGGTCGACGCGGTGCCCGAGGTCAAGGCCGTGGCGCGCACCGTCACGCGCGCGCGCGCGGGTTACGGCGCGGTGCGCGAGGTGGTCGAGCGCCTGCTCAAGCACAACGGAGTCTGGGAGCAGGTGCTGGCGCGCTACGAGGTGCGATGAGCCGCGCGGCCGCGGGAGGCAGGAAAGCCTCGCGAGCCGCTACGGTGGCGCTCGGGCGTCGCGTGGTGCGCATCGAGGCCGCGGCGGTCGCGGCGCTCGAACGCCGGGTCGGTCCCGAGTTCGCGAAAGCGGTCGACCTGGTGTTGGCGTGCCGCGGCAAGGTGATCGTGTCGGGCGTCGGCAAGTCCGGACTGCTCGCCCACAAGCTCGCCGCCACGCTGACCAGCACTGGGACGCCGGCGATCTCGCTCCACCCGGTCGACGCGCTCCACGGCGATTCCGGGCTCTTCCAGGGGCGACGTCGCGCTCTTCATCTCGAAGAGCGGCGCCAGCGAGGAGCTGCTCGCGCTGCTGCCCTATCTCGAGCGCCACGGCATTCCGCTGGTCAGCATCGTCGCCACCGCGGGCTCGGCCCTCGAGGCGCGCAGCGCCGTGGCGCTCCACACCGGGCCGGTGCGCGAGGCGTGTCCCATGGAGCTCACGCCCACGACCAGCGTCACGGTGGCGCAGGTGATGGGGGACTGCCTGGCGGTGGCGCTCCTCGAGCGGCGCGGATTCGACCCCGAGGACTTCCGCTTCCTGCACCCCGGCGGCGTGATCGGCGGGCCGCGTCGCGGCGCGTCGAGGAGCTGATGCACGCGGGCGCCACGCTGCCGAGCGTTCCGGCGGCCGCGCCGCTGCGCGAGGTCATGCTCGAGATCATGGACAAGCGGCTCGGCATCGCGGCGGTGGTGGATCGAGAAGGGCGGCTCGCCGGCGTGGTGACCGACGGGGACTTCAAGCGAATCCTCATGAAGCACCAGGACCCCTGGGGACTCACGGCCCGCGACGTGATGAGCCGCAAGCCCGCCACGATCGGCAAGGACGCGCTGGTGGCGACCGCAGTGCGCACCATGGAGGAGCGTTCCACCGGACCGATCACCGCGCTGGTGGTGGTCGACGCCAAGCGGCGTCCGCTTGGCGTGCTCCATCTCCACGATTGCCTGCGCGCCGGGGCGCGCACCTGAACGTCAGCGAGGCAGCCCGGATCGAACGCTGTTGGGCGCGCTGACCGGGCGATCCGCGAGCGGCGTGCTCGCGGGCACGGCGTCGGGAACGGGCGCGGGGCGATAGCCGGCGATGAAGCGCCTCATGCCGTTCTCCCACCAGTGCAAACCCTTCTCCCGGGCCTCGGCCAGCGCTCTTTGGTTTTCCCAGCCCTGGCGCGAGATGCGGTAAGCGGCAATCACGGTCCCGGTGCGATCGCAGCCCAGCTTGCAGTGCACGAACACGGGCTCGTCGTCGTCGAGCAGCGTCAGAGGAATCACGAGCTGTTCCGCGGTGGGCGTGGCGAAGCCGTCCATCGGCACGTTCACGTAGCGCATCCCCACAGCTGCGACCGCGATCGATTCAGCCGAGGTCGAATGCTCGCCCGGGCGGCGCAGATCGATCACCGTCCTCACGCCGAGCCGGGCCAGCTCGGGCCATCCACGCTCATCCGGCTGGCCGCCCCGGAAGATGCGCTCGTTGACCTGATGGAAGTTGGGGATTCCGGTGACCTGGGCGAACGCCGGATGCGACGCGTATGGAAGGGTGAAGAGCAGGGTGGCCAGCGCAGCCGAAGCGAGGAAACGACGCATGTTTGCCTGCCGTCAGAGGTGAACGAGCCAGTGTGGGCACTCTTCAGACCACGATTCCAGCCTCCGGGTTTCGACTCAATGGAGCGACCCCGTGATTTGACCGGATCCTGAATCCGTCGTGAGCCGCGACCAGAAACCTCGAGATCATCCAACCGATAGCGACCAAGAGCCGACTCGACTGACGATCGTTCGTCAAGTCCAGGCGTCGAGCGCCCGATAATCAAATCATTGCAACTGGCACACGCCGTGCTTGCGGGTGGCTGAGCCCTTGTTAGCGTCGGACTCGATGGAGCGTTGCCCGGTGCCGGCTTGCCGGCCGTCGGGGCGTCGACCAGGATTTTCAGGCCCAGGGACAGCTCGATGCCTCTCAAGACAACGCACGGCGCCGCCGGGGCAGCGTGTTCCATTTGATGTTCTTGGCATTGCTGCTGGGATGCGGCCAGGGGCCGCGGTCCGTTCCCGGACCCGCGAGCGGCGAGCTGCCGGACCAGGAGGTCAGTGACTTCGTGGTCACGGAGACCGATGCCGGACGTCCCCAGTGGACGCTCTACTCCCGCGATGCCGCGATCTACAACCCGCGCAACACCATCGTGGCGCGCGGGGTGCGAGGTGGACTTCTTCGACGAGCAGGGCAAGCAGAACTCGACGCTCACCGCGCGCGAAGGGGAGATCAACCAGAGGACCCGGGACATGGTGGCGCGGGGCAATGTGGTGCTGCAGACCACCGAGGGAACACGCATGTCGACCGAGGAGCTGCGCTTCCTCAACCAGAAGCAGCGCATCGTCTCGGACATGCTGGTGCGGGTGGAAGGGCAAGGGTACCGTTCTCACCGGGGTGGGATTCGAGAGCGACCCGGGTCTCAAGCACTACGAGTTCAAGCGCAAGGTCCAGGCGACAGTGCACACGCAATCGGGGGCCTGCTCGAGAGCCATGGAGGATCGAAGTGACGGACGGTCCCGCCGCGACCGCTGTGAGCAATGGGACCGACGCGCGAGACGGACTGGTTGCGGAGGCCCTGGTCCGCTACTACGGCAAGTGGCGGGTGGTGAGCGACGTCACGATGAACGTGAGTCGTGGCGAGGTGGTCGGCCTGTTGGGTCCCAACGGGGCCGGCAAGACCACCACCTTCTATATGGTCGTCGGGCTGCTGCGCCCGACGCAGGGGACGATCTGGTTCAACGGGAAGGACATCACCGGCGAGCCGATGTACCGGCGAGCGCGCATGGGCCTGGGCTACCTGGCCCAGGAACCCGAGCATCTTCCGGCGGCTGACGGTGCGGGAGAACATCCTCGCGATCCTCGAGACCATGAAGCTCCCGCGCGCGGACCGCGGGCGGCGGCTGACCGAGCTCCTCGAGGACCTGAACCTGACGCATCTGGCGGACCGTCAGGCGCACAAGCTGTCGGGCGGCGAGCGGCGGCGAGTGGAGATTACCCGCGCGCTGGCACGTCAGCCGTCGTTCATCCTGCTCGACGAGCCGTTCGTCGGCATCGATCCGATCGCCGTGGCCGAGATCCAGGAGATCGTGGCGGGTCTGCGGAAGCGAGGACTGGGCGTGCTGATCACCGATCATAACGTGCGCGAGACGCTGCGAATCACGGACCGCGCGTACATCATGTTCGAAGGCCGCATCATGCTCCATGGCTCCGCCGGGCCCAGCTGGCCGCGGACCCTCGGGCGCGCGAGGTCTATCTCGGCGAGCACTTCAGCCTGTAGATCGGAGTCGACATGGAGATCAAGCACTCGCTGAATCTGTCGCAGAGACCGGCGCTGATCATGACGCAGCGCCTGCAGCAGGCGCTCAAGCTGCTTCAGGTTCCGACGCTGGAGCTCCAGCAGATCCTCAAGCAGGAGATCATGCAGAACCCACTGCTGGAGGAGGTCGACGAGCTCACCGGAGAACGACGACATCGCCAAGGAGGATTCGCCCGAGGAAGCGGCGAACGAGGAAGCGGAGGAGCCGGCCGAGCAGGATCCGATCGACTGGTCCGACTACATCCAGGACGGTCTCGACCGCACCTACATTCCGCAGACCGAGGTGAATCCGGAGTTCCTCGAGAAGGTCCCCGTCACTCGCACCACGCTGGCGGGGAGCCTGCTCGAGCAGCTCCATTTCTTGAGCCTGTCGGCCGAGCATCTCGCGATCGCGGAGTTCATCGTCGGCTCGCTCGACGAGCGCGGCTACCTCTCCACGCCCCTGGAGGAGATCGCGCGCGCCACTGGACAGTCGATGGACGAGCTCGAACGCGTGCTCCGGGTGATCCACGCGCTCGAGCCGGTGGGCGTGGGCGCGCGCGACCTGCGGGAGTGTCTGCTCATCCAGCTCGAGGTCCGGAAGCAGAAGGACACGCCGGTGTGGCGGCTGATCCACGACCAGTTCGACAACCTGGTGAATCGCCGGTTCCCCGAGATCGCTCGACATCTCAAGTGCACGGTGGAAGAGGTGCAGGCCGCGGCCGACGAGGTCGCGACGCTCAATCCCAGGCCCGGCCTCGAGGTGTCAGCCGAGGATCCCAAGTACGTGGTCCCGGATCTCATCGTCGAGCGGGTCGACGACGAGTACATCGTGCTGCTCAATGACCGCAACGTGCCGCGGCTCAGGATCTCGTCCGCCTACGAGAGCGTGCTCAAGGACAAGAAGCCGGCCGACAAGGCATCACCGGGCAGTGAGACCCGCGCCTACATCCAGAACAAGCTCAACTCGGCGCGCTGGCTCATCCAGACCATCGAGCAGCGCCGCCGCACCATGATCAAGGTGATGAGCTGCATCATCCGCGAGCAGCGCGAGTTCTTCGACAAGGGCATCGCATTCTTGCGGCCGCTCACTCTCCAGCAGGTGGCCCGTCAGATCGACATGCACGAGTCGACCGTGAGTCGGGTGTGCAGCGGAAAGTACGTGCAGACCCCGCGCGGCGTGTTCGAGCTCAAGTTCTTCTTCTCCAGCGGCCTCGAGACCGAGGATGGCGAAGACGTCTCGGCGCGCACCGCCAAGGACATCATCAAGACCCTCATCGAGGAGGAAGACAAGAAGGAGCCGCTGTCCGATCAGCGCATCGCCGAGCTGCTACACGAGCGCGGGCTCAGGATCGCCCGCCGCACGGTGGCGAAGTACCGTGAGCAGCTCAGTATCCTGCCGGCGCGCTTCCGGCGCCGGGTGGCCTGACGCATCCCAGGGCGCGACTGCGCCCGCCCGTCCGAGAGGAAGGCCATGCGCATTCACCTGACCGTACGACACTGTGAATTGGATCCCGAGGATCGCCTCTTCACGGAACAGCGCCTCGAGAAGCTCGCGCGTTTCGTGCACGACATCCAGGAGGCCCATGTCATCGTGACCGCCGAGAAATACCGGCACACCGCGGAGGTCACGCTCAAGGTGCGCGGCCACGACATCGTGGGCCGCGAGCAGGCCAACGAGGCGCGCACCGCCGTCGATCACGCCATCGACCGGATCGAGCAGCAGGTGCGGCGCCTCAAGGAGAAGCGCCTGGAGCGACGCCGTGGCGACCGCGCTCGCGCCGCCGACGCCGTCGACTCGGTCGACGCCGCGCCTCCCGAGCGCGAGGACTGGGACGAGCGGGGCGTGACGCGGGGCGAGGAGTAGATCCATGCAGAAGCTGAGCGCGGCCCGTCTCTACGAGGACCAGCGCGACGAGCTGCAGCTCGAGCCGCTCACCGAATCGCTGGCCTCCCGGCGCGAGGTCACGGTGAGCGACATCCATCGGCCGGGCATGGCGCTCATGGGCTTCGTCGAGAACTTCCTGCCGGAGCGCATCCAGATCATCGCCCAGACCGAGCTCACCTATCTGGCCACGCTCTCACCCGGCGACGTGCGCGCGGCGGTCGACCGGCTCTTCCAGTTTCAGATGCCGCTGATCCTGGTGTGCAAGGGACTCGAGGTCCCGCCCTACCTGCTGGAGTGCGCGAACCGCGAGCAGGTGCCAGTGCTGCGCACCAGCCAGAGCACCACCCCGTTCATCCATGCGCTCACGTCCTACCTCGACTTCATGTTCGCGCCGCAGGCGACGGTGCACGGCTCACTGGTGGACGTGTATGGCGTCGGGCTGCTGTTCACCGGACGCAGCGCCATCGGCAAGTCCGAGACCGCGCTGGACCTGGTGGAGCGCGGGCAGCGCCTGGTGGCCGACGACGTGGTCACCATCACGCGCCGCCAGGGCGGCGTGCTGATCGGCAGCGGCAATCAGCTCCTGCGGCACCACATGGAGATCCGTGGCCTCGGGATCATCGATGTCCAGGCGATCTTCGGGATCCGCGCGGTCCGCCTCCAGAAGCGGGTCGAGCTCGAGGTCAACCTCGCCGACTGGTCGAACGAGGCCGACTACGAGCGGGTGGGCATCGACGAGCGCAAGACGAGCTATCTCGACGTCGAGATCCCGCTGGTGCAGGTACCCATCACGCCCGGCAAGAACATCACCGTGATCGCCGAGGTGATCGCGCTCAACTATCTGGTGCGGGTGACCGGGGGTATTCGCCCGCCGAGCGTCTCAACCAGCACCTGATCGAGCTCATGAAGCGCAAGAGCGCCGCCCGGGCCTGGGTGCGCGAGGACACCGAATGACGCGCGTGCCGGCGCTGCTCGTGACCCACGCCGATCTCGGCGCCGCGCTGCTGCGCGCGGCGAGCCGGGTCTACGGTCCGGTGGAGGACGTGGCGGTGCTCTCGAACGAAGGCCTCTCGCGCGAGCAGCTCGAGGAGCAGATCGCCACCCAGGTGAAAGGCTGGACCGGTGGCGGTTTGATCCTCACCGACTTCTGGGGAGGCTCCTGCCACATCTGCGGGGTGGCCGCCACGCGCGACCAAGGGCACGTCGTGGTGGTCACCGGCCTCAACCTGCCGCTGCTGCTCGACTACCTGCACAACCGGGAGTCGCACGAAGCCGAAGCGCTGGCCGAGCGCCTCCAGCAGAAGGGGCGCGACAGCATCCGCGTCCACCACGGCCACCCGGCATGAGCTGGGTGCTCCAGCGTGTCGACGACCGGCTGATCCACGGCCAGGTCGTGGTCGCCTGGGGTGGAGCTCGCGCCGCGCCGCATCTGGGTGGTCGATGACGCGGCCGCCGCCAGCTCCTGGGAGCGGGAGCTGTTGAGCTCCGCGGCGCCCGGCATCGAGGTCAGGTGATCCCGATCGCCGCGGCGGCCGAGCGGCTCGGCGAGGAGGCGCGTGCGGAAGGTCGCGCGTTCCTGCTGATGCGCGATCTCAAGACGGCGCTGGCGCTGGTCGAGGCGGGCGTGCAGATGCACACCCTGAATCTCGGCGGCATCCATTACGCGCCCGGCCGCGCCAAGATCAACGAGTACGTCTACCTCGACGACGCGGATCGCGATCGCGCCCGCCGCCTGCTGGCGCGCGGCGTGCTGCTCGAGGTGCAGGACGTGCCCGCGGCCCGTCCCCAGGCGCTGGCGGCGCTCGATCCCGAGATGGCCGGTTCCTGATCCGGTCGCCGTCATGAATCGCGTCGCGTTCGTGATGATCGTCCACGACCATCAGCCGATCGGGAACTTCGACGCCGTCTTCCAGCAGGCGTACCAGGATGCCTACGAGCCGTTCCTCGCGTTCCTCGAGCGGCGCCCGGAGCTGCGCCTCGCCCTGCACACCAGCGGCCCGCTGCTCGAATGGATCGAGCGTCATCGTCCCGACTACCTGCGGCGCTTGCGCGAGCTCGTGACGCGCGGCCAGGTGGAGCCGTGGGGCGGAGGGCTCTACGAGCCGATCCTGCCTGCCATCGCCGAGGTCGACCGCCAGGGCCAGATCCGGGCGATGGCGGATCGGATCGAGCGCGAGCTCGGCGCGCGGCCGCGCGGCCTGTGGCTGGCCGAGCGCGTCTGGGAGCCCGGCCTGGCCTCGAGCCTGGCGGCGGCGGGGGTCGAGTACACGGCGGTCGACGACGCGCAGCTTCGTCGCGGCGGGACTCGAGCGCCAGGCGCTGTGGGGCCGATTCCTCACCGAGGACCAGGGCCACGCCTTGTCGGTGTTCCCGATCCACCGCGAGCTGCGCTATCTGATCCCGTTCGGCGAGCCGGCCGAGACCCTCGCATGGCTGCGGGGCGTGGGCGAAGGCGGGCCCGGACGGATCGCGGTGCTGGGCGACGACGGCGAGAAGTCCGGGGTGTGGCCCGGCACGCACCGTCGCTGTTACGACGAGGGCTGGCTCGATCGCTTTGCCGACGCGCCTTGCCGGCGCGGACTGGATCGAGGTGCTCACTCCGGCCGAGGCCGTGGCGCGCCACGCGCCGCTCGGCCTGGCGTACCTGCCCACCTCCTCGTACCACGAGATGCAGGAGTGGGCGCTGCCGGTCGCGGCGCAGCGTCGCTACCATCGGGCCGCCGAGCGGCTCGAGCCCGAGTTCGGCGACGCGGCGCTCGACATGCTACGCGGCGGGCACTGGCGCGCCTTCCAGGCGCGCTATCCCGGATCGAATCGCCTCCACAAGCGCATGCTGCGCGCGTCGCGCCGGATCTGGGAGCGCGAGCGCCCGGACGATCCCGAGTGGCTCGAGTCGCGCGATCATGTGTGGCGGGCGCAGTGCAACTGCCCGTACTGGCACGGCGTGTTCGGCGGCCTGTACCTGCCTCATCTGCGCGCGGCAGTCTACACGGGCTGATCGCCGCCGAGGCGCGCCGGCGCGCGCCCGGGGCTCGCCATCGAGAGCGGCGACCTCGATCTCGACGGTGAGCGCGACGCCGTGCTGGAGACGCCGTGGTGGGCGGCATGGATCTCGGCGCGCGGCGGGCGGCTGTGGGCGTTCGACGACCGGATCACCCGCTGGAACTACGGCGACACCCTGGCGCGGCGACCCGAGGCCTATCACGAGGCCTTGCGGAGCGCGGGCGTGGGCGGAGGCGACGGGAAGAGCATCCACGAGGCGGTGCGCTGGAAGGTTCCCGGGCAAGAGCACCTGCTCGCCGGCTACGACGCGACACACGCGACGCTTTCCTCGACGCGTGGGAGCAAGAGGGCGCGCGTCACGAGTGGTCCGAGGAGCGTTTCGCGCTCGAGGTCGAATCGGGGGCGTGCGCCTGCGCGCCGAGCCGGGCACGGCGCCGGAGCTCGAGAAGCGCTTTCAGGTGGATCGCGACGGGGGATGGAGGTCGCATACACCCTGAGCTCGGCGCACGAGCGGCAGGGCACGCTCGAGGTCGTACTCAACCTCGGCCTCCACGTGCGCGAGGCCGACGATCGCTGGGTCGAGGTGAACGGCGGTCGCGCCGATCCACCGCATTGGGGGCGCGCGCCGAGCACGCCGGTGTCACGAGCCTCGGCTTCGTCGATGCGTGGGCCGGACGCCGCCTCGATGTGACGCTCGATCGCCCCGCCGAACTGGCGCGCGCGCCGATCGAGACGGTCTCGCTCTCGAGGCCGGCGCCGAAGGCCTGTTCCAGGGCGTCGAGGCGCGCCTGCGCTTCGCGGTGCCGCTCTTGCCCGATCATCCTTGGGCGTTGAACTTCAGGCTCCGGGCCGGTCGCACCGGGAGCGGCGCGTGAACGCCGTCTACCTGGGCACGATCCTGCTCGGCGGCGTGGCCGCGCTCGACGCCACGCCAGTCGGACAGACGCTGCTGTCGCAGCCGCTGGTCACCGCCACCATTCTCGGACTCTGGTGGGGCGATCTGCCAACCGCGCTCGAAGTCGGGATCGTGCTCCAGATCCTCGCGGTGAGCACACAGCCGGTCGGCGCGCGCACGCCCGAGGACTACGCCACCGGTGGCGTGGTGGGCGCGGCGCTGGCGCTCGCACTGGTCACGCGCCAGCCGTTCCTGCTGATCCGCGAGGCGAGCGCGCTGGTGGGGGTGCTCGCCGGACTCGTGGTGGCGATGGCGGGCGCCGCGCTCACGCGCTGGCTGAGACGGCGCAACGAGGGCTGCGGACGCTGGTGCGAGGCCGAGCTGCGCGAGGGACGCGAGGAAGCCCTGGGCGCCGCGCATCGCGCCGGCGTTGTCCTGGCGTTCGCGCTCGGTGTAAAGTTACACGGCCATTTAGTCTCGGTTTGGGGTTGTGGGGACTCACGGAGTCGTGCAGATGGAATCGCTCCGGCTGGCGAAGGCCTGGAACCTCGCGCATCCGCTGTGGCTGGGGCTCGGTCTGGCGCGGATGCTCAATGCCTTCGTGCAGCGTCGGCTGCTGCGCGGCGCCCTGTTCGGCGCGGCGCTGGTGTGCGCGTGGATCGTCCTGATCGTGGAGGCTCCCTGATGTCGCTGTCCGCCTCGGTCCTGCGCCGCATGGCGGTGCGCGCCTCGTTGCTCCAGGCCACCTGGAACTACGAACGCCAACAGGGGCTCGGGTGGGCATGGAGTCTGATGCCCGCGCTCGACCACGTGTTGCCCGACCGCGCCGATCGCGCGGCACGCCTCGCCGAGCACACCGCGTACTTCAACACCCAGCCCACCCTGGCCTCGGTGGCCCTGGGTGTAGTGGCCGGGCTCGAGGAGCAGCGCGCACAGGGCGGAGCGGTCGACGCGGACCAGGTGGCGCGCGTGAAGGGCGTGCTGGGGTCGGCGCTGGCCGCGCTGGGCGATCGGCTCTTCTGGTTCACGCTGCGGCCGTTCGCCGCCTGCGTGGGGTTGCTGCTGGCGGTGCGCGGATCGTGGGTCGGCGCCCTGGCCATGTGGCTCGTGTACAACCTCGTGCACCTGGGCATGCGCTGGCGCGGCGTGGGCTGGGGTTACCGCTCGGGCCCGGCGGTGCTCGCCGAGGCCTGCGCCCAGCGCTCGAGCGCTTCATCGATCGGGTCGCGACGCTGGGCGCGCTCCTCGTGGGCGTGCTCACAGCGCTGCTGCTGGTGCCAAACGGCGAGCCGCGCGAGATCACGTTCCAGATCCTGCTGATCGCGGGTCTGGTGCTGGGACTGCTGACCGCCACCCGGGCGCGGCCCACGCCCAGCCAGTGGGCGCTGGGACTGGGCCTCGTGGCCGTCGTCTCGGCACTGGTTGCGGTGACCGCGGTACCTTCGGCGGGGGAAAGGGATTGACCGAGACGCAGCTCGTGATCCGCAATCAACTCGGCCTACACGCGAGGGCCTGCGCGATGTTCGTGAAGACGGCGTCGAAGTTTCGATCGCAAGTCCTGGTGAGCCGCGACGACCTCGAAGTCAATGGCAAGAGCATCATGGGCGTCATGATGCTGGCAGCCGGAGGAAGGGCAGCATGATCAAGGTGCGCGCCGACGGCGAGGGACGAGACGCAGGCGGTCGCCGCGCTGCGCGAGCTGGTCGACGGCAAGTTCGGGGGCGAGCCGTGAGGTTCACGGGAATCGGGGTATCGCCGGGCATCGGGCTGGGACCGGCCTTCGTGCTGGTCCCCGAGGAGCTCGCGGTCCGCGAGTTCGTGGTGCCAGAGGAGGGCGTGGAGCGCGAGATCGCGTTCTTCGAGCGCGCGCTCGCGACCGCCCAACGCGACGTGGCCCAGCTGCGCGACGGGATCGCCGCAGAGCTCGGCGATCGCGACGCCGCGATCTACGACGCGCACCTCATGATGCTCGACGATCCCGAGCTGCACCGCGCCGTGGTCGACGCCATCCGCTCCACGCACCGCAACGCCGGCGTGGTGTTCCGCGACTACATGGCGCAGATCGCCGCGCGGCTCGAGCGCGTCGAGGACGAGTACCTGCGCGAGCGCCGCGCCGACGTGCTCGACGTCGAGCGGCGCGTGCTGCGCTACCTGGTAGGCGGCGGACAGCGCGGGCTCGATCTGCCCGAAGCCCTCCGTCGTGATCGCCCACGAGCTCGGCCCGAGCGACGTGGCGCTGCTCGACCGCGACCGCGTGCTCGGCCCTGGTGACCGAGGTGGGGAGCCGCACCTCGCACAGCGCGATCGTGGCGCGCGGGCGCGGCATTCCGGCGGTGGTCGGCGCGCGCGGCGTGCTGTCAGAAGGTCAGCACCGGCGAGACTCAGCCTGGTCGACGGCTTCACGCGGCGAGGTCGAGCTGCAACCGAGCCCGAGACGCTCGACCCGCTACCGCGCGCGGCGCGCCGACTCGACGAGGATCTGCTGAGCCTGCGTGGGCTGGGGCCAGCCCGCCGTGACGCTCGACGGCAAGCGCATCGAGCTCGGCGCCAACATCGAGCTGCCCGACGAGGTCGAACAGAGTGATGTCGGCTGGCGCCGACGGCGTCGGCCTGTTCCGCACCGAGTTCTTCTACCTGGACCGCGCCGAGCTGCCGAGCGAGGAGGAGCAGTTCCGCGCCTACCGCGCGCGTGGCCGAGCGCTTGGCGCCTCGCCCGGTGATCTTCCGCACCATGGACCTGGGCGGCGACAAGGTGGCCTCGTATCTCGGCACCACCCACGAGACCAACCCGTTCCTCGGCTACCGCGGCATCCGCTTCGCGCTCCACCATCCCGAGGTGTTCCGCGCGCAGCTCCGCGCCATCTACCGCGCCAGCGCGTTCGGCCAGGTGCGCGTTGATGTTCCCGATGATCTCGCGCGCTCGACGAGCTCGAGCGCGCGCACCGCATCTGTGCGCCGAGGTGGCGACCGAGCTGGCGCGCAACCGGCGTGCACGTTCGATCGCATCTTGCAGGTCGGGATGATGGTCGAGACCCCGAGCGCGGTGTGGGAAGCGGACCTCATGGCGCGCATCGCGACGTTTCTTCTCGATCGGCACCAACGACCTCACCCAGTACACGCTCGCCATGGACCGCGACAACCAGCAGCTCGCCCAGCTCTACGAGCCGCTCGAGCCCGGCAATCCTGCGCAGCATCCGCCACACCGTCGATGCGGGGCACGCGGCCGGGCGCTGGGTGGGCGTGTGCGGCGAGATGGCCGGCGACCCCGCGTCGCAGTGCTGCTGGTGGGCTCGGCGTGGACGAGCTCTCGGTGTCCTGCTACGACCTGCCGCGCGTGAAGGCGGCGATCCGCAGCGTCACGCTGGAACGCGCCCGCGAGCTGGCGCAGCGCGCGCTCGCGCGTCTCCTCGGCGAGCGCCGTGCGCGAGATCCTGGCCATCACGCTGGACCCCATGCTGCCCGCCGCGCTGGGCGCGAGGGACGACCCATGAGCCCGACCCTCGAGCCTCCGTTCGCGAACGACCCGCGCGGCATGGCCGTGCTGGTCGAAGGCATCCCTGAGCAGATCGAGCGCGCGCTCGCGCAGCTATCGGCGGCGCCGTGGCTGCACGTCACGCGGATTCCGTCGACGCTCGCGGTGGGCGCCATGGGCGGCTCGGCGATCGCCGCCGATCTCACCGCCGACGCTCTACTCCGATCGCATCCCGCGCCCGATCGCGGTCGATTCGCGACTATCGCTGGCCGGCGTTCGTGACGCGCGAGGCGTTCGCGCTCCATTGCTCCCTACTCCGGGCGCCACCGAGGAGACGCTGGCTCTCTACCGGCGAGTCGAGCCGCCGCGGCGTGCCGCGCGCGGCGCTCACTACCGGCGGCAGCGCTGGCGATGACGTGCGACCGCGACGAGCGTGCCGTGGCACACGCCTGCCGGCCGGCATGCCGCCGCGCGCGGCGCTGTTCTCCTCGTGGGTGCCGATCACCTGGACTGCTCGCCGCGCTCGACTGGGTGGACGATCCCACGCCGTCGTGGCGAACCGCGGCGGTCGAAGACCTGCGCGAGCTGAGGACGGACATCGGCGCTCGACGTGCCAGAGAGCGAAGAACCCGGCAAGCAGCTCGCACGCGCGCTGCACGGCCGGTTCATCCAGGTGTACGGATCGGCGGGCGCGCACCGGCACCGCGGCCACGCGGCTCCGACAGCAGCTGAACGAAAATGCTAAGCTGCCCGGCCACTCGGCGGAGGTTCCCGAGCTCAACCACAACGAGATCGTGGGCTGGGAGCGTCCTGACGCCTTCCATCGCGGAGTCTCGGTGCTGGTGCTCGCGGATCCCGACGACGGGGTGGAGGTCGAGCGGCGCCGGCACTGACCGGCGAGTTCCTGGCGGAGCAGGGCGCCAACGTCCACGTGCTCGCGACCAGCGGCAGCGGTCGCCTGTCGCGCCTGGCGCAGTTCGTGGTCGTGGGGGATTACCTGAGCATCTACCTGGCGGCGCTGCGCGGCGGTGGATCCCACGCCGGTGGCGAGCCTCGACAGATTCAAGCGGCAGATGGCCGCGAAGGCAACTGGCCAAGGAGCGCTGATGGCAGCCCGTCACCTGTTCACGTCCGAATCCGTCACCGAAGGGCATCCCGACAAGATCGCGGATCAGATCTCCGACGCCGTGCTCGACGCGCTGATCGCGCAGGACAAGCACAGCCGCGTGGCCTGCGAGATGCTGGTCACCACCGGTCTGGCGGTGGTGGCGGGAGAGATCACCAGCCACGGTTACGTCGAGATCCCGTCGCTGGTGCGCAAGGTGATCGGCGAGATCGGCTACGACAGCGCCGAGATACGGCTTCGACAGCCACACCTGCGCGGTGGTCACCACCATCGACGACCAGTCGCCGGACATCGCGATGGGCGTCGACACCGGCGGCGCCGGGCGACCAGGGCCTGATGTTCGGCTTCGCCTGCCGCGAGACGCGGCAGCTCATGCCGCTCCCGATCATGCTCGCCCACGGCCTCACGCGGCGCCTCGCCTACGTGCGGCGCAAGGGCATCGTGCCCTACCTGCGCCCGACGGGAAGTCCCAGGTCACGGTCGAGTACGAGGACGACCAACCGCGTGCGCGTGGACACGGTGGTGGTCTCGAGCCAGCACGCCGAGGACGTCACGCCACGGCGAGATCCGGCGCGACATCATCGAGCACGTGATCGAGCCGGTGATTCCGCGCGCGGCTGCGCGGGCGGCCCACCTATCCACATCAATCCCACCGGGTCGTTCGTGAAGGGCGGGCCGATGGCCGACACCGGGCTCACCGGACGCAAGATCATCGTCGACACCTACGGCGGCGTGGGCAGCCACGGCGGCGGCGCGCTTCTCGGGCAAGGATCCCAGCAAGGTGGATCGCTCGGCCAGCTACGGCGCGCGCTACGTGGCCAAGAACCTGGTGGCCTGCGGGCCTGTGCGACCGCGCGGAGGTGCAGTTCGCTTACGCGATCGGCGTGACCGAGCCGGTGAGCATCATGGTCGACACCAACGGCACCGGGAAGGTGAAGCGACGCGCGAGCTCACCGACCTGGTGCGCGAGCACTTCGATCTCACCCCCAAGGGCCTGATCGATCACCTGAGCTGCGCCGGCCGATCTACCGCAAGACCGCGGCCTACGGCCATTTCGGCCGCAGCGAGCCGACGTTCACCTGGGAGCGGACCGACAAGGCGAGGGCGCTGGCGCGCGGCGTGTAGCGCCATGGGGCGGCGTCTGCCGCTGGCCGCGCAAGCGAAAGGGGTCGGCGAAGCCGACCCCCGCACGGTTCCGGATCCGCTTTATCGCAAGACCGCCAGCTTCCCGGTGACGGCCTTGCCTTCCCACTCGAGTCGGTACAGATAGATCTGTGAGGACACTCCGGCTTCGAACGGCGCAGTGTGCCATCCCGCAGGTCGCCAGCCATCGATCAGGCGCGCCACCTGGTGGCCCATGACGTCGTAGACGACGAGGCGCACCTGTCCCGAGCGCGGGAGAGCGGGTGGATCCGTGCGCTGCCGTGCCCCGGGTTGGTCTGGACGCTCGCCTGCGAGATAGTGCGGGATCGTTTGGTCGAGGACGCCCGTGACCGAGCTCGCCGAGATCTCGGCGAGGTAGCCGTCCGTGTCCGTGGTCCAGCGCGCGTAGAAGGGCTTGCCGGAAGCCACCACATCGGGCGTGAGGTTGCCCGCGAGGGTGAACGTGGCGTCCTCGCGGCCGTCGCCGTTCATGTCGGAGTACTCCGGTGGCCCGGTCGCGTCGAGCGCCTGCTCGAAATCCTCCGTGCCGACGGCTACCGAGGACGATGCGATGGAACGCGCCGAGAGAGTTGAGCTGCCATAGGCCGTGAGCGTCCATTGGCCCGCGGCGGTGGCGAGCGCCGCCTGCGCGTGGTGGTCGTGAGGCACCGTCACCACCTCGCACTGACGTGTGGTATTCCCGCAAGCGTCGCGCGCTTCGTAGCAAACGGTGTAGGCGCGGCCGGCGCCATCCTCGACACGCTCGGCGCGCAACTCGAAGTCGTAGTCGGCGGTGCCCAAGGCGGCGTCCTGGATGTCATCGGGAACGTCCTCGGAGCCGGTGCCGGCATCGGGCTCGTTGCTGGTGATCGAGGCGAGGCTGACTTGCGGGTTCGGGTCCTCGTCGTCGTGCGCCGCGACGGTGGCATGGATGTTCGCGAGCTTGTGGTTCGGGGGCCAGAGGGAGGACGGGGAAAGGGATACGGTGAGCGTCGGTGGCGCGCAGGCGGCCGTGATCGCGGCGAGATTAGGGGTGATACTGACCACAGATGTTGTGAAAGTCTCCGCCGACGTAGAGCGTGTTTCCGCTTGGCCATAGGGCGGTCGCCCCGTTGTCGGCGTTGGGAGCCCAAGAAGAGAGTTCGCGGTCGTCGCGTCGAGTGCGGCAAGGTGTTGTTTGCTCACCTGCCCGTCGGCGCCGCTGAAGCCCCACCGACATAGACGACGTTACCGCTGGTCGCAACGGCAGAGACGATGGGGAAGGGCTGCAAGGGCGGGAACCCTGCAAGGTTCGGATTCCAATCCGCAGCAGACCCTGTGGCTCGATCGATCGCGGCGATCCCGGGGTGCGCTTGTCCGCCCATGGTCCTGAAGTTGCCGCCTGCATAGATGGTGTTTCCGCTGATGGCCAGGGTGGACACCCCGCCACCACCTGGATCCGCGTTCCAATCGATAGCCCCGCTGACGGCATCGATGGCGACCAGGTCGCCGTCGGCGGCGACGTAAACCGTGCCCCCGCTCACCGCGAGCGCGTTGACGATACCTCCACGCTCCGGAGCCCACGGAGTCGCGGCGCCGGTGGCTGCATCGACGGCACCAAGATTGATTCGTGTCTCTCCGCCGATAATGGTGATCAACCCGCCGCCCACATAGATCGTGTTGTCGGCCACGGCGAGGCGAGCACAACGGGGGGATATCGCCGAGGACGTCAGGAGCCCAGTCGGTTGCGAGGCCGCTGACAGCATCCACCGCGCCGACCTTGCTGCGGGGCTGCCCACCGATGTCGGTGAAGCTTCCGCCCGCATAGACCGTATTCCCGCTCACGGCCATGGCATCGACCTCGCCGCCGGTGGCGCATGGGTTCCAGCTCGTGAGGGCACCGGTCGTCGCATCGAATGCGGCAAGGCTCCTGCGCGTGACGCTGGCCCCACCGTTCGCTGGTCCGACGCTCGTGAACCTCCCGCCGATGTAGATGGTGTTGCCCTGGCGTACGACGGCGAAGACCGGGCCATTGGGCACCCACATGTCCGCATCCACCGTCTGGGCCACCGCGGGCGCCGCCCAGAGGCGCCAGCGCGGCCGCGATCATGGCGGAATGTCTGCAGCTCCGCGCGCAAGCGTGAACGCATGTGAATCGCGAAACTGCTTGGGGAGGTGGAGGCCGAGCGGCGGGATGGAGTAGGAAGCTGGCCGATGAGCCGACTCAGGGAGAGCCATGGGAACCTCGCGCGACGCCGGGGGCTGGCGGCAGCCGGAGCGTCACGCGGCCGTCGCTCAATGGGTGGAGTGGCACACCCTCTGGAGACAACTCCGGTACGGAGCGAAGGCTATCAGAGCCTGCATCCCCGAGCGAAGCTGAAAGTATTGGAGTTGGACTGAGTCAATAGGGTTGGATACATGAAGCCATCGCGCTGACAGAGGCTTAGCCATGAACCTCCTGATCCTGGGCGGCACCGCCTATCTCGGACGTCACGCGGTGGAGGCTGCGCTCGCGCGCGGCCACGAGGTGACGCTGTTCAATCGCGGGCGCACGAATCGCGAGCTGTTCCGCGAGGTCGAGCGGTTGCACGGCGACCGCGACGGGGATCTGTCGGCGCTCGAAGGTGGACGCTGGGATGCGGTGATCGATCCCTCGGGCTACCTGCCGCGCCTCGTGCACGACTCGTGCGAGCTGCTGCGCGACGCGGTGAGCCACTACGTCTTCATATCGAGCATCAGCGCGTACGCCGATCCCACCAAGCCAGGCATCACGGAAGACGACGCGCTCGCGCCGCTTCCCGACGGCGCTCCCGAGGGAAGTGACCGGCGAGACCTACGGACCCTACAAGGCGCTCTGCGAGCGCGAGGTGGCGAGCGCGTTCCTCGAGCGCTGCGCGATCGTGCGCGCGGGACTGATCTACGGTCCGCACGACCAGACGGATCGCTCGGGCTACTGGCCGATGCGAATCGCGGAAGGCGGAGACGTACTGGCCCCAGGGCCAGTCGAGCGTGCGATTCAGCTCGTGGATGTCCGCGACCTGGCCGCCTGGCTGGTGCACGTCGCGGAGGCTCGGGTGAGCGGTGTGTTCAACGCGACCGGACCCCGTGAGCCGCTGACCATGGGCCGGTACCTGGAGGCATGTCGCAGCGTCTGCGGAAGCGATGCGCGCTTCGTGTGGATGGACGATGCATTCCTGCTCGAGCAGAAGGTGGGCCCAGTACAGCGAGCTGCCGCTCTGGGTGCCCGAGCGCTACCACGCGTTCGGGGACGTGGCCATTTCGCGTGCGATCGAGTCAGGGCTGAGCTATCGACCTCTGGAAGAGACGCTGAGCGACACGTTCGACTGGGCGAGAGCGCAACCGCGTGAACGCCGATCCCTTCGGTTCGGGAGTCTGGCGATTCCGAACGCCCTGAGCCGCGAGCGGGAGAGGGCGCTCTTGGATCTCTGGCGGGATCGGGCTGCAGGGTAGGCGCTCCGACATTGCGAACGCTAAACAATGTCTTGACCTCCTACCGCCGCAGGGATCTAGCCTAGGCGCGTCTCGGACGTTGACCAGGGGCGGGGGTCTTAAGCATGCCTCAACGAGGCCGGGCACTGAGTTCCGCTCGTCGGCTTCCATCACGGCACATAGTGGGTGTCGTGTGGCGGCCACTTTTTTCGCGGCGCAGAGGGTTCCGGGAGCTAGCGCCGTAATCGCGGAGAGGGATCTCTGCAGGAGCAGAAGATGAAGTTCTGGCAGTGGGTGTTACTAGCGCTGGTCATCGTCGGGGTTGGATCGGTCGTCCGCCCGGCGGCAGGCATGGCCGCGAACTGGGACCGGACCGCATCGGCCTTCACCGGTGGCGGGGATGCATGGCTGATGGGCGACGGACGGCGGAAATGGAAAAGTGGGACAAGGCCCATCACATGGTTACGGAAGCCATCCAGTCGCTCTCTCTGGACCCATTGCGGGAAGGCATTCGCCGCTGTGGGGCAGAACCACGTGGATCCATCTGCTGTGGAATGATTTCTTGGCCATCCATAGATGAAAGACATAGAAAGCCGCGCTCAAGCGATCATTGATTTATGTGCGGCCTGAGCCGTCAAGACACGTCGGACTTGACGTGATTGAGGCGGCGTCGAGTTGTTGCAGTGATTTGATTGAAGCGGGCGAGCCCAACATAGCCTTAGGCTTGGTCGAACAACTCGAAACCGCTGGATCCCCAGACCCCTCGACAGTGCTGCTAATGGTTGTGCTGCGGGTCAGAGCGCTGCGAGCTCTATGGCGCCATCGTTCGGCTCTTGAAACTGCAAGGGCGGCCCTTGATTCCATGCCGGAGGGAACAACAAAGATCATCGCGCGAGCCTCCTTCTGCGCATCCATGCTGCCGGTTGTTTGAGGCAACTCAATCGAGCGGACGAAGCGATCGAGGAGTTGAACTCCGTTCGACGTGAACTATTCGGGCGAGCCGATTCGCCCACGCTTGCGTTGTGCATGGATGAGCTTGCATCGGCCGAGATCTTCCGGGGTCGGATGGACGCAGCCCGAAACCATACCCTGGAAGCTATTTGTTTCCGCCCCGGCGGACAAACAGCAGATTCACCGAAGCAATGGCCCTTACGAATCTGGCGAGAATCGAAAAGTTCCTCTGTAGATGGGCCAGTGCCGGGGATGCTCTCGATCAAGTGCTGGTAATCAATCGCTCCGGATGGCCATCGAGTCCATGAAATCATCGCAAGACAGCTGTTGGCCATTGTCAGTGGAAGAAGCGGGGACTGTTGAGCGAGGCCTGGAAGCTCGGATCGCAGTGCAGGGACGACGCACGTGCAGCTGGTCAGCACGGCCATGAGGTTTACGCGGGCCAAATGCTAGCCCTTGTCGCCATACAACGCGGAGACCCGACTCTTGCTCGAGAGATTCTTGGCGAGGGAACTCAGAAGGATCACCTCAATGCCGAGTCCCGCCGCGCCCTCCTCACCTCAGAGTTCATAGGGGACACGTACCTCGAGGAGGGCGACGCGCAGACCGCCCTCGATCGGTACAACGCGGTATGGCCCCTGGCGATGGCACGTCGTGCCGGGAGGCGACATCGTTGCCGAGTTGCGACGCCGTCGAGCCGAGGCTTACCTCCTCATGAACCGCTACGAGGAGACGTATTCCGAAGCCAAGGGTGCCCTGGATCATTGCCGTGAGCTGGGTGATCGCTACGAAGAGGCGGCGACATACAAGACGCTCGCGTCAGCCGCCGCGGCGCTCGGGCGCCCGGTTGAAGCCCGGCAATGGTTCGAACAGGGCTTCGCCTACTACGACGACATCGAGACGCCCTACGAATGGGGCAAGTTGTGGCTCGCTTATGGGGACTGGCTCAGGAGTCCACTCGCGGCCGAATACGCCGATCGCAAGGGGCGATCGAGGCCTACAGGGCCGCTTGTGATCACTTCGAACGCATGGGTGCGTTGGGCATGCTGAGCCGCGCCGAGACGGAAATTGACAGAGCTGGTGTCTCCCGAGACCGCCCTCGTCCTGGAACCTGAGCCGCCCAGCCACCTGCGTCGCCCACAACGGCGACCACGCGGGGCCGCAGAGTTGGATCGTCGCTCGGTCTGGGCGAAGGAGACCTTCAGCTTCATCACGCGGAACAAAGTGGTCCTCGATCTCCTCGACGACGTCGCAAAGTTGTCGCGCAGCGGTATCCGATCCTGGTGCTCGGCGAATCAGGCACCGGGAAGGACCTGGTCGCGCGGGGCATTCACAAGCTCTCAGGGCGCAGTGGCAGCTTCATGCCGATCAGTGTAGTGCGTTGCCGCGCGATGTCATCGAGAGCGAGCTCTTTGGCCACGTGGCCGGGGCCTTCACCGGTGCGACTCGCGACAAGGTTGGACTCTTCGAGGCCTGTCATCTCGGCACGGTGTTCCTCGACGAGATCGCGGAGATGTCGCTCGACCTCCAGACTCGGCTCCTGCGCTTTCTCGAGTCCGGCGAGTTCCGGCGCGTTGGATCGACCAAGAACGTCGCCGTCGACACGCTGGTCGTCGCGGCCACGAACCGGAATCGCACGTCGCTCGAATCGGGCGAGGGCTTCCGCACGGACCTCTATTACCGTCTGGCCCATGCGGTCGTCGTGCTGCCACCCCTGCGCCGCAGGGGCGAAGACGTGAGCGTGCTCATCGATCACTTCCTCACCGAAGCGTGCGAGCGTCAGCGCAAGCAGGTCACGCTCTCGCCCGCGGCCCGGAACCAGCTGATCGCTCACTCGTGGCCGGGCAACGTCCGCCAGCTTCGCTCCGCGATCAATCGCCTGGTGGCGCTCGGTTCTCACGAGCATCCCCTGGGGCCCGAGTCCGTCCAGCTCGACGAGGGCCAAGCGCCGGCCAACCTCTCTGAGGAGCTGGTGCAGGCCGAGCGGCGTCGCATCGTCGAGGCGTTGGCGGCCGCGAACGGCGTGCGCACCGAGGCCGCCAAGGTGCTCGGAATGTCCCGCACCACGCTGATCGGCAAGATGCAGCGCTACGGCATCCGCTAGCCGCAGTTCCCGGATCGCCCGAGATCATGATTGACCGATCATCGTCCCCGGGCCTAGCCTGCTTCACCGGCCACAACCGCTGGTCGATGTTCCAAAGGAGACCGACATGAGAAATCGCGCGATCGTGATCGTCATGCTCGTAGCCGTGGCGCTTTGCACCCTCGTCTCGGTGGGATCCGCCGGGATGCGCAGCGCCAATAGCCCGATCCTCATCAGCGCACACGGTTCGCAAAGCACGGGACTGATCTGGGGTGGTGGCCCGGCGCCTCCTCCTCCGACCATGGCGATCGGCCAGCGCTTCGCGAGCTTCGCCGCTCTGGTCGACCAGATCAGCCGCCCGCCCTGGCGCCGCTTCCCCGGTCTCGGGTGGTGGGGAGATCTTCTTCAGGTCGACTGATCAGACGCATATCGCAAGGCGACGCGGTTCCGCCGCGTCGCCTTCGGCTTTCAGCGCGCGCTCGGACTCGACCGGGGGCTCAGGACTCGGTAGCGGCGCGCCGGCTTGAGTCCCGGCTTCCACTCGGGATTCGCGATCGGGTCGTGCAGATCGAGGAAGCGGAAGCGCCGCATCGCGCCGTCCGTCGTGAGGATCTCGCGCACGCCGTGCTCGCGCAGCAGCGCCGCGGTCTCCACGCCTGGACCGAAGCCTTCCTCGGGCGCCAGCATGGCGAGCACTTCCGTCAGCGCCGCGCCGTGCCGCTCTGTGGCTCCGAGAAGATGCACGGCCGGGAAGCCATCACCTGCTCGAGAAACCCCCAGGCATCGCTCACGCTCAGTGGCCGCGCCACGGCGTGGGGATGTGTGACGAGCTGCAGGAACTCGTGCACCACCGACCACGGCAGGGCCCACGGAGCGTCGCCGTTCACCAGGTCCTCCACGACCTGGGCGGCGCGGGCATGCCCCGGGGCATGTCGATTCACCGCGTAGGCGAGCAGGCTGGTATCGAGCGCGATCATCCGGTTCCGCCGGGCGGTCGCGCCGGCAGTCCGGCGAGGGCTACCCGATCTCCGGGGTCCACCAGGAACGGACCGAGATCGTAGGAGGGAGCTTCTCCCGGCCGCGCCGCCGCGCGGCCTGTGTGCCGCGCCCAGGCGCAACGCCTCTTCGACCACGTCGGTCAGCGTGCGGCCTTCGCGCGCCGCGCGGCGCTCGAGACCTGCGTAGAGTCCCGCATCGAGAATCAGCGTTGTCCGTTTCATATGCGAAAGCATATCTCATAGTATTCGAACGCGACCACGGAAAAATTTCGAGATTGAGTCCGAGTCTCGGCTCCGGCACAATCAGCGCTCGTCGACTCCGTCTTGACCGCCTCACGGCGGACCAACCCCCACCAGAGGATTCCCGATGGCTCGCAGAATGGCGCGACCTGGCAACGGCGCCGCCGGCAACGGCGTGGTCGCCGGCGACGTGAAGGACCTGAGACTCGCCCCCGAGGGCAAGCTGCGCATCGAGTGGGCCGACCGCCACATGCCCGTGGTCCGCGGCATCCGCGCGCGCTTTGCCAAGGAGCGTCCACTCAAGGGCGTGCGCATCGCCGCCTGCCTTCACGTCACCACCGAAACCGCGAACCTGGCGCGCACGCTCAAGGCGGGCGGCGCCGAGGTCTTCGTGTGCGGCTCGAATCCATTGAGCACGCAGGACGACGTGGCGGCCGCGCTGGTCACGCACTACGGCATCCCGACCTACGCCATCAAGGGCGAGGATCACAAGACCTACTACTCCCACATCCTCTCGTGCATCGAGGCGCGCCCGCACATCACCATGGACGACGGCTGCGACTTGGTCACGGTGCTCCACACCAAGAAGAAGAACTTCCTGAAGGACGTGTTCGCGGGCACCGAGGAGACCTCGACCGGCGTCACGCGGCTCCGCGCCATGGCGGCGAGCAAGGTGCTCCGCTATCCGGTGATCGCGATCAACGATGCCGACACCAAGCATCTGTTCGACAACCGCTACGGCACCGGCCAGAGCACCATGGACGGCATCATTCGCTGCACGAACATGCTGGTGGCGGGCTCCACGGTGGTGATCGCGGGCTACGGCTGGTGCGGGCGCGGCGTGGCCACCCGCGCCAAGGGACTCGGCGCGACGGTGCTGGTCACCGAGATCAATCCGCTGCGGGCGCTCGAGGCGGCGATGGACGGCTTCCAGGTGGTGTCCATGGAGGCCGCAGCGCCGCGCGGCGACCTGTTCATCACGCTCACCGGCAACAAGTCGGTGCTGCGGCGCGAGCACTCCTCGGCATGAAAGACGGAGCGATCGTCGCCAATAGCGGGCACTTCAACGTCGAGATCGACATCCCCGCGCTCGAGCGCCTCTCGACCGGCAAGCGGCAGGTGCGTCAGTTCGTCGACGAGTACCGGCTCAAGGGTGGTCGCCGCATCTTCCTGCTGGGCGAGGGTCGGCTCATCAACCTGGCCGCGGCCGAAGGCCATCCGGCGATGGTGATGGACATGTCGTTCGCCAACCAGTCGCTCTCGGTCGAGTACCTGCGCAAGAAATATAAGAGCCTCAAGCGCGACGTCTACGTGGTGCCCGAGGCGATCGACAAGCAGGTGGCGCGGCTCAAGCTCGCGAGCATGCGCATCGAGATCGACCAGCTCACGGCGGAGCAGGACAAGTACATGAGGACCTGGAGCGAGGGTACCTAGACTCGCAGAGCCGCGGCGGCCTCCGTTTCGTGTTCGGCGCGGAGCCGCCGGCCGTTTATCCTCCATAGACGATCATCGTTCGCAGCGGGCCGGTTAGGCCGTCCCGGTCCGCTGGTGTTTTCTCGTTGCATCGCGTTCAATCCCACGGTCGCGGGCCTGGAACATGGAAGAACCTCGCCCTCTCAATGAGCTTGGATACTGAAACCACGGACGCACCCGGCGTTCCTCCTCGGGAACTCGGCCACTACGTCATCGAAGGCGAGCTCGGCCGCGGTGGCATGGGCGTGGTCTACCTCGCCCGCGATCGCAAGCTCGATCGGCTCGTTGCGATCAAGACGCTGCCCGCCGAGGTCGCGCGCGATCCCGAGCAGCTCGCCCGCTTCGAGCGCGAAGCCAAGCTGCTCGCCTCGCTCAACCATCCCAACATCGCCACCATCCATGGCCTCGAGGAGGCCGGGGACGAAACCCGCTACCTGATCCTCGAGCGGGTCGAGGGCGAGACGCTGGCCGATCGCGTCGCGCGCGGACCGCTGCCTGCGGACGACGCCGCGCACGTCTGCGAGCAGGTCGTGGACGCGCTCGAAGCGGCGCACGAGCGCGGCGTGATCCATCGCGATCTCAAGCCGGGCAACGTCATGATCACGCCCGGCGGTCGCGTGAAGGTCCTCGACTTCGGCCTCGCCAAGCGCACCGGCGCCGACGATCACGGCGACGGTGAGGCCGGCGTCATCATGGGCACGCCCGGCTACATGAGCCCCGAGCAGGTGCTGTCGTTGCCTCAGGACGCTCGCACCGACGTGTTCGCGATGGGCTGCATCCTGTTCGAGTGCCTGGCCGGATCGAAGGCCTTCGATGCGGAGCAGCTGCCGCTCCTGTGGGCCCAGGTCCTGAACGGCGAGCCCGAGTGGAGCAAGCTGCCGAAGGAAGTCGCTCCGGGCTACCGGCACCTGATCGAGCGCTGCCTCGAGAAGGACGCGGATCGCCGGCTCGCGTCGATGCACGAAGTGCGGCGCGGCCTGCGCGCGCTGCTGCAGGAGCAGGTCACCGGGATCACTACCAAGCTGGTGGCGACTGCCGGCACGCTCCACAACCTGCCGCGCGAGGTAGCGAGCTTCGTGGGCCGCGAGCAGGAGCTCGAGGAATGCAATCGCCTGCTCGGCCAAACCCGGCTCCTGACGCTGACCGGCCCGGGCGGAAACGGCAAGACGCGCCTGGCCCTCAGGCTCGTGACCGGCCTGCTCGAGAAGACCACCGGCGGCGTGTGGTTCGCCGATCTGGGACCGCTGTCGGATCCGGGGCAGGTGCCGCGCGCCGTGGCGCAGGCGCTCGGAGTGCGCGAGGAGACCGGGCAGACGCTCGAGCAGAGCCTCACTGCGCGCTTCGACGGCCAGCCGACGCTGCTGATGCTCGACAATTGCGAGCACGTGCTGCCGGCGTGCGCCGCGCTGGTCGACGTGCTGCTGCAGGGCTGCGAGAAGCTCAAGGTCGTCGCCACCAGCCGCGAAGCCCTGACCATGCAGGGCGAGCAGGTCTATGCGGTGCCGACGCTCTCGGTGCCCGGCCCCGGATTCCGCGGCTCCGCGCAACGGCTCGCCGAGTTCGCCTCGGCGCGCCTGTTCGTCGAGCGTGCCACGCAGGTGCAGCCGGCGTTCGTGCTCGACGACAAGAACGCGCGGCTCGGTGGCCGAGATCTGTCGCCGCCTCGACGGGATCCCGCTCGCGATCGAGCTGGCGGCCGCGCGGGTGAAGGTCCTGGCCGTCGATCAGATTCGCGCCAAGCTCGACGATCGCTTCCGGCTCCTGACCGGCGGCAGCAAGGCAGGATTGCCGCGCCATCAGACGCTGCTCGCGACCATCCAGTGGAGCTACGACCAGCTCCACGTCGACGAGCAGCGCCTGCTGCGCTCGCTCGCCGGCTTCGCCGGCGGCTGGACGCTCGAGGCCGCCGCCGCGGTGTGCGGGATCTCGGACGACGAGTTCGAGGTGCTCGACCTGCTCACGCGGCTCGTGGACAAGTCGCTGGTCGTGGTCGAGACGCCGCGGGGCGGGGCCTCGCGCTACCGGTACCTCGAGACCGTGCGTGCGTACGCGCACGAGCGTCTGGTTCAGGCTCAGGAGCGCTCCGCGGTGCGCGACCGGCATTCGACGTTCTACTGCACGCTCGCCGAGACCGCCGAGCCGGCGCTGCGCGGGCCGAATCAGGCCGAGTGGGTGCGCCAGCTCAACGTCGAGAACGAGAACCTGCTCGCGGCGATCTCCTGGCGTGAGCCGCCCGATGGCAAGCCCGAGCTGGCGTTGCGGATCGCGGGCGCCACGTGGCGCTACTGGCTGATCAGAGGCTACCTCGGCCTGGGCCGGACCCTGCTGCAACAGCTCCTCCAGGTCGCGGCCGCGGCGCCGCCGGACGTGCGCGCGAAGGTGCTCTACGGCCTGGCGGTGCTCGCTTTCACCCAGGCGGACTACGACGCCGCGAAGCGTGGGATCGAGGAATGTCTGGTGCTCTACCGCGAGGCGAATGACCTCGAGCGCGAGGCGGCGTGCCTGGGCATGCTCGGGAACATCGCCGGGGAGCAGGGCGACATCGCGGCCGCCCGCGGGCGCTACGCCGAGGCGCTCGAGATCTGCCGCAAGGCGGGGAACCAGCGGGGGTCGCGACCCATCTCAACAATCTGGGCGTCCTCGCGTGGCGGCAGCACGACGTCGAAGCGCGCAAGATGTTCGCCGAGGCAGCAGACGTGATGCGCGGGCTCGGCGATGGCAACAGCCTCGCGATGGTGCTCGGCAACCTCGCCAACATCGCCGCCGGGCAGGGCGACCACCCCGGCGCGCGGGCGTATCTGGTCGAGGGGTTCAAGATCATCCAGGAGCTGGGATCCAAGCGTCCGAGCCGGATGGTGCTCGAGGTCGCCTCCGATCTCGCCGATGCGCTCGGCGATCCGCTGCGCGCGGTCACCTTGCGCGGCGCGGCCGACGCGGTGCGCGAGGCCTTCCACATTCCGTTCGGCCAGGCCGAGAAGCAGGCGCAGGAACAGGCCGTGGCGCGTGCTGCGCGAGAAGGTGGGCGCGGAGTTCGAAGCGGCGTGGGAAGCCGGGCGGGTGCAGGACTTGGACGAGGCGCTGGCCGCGGCGCGCGCGTGGCTCGAGAGCGACGAGCACGCTTCGGGGACCACGAGCTGACGTTGCGGTCACGCCGCCTGCCCGATTCGCTCGAGCCGAACGAGTGGGCGAGAGGCGTGGCGTCGGCGCGCGCGGCGGGGCGCGCGCTGGTCGATCTCACTGAGACCAACCCGACGCACGTCGGTCTCGCGCAATGGACGCCGGAGCTACAGCGGGCGCTCGCCCACGCGCGGGCGCAGCGCTACGAGCCGGACGCGCGCGGCGATCTCGCCGCGCGCGACGCGATCGCCCGCTACCACGCCGAGCGCGGCGCAGCCACGACGCCCGAGAACGTGGTGCTCACCTCCGGCGCCAGCGAGTCGTACGCGCACCTCTTCCGGCTCCTCGCCGACCCGGGCGACGTGGTGCTGGTGCCGGCGCCCAGCTACCCGCTCTTCGAGCCCATCGCGGCGCTCGAGTCGGTGCGGCTCGAGTCCTACCGCATCGCGTGGGACGGGGCCTGGCACCTCGACCCGGGCTCGGTGGACGCGGCGCTCGCGGCGGCGGGGAAGCGGGCGCGCGCTGGTCGTGGTCGAGCCCAACCATCCGACCGGAAGCTCGCTCGCGGTGTCGGAGCGCGACGCGCTGGAGGAGCGCCTGGCCGCGCGCGGCATGGCGCTCGTCTCGGACGAGGTGTTCGCGGACTTCCCGTGGCCGCCACGGCAAGAGGCGCTGCCGGGACTGCTGGGCGAGCGGCGCGTGCCGACGTTCGTGCTGGGCGGGATCTCCAAGTGCTGCGGCTTGCCGCAGCTCAAGCTCGGATGGATCGTGGTGGCGGGGCCCGACCGCACGCGCGGCACGCTGATCGCCGGGCTCGAGTGGATCGGCGATCTGTTCCTCTCGGTCGGGACACCGACGCAGTTGGCACTTCCCGAGCTGCTGGCCACACGACACGCCTACCAGGAGCAGGTGCGGCAGCGACTCGCGGCGAATCTCGACGCGCTCGAGCAATGGCGCCGCGCGCGACCCGAGATCGACTGGCTCCGCGGAAGCGCCGGCTGGTCGGCGGTACTGAGGCTTCCGCGGCGCGTGCCGCGGCGTGGGAGCACGCGCTGCTCGATCGAGACGTGATCGTGCACCCGGGACACTTCTACGGCATCGAGGCGAGCGACACGCTGGTGCTGAGCCTGATTCCGGAGGTCACCGTCTTCCGCGCTGGTCTGGCGCGAATCGGCGGTGTCCTGGACGAGCGCTGAGCCATGAGCGCCGCGGTGGAGGGCGTCGACCCGCGTTCGTCGTCCGCCAGCGGCGAATCGTCCGGCGCGGTATTGAACCCCCTCCGACGCTCCTCTAGAGTCCGGTGGCTTCCGGATCACGATGTCCGGGACTTTGACTTCGAACGAAGGAGAGTACGATGCTCACGAATCACCGCCGACTTCAGCGGTTCGTCGGGTGGTCGGCGTTCGCGGGACTGCTGCCGATCCTGTTGCTCACCGGTTGCCTCAAGAGGAGCGATCAACCACCCGCCGTGACGCTCGACTACGAGAAGTACAAGCTGCCGAACGGTCTCGAGGTGATCCTGCGCAAGGACAGCCGCCTCCCGATCGCCGCCGTCAACCTGTGGTACCACGTCGGTCCCGCCAAGGAGACCGCTAACCGCACCGGCTTCGCCCATCTCTTCGAGCACATGATGTTCCAGGGCTCGGGTCACGTCGGCGAGGACATGCACTTCAAATATCTCGAAGGCGCGGGCGCCTCGCTGGTGAACGGCACCACCGATTTCGATCGAACCAACTACTTCGAAGACCTGCCGGCCAACCAGCTCGAGCTGGCGCTCTGGCTCGAGAGCGACCGCATGGGCTTCCTGCTCGACAAGCTCGATCAGAAGATGCTCTCCAACCAGCAGGACGTGGTCCGCAACGAGCGGCCGCCAGAGCATCGAGAACCGCCCTACGGGATGGCCGAGGAGGAGATTTATCACCAGCTCTTCCCGCTCGCGCATCCGTACCACGCCGCGGTGATGGGCTCGCACGCCGACATCCAGGCCGCGCAGCTCGACGACATTCGCGACTTCTTCACGAAGTACTACGCCCCCAACAACGCGACGCTCGCCGTGGTCGGCGACATCGACGTGGCGAGACCAAGGCGCTCATCGAGAAGTACTTCGGCACGATCGCGCGCGGGCCGGACGTCCAGCCGGTGAACGTGCAGACTCCGCCGATCACGTCGGAGAAGCGCGTGGCGATGACCGATCAGGTCGAGCTGCCGCGGGTGCTACATGGGATGGGTCACGTCGCCGTACTTCTCGCCCGGTGACGCCGAGGCCGACATGACCGCGCACCTGCTCGGCGGCGGGAAGGCCAGCCGCATGTACAAGAGCCTGGTCTACGAGAAGAAGATCGCCCAGGACGTGAGCGCCACGCAGCAATCGGCGAGCCTCGGCTCCATCTTCCAGATCACGGTGACCGCCAAGCCCGGCCACACCACGGAGGAGCTCGAGGCGGCGATGAATCACGAGCTCGATTCGCTCGCCACCCAGGGTCCCAGCGAAGAGGAGCTGGCCGCGGCGAAGAACACGGTTTACACCAGCATCATCACCAGTCTCGAGAACGTCGGCGGCTTCTCCGGCGTCGCGCAGCGTCTGCAGACCTACAACCATTACGTGGGTGATCCCGGCTACCTGAACAAGGATCTCGGCCGCTACAGCTCGGTGACCGTGGAGGGATCAAGCAGTTCGCGGCGGATCAGCTCGCCAAGAACAAACGCGTGGTGATCGACGTCACGCCCGGCGAGAAGGTGTTGCCGCCGGCTCCGCCCACGCCGAAGGCTCCGACCCAGAATCTCAGGACGCACGAACTAGCGAGCGCCGCTGATCGAATCAAGGAGCCCTGGCGCAAGCGAAGTGCCGCAGCCCGGTCCGATCTCGACCGCGCCGCTGCCGAGCGCGACCAAGTTCCAGCTCGCGAACGGGCTCTCCGTCTATCTGGTCCCCAACAACGCGTTGCCGGTGGTGGCCGCGGAGCTCGTGGTGCGTGCCGGCAGCTCCGCCGATCCGCCTGATCGTCCTGGACTCGCCGGGCTTCATGGTCTCGATGCTCGATGAGGGACCGCCAAGCGCGACGCGCTCGCGATCGCGCGCGACTTCGAAGGCGCTCGGGGCCGGCTTCGGATCCGGCACGGCCCGCGACGGCAGCACGCTCTCGGTCCGCTCGCTCAAGCAGAACGCCAGCAAGACGCTCGGCATCCTGTCGGACCTCGTGATGTCGCCGAGCTTCCCCGACAAGGAAGTGGAGCGCGTGCGCAGCGACCGGCTCACGTCGCTGCAGCAGGACCGCGACTCGCCGTTCCGCATCGCCTCCACTGTCATGTGGACCGATCTCTACGGGTCGAGCAATCCCTACGGTCACATGGCGATCGGCACCGAGCCCGGACTCAAGACCGCGACGCGCGACGATCTGGTGAAGCTCTATCAGGCGGCCCTCAGCCCCAAGAACGCGGCGCTCGTGCTGGCCGGCGATCTCACCGAGAGCGAGGCGCGCCGGCTCGCAGAGGAGGCTTTCGGCAAGTGGAGCGCCGACGGACGTCCGCCGCTGCCCGAGCCCAAGGCCGGATCGGCACCCGCGCCCGAGAAGGTGCTGGTGGTCGACCGGCCGAGCCTGCCGCAGACCACGGTGATGGTGGCGCAGGTCGGCGTGGCCCGCTCGAATCCCGACTACGAGCGTCTCAACGTCATGAACCAGGTGCTCGGTGGATTGTTCTCGAGCCGGGTGAACATGAATCTCCGCGAGGAGCACGGCTACACGTACGGCGCCTTCTCTCGGTCTACGAGAACCGGCAGGAGGGGCCGATCCAGGTGGGGAGCCAGGTGCGCGCCGACGTCACCGGGCCATCCATCTCGGAGATGATGAAGGAAGTGAAGGGCATGCTCTCGAAGGAGATCACCAACGACGAGCTGAAGCTGGCGAAGCAGTCCATCTCGCGCTCGCTGCCGGCCTATTTCGAGACCACCCAGAGCACGGTGGCCACGGTTGGCGATCTCTACCTCTACGACCTGCCGCCGGACTATTACCAGGACTGCCGCAGCGCATCGACGCCATGCAGTCGGCCGACGTCTTCGCAGCCACCAAGGCCCACCTTTTGCCTGACAAGATGAAGATCATCGCGGTCGGCGATCGCAAGGTGATCGATTCGCAGATCGCGGCGCTGCACCTGGGGCCGATCGGGTACCGCACGCCCGACGGCCGCCCGGTTCCCGCGCAGCAAGCCGTGAAGATGCCGATTCCTTGATAGGGGATCGGTCTGATGCAGGCCGGCTCTTCGGAGCCGGCCTTCGCATCTGGGGCGAGACCCCGAGCGCCGGCGGTGTGCGGCGGTGCGGCGAGCAGCAGGACGGCGCTAGCGAATCCCGCGGCGCGTGAGCAGGTACACGGCGAACGATCCGAGCCAGTGAGCGCCGGCGTAGTGCTCGCCGCGCACCGCGGCGAGGCCGGCGCCGGCGTGCGCGCGGGCGGCCGCCTCCAGAACCCGCGCCGCGGGTCCGCGAGCTCGAGCGCCGAGGCGACGCCCTCGAGCATCCACGCGCGACTCAGGTCGAGCCCGTCGAGATGGGCGAAGTGCCCGTCGCTGGGATCGGGACTCGTCACCGGCGTGAGCCAGCGCCGCGCCTCCGGTCGTTCGAGCGCGGGCAGGAAGGCGTCGAGCCAGCGGGCGAACTCGCCGCGGTTCAGCACGCGCCGCATGAGATCGGCTTCGCCCAGCGCGGGGAGAGGAAGTCGACGCCCGACGGCTCGTAGGCGATCGGCGCGTCGCCGGTCCGCGGCGAACCAGTCGCGCGCGCGGTTCCGCGTGAGCGCGCTCACGTCCCGGTCCTGTGCGACGTCGGCCCAGTCCATCACGAGGCCGAGGGCGAAGGCGGTCTGGGCGTGGACGCCGGTCCGTACCGGCCACAGGAGCTTGGGCAGCCAGGCCGCGAGCCGGTCGCGCACCAGCGCCTCGAGCGCGCCGAGCGCCGCGCGCCACCGCGCCGCATCGGGATCATCCCATTCACGCAGCTCCGCCACGAGCTGCAGCAGCCATGCGAGGCCGTAAGGGGCGTTCGAAGCCTTCGCGTCCCGCGGCGCTCAGATAGGCGACTTCACCGGCGAGGCGCTCCGGGGTGAGGCTCCGCTCCAGCGCGGCGCGCGCCGTGCTCGCGAACGCCTCGTCCGGATGGAGCCGCGTGAGTCGGGCGAGTGCCCAATGTCCGTGCACCGACGAATGCCAGTCGAAGCTCCCGTAGAAGGCCGGCGTCAGGTCGCGCGGCGGCGCCACGTCGGCATCCAGAATTCAGAAGGTGGAGGATGTGGCTCGGATACTCGCGATGCACGGCGGCGAGCACCAGCTCCGCGAGGCGCGCGGCTTCGCCGGCGGCGGGCGTGGAGGGTGTCAGCGCGCGCGGCGTGCAGGTGTCGGATCAGGAGGATCTGCGCGTGGTGGCCGGCGAGATGCTCGAGCAGATGGTAGAAGCCCCAGTCCACGTTGTAGTGCCGCGTGGTTCCGTCGGCCGGTCGCCGCACGATGCGGCGATCGAGGTCCGCTTCGGTCAGGGCGCTCGCGATGCGCCGCGTGTGCTCGCGCGCGCGCGCGCGCAGCAGCTCGTGGAAGAAGGCGACGTCCTTGCCCGCGAGGATCCCGGGGGCCGAGCGCCGGAGGGTAGCGGGAGGCCGTCGTCGTCCGGGCCGATCCCCAGCACGTGGAGCACGTCACTTTCGGGTCGTCCCTCGATGAGCACCGACGCGATGTGCGTCTCCGCCACCGCCACGTGGGCGAGCAGCATGCCCATGGTGTTGGCCCCCGCGGCCGGCTGCCACGCGAGAGCCTCCGGCGTCGCGTCGCTCGTCGCTTCGATCAGCCGGCGCGTCTGGTCATCGAGCTGCCACAGATAACGCGCGACCGTCGGCGAGCGATACTCCAACGAGAGCTCGAGGACGCGCTGCAGAGTCGCCGACATGGGCCGCTCGTCAGCGGCTCGCCATGGCGTCGCGGTAGAGGTGGCGGAGCAGCAGGATCTGTCCGTAGTGACCCGAGAAGTGCTCGAGCATGTGATAGAGCACCCACCGCACGTTCAGCTCCTCGACCGTGCCGTTGCGCCGCGTGCGCTGGAACTCGGTTCCCAGATCCTGATCGCTGAGCGCCGCGGCCGCCTGCTTGGCGAAGGCGCGCGCCCGCGTGATCAGGTCGCGAAAGAAATCGAGCGAACGACCGGCGAGTGCCAGGGGCGGCTCGTGACCCTCCGGGAGCGGCATGCCGTCGTCATCCATCCCGATTCCGAGCACGTCTGCGGTCTCGAAGACGCTCGTCCGCTGGGTGGCGGTACGGATCCAGAACAGCTCGACGACGGCGATGTGCGCGAGCAGCATGCCGATCGTGTTCATGCCGGGGCGCATCTGCCACTCCAGCTCGGCGGGCGTGATGCCCTCGAGGTCTCGCATCAGCAGAGCGGTCTGATCGTCAAGCTCGGTCATGGTCAGCGCCGCCTCGACCGTGTGGTAGCCGGTCGGGATCTGGAGGATGTCACGGTCGATCACGTTCATGAGAGGCTCCGTCGGTTGGGGAAGGTCGGAGCGTATCGTGCGCATCGACGCGACGGCAAGCGCCACCTCGACCACGCCGGGCATGCCGCGCGACGCTTCCGAGCTATGCTGCGGCGGTCGCGCGGAGGGAGGCCCAGATGACAGTCCAGCGGATCGATGGATGGGTGGTGGTCTTGGCGGCGTGCGTCGCGCTGGGACTCGCCGGGGAGGCGTCCGCGGCCCGCGCCGGCGGCGCCGCAGGCGCCGGAGATCGAAGCTCGCACTGGCTCAACTCGGCGCCGCTGCGAGCCGAGGACCTGCGCGGCAAGGTGCGGCTGGTGGAGTTCTGGGCGTTTCGGTGCATCAACTGCGTCCGCACCGTGCCCGCCATGCGCACGCTCGCGGAGCGGTTTCCGCGGGGACGTGGTCGTGATCGGGGTGCACACGCCGGAACTCGACGACGAGCGGGATCTACAGAAACTGACCGAGGCGCTGCGGCGTCTCGACGTGCGCTATCCGGTCGCCACCGACAACGACTACGCCTTGTGGCGGGCGTATGGGAATCGGTATTGGCCCGCGCTCTACCTGGTCGACAAGCGCGGCAGGATCCGCACCACGCACATCGGGGAGCTCCACCAGGGGACGCCCGAGTGGACGGACCTGCTCGCGAAGATCGAAGCGCTGCGTCGCGAGCCCGGATGATCCGTCGTGCTCGCGACGGAGGCGAACCGGGGCGAAACGAAGCGCCCTGGCCTCACGGCTGGGGCGCTTCGTCGTCTCATCGTCGCGAGATCAGTGCACGGCCGCCGCAGGCGCGGCCGCCTTGGATTCGGTGGCCGACGACGTTGCTTCGCTGGTTCGGCCGCCGATCCGCATGCCGTAGAAGCTGCGGTACACGAAGAATAGCGCCACCACCATGAGCACGGCGCCGACGTAGAGCGTCACGCCCGGATTGGCCACGGCGGTCTCGACCGCGAGCAGGCCGAACAAGGTGGTGAACTTGATGATCGGGTTCAGCGCGACCGAGGAGGTGTCCTTGTAGGGATCGCCCACCGTGTCGCCGACCACGGTGGCGTCGTGGAGCGGGGTTCCCTTCTCGTGCAGCTCGACCTCGACCACCTTCTTGGCGTTGTCCCAAGCGCCGCCGGCGTTGGCCATGTAGACCGCCTGGAACAGGCCGGACACCGCGATCGAGATGAGGTAGGCGACGAAGAAGACCGGGCTGAAGAAGGCGTACGCCAGGGTGAGGCAGAAGATCACGATGAAGATGTTGAACATGCCGGCCTGCGCGTATTGCGTGCAGATCCTCACCACTTCCTTCGAGTCCTTGATCGAGGCCTTTTCCGCCGACTCGAGGTGGATGTTGCGCTTGATGAACTCCACGGCGCGGTAGGCGCCGGTGGTGACCGCCTGCATGGAGGCGCCGGTGAACCAGTAGATCGTGGCGCCGCCCATCAGCAGGCCGAGCAGCACGCGCGGCTCGGTGAGCGAGAGGTCGAACACGGTGCCGGTGGCGGCGGCGTGCTTCTGGAGCAACACGATCAGCGAGAAGATCATCGTGGTCGCGCCCGCGACCGCGGTCGCGATCAGCACCGGCTTGGCGGTCGCCTTGAAGGTGTTGCCGGCTCCGTCGTTTTCCTCGAGGAATTGCTTGCCATCGACGAAGTCGGGCCTGAAGCCGAACTGCTTCTCGACTTCGGCCGCGGCGCCGGGCGTGGTCTCGATCTGCGAAGCTCGAAGATGCTCTGAGCGTTGTCGGTCACCGGCCCATAGGAGTCGACCGCGATGGTGACCGGGCCCATGCCGAGCAGGCCGAACGCCACCAGGCCGAAGGCGAACACGGCCGGGTGGTCCATGAAGGCGTCGAGCCCGTGGAGCGACATAAGGTAGGCGATCAGCAGCATGACGGCGAGCGTCAGTGCCTTCCAGAACACGGAGAAGTTCCCGCCACCAATCCCGAGAGGATGGTGAGCGAGGCCCGCCTTCGCGCGTGGCCGCCACGATCTCGCGGACGTGGCGCGAGCTGCTGCTGGTGAACACCTTGGTGAGTTCGGGGATGAGCGCTGCGGCGAGCGTGCCACACGAGATGATGGTCGAGAGCCGCCACCACAGCCCGCCGGCGAAGTCGGCCAGCATCCAGCGCGACACCACGAAGGTCACCACGATCGAGAGCAACGAGGTGGTCCACACCAGGCTGGTGAGCGGCGCCTCGAAGTCGATCTTGTCCTTGCCCTGGTTCTGCGAGCGGGCGATGGAGCCGTTGACGCTGAACGCCACGATCGAAGTGAGGATCATGAGGATGCGCATCACGAAGATCCACACCAGGAACGACGCCTTGTGCTCGGGCACCACCGCGAGCGCGATGAACGAGATCAGCGCGACGCCCGTGACGCCGTAGGTCTCGAAGCCGTCGGCGGTGGGACCGACCGAGTCGCCGGCGTTGTCCCCGGTGCAGTCGGCGATCACGCCGGGGTTGCGCGGGTCGTCCTCCTTGATCTTGAACACTACCTTCATGAGGTCGGAGCCGATATCGGCGATCTTCGTGAAGATGCCGCCCGCGATACGCAGCGCCGAGGCGCCGAGCGACTCGCCGATCGCGAAGCCGAGGAACGAGGCGCCCGCCGCCTCGCGCGGCACGAACAGCAGGATCACCAGCATCATGATCAGCTCGACGCAGATCAGCAGCACCCCGATGCTCATGCCGGCCTGGAGCGGAATCTCGTAGATCGGAAGCGGCTTGCCGCGCAGCGAGGCGAAGGCGGTCCGGCTGTTGGCGTAGGTGTTCATGCGGATCCCGAACCACGCCACTCCGTAGGAGCCCAGGATCCCGACCACGGACCACATCAGGATCAGCAGCACCTTGCCAGGGCCTTGGTGCTGCAGCACGCCGAAGTAGTAGACGATGCACGCGCCGATGAAGGTCTCGAGCACCAGGAGCAGGCGACCCTGCTGCAACAGGTAGGTCTTGCAGGTCTCCCAGATGATGTTCGACACGTCGAGCATGCTCTTGTGCGCCGGCATGGCCTTCACCTGGCGGTACATGGCCCACCCGAACAGCATGCCCAGCATGCACACCACGAGACCGCCGAGCAGCAGCGCCACACCGGACACCTGCGTGCCGAACAGCGAGTAGGTGGTGTGGATGTCCGGCAGCTCGAGATCGAGCTCGCTGGCGAACGCGCCGGCGCTCGAGGCGCGAGCAGCACCGTGCTCGCCAGCAGGCCCTGGAGCATCGGCAGCAGGCGGCCCCTGGGGGCGGCGCCCGGGATCATCGGTCGACTCATCGACTGGCTCCTTCGAACAGGTCTCGGAGGGGATCGCTCGGTGGTTCCGGCCGGGGAGATGAGCTGCCATCGCTTGCGATTGGAAACCCGCCCGGACGGTTGGCCCACGCGGCCATGAGGGTCGCAAAGGGACGGAGCACCATAGCCGAGCCGCGTCGCGGCGGGCAAGGAGGAATCGGAACGCCTAGGACTTGCGCTCGGTCGGTTCGTCCGCTCGAGTGCGCGCGCGATCCCGCGTCCCACGTTGACGACCATGATCACGTCCCAGATCGCGATCAGGAGGAACAGGAACGCCACGTTCGCGAGCAGCACCAGCGGGAGGTACCCGAGCGGGTTCTCGGGCGAGAGATCGAAGAGCCCGGCGAGCGTCTGGGACGCTCGGCTGCCTCCGAGATCGTGAACGACGACCGCTTCCAGCCATCGGGACCGTACGAGAGGCCGCGCACCATGACGTAACCCTTGGTGAACATCCCGAGCACGACCGAGCTTGCAGAAGTATCCCGGCCCAGCAGCGCCAAGGGATTCACGATCAGACGATCGGAGTTTCGCTGGATTCCGAGGGGCGCGCCTGCGACCCGGACCAGCGACGAGACGAGTGGCAGGATGGGTGTCATCGCCACCGCCTCCCTGGCGATCGACGCGAGCGGCGGCGCCGAGGAAGAGCGAATCGCGGAATGCCACGAGACCGCGGTCGGGAAGCGACCCGAGCGAATCCAGCCAGCCGCCCACTGCCGTCGCGTCCTCGAGCGGGGCCCCGCACACCTGCTCGACGCGACCCGACGCTCGGCGCCAGACGCGCAGACCCGGCCATTCCACCGCATGGAGACGGGACATCGACCGCAGCGGATCGGCACGGTCGTCCGCGGTCGCCAGCGCCACCTCGAGCACGTTGCCGAGCTGCTCGCCTTCGCGCTCCAGTGCGCGCGCTCCGACGATGCACCTTCTCCTGGTTGACGCCGAGGACGGTGGTCGTGGTCCACAGCGCGAGCACCAGGAGCACCGGCACGAGCCCGACCATCACATGAGACAGGGCGAGACGCCGGCTCACCCGCTGGATCCCGAGCGTGGGATCGCGCACGAACGCCATGAGCAGCGCCAACCCCCGTAAGCCGCGTAGGCCCCGGCCGCCTTCGAGGTGACGAGCGCGAAGCCGGCGGCGGCGCGCAGCCATCCGGTGAGACCAGCCACCGACGGACCCGGCGCCGACAGCTCGATCACGGCCAGCGCCATCGCCAGGACCCCAAGCTGAAACAGGCGAGCGGTTTCGAAGGTCGACTTCCAGCGATAGCTGAGGATGGCGATACTGGCGAGGAGCAAGGATCCGCGCCACGAGCCCCAGAGCAGAGCGAGCGCCGCGAGGACGAGCACCGGAACGCGGAGCCCACAGGTCGCGCGGACGCGTATCGCGCGCCACCAGCCGCGCGATCGCGAACCACGTCAAGAGCCCGCAGAGCGCCGCAAGCACGAGCGCCCACCGTGCGGGTGACGAGGAGGGTCCACGCCGGGCGAGTGCGAGCAGCAGCGATTGCGCCAGCGATGCGCCGGCGAACCACGCCAGCTCGCGGTGAAGACCGCGCTCGCTCGTCGCGGGCACGCGCAGGTGCGCCCAGACCGTGAGCGCGGCCGCGACCAGGACCAGGAGTCCGATCACCCGCGGACTCTACTCGATGCCCCTCGCGGACGCCGCGGCGCATCGACCCAGCGAACGTCGTTGCGGCAACCGCGCGGGTGTTGGACATTCCATCCCCACGAAGGAGGTGCCCATGCCGAGCCGGCACGCGTTCTTCCGTTTCTCCACCGCGTCATTGCTGCTGCCCACGCTGGCGTTCGCCGCCACGTCTCCGGAGAAGCTCCTCGGTCATCCCGTGGGAGCGGATCGCAAGCTCGCGGACTACGGACAGATCGTGGTGACCGGCCGCGCGGCCATCGTCGAGGCCAATCTCGGCAAAGGCCGAGTGGAGCTCCTGGGTGCGCGCGTCCAGCAGCGCGCGCAGATGGTCGGTACCTACAAATTCCTGTTCAACGCCATCTTGCGCGGGGACTGAACGAGTGACGCGCGAAGTCGAGCGAAGCCGCACGGCGGCCGGCGCATCTTGAGGGGTGTGGCGGCCTGACGGTAACCTGCACCGAGCGGCCAGCGAGGATGGAGCGAGGCGCCCGGTCGGCCGATAACAGAGGAGCCATGAGCGACACTCCCGCCGTTCCCAAGACCACCCACGTCAGCGAGCTCGAAGCGCGCGCGGTCGCCGAGGCGTCGCGCGAGACCGCCTGGGAAGCGCCGTCGTTCGTGCGCGAGCTGTTCCTCGGCAGCCTGAGACTCGACCTCATCCATCCGTATCCCGAGCCCGACGCCGAAGAGCAGGCTGCGCGCCAAGACCGTTCCTCGAAGCTCGAGCGCTTCCTCGAGACCGAGGTGGATCGCCGAGGAGGTCGAGCGCGCCGGCAAGATCCCGACGCGCGGTGATCGATCGGCTGCAGCGAGCTCGGCGCGTTCGGCATCAAGATCCCGCGCGAGTACGGCGGGCTCGGGCTCTCGCAGTACACCTACGGACGTGCGATGGCGTCTGGTCGGCACGCAGCTGCGGCGCGATGGTCGCGCTGCTCTCGGCGCACCAGTCGATCGGCGTGCCGCAGCCGCTCAAGATGTTCGGCACCGAGGAGCAGAAGAAGCGCCTGCTGCCGCGGCTCGCGCCAGGGCGCGATCTCGGCGTTCGCGCTCACCGAGGTCGACGTGGGATCCGATCCCGCGCGCATGAGCACCACCGCGACGCCCACCGCCGACGGCAGCGCGTACATCCTGAACGGCGAGAAGCTGTGGTGCACGAACGGCACGATCGCGGAGCTGATGGTGGTGATGGCGCGCACGCCGGGCAAGAGCGGCAAGCCCGGACCGATCAGCGCCTTCATCGTCGAGACCAGCATCGCCGGGCGTCGAGGTGCGTCCATCGCCTCGAGTTCATGGGCATCCGCGGCATCGAGAACGCGATGCTGCGCTTCACCAACGTGCGGGTGCCGAAGGAGAACCTGCTGTGGGGCGAGGGCAAGGGCTCAAGCTCGCGCTCATCACGCTCAACACCGGTCGTCTCACGCTGCCCGCGACCTGCGCGGCTTCGGCGAAGTGGTGCCTGCAGGTGGCGCGGCGCTTCGCGGACGAGCGCGTGCAGTGGGGCAAGCCCGTCGGCCACCACGAGGCCGTGGCGCAGATGCTGGCCGAGATGGCGGCGCGCACCTACGCCATGGAGGCGATCGCCGATCTGTGCGCGCTGCTGGGTGACGCGGGACAGCTCCGACATCCGACTCGAGGCCGCGATCGCCAAGCTGTGGAACAGCGACGTGGCGTGGGAGATCGTGCGATCAGGCGGTGCAGGTGCGCGGCGGGCGCGGCTACGAGACCGCGCGCTCGCTGGCCACGCGCGGCGAGGCGCCGATCCCGCTCGAGCAGGTGTTCCGCGACCTCCGCATCAACCGCATCTTCGAAGGGCACGAACCAGGTGATGCGGCTCTTCATCGCGCGTGAGGCGCTCGATCAGCACCTCGAGGTCGCGGGCGACGTGGTGATGCCGGAGGTGCCGCTCGGCAAGCGGCTCACCGGTCTGCGTGCGCGCCGCGGCCTTCTACGCGTGGTGGTACCCGAGCCGCTGGGTCGGGTGGGGGCGCTGGCCGCGCTACGGCGAGTTCGGGCGGCTCGCGACCCATATGCGCTACGTCGATCGCACGTCGCGCCGTCTCGCGCGCCAGCAGTTCCATCTCATGATGCGCCACGGTCCCGCGCTCGAGCGCCGCCAGGCCCTGCTGTTCCGTTGCGTCGACATCGGCGCCGAGCTGTTCGCGATGGCGGCCGTGTGTGCGCGCGCCACCCGCGACGCCCGCACGGCGCAGCTGGCAGGGAGTCCGGTCGAGCTGGCGGACCTGTTCTGCCGGATCGCGCGCAGCAAGGTCGAGGCGCTGTTCGAGGGGATCCGCAGCAACGCCGACCCCGAGGCTATCGGGTTGCGCGCGGCCTGCTCGACGGGCGCTACGACTGGCTCGAGGACGGCATCGCTGACGCACCCGACGCTCCGGAGCCTGCGGCACATCGGGACAAGGACGCCGCCGCCGGAGCCTGACGGCGCGCCGCCCGCGAGCTATTGCGGCGGCCCGGCGAAGAATCCCTCACGACCTCGAACACCGCGACGCCGGTGCCCGGGACTTCACCGGTGACGTACGCCGCTCGCAATCGCCGCTCACGGTTGCGGAACTCGGGATCGTGGACCAGCGGCAGGAGCTGCGGCCGCAGCGTCGGGATCAGGTACTCCTCGATCACCAGATAGTCGGCGCTCCCGCTGCGCGAACGTGACGAGCGCGTCGTAGTCGTCGTCCGGGAGCTGCACGTGGCGCATCCCGGCGAAGAACGGCACATAGGCCTTGCGGTCCATGACCACGGCATCACGAGTCTTCCGTGGGCGGCGAGCCAGGTCCCGGCGTCGCGCATCTGCGCCATGGGCCCATCGTCGAAGTGGCGCGCCACGCGCCGGCCGGACCCGCCCACGCCCATCCCATTCCCAGCGCCGCCACCGCGACGACCACGGCCGCGGCTTCCGGCCGGCGCCAGGCCGGTCGCGCCACGATCCACGCGCCGCCTTGCGCCGCCAGTAGCCCCAAGGCGGGGACGAAGAGCTGTGCGAAACGCACTCGAATGCCACGCTCAGGAGCGGCAGGACCGCGAGCGGCGCCAGTGGGGCGAGCAGGGCCCATCGTCGCGACGACAGTCCGAGCAGGCTCAGCAGGAGCAGTGGTGGTGGCCATGCGGCCGCGAGCAGACCGAGATGCCGGATCAGGTTGGGAACGTATAGCTCTCGCGACTGAAGGCGCGGCCCACAAGAAGGCGCGGCACGAGCGAGGTTGGCTCCACGACCGGCGCCGAGTGCGTAGCCCCGACGCGCCACTCGCGCTCGCGCTCGTGCTGGAACATCGGGCGCACCAGCGCGACCTTGGGGCCCAACGACCACGATCCACGCTCCCAGCGGAGGTAACCGAGGTAGAGCTCCGGCGACGAGCGCGAAACCGGCGAGGACCAGCCAGAAGCCACGGCGCCCGGCAGCCGCCGCCACGGCCGGGGCGATCACCAGCGCTTCGGGCCGCACCAGGAAGCCCAACCCCAGAGTGGCGCCTGCCGCGAGGCGATGACGATCGAGCACGAGCAGCGCGCCATAGATGAGGAGCGATGAACACGGCCTCCGTCATCACAGCGCCGCTCCAGACCGCGAGCAAGGGGTGGAGGGCCAGAGCCACACCACCAGCGAAGCTCATCCCGGTGGGAGTGATCGACGCGCGAGCGGCCACGCCACGACCAGCAGCGCCACGCCCGCGATCAGCGAGACGATGCGGCCGGGCCACTCGCGTCCGGGAATCGCGAGATGCGCGAGGCGCGATCAGCCAGGGATACCCGTGGTGAGCGGGGCCGAGCGCCGGCGCGCCACGGGCCGCCGCCTCGGACATGTTCACGTAGAGCGGGAGTCCATGGTCAGGCCGCTGCTGGTGGTGAGGAGCCACAGTCGCAGAGACGAGCCGGCGAGCAGCGCCAGGACGTAAGACCCGAGTGCCAATGAGAGTGTCGGCCGTGAGGCCTGGCGCCAAGAGGGCCGACGCATCGCGGCGCACCGATATCACAAGGCCCTGCCGTCGGAAAGCGCGCGGTCCGAAGGCGGGTTGCCCCGGCCCTGGGCCTGGGGCAGAATACCCGGCCGACGCTCGCCAGGGAGGCGAGCCGGCGCCCGCGGACTCCGGTTCCGGCGAGGCGCCGCACCTCACGGTCTCCCGCCCAAGCGGGACGACCTCATAAAGGGAGTTAGGCCCGACTCCGTGTCATCCATTTCCTCCACACGACAGCGACATATTCTGGGTGTGCTGCTGGCCGCCTTCGCCATGCTGAGCCTGGTGAGCCTCGTCTCCTACACGGCCCCGCTGCCTTACCAATCGCCGTGGAGCGCCCCAACGCTTGCGGACCGGTGGGGGCTCTGCTGGCGTTCGGGCTGATCTGGTCCGTGGGTCGCGTCGCGGCCTTCGGAATCCCCGTCCTGTCCGGCGCGTGGGGATGGAACCGGACCCGAGGCAATCCCGAAGGTCCCCTGGTGGTGCGAACCGCGCTCGGCGCGCTGCTGGCCTTCGAGGTCTGCACTCTGCTCGGCCTCGGCGGGCTCGACCGCGCGTTCTGGGTTGGCGTCTGGGGACTCGCGGCGTCACTCGCGCTCCACGCCGCGCTCGGCAGCGTGGGCTCGTGGGTGGTCGCGGGCGCCGTGATGGGCGTCACCGTGCTCGCCGCCAGCGAGTTCGCGTTCCCGTGGATGGCGAGCGTCGCGCGCCTACTGTTCGTGACTCCTGTCACCAGCTTGATCTCCGCCTTCGCCGCCTGGCGCGAGGCGCGCGCGTGCGCCGAAGATCGCCGCCCGCAAGCCGAAGCCACGCACGGCGCCGGCCGCCGACTCCGCGCCGAGCAAGCCACGCATCACCGCCATCGTTGCGGAAGCAGACGGCGACGGAGCACGGGGGTTCCACAGCTCTCGTTGCCGCTGGCGGCGGACAGGAAAGCAGGCGTCCAAGCCGGCGCGCCCCCGCGTGCCTGCGCCCGCACGCTCCGGAGACCGGGACGGCGGTCGAGGATGCCGGGGCCGAGAGCTTCCCCTCGCTCAGCCTGCTCTCGATGCCGGTTCAGCAGGAGGACCTGATCACCGCGGCCGACCTCACCGCGGAAGCCAATCTCCTGGTCGCCAAGCTCGCCGACTTCGACATCCACGGACGCGTGACCGAGATCCACCCCGGGCCGGTGGTGACCACCTTCGAGTTCGAGCCGGCCGCCGGGGTCAAGGTCAACCAGATCGTGTCGCGCGAGGACGATCTGGCCCTGGCGCTCCGCGCCCAGCGCATCCGCATCCTCGCGCCGATTCCGGGCAAGGGCGCGGTGGGCGTCGAGATCCCGAACCGGCGGCGCCGCACGGTGTATCTACGAGAGGTCCTGTCCTCCTCCCAATATGAGCAAAGTGATGCCGCCCTCAAGGTCCCGCTCGGCGTCGACGTCGTCGGGCAGCCATTCGTGGCCGACCTCACCAAGATGCCCCACGTGCTGGTGGCGGGGGCGACCGGGTCGGGCAAGAGCGTCTGCCTGAACGCGCTCATCACCGGCCTGCTCTTCCAGCACGGACCCAAGTCCCTCCAGATGGTCATGGTCGATCCCAAGATGCTCGAGCTCTCCGTCTACAACGGCATCCCGCACCTGGTCATGCCGGTGGTGACCGAGCCCAAGCGCGCCAGCCGCGCGCTGCGCTGGGCGGTCTCGGAGATGGAGAAGCGCTACAAGCTCATGGCGACCTGTGGCGCACGGAACATCAGCAGCTACAACGAGCGCGTCGCCGCCGGGCTGGTGCCGAGCGGTCCCACGCAGGCGGACGGCTCGGCTCCGGCTCCGCCCGATCGGCTCTCCTACGTCGTGGTCATCGTCGACGAGCTCGCCGACCTCATGCTCACCGCGCCCGCCGAGATCGAGGAGCCGATCGCGCGCCTCGCCCAGATGGCGCGTGCGGTGGGCATCCACCTGGTGCTCGCCACGCAGCGCCCATCGGTGGACGTGATCACCGGCGTGATCAAGGCGAATTTCCCGTCGCGGATCGCGTTCCAGGTGGCGAGCAAGACCGACTCGCGCACGGTGCTCGACATGAACGGCGCGGAGAACCTGCTCGGTCACGGCGACATGCTCTTCACCCCCGCGGGCAAGCCCGAGCCCTACCGCGTGCACGGCGCGTTCGTCTCCGAGGAGGAGGCCGCGCGCGTCGTGGAGTTCTGGAAGGCGCGTGCCACTCCGGCCTTCACGCCGCCGCTCGCCACCGACGCGGCCGTGGTGGACGCGGAGGAGGAGGAAGGCGCCGAAGGTGGGGAGGGCTTCGACGACGAGCTGATCCGCCAGGCCGCGCGGCTGGTGGTGAGCCATCAGCAGGGCTCGACCTCGCTGCTCCAGCGGCGACTCAAGGTGGGCTACTCGCGCGCCGGGCGGCTGATGGACCAGCTCGAGAGCCTGGGCGTGGTGGGCCCGTTCCAGGGCAGCAAGGCGCGCGACGTGCTCGTCGATGAACACTGGCTCGAGGAGCGGGGATTCGAGTGAAGTCGGCTCCGACACTCGCATTCGTCACCCTCGGCTGCCCGAAGAACCAGGTCGACTCCGAGTCGATGCTCGGGCTGCTGGTGCGCGACGGCTTCCGCACGGTCGCCGATCCGGCGCAGGCCGACGTGGCGGTGGTGAACACCTGCGCGTTCCTGCAGAGCGCGGTGCGCGAATCGCGCGAGACCATCGCGCAGGTCGCGGCGCTCAAGCAATCGGGGCGACTCAAAGCGATTGATCGTCGCCGGATGCCTGGCGCAGCGCGCCGGCGAGACGCTGCTCTCCGATTTCCCTGAGGTCGACGCGGTGCTCGGCACCGGTCAATGGAAGGACGTGGTGGGCGCCGCGCGGCACGTGCTCGCGGGAGAGGGTGAGCGCTGGAGCCACACCGCCGATCCGGGCGGCGCGCTCGATCCCGATACGCCCCGCGCGCTGTCCACGCCGCGCCATCTCGCCTACCTCAAGATCTCCGAGGGCTGTGATCACCGCTGCACCTTCTGCATCATCCCGCGACTGCGCGGTGATCAGAAGAGCCGCCCGCTCGCCGAGCTGGTCGCGCGAAGCGCGCGCCTGGCGGCGCTCGGGGTGAAGGAGCTGGTGCTGATCGGCCAGGACACCACGGGCTACGGGACCGATCTCCCGACCGGCCGGTGCTGGCCGACCTGCTCGCGGCGCTGGACCAAGTCGAAGGACTCACCTGGATCCGCGTGCAGTACACGTATCCGCGGCTATGGAGCGATCGGCTCATCGAGACGTGGGCGAACGCCCGGCGCGTGGTGCCCTACGTGGACATGCCGCTCCAGCACATCGCGCCGCACATGCTGCGGCGCATGGCGCGCGGCATGAACGCCGCCGACACGCGCGCTCTGGTGAAGCGCATCCGTGCCGGCATCCCGGGCGTGGCGCTGCGGACGAACTTCATCGTCGGCTTCCCGGGAGAGACCGAGGCGGAGTTCGACGAGCTGTGCGAATACGTCACGGAGGAAGACTTCGATCACGTGGTGGTGTTCGCCTACGAACGCGAGCCGGAGACGCCGTCGTTCGCGATGGCGGATCGGATCCCGATCCGCGAGCGGCGCCGGCGCCGCGCCCGGCTGCTCGAGATCCAACAGGGTCGCTCGCGCGAGCGCCTGCGCGCCCGGGTCGGAGCGCAGGTGCGGGTGATGGTCGACGGTCCCGCCGCGGCGGCCGCGCGGCGCCCGACGTGTGGTCCGCGCGCACCGCCGGACAGGCGTACGAGATCGACGGCGGCGTGAGACTCGAGGGCGATGACCTCGCTCCCGGGCAGGTGGTCGAGGCGCGAGTCACCGGCGCCGCGGCCTACGATCTGTTCGCGCGCGTCGAGACGTCCGCGCTGGTGCAATTGTCGGGGAACGGGTGGTGAGGCGCACGCACCCCGCGGTGCTGGCGGGCGTGCTGGCGCTGTTGGCCGCGCTGCCGGCCAACGCCAAGACATTCCGCTACGACGGGGGCCTCAGCCGCCGGCCGACACCACCTTCACCGTGGCGGTGCCTTCCATCGAGCCGGTGGTGCGCGCGCGAGGACCGAAGGTTCCGCTCACCAATCTGCAGGTCGTCACGATGGTCGCCAACATCGCCTTCGAGCACGGGCTCCAGGGCGCGCCGCTCGCGCAAGGCGCGCGGGTCGTGCTGGCGCCGGGCGGCGACCATCCCTGAACTTCGTCGCCGAGCACGCCGTGCTGCGCGAGCTGGGCAAGCGCGGAGTGACCGCCACGATTCGCCGCACGCCGGTTCCCGATGACAGCACGCGCAGTCTCGCCGCCGACGAGGACCTGATCCTCGAGTACCAGCTCGCCTCGGCGCGGATCACGTACCTGCGACTGCGCGGCTGGCTCCCCGGACGCGTGAAGATCGAGCGCCAGGCTCTGGTGGAAGCGCGACTCACCCTGCGCGAGTCGCGCGGCGCCACGGTGCGATGGTCCGGCGACGCCATTCACAATCTGGTGGATGCCTTCCCGAGCTCCCAGGTGTCGCTGGTGGAGGATCCGCGCTACGAATCACTCAAAGGCGAGGTGCCGGGACGGGCGGTGAACAAGCTGGTCGAGCCCGTGATCGTGATTGCGATCGTCGCCGGTCTGATCGCGCTGTTCTTCCAGAACCGTCCCTGATCGACATGCGACGCCTGCTGTTCCCGCTGCTGTGCCTGCTGCTGTGCCTGCTCGCCGGCCTGATCGCTTGCGGGGCCACGTGCTTCCCACGCTGCGCTCGGAGTCGGACCGTCTCACGGTCGCGCGCCGGATGATGGCCGAGCACGAATATGGCGATGCGATCGAACTGCTCAAGCCCTACACGACCAGCGGCGGCGGGGCCGCCGAAGTGGATCAGGCCGTCTATCTGCTCGCGGACTGTTACCTCGCCACCAAGGACTACGCGCTCGCCGCCACCGAGTTCGAGCACCTGCTCAACGACTATCCGGAGAGCGACTCGGCCGGGTCGGCGTCGTTCCGGCTCGGCGAGGCCTACTACGGCCAGGCGCGCAAACCGGACTTCGACCAGGAATACACCGTGAAGGCGATCGACCAGTGGCAGAAGTACCTTCACGACTATCCGGACCACTGGCGCAACCGCGAAGCGGAAAACCGACTGCTCTCCGCGCGCACGCGGCTCGCCAGGAAGCTGGTGAACACCGGCACGCTCTACCTCAAGCTGCGGCTCTGGGAGCCTTCGCGCGTCTACTTCCACCGCGTGCTCAATGAGTACGGCGACACCAGCCTGGTCGCCGATGCCAAGCTGGGACTCGCGCTGGCGGATGCTCGTCAGGGGCACCGGCAAGAGGCGATCGACGCCCTGCGGGAGATCGAGTCGGAGTATCCCTGTCAGGCGGTCGGGGAGCGCGCGGCGAGCGAGCGCAAGCGTCTCGAGCGCAAGAAGGGCTGACCCGGTGGAGCGCGTCGCGATGTTCGGCGGCACGTTCGACCCGCCGCACGTCGGGCACCTGGCGCTCGCCGAGTGGGCGCGCGAGCGGCTCGTCCTCGATCGGGTCCTGTTCGTTCCCGCCGGTCGGCCGCCGCACAAGCGCGGTCCCCGGCTCTCGAGCCCCGAGCACCGCCTGGCGATGACGCGGCTCGCCGTGCGCGGCAACGCCGCCTTCGAGGTCTCCACGGTCGAGCTCGAGGAAGCGGGACCGTCGTACACGGTGGAGACGCTCGAGCGCCTGGGGAGCGGCGGAAGCGTGCCGCGTGGTTCCTGCTCGTGGGCTCGGACAGTCTCGAGGATTCCCCACGTGGCGGGATCCGCAGGGGATTCTCGAGCGCGCCACGCTGGCCGTGGCGCGACGGCCGCCCGCGCGCCTCATGCCGGTGACCTGATGCTGCCCGCGGGCTTCACCGGTCGCCTGCTCGCGCTCGGCAATCCGCTCTTCGAGGTGTCGTCCACGCTGGTGAGACGGCGGGCGCGCGCCGGCCGCTCGATCCGCTATCTCGTACCCGAATCGGTCGTCGCCTACATCGCGCGGCACCGCTTGTATCCGCCCGGCCGCTGAGCCCATTCTCCGGACCATGAGCTATCGACCGCGCGAGTTCTGGGACCGCCGTCTCGCCGAGCACTTCGATCTGCGGGGCACGGGTCAGCCGGGCCTCTCGGCGGCCTACAACCAGGCGTGCTATGCGCTGCGGCGCGAGGTGCTGCAGCGCGCGCTGTCCGCCGAGCGCTTCGATCCGCGCGGGAAGCAGGTGCTCGATGTGGGCTGCGGCACCGGGTTCTTCACCGCTTTCTACCTCGATCACGGCGCGCAAGTGACCGGCATCGACATCGCGCCCACCTCGATCGAGCGTCTGCGCGCGCGCCATCCCGAGGCGCGGTTCGAGCTGGTCGACGTGAGCGAGGCGTCGCTCGATCGGCGCTACGACCTGGTGAACGCCTTCGACGTGCTCTACCACATCACCGACGAGGCGCGCTGGGAGCGCGCCGTGCGCACGCTCGCCGACGCCGTGTCCCCGCGCGGCCTGCTGCTCCTGACCGACACCTTCCCGGACCCCGCGCGGTCCCCTCCGAAGCCGCTCACAACCGCATGCGGCCACTGGGTCGCTACCGCGCCCTGCTCGAGACAGCCGGATTCCGGCTCGCGGCGCCGCGCCCGACGCATGTGCTCCTCAACCGCGAGCTTGGAGCCTGGCGGTTCCTCAACCGCGCTCCGGGCGTGCTGCTCGCCGTCGACCGCGTGCTGCTCGGCCTCGAGGTCGGGCGCGACGATCCCGTGGTGAGCAAGCTGCTCGCCGCCCGCCGCACCGCGTAGGTCCGCGTGCCGCGCTTCGTCGTGCTCGACGCGATGAACCTCACGTACCGCGCCTACCACGCGCTCTTTGACGCGCGACCGCGAGGATCCTCGAAGTGGGTGCCGCTCCGCAACACACGCGGCGAGGCCACCAACGCGATCCTCGGATTCGCCAACACCGTGCTCAAGATCCGGCGCGAGGAGACCCCCGATTACTGGGCCCTGGCGTGGGACGGCCCGGGCCCCACCTTTCGCCACGAGCGCTTCGCGGACTACAAGGCGACGCGCAAGCCGATGCCCGACGATCTGCTCACCCAGATCGAGCCGGTCGAGCGGATGGCGGAAGCGCTCGACTTCCCGTCATCCAGATCCCGGGGATGGAAGCCGACGACGTGATGGCGACGCTCGCGCGACGCGCCGAGCTCGAAGGCCTGGACGTGGTGCTCGTGACGGGCGACAAGGACCTGGTGCAGCTCGTCAGCGACCGGGTCAAGATCCTGGCGCCGCTCCGGCGTGGCGAGGAGTATGCGTGGATCGATCGCCAGGCCGTGCTCGAGCGCTGGGGCGTGCCGCCCGAGCACCTCGTGGACGTCCTCGCGCTGCTCGGCGACACGATCGACAACGTGCCGGGCGTGCCGGGGATCGGCGAGAAGACCGCCGACGAGCTGCTGCGCGCCTTCGGCTCGCTCGAGGGCATCTACGCGGCGCTCGACCAGGTGAAGAAGCCGTCGATCCGAAAGACCCTCGAGACCCATCGTGAGCAGGCGTTCCTCTCGCGCGAGCTCGTGACCGTCAGGACCGACCTCGACGTCGGGGTCGACTGGAAGGATCTTCGCGTCCAGCCGATCCGCCGCGATGCCTTCCGCGACCTGGTGACCCGCTACGAGCTGCGCGGCGCTGGAGCGGCGCCTGGGGAGATCGCGGACACCGAGGCGCGCGCCGAGGCGGTCGCGACCGAGCCCGTCGCGACCGCCGCGCCATCCCGTGCCGCGGCCCGCGCGGCGCCGGCGCTCGACACGACGACCCAGGGCTCGCTCGATCTCTGGATCGAGGCCCCGAGTGTGGTCTCGGGTGACGATCCAGCCGCCGTCGAGGCGCAGGTGCGAGCGGTGCTCGCCACGGCGGGGAGGGGCTCGCTCTGCTCCCGATCTTCGAGGGCGACTCACCGCGCCGCGCGCGGCTGGTCGGGCTCGCGCTCGCGGCGCGCGAGGCAATTCAGCCTACGTGCCACTCGCCCACGAAGGCGGTGGCAACCTCGGGGGCGATCAGGTCCGCGAGTGGCTCGGCTCGGCGCTCGCCGATTCCTCCCTGCCCAAGCTCGGCGAAGACCTGAAGCGCGACGCGCATCTGCTCGAAGGCCTGGGCGCAAGCCTCGCGCTCGCGGACGAAGCGCCGTGGTTCGATGCGCGAGTGCTGTCGTTCCTGTGCGATCCCGAGCGTGATCATGACCTCGAGGCCCTGGCCCGGGATTTCCTCGGTGTGGCGATCGCGCGCGTGCCCGACCCGACCGGCGCCCGGCGGGTGAAGCCGTCGGCGCTGCCGATCGAGGCCGGCGCGCCAGGCGGCGCGCGCCGCGGCGGCGCTGTTCCCGCTGGTGGACGCGCTGCGCGCCCAGCTCGAGTCCCGCGACCAGTGGCGGCTCTACGAGACGCTCGAGCGTCCGCTGACTCCCGTGCTGCTCCAAATGGAGCGCATCGGGATCGGGGTCGACGCCGACGCGCTGCGCGCGATGTCGCGCACGGCCGCCGACGAGATCGATGCGCTGCGCGCGGAGCTGATCGCCCTGGCGGGAGAGCCCATCAACCTCGACAGCGGCCCGCAGGTGGCGAAGGTGTTGTTCGAGACGCTGGGTCTCAAGCCGCGCGGGCGAACGCCCGGTGGCGCGTCTCGACCCGGCAGGATGTGCTGGAAGAGCTGGCGCCCTCGCACCCGTTCCCGGCGCGACTGCTCGAATACCGAGCGCTCTCGAAGCTCAAGTCCACCTACCTCGACGCGCTGCCCGTCGAGGTCGATGCGCGCGATGGGCGCGTGCACACGATCTTCGATCAGGCCGGGGCCGCGACCGGACGGCTCTCGTCGAGCCACCCCAATCTCCAGAACATCCCGATGCGCACCGAGCGCGGCCGCGAGATCCGCCGCGCCTTCGTCGCGGACCCGGGCGCGGTGCTGGTGGGCGCCGACTACTCGCAGATCGAGCTGCGCGTGATGGCGCACCTCTCGGGCGATCCCGACTGATCGCCGCCTTCGAGAGCGGCGAGGACGTCCACGCCCGCACGGCGCGCACCATCTTCGGAGCCGACGCCACGCTCGACCCCGCGATGCGCTCCCGCGCCAAGGTCGTCAACTTCGGCATCATGTACGGAATGGGAGCGCGGAGCCTGGCGCAGCAGATGGGCATCCCGCTGGCTCAGGCGCAGCAGTTCATCGGCGATTACTTCCGGGCCTTCAGCGGCGTGCGTCGCTTCCTCGACCAGATCATCGCCGACGCCCGCCGCCAGGGCTGGGTCGCGACGCTGCTCGGCCGGCGCCGCTACCTGCCAGGTCTGGAGAGCGCGCACGGCGGCGAGCGCTCGGCGACCGAGCGTGCGGCGATCAACACGCCGATCCAGGGCTCGGCGGCGGACCTGATGAAGCTGGCGATGATCCGCGTGGCGCACGCCTTGAAGGCGCGCATGCCCTCCGCTAGATTGCTGCTGCAGGTGCACGACGAACTGCTGCTGGAATGTCACGGCGAGCGATGCCGACGCGGTTTCGGATCTCGTGAAGACCGAGATGGAGGGCTGCTTCCCGCTGCGGGTGCCTCTGGTCGTGACGGTGGGACGCGGCACGACCTGGTTCGATGTCCACTGATACGCCGCCGCGGCGCCCGGCGGCGCGCGACGGGTTGCTCCTGATCGGGCTCGTGGGCGCGCCGGCAGCGGGAAGAGCACGGTCGCACGGGCCCTGGCCGGCGCGGGCGCGGTGGTGATCGAAGCGGACGAGATCGGCCACCAGGTGACGGACCAGGATCCGGAGGTGCGCGCGCGCGCTCGAGGCCGAATATGGACCGGAAGTCTATCGAGCCGATGGTCGTCTCGAGCGCTCGATGGTCGCGGCACGGGTGTTCGCCGACCCGCGGCGCGGGCCCGGCTCGACCGGCTGGTCCATCCCCGGATCCTCGAGCGCATCCGATCCCGCCTCGAAGAGTTCGCGAGCGCGCGGTTCCGCGGTCGCGGTGGTGATCGACGCCGCGCTGATGCTGGAGTGGGGGCTCGAGCGCGATCTGCGACGCGGTGATCGCGATCACCGCGCCGGAGCGATTCCAGATCGAGCGCTTGCGTCGCGCGCGGGGCTGGACCGAGGAGGAGGCGCGGGCTCGCCTCGGAGCGCAACGGTCGAACGAGCGGTTCGCGGCGGCCGCGGACATCACGCTGCTGAACGAGGGTGCGGTGGAGGTGCTCGAACGCGCCGCCTCGCGGTGCTCGAGGAGCCGAAGACCCGCAAGGCGCGGAGGAGCCGGGTGAGGAAGACACGTGCTGATCGCCGGAGAGCTGCGCAAGCGGATCGACGAAGCTCGTCAGGCGCTCGACGGGTTGCGGAGGTATCTTTGACGTGGACGCCTGCCGCGCGCGCACCGCGGAGCTCGAAGCCGCGCATGGGCGTCCCAGGATTCTGGGACCGGCCCGACGAAGCGCAGCGCACCGTCGCCGAGCTGAAGCGCGCCAAGCGCACGGTCGATGAGTGGAGCTCACCCGAGCGCAGCTTCAGCGACTCGGGGAGATGCTCGACCTCGCGGAGGCCGAGGGCGACGACGCCGTGCTCAGTGACCTGTCGCGCGAGCTCGACGCGCTCGTCAAGCAGATCGGTGACCTCGAGCTCGAAGAGCCTGCTGTCCGGCGAATACGATCGGCTCGGCGCGCTGGTGTCGATCCACCCGGGAGCGGGTGGCACCGAGTCGCAGGACTGGGCGCAGATGCTGTTCCGCATGTACATGCGCTGGGCCGAGCGTCACGGCTACGCCGCGAACATTCTCGACCTCCAGCCCGGCGATGAAGCGGGCATCAAGGACGCCACGCGTCGAGATCACCGGCGACTACGCCTACGGCTACCTCAAGGCCGAGAGCGGCGTGCACCGCCTGGTGCGGATCTCGCCGTTACGACGCGGCGCAGCGGCGCCACACGTCGTTCGCCTCGGTGTTCATCTACCCGATGGTGGACGACACGATCACGCGTCGACATCGCCCCCGGTGACCTGCGTGTCGACACGTTCCGCGCCAGCGGCGCGGGCGGGCAGCACGTCAACAAGACCGAGTCCGCGGTGCGCATCACCGCACTTGCCCACCGGCCTGGTGGTGCAGTCCCAGGCCGAGCGCAGCCAGCATCGCAACCGCGAATTCGCGATGCGGATTCTGCGCTCGCGGCTCTTCCTCCACTTGCAGGAGCAGGAACGCGCCAAGAACGCGGCGATCGCTGGGGCCAAGAAGGACATCGACTTCGGCAGCCAGATCCGCTCCTACGTGCTGCACCCCTACACCATGGTGAACGACCATCGCACCGAGCTGAAGATCGGCGACGTCGTACGCGGTGCTCGACGGCGATCTCGATGCGTTCATCGATGCCTACCTCAAGCGCAAGGAAACGCCAGTGATCCCGGCCCACATCTTTCGCGAGTACGACATCCGCGGCCTCCACGCGACCGAGCTGACCGACGACGTCGCCGAAGCCGTGGGCCGCGCGATTCGGCACGCAATGCGTCGCGGGACGGCATGCGGCGCATCGCGCTGGGTCGCGACGTCCGGCCCAGCAGCGAGCGCCTCGAGCGCGGCGTCGAGCGCGGGCTCGTGGCGTGCGGGCTCGCGGTCGACGCGGCTCGGCGTCGTGCCGACTCCGGCGCTCTACTACGCGGTGGCGCACCCAGGGGCCGGACGGCGGGCCTGCAGGTCACCGGCAGCCACAATCCTCCCGAGTTCAACGGCTTCAAGATGACGCTCGGCAGGATCGCCCGGTGTTCGGCGCCGAGATCCAGGCAGATGCGCGAGCCTGATCGAGCGCGGCGACTCTGGCGAGCGCGCCGGACGGCGTCGCCGAGGATCGACCGGTGCTCGATGCCTATCGTCGCGATGCTGATCGAGCGCCTCGGAAGCCCGCGCGGGCTCAAGGTGGTGATGGATTGTGGCAACGGCTGCGCGGGCACGGTCGTGCCGCAGGTCTTCGAGGCGATGGGCCACACCGTGATCCCGCTGTTCGCCGAGCTCGACGGTCGCTTCCCGAATCACCTGCCCGATCCCACCGTGCCGGCGCTGCTGCAGGATCTGATCGCCGGCCGTGAAGCGCGCAGCGGCGCCGACCTCGGCATCGGATTCGACGGCGACGCCGATCGCATCGGTGCCGTCGACGGCTCGGGACGGATCGTGTTCGGCGACCAGCTGCTCGCGCTGTTCGCGCGCGACGTGCTCACGCGCGTTCCCGGCGCGGAGATCATCTTCGACGTCAAGTGCTCGCAGGGGCTGATCGAGGACATCGCGCGCCCACGGCGGCCAGCCCGATGATGTGGAAGACCGGCCATTCGCTGATCAAGAGTCGCCTGCTCGAGACCGGCGCGCCGCTCGCGGGGAGATGTCGGGTCACATGTTCTTCAGCGAAGGCTTCTTCGGCTTCGACGACGCGCTGTTCGCCGCAGGCCGTCTGTTGCGCTACGTGGCGCGCGTCGGGACAGAGCCTCGCGGCTCTGGCCGACAGCATCCCCCACTATTACGCCACGCCCGGAGACGCGGCTGGCCTGCCCCGAGGAGCGGAAGTTCGAGATCGTCGAGCACCTCAAGCGAGTTCGTTCAAGGAGCACTACCCGGTGATCGACATCGACGGCGTCCGTGTCGAGTTCGGCGACGGCTGGGGGCTGGCGCGCGCATCCAACACGCAGGCCGGTGATCGTGGTCCGCTTCGAGGCGCGGACGCCCGAGCGGCTCGAGGCGATTCGCGCGCTGTTCATGGAGCCGCTGAAAGCCAGCTGGGCGTCGGCATGGAGACCGCGACGCATTGACAGTGTCGTTCGCGCGGCGGATCCCTTCCGTCCATCCCCGGCGCCTGCCGCGAAGCTTCTACGCGCGGCCCGTGCTGCAGGTCGCTCGCGCGGCTGCTCGGCCGCCTGCTCGTGTACGACTCGGCGCGCGGCCGGCTCTCGGGTCGGATCGTCGAGGTCGAGGCGTACCGCGGAGCCGACGATCCGGCGAGCCATGCCTACCGCGGCCCGACGCGCGCGCAACGCGGTGATGTTCGGGCCACCCGGCCACGCCTACGTGTACTTCACCTACGGCATGCACCATTGCCTGAACATCGTGACGGGGCCCGAGGCGCGCGCCTCGGCGGTGCTGGTTCGTGCCCTCGAGCCGGAGGAAGGAATCGAGGTCATGGGCGAGCACCGCGGAATCGAGGTCCGGGAACGCCTCTCGCACGGGGGCCGGGTTGCGTGACGCAGGCGCTGGGCCTGGATCGCAGAACACGATGGCCTCGACCTGGTCGAAGGTCCTCTGTATCTGTCGGCCGCCGCTCCACGGCGCCGTGGCCTGTCCATCGCGGCCGGTCCACGGATCGGTATTCGCCTGGCCCGCTCCAGACCATGGCGGTTCTTCCTCGAGGGACATCCCTGTGTCTCGGGACCACGGCGCTCCGCTCGCTCCACGGCGAGTTCGCCGTTGACACCCCTTGAGGGGTTCTTACTATCCCCGCTCGTGTGCCTCGCGCAGGACGTTGACCGCGCGTCACTTCCGCTCCGTGCGGAAGCAGAAATCCCTCGCACGCGGGCCGACTTCGATCGGGTGATTCGAAAGGAGTGAGAATGAGGGTCACGCGCGGCCTGGCGCTGAGCGTGTGGTGGGGGCTGGTGATGCTGATGGTGGTGCCGATCTCCTCGAACGCCCAGGTCTACGAATCCGCCCGCCGTTCTCTCGATTTCTCGCAGGATCCTGTCGAGCGCACGCCCCGGCTGCTCGGGATGGGGCGGCTCACGCTCCTGAGCGACGTGCACAACCAACTCAACCTGTGGGACTTCGCCGGGAATCCGATCGGCGTCATGGAGGCGGACACCGGCTCGACGGTGGAAATCCGCCCAGGTACCTCGTCGGCCGCGGCCGTCCACGTGCCGACCAATGGCAACACCGAGCGCCAACACCTGGCGGGGCGTGAGGTGCGGCTCGGCTACGAAGCCTGGCGGCGGGCGGACTCGACCTCCACCTATGGCGTCTACGGCGACTTCGCGGGCCTACGCTCCGACGTTCCGTACGACGGAACCACCGTGCTGCGCGGTCGCTACCAGCAACCCTCCGTGGCCGGCGTGGTCAACGCTCCGATGCCCTTCGTGCGCCATATGCGCTACGCGCTACGGGGCTTCTATCTCAACGAGGGGCAGACCGACGAGTATCGGACCTTCTTCACCAACGCGAACGGGCAGTATCTCGGCAAGCGCGGCGACATCCTTCCTCCGCCGAACCTCTTCGATCCCACCGACTACAACGTCTCCACCGTGGGTGGCGAGGCCGTGGTGTCCTATCGCCTCGGCGCCTGGATGACCGCAGCACTGGGCGGGACGGGAAGCTCGAGCCAGATCGACGGCGAGCAACACCAGTGTCATCCATTCGACCGGAAGCGGAGAGGGCCGGCGCGTACTACACGGGGGAGCTCGGGCTATTCGGCCGGCTGACGCACAGCCTGCAGTACGTTGTCGACGGGAGCACCTGGACATCGGGCTCCGAGAAGCGCTTCGTGTCGACCCTCAAGGCCGGCCAGAACCAGGACCCTTTCACGGGACGCGGCAAGGTATACGATCGGGACGAGAGCGGCTCGATCGCCAAGGGTCAGTTGCGCTGGACCCTCGGAGGCCTCGAGGCCAACGTCTCGGCGTCGGGGTTGTGGCGGACCGTTCACATCACCCCCGCCGCCCACGGGTAATCCGGAGTCCTACAACTATTTCATCGACACCGCCGCCAGTCGCGACGGCGCCGATTCGCTCGCGCTTCCCGACAGCGTCTCGCGTTCCCGGTCAAAGGACCAGGCGTGGGAGATCGCCTACGGCGCGGCTTGAGATTCCCGGGGCGCCGCGGGTTGATCGGGATCGAATCCCACGTCGGCCGCGCGACCAACGACCTGGAGATCTTCGACAGCGTCACGCCCATGCAACCGGATCCGTCGACCAGCTATCTCGGTCCGGATCGCAAGGTCTGGGACGTGCGCGGGGAGCGGAATACGCCTGGCACCAGGCGCTCAAGGGACGGTTCGGATATCTCTACCGATGGGACGACCACGATGAGCGGGCCAACCGGAACGAATCTGTCAGCAACTCGCTCACGGCCGGCATCGGCTTGAGCCCGGTAGGGACGACGTGGACGGTCGACCTGGGCTACGAGATCGACTGGATCTCGCCGGACTTTTCCGACCCGACCGACCCCAAGCAGAGCCGCCAGCAGTTGGCCGCCCAATCTCCGCTGGGTCTTCTAGTCGGGCGCCTCAGAAAGAACTTGACGTTCTCCCCACGACCGCCGATATTTCCTAGCGACTGGGCGTGGGGCGCCGCAAGGCGATATCCTCTTGGTGCCTCCCCAAGGTTCAGATCCCCTCGACGTACCCGGCTCACCCGGCGAAGGTCGCACCGCGGAACTTGCGTGAGGTGTCCGATCGAACCGGTGAAAGTCGTACAACTCGCGTCACTGTTTAGCGTTGACACAATGCACAAGGATCGGCAAAGTGGCTGTGGCGAAACCGACCCCACGAGGGGTCGACGAGATTCGCCGTGCGACGAACCGTATATAGGTGGATATGAAGCGGCTACCGGCCTTTTGGTGTGCCTTTTGGTGTGCCTTTTGGTGTGCCTTGATGTTGGGTAGTGGGCTCTTGACGTCCGCGGCGTGGGCTCAGGCTCCGGCTCCCGCGGCCAGACCCGCGGCAGCCACTGGAAAGATCACGGGCAAGATCTTCGAGAAGCCCGGACAGCCTGCCGCTTACGCGAACATCATCGTGCTCGGCACGAAGCAGGGTACGCAGACCGACGAGAGCGGCGCTTTCTCCATTCCTGGCGTGCCGGTTGGCTCCGTTCAGATCTCGGTCCAGCAGGTCGGCTTCGACAAGGTGGTCAAGGAGGTCCAGGTCAACGCGCGGACAGACCAGCAACGTTGAAGTGGTGCTCGGCACCAGCAAGGTCGTGAAGACCATCGAGGAGATCGAGGTCAAGGGAACCAAGACCATCGACACCAAGTCCTCGACCAGCAAGCAGACCATCACCGCGCAGTCCATCAAGGACCTGCCGGTCGACAACCTCAGCCAGGCGGTCGCCGTGAAAGCGGGCGTCGTCGCCCAAGGCGGAGAGCTCCACTTCCGCGGCGGTCGCGGCGGCGAGGTGAAGTACCAGTTCGACGGCGTCGAGGTCTCCGATCCGCTGTTCGGGCGGTGGCGCGAACATCGCGAACCTGGCCGTGGCCGGTGCCGAGCGTGCTCTCGGGCGGCATGGACGCGGAGTACGGGAACGCGCTGTCGGGCGTGGTGGCCGTGAGCACCAAGGAAGGCACCGAGAAGTTCGGCGGCGAGGTCCGGTGGGACACGGATCGCTACGGCGACCCCACCAAGACCTTCGACAACTACGACCGTTTCACGTTCGGCTTCGGTGGACCGACTCCGGTTCAGCAACCTCACCTACTTCGCGACCTACGAGGGGACGTTCCAGGACACCTACACTCCCACGCAGCATGACGACGCCTACCCGCACGCTGTGGGACTTCATCCAGCTCGGGAACCGGCAGTCGAACCAGATCAACACGAACTTCAAGCTCGCCTACCGCGCGAGCCCGCAGCACAAGGTGACGCTCGAGGCCATCAACAACCGCTCGATCATCACCCCGTACAACCACATGTGGAGCCGGCAGGGCTACGTGCAGGTCAACCTACGACACGGTCCGCACCATGGGCAAAGCCGACACCTACCGTCCCAAGTACGGCACGTGGTCCGTACTTACAAGGTAGACAGCACCTTGTACCGCCGGTGAACCTGCCCGACCACGATGCCGACCACCGACGACCGCTTCCACGGTCTCACCGGCGTGTGGACCAGCCAGCTGTCCGACAAGACGGTGTGGACGACGCGCGTCGTCGTCGATGCAGCTTCAACACGCTGCCAGTCGATCGGGCCAGAAGGAGCCCTGGGACTATTCGATCCAGAGCCCGCAGTACTGGGACGGGAACACCACGATCGGCACCGAGAACAATCCCTTCTTCGCCACGCACGGCGACTATCCGGTCGTACGCGACGCGCAACACCTCGACCTGGTCGCTCAAGAGCGACTTCTCGAGCCGCACGCTGGAAGCAGCACACGTTCAAGACCGGCATCGAGGCGCGCTACAACCGCGTCCAGAACCTCGGCCCTCCAGCTGCCGAACATCGAGAACACTGGGCCTGCCCGGGCGGCGATGCGCTCCGACTTCATGAACTACAACCCCGAAGGCGCGTGCTACATCCAGGACCGGTGGGAGTACGAGGGTCTGGTGCTGAACGCCGGGCCTTCGCTACGACCTCTTCACGCCCGGCGACCAGGTGCGCGACCAGCGACCTGCCGAGCGGCAAGCGCTACAAGCAGCAGGTGAGCCCGCGACTCGGGATCGCCTACCCGATCTCCGACAAGGACGTGCTCAGCTTCCACTACGGGCTGGACCTACCAGACGCCCGACGCGCAACTACGTGTTCGAGAACCGCGGCACCGAGCTCGGCGGTCGGCGATCCGCGGCAACCCCGACCTCGAGCCCGAGACCAACATCGCCTACCAGGCGGCGGTCCAGCACCTGTTCTCGCGCGACCTCTCCGGGCAGTTCTCGGTGTTCTTCAAGGACATCTACGGACTGATCACGCACGCGCGCAGGCCAGCGACCAGTTCGGCAACCAGATCACCGGTCTACATCAACGGGGACTACGCCAGCGCGCGCGGGTTCGAGGCCAGCATGATCAAGAGCTTCAGCCACAAGTTCTCGGCCGAGATGAACTACACCTACCAGCTCGCGACCGGCGTGGCGTCGGATCCCAACCAGGCGCTGCAGTTCTTCAACGGCGGCCGGCCTCTACCTGCCGATCTCCGAGCAGCCGCTCGACTGGGACCAGCGCAACACGCTGACGCATCCAGGGCGTGGTCCGCGATCCCGGCCGCTGGGGCTTCCGGATGCTGTGGCAGTACGGCTCGGGCTTCCCGTTCACGCCCGCGCTTCCGCAACGATCGCAAGCCCGGATCCCAACGCTCGACAACTCGCGTCGCCAGCCGTCGAACTCGACGCTCACGATCGACGGCGACAAGTACTTCCGAGTCTGGGGACAGAACGTGACGCTGTTCTGTCGACGCGCGCAACGTGCTCGGCGCGCAAGAACATCACACCGATCGAGCCACGGACCTTCCCCGAACCCATACGTAGGCCAGTCGGGCGACGAATACCACGATCTACTACACGGAGACCGGACGTGCGGGCGGCGCGTATCTGCAGGATGCGAATGGCGACAACGTCTTGGACTGGGTGCCTCTCAACGACCCGCGTGTCTTCCAGGAAGGTCGCAGCGTCCGGATGGGACGTGAGCGTCACCTTCTAGTCGAGCCGATCGAGCGACCGGGAACGAGGAGCTCTCAAGCCATGACCTGGAACACGACTCGACGCGCAGTGGCCCTGGTGCTGCTCGCGCAGTCAGCCGCCGTGTCGCTGGTCTACGCCAAGGCCGATCCGGCAGGAAGCGGCGACCTTCGATCAGATGCGGAAGCTGTTCCCGACCGCGGTCGCTAGCAGCCCCCATGACGCCGTACAAGCTGCCGAATGGTCGAGTGGTGACCCCGGCGGCGGTGCCCGACATCTACGGTCCCGGCGCCGTGCTCAACGTCGGCAACGTGGTCATGAAGGTGACCAACTACGGGATCATCGGAAATCCCTACACCAACATCTCGAGCGATCCTTCGGGTCAGTGGCCCGGGGCCTCCGGAATCGAGTACCTCAACTTCATCGTCGCTGGCGGTGGGGGCGGTCAATCCCACCGCCACCGATCCCGACGGCGGTCCGTCGCGTGAGCTACATCGCGAGAATGGTGGCCTCCGACACCCGATCCCGAGGACCGGATGTATCGGGCCTACGACGGGATCATCAATGGCGCCCGGCTGGTGAACGACGACGCCGATTTCAACCCCTTCACCGGCGAGCCCAACATCGACGAGGACTTCCTCGACGGCCACGACAACGACGGCGACGGCAGGATCGACGAGGATTTCGCGGCGCTCGGGACAGCTCGATATACTCGTGCGTGATGCGCGACGACACGCCGGCCGCCTACGCCAGCAGCACCGACGGAGGCTCACGTGCGCGCTGGTGGTCGAGGTGCAGGAGAGCTGGCTGGGCCTATTCGGTCCCAGGGTTCACAGACTTCGATGTCGTGCAATGGGACATCTACAACCGCTCGGGGCACACCGCTCGACAGCATGTTCTTCGGCATCCGCATCGACATCGACGCTGGGCCGGCCTCGAGCTCGACCTACTACTCGGACGACTTCGATGTTCCGAAGTTCCCCAGCGGCGAGTTCGTGACTCCCGGTGGATCCCGCCGATCCGCGCTTCCAGACCTTCACCGACATCCCGGTCGGACCGACACTGCTCTGCCAGATGCGACGTCCGCATCCACGGTTTCTCGACGGTGGACAACGACGGAGACGAGGGCCGAACCCCGGGCACGGCATCACTGTTGCTCTTTGGTCACACGATCGATCCGCTCGGCATCCGAGCGCCCTCGCGCGTCGGGTTCCGGGCGTTCCGATCGTTCATCAACGGCACGCCCTATCTGAGCAACGGAAATCCGAACACCGACGCAGCAGCGATTCGAGCTCTTCACGAGCCACCAGAACATCGACCCGGAGAGCGGCATGATCACCTCGGAGCCGGGCGACCAACAGGGCGACTACTCGCGCGTGGGCCGCGATCGGGCCGTTCCTGAACGTGCCCGATGGCGGGATGATTTCGTGCTCGATCGGATTCGCGGTCGGCACTCAATCCCACGATCAGGATCTCAAGTACCCCCAAGACTATGAGAACTACCGAGCCCGCATTGATCGTGGGGACGACCCGGTCGGGCCATTGAACGATCTCTTCAACAAGTATCCGGCGCTCGAGAACGCCTTCACGGCGCAGGTGGCGTACGAAGGCGTGTACGAGCTGCCACGGCCGGGATTCACCGACAAGGTACCCAACTGCCCGGGCTGCGAGATCGGGCATCAAGCTCGCCAAGGGCGACGACGCCGACGGTCCTGGTGGAGTCCGTTGCGAGGGCCGGAGTCGATTCCCAAGCAGGTGACCGACAATGCCTACACCTGGTTCGACTTCGACTGCGACTCCTGCACGGGCGTCTACGACCGCCAAACCCAGCAGGGCTACTATCTGCGTCACTGGAACGCCGAGTCTCCGCCGCCGAGCCCGGGCCTCAACGTCTCCTCGCTCTACAACTACAGCGCCAACCCGAATCGGGTGATTGCCGGCGGCGACAACCAGATCACGCTTGCGTGGGACAACGTCTCCGAGACGACGCCCGATCCCAAGTCCGGGCAGTTCGACTTCCGCTCGTACCGCATCTGGAAGGTCTCGGGATGGCAGCGGCCGCCCGGCTCCTCGGGACCGAACGACGAGGATTGGTCCCTGCTCGCCGAATACCGGTTGTACGATTACGGCGACAGCAACTTCGTCCACGACCCCGGCAACGACACACTGGATCTGCCCGAAGGTCTTCGTCCCGAACTACTATTATCCCGCCGGCTCCTCGCACTGCTCGCAGCGGGGCACCACCGCGGTGCAGCCTCTCCTATGGCGGTTGCCGCGACACGGCCACGGTCGGGATCTGCCTCAGGGACGGGGACTTCTGGGACAAGCAGAGCGGGGACGTGCTCCGCCCGCAGCCGGTCGATTGCGTCCGCGACACGGACGGGACCTGCAAGCGCGACGCAGGCATAGCGATCGGTGGTGACCCGGCCAACCCGAACGATGTGGTCTATCGCACCGCATTACCCGATCGGCCGCTACCGGATCGTCGACCGCGAAGTGAAGAACGGCTTCGTCGTACTTCTATTCCGTGACCGCGGGAGACTCGACGGGAGGTGCGGAGCTGCACAGGCAGGCGTTCGGCCGTCGAGGCGGAGCAGGGTGACGCCCCAGGCGTCGGCCAAGACCGGCACGAGCGTCTGGGTGGTTCCGAACCCGTACCGCGGATTCCGCAACATCACGGAGCGGCCTTCGTCATGGGACCTGACTCCGAACGCCACGGATCCGACCGGAACCCACATCGACTTCATGGGGCTTCCGTCGGGACCGTGGAAGATCCGGATCTACACGGTCTCGGGCGATCTGGTGGCAGAACTGCACGACGACGATCCCGGTGAACCAGTCGCTGCGTGGAAACGGTGACCGGACCGGACGGCAAGGTGCGACCTGGGTACAACCGCCAGCAAGACAACCCCAATGACGGACAAGCGCGCTGGGACCTGATCTCTCGCAACGGTCAGGACATCGTGAGCGGGATCTACATGTTCGTCGTGGATTCGAAGCGAAGGACAACAGCGGGGCAAGTTCATCGTCATCCGCTAAGGCGTGTCGGAGTAAGGAGGATTCCAGTGAAGAAACTGATCGTCGCCCTGGGTGCGCTCTGTATGCTCCCGGGGTGGTCGGCGCGGCCGAGATCTTCGAGAAGGTCGGGACGTTCGACGGCCAGTTCCTGAAGATCAGCGTGGGGGCGCGTGCGGCCGGAATGGGCAATGCATTCGTCGCGGTCGCAGACGATGCGAGCTCGGTCTTCTGGAATGCCGCCGGCCTTGCTCGAATCGAGCCCGACAAGTCCGAGCTCAGCCTGAATCACGCGAACTGGATCGCCGACATGTCGTTCGACGAAGTGGGCTACGTTTTCCACGTCAAGCGTATCCCCGGGCTTTCGCGCTGAGCGCACGCGCGCTCTCGATGGAGCCCCATGGTCGAAACCACCGCGTATCAGCCCGATCCGGCCACCGGAACCGGGCGCACCTTCGACGCCGGCATGATGACGGCCGGTCTCAGCTACGCACGGTCGTTCACGGACAAGTTCAGTGCCGGCGTCACGGCCAACTTCGTCCACGAGGGACTGGCGGAGTTCACGCAACAGACGCTACGCCTTCGACGTCGGAACGCTCTACGACGTCGGTGTCGCTGGGCATGAAGATCGGCATGACGATCGCGAACATCGGATCTCAGATCCAGTTCATCGACAAGACGGCCCGCATTCCCGCGATCTTCCGGATCGGGTCGGCGGTGTCCCTGATCCAGCGGCCCGACCAGCAGTTGCTGGGTTCGCTGGAGTTCTCGCATCCGCCCGATAACGCGGAGCGTCTCAACATCGGGACCGAGTACTCGTTACAAGAACCTGTTCCATCTGCGTGGCGGGTATAACATCAATTACGACGCCGAGGGCTTGGCCGGCGGAGTGGGGTTCCATTTCCCGGTCTCGGTGGCTGGGCAGGCGGATCTGGATTATGCGTACACCGACATGCAGGACCTTGGCAGGGTGCATCGTTTCTCGCTCACCTTCGAGTTCTGATCCCCAGTCCTACGCGGCGTTTCGAAGCGCGCGTCTCCTGATGGGGGCGCGCGTGTTCGTTGGTGCCTTGTTGTGGCTGGTGGCCGCCGTTTCCGCGGGACGGGCCGAGGACGTACCGACCGGGCCGCCGCCCTGGCGGGTGGGTGGGCCGCTCGGGTTCACGGTCGATGCCGCTTCCTTCCCAGACTCCAACGGCTCCGCGCTCGAGATCTATCTCCGCCTGCCTCCATCGACGATCGCCACCCTCGAGCGCTCCGAGAAGGAGGCCGTATCGCGGCTGCGCGTCACGGGTGCGGCTGCGCAATCGATTCGGCGCCTTCCAGCACGAGGCGACGCAGGAGTTCACCATCGCCCCGGGCGACAGCGAGGGTTTCGGTCGCGTGGTGGTGCTGCGCTTCCCGACCAAGAGCGGTGGATACCGGATGGAAGTGAAGCTGGAGGACGTCTTGTCGAGGAAGCGCGGGCTCGCCTACATCGGTCGCAACGTCGCCCAGTCCGCCACGGTTCAGGGAGAGCTGACCGTTCCCGAGGCGTCGGGTGACAAGCGGCTCTCCGATCTGGGATTCATCTGGAGCCGGGCCAGTGGACAGACCTTGGCGTTTCGACATGCGTCATCGGACTCGGGGTGCTCCCCAACCCCGATCGGCTGTACGGACTGCTCGAGGACCAGGTACGCGCGCAGTTCATCGCGACCTCCCAGGGTCCGCCACGGGAATGGCACTGGCGAGCGCGGCTCCTCGATGCCGAGGGCAAAGCGTTGCTCAGACAGACACGACGCTCGTGGGCTCCAGGGAGCTCTTGCAGGAAGTCGAAATGAATGTCTCCACGCAGCCGGCCGGAGTCTACGAGCTCGAAATCCAGGTGTGGCGGGACGGTGAGCTGACCCCGCTCGTGCGCCGCGGACGCTTCAGCGTCGCCTGGCAGCAGAGCTCGTGGTGGCGCAATCCACGCGACGTCGAGGACGACGTCCATTTTCTGCTCGATGCTGCGGAGGAGGAAGAGGCCTTCGCGCGCATGAGCCCCGGAGAGCAGGAGGCATTCCTCGAGAATTATTGGCGTGAACGTGACCCCACGCCGTCGACCGCCGTCAATGAGGCCCGTGCGCAGTTCGCGTTACGCGTCCAGCACGCCAACCAGACCTGGACGCGCGCGAACCTGGGCAAGGGGATGTTCACCGACATGGGCCGTGTGTACATCCGCTACGGCGAGCCCGACGAGATCCTCAGGCAGGTCGTGCCGGCTGGAGATCAGACGCTCACCCAGCTCGTGCAGTCGATCGACGCCGCAGAGGACCGCCCCACGGGCGACGTGGAGACCAGGGCGGTGGGAGGCGACATGCGCCCCTTCGAGGTCTGGGTCTACGAAGTGACTCGTGACCGCAGCACCACGAAGAAGCCGGATGCCAAGACCGGCCCCTCCACGCGTAAGCGACTCCTGTTCCTGTTCGTCGACGAGCAGGGCTACGGCGACTATCGCCTCCGCTACTCCACGGAGTGATCGCAGGGCTTCGCCGCTGACTTGACGCCGTTCCCAGCGTCCATCATATTTCACGCTCGCAGTGATGTAATTACAAGCCCTGCAATCACTTGATTAATCGGCTGCCACGCCGCGCCCGACGCCGGCCACCACGATCCGGAGGACAGGATCGCCCGATCGGACCAACGGAGAGGAGATTCGCATGGCGCTCAGGGTCGGAATCAACGGGTTCGGGCGGATCGGGCGCCTCGTGCTGCGAGCGGCGCACCAGCGCCGTGCTCCGGTGGAATTCGTGGCCGTGAACGACGTCACCGATGCTCCGACCCTGGCGCACTTGCTCCGCTACGACACCATCCATCGCGCCTTCCCGCGGCCGGGCCGGCCGCCGACGGCCAGCTTCAGGTCGACGGTCGGAAGATCAAGGTGCTGAGCGAGAAAGACCCGGCCAAGCTCCCGTGGAAGTCTCTCGGTGTGGAGGTGGTGCTGGAAGCCACCGGCAAGTTCACCGACAAGACCTCCGCGTCGAGCCATCTCACGGCGGGCGCCCGGGGCGTGATCATCTCCGCGCCGGCCAAGGACGCGGATCTCACTTTCGTGATCGGCGTGAATCACCAGCAGTTCGACAAGGCCAAGCACACGGTCGTGAGCATCGGTTCCTGCACGACCAACTGCCTGGCGCCCGTCGCGAAGGTGCTGAACGACACGCTGGGAATCGATCACGGACTCATGACCACCATCCATGCGTACACCAACGACCAGCGTATCCTGGACCTTCCGCACAAGGATCTCCGGCGCGCGCGGGCCGCGGCGCAGAACGTGATCCCGACGTCGACCGGGGCGGCCAAGGCGCATCGGTCTGGTGCTGCCCGAGCTCAAGGGCAAGCTCGACGGTCTGGCCGTGCGCGTGCCGGTCGTGAACGGCTCGCTGACCGATCTGGTGTGCCGGGTGAAGAAGTCCACCGACGTGGCGACCGTCAACGCCGCCATGAAAGCGGCGGCCGAGGGACCGATGCGCGGGATCCTCGAATACTGCCAGGATCCGATCGTCTCCTCGGACGTGATCGGCAATCCCGCCAGCAGCGTGTTCGATTCGCTGGCCACGACCGTGCTCGACGGCCTGCTGGTCAAGACGCTCTCCTGGTACGACAACGAGTGGGGCTTTTCGAATCGCGTCGTCGACGCGCTGCTGATGATGGCGTAGGAGAAGCACCGTGGGATTCGCCAAGAAGACCCTGCGCGACGTCGATCCGGCAGGACGGCGGGCCCTGGTTCGAGTGGACTTCAACGTTCCCTTGGGCGGCGGCGAGGTCGCGGACGACACCCGCCTGGTCGCCACGCTTCCGACTCTCCACGCGCTCCAGAAGCAGCGCGCCCGCCTGGTGCTGATGTCTCACCTGGGACGGCCCAAGGGAGGCCCCGATCCCAAGTACAGCCTTCGCCCGGTGGCGCGGCGGCTCGAGCGCCTGCTCGGTGAGCCCATCGCCTTCGCCGACGATTGTGTCGGCGATGACGCCGGAGCAGCGTTCGCGTGGCCTCGCCGACGGGCAGGTGCTACTGCTGGAGAATCTCCGCTTCCACCCGGAGGAAGAGAAGAACGACCCGGCCTTTGCCCGCCGACTCGCCGCGCTCGGCGATCTCTACGTGGACGACGCCTTCGGCTCGGCGCATCGAGCGCATGCCTCCACGGAAGGCGTCGCGCGCATCCTCAGCCGGCGGTCGCCGGACTGCTCATGGAGAAGGAGCTCGAGTATCTCGGTCGCGCGCTCGAGAACCCCGCACGGCCGTTCGTCGCGATCCTGGGCGGAGCCAAGATCTCCGGAAAGATCGACGTGATCACTGCGCTGCTCGGCAAGGTGGATCGCCTGCTGATCGGCGGGGCCATGATGTTCACGTTCCTGCGGGCGCAAGGCCGCTCGACCGGGCGCTCGCTCGTGGAGGAGGACCGCGTCTCGATGGCGGCCTCGGTGCTGGAACAGGCGCGGTCGCGGGGCGTCGAGCTGCTCCTCCCGACGGATTGCGTGGCCTCCACCGCCAACGACGGCTCGGCGCCCGCGCGCGTGGTCGCTGTCGATGCAGCTGCGCGAGGACGAGATGGGCCTCGACATCGGGCCTGACACGATGGGGCGGTTCGAGAGCCGACTGCACGACGCCGCGGACCGTTCTGTGGAACGGCCCGATGGGAGTGTTCGAGATCCCGGCGTTCGCCGAAGCACGCGCGCCATGGCAAAGGCCCTGGCGGCCGCCACGGGGCGCGGAGCGATCACGGTGGTCGGCGGTGGAGATTCCGCGGCCGCGGTGCAGGAAGCCGGACTGGCCGATCGATTGACGCATCTCTCCACCGGCGGTGGCGCCTCGCTCGAGTTCCTCGAGGGCAAGGTGCTGCCGGGCGTCGCTGCGCTCGACGACCGATCGGCCTGATGCGCACCCCGTGGCCGCGCCGGCCTCGCTTGATCGCCGGCAACTGGAAGATGCACAAGACCTCGATCGAGGCGGTGGCGCTCGCTCGATCGCTGGTCGAGAAGGGGCCGCCGCCGATCGGAACCGTGCTCGCGGCCTGTCCGCCCTTCACCGCGCTATCGGCCGTCGGCCAGGCGCTGCATGACGAGGGAGATCCTGCTCGGCGCGCAGAACTTGCATCCTGAGCCTCAGGGAGCCTTCACGGGCGAGATCGCGGGGCCGATGCTCGTCGCGCTCGGTTGCCGGTTCGTGATCGTCGGTCACTCGGAGCGCCGTCACGGCATGGGCGAGAACGACGCGCTGGTCGCGCGAAAACTGCGCGCGGCGCTTCGCGACGGGCTGACGCCGATCGTCTGCATCGGCGGAGACGCTGGCAGAGCGCGAGGCCGGTCGAACCGACGCCGTGCTGGGTGAGCAGGTGCGGGCTTCCTTCGGAGGGTTGACCTGGCGAGTCAGACCGAGACCACGGTGATCGCTTATGAGCCGGTCTGGGCCATCGGCACGGGGCGCGTCGCCACGACCGACCAGATCCGATCGGCTCATCGGACCGTGCGTAGCGCGCTGGACGCAGGCGGTCGCTGGTGGCGCCGGGGCTTCGATCGCGATTCTCTACGGTGGCAGTGTCACTGCCGCGAACGCCAGGCCCTGTTCGCGGAGGACAGGTGGACGGCGCGCCTGGTGGGTGGCGCCTCGCTCGATCCGCTGGGCTTCCGTACGATCGCGGAGATCGCCTCCCGCGCCACCTTACGCGCTCGTTGACGCGCCTGGCCCGGCGCTGTTAAGCTTTCGCGGCCGCATCGAGCCCACCTGTCTGAAGCCTTTTGGATCGAGGTCCCATGTACGGGTCTGCTGCTCGTGCTCCACATCGTGATTTGCCTGTCGCTCGTGCTGGTCATCCTGCTCCAGTCCGGGCAAGGGGGCGGACTGGCGGGGTGCCTTCGGAGGCACGGCACAGACCGTCTTCGGAGGCCGAGGCGCCACCGATTTCCTGACCCGCGCCACCATGGTGCTCGGTGGCGCCTTCTTCGTCACGTCGCTGGCGCTCGCTCTGCTGTCGTCCGGGACTCGCGGTCCGGGACGAAGCCTGATGCAGGAAGAGGCGCGACGCGCGCTTCCGACCGCGCCGCAGCAGGGTGGAACGGGCGCGCCCGGCGGAGCCGCGCAGCGACCCAGCGGCTCGACGGCGCCCGCCCCGGCCGGGCCGACCGCTCCGGCTCCGGCTCCGGCGCAGACGCCGCCGAGCGGCAGGAAGTGAGCAGGATCACGCATAAGGCTGCGCCCGGGTGGTGGGATTGGTAGACACGTACGTTTGAGGGGCGTATGGGGAAACCCGTGCGAGTTCAAATCTGCCCCGGGCACCACGAGATCGAAAGAGCCACGCTCGGCGAGCGTGGCTCTTTCGCTTTCAGACGATTCGGTCGCTAGCGACCGCCGCTCGTGTGTCCGGCCTGGACCAACTCGAGCACGTACGAGTCGAGCGTCTCGGGATCGATGTAGCCCTTGACTCGCCGAACTACGGCCCCGTCGCGGCTGATGAAGTAGGTGGTGGGGAGGTAGCGGATCGGGCCGTAGAGATCGAGGACCTTCTCGTTGGCCATGCCGAGCGGGAAGTTCACGCCCAGATCGTGAGCGAAGCGCTTCACGTCATTGGTGCCGTCCTCGTCGACGGAGAGCCCGATGACGACCAGTCCACGACCGCTGAAGCGCTTCTGCACCTCGTCGAGGTGCGGCATGCTGGCGCGACACGGCCGGCACCAGGTGGCCCAGAAGTCCAGTACGACAGGCCTGCCCTTGAGCTCCGAGAGGCGCAGGACCCGGCCTTCGAATGTCTTCACTGAGAACGGAGGCGCGGCCTCTGGAGGACCCTGCGCCTGCACGAGCCCGGGGTGGCCCGAGCAACAGCACCAAGAGAAGCGTGGAGCACCCGGATTGCAAGCTGATCCTCCCGGTCGTGCAGCGGAGTCGGTCCACCAATGAGTGTAAGGGCTCGCTGGGGATTCGGGGAGAGCGCCGCCGTGATTTTTGCACAGCGTTGACGCCCTGGAACAAGAATCGCCGCTGGCCGTCCCTTCTTCTTGAGGGCTCGCGAGCCCTGTGCTGGCGTGCAGCAAAACCTCTCACTGAAAGCGGGTGGAGCGGGTCGACCATGACCACTCCACGGATCCCCGGCTGGCCTCTTCCCAAGGAAGGTGAAGCGCCGATGCTGGTCATCGTGGCTGTTGCAGTGGGGTGGTGGGCGCGCGACGGTTCCCGCCCTGGTTGCGCAATCCGGCCCGTTCGCCAAGGCCGTTTTGGCCCATCTTGTTGATCATGTCGGTGTATTCCTGGGCCGTGATCTGGAACCGAACACAGCTTTACGCCCGGGTCGAGCGATCCGACCGGGCGTTCCTTGGAGCTTTCCGCCGCCTGGCGAAGCACAGCGATTTCCGTCTGCTGTGCGATCAGCACCCGCAGAGCCTGCTGGCCAAGGTCGCGCTGGCCGGTCAGAAGACCCTGGATCAGCATCCGCCGGAGGCGGATCCACCGTGTCGAGGCTCGAGGTCGCGCAGCCGTGCGATGGACCGGGCCGCAGGGGAGGAGACAGCGAGACTCGAGCGCCATGTCGGGTTTCCTGGCCACCACCGGCAGTGTTTCGCCTTTCATCGGTCTGATGGGCACGGTGTGGGGCGTGATGACCGCCTTTCTCAACATCGGTGCCCAGGGCTCGGCATCGCTGGTCGTCGTCGCGCCGGGCATCGCGGAAGCGCTGATCGCCACCGTGGCCGGTCTGGCGGCGGCGATTCCCGCGGTGGTCGGCTACAACCATTTGCTCCGGAAGGATGCGAGACTTCGCCCAACTCCACCGGGCAATTGCGAACGAGTTCCTCGATCAGCGCGTCGGGAGTCACCCATGATCGCGGGAGCCAACCGCCGCCCTCTGGCCGGAGATCAACGTCACTCCGCTGGTCGACGTGGTGCTCGTGCTCCTCATCATCTTCATGGTCACGGCCCCGTTCCTGCAAGGCGGGCTCGAGAGTGGATCTCCCAAAGTGGCGAGCCGCGGCCTCGACGTTCACGAAGGCTTGATCGTCAGTGTTCGGACCGACCGCAGTGTGGCGGTCGGGAACTCGGTGGTCCCGCTCGCGGATTTCAGAAAGAGCCCTCGAGCGCGCAGGGGCGGCTCGGCGTCCCGTGTTCCTCAAAGCGGATCAGCGGGTGCCGTACGGAGTGATCGTGGATCTGATCGCGCGAATGCGTCGTTCCGGGTGGCCGCCTTGGGGCTCGTGACCGAAGCACCGCCGGCGAGGAGATGACATGCGCGGCTCGGTGCTTCGGTTCGGGGTGTGGTGCACCTTCTGCTCGTGGCAGTCCTGTTCATGGTGCGACATCCAGTGAACATCGTGGTGCCCGGTCCCGAGGCGATCCAGGTGGCGCTGGTCGATCCCTAATGCGACGCTCACTCCACCGGCGCCGACCCCACCCGCTCCCGAGGTGACGGAGCCCACCGTGAAGCCGACCGAGGACAACGGCGTGAAGCTCGCGCCGCCTCCGGTCAAGAAGAAGCCCGTGGCGGAGAAGCCCCACGAGAAGCCCGAGAGCGACACGCGCGCTGCGCGAGCCTGCCGGCCGCTCAGGTAGGTCCTTCCGGCCTGCGTGGCGACGTGTCCGTCGACATGGGGAACTTCGAGTCACGTATTACCTGGTGCTGGTGCGCAACCGCATCGCGGCGAACTGGACTCCCCCGCCGGGCATCTCGACCGGGAAATCTCGTGCGCGCGGTACTGTATTTCCGGATCGGCCGCGGAGGGGAGCTGTCGGACGTGCGGAATCGAGACCGTGAGCGGAGTTGAGTTCTTCGATCGCTCGGCCCAGCGGGCCGTCAAGCTGAGCGATCCCATGCCGCCGCTCCCGCTCGGGTTCGCGGGCGGCGAGCTGGGTGTCCACTTCGGCTTCGAATGGGAGGCCCCATGAGGCCTTCCACGTGATCCTTCTGTCGCTGCGGTCTCCGGGATCCCGGGACTCGCCCTTCGCGCAGGCGCCCACCGAGGTGCGCATCGACATCAGCGGCGGCTCCCAGCGTATTCCGATCCGATGCGAAAGCATCCAGTCGGCCGGCGACAAGGAAGCCCGGTCGTGGGCGCTGCAGGCGCAGGAAGTGTTGGCTCACGATCTGGACTGGTCGGCCGTGTTCACCGTGAGCCGCGCCTGGGTCCCGGGCGAGCCGGGCACGGATGCGCAGCGCGGTCGTGGGCGGAATGCCGACGCTGCGGCGCGATGAAATCGTACTGGCCGGGCAGGTGAAAGACGTCCCCGCCGGTCGGCCCATCATGGCCCACGAGTATCGCGGCAAGCTGTCCGAATGGCGCGACGTGATCCATCGCTTCGCCGACGACATCGTCCTGCAGTTCACCGGCGAGCCCGGTGTGTCGCGCACGCACATCGTCTTTGCTGCGCAGAAGGGGAAGATCAAAGAGCTGTACCATCATGGATTACGACGGTGCGAATCTCCGGCCGTTGACACAGGACAACAGCATCGCCATGTCGCCGGCGTTTTCTCCGGACGGCTCGCTCATCCTGTTCACTTCTTATCGCGGAGGCGGCGGCCCGCGCGTGTTCGTGGTGCGTTCCTCGGGGGCAAGCCCTACCTGATCTCGGGACGGCCCGGCATCAACACCAGCCCGATGTACGCGCCGGATGGCCGCGACATCGCGTGCACGCTGAGCATGGATGGCAATCTCGGAGATCTATCTGCTCGACGCCAAGGGGGCATCACCGCGGCGTCTCACCAATCAGCGATCGATCGATACCTCACCGGCCTGGGCTCCGACCGGACAGGAGATCGCATTCACCTCGGACCGCGGCGGATCGCCGCAGGTGTACGTGATGGATCGCGAAGGCGGCAACGCTCGACGTCTCACCTTCGAGATCGATTACACCGACTCGCCCGCATGGTCGCCGAAGGGCGACCGGGTGGCCTTCGTCGCTCGGACCAGCGCAGGCTTCGACGTCTACACCTGCCGGGCGAACGGCTCCGAGACCCGCCTGGTCGCGGGCGGCGGAGTTCAACGAGAATCCCCACTGGTCACCCGATGGACGCCATCTGGTGTTTAGTTCGGACCGCGACGGACGTCGCGGTTTGTTCGTGAGCGATCTCGACGGAAGGCCGCCCCGGCGCCTGGAAACAGACGGCCTGACGGCGGGCTCGCCCGCTTGGTCCCCTCAACCCGCCGGCACGACCACACAGGGAAACGCGAATCAGAACAGTTCTGTCCTTGGAGGTAAGCCATGACGAAAAGGGTCGCCTGGAATCTTCTGTGGATCGCGTCTTTGATCCTCGTCGCCGCGTTGACTGGCTGCGCCAAGAAGCGAGCCGGCTCCGCCGGCACCTCCGCCTGCCGAGACCACGCCGACGCCCGCTCCCACGCCCGAACCGACTCCGGTCCCGACGCCGACGCCGGCGCCCGAGCCGCGAGGTCGGCTCCGGTGACTTCCAACCCGCGTTCTTCGACCTGGATTCGTACACCTTGCGCGAAGACGCGCGCACCGCGCTCGACCACGACGCGAAGCTCCTGCGGGACAATGCGACGGTCAACATCACGATCGAGGGTCACTGCGACGAGCGCGGGACGGCGGAATACAACCAGGCCCTGGGAGAGCGGCGCGCTCAGGCGGCTCGCGACTATCTGGTCTCGGCCGGCATCGCGACGTCCCGCATCCAGGTCGTTTCCTACGGCAAGGAGCGGCCGTTCGCGGAAGGACACGACGAGGCGAGCTGGCAACAGAATCGCCGCGCTCATTTCGTGGTCCGCTGATGGCGCCGCTGCATGCCGCGGACGCTCCGCGGTGGACCCGCCGGCTCGCGGCCGGAGGACTGTGGTTGTGGCTCGCCTCGGGACTGGCGCTTCCCGGCTGCTATGCCCCACAGCTGGGGTTGCTGCGCTCAGGGCTCGACAGTCTTCGCGCCGTCGTCGATACGATGTCGGTGCGGGATTCCGTGACCCGAGTGGTGCTGGAGTCCACGAGGCGCGAGCTGGCGGACCAACGGGAGATCCTGCTCAGCACTCGCGCCTCGACCGGATCGACGTCCCAGGAAGTGTCCGAGCAGATGACCCGGCTCGGAAGCAAGCTGGATGAGGTCATGGGCCGGTTCCAGCAGATCCAGCGCACGTCGCCCTCCACGCCGTCCGGCGGTGAGATGAGCCAGCTCTACGACCAAGCGGCCGCGGACCTGACCCAGGGCCGGTACGCCTCGGCCCTGAAGCAATTCCGGGAGTTCGTGAAGCGCTATCCCTCGACGGATCTCACCGACAACGCACAGTACGGCGTGGGGAGAGCTTCTTCGCCCAGGCCATGTTCGACAGCGCCGAGGTGGAATACGCGCGGGTGGAAACCGTTGTCACCGAACGGCGACAAGGTTCCGGCGGCTTTGTACAAGCTGGGCCTCAGCCGCGAGCGCCAGAAGAAAGCCGCCGCGGCCAAAGCAAACGCTCCAGGACTTGGTGAAGCGCTTCCCCAACTCCGGGGAAGCGCAGCTCGCGCGCGAGCGGCTGGGAAGCGCGCAGAAACCCTGATACGGAGGCGGCGGGCGGTCCGCCGCCGCCTCGGCTCACCGCGACGCTCCTCGCGCGCACGTCCCCCGTGGCGTAGACTGCGTGGCCGCCCACGTCGCGTGGGCATCCGCGGTGGATTTCGGGGAGAGAGGATGAGCGAGGCCCTTCGCGAGCGCGCGCCGGTCGTGGTGGTGGGAGCGGGATGCATCGGCGCCGCGATCGCGTACCACCTGAGCCGTCTGGGCGTGCGCGGCGTGACGATTCTCGAGCGTGAGCCCTTCGCGGGCGCCGGATCGACCGGAAGGGCCGCGGGCGGCATCCGCGCCCACTTCTCCACGCCGATCAGCGTCCGGATCTCGCAGCTCGCGATCTCCCACTTCGAGCGCTTCTCCGAGGAGATGCAGGCAGACCCGGTGTTCTTCCAGGTCGGCTATCTGTTCCTCCTCGCCGAGGAATCGCGCTGGCGTGCGTTCCAGGAGCAGGCCGAGATGCAGCGCGGACTCGGGCTTCCGGTCCAGACACTGTCTCCTCGAGAGGCCCAGGAGATCGTTCCGCAGCTCGTCGTCGAGGATCTGCTGGGCGCGACCTACTGCCCCAAGGACGGCCTCGGCAACCCGCACGAAGTCACCCAGGCGTACGTCTCTCGTGCGCGCGCCCTCGGAGCCCGCTTCGAGTTCCAGCGCACCGTGACTGGGCTTCGTCTCGAGAGGAACGCCGTGGTCGGTGTCAGAGACGGACAAAGCGACCGATCGACACGCCGACGGTGGTGAACGCCGCTGGACCGTACGCCGCCCAGGTGGCGCGCTGGGCGGGAGTCGACCTTCCGGTCCAGCCGTTTCGGAGGCACTGCTTCACCACACATCCGCTGCCGTTCGTCCACGAGCGGATGCCGATGATCGTCGACATGTCCTCCGGCGTCTACATGCACCGCGAGAGCGGCGGCATGCTCCTGGGGCTCGCGAATCCGGACGAGCCTCCGGGTTTCGACACGGGAACCGATTGGGATTTCCTGCCACGCGTGGTGGAGCCGGCGATCCGGCGACTCCCGGCCCTCGAGGAGGCCGAGATCGCCAACGGATGGGCGGGTCTCTATGAGACCACGCCGGATCACAATGCCGTGCTGGGTCCGCCGGCCGGTCTGCGGGGCTTCATGCTGGCGAACGGTTTCAGCGGTCACGGGTTCATGCAGGCTCCCGCGGTCGGCCAGTTGATCGCGGAGTGGATCGTCGAGGGGGCGTCCGAGCCTGGACCTGCACGAGCTTCGCCTCGAGCGTTTCGCGGAACGCCAGGTCATGGTCGAGGCCAACGTCATCCTGACATGCCGCTGGTCCATCGCTCCTTCGTCCTCGGCCCCTTCGCGACCAACGCCTATCTGGTGACCTGCGATGCCACCGCGGAGACCGCGGTGATCGACGTCGGCTTCGAGCCGGACCGGATCGTCGAGACGATCGAGCGCGAGGGGATGCGGGTTCGATATCTGCTCAACACTCACGCGCATTACGATCACGTGGGCGCCATGCGGGAGATGCAGCGGAGAGTCGGTGGCACCTACTGGCTGCACCCCGGCGACCAACCCCTGCTGAAGGCCCTCGGTGCGCAGGGAGCGGCCTTCGGTCTGCCGCCAGCGGCCGCTCCCGACGAGGTGCACGCGCTGTTCGACGGTCAGCGCCTGGCACTCGGCCATGAGCACCTGGAGGTCATTCACACGCCCGGGCATTCACCGGGCAGCGTGACGTTCCGTTGGGACGGCCGGCTCTGGGTCGGTGACGTTCTGTTCGCCGGCTCGATCGGCCGCACCGATCTCCCCGGAGGGTCGTTCGAGGAACTGCTTGCGTCGATCCGCGACCGGCTCTTCCCGCTCGGAGACGATGATCGTGCTGCCCGGGCACGGTGGCGAGACCACGATCGGCACGGAACGGCGCACCAACCCCTTCGTCGGCGAAGCGGTGGGCGGAACGTGAACGCGGATCTGACTCCCGCGCGGATCCACCCGACGGTGTTCATCGCCGCCGGCGCGGTGGTGCTCGGAGACGTGACGCTCGGACCGCGCTCCAGCGTCTGGTTCAACACGGTGCTGCGTGGGGACTCCGCGCCGATCGTGATCGGGGAGGACAGCAATCTCCAGGACAACACGGTGGTGCACGAGGACGAAGGCTTCCCGGCGCTGGTCGGCGCGCGGGTCACCGTCGGCCACCGCTCGATCATCCACGGATGCGTGATCGAGGACGACTGTCTGATCGGGATGGGCTCGGTGATCCTGTCCGGCGCCCGCATCGGCAAGGGCTCCCTGATCGGCGCCGCGTCGCTGGTGCGCGAGGGACAGGAGATCGCTCCCGGCAGTCTCGCGGTGGGTTCCCCGCGCGTGTGCTGGGTCCGGTCAACGACGCTCATCGCGCGTCGATCCGGAATGGCTGGTCCCACTACGCCGACCTCGCGCGCTTCTACATGACTCACGGTGAGGCGCGCGGCGCCGATCGGCGCGGGGCCGCGACACGCGACCGCGGCCCGATGTCGGCGCGCGAGTGGAGGGAGCTGGTGCGGATCTTGGCCGAAGGGCCAGGGTGGGTCGCCACCCGTACGGACGACATGGAGCCGGCCCGCTTCTCGGCGCTGGTGAGCGCTCTGGCCGCCACGGACCGACACCAGCGGCTGCCGCTCGTCGAGTCGCTCCTCCGGGGAGAGCAGCCGGTGTATTCAGAGCCTCCCTCGAGTGAGCCGCCCTCGACGGAGTCGGTGGAGAGCTGGCAGGAGGCGCGCGCGGCGCTGTGCCGTCGCCTGGAGGCCCTTGGTCCCGAAGACTGGGAAACACTGACGTCGCATCCCACCCGCGGTGCTCTGAGCCTGGCCGAGGTGGTTCGGGAGTGGGTGGACGGTGAGCTCGAGCGGCGCCGGAGGACGGCGCGCGCCGTCATCGAGCGATGATCCGCGCGCCGGGCTCTCCCGATCCCCCGTGCGACGGCTCCTGTCTCGGCTGGGACCTGAAGTGACGGAAGGCGCCGACACCCTGGTGATCGCCGCCGGCACCGCCGAAGGTCAGGCGCTCGACGCGCTCCTCGAAGAAGACGACTGTAGAATTCTGGTGTTGAGCGCGCTCGGGGTGCACCCGGATGCCCGGGCCGCGCGGCTCCGCAAACTGTGGAGCCTCGAGGAGCAGGTGCGTCGCAGCTCACGAGCGGCTCTCACGCTGCGTCTGGCTCCGGTCGTCGGCGCCGATTGTCCGCTGTGGCTGCGGCTGCGCACCCGGCCTCGGCTCGGCCGCGACGGCGAGATGGTCTTCAGCCCGGTCCACGAGGGCGACGTGGTCGAGACCCTGAAGCGTGCGCTCGACGGACGCGCGCGGTGGGAAGGCTGGTACGGCGTCGCCGGGCCCGAGGTGATGACGTTGGCCGAGGCGAGCGCACTGGCCGCGCGCGCGAGCGGCTCGCGCCGGGAGCGGGCGCGTGGGAGCCACCGCTCGACGAGATCCGCGAGCATCGAATTCCGGAGCTCGAGCCCTGGATGGAGCATTTCGATCTGGTGCCGAGCCGAGTGACGGACCAGGCGGAGCGCTGGTCGTGAGATCCGCGCGTCCAGCCCACGCACGCCGTGCAAGGCCGGCCGGTTGTGCGATCGTCACCGTCAGCGACACCAGGGGACCAAAGGATGATGCCAGCGGCGACGCCGTGGCGCGTCACCTGATCGGGGCCGGTCATGTGATCGTCGCGCGCGCGTGGGTGAAGGACGAGGTGGCGGCGATCCGCCGCGCCGCACGTGCGCGCTCACGCGCAGCGCCGTGGAGGTCATCCTCGTGACCGGAGGCACGGGAGTCGCTCCGCGCGACCGAACGCCCGAGGCGCTGGCCGCACTGGTCGAGCGGGACCTGCGCGGGTTCGGTGAGTTGTTTCGGATGCTTTCCTACCGACAGGTGGGCAGCGCGGCCTGGTTGTCGCGGGCCGGGGCAGGCATCGCGAAAGGCAGACTAATGTTGTGGTTGCCGGGTTCGACGAAGGCCGTCGAGCTGGCGATGGAGAAGCTCGTCGTGCCGGAGCTCGATCACGCGCTCCACCTATTGAACCGACCGTCGAGAGGAGCCTGAGATGTCGATTCGCCCGGATCGGTGGATCCGTGAGATGTGCCGCAAGCACAGCATGATCGAACCGTACGAGGAGAGGCCAGGTCCGCGAAGGCGTCATCTCCTACGGCGTCTCGTCGTACGGATACGACATCCGCATCGCCGACGAGTTCAAGATCTTCACCAACGTGAACTCGACGATCGTCGATCCCAAGCAGATCGACCCAGCGTTCCATGGTGGACTTCAAGGGTCCCGTGCTGCATCATCCCACCCAACTCGTTCGCGCTCGGGCGGACCATCGAGTACTTCCGGATCCCGCGCAACGTCATGACGATCTGCGTCGGGCAAGTCCACCTACGCGCGCTGCGGGATCATCACCAACGTCACGCCCTTCGAGCCCGAGTGGGAGGGGCACGTGACGCTCGAGATCAGCAACACCACGCCGCTGCCGGCTCGCGATCTACGCCAACGAGGGCATCGCCCAGGTGCTGTTCTTCGAGAGCGACGAGGTCGTGCGAGACGTCCTATCGCGATCGCAAGGGCGAAGTACCAGGCGCAACGCGGGCATCACGTTGCCGCGCCTCTGAGCCAGGCCCGGGCTCTGCCAGGAGCGGCGGCGGGCGACTACTCTTCTGCGCGCGCATCACGTCCAACCGCGGAGGTCGTGCATTGATCAAAGAGCTGGGTCAGGGTCTCGGGGTCACGCTTCAGAATCTCTTCAAGAAGCCGTTCACCGTCCAGTACCCCGACGAGAAGCTCCAGATGTGTCCGCGCTTCCGCGGACTCCACATTCTCACGCGCCATGCCGATGGGCTTGAGCGCTGCGTGGGGTGCGAGCTCTGCGCGGTGGCCCGCCCGGCCGACGCCATCTTACGTCGAAGCGGCCGAGAACGATCCCGAGCACCCGAGCTCCCACGGCGAGCGCTATGCGCGCCGGTACGAGATCAACATGCTCCGCTGCATCTTCTGCGGAATGTGCGAAGAGGCGTGTCCCGAAGACGCCATCTATCTCGAGAAGAAGTACGAGCCTCGCCGACTATCGCCGTGAGTCCTTCATCTACACCAAGGACGAGCTGCTCGTCCCGACCGAGCAGAGCGGGTACCTTCCTGAGCGCTGAGCGGGCCGGTGTCCCGGCTCGAAACGAAAGCGTCCTGATCCGAGACGCCCGACGCTCAGCGCACCTCGAGTCCTGCGGGACAAAACCACGAAAGCCGCGCCAGGCCAAGAGCATAGAATCACTCCTCTCAGCGCGGCACGATGCCTCGCGTTGGGAGTCAGACACGAACGCAGAACCTCGGCGCCGAGCGGCGCCGACGAAACCCAAGCAACAGGCTGCGAGGAGGTGTCTGACATGGCGTTGATTCGTTGGAATCTGGTGCTGGGCGGCTCGAGCCGCGGGATCATGTCCATCCAGGACGAGGTCGATCGTCTGCTCGACGGGCTTCTGACCCGCAATGGGCTGCAGGGGGACTTCAGGTCGACGTTCACGCCGGCCGTGGATGTCGAGGAGACCGCGAACGAGTTCATCGTTCGGGCCGACCTTCCGGGGCTCGATCAGAAGGACGTCAAGGTGAACCTCACGCGGTGATACCCTGACGATCCGTGGTGAGCGCAAGCAGGATAAGGAGCGGAAGAGCAACGTGCACCGGGTCGAGCGCATCTATGGAAGTTTTCTGAGCGCTCGTTCACCTTCAATACTCCGGTGAAGAATCGAAGGCATCCAGGCCCGGTATCGCGACGGTGTGCTCGAGGTCGTGGTGCCGAAGGCGGCGACGAGTGCCAAGGTTCGCGAGATCGAAGTCCAGGTCGCATCGTAAGTTTCAATTGAAGAAGTATCGGGGAGCGGCCGACCGGCAAGCGCCGTTCGACGCCCCCCGGATCTCCATAGGAAATCGAGGGAAATCGCATGGGCAAGGTCATCGGTCATCGATCAGGGACCACCAACTCGTGCGTGGCGGTCGGCAGATGAACAAAGAACCCAGCGCCAAACGCCGCAGCCGCTGCGGCGCGGTAACTGGCTTCGGTAAAACGGTGCCAAACGCCGCGCTGAATCGAAGTCCCAAAGATTAACGATCATCATGCCTTCATGGAAGCGGTAATATTGAAATCATTATCTTTGAACCGTATCAAACCTTACGACAACGCGCGAATCGACGACAAGATACGCGGCAAAGGCACGCCGCCAGAGATCGCAATCGTAATCGTCCCAGATAACTCGCATGACAATCATAACAACGCGCGCAGATCTGAGACAAAACTTACATAATCATCGCTGATGCGCTGAATCGCTTCACCGTCCGCTTAACTTCCGAACCAGTTCAAACACAGGCTACTTGGTGACGTGGTATCGTTGGTTTACGACGCTGGCTTTTCATATCGCTTCGAACAGACGACAACACACAATATTAGCAATCATTCTCTGACACAGAAGAATAAACATCAAGAACGCGTCGCTTCCATCCGTTTGATATCCCCAGACAACCCACGCCGATTATAGATGAGGTAACAAGAGGTGCAGTTTGACGACAAACACACTGGCAAGATGACTTCTGGATCATCGCGTCACTCGACTTCGGTCCGCAGAAACCATACAAGCGGCAAGGACTGATCTGGCGAATAGCGCATACTCGGGTGGTTGGTTGAGCGCCGCGATAAAATCGTTGTTTATCGGCCCATCCAACGCCCCATAATCGGAGGCCATCAACCCGTTCATCTACGGCGGACCAGTAACTGGTCCTGCCATCTGGTGATCCGTCTGGAGCCGCTCGAAACTCGAGCAGCTGTGCGAGGACCTGGTCGAGCGCTGCCGCGGCCCGTGGTGCGGGCGCTCGAGGATGCCGGACTCAAGGCCTCGCAGATCGACGAGGTCGTGCTGGTCGGTGGCGCGACCCGCATGCCCAAGGTTCAGGCGCTGGTGCGCGACATCTTCGGCAAGGAGCCCCACAAGGGGCGTGAATCCGGACGAGGTCGTCGCGATCGGAGCCGCGATCCAGGGTGCGGTGCTCGCGGGCGACGTCAGAGACGTGGTGCTGCTCGACGTGACACCGCTGTCGCTGGGGATCGAGACTCTGGGCGGCGTGATGACGGCACTGATCGAGCGCAATACCACCATCCCGACCAAGAAGAGCCAGGTGTTCTCCACCGCATCCGACAACCAGCCGTCGGTGGAGATCCACGTGCTCCAGGGCGAGCGGCCGATGGCAGGCGACAACAAGACGATCGGCCGGTTCCATCTGGACGGCATTCCCCCGGCGCCACGTGGGATGCCTCAGGTCGAGGTGACATTCGACATCGACGCCAACGGTATCCTTCACGTCTCGGCGAAGGATCGGCGCGACGGGCAAGGAGCAAGCATCCGCATCGAGGCCTCGAGCGGGCTATCGGAATCCGACATCCAGAAGATGGTGCACGACGCCGAGGAGCACGCCACGGAGGATCGAAAGCGCAAGGAGACGGTGGAGACGCGCAACCGGGCGGATCATTTGGTTCACGAGATCGAGAAGACGCTCCAAGAGCAGGAGACAAGATCGACTCGGCGCTGAAGTCCGAGGTCGAATCGGCGCTCCAGCGGGTGCGCGAGACGCTCAGGGTGGACGACGCGGCGGCGACCGAGTCGGCGCTCAAGGCGCTCGAGTCCACCTGGCACAAGGCGGCCGCCGCGCTGTATCAGAGCGCCTCGGCCGAATCCGGAAAGCCCGAGGAGCCGCCTCCCGGCGGCAAAAGCCGGGTGGCTCCGGAGCCGTCGACGCCGACTTCGAGGTCGTCAACTAAGGGGTTTTTCTTCGTGACGGCGGCGGGCGACCGCCGCCGTCCGCATCTGACGGGCCGCGTCTCGACCCCAGCTTGCGGACGTGACGCGCCAACTCTTGGTGTCGTCGATCGCCGGCGCTGCCACGCTCCTCGGGTGGCTCGAGGGCATCGTCCTCGCGGTCTACGTCCTCGCCCAGATTCTCCTGGTTCTCTACTCGTCGCACCGATACGTCGTTCTGTGGCGCTGGTGGCGAACGCGCCGATCGCGCGCGCTCCGAACCCCGGAGTCCGGGACGCCTCCTGCGGTCCCTCCGCGCGTCACGGTTCAGCTGCCGATCTACAACGAGCGCGCCGTCGTCGAGCGACTGATCGCCGCGTCGGCGGCGCTGCGCTACCCGCTCGAGCGGCTCGAGATCCAGGTGCTCGACGATTCCACCGACGACACCACGGCGCTCGCGGCGCGGGAAATCGCGCGTCATCGGCGACGGGGGTCGACATCCATCACGTGAGGCGGGCGACGCGTGCGGGATTCAAGCCGGGAGCCCTGGCGCACGGAATGCGCCAAACCCATGGCGAATTGATCGCGGTCTTCGATGCGGACTTCGTGCCGGCGCCAGACTTTCTCGAGCGCATCGTTCCTGCCTTCCAGGATCCCGCCGTCGGGATGGTGCGAGGCGCGCTGGGGTCACCTCAACCGCGACCGTTCTCTGCTCACGGTCGCGCAAGCGACGATGCTCGACGCCCACTTCCTCCTCGAGCACGAGACCCGTCAGGCGGCGGGACTCTTCTTCAATTTCAACGGGACGGCCGGGGTGGTGGCGCGCGTGCATCGAGGACTCCGGAGGATGGTCCGATGACACGCTGACGGAAGATCTCGATCTCAGTTATCGCGCGCAGCTCAAGGGCTGGCGCTTTCGCTACGCCTCCGACGTCGTCGTGCCCGCGGAGCTGCCCGCGGACATCGGCGCTCTGCAGATGCCAGCAGCGCCGGTGGGCCAGGGGGTCGATCCAGACGGCGCGCAAGCTTCTGTCATCGATCCTGCGGCTGGCCGTCGCTCGGCGCCTACGGGTCGAGGCGTTCATCCACCTCACCGCCAACGTCGCCTATCCGCTGCTCCTCACGCTCGGTGTGTTGCTGCTGCCCGTGCTCCTCGGAGCTCCTCAAGCCAGGCCCTGGGTGATCTGGGCGGCGCAGGTGGGGGTGTGGTGCTTCGGCGTGGTGCCGCGACCCTGATGTTCCTCGCGGTCGGCCAACGGCTGGGAGGCGCGGGCTGGTGGCGGACGGTGTGCCACGTCGTCGCCGCGGTCGTGCTCAGCGTGGGCCTCTCGCTCAACAATGCACGCGCGGTGATGGAGGGCCTCGGGGGACCGGTGGGGCCCTGGGAGCGGACGCCCAAGACCGGTGATCGCGGCGGACGCGAGGCGCCGGAGCGGCCTTATCGGCCCCGGCCGGGCCTGGCCGGCGCGGCCGAATCGGGACTGGCCGTGTACTTCCTGGTGGCGGCGGTCCTTGCTCCGCGCGGCCGTTACGAGCACGCCGTGCCGTTCCTGCTGCTCCTCGCCCTAGGATTCGCGTGCGTGGCGGTGGCGACGATGGCGTCGCGCCGCACGCGCGTGATCGTCTAGAGCCGCACGATCTTCTTCGACTTGCGTCCGCGCAGCGCGTTGCGCGTGTCGACGATGCCTCGCGCACTGCGGACGATCTCGTCGTAGTGGAATTGACCGTGGGCAGTGGCGATCACCACGCAGTCGCAGCGTCGGATGCGCGCCGCCGTCAGCGGTACGCTGCGGAGCCGCCGGCCGGCGAAATCGAGCGAGGGAACGAAAGGATCGCTGTAATCGACGCGCGCGCCCTGATCGCCGAGCGTTTGCATGATATCGAGCGAGGGACTCTCGCGCGTGTCATCGATGTTGGCCTTGTAGGCCACGCCCAGCACCAGGATTCGAGCTCCGTGCACGGCCCGCCCGTTGGCATTGAGGCTGCGCGCCACGAGGTCCACGACGTGCTCCGGCATGTGCCCGTTCACGTGTCCGGCCAGCTCGATGAAACGCGCCTCGAACCCGCTGGCGCGTGCCTTCCATGACAGGTAGAAGGGGTCGATCGGGATGCAGTGCCCACCGAGACCAGGCCCGGGATAGAAGGGCATGAAGCCGAACGGCTTGGTGGCCGCGGCGTCGATCACCTCCCACACATCGATGCCGAGTCGCGCGCAGAGGAGTGCCATCTCGTTCACCATTCCGATGTTCACGCTGCGGAAGGTGTTCTCGAGGAGCTTGACCATCTCCGCCACCTGGGAGAGGAGACCGGGACCACGTGCTCCAGCCGCTGGCGGTAGAGACGCACGGCGACTTCGGTGCACATGGGTGTCACACCGCCCACCACCTTGGGGATGTTGCGCGTGTTGAAGCGTCGATTCCCCGGATCCACGCGTTCCGGAGAAAACGCCAGGAAGAAGTCCCGGCCAACCTTGAGGCCGGTCTCCTCGAGCATGGAGCAGGATCAGTTCTTGCGTCGTGCCGGGGTAGGTGGTGCTCTCGAGAATCACCAGCATGCCGCGATGCAGGTACTTGGCCACCTCGCGGGAGGCCGCGACGATGAAGGAGACGTCGGGATCCTTCTGTTTCGAGAGCGGCGTGGGCACGCAGACGTTTACGGCGTCCAGCTCGCGCAACACGCGGAAATCCGTGCCAGGCACCAGGCGTTTGCTTCGCACCAGCGCGCGCACGGTCGAGGCCGGAACGTCCTGGATGTAAGAGCGTCCGGCCGCCAATTCCGCGACGCGCTTGGCGTCCACGTCCAGACCGTGAACGCGAAATCCCGCCTGGCCGAGCTCGACGGCCAGAGGCGAGGCCCACGTATCCGAGTCCGATGACGCCGAGTCGGGCTTCTCGCTTTTCGATGCGCTCGATGAGATGGCCTGCGGCCGATAGGCGAGAGGCGCCCTGCCGTTGGGACATAGGCCAGCGACTGTATCAAAGCGTATCGCACGGACCCAAGTTGCGGGCAAACCGAGGGCATTTTGTCGGTTTTTCTCTTGACCACGACGCGGCTCCGATGAAACTCTTGTTGCTGCGGAGCGAGGTTCCCTGTCCGACGCGTGACTTCTCGACCCTCGGCACTTTTTGAGCGAAGCGGACGTGCCATCGTTTCCGGTGAGCGGGGGCCGATTCACGGTGTGTGACGGAGAGCCTCCTCTTTTTTGGCCGATGCCGACTCTACCCGCGCACATCGCCCGCTATCGCGCGGGAAATGCTCTGTGCTTCGGTCGGCGCGAAGGCGATCACTGGGCGCGACTCACGGCACCGCCGTGGGCGGGAGGCGTCGAAACCGGCGATGAGGATCCATTCGGATCCGTCCGGTTGTTGCCCCGGCCGTTCCCAGCAAGATCGTCTGCATCGGGCTCAATTACCGTTCGCACATCGCGGAAAGCTTGAGCGTAGTCCCAGGGGCGCGTGCCCCCGAAGAGCCGGTGCTCTTCCTCAAGCCGCCCAGTAGCGTGATCGGTCCGGAACAACCGATCCGCTATCCGCCGGGCGTGACGCGCCTGGATCCCGAAAGCGGAGCTCGCCGTGGTCATCGCGCATCTCGCGCGTCGCGTGTCACGCGCCGACGCGCTCGCCCATGTCGCCGGAGTCACGGCGTTCAACGACGTGAGCGCCCGCAACTACCAGAAGCAGGACGGTCAGTGGACAAGAGCCAAGGGCTTCGATACTTTCGCGCCCTTGGGCCCTTGGGTGACGACGGGACTCCCGCCCGGGCGGCTGGAGGTGGTCTGCCGGGTGAATGGGCAAGCGCGCCAGCGCGGCAATACTGCGGATCTGCTTTTCCCCGTCGATTTCCTGGTGAGCTTCGTCTCCCACGTCATGACGCTCGAGCCGGGCGACGTGATCTCGACCGGGACGCCGGCGGGCATTGCGCCGGTGCAGGTCGAGGGACGTCATCGAGATCGAGATCGAGGGGGTCGGCATCCTGCGCAATCCGGTCGAGGAGCCATCGCGTGACTCGCGCGCTCGACCTGCTGATCTTCAACGCCCGGCCGTGGAGCCGGGGAGCCGCATCGACAGTTCGGACGCCATCGGCGTGGCGGCGGGCGCGATCGTCGCGGTGGGGTCGCGGCGTACACTGGACGACCTGTGCGGTCCCGCGACGCGGCGGATCGACGCGCGTGGCGGAACCGTCACCCCGGGATCTGCGACGCCCATCTTCATCTGGTGGCGTGGGCCCGATCGCTCCACGAAGTCCGCCTGGACGGATTGCGCAGCCGGCGCGAGGTGATTGACGCCCTCATGGCGCGCGCGCACGAGACGCCCGAGGACCTGCCGTTGATCGGTCGCGGTTGGGCCGCCGCCGGCTGGGAGGCTCCGCCGGAACGCGAGGCGCTCGACGCCGTGCTTCGGGGTCGCGTGGTCCTGCTGCACAGCCGCGACTACCACGCGTTGTGGGTGAACAGCGCGGCGATGGCGAGCGCCGGTATCCATCGCGGCACCGCGGATCCACCCGACGGCGTGATCGAGCGCCGGCCATCCGGTGAGCCGACCGGCGTCTTCCGGGAGCACGCGTCGCGCTTCTTCGACGGGCTGATGCCCGTTCCCACGGCGGAGACGGATCTGCCGCTCGTCCAGGACGCCGTCCAGCGCCTGCTGTCCCAGGGCATGACCTCCGTGCACGACTTCGAGGAGACGCCGAGGCGGAGGTGCTCAAGGCGATGTCATCGTGCGGTGGTCCGCGCCTCCGCGTGCTGATGCATCGACCCAGAGCGGCTCTCGAGCGGCTGCTCGCGGCTCCGTCCCCTCCGGGTGACGATTGGTTCGCGTGGGGCGCGCTCAAGCTGTTCGCCGACGGCACGCTCGGCTCACGCACGGCCTCGATGCTCGATCCGTACGACGGCACCGAAGAGCGGGGAATGACCCTGATTCCTCCCGACGAGCTCAAGGGCCTGGTGGGCCGCTCCGTGCGCGGAGGACTCTCGGTGGCGATCCATGCCATCGGTGACCACGCGGTGCGAGGTCGCGCTCGACGCCTTCGAGTCCTGCGGCCCCGCGCTCGGTCGGCTTCGCCTTCCGCCCCGCATCGAGCACGCCCAGCTGGTGGACGACCAGGACCTCAGGCGCTTCGCCGAGCTCGGAGTCGCCGCGAGCATGCAGCCCCAGCACTGCGTCACCGATCGACCACTGGTGGAGCGCCTGTGGCGGCAGCGCGCGACGCGCTTCGTATCCGTGGCGCACGCTGCTCGACGCCGGCGCACCGCTCGCGTTCGGATCCGGACGCACCGGTCGAGCCACCGAGCCCGTCGCTGGGACTGCACGCCGCGGTCACTCGCGAGGCCACGGATCGATCCCGGTGATGCCTTCGTTCCGGCGCAGCGCATCGCCCTGGACGAAGCGCTCACGGCCTATACGGAAACACCGGCGCGACTGTCGGCGCGGTGGCCGCGGTGCGGCAACCTCTCCGTCAGCAGCCTTGCCGACCTCGTGGTGTGGGACACCGATCTCCATCGCCTCCCACCGGCGCGACTCCACGAGGCCGCGCCCGTCTTCACCATCCTGTCGGGACAGGTGGCCTTCGAGCGCGCCGGCGTGGGCGCCGCGTCCGGACCGGGTGACCGATGAAGACCGTCTACGCGGAACAACAGGACGAAGCCCTGGTCCGGCTCGCGCAAGGCGGCGACACCCGCGCCTTTGACGAGTTGGTCAAGCGCTACCGCGAGAAAGTCTATCGTCTGGCGTTCAAGATCCTGCGTCACGAGGAGGACGCCGCCGAGGCTCTGCAGGACGCGTTCCTCTCCGCCTATCGGGGGCTCAAGAACTTCAAGGTGGAATCCACCTTCTCGACCTGGCTCTACCGCGTGGCCACCAACGCGGCGCTCATGCGCTACCGCCGTCGTCGCGCGCCGACGATCTCGCTCGATCAGTCCCAGAGTCCGCTCGAGGACGCCGAGCCCATGGCCATCCCGGACTGGTCGGCGCAGCCGCTGGACGAGCTGCTCGACGCGGAGACCCGTGAGGTCCTCTACGAGAGTCTCATGCGCCTTCCCGAGGATCTCGCCGACGTATTCATCAAGCGTGACGTCGACGGCCGCTCGAACGCCGAGGTCGCGGAAACCCTCGGCATCTCGGTGGCCGCCGTGAAGTCACGCCTGCACCGCGCGCGGATCGGATTGCGCGAGGACCTCAATCGCTACTTCTCGGACCGGCTCAAGCGCAGGCCGCGCCGATCCAAGAACGGCGAGTGACGTCCCATCGTGGACGAGGCGGAGCGCCGACGCCGAGCCGGCGCGGGCGCGATTCAGCGGGCGAAGATCAGGATCGCGGCTCCGAGCGCGATGCGGTACCAGCCGAACGCCACGAACGTGTGGGTCTGCACGTACCGCAGGAGCCACTTCACCACGATGAACGCGGTCACCGCGGCCACGGCCGCCCCGGTGCCACGTGACCCCAGTGCTCCGCGGCGGCCGTGCCGTGGTGCAGCGCCGTGAGGATCTCGAAGGCACCGGTCGCGAGTAGCGTGGGAATGCCCAGCAGGAACGAGAACTCGGTGGCCGCCGGACGAGAGACACCGAAGAGCAGCGCCACCAGGATGGTGGCGCCCGAGCGCGAGGCGCCGGGAATACACCCGCGAGGAGCTGCGCCACGCCCACCGCGATCGCCGTGGGCCAGGAGACCTCCGTCGTGCCGAGGCCTTCCACGGAGCCAGGCTTCCACCACGATGAACAGCACCCCCCGATCAGGGTGGCCCACGCCACCGGCGCGGATTCGCGGGTCAGCGCCCAGCCGAGCTTCTTGACTACGAGGCCGCCGGCCGCCGTGAGGGCAAAGGCGGCCACGAGCTTGAGCAGCCCGTTGCGGGACGCGGGTTGGCGCCACCCACGCAGCAGCTCGCCAACGCGCTTCCAGAACACCAGCAGCACGGCGAGCACGGCGCCGCACTGGATCACGGTGTTGAAGAGCTCCGACTGTTGCGGTAACCAATGCAGGTTCTCGGCCAGCAGCAGATGGCCGGTGGAGGAGACCGGAAGGAATTCGGTCACCCCTTCGATGACGCCCAACAGGATGACCGCGATCCCGTCAGGCATCGAAGCGCTCGAACGGAGAGAGGATCTTCGCGCTGCCGCCGTCGGTATCGCTCATGCGAGGCCACGCGTGCCGGAGCAAGCGTCCCGCTCCGGGAACGCCGCGCGCGCCAGGAGCGTTGAGAGGAACATCACGCCGAACGCTAGCATGGTGGTCGACGGGTGGCAACGCTCCGCGCCGCGGTGAGCGAGGACGTCCAGGTCGCGCGCCACGCCGGCACCGTCGGCGCGGCCACGCTGCTGTCGCGAATCCTCGGCCTGGTGCGCGAGCAGGTGATGGCCACCTTGTTCGGCGCGGGCTTCGCCACCGACGCCTTCAACGTGGCGTTCCGCATTCCCAACCTGCTGCGGGATCTCTTCGCCGAAGGCGCGATGTCCTCGGCGTTCGTGCCGACCTTCACGCACGCGCTCAAGACCCAGGGCGAAGCGGAGGCCTGGACGCTCGGGCGGCAGCTGTTCTGGGCGCTCGGCCTCGTCCTGCTCACGATCTGCGCCGTGGGCTGGTGGCTCGCCCCCGTCCTGGTGAGGCTGTTCGCGCCGGGCTTCGCCGCGGTGCCCGGCAAGCTGGAGCTGACCGTGACGCTCACGCGGGTCATGCTGCCGTTCCTACCCGTCGTGGCGCTCGCGGCCGCCGCCATGGGGATGCTCAACGCGCGCGGGCGCTTCGGCGTTCCGGCGCTGGCCCCGGCCGTCATGAATCTGGTCATGGTGGCCGCCGGTCTCGCCTTGATCCCCGTGTGCCGCTGGTGGGGTCGTCCCGCGATCCTGGCGATGGCGGTCGGCGTCGTGATCGGCGGACTGGCGCAGTTCGCCTTCCAGCTGCCAGCCCTGGCCTCCGAAGGATTCCGCGCGAGGATCGAGCCGCCGCGACTCCATCCCGGAGTGCTGCGCGTGGCCGGGCTCATGGGACCGGCGGCGATCGGTCTCGCCGCCACCCAGATCAATCTGCTGGTGAGCACCTGATTGCGAGCCTGCTGGCGCAAGGGAGCGTGTCGTGGCTGTGGTACGCGTTCCGCCTCATGCAGCTGCCGATCGGCATCTTCGGCGTGGCGCTCGCCACCGTGAGCCTTCCCGGCCTGTCGCGCGCCGCGGTGGACCGCGATCTGCCGGCGCTCAAGTCCGTGCTCTCGGCAACCGTGCGTCTGGTGCTTCGCGCTCACCTTCCCCGCCAGCGCTGTGGCTCGCGGTGATGGCGCGGCCGGTGATCGCGCTTCTCTACGAGCACGGGCGTTTCCGCATGCATGCGACACGAACGCAGACCGCGGGCGCTCTGCTCATGTACTGCATCGGGCTGCCCGCATTCTCGGCGGTCGACGGTCTTCACCCGTGCGTTCTACGCGCTGGGTGAGACCCGCACGCCGGTGCGTGCCAGCTTCGTGGCGGTCGCGCTGAACCTGGTCCTCAACCTGCTGTTCATCGGACCGCTGCGCCGCTGGGACTCGAGCACCGTGGCCTGGCGCTCGCCACCTCGATCACTTCGCTGGTCAACCTGGCGCAGCTCGCCTGGTTCCTGCGGCGCCGCGATCGGCCCTCTCGAAGGTCGCCGCATGCTGGGCACCGCGCTGCGCTCGGTGGCGGCCTCGGTGGTGGCGCTCCTGCCCAGCGTGATCGCGCTGGTCGTCCTGCGCGATCGCTGGCACGGCAGTCTGGTTCGTGAAGCCGTCCTGGTGCTGGGCAGCGTGCTGGTCGCGATCGGGCTCGGATGGTGGACGATGCGCGCGCTCAAGCTCGCCGAGCTTCCGGCCCTCGAGACGCTGGTGGGCTCCGTCCTCGGGCGCCGCCGTCAGCGCTGACCGCCGTTTCCGCTTGCTCCAGACGCGCGCGAATGCGCGGAAACGCGCGCAGACCGCCGCGCCGCGCCGCGATCACCAGCTCGATCGCCAGCCACAGTCGCGTAGACGAAGCTCACCTCTTCCCGCCAGGTCGGCACCAGGAGCTGGATGAACCACAGGCCGAACGAGCCCGAGCGCCTCGTGGGCGTGGAAGTGCGAGATTCGCGAGCAGCACCGTTCCGAGCGCGCCCTGCAGCAGCGTGAGCACGAGCTCGACCCGATGCTCCGCGATCGGCACCGCGGCCGGGTGACCGAGCGAAAGCGAGTACACGATCGGGATCATCGCCGCCAGCACCGTCCACTGGTTGATGTTCGACGAGACCATGTTCATCAGCGCCATTGGCGCCTTGCCGCTGGCTGCGCCCAGTAAGACGTGGTGGTGAACTCCGGGAACTCCGGACAGGAACGGCGCCACCCACTGGATGAACACGAACTGCGAGATCGCCCAGCACGGTCGCGAGGGCGATCATGCTGCGCAGGAACGGTCCGGTGGTGAGATAGACGCCCAGCGCGCCCACCATGAAGAGACCCACGATCGCCCAGAGGCGGGGCGTGGGTGCCAGGCCGAGCACGGCGCGCGGCAGAGGCGGCCACGTCCTCGATCTCCTCGTGTTCCTTGGGTGGGATGCGATTGAGGACCGGCGAGGTACGCCGCGTAGAGGCCGAGCAGGACGCCGGCGTCCCAGCAGTCCAGCGTCCCTTGAAGATGATCCAGCCGAAGTGAGAGCAGCGGCGGCAGCAGTCCGAGGATCTCGGTGGAATGCTCTTCGTCGAGCTGGATGGCGGGCCACCGCTCGCGGCGCCGCCGGCGTGACAGGGCGTGCATCACCCAGATCACCGGCCATCCCAGTCCAGTCAGCAAACGCAGTGCGCCGGTGAAGTTGGCGGTCATGAGCGGGATGTTGCGTTCCCAGGAGATCGCCGCTTCGACGGCGAACTCGGGGAGCACCTGGATCCATGCCAGCAGGGCGAGCGCGAGCCCTGACCGATCTGGAACTGCGCCGTTTCGGCCGCCCAGCCGACGACGGAACGCACTGCCGAGGATCGCCGGGAAGGTCCAGAGCGCGTGCGCCGCCACGCGCTGGGCTTCCTCCGTCGGTACAGGACCGGTCACCGGTGAGCGCGGTATGGCATGGCCAAGGCGAAGGCAGACGGATTCGAAGGTTGGAAGGGCATCATCACCGGTGTGAGGGAACGATACCGGAGGGGGCGAGCGCCGCACGATACTGTGGTCCGGACCTCAGTGCGTCAAGCGGATTGCGCCCGCGTTGACCGTGAGCAAGCGGCTACCTAAGATGCGTCCGCTCATTGCCGCGCACGTCCCATGTTGTCTTGGCAGCCAACGCCTGCGTCCGCGCGCCGGGCGCTCCGGGTCGATGCTCGCGGTGACTTCCACGCTGTCGGTGAGAGCGCGCGTCCTGGGCCGGCCCGAACCGCCCTTCGACCGTCTGTTCGATCCGCTGGCGGCCGCCTGGCTCGCGGGGGGACCACTCGCGGAACGGCTGGGCCCGCCCTGGTCGGACGGGAACGCATTGCTGGCGGCGGACGCGCAAGCGTGCGCGGCTGCCCGATCCGCTCGCGGCCGCGTTGCGCGACTATCACGTGCGCCTGGGCGCGTCACCGCAATCCTGGCCGCGCTCGATCGGCTCGCGGCGGGTGAATCGACGTGCACGATCGCGGGGCAGCAGCCGGCGCCGTTGGGCGGCCCGCTGTTCGGCCTGCACAAGGTGGCCGCAGCCGTCGGTCTGGCGCGCCGCCGCAGCGCGCGCGCACCCGGATCCCGTGCGAACCGGTGTTCTGGAACCACGTCGAGGACTCCGACTTCGACGAGGTCCGCTCCGTCACGCTGGGCGACCGCACGCTGGGTCTCCACGATCTGGCGCTCCCGACCGCGCCTCATCCTGACGGCGGCCGCTCGTGGGGGCCTATCCGATCGCGCCCTTCGCGAGCTGGTGACCGCCGCGCTGGAGCATTGGGTGGGGCTTCCCGCCGCCGACGCGACCCGTGCGCTCCTGGCCTCGAGTCTCGCGCGCGCGCGCGACCTCGGCGAAGCGCACACGGCGCTGTTGCTCGCGCTCTTCGCCGACGTCGGGCTCGTGGTGGTGGACCCGCGCCTGCCGGAGTTTCGCCGCGCGGCGCGTCCGGTGATCGAGCGTTATCTGGCCCGCGCCGAGGACCTCGGCGCGGCCGCGCGCCACGCCGGCGCTCGGCTCGAGACGCGCTCGGGCGGCGCCCGCTCGCGGACGCGGCGCTCGATTCGTTCGTGTTCACCATCGACGATGGCCGGCGCCGCAAGATCACGCCGGCCGAGATCGGCACGCTGCGCTCGACCGTCCCGCTGAGCCCGAGCGTCGCGCTCCGTCCCGTGGTCCAGGACGCGGTGCTGCCGACGGTCGCGATGGCATGCGGTCCTGAGAGCTCGCGTACTTGGCACAGCTGCGCGAGGTGTTCGAAGGCCTCGACGTCGTGGCGGCCTGTCCCGTGCCACGCTTCGGGGCCACCTGGCTCCCCGCGGCGGCGATCGAGCTGCTCGACCGCACGTCCGTCGATCCCTGGCACGTCGTCGCGGCGACCGATCAGGTCCTGCGCCACCACGCGGAGGCCTCGGTTCCGTCCACGATGCGCGACGCGCTCGCACGGCTCCAGGGCGAGTTCGGCCGGCGGCTCGCGACGTTCTCCGACGAAACGCGAGCACTCGACGCCAGCCTCCCGCAGCTCGTGGAATCGGCGCGAGACCAAGATCGACTATCAGCTCGGCCGGCTGATGGAAGGACTGGTGGGAAAGGTGCGCCACCGCCTGGAGCGCGAGCACCCGGAATGGCCGAGGCTCCGCTACTACCTGCTGCCCGGCGACAAGCTCCAGGAACGACGGCTTGCCTCGCTCGAGCCGATCGCGTACCGCGGTCCGCAGGCGGTCACGGAGCTGTGCGATCTGGCCGAGGCCCACGCGGAGTTGCTCGAGCGCGGGGAACACCCGCATTTCCTGCTGGAGCTGTGATGGCTCTCGACGCGCTGTTCTTCGGCGCGCATCCCGACGACGTCGAGCTCACCTCCGGCGGCTTGGCCGCGCTGCTGGCCTCGCACGGGCATCGCGTCGGCATCGTCGACCTCACCTGCGGTGAAGCCGGCACCCGGGGAGCGCCGGAGCAACGCGCGCGGAGGCTGCGGCCGCGGCCGCGGCTCTGGGCGCCGCGCTGCGGACCAATCTGGAGCTTCCCGATACCGGCATCCACGCCGCGGATCGCGAGCAGATCGGCGCGGTGGTCCAGTGCCTGCGCGAGCATCGGCCGCCACTGGTGGTCGCGCCCGATCGACACGACGATCACCCGGACCACGTGGAGGCCTCGCGGCTCGTATCGCGCGCCTGTCATCTGGCCGGTCTCTCGCGCGCCGGCGGGGAGGTGAGCGCTTCCGTCCCGAGCGACTCCTGTTCGCGCTCTACCGGCGGCTCGTGCTTCCACATCTGGTCGTGGACATCACCCCGGTGTGGGAGCAGCGCCTCGCGGCGTTGCGCGCGCACGCGAGTCAGATCGAGGGCGAGGGGCCCGTCGACCTACCTCACCCATCCGGGATTCCTGGGCGAGGTGGAATCGCGCGCCCGGGTGTTCGGCGCGTCGATCGGAACGCGGTTCGGAGAAGGGTATCGCGCGCGCGGGCCGATCGCGGTCCGCGACGCGCGCGGCCTGCTGGGGAGCGCGTCGTGAAGGCCAAGACGCGGCGTCGCGCCGGTACCCAGGTGGCCGCGACCGCGAAGCGCCCGCCTCGGCTGCGGCGGATCGGAATCACCTGCTACTCGCATTTCGGCGGCAGCGGCGTGGTCGCCACCGAGCTCGGCCTGGCGCTGGCGCGGCGTGGCTATCAAGTGCATTTCGTCGCGCACAGCCTGCCGTTCCGGCTCAGGACCTTCGCCTCCAACATCTACTTCCACGAGGTATTGCCCGCTTCCTACCCCGTGTTCGACCAGGCTCCCTACAACCTGGCGCTCACGACCAAGATGGTCGAGGTGGCGGAGAACTACGACCTGGACCTGCTGCACGTGCACTACGCGATGCCGTTTGCGGCCAGCGCCTATCTGGCGCGCGAGCTTCTGAAGCCGCGCTCGCTCGGCGTGGTGACCACGCTTCACGGCACCGACATCACCGTGGTCGGGCTCGAGCCGGCCTTCTTCCGGGTGACGCAGTTCACGATCCAATCCAGCGATCGGCTCACGGCGGTCAGCCGTTACCTCAAGGAGCGGACCGAGGAGAGCTTCGGGATCACACGGCCCATCGAGGTGATCTACAACTTCGTCGACCCCGCCGTGTTCACGCCGCGGCGGCGCGGATCCCTGAGACTCGCTCCACCCCAGACCCGCGTCCTGATGCACGCCTCCAACTTCCGTCCGGTCAAGAACATCCCGGCCGTGATCAAGATTTTCTCTGAAGTCCGGAAGTCGATTCCATCGAAGCTCGTCATGGTCGGCGATGGCCCGGAAAAGGCGGGCGCCGAGCACCTCACCCGCGAGCTCGGAATCCAGCGCGACGTCCTGTTCCTGGGCAACCAGGACGCCATGGAGGATTGCTGCCGCTGGCCGATGTCTTCCTATTGCCGAGCTCGTCAGAGAGCTTCGGCCTCGTGGCGCTCGAGGCCATGAGCGCGGAGGTCCCGGTCGTGGCGTCGGACATCGGGGGATTGCCTGAGGTTGTCGATCACGGTGAGACCGGATTCCTCCACGATCCGGGCGCGATCGACGGATTCGTGGCCTCCGTGCTGAAGCTCCTCAAGAACGAGACCCTGCGTCGCAGGATGGGTCGAAAGGCGAGACGCGTCGCGCGCCGCAAGTTCAACGCGGACGACATGGTGGATCGCTACGTTCAAGTGTACGAGTCGCTGCGCTGACCATGATGGGGAAGATGCGGAATCTGGCGATCCTGGCGGAAGGGGTTTCACCGCCCTCGACGCCAAGACCGCTGTCGGCGTGCTGCGCTATCGATCCGACGAGGTCGTCGCGGTCGTCGATTCGAGTCGCGCCGGTCGCACGGCCGAGGCGTGCGTGGGCGTCGGCGGGGCGATCCCGGTGGTGGCGGATCTCGAGGCGGCGGCCGCGCATGGGGCCGACAGTCTGCTCATCGGCGTCGCGCCCCAGGGAGGAGACCTGCCGCCCGCATGGCGCAGCACGGTGGAGGTCGCGCTCCGGCGTGGCTGGGACGTCCTCTCCGGCTTGCACGTCTTCCTCGCCGACGATCCTGCGCTCCAAGCCCTGGCGAGTCGCCAGGGAGCGTGCATCCTGGACGTGCGCCGCCCACCGGCGGCGCGGCCGATCGCGGCTCGTCGCGCCGCGTCGCTCGACGCGCTCGTGGTGCTGACCGTCGGGACCGACTGCAACGTGGGCAAGATGACGGCGGCGCTCGAGCTCACCCGCGCCCTGGAAGCCCGCGGCACCCGCACCGCGTTCGTGGCGACGGGCCAGACCGGCATCGTGATCGCCGATCGCGGCGTCGCGGTCGACGCGGTCCCGAGCGACTTCGCCGCGGGCGTCGTCGAGGAGCAGGTGATGGCGGCCGCGTCGAACGCCGACGTGGTGGTGGTCGAAGGACAGGGATCCCTTCATCATCCCGGCTATTCGGGCGTCACGCTGGCGCTCCTGCACGGGAGCTGCCCGCGCGCCATGGTGCTCTGTCATCAGGCGGGGCGGGAGCGGGTTCGTGTGCCCGGCCATCGGACGTCGGTCGAGGAAGACTCCCAGCCGTGGATCCCGCCGCTCGGTGAGCTGGCGCGCTCGTACGAGCTCGCCGCGTCGTGGGTGAGCCCGGGGCGTGTGGTGGCGGTCGCCCTCAACACCACTGGTCTGGAGGAACGCGAGGCGCGCGCCGCGATCCGTCACGCGGCGGACGCGACCAGCCTGCCCGCCACCGACCCGGTGCGATTCGGGGCCGACGCGCTCGCGGAGGCGGTGGACGCACAGCGCCGCGCAGGGAGGGAACGTGCGTCTCTCGCATGAGCCTCTCGACCTCGTGACCGCTTTCAGATTCCGCATCGCCCACGGTGCGTCGAAGGGCCACGAGAACACATTGGTGACGCTCGAGCAGGACGGGATCGTCGGCCGAGGCGAAGCGTCTCCCGCCCATTACTACGGGGAGAACCGCGTGCTCGTCGAGCGCGCGCTCGACGCCTGGGCCCCGCACCTGGGCGACGATCCGTTCGCGCTCGAAGCGATCGAGCACCGGCTCGACCAGGAACTCGATGGCCAGCGTGCCGCACGCGCCGCGCTCGAGTCCGCCTTGCATGACTGGATCGGACGGCGGCTCGGCGTGCCGGTGTGGAAGCTCCTCGGTCTCGATTCTCGAACGGTGCCGTGTTCGTCGGTCACGCTCGGGATGGCCGATCCCGAGGAGATGGAGCAGAAGCTCGACACGGTCCGCGACTTCCCGGTCATCAAGGTGAAGCTCGGGCGACCCGAGGACGTCGAGAACCTGCGCCTCATCCGCCGCGGCTACCGCGGACTCCTGCGGGTCGATGCCAACACCGCGTGGAGTCCCACGGACGCGGTGCGCGTGCTGCGTGAGATCGAGCCGCTGGGCATCGAGCTGGTGGAACAGCCGGTTCCGCGGCACGACCGGGCCGGCCTGCGCTGGGTGCGCGAGCGCGTCGGCATCCCGGTGTTCGCCGACGAGAGCGTTCACGACCCGGAGGACGTGGCGGCGCTTGCCGGATGCGTGGACGGTGTCAACCTCAAGCTGATGAAGTCGGGCGGCATCCGTCCGATGCTCCGCACCATCCATGCGGCGCGCGCGCACGGAATGAAGATCATGCTGGGCTCCATGGTGGAGTCGAGCCTGGCGCTGTCGGCCGCGGCCCAGCTCGCGCCGCTCGCCGACCACCTCGATCTCGATGGTCACTGGCTGCTGGCTCGCGATCCGTTCCAGGGTGCGCCGGGCGAGCGCGGCCGCATCCAGCTCTCCGACGAGCCGGGACTCGGCGTGCATCCGGCTGGGGAGACGCGCGCATGAGCACGCGGCTCAAGCTCTACCTGGTGGTGGTCGGCCTGGTCGCGGCGTTCCTGCTCGCCGTGTCCGTGCCTCCGGAGCTCGACATTCGCTGGGCCCATTACGTCGCGTGGACACTGATCTGCTTCGTGTCCGAGACGCTTTGGCTCTCGACGCTCTCGGGCGGCGGGACCGTCAGTATGGCGTCGACTGCCAACATCGCCACCCTGCTGCTGTGGGGGCCGCGCGCGACCATGTGGATCGTGTCGGCGAGCACCCTGTTGGCCAACGTCTTCCTCCAGAAGAAACCCTGGGAGCGCGCGGTCTTCAACGCCTCACAGATCACCGTCACCATGTGGGTGGCGGGACGGGTGGGCGTGCTGCTGGGCGGGCCCGCTCAAGGCTTCCAGGGCCAGGGCATTCCGGTCGGCGAGAGCGTGCTTCTCAGTCTCGTGCCGATGTTCGTCGGCATCATTCTCGCCTACCTGGTCATCAACCGCGCGCTGGTGTCGGTGGCGGTCGCCTGGTCGAGTGACCGGCCTTACCTTCGCGTGCTGAGACAGGACTGGTTCTATCGGGAGCGTCTCTTCGACGACTTGGCGCTGTTCCTGCTCAGCCCGCTGGTGGTGATCTCGTACGAGGCGATTCGCTACATCGGGCTGCTGCTCTTCTACGCGCCCCTGCGAATCATCTACCAGTCGGCGCAGCGCTACGCCGAGTTGCGCAGCGCCCAGGAGATGCTCATCCATTCGGAGCGCATGGCGGCCAAGGGGAGATGGCGGCCGAGATCGGCCACGAGCTGCGCAACCAGCTGGTGGCCATCAGCGGCCGCGCCCAGATGCTGATTCGCGACGCTGAGCGCCAGCAGTATGTGAACGTGCAGCGCTATGCGCAGATCATCCTCGAGCAGGGACACCGGATGGAGGCGATGTCGAAGGGCTTGATGGATTTCTCGAGCCGAGCTCAAGGTGGAGCGTGTCGATCTCAATGCCTTGATCCAGCGCTCGGTCGAGTTCGTGAGAGCGCAGAACCGGTTCGACGGGGTCGAATGGGATCTCAAGCTCCCCGGCTCACTCCCCGAGCTGCGGGGCGATCCTGGACAGCTCCAGCAGGTGCTGCTCAACCTCTTCATGAACTCCGCCGACGCGATGGGTGGTCAGACGGCGCGTCGCGTGATTACGGTGAGGAGCGACCACGACGAGCGTCGCCGTCGCATCCGGCTGGAGGTGAGCGACACCGGTCCGGGCATCGCGGCTCAGCTGCTGCCGAAAGTGTTCGAGCCACACTTCACCACCAAGGCGGAGGGTCACGGCTTCGGGCTCTCGACCTCGTACCGCATCGTGACCAATCACGGCGGGCAGATCACCGTCGACAGCGCGACCGGCCAGGGCGCGCGCTTCACCATCACCCTGCCCCTCGACGGGCCAGGGAGCTGGAGCTAGGAGGGCGTGGCGACCTCGGTACGGACGGTGACCGCCGACGTCGTGCGCGTCGATTTCGGCGGGTGTGTGGTGAAGTGGACCGACGGGACGCTGGTGCGCGCCCGCGCGCGTGGAAGGTTGATGGGCGAGCGCAAGGCGCTCGGCAACACCGTGGTGGTGGGGGATCGCGCCCTCCTCGAGACGCCGGGCGCGACCGCGGACCCGCTGATCGTCGGGATCGAGCCGCGACGCAACGCCTTTCGCGGCGCGCGACCGGACGCCAGCTCGCCGAGCAGGTCGTCGCCGCCAACCTCGACCAGGTCGTTCACGTGGCATCGTGGGCGGATCCCGAGTTCCGGGCGGGTCTCGCCGACCGCATCTTCTGTCAGGCCGAGCACTCGGGCATTTCCGCCCGGCTGGTGATGAACAAGGTGGATCTCGCCGAGGGCTCCGGCGAGTCGGAGGGTGCCGCCTCGATTCTCGAGGACTACGCGCGCGCGGGGATTCCGGGGCACGCGGTGAGCGGGCTCACGGGCCACGGCATCGCCGAGCTGCTCGTCGCCTGCCAGGGGCGACGCAGCCTGTTCGTTGGCCACTCGGGGTCGGCAAGAGCACGCTGCTCAGCGCCATGGTGCCGGGTCTCGAGCTGCTGGCGCGCGAGGTGAATCCCAAGACCGGCAAAGGCCGACACACCACCACCGCGGCATGGCTCCTGAATCCGGGACCGGGCTTGGAGCTGGTCGACACCCCGGGCGTGCGATCCTTCGGCCTGTGGGGGATCGACCCCGTCGACCTCGATCGGAGTTATCCTGAGTTCCGTCCCTTCCTGGGCCGTTGCCGGTTCATCGACTGCTCGCACGACCGTGAGCCGGGGTGCGAGATCCGGCTCGCGGTCGAGCGTGGAGAGATCGCGGCGCGGCGCCACGAGTCCTTTCTCAAGCTGCGCGCCGAGCTGACGGCCGACCTGGCCCAGGATCGTCTGCGTCGAGGAGGTTGGATGTGAGCGCGCTCGCCGGGTTCCAGCCGCACCTGCTCGGCTTCGAGCGCCTCGATTGCGGGGCGACCGTCGGGCTCGACGCGCCGCACGGCGTGTGTCCCGACTGCCGCCGACCGCTGCTCGCTCGCTACGACCTCGCCGCGGTGGCGGCCGCGGTCGCCGCGGCGGATCTGCCGCGCTTCGGCGCGGACCTGTGGCGTTACCGCGCCGTGCTGCCGTTCGCTCACGATTTTCCGGCGGTCCGTCTCGGCGAGGGCGGCACCCCGCTCAAGCCGGCGCCGCGACTGGGCGAGACCCTGGGCCTCTCGGCGCTCTGGATCAAGGACGAGGCGGGCAATCCGACGCACTCGTTCAAGGCGCGTGGCCTCGCGCTGGCGATCAACGGCGCGCTCGCCTATGGTAAGCGCGCGATCGCCCTGCCCACGGCGGGCAATGCCGGAGCCGCGGCGGCCGCTTACGCCGCGGCGGCGGGTCTGCGCTGCCGCGTGACCATGCCCGAGGACACGCCGGAGTCGTTCGTGCTGCTGACCCGCGGATTGGGCGCCGAGGTGAAGCGGGTTCCCGGCACGATCGCCGACGCCGGACGAGCGCTGGAGAGCTGGGCGCCCGTTTCCGAATGGTGGAACGTGGCGACGTTCAAGGAACCCTTCCGGGTGGAAGGGAAGAAGACGCTCGGCTACGAGATCGCCGAGCAGTCCGGGTGGCGACTTCCGGAAGTCATCTTCTATCCTACCGGCGGCGGAACCGGACTGGTCGGAATGTGCGTGCATTTCAGGAGCTGTCGGCGCTCGGTTGGACACAGGATCCGATGCCGCGACTCGTCGCCGTTCAGTCCCACGGGTGCGCGCCGGTCGTGCGAGCCTTCGAGCGCGGACGTTCCGCCGCGGAGCCGTGGGCGGACGCGCGCACGATCGCCAGCGGTCTGCGCGTGCCGTCGCCTTTCGCCGACACGCTGATCCTGCGCGCGATTCGTGAGAGCCGCGGGACTGCGGTCGCGGTGGCAGAGGAGGAGCTGCTCGATGCCATGCTGGACCTCGCCGAGATCGAAGGATGCGTGGCGTGCCCCGAGGGCGGTGCGACACTGGCGGCGCTGCGCCAGCTCCTGGCGAGCGGGGAAGTGAGTCGTGACGCGCGGGTCGTGCTCTACAACACCGGAAGTGGGCTGCAGTATCCCGAGGCGTGGCGCGCGGCGCTGGCGCGGCGCGCGGTCGGGGTGGGGGACTGAGCCGGTGCGTGCGCTGCTCATTGCCTCGCTGATTCTGATGGTGGCAGGCTCTGTTGTGCTCGCCGCTCCGGCGCCCCGGCCGGCCGGCGCCGGCCGCGTGCTGGTGTCGCGACTCGAAGGACCGGTGTCGCCGATCACCGCCCAGGGGCTGCGCGTGGCGATCGCGCGCGCCGAAGCGCGCGGCTATGAGGCGCTGGTGATCGAGGTCGACACGCCCGGTGGTCTCGAGACCAGCATGCGCGACATGGTGAAGGCGCTCCTGGTGGCGCGCGTCCGGTGGTGATGTGGGTCGGCCCCGCGGGATCACGCGCGGCCTCGGCGGGCGTGTTCGTGGTGATGGCCGGCGACGTCGCCGCCATGGCCCCCGGCACCAACATTGGAGCGGCGACGCCGATCAATCTACAAGGGCCGATGGACTCGACGCTGGCGCGCAAGGCCACCAACGACGCCGCCGCGTTCGCCCGCACCGTGGCGGCGCAGCGGGGTCGCAATGGTGTATGGGCGGAGCGTGCGGTGCGCGAGGCGGTGTCGGCGAGCGAGACCGAGGCCGTCGACCTGCACGTCGTGGATTTCCTGGCCGCCTCGCTTCCCGAGCTGCTCGCCAAGGCCGACGGCAGGATCTGGAAACGCGGAGAAGAGACGCATCGGCTGGCGGTCCGCGGCCTGCCGATGGATCGGATCGAGCCCGGGTTCCGCGAACGGCTGCTCGCCCTGATCGCCGACCCCAACGTCGCCTACATCCTGATGATGCTGGGATTCTATGGAATGCTGTTCGAGCTCCAGAATCCCGGATCGATCCTGCCCGGCGTGGTCGGCGGCATCTGCCTGATCCTCGCGTTCCTGGCGTTTTCGGTGTTGCCGCTCAACTACGCGGGTCTCGCCCTGATCGGGCTCGCGCTCGTGTTCTTCGTCGCCGAGATCAAGGTCGCGAGCCACGGCATCCTGACCGCGGGTGGTGTGCTCGCGCTGATCCTCGGCTCGCTCATCCTGTTTGGCACCGGCGGCAGGGCGCCGCGCCTCTCGCTGGCCGTGATCGCGGCCGCGACGCTGGCCACCACGGCCTTTTTCCTGTTGGTCGTGGGCAAGGGGCTCATGGCACAGCGGCTCCCCGTGAAGACGGGGCGGCAGGGTCTCCTGGGTGTGCATGCGGTGGTCGCCGAGCGGCTGGGTCCGCAGGGGCCTGGTCAAGATCGGGGACGAGATCTGGACGGCAGTTTCGAATGCGCCGGTTGAAACCGGCGCCGAAGTGGAAATCACCGGCGTGGACGGACTCAAGCTGCGGGTCCGCCCCTGGCCAAGGAGGCGCATCCATGATCACGTTTGCCGGTTCGCTGCTGATCTTCATCGTGTTCATCGGCGTGGTAGTGCTCGCCAATTCGATCCGGGTCGTCCGCGAGTACGAGCGCCTCGTGGTGTTCCGCCTCGGACGCCTGGTGGGCGAGCGCGGCCCCGGCCTGGTGCTGCTGATCCCGATCGTGGATCGTGCGGTCAAAGTCGGACTCCGCACGGTCACCATGGACGTGCCGCCGCAGGACATCATCACGCGCGACAACGTCACGGTGAAGGTGAACGCGGTGATCTATTTTCGCGTGGTCAGCTCGCAAGAGGCGGTCGTCCAGGTCGAGAATTTCCTCTACGCCACATCGCAGATCGCGCAGACCACGCTTGCGCTCGATCCTCGGCCAGCAGGAGCTCGACGAGCTGCTGTCGGAGCGCGAGAAGCTCAACCAGGCGCTGCAGCAGGTGATCGATCGGCAGACCGAGCCCTGGGGCGTCAAGGTCTCGACCGTCGAGGTGAAGAACGTGGATCTGCCGCAGGAGATGCAGCGCGCGATCGCGCGCCAGGCCGAAGCGGAGCGCGAGCGCCGCGCCAAGGTCATCAACGCCGAGGGCGAGTATCAGGCAGCGGCCCGTCTCGCCGAGGCCGCGGCCGTGATCTCGCGGGAGCCGGCGGCGCTTGCAGCTGCGTTACCTGCAGACGCTCGCCGAGATCGCCACCGAGAACAACTCGACCACGATCTTCCCGGTACCGATCGATTTCCTGAAGGCGTTCATGACCGCAACGGAGCGCAAGGGCACGGTCTGAGATCGCGCGCGCGCCGCGCGGTGGGGCAATGACGATCCTGGTCACCGGCGCCGGAGGAATGATCGGCTCGGCGCTGGTCCCGGCGCTGCGCGCCGCCGGACATTCGGTGGTGCGTGCGGTGCGCGGCACCGCGCGCGCGGGCGACGAAGTGTCGTGGGAGCCTGCGACCGGCCGGCTCGGTCCGGGCTCGTTCGAGGCGGTCGTTCATCTGGCGGGGAGAACCTCGCCTCCGGCCGATGGACGGCGGCGCGCCGCCAACGGCTGCGGAGCAGCCGTGTGGACGGGACGTCGGCGCTCGCCGCCGAGCTCGCCGCCCGCCCGCCCCGCGTTATGGCGTGCGCTATCGGCGGTCGGCATCTATGGCGATCGTGGCGACGAGGCGCTCGACGAGTCGAGCACGCCGGGCGCGGGATTCCTCGCCGACCTGGTGAAGGACTGGGAGCGTGCCGGCCGGCCACTCGCGGACGCGGGAACCCGCGTCGTCCACCTGCGACTCGGTCTGGTCCTGGCCAAGGAAGGGGATCGCTGGCCGCCATGCGTCTCCCGTTCCTCCTCGGGCTGGGTGGGCGGCTCCGGAGACGGCCGGCAGTACTGGAGCTGGATCGCGCGTGACGACGTGATCTCCGCCTTTCGGCTCGCCGTGGAGAGCGACGCGCTCGCGGGCCCGGTGAACGTGGTGGGGCCCGAGCCGGTGCGTCAGGGAGTTCGCCCGGGCCCTCGGGCGTGTGCTGCGGCGCCCTGCGGTCCTCACGGTTCCCGCCTTCGCCCTCAGAGGTCTGCTCGGACCGATGGCGGATGGTCTGGTGCTGGCCAGCGCGCAAGTCCGCCCGACCCGCCTCGGCGCGATCGGCTCTCGGTTTCGGCATCCGACGCTCGAGCAGGGACTCCGCGCCGCCATGGGCGGCGGTGTTGAAGCAAGTGATCTGTCCGCGTTTGAGCAGTGATGTGACCGCAGTTTGGGCAATGATCTGACCGCGGCTCAGGCCGCCACCTCCGGGGCGGAGGGGGTGAAGGGGTTCACGGCTGAGCGCCCGGCCCTGGGAGTTGTAACGGCCGAGGAGCTTGGGCCCCCACCAGACGGTATGGGTGCCGTCGAGGTGGCGGCGGACCACCACTGAGAGTCCCGCACAAGTCGCGCGGCCAGGTTGCTTGGTGATCTGGAGGCGCACACCGTCGAGCGTGACGGTGTTGTCACGCTGAACGGTGCGGGATTCTTCGTGGCAGAGGATGGTGTCGAGATCGACGGTGCCGAGCGGAGCAAAGCCCGAGGCGGAGTCGGCGGGTGCACGCCCGAACTCCGCGTTGTAGGCGGGCAGGAAGCACTCGCTCAGGTAGCGGTTGGCGCGCTCCACAGTGGTGATCCTCGCGGTGTGGAGTTCTTTGACCAGGCGGTCCTGCAGGGTGCGATTGACCCGCTCGCTGCGGCCGCGGGCCTGAGGCGAGTAGGCGAGGATGAGCTCGACCCCGAGGCGCTCGAGGGCGCGCTGGACCTGGGTGACGCAGGAGCGATCGACGGGCTCACCGCGCTTGGGGGTGTACGCCGCCCAACTGGCGCGATCGCTGTAGAGCGCCTGGGGGATGCCGAAGCGCCGCACCACCGCGGCGAGCGCGGTCAGGATGGGATGGGTGCCCTCGGCCTCGACCAGCCGGGCGTAGAGCAGCCGCTTCGTGGCGTCATCGACCACCGCGATCAGGGCCTGCCACTGATCGGGACAGCGAAGCAACCAGCGATGGCGGCTGCCGTCGATATGGAGCAGCTCGCCGAAGCAGGCCCGCGGCTCGCGCCGCACGAAGTGGCGTCCCCGCGGGCGCCGCTTCTTCACCAGCCCGGCGGCCTGTAGCACCCGCCGCACCACTGTGTACGACCAGCGCGTGTCGTGCTCACGCTTCAGCCGTGCGTGGAAGTGACGCACGTTGTAGCCCCGGTAGCGCTCCCGGTACAGTCGCAGCCAACGCTTCAGCTCGGCCTCCGGAACCGAGTGCGGCGAACGATCGACGCGCCGGCGATCCTGGAGCCCATAGACGCCGTACTGCTGGTAACGGACCCGCCAGCGCCGCATCGTCCGCGGCGTCACTCCCAGGATCTCCGCCGCTTGCCACCAGCTCAGCTTCCCGCTCATCGCCTGCACAATCACTTCTTGAAACTTCATGGCCCGCTCCTGGGCGGCCGCTGTGGGTGCCATCCTGAGCCCTCCTTCGGGCTCCTGATACCACCCCGACCCGCCCGGCTTAGGTGGAGCGGTCACATCACTGCTCAAACGCGGTCAGATCATTGCTCCCTTACAGCCGCCATGGGCGGCGGTTGACACCGCCGACACCGGGCCTTACGCTCCATGTTCGTGAAGACTCCATGGGCCCCGATGCTCTCCCTGTGGATCGCGGTGATACTCGTCGGCTGCGGATCCAGCCCTGCCGATCATCAGGCCGTGCCCGCGCCGGACGCCAAGCTCAACACCATCGTGGCGGGCGCCTCCGATTCGGTCGAATCGATTCCCGGATCACCGGCCGCCCCTTACGTCTACCGCTTCCGCCAGACCGGGCCGTCGGGATCGCAGGGCTTCACTTATCAGGACCGCGATCTCTCGTTCCACTTCCGTCCTGGCCCGGACGCGCTCTACTTCCAGGTCGAGAACCGTCAGAACCGCGGCGTGTGGATCGACTGGGAGCGTTCGGTCTTCTACGCCCCCGGAGGAAGGACCGACAAGGTCGCCCACTCCACCACGCATTTCGAGGATCGTTACAAGGCGCAGCCCAACACTCAGATCGCCGGCCTGCAGCGTTACGGCGACTACGTGTTCCCGCTCGACTATCTCTACGATCCCGCCGGCAGCAGCCAGCAGCTCCACCGGCCGCTCCTGCCTCGAGGACAACACCTCGCCCAGATGACACGAACCGCGACTTCGGCGTCGACCTGGTGTTCCTGGTCGAAGATCGGCCGCGCGTCTACCCGTTCAAGTTCGTGGTCGCGAGCGTCACGCCGCGGTGACCCGGCCGACACCACGCGGGAACTAGCGCAGGTCTCCGGTCTCCCGGAAAAGTTGCGGGAGAAGACGCGTCATGCGCGCATCCGCGGAATCGGACTCCGCCTCGTTGCCCATCCGCTTGCCCACCGCGGAGACGTGGCTGTAGAAGCCGGCAGTCGCGAATCCGCGCTCGCCGGGATTCAAGCGCGCGAGGTAGGGATCGGGCTCGGGAGGTGCGGCGGTCTGGAGGTCGCCATAGAGCCGCACCAGCTCCTCGCCGATCAGGAACGAGGCCGTGTGACTTCCCACGCGCCGGTGGGTGATCGGTGACAGGTATTCGATCAGCGGACGGTCGTCGGTGTTGAAGCGGCGCGTGGTCAACCAACCGCCGCGCGACGGAGAGGTTTCCCGCGTAGCTCCACATCAAGGGTGCGGCGCGTGGTCCTTGGGCCACCACGATGTACGGCTCGCCGACCGCCTTTAGGCGGCGCGCCACCATGGCCGGGTCGAGCGGCTGATCGTCGAGCCGTCCCACCAGCGCGAGCGTCGGCGCCGTCACGCTCAGATCGGCCACGCCACACCGTGACGCTGGGAAACACCTGGAGCATGGTGTTCGCCACGATGTCGAATTCTGGCGGCGTGACAGCTGATAGAGGCGGCAGCCATTGGGCGAACAGCCCCCGGCTTCAGGTGGTCGCGAGCCGCGATGAGAATGCTCGAGGCTGTACAGGCTGCCGGCGCGCGCCTCCCAGGGGCGAACAGGTCAGAGACGATGACGTCGTAGCGCTCGGGCGTGGCCTGCAGGAAATTGCGGCCGTCCTCGGCGATCAAGCTGCACGCGCGGATCCTTGAAGAGCCCGGCGGTGTACCGGGTCGAAATGGCGCCGCGACATCCGGATCACGTCGGGCACCAGCTCGCACACCGTGATGCGCTTCACGTCGGGATCGAGCGTCGCGCGCGCCGGCGGCGTGATGCCGGTGCCCATTCCCAGGTAGAAGACGTCACGCGGCGCCGGATGGAGGAGCAGGGTGGCATGCCCTGGCAACGCTCCGATCGCATCGAGCCGGAGCCTCCCAGCGTGTAATGGTTGTTCACCTTGATGACCAGGCCATAGGCGTTCTGGACTACGGCCACGATGCCGGCCGAGCCCTCGCGCACGTCGACCAGGCGCTCCTCCCTGCGTGGGATCGAGACGCAGCAGGGGCGGCCGTGCCAGTCCGGTAAGCACGATCACGACGAGCCTGATCACGGCGCCGACCCAGGCGGCCTTCGCCTGTGCCGGGCGAAACACGAGCGCGATGCCGACGAGACTCAGAAGCGCCACCAGTCGCAGGCTGGACCAGAGACCGAACCAGGTGAGCAAGCCAAAACCTCGCCAGGAGCGAGGCCGAGGATCCCGCCCAAGGTGTTGATCGCGACCAACTGCCCGAGCGTGCGGCCGGCGCTCCGGGAATGCGCCTCGCCGAGCTTCGCATCAGGAAGGGGAAGATCGGTTCCGAGCAGGAGCGTCGGCGGCAGGATCACCACGGCTGCCAGTGCGAAGACAGCGTCGCCTGATAGGCTCCCCAACCGGCGCGGTCGGCGACATAACCAGAAGTCCGCCGGTGAGCGTGAAGAATGCCCGAGGGCGAGATCGCGACCAGGATCGCTGCGCCGGCCAGGAGGCGAGTGAGCGCGTCTGCCGGGATCCCGCCGCGCCTCGATCAGACGGTGTGCAGCCAGGGATCCGAGCGCCAGCGCCGACAGGAATGTGATCGAGGATGATGGCGAAGGTTGTAGACCGAGTTGTGCAGGACCTGGGCGAACATGCGGGTCCAGAGCACATCGAGCGCCAGGGTGGTGAGGCCGCTCAGGAACGCGAGTGAAGCGATCCGTGGCCACGGCGGCGAAGAGGCATCCGAGGATTGCGGGTCGGTGACCGCGATCGACCGTGGTCCCGCGGAGCGGCCTCGCGGCCACGAGGATGACGACTCCGAGCGCCAGGTTGCACGCGACGGCCAGTGCGTATGTCCACGCGAAATCCCAACCACAGCGGCAGCACGAACGCGGCGAGATACGTTCCCGCCACAGCGCCCAGCGTGTTGACGGCGTAGAGCAGCGTGCCCCCGCGCCCGAGCTCCTCGCGTGTGCGCAGCAGATGCTCGCCGACCAACGGGAGCGTGGCTCCGATCAGGCAGGAGGCTGGTAGGAGCACCAGCACGCCGAGCGCGAACTTGACGGCGAGGAACAACGCGGGCTCCGCTCTGAATCGGACGAACAGGTGGGGATAGACGGCGCGGGTAGATGCTGACCAGCCCGAAGTAGAGCAACGCCGACGCCGCCACGCCGATCCTCGATCCAACCGTAGGCCCGCAACGGGTTCTGAGAGCCGGGGCGCGAGCGCCCCGGCGGCCCAGCCGCCCAGCGCCAGCCCGAGGAAGAACGCGGTGATCGTGGTCGCGCCGGCCTGACCGTGTTGCCGAACAGCAGGCCGAGGCCACGCATCCACAGGACCTGATAGATCAGGCTCACCGCGCCCGAGATCAGGAACGCGCTGCGAACCAGCCCGGTGCGAAGCGCCATGGAGGCCTCGGTGGAACCTTCGAGATGGGCGCGGGTTCGAGGATCACGAGGAGGGTGGAGGCGTGGAGTGCGTGAGCGGGTGGACGAATCGCGTGATTATAACGGAATCGTCGGTCGCGCCGATCGAGGTCGCGAAACGCCCCGGTCTCGTGCAGGGTGCAACGCGCGGACGCGGGGCTCCGCGCACATCCGCGAATGCCGAACCCCGAACTCACGTGCTGCGACGCGCGGTCTTCGGTCGCGGAGCCGGGCGCGGCGCTTGCGATCCGCCGCCCGCACGAGGCCCCTCATGGATCACTACATCCCGAAATCGCCGCATCCGCCATCACGCTGGGTCGAGCGATCTACCCGGAGTCGTGGGCTCGATCTTCCTCGATCTGACGCCGCCGGGAATCAGCACCAGGACCCTGCTCGAGAAGCTCAACGAGTCGCGCACGATTCCTTCCGGTCGCGTGGGCCTCGAGGGACGGATCCACCTCTTCAACAAGCGTCGGCTCACGCGACGTCACCGCCGGACGGCACGGTGGTTCCAGAGCGATGTCTTCGCCTGCGGCTTCCGGCCGTGGCGCGAGGAGGAGCCCGCCGAGATCTGCTGCTGGACGGAACGCTGCTGGCGGGTCGCATCTGGATGCCGCTCGAGCGCGCCTAGCCAGCGGATCTCGGATTACATGAACGAGGGCGTGGAATCTGTGGCCCTGATCACGCCGGTCGCGCGTGCACCTGGTGAACGCCGCGGCGGTGGTGGGGATCCAGGTGAGTCGAGATGGCAGGAGCGCCGCTCGCCTCGGTCGGTCTCGGGCGGATTCGCCGACCCTTGAGGGCCACTGGCGCCGATGCCTGATCCCGTCCAGGACCGCCCGCTTCCCTCGGTGCCTTTGAGCCGCCATCGACCGGGAGTCCCGTGAGTCACAGGCCGCCATCTTGCAGGGACAAGACGCGCTCACGCGCGTCATCGAGGCGTTCGTGGGCGAAATCGCGCCGCTGGCGCGCCCACAACGACGCCTTGTGGCGGGCGCATACCACCGGCGATCCGGCACACCAGGAACAGAGCGTTCAGCTCGACACGCGGATCCGCGGCCTGCTGTCGCGCCGCGAGCTGTACGAGCAACTGTGCCGGCTCGGCCTCTGGCGCGATCACCGATCCACTCCTCGCTCGACAGCTCGCGTTACTCCTCAGGACCACCGCGCGAACCAGATCGATCCGGACCAGATCGCGGCGATGGTGAGCCCTCGAAAAAGCCCCTGGAGAGCCGATTCAACCGCTTCCGCGCCACGTTGGATGGCAGAACCGCGACTGACAACGAGCTGCGCCGGGTGCTGCGGGAGTCGCTCGACGGGTCGCTGCGGCGGCGCGCCTGGGAGGCCTCGAAGCAGATCGGCGACGAAGCTGCTGCCGGACCTGCTGGAGCTGGTGAGGCGCCGCAACCTGGCGGCGCGGTCGTTGGGCTTCGACAACTTCTACACGATGATGCTGGAGCTCGACGAGCTCGACGAGCCGACGCTGTTCAAACTGCTCGATGATCTGGAGCGCGGCACGAGCGCCTCATTCGCGGCCTACAAGCGCGAGCTGGACGAAGAGCGCGCGCGAGCGTTCGGCGTCGCGATCGAGGACTCTGCGACCCTGGCACTACCAGGATCCGTTCTTCCAGCGCGCGGGTGTTCCGACTCGACCTCGATCGCCATTTCGAAGGGAAATGCCTCGACGCGCTGGCCGAGACTTTCTTCCGAGCGATGGGCTTCGACATCCACGAGCTGCTGGGGCGCGCCGACCTCTTCGAGCGCCCCGGGAAGAATCAGCACGCCTTCTGCCCGTCGGTCGATCGCGGCTCCGACGTGCGGATTCTCTGCAACCTCCGCTCGAACGAGTACTGGATGGGATCGTTGCTCCACGAGCTCGGGCACGCGGTGTACGAGCAGCACTCGATCCCGAGCTGCCCTATCTGCTGCGCGCGCCCGCGCACACTCCTGGTGACCGAAGCATCGGCCATGCTGTTCGGGCGTCTCTCCCGGAACGGCGCGTGGCTCGAGCGCTACGCCGGGGCGAACCCGGACGAGCGCGAGGTGCGAAGAGCGACGCTGGCCTCGCATCACCCGCGCCCAGCTGCTGGTGCAGACGCGCTGGAACCTCGTGATGTGCCACATGGAGCGGGCGCTCTACCGCGATCCGGCCCAGGATCTCGACACGCTGTGGTGGGACCTCAGCGAGCGCTTCCAGTGGATTGATCCGACCGGAGCGCCGGAATGCGCCGGACTGGGCGAGCAAGATCCATTTCAGCATCGCGCCGGTCTACTACCACAACTACCTGCTCGGGCGAGATGGCCGCCTCTCACTTGCAATCCCATCTGCTGCGCGAGGTGCTCGGCGACCCCGGCGTCGGGATCGCTACGTCTCCAGCCCCGAGGTGGGACGCGTTCCTCCGCGAGCGCCTCTATCGCTCGGGCCGATCCAGGGACTGGAAGGCGACCCTCCGCCACGCCACGGGCAGCGATTTGAGCCCCGCGGCGCTTCGTCGACGAGCTCGCCGGCCTCGACTGAGCCCGGCGCGCCTTGCGAGCCGCGGCGGCCCGTGGAATAGTCGAACCTCATTCGCTCTGGCAAAGGAGGTCGTATGTCGACGACGGGCACGCCCACCCCACGCGGTCTGGATGGCGTGGTCGCAGCCCAGACGCGGCTCAGGCCACGTCGACGGTCCCGCCGGGCCAGCTGCATCATCGGGGGTTACGAGCTCAAGGAGCTGGCCGGTCGGGTGAGCTTCGAGGAAGCCGCGTATCTCCTGTGGCGGGGCACGCTCCCGGCAAGGACGAACTCGGGATGCTGAGTCGGGAGATGGCGGTGCTGCGCAAGCTGCCCCCGCAGACCATGAGCATCGTGCAGGCTGCCGCCGGCGCTGCCTCCGATCGACGCCCTGCGCATGGCATGCGCCACCCTATCGCTCGACGTCGCCGGATCCCGACGACATCTCACCGGCCGCGGACCTGGCGGTGGCCAAGATGCTGACCGCGCGCTTCCCGACCATCATTGCCGCGCATGCCCGGCTGTCGATGAGGCTCGAGCCGACTCCGTCGCGCGACGACCTCGCATCGCCGCCAACTTCCTCTACATGGTGCACGGCAAGGAGCCCGATCCGGTGGCGGCGCGCGCGCTCGACACGTACTGGGTCACGGTCATCGACCACGGCATGAACGCCTCGACGTTCGCCGCGCGTGTGATCGCCAGCACGCGCTCCGACATGGTGAGCGCGGCAACCGGCGCGATCGGGGCGCTCAAGGGTCCGCTGCACGGCGGGGCGCCGGGGCCGGTGCTTGGACATGCTGGTCCACATCGGGAGCCTCGAGCGTGCCGAGGAGTGGCTCGGCGCGCGAGCTCGATGCCGGGCGCCGCATCATGGGATTCGGGCATCGGGTGTACAAGGTGCGCGACCCGCGCGCCGAGGTCTTGAGCCGGGTGGCCGAGGAGATGTCGAGCGCCGAGCTCGAGGAACGCAGCCTGTTCGACCTCGCGCGCGGCGTCGAGCGAAGTGGCGCTGCGCGTGCTCGACCAGCGCAAGCCGGGCGGAACCTCACGCACCAACGTCGAGTTCTACACCGCGCTGGTGCTGCAGTCGCTCGGGCTGGAGCCGCGGTCGTTCGTGGCGATGTTCGCCTGCGGTCGGGTGGCCGGATGGTGTGCGCACGTGATCGAGCAGCACGCCGAGGACCACCTGATCCGGCCCCAGTCCGCCTACGTCGGCCAGCGCGGCCTCAAGGTCGGAGCCTGAGGAGCGCTGGCGGGATGCCCCTCGAGCTCTGGATTGCGGCCTCTCCTCGGGCGCCGGACCCTGGTGGGCGGCGGTGCAGGTCGCAGCGGCGTGGCTCGCTCCTCTATCCACCCGCTCCGCGGGATCTGGGTGGGGCCCGCGATCTCGACGACGAGGCGGAGCCGATGACGATCGCGGTCGATGGGGGCGATCGACTGAGCGCCTGGCACCTGCCGGGGCGGCGGCCGGTGACCCTGCTCCTGCTCCATGGGTACGGCCGGACTCATCACCGCATGTGGCGGTATGCCGGCTTCCTCCGCGCGGCCGGCTTCGGATTGCTCGCGATCGATTTTCGCTCGTCGCGCCGTCAGCAGCGATTGCCCACCACGCTGGGTTTCCATGAGCAGGTCGACGCTCAAGCCGCCTGGGACTGGCTGAAGGCTCCGTGCGCCGGACCACCGCTCGGTGGTGATGGGCGAGTCACTGGGAGGCTCGGTGGCATTGCGGCTGGCGGCGAGCAATCCGAGGCGGCGGCGCGTGATCGTGGACTGTCCGTTCGCGACCGGGCGCGAGGCCGTCGAGGACATGCTGGTCCGTTTCCTGAGGCTGCCGCGCTGGCCCTTCGCACCGCTCGTGCGGCAGGTCGGAATCGCGATGAGCGGGAGGGACCCCTACGAGACCGACGCCGTGGCGGCCGCCGCGGCCCTCGCGGAGCGCCGCATCCTCTTCATCCATTCGGAGAGGGACGAGCGGCTCTCGCCGCTCCAGTCCCAGCGGCTAGCTGGAAGCCGCGGGCCGGCGCCACGATTTCTGGCGGGTGCCACGCGCAGGACACAATCGGGCCTGGCTCGAGCATCGCGACGAATACGAGCGCCGGGTGCTCGAGTTCCCTCGAGCGCTCGCTGGCCTGAGGCACGGAGCACGGCGCGTGCGTGCGCGGGCCGCCGTCACAGGGTCTCGAGACGCTGCCAGAGCGATTCCAGTTCCGCTCGCAGTTGCTGTACTCCGCGAGCAGCTCGCGGGTCCGCTCCCCGTCGCGATAGAGGTCCGGGTCAGCGAGGCGCGCCTCGATCTCGGACAGACGCGTCTCCTTCGCCTGGATGGTCTCCTCGACCCGCCGCAGCTCGCGCTCACGCCGGGCGGAGTCCCCGCGCGACGTCCTGGGCGCCGCGGGCATGCGCTTCGGGGTCTTCTCGGGGACAACGCCGGGCGGCGCGGGCGCGGCATCGCCCGAGGGCGCGGTCGGAGCCGCCCCGCTCGCGCGCAATCCGGGTCGACTCGTAGTCGTCGTAGCCGCCCGGGTAGGGGATCACTCGACCGCCGCGGATCTCGATCACGCGCGTCGCGATCCGCGCCATGAGCGAGCGATCGTGCGTGACGACCACCACCGCACCCGGATACTGGGCGAGCGCGTCCTCGAGCACCTCCTTGCTGGCCAGATCGAGGTGGTGGGTGGGCTCGTCCATGAGCAGCAGGTTGGCGGGCTCGAGGAGGATGCGCGCCAGCGCCACCCGCTGGCGCTCGCCTCCGGACAGCACGCGACAGAGCTTGAAGACGTCGTCGCCGCCGAAGAGGAACCGGCCGAGATGGGAGCGAAGCCGCGGCCGCCAGGCGGGCGGCGCCGCCGCCTCGAGGGCTTCCAGCACGCTGTGGGCGCCCTCGAGGGTCTCGGCGGCGTGCTGAGCGAAGTAGCGCCATGCGCGCGAGCGGTGAGAGCTCGCGCCGTCCCTGCCCCAACTCGAGCTGTCCGGCCAAGACCCTCAGCAGCGTGGTCTTGCCAGCGCCGTTGGCGCCCGACGATCGCCACCTTGTCGCCGCTCTCGATCCGCACTCTGCCCTCGCGGAAGATCTCCTGGCTGCCGTACGCGAACGTGGCTTGATCGAGCTCCACGAGCATGCGCCCGGCGTGCGGCGGATCGGGGAACTGGAACCGCATGCCGATTGGGGAAGGCGCGGCATGACGACGCGCAGCGCCTCGAGCCGCGCGATCTGCTTGCGCTTGCTCTGCGCCTGCGAGGCTTTGGTGTTCTTGGCACCGAAGCGCTCCACGAAGCGCGAGAGCTGGGCGATCTTGCGATCGAGCTGCTCGTTGTGGGCCTCGGTCTGCTCGCGCCGGCGCTCCTTCTCCTCGAGATAGCGGGTGAACCCCATGGCGTACGCCGTCCCAGCGCCCGCCTTCGAGCTCGCGTATTTCCGTGGTGACCCGGTCGAGGAACACGCGGTCATGCGAGACCACCACCAGGCCGCCGCCGAAGTCCTCGAGCGTGTCCTCGAGCCACTCCGAGCGCCGGGAGGTCGAGGTGGTTGTGGGCTCGTCGAGCACGAGGACCGTCGGTTCGGACAGGAGCAGCGCGGCGAGCGCCGCGCGCATGCGCCAGCCTCCGGAGAACTCGGCGAGCGGCCGATCCTGGTCGGCGCGGCGCGAAGCCCAGGCCGCTCAGGATGCGACGCGCCTCGGGCTCGACCGCGTGCTCGTCCAGGTGCTCGAGCCGATGCTGGAGGTCTCCGGCGCGCTCCAGCGGCGGTCGCGAGGTCGGGGTCGTCGGCCGCCGAGCCGGCGAGTCTGAGATGCAGCGCGTCGAGCTCCTCGCGCAGCGCGCGCACGTCGCGGCGTGCCTCGAGCGCGCGGGCGAGGACCGTGCCTTCGAAGCGCTCCGCCGCTTCCTGGGGCAGGTAGCCGATGCGGCGTCCCGCGCGCCACGATGCGCGATCCACGCTCGGGCTCGAGCTCGCCGATCGCGAGTCGCAGGAGAGTGGTCTTGCCCGCGCCGTTGGGGCCGACCAGGGCGACGCGATCGCCGGGCCCGAGGGTCCAGTCGAGATCCTCGAACAGCGGGCGCGCGCCCACCGAATAGGTACAACGGCTCAAATGAATCACGGAGCCTAGGCGCCGAGGTTTTCGGGATTGAGCCCTTGCAGCTCGGGAACGACGAAGCGTCCGTCGACGCGCACCGCGCTCGTCGTCGAACCACACTTCGCCGCCGCCGTACTCGGGCGTCTGGATCAGCACCAGGTCCCAGTGCACCCGCGAGCGGTTGCCGTTGTCGGCCTCGGCATAGGACTGCCCCGGCGTGAAGTGGAGGAGCCGGCGATCTTCTCGTCGAACAGCGTGTCCTTCATCGGTCGGGTGATGCAGGGGTTGAACCCGAGCGAGAACTCGCCCACATAACGCGCCCCCTCGTCTCCGTCGAGGATCTGCTCGAGTCGGGACTGCGGCGTGCCCTCCGCCCGCACGACGCGCCCACCCTCGAAGGTGAAGCGGATGTTCTCGAAGGCCGGTGCCCATGTAGAGCGACGGGCGTGTTGTAGGCGATCGTGCCGCGCACCGAATCGCGCACCGGCGCGGTGTAGCACTCCCGTCGGGCAGGTTGCGCCGGCCCTCGCATTTCACCGCTGGAATCCCGCGGATGCTGAACTCGAGGTCGGTGCCCGGTCCCTTGATCCGCACCCGATCGGTGCGCTCCATGCGCTGCTTGAGGGGCTCCATCGCATCGGCCATGCGACCGTAGTCCAGCGTGCACACGCGATAGTAGAAATCCTCGAACGGCCTCGGTGCTCATGCTGGCCTGCTGGGCCATCGCCGGGTTCAGGATGACGAAGCACCACCCAGCGTGTCCTGGAGACGCGGTAGTCGAGATGGACCGGCTTCACCACGTGCTGGAGATAGAGGTCCATGCGGTTTCGCCCGGGACGTCGGCGAGCTCCGAGGCGTTCTCGTTCCCGCGGATGCCGACGTGAGGCCTGACTTGCTGGAGTTGCGCGAGCTCGGCGGCCGCAACCCGCGTCACCAGCGCGTCGGTCGCCCCGAGCAGCTGGGCGCGGAGCCGGCGTTGCTGCGCAGCGTCACGAGCGGCAGCGCACGCGCGGCATGGACCGCCTGGATCAGGATCGAGCACCAGGCCTTCGGGAGCGTCGATCGCCTCGATCAACACCGCTTCGTCGGGCTCGAGACTGAGCGAGTGATGGACGATCAGCTCGGCCAGTCGCTGGCGCGCGGGGATCGGACATGAGAGCTCCTCGGGGAACGCGCGTGGGAGCACAGGCGCGGCGCGCGAGAATAGCACAGCCTCGCGCCACCGCGGTCACGGCGGTCGCGCCGTTGGACCGTGCCCGCGGTGGTCGCTATACTGGCGCTCCAACGCGGCGTCGCCGACTCTTCGATTTCAGGAGGGATCGCCGAATGGCGGATTGGGACGTCATCGCCAAACAAAGGTTGACCGAGGATTGGGTGCACGATGCGCTCCGCTTACCTTCCGCTCAACCAGGCGATGCGACGCACCGTGGACTTCCTCGAGACGCGGCCGAAGGCTCGTTCGACGAGGTGCTGGTGGTGGTCCGGGAGCGGCTCGAGGGCACGCTCAAGAACCTCGGCGCCCTGGTGAATCGCCGCTCGCCCTGGGTGCGCCCGAGGCGATCCGCAACATTCGCGTGCTCGGAACCGGTCTGCGGGGAGCCGCGAGCGACGATCCGCTCGCGCTGCTGCGCTTCCTGTTCGCGATCAGCGAGCTGCTGACCAACGTGTGGAAGGACGCGCCGACCGAGGCCCGCATCGCGCGCGAATCTCAAGCTCGCCGAGAGCTGGATTTCTGGTTCGGCTGCGATTGCTGCGCGGTGGGACGCTGCAGCCAACCGGACCGGACGATCCGCCCGATCTCCTGCGCGGCAAGGAGGTGCGGCTCGTGTGGGAGGTCGACGCGCTGTTCGCGTGGACGCTCGACGAGTTCGAGGACTACCTCGCCAGCGAGCGGTATTCGCTTCCCACCACGTCACGCGTGGCAGCGGTGGACGACGTCACGCTGCCAATCCTCGACGTTTCCTCGGATAGCCTGAGACGGGGCAAGGAACTCTTCGGCGGTCAGGGCGGCGGCCTCTTCGGGCCCCTCGACCTGCGCTACTCGACATCAGCTGATCCTCTGGATCAGCGGCGTTCTGCGGGCGGCCTTGATCTTTTCCCTTCTTTCGCGAGGACTGCTTGGCGCGCTTGCGCCGCAGACGATGCTTGTAGGAGGTCATGGAGGGTCCACGTGAGAGGCAACGGCCGATCGTAGTTTGACTGACACCACACCATAGACGGGTGGGATCGGCCGCGCAACCCGCGGACTATCGGAGGCTTCAGGCCCCGGGCCCGGAGAACGCGTTGAGCCAGCCCCTCCGCGGCGGGACCCGCCTTGACCTCGGTGGCGGACGCCGTGAGGACGTAGACGCGGAGGTTGTTGCCACCCGCATCGGCCGGGAACACGAAGAAGCCGTCGCGGTCGGGCGTGTACGAGAGTGAGTAGCCGCAGAGCAGCTCGCCGTCCTTGAAGCGCACCGCGATCTTCTTGCCTTGAGCGGTCTCCCGCCGGCGCGGCGATGAAGCCACGGACGTCCTTGCGCTTGGAATCGCCGTCGAAACTCTTCACGAAGAACACAGCCTTGAGCTGCTTGCAACGAATCTCGAGGCCATTGCCGCCATCGAGGGGGAGCAGATGGAAGCTCGGGCGGTTGGGGAAGAAGTCCTGGGTAGTGCCTTTGAGAACCTTGCCATCGCTGAATCGTGCGACGACTCGTGTCGCTTCGCCCATGCGGCTTCCTCCTTGGCTGGACGGTCGCGGGAGGTCTAAAGCAATGGGCGGTGCGTGTCAACGCACCGCCCGTGCCTTGAAGCCAGGGAGAGCGAATCAGCCCCGATGCCGCCCCTGCCGGTGGCAGTCGTTCTGGCAGGCCGCCTTGGCGTCGCCGAGGGCATCCATCGCCGCGCCGTGGCGCGCGGCCTCGGCGGAAAGGCAGTCGTCCTTGTCCGGCTGGGAGAGGGCCTGACACGCATCGACATTAGTCAGGTGAAGCGTCTGCTCCTGGTCGTAGAGGGTCTTGTACTGATCGTTGCAGTCCTTGACGCACCCAGTCGCGTCGCTGGGTCGCGCTCTTACGCCAGTGAGCCCATCGCCCACCATCGTGCACCCGGAGAGCACGACGATGCCGAGGGCCGCGGCCATCAAGGCGCTCCCGAGGGCTTTGTTTCGCACAGAACGAGCTTGCTGCATTGGTGATCCTCCCTGGGGCTGTTTGGCAAGGCTCGGGCTCGCGGCCTGGCTCCGGATGCGGTGCGCTAGTGAAACGCCCGGCCACGGATTCGGGGCCGGGCGCACGTATTAAGTTTGTACGACCGAGCGGACTCGGGTCAAGCCTGTCGTCGGATCAGCCGGCCGAGCCGGAGCCCTGACGATGACAGTTGTTCTGGCAGTCGATCTTGCCCTGGGTCAACGAGGCCTTCGCCGCTTCATGACGAGCGGTCTCGGCCAGCGAGGCAGTTGCCCTTGTCGGGCTGAGCCAGCGCCTGGCAAGTTCTCCACGTTCGTCGCGTGGAGCTTTTGTTCGTCGTCGTACAGCGTCCTGTACAGATCGTTGCACGACTTGACGCGAAGTCGTGGGACCGGCGCCGCTCACCTTTCACGCCGGTGAGGTTGTCGCCCATCATGGTGCAGCCGGCGAGTCGCCAGCACGCCGACGAAGGCGGCAACGATCCAGAAGAGGCTGATCCGCGTGAGTCGTTTCATCGTGGTCTCCATGGCAAGGGGGCTGGAAACGTTCTCGGGATATCGCCGCGCGGCCCGCAGCTCCTCTCATCACGACGAACGCCCGTCCGCGTTAATCGCGGCCCGGGCGCTCGACGGTAAGCAATCTGGGAAGCTCAAGCCTCGCTCGTACGAGCGGGGCTCGACGAGTTTACTTGATCAACCGGCCGGAGCCGGTGCCCTGACGATGACAGGTTGTTCTGGCAGTCGATCTTGCCAGAGGTCAACGAGGCCTTCGCCGCTTCATGACGAGCGGTCTCGGCCACGAGGCAGTCGCCCTTCGCCGGCTGGATCCAGCGCCTGGCAAGCCTCGTTGTTGGTGTCGTGCAGCTTCTGCTCCTGGTCGTACAGCGTCCTGTACAGATCGTTGCACGACGTTGACGCAGGTCGACCGGCGCCGCTGACCTTGACGCCCGTCAGGCTATCTCCCATGAATGTACATGGCCCGGGCGAGCGCGACCAGGGCGATGACAATCGCCCCCGCCACGATCCACACGGGGCTGAGTCGAGCATGCTTCATCGGTGACCTCCATGCTGTGGGGCTGTTAGCAGGCTCCGCAACGCCCGCGCTTATGCTATGCCTGGCTGCTTGCACTTGCCTGGGTGAAGCATCGCGCCCGACCTTGGCGGTCGGGCGCGACCACATCATCATCAACCGGCAGAGCCGCTGCCCTGACGGTGGCAGTTGTTCTGGCAGTCGATCTTGCCCTGGGTCAGCTGGGCCTTGGCCGCCTCGTGCCGAGCGGTCTCGGAAACGAGACAGTCACCCTTATACGGTTGAGGCAGGTTCTGGCAGGCCTCGTTGTCGGTGTCGTGCCGCTTCGACTCGAGATCGGTAGAGAATCCTGTAGAGATCGTTGCACTGTTGACGCAGCTCGTGGGACCGACGCCGTCGAGCGTGACGCCCGTCAGGCTGTCTCCCACCATCGTGCACTGAGACAGGGTGAGGAAACGAGGCCGAGCAGCGCCGCGAGCACAACGAAGGCAACAGCGCGGCGAAGTCGGTTGGGTCGGGCATGCTGCATGGGTTCCTCCTTACGCGCGAGGAGCACGAAGCTGAGTAACTCCTCCGCGCTGCTCTCCCTATCCATGGTGCGATGTGGCTAGCACGTCCGTGGCCAGCCGCGTGAACTTCCCACTCCCTACAGGGCTTTGAACCAGCCTGCGCCCAGAGCCATGTGCTTGAGATCGAGCTGCCGCTACTCGCGCCCTGAAGCCGTAAACCGAGATTGATTCCGAGCATTCCGTTGAGCTTCTCGGTGTCGTACTCGACTGCGGCCGATAGTCTCTTGCCAAGCGCTGACCTCGTAGGCCCCGAACAGGCCATCGAGGGTGTAGTGACTCGCCTCAAAGACACGTGGAGCATATCCGAGTGTGACACGGTTTTGCAAACGGTAAATGTCGAAGGGCACTCCAGTCACGACGTAGGAGCTGTGAAAACGACGGGTACCCCCTGGCGTCCTCGACCTCCAACCGCCCAGACCCGGCCGGCGGAAGGACTCCGGGCGGAGGATCTCGACCTGAGCGCTGAACATCCGGTCATGATCCACCGCCTTGGACTCGGGGACGATGTCGGCGAAGGGACGGCCTCCGGGCATCACGGTCCAGCGGAGCCCGACTTCCACGTGGGGAGAAACCCGAGGGAGCCGTAATAGATCTCGTTGAGTGGATGTCGCGGTACTGGTCCGCGGCTTCCTTCGGGATCTTGTTGTATCCGAACTCCATCTGCTTGTCCCCCATGACACCCGCCCAGGGGGTCTTGACGAATCCGGTCATGCCATTGAGGGAAACCCACTCGGTGCCTACCGTGGCACGGCGGTAAGGCCGATCCTCGTAGCCAGCGTCGTAACGGGGCCGATTCCCGCTCATGGAAGACACGTCGGTCTGCCTCAGAAAGTCTTCCCGGGAGGTCAGGTTGGCCACCGTCTGCCCGATCGGCTCGGACTCCTCCCGGTAGGAGAAGCTGAAGCGCTCCACCGGCAGAACTCGCACCGGCCAGTCGACGCGCCGATCATGGGGAGGCAGCGGCAGGGTCAGCCGGACAACGCCGTTAGTGAAATTGAAGGCAGGCAGCCCGTTCGAGGCCTCCGACCGCACCCGCTGGAGGGCGAGCGAGAGGTCCACGTCGCCCATGGACCGCCGGACCTCGAGCTCGAATCCCTTGTCGTTCTGGAGGAATCGCTCGGCTCGCAGGCGAATGTTGAAGTCGAGCCCCGGTGGGCGGTAGCCCACGCCGACGAACCCGGTCCAGCGTGACATCGTCGAGTAGCTGAATCCGCTGTCCGATGTCGCGAAGAACCCGGTCACGTCCGCCTGGCTGTCGAGCAGCCACTCGCCACCCCGGAGCGGACGCGCCAGCCCGAAGGACATCCCATAGCGGTTGTTGCCGAACAGTCCACCGCAGGCGGAGACCAGCGCGGCGCCGCGCGCCACCCGAGTTGCTCGAACATCACCGGACCGGGGCGCACCCGGTCGAGGTCGGGATTGAGGCTGTCGGGCTGGAAGTCGTTGTGCACCGGAACCACCACGGCCACGCGCGCCCGCCCGCCGGGCCAGGGGTTGTAGCGCAGCTCCGGTTGCAGCTCCAGGCGGATCAGATTGGGGAGAAGATCCGCGCCAGGTCATAGGTGAACAGTGGACCGATCAGCAGGTCGACGCTCCGGCGCGTCGAGCCGAGCGGCGGAGCGCTGGGCGGCCGGACGAAGGCGCCCTCGCTCGGATAACGGATCAGCTTCGGAACTCGAGCAGGTCCGGGGCTCGAATAGGACGCCACCACCATGCCCAGGCGCCGCTCGTAGGCCAGCCGAGGTTGATCGGCATCCGCCGCCACGCGTCCGAGCGCCGTGGCTCCGTGTCGGTAGTAGCGGTTCTCGTAGGTCACGACCGCCGACGAATCCGCGGCGCGGAACGCGCTCACGTTCTCGAGATGGTCCGCGTGGAGACGCGCGGAGAGCAGTGAATCGGGGCGCAGCTCCTGCGCGGCAGGCGCCGAAGCCTCAGTTCTCACGGCCGAGGTATCCGGCGCCACCCGACCGGTGGTGTCGGCCGACTGCGAAAACACCGCGGTGGCAATGACCAGCAGGAAGGGAAGACCGGAGAAAACGGCAGCCGCGCGACGCATGGATTGGAGCCTTGGCCGTTGGGGTCGGGTCATGGATGCGTGGCCGGCAAGAGTCGACAAGAACAGAGGGATAGCACAGCCGCCCCCGCTTGAAGCGCGGCGCGGGTTGTGCGAGCGTGCCTGGGACTTCCCAGCTCATCGCTCCCGCATGCCCTTAGAATTATAGGAGACGCTCATGAAGCACATGACGTGCGCATCTCGCAGCAGTGTGCTGTATCGCGCTGGCTGGCTGCCAGCAATCGAGCAAGTCTTCCTCGACCGGACTTCCGCCACCACTTCCACCTCCGGCTCGGCCTCGGCCATGAACCCCGCGGCTTCCGCGGCTCCGACCGAGGGCGCGCCGAGCGCGACCGGCGCCGCGGCGACCACCACCGCCTCCGGTCTCAAGATCGAGAGAACAGGTGGTGGGCACGGGCGCCACCGCGGAGAAAAGGCAAGACGGTCTCGGTGCATTACACCGGTTGGCTCCTCGATCCCTCCAAACCAGATGGCAAGGGCGAAAAATCTGACAGCTCCCTGGACCGCGGTCAACCGCTCCAGTTCCCCTGGGCCAGGGCCAGGTGATTCGCGGATGGGATGAGGGAGTGGCGGGAATGAAGGTGGGCGGCAAGCGGCGTCTGACGATCCCTCCGGATCTCGGGTACGGCTCGCAGGGCGCGGGCGGCGTCATCCCGCCGAACGCGACGTTGATCTTCGACGTCGAGCTCGTCGACGTGAAGTAGGCGGAGGGCGGTGCTCGGCGGCGGATTCGAGCTCCCACAGTCGAATCCCGCCGAGCAGCCCGGCCAGGTTGGAAGCGACGCGCACCTGGGGCGGCAACCGGCCTTCGACCAGCCGCGCGTTGCCGCCGCCCAGATAGAGGCGTCGCACGATGAAGGTCTGGAGCAGCATGTCGACGGCGCGCCGCACCCGGTGGTTCCAGCGCTCGACTCCGATACGCTTGAGCTTGCGATCCCCGAGCAGGTCCTCGTAGGTCTTGCCCCGGTGGAACGGGTGGTGCCCGAGCTCCAGGTGGACATGCCGTCCGTCGATGAAGAGCGCCGACCCGACGCCCGTGCCGAGCGTGATCACCAGCTCGGCGCCCCGGCCTTCGACGATTCCGAGTCCCTGGACATCCGCGTCGTTGGCCACCCGGGTGGGGCGGTGCAGCAGTCGCGCGAGCCGCTCGCGCAACCGGAAGCCGATCCACGACGGGTGGAGGTTGGCCGCGCTCTTGATCGTCCCCTGGTCCACGACGCCGGGAAAGCCGACGGAGACGCGATCGAAATCGCCGAGGCGCGCCGCCAGGTCGGCGATCACCCGCAGTATCCGCGCGGGTGTCGCCGGTTGAGGCGTCTTCTCGCGCACGCGCTCGCTGATCGGTCGGCCGCGCCCATCGAGCCGCATGGCCTTGATCCCCGTCCCACCGATATCGACCGCCAGAGTCACCGGATCTCGCGACGCGCGCATGGCCGGAGACTGGTGATCCGTGGAGGGCGCGGCTAGGATTTCTCGCGACGCAGCACTGGCGACGCGGTCAGGGTGTCGAGGCGGATGAGCGTGCCATCGTTGCGCACCTGTCCGGATTGAAGGGTCCCGGTCGGGCAGTCGTGCACGCAGGCCGAGCAACGCACGCACTCGGGATCCTGCATCGGGAGCCCGCGGTTGGCGAAGCTCATCACGTCGATGCCCTGGTGGCAGATCGAGGTGCACACGCCGCACGAGATGCAACGCTTCTTCTCGGCGACGATCGCGAAGCGGCTGAAGCGCGCATAGACGTGCATGAGCGCGGCGAGCGGACAGAAGAACCGGCACCACACACGGCCCGACCACCAGAAGTAGAGTGCCGTAGCCCACCACGCCCGCCAGGAACACGTCCACGCTCCACTTGTAGCGTTCCTTGAAGGGCTCGAAGACCCGATCGGCCCAGTTGCCGTCGGGCAGGATCCAGCCGGTGATCCGGAGCAGCGAGCAGCAGCACCGCCACCATCAGCACGATCTGGCCGGCGCCGTTCAAGCGGTTCCATCGCGGCCCGTGCGGCATCTTGTGCCGCTGGTCGTCGCCGAGCGTCTCGGCGAGCGCGCCGCACGAGCAGATCCAGCCGCAGTAGACGCCCTTGCCGTAGGCGCGGATCGCCAGCGGAATCAACACGAAGGTCTGGACGAAGCCGATCGCGATCCACCACCACAGCGGCCGTTGGGTGAAGATGTTGTAGACGTCGAGCGGCCACGCCAGGATGAGTCCGTAGGCGCGCCAGAATTCGCGCCCGTGGCCGTAGGACACCACCGGGAAGAGCGCGTCGGCCAGCGCGCGCGGCAGCGGCCGCGGTGATCGAGCCACGGCAGTAGGACCTCGGGGAGGAGAAAGAGCGGCAGCACCTGCACCGCCGCGAGGCACAGCGTCTGCGCCGCGACGTACGGCGTCGGGCGCCGGCGGATGCGCCGCACGCCGAAGACCACCACGATCGTCGAATAGGCGAGCGTGTACCAGAACGCGGGGCCGGCGGCGCTGATCGCGAGCGTGCCGAGCAGGGTGCGGGGATCGCGCGCGGCGGCCGCGATACCGCCGCCCCAGGCGGCCAGCCGCTCGGGGAGGTCGAAGGGGAACCAGTGGTGCGCGCTCCACAACGTCGCGAAGCGTCCGCCCGACTTCCAGTCGTAGAGCCAGACGCAGAACAGCAGGAACGCTGCGAGGCGCTCCAGGCGAGAGGTCCGCGCTCGCCGCGGATGCGGAGACCCGAGCGCCGCAGGAAATCCAGTGGAGGCTCGCGTCCGATCATCACGAACACCACGTCGTTGGTCACGGAGGCTTCGCGGCCGCCGAGCGTGCTCAGCACCACGCGATCCGGAAGGATCTCCGTCACGCGCGTGCCGTGGTGAAGCTCGAGGGTCCCGGGCGATGGAGCCCGAGTCGTCCAGCGCGCGATCCGCTCGAGCAGCGCGGGCTTGCAGCGCGCCAGCTCGGCGGCGCGGTGCACCAGCGTCACCGAGGCCCCGGCCTCCGCGAGCGCGTCCGCGGTCTCCACCGCGGCGTCGCCGCCGCCCACGACCAGCACGCGGCGACCCGTGAAATCGCGTGGATCGTGGAGGCGGTTGAAGACCTTGTCGAGGGATTCGCCGGGAACTCCGAGCCGGCGGAACTCGCCGCTCTTGCCGATCGCGACGATCACGCGCCGCGCGAGCACCTCGCCGCCGCCCTCGAGCATCACTCGCCACAGGTCGCCGCGCTGAACGAGTCGGTCCACCCTTGCCGGGCGTGGCACGATGCCCGCGCTCGCCGCCTGTGCGCGGAGCTCCGCGACCAGCTCCTCCTTCACGTCCGCCGAGACCTGCAGCGTGCTCTCGGGGACGAAGCCGGAAGGAAAGGTGTAAATCGGTTTGCGGGCCGGGAAGTTGGCGAGCGTCGAGAATGGCTCGTTGCCCTCGAGGACCTCGCACGAGACCCCGAGCCGGGCCAGCTCGACCGCGGCGGCCATGCCGGAGACCCCGGCGCCCACGATCGCCACGTCGATCCCATCGCCCGCCGCGCGCCGTGCTCTTCGATTCGGCGCGCCGAGCTCGCCCGCGATCGCGCGCGCGGCGCGGGCTCCGCTCTCGAGCGCGAACTTGAGGAGGGGAATCCGGTCAGGTCGCCAACGATGCGCACTCCTGGTAGGTTCGTGGTTCCTTCCACGCCGACCTCGGGAAGCGGTTCGACCGTCCCGGCCGGCCAGCGGGTGTGCAGCCAGCGCAGGTAGCGAGCGATCAGCAGCATCGGGCGAGGAGGCTCAAGGCGCGCCGTGGGTCACGACTGGAGAAACCCGGAGCGGGTGATTCCCTGGAAGCCGCGCCACCGCTTTCGGGTCACCGAGGCGGGAGAGCAGGCGGCCACGCGGTACCGCGAGGCCATGACCCACGCGCAGGGCGCCGAGAACGCGCGCGGCGCCCTCGAGGTCGCGAAGAGCGAATGGGCGACCGCGTTGAACCTCCGGCCCGGCGACGGAATCCTGCTCGAGGAGATGGCGACCGGGGCCACGAGCCTGGCCGATCTCCAACCCACGCTCGAGGCCTGCGATCTCACCCTGCGGGACGCGCGGGGTGTGCTCGATCGCCTGGTCGCGGCGCGACTCATTGAGCCGCTGGAACCCATGGAAGCTCCCACTCCGTGGCGCGCGCTCCTGAGCCGGTCCGGGCTCTCTCAATCGGCGCCCCTGGATTTGATCGAGCACCCGAGCGCCTTGGTCTCCTTCACCGCCACCTCGTGGCCGGCGACGATCGCGTCGAGGGCGTCGCGCAGGTAGCGGTGCTCGACCTTGTCGGGCTCATGGGCGTTGTCATCGACGGTTCCGTGATAGACGAGGCGCCCCTTCGCATCGAAGAGGAAGGCCTCGGAGTGCGCGTCGCCCCGTAGGCTCGTGCCAGGTCGGAGGTCGCGTCCACTGCGTACGGATACTTCATCCCGCGCTGGCGTGCGCGCTGCTGCATGGCCGGGTAGGCGTCCTCCTCGTACGCGCTCGGGTCGTTGGGATTGATGACGATCACGCCGACGCCGCGCTTGGGATAGGCGTTGCCCAGCTCGACGATGCGGCTCTCCCACGCCTTGGCCCAGGGACAATGGTTGCACGAGAACACGACCAGCGTGCCCTTCGTGCCTTTCACGCCGGCGATCGTGACCTCCTTGCCATCGACATTCTTCATCTTCACGTCGGTCATCGGTGCGGCATCACCGATCGCGAGGCCCGCAGAATGGGGCTCTCTGGGCGCGCGAGAGGGACGAGCGAGATCATCAAGGCCAGCGATGGCAGCGAGGCGACGCAGGATCATGGAGATGCCTCGTGGGTGAGAGAATCCGTCGCGCTCATCGCCGACTGCACCAGGGGCTCGAGCTCGGCGTAGGTGGTGCGGCCTTCATGGAAGTGGCGCAGGCGACCGCGCCCGTCGTAGACGAACGTCGCGGGCAGCGCGCCGGTCCAGCGGGGCTCCAGGCGATCGATGAACTTCATGTCGTCGCCGGTCTTGAGAAACGTGGTGAAGTCGACGCCCTGGCGCATCAGGAAGTCTCGCGCGGCGCCCGCCTGATCCGCGGAAGTCGGCCGAGACCAGGACGAGTCGCAGGCCCCGGGGTCGGTACTCGCGGCCGAGATGCACCAGCTCGGGAAACTCTTCCCGGCAGGGCCCACACCACGTCGCCCACACGTTGAGGAGGACCGCCCGGGCCCCGGGTTCACGCACCGCCTGCTCGATCTCCTCCACGGCCGCCGGCCGCAGCTCGGGAACGGTGGGCAGAGCGTGGCGTTCTTTGGGTGCCGCGGCCAGGCCGCAGCTCGCGAGGCACGCCATCGCGACGATCCGCCATCGCCCCTTCATGTCCGCGATGATAACCCGATCGTCCGGGCCCCCGCTCGGGAGGGCGGGCGATCCGCAAAGCGGCTATTCGACTGTCAAACCGTCCCACTGGGTGAGTTCACTCTTCGACGGATGGGAGTCTCGCGGCGTCTAATTGACATCCACTCAACACCTTGATTCCCCCTGGGAGGACTGCGGCCCATTTTGTTTAGAGGTTGGTGAACTTCCAGGCCTCGCGCGTATCCCCATCCCTGCTACCGACACCGATCGAGGTACATGGAATGATCATCGCTACGAGAGTCTCGACGGCCGCCGCTTGGATTACCGCTCTGGGTCTCTCACTGACACCGATCGCCGCGGTCGCGATCCCCTCAGCGCCCAAGCCACGCGACTTCGGCACTACAGGCGATCCGCACGCCACCACGGCCCGGGCATCTGTGGCCGCCTCGCAATCCACCAGCACCACAATCGTCAACACGCCGGTCTGCGCTGCTCCTCGATCAGATGCCGCCGGTCGCCATTCCCGACGGTAGTGGCGGAGTCATCGCGGCGTGGTCGGACTACCGGTCCGGAGATCTGGACATCTTCGCGCAGAAGATGAACGCCGGTGGCGTTGCCGCGTGGCCCGAGGACGGCGTGCCGATCTGCAAGTACGCCGGCGCTCAGACCAACCCCAAAGTGCTCTCCGACGGCGCGGGCGGAGCCTTCATCGTCTGGGAGGACGCGCGCAACGGCATCGCCAACGTCGACATCTACGCGCAGCGAGTCAACTCGCTCGGCGTTCCGCAGTGGACCGCGGGCGGCGTCCTGGTGTGCGGGGCCGCCAACAATCAGACGCAGCCGGTGCTCGGACCCAACGGACTCGGCGGACTCCTGATCGCCTGGGCCGATCAGCGCGGCGTCGACGCCGACGCGTCTACGCTCAGCGGCTCAGCGCCGCCGGAGCGCCGCAGTGGGCGGCCAACGGCGTGGCGCTCTGCAGCGCCACGGGCATTCAAGGCGATCCCACTGTGGTGACGGATGGCTCCGGAGGCTCGATCGTGGCGTGGCGCGACGAGCGCTCCAGGGTGCACATCTATACGCAGCGTGTGAACGAGTTGGGGACGGTGCAATGGGCGGCGAACGGCGTGGCGCTCTGTCTCGCGACCGGCTCGCAGGAGAGTCCCCGAGGCGGTCAGCGACGGCGCCGGTGGAGCGATCGTCACCTGGCAGGACACCCGCAGCGGCGGTTATGAGCGTCTACGCGCAGCGCGTCTCGGGAGCCGGCGCTGCCCAGTGGACCGTCGACGGGGTGGCGGTCTGCACCGCCGCCAACGATCAGAAGTCTCCGCGCCTGTGCAGCGACGGCGCGAACGGCGCGGTCCTGGTGTGGGAGGATCGCCGCGGCGCCGACTCTGACGTCTACTCCCAGCGGCTGAACGGCTCGGGCGTCGCGCAGTGGGCCGCCAACGGCGTCGCCCTGTGCACGGCTCCAGATCAGCAGCTGACGCCCGCGATCGCCACGGATCCGTTGGGTGGAGCGGTGGTGACGTGGAGCGACGCACGCTCGGGCGAGGCCGACATCTACGTGCAGCATGTGCAGCCCAACGGCACGGCGCTCTGGACGGCCAATGGCGTGCTGGCGTGCAACGCCAGCGCGCACGCAGGACTCGCCGGTGGTCGTCGCCGACGGCGCCGGAGGCGCCGCGGTGGCCTGGCGCGACTTCCGCGGCACCTACACCGACCTGTACGACCAGCGGGTGGATTCCGGCGGACAGGTTCCCAACCAGTGCGTGCCGCCCGACTCGCTCATCCAGAACGCGCCGACCTCGATCGTCGCGGCCCAGAACTACCGCACCTTCGACCAGTGCTACGGCGGAGCGCTCTGCGACTTCTACTGGGCGGGCGTCGGGGTGCGCGGCGATGGGGCGGGGACTGGGACCTCGAGGCGTACGACGCGGGGAGCGAGGGGGCTCGCGCCCTACCCGACCTGCTTCGGGCTTCCGCTCGCCGGCTCGTACCAGACCTACGGCACCGATTTCATCATGTACAACTTCAACGAGAACCACACGCCGCCCAACGCAGATCTTATCCCGTGCGCGCGTACCGCTACAGCGGCTCGGGGACCTCGCAGCTCGAGTGGGACGGCGGACCGGAGCAGCTCGACTTCTACAACCTGAGTCCGTCGAACGTGTACTCGAGGCCGCGCGGGCTGGAGCGACGCGCTCGACGTGATCGACACGCAGCTCCTGACCGCGGGCACCACCTACACCTTCCAGATCACGCACGGTCCGGCGGCCGACATCCATCTCCTGCTCTTCTCATCCTTCAATCTGCCGAGCTTCTACTACGTCGTGCCGCGGAGCGCCGGGTCATGGAGACCACGGGCTGGGGCACGTTCACCTCGCCCAGCACCGAGCATTACGGTATGGCGGTCGTCAACGACAACGGCGGACCGGGCGGCTACACGCTCAAGATGTGGTCGGTGCCCGTCACCACCGGCGTCGACGGACCGCCGGCGGTTCCCACGGCGCCCACGGGGATCACGGCCATCTCACCGAATCCGGGTCGCGGTCCGGTGACCATCGATTTCGCCATGCGCGAGGCCGGCAAGGCCTCGTTCCGTATCTTCGACATGGCGGGCCGAACCATCGGGACCATCGGCAACCAACGATGGGCGCCGGGTCGATGGACCGTGAACTGGGACGGTCGTGATTCCAGCGGTCGACCGCTGTCGACCGGTCTCTACTTCGTCCAAATGAACGTCGATGACCGCCGAGTCGGTATCGGTCGGTCACGCTCCTTCACTGAGCCCTCCCATGCCCCGCCTCATAGAGGTTTCCGCCATGCCCCTGGAGACTCGCAAGCTTCGCAGCACGTCCGCGGCCGCGGCTGTGTTGGTCCTGGCGCTGGGATGGACGTTCCAGACGGCGCACGCCGCCAAGCCCCGGGACTTCGGCACGCAGAGGCCGAATCGGTCTTCCACCGCTTCGTCCGGTCAGACGAAGCTCTCGAGCCGGACGCCGCTCGCCCCCGTGGCCTCGGCATCGGCCACCAATTCTGATCGTCAACCGCAACATCTGCTCCGCGCCCGGGGGCCAGTCCGCGCCGACCTACGTCGCCAGCGGCGACGGGAGGAGGGATCGCGGTCTGGTCGGATCCCCGGAGCGGCGACCAGGACATCTACGCAATGCGACTCGATCAGGGTGGCGGCACCGAGTGGCCCGCCGACGGTGTGCCGGTCTGCAAGGTGGCCGGCGCGCAGATCAACCCACAGGTGGCACCCGATGGCTCGGGCGGTGCGATCATCGTGTGGGAGGACGCGCGGGACGCCCTCAACACCGACATCTACGCACAGCACCTGACGTCGACCGGCGTCCCCTTTGTGGCCAGTGGGCGGCGTGCTGGTGTGTGGGGTGGCGGAGTCCCAGAACGCTCCGATGGTGACCTCTGACGGCAGCGGCGGCGCGATCGTGGTGTGGACCGACATGCGCGGCGCCGACGCCGACGTCTACGCCCAGCGGCTCAACGCGGCCGGGGTGCCGCAGTGGGCCGCCAACGGCGTGGCGCTCTGCACCGCCGTGGGAGCACGGATCAACCCGCGATCGTGGGCGATGCCGCGGCTGGAGCGATCGTCATGTGGCGTGACCTGCGCGGGCAGCGGCCGACATCTACGCGCAACGGATCGGCTCGGCCGGATCCGTCCTGTGGGCCGCGAACGGGATCGCGGTGTGCGCGGCGACCGGGACGCAGGACCCACCGGCCGCCATCGCGGACGGCGTGGGTGGAGCGATCGCGACCTGGACCGACCGGCGCGGCGCCAACGCCGACATCTACGTGCAGCGGCTCAACAGCTCGGGGTGGCGCAGTGGACGGCGAACGGCGTGGCCCTGTGCAACGCGACCGGCGACCAGACCAATCCCCCGCCTCTGCCCGGACGGCGCCAACGGCGCGATCGTGGCCTGGGAAGACCGCCGCGGCGCCAACGCCGACGTGTACGCGCGGCGGGTGGACAATCTCGGTGCTCCTCAGTGGACCGCCAACGGCGTGGTGGTCTGCAGCGCCACTGGCGACCAGACCGGACCTTCGATCGCCGCCGACCTGGTGGCCGGAGCGCTGATCGCCTGGACCGATCTGCGCACGCCCGCCAACGGCACGGACATCTTCGTCCAGCGCTTCAACGTCGCCGGTACCGCGTCGTGGACGGCGAACGGCGTGTCCGCCTGCGACACGCTCGCCAACCAGTCGTCGCCGACCGTGCTCTCGGACGGCATGGGCGGTGCGTTGCTCGCGTGGAGCGACATGAGGAGCGGCACGGCCGACATCTACGGACAGCGCCTGGACACCAGCGGGACGATCCCGGCCCAATGCTCCGGCTCCACGTCGCTCGCCTCGGGAACCGTGGTGACGACTGCGGCCACTGACAACGTCTACTACACGACTACACGCAGTGGGACTTCTACTGGGCGGGTCTCGGGATCCGGCCCGCAGCCGGCAGCGACTGGGACATCGAGCTCTACCAGGGGTTCACGATGGGGAACAACGCATATCCGATCTGCTGGGGCGGCTCGATCGCGGGCTCCTACCAGAGCGGATCGGGCGTGGACTACATCGTCGGCGACTTCAATCCTGGCTATGTCCCCATTGATGCGAGCGGGGACGTGTTCGGGATCCGCGCGGCGCGCTACTCGGGCACGGGCACCGCGCAGGTCGAATGGGACGCCGGCATCGACGTGGCCGGCAAGGACGTGCGGCAACTGCGGCGCCAAATAGCTCCAACAACTGGCAAGAGGTGCTCGACGTGTGGGACTGCTACCCGTTCGCGGGACAGCCCTACACCTTCGAGTTCCTGCGCACGGGTACGGGAGCCGACATCCGCTTCGCCCTGTTCGCGCCCTCCGACTCGAACATCTTCTACATCGGAGCCGCGCTCGGCGCGTCAGTTCGAGACCATCAATCACTACACGGTCTTCACCCCGACGGTGAATGCCTGGCACGCCCTGGTCTTCACCAACGAGAACAACGTCAGCGGGACTTACACGGTCAACATCACCACCGGGACGCCCACCACGAGCGTGGCCGACGGGACGGCGCCGCGCACCGGCCTCCATGGCGTGATGCCCAACCCGATGCGAGGAGAGACCCGCATCCAGTTCTCAATCGCCCGGCCCGGCGCGGTGTCGATGCAGGTGCTGGACATGGCCGGCCGCCGGGTCGGCGCGATACCGACGCGCCACTGGAACGCGGGCTCTTGGACCGTCCCTGGGACGGGCGTGGGGTGTCGGGACGCGCGCTCACGCCGGGGGTTTACTTCGTGGAGATGATGCTGGACGGGCAACGGGTCGGTCAGGCTCGACTGGCACTGATCCGTTGACGGACTTCTCGCACTGACAACGGCGCGCGCGAGCGCGCCAGGCCGCTCGCGCGCACAAGATCGGGCATCCATGAGCGGCCGTTACCGGGTGATCGCCTGGCTCGTCGTGGCTTGTCTGTGGACCGCGCGCGCGGTGCCCGGGCACGCCGATCCGATCGATCCGCTTTCCTCGATGATGCAGCGGGTGAACAATTTCATCCATCACGGCGAAGACGCGACGGGTGTCACCCTCGACCAGCGACACACTTCAGCAGCTTTCCCGAGCTGATCCGGCTCAGCGTGGGTGTCCCAGCTCGCCGGCTACTGCGAGCTGAACAAGGTCTTCCCCAGCAACGGCACGCGCCAGGACATCGTGGACCGCGCGATACCTCGGTTCGCTTCGCGCCCGCCTGCCGCGCCTTCGACAGCGGCGACGGGATGATGGCCTACGCGTTGATGCTCGCCTACGAGGCGACCGGCGACGCCGCCTGCCGGGACGGGGCGAGTCCGATCGTGAGCTGGTGCCTGGCGAGGGATCCCACGCTCGAGAACCCCAACCGCGTCCTGATGGCCGGCATGGCCCTGGCCGAGTCCTACCACCTGACCGGTGACGCGCTCACGCTGACGAAGCTGCAGGCGATCCTCACGCTGGTGGCCCGTTCTCAGCACGCCGACGGCAGCTTTCCGCACGGTTGCGAAGCGGGACGCGACATCCACTACACCGCCTGGATGGGGGTGGAGCTCGATCGCATCGGACAGCTGGTGGACGATCCCGGCACGGCCCGCATGCTGAGCGACCTGTCGGCGTTCCTCCAGAGCCGGATCGGTCTCGACGGCACGAGCGGCTACACGGCGACGCTGCCCTCGGGAGCGACGATGTACTACTACAGCCTGCCCAACTGTCCGGGGACTACGACACCCGCGCCTGGACCAACGAGCTCGCCTATCACGCGCTGGTGTTCGACCGCATGGCCGATCCGCGCTACAACGCGGTGATGAACCGGCTGCTCGCCCTGGATTCGCAGGGCGCCTTCCCGGACAAGTGGGATTACATGCCCCCGGTCGTGGATCCCACTACCAGTGGGCCAACTCGCCGCGGTCGGTGGTGCGCTCGAGCGTGATCTTCTGGGTGCTGGCCAGCATCCAGGCCGAGCGCGGACGCATGCGCGCGGATTACAGCGGGGCCTCCAAGACCGCGCTCTCGGCCGCACCTTCGAGCGCGGAGACCGGAATCGCCGCAGCACCCGCGCGGGCGGCGTGGCTCAAGGCGCCGTCACCCAATCCCGCCCACGGGGAGACCTGGATGACGCTCGGCCTGAGCCATCCCGCCGAGGTGCGACTCACGATCTGGGACGCCGCCGGGCGCCGCGTGCGGGGGCTCCTGTCCGGTGCGGCCGGTGCCGGCGAGCAGCGGGTGCGCTGGGACGGTCGCGACGACGACGGACGGCGCGCGCCGGCCGGGGTCTATCTGGTGCGGATGGAAGCCGGCGGTCGGGTGGAGAGCGCCCGGCTGGTGCTCATCGACTAGGCCCAGGCCTCGATGGCCGACGGGGCGCCGCGCGTCGAGTCCTCACCTCCCCGGACCGCGGATCTGGTGATCGTCGGTGGCGGCGTGGCCGGGCGGCCACCGCCTTCTTCGCGCGGCGCGCGGGACTCGAGGCCGTGATCCTGGAGCGGCGTCCCGCGCTCGGCACCTGGAGCACCGCCGCGGCGACCGGCGCCTTTCGTCTCCAGTTCGACAATCCCGAAGAGCTGGCAATGGTCCGCGAGAGCGTCGAGTTCTTCCTCCATTTCGAGGAGGCGACCGGACTGACCGGACACGATCTGGGTCTCGAGGCCCGTGGCTATCTGTGGGTGGCGACCGACGAAGGGTCGCGGCGCGCCAGCGCGCGCTCATCCAGCGCCAGCGCCTCTGGGGCCTCAGTGACGTCGAGCTGATCGCCGGTGCCGATCTCCACCAGCGTTTCCCGTATCTCGGCGAGGCGGCGCTACAGGCGCGCTTCCGTGCCGGCGACGGATGGCTCGATCCGCGCAGACTCACGACCGGACTCGCGCGCGCGAGCCGCGCCCGGGTCGTGGCCCCAGCGGAGGTCACCGGTCTCGTGGTGCAGGGCGGCGCGGTGCGCGGCGTGCGTCACGGACCGCGGCGTGATCTCGGCGGCCGCGGTGGTGATCGCCGCCGGCAATCGCTCGGCGTCGCTCGTGGCATCGGTGGGCGTCACACTACCGATCGTGCTCGTGCGCCGTCACCGTCTCGTGGTGCTCGACGTGCCCGAGATCCCTCGAGACGCGCCGATGACGATCGACGAGGCAACCGGCACGCACTGGCGCCCGGCCGGCGGCGGGGCCCACGTGATGTGGCCGGATCCGGACGAGCCCGCCGGCGAGCCGCTCGACGACGTGCCGACGCGCGAGGCGTTCGCCTTCGCCGTGCTCGACCCCGCGAGCCCACGTGCGGCGGCGCGGCTCGCGCCGTTCTGGCGATCGGTGTGGAGCGCGGCGCGAGTCCGTGGCTGCTCAAGGCCGGGCAGTACGACCTCACTCCCGATCACCGCGCGTTGCTCGGCGCGACACCGATCGCGGGACTGTTCCTCGACACCGGCCACAGCGGCCACGGTGTGATGACCAGCGTGGGCGCGGCGCGCCGCGTGGTCGATCGCCGTGCTCGGGCGGCTGCGCCCCGAGGACAATCCGTTCCGGTTCGATCGCGACATGCCGACCCGCGAGCGGGACGTGCTGTGAAGCCGCCGGCCCGCCACCTTTCGGGCGCGCTCACGAAGGTCTATCGTGGCGCCCCGATCGGAATCGACATCCCTCGATCTGGAGGACTCCCATGTCACGACCGCACGCGCTGCTCGTCGCCCTGCTGTTGATGGCCGCACCGCTCCCCGCGCGCGGAGCCTCCCGCGGCACCGGCGCCCCGGTCGACAGCGCCACCCTGCAGGCGCTCGAGTGGCGCTGCATCGGTCCGTATCGCGGCGGTCGTGTGACCGCGGTCACCGGCGTGTCGGGTCAGCCTCTGGTGTTCTACTTCGGCGCCACCGGGGAGGGTATGGAAGACGATCGACGGTGGCGCGCGCTGGAAGAACGTGAGCGACGGCTGCTTCGGCACCGGGTCGGTGGGAGCCGTCGAGGTCGCTCCGTCGGACCCCAACGTGGTGTACGTGGGCATGGGCGAGGCGTGCATCCGCGGCAACGTCTCGCACGGCGACGGGGTCTACCGCTCGACCGACGGCGGTGAGACCTGGACGCACCTGGGCCTTGCAGACACGCGCCAGATCGGTCGGATCCAGATCGACCCGCGCGATCCCGATCGCGTCTACGTCGCGGCTCTCGGGCACACCTTCGGGCCCAACCCGGCACGTGGCGTGTTCCGTACGCGTGACGGCGGCGCGACCTGGCAACGGGTGCTGTTCGCGAACGACAGCACCGGCGCAGTGGACCTCACTATGGATCCCACCAACGCGCGCGTGCTGTACGCGGGATTCTGGCAGGTGTATCGCACGCCCTGGAGCCTCGAGAGCGGAGGTCGCGGGAGTGCGCTCTACCAATCGAAGGACGGAGGCGATTCGTGGCGGCGCCTGGACGGGGCGGCCTGCCCAAGGGTCCGTGGGGCAAGGTCGGCGTCGCGGTGTCGACGGTGCGACCCGATCGGGTGTGGGCGCTGATCGAAGCCGAGGACGGCGGCCTGTACCGCTCGGACGACGGCGGCGCCAGCTGGCGGCGCACCTGCGACGACCGGCGCTTGCGGCAGCGCGCCTGGTACTACTCCACACGTCTATGCCGACACGCGCGACCCCGATCGCGTCTACGTCCTCAACGTGCAGATGCTGTGCTCGGTCGACGGTGGACGCACCTTCGCGACGGTGCCGGCGCCGCATGGCGATCACCACGATCTCTGGATCGCGCCCGAGGATCCGCGGCGCATGATCAACGGCAACGACGGCGGAGCGAACGTGAGCTTCGACGCCGGTGCCAGCTGGTCGACCCAGAGCAATCAGCCGACCGGGCAGTTCTATCACGTGGTCGCCGACGACCGTTTCCCGTACCGCCTGTACGGTGCGCAGCAGGACAACAGCACGGTGGCGATCGCGAGCCGTACCGATCATTCCGGCATCGGGCCCGAGGACTGGTTCCCGGTCGGCGGCTGCGAGAGCGGCTTCGTCGCGCCCAAGCCCGGCGACGCGGACGTGGTGTACGCCGGCTGCTACGACGGCGTGATCACGCGCTTCGATCGCCGCACCGAGACCGTCCGCAACGTCTCGGTCTATCCCGAGAATCCCATGGGCTGGGGGGCGGAGGGGATGAAGTACCGCTTCCAGTGGACCTTTCCGATCGTGACGTCGCCGCACGATCCCAGCACCCTCTACGCCGGCGGCAACGTCCTGTTCCGCTCCGACCAACGACGGGCAGAGCTGGGAGGCGATCAGTCCCGACCTGACCCGCAACGATCCGAAGAAGCTCGGCCCTTCCGGCGGGCCCATCACCAAGGACAACACCTCCGATCGAGTACTACTGCACGATCTTCGCGATGGCCGAGTCCCGAATCCGGCGTGGACTGCTGTGGGTGGGGAGCGACGACGGCCGGGTGCACGTATCGCGCGACGCGGGAGCTCACTGGACCGAGGTGACGCCCCGCGACCTGCCGCCCTGGAGCATGGTGAGCCAGATCGATCCGTCGCCGCACGACCCGGGCACGGCGTACCTAGCGATCAATCGTTACAAGCTCGACGATTATCGTCCCTACGCTTACGTGACCCACGACTACGGCAAGAGCTGGCACAAGATCGTGGGTGGGCTTCCTGCCATGGCGTTCGTGCGTGCGGTCCGCGCGGACCCGGTGCGCCGCGGCTGCTGTACGCCGGCACCGAGCTCGGCGTGTACGTGTCGATCGACGAGGGTGCGCGGTGGCAGCCGCTCAAGATGAGCCTGCCGCCGGCCGACCGCGCCCCAGCGCGCGGCGTGGTCGCGGCTCCCGCGGCGCGCGCGAGCGGGCAGCTGCCGCTCGTGCCCATCACCGATCTGATCGTCAAGGATCGCGACCTCGTGGTGGCCACGCAGGGACGCGGCTTCTGGATCCTCGACGATCTCTCGCCGCTCCGGCAGCTCCCGCAACGGCCGGCGCCGGACGTCCGGCTGCTCGCCCCCAGGTCGCGTACCGCTTCGGCGGTCCGGCGGGCACGCCGGGAGCGGAGGGCGTCAATCCTCCCGCTGGTGCGCTGCTCTACTACCAGCTCGCCCGTGCGCCCGCCGCCGGCGAGGCGGTGACCCTCGAGATCGCCGACGCTTCTGGGCACACGGTGCGAAAGCTGTCGAGCCTGGGTGACCCCGACGAGGTCCAGGGCGACGAGGAGGGTGACGAAGGGCCGCGCGGTCCGGTCACGCCCAAGCTCCCGGCCAAGGCCGGGCTCAACCGCTTCGCGTGGGATCTGCGCGCCGCTCCGGCCAAGCGCTTCAAAGGCCTGGTGCTGTGGGGCGGTGGGCTCCAGGGTCCCGAGGTGGTCGCGGGTCACTACTCGGTGCGACTCGTGGCGGCCGGCGTGACGCGCGTGGAATCGCTCGAGGTGCGTCGCGACCCGCGGCTCACGACCTCGGAAGCGGACGATCGCGCGCGCTACGATCTGCTCATCGCGATTCGCGACAAGCTCACCAAGACCCACGAGGCGATCGTTAGAATTCGCGAGGTCCGCGATCAGGTGCGTGCGGCGGCGGAGCGCGCCAAGGCATCCGCCGCCGACACTTCCGTCACGCGCTCGGCGGAGCGGCTCGTCCATAGGCTCACCGCGGTCGAGGAGGCGCTCTACCAAACCAAGAATCGCAGCAGCCAGGACCCGCTCAACTTCCCGATCCGGCTCAACAACAAGCTCAGCCTGCTCGGCGGCACGGTCGCCGGCACGGAAGGACGACCCACCGATCAGCAGCAGATGGTGCTCCACGATCTGGCGCGCCGCATCGACGATCAGCTCGCCACGTTCGAGGCCGTCACCGGCCCGGAGCTGACGGCGTTCAACCGGCTGATGCACGAGCGCGACGTGCCGGCGGTCGTCGCCCGAGGCGCGAAGGAGCCGATGAGCGGGCCCTAGAGGACGCGTGGACAGCGCCGCGCGACGCTCGCTATAGTCGGCCGCCCATGTGGCGACAGTTCTGCAAGTCCAAGATCATGAACGCCGTGGTGGTCAAGTCGCTGGTCCAATACGAGGGCTCGTGTGGCGTCGACGAGACGATCCTCGAGGCCGCCGACATCCGGCCCAACGAGTGGATCATCATCGCCAACGTCACCACCGGCGCGCGCTTCGAGACCTACGCGATCCCGGAGCCGCGCGGCTCCGGCGCCGTCCACATCTACGGCGCGGCTGCGCACAACGCCGCGGTCGGCCACGTGCTGATCATCATGTCGTTCGCCTGGCTCCGACGATGCCGAAGCGCGCAGCTTCCGGCACGCGCGTGGTCAGGCTCGCGCCCGGCAATCATCTGTCCGCGTGAGAACGCGGTGAGGACATCGTGACCACCACGACGCTCGTGCTCGGAGGCGGATTCGGCGGGCTCGCCTGCGCCCGCACCCTGCGCGAGCGATTGCCCGCGACCCATCGCGTGGTGGTGATCGACCGCGCCGACCGGTTCGTGGTGGGCGCCACCAAGACCTGGACGGCGCTGGGAGATCGCGCCGTGCACACCGGAACTCCGCGGCGACAGCTCCCGCCCGCGGGCGTCGAGCTCCTGGAGGCCGACGTGACGACCATCGACCCCGGGCGCCGGCGCGTCGAGACCTCGTCCGGCTTCCTTCGTCCGCGGATCATCTCGTGATCGCGCTGGGGGCCGAGCCGGATCCGTCGGCCGTTCCGCGCCTCGACACGGCCGAAACCTTCTATACGCTCGAAGGCGCGATGCATCTCGCGCCACGATTCGCTCGCTTCGATGCGGGCAAAAGCTCGTGATCCTGATCGCGCGCCCGCCGTTCAGTGTCCCCCCGCGCCGTACGAGGCCGCGTTGCTGCTCGAGGCTGCCGCGCTGCGCGCGGCGTGCGTGGAGCCGGGTGGCTCGAGATCTGGACCGCGGAGTCAGCACCCATGCCGACCGCCGGTGCGGCGATGGGAGGGATGATCCGTGGGAGCTGGAGCGCCGCGGGATCGGATTCCACCCCCGGCACGCGGTGGTGGAGGTCGACGCCGCGAGCGGTGTCGTGCGCTTCACGGACGGCACGTCGACGCCGTACGACCTGCTGGTGGCCGTGCCGCCGCATCGCGTGCCCCGCGTGGTGGTCGACGCCGGATTGGCGGAGGCCGGAGGGTGGATCGAGGTGGATCCCGGACCCTCGAGGTGCGGGCGCCTGGAGTCGCGCCGCACGTGTATGCGATCGGCGACGTCACCCGCGTGCCGCTTCCCGGGCGTTACGATCCGAACGCGCCGCTGGTCCTGCCCAAGGCCGGCGTGTTCGCCGCCGCGCACGGAGAGGTGGTGGCGCGGCGCATCGCCGCCGCGGTCGCGGGGACGGATGATCCCACGCGTTTCACGGGCGAGGGATTCTGCTATCTCGAGGTCGGAGAGAATCAGGCGATCCGCGCGCAGGGATCCTTCTTCGCGCTGCCGCATCCCGTCATGCAGGCGGCGGGCGCGACCGAGAACCAGTTCCTCGACAAAGTCCGGTGGGTCGAGGAATGGAGCGGGCTGCTCAACCCCGGAAGCGCGGCCGGATCCCCAGCGCCTTGATGCGCTGGTAGAGAGTGCTGCGCGGGACGTCGAGTCGCTTCGCCGCGCGCTCCACGTGGCCGCCTTCCGACTGGAGCACGCGTTCGATGTGCCGCTGCTCCACCTGGGACAGCGTGAGCGAGAGGTCGCTCGTCCCCGGCGGCGGCGCTCTCGAGCCCCAGGTGTCGCCCGGCGATGTCGTCCTGCTCCGCGGAGAGCAGCCCCCACTCCAGCACGTTGCGCAGCTCGCGGAGGTTGCTGGGCCAGGGTACGCGCTCAGCGCCGCACACGTTTCGAAGGACAGGGATGCCTGCGGCCTTCCCATCTCGCCCGCAGCTCGACGAGCAACTCGACCGCGACCTCTGGGATGTCATCGGGCCGCTCGCGAAGCGCGGGGATGCTCAGCGCGGTCGCCGCAATCCGCTCGTAGAGATCGGCGCGGAAGCGGCCCTCGCGCACCCGCGCCCCGAGATCTCGGCGCGTTCCGGCGACGAGCTGCACATCGATGAACCGGTCGCCCGCTCCTCCAGGCCGCTCGACCTTCCGCTCCTCGATCGCGACCAGGAGTCGTGCCTGAGCGTCGAGATCCAGGTCGGCGATCTCGTCCACGAACAGCGTCCCACGGTGCGCGAGCCCAGGAGCCCTCTCGACGGATTCGGCCCGCCGGCGGGCCGTTCACCGAAGAGATCGGCGCCCGAGGCGCCCGCCGCATGGCATTCCACGAACGCCTCGTCTCCGCGGGGGCCATGGCGATGGAGCCACTGCGCCAGCGTGCGCTTGCCGACGCCCGCCTCGCCCTGGATGAGGATGGGGCTGCGCGAATGGAGCGCGTTTCGCGCGCCCGCCTCGAGGTGTCCGGATGGCGTCGCTCTCGCCGAGGAAGGGCGTTCGCTCGGTCCACAAACCCGCGCGCGCGGCATCGCGGCGGGCGCTGTCGAGCCTGCTCTACCAAGCGCTCGACCACGATCGGAAGCGCGGGGAGCTCGGCGGCGGTGAGTCCCTGAGCCGCGCCGGCCGCGACAGCCCTCGCCGAGTGCCCGGTCGAGCCCGCGGGGGTCAGGACGACGACGGGAACGGTCTCCTCGAGGGCAAGGATCCGCCCGAGAATGCCGGACGCTTCGACACGAGGCAGCGGCTCGGCCAAAACGATGGCCTCGAGAGCCCGGCTCCGCGCGATCGCTTCGGCCGTAGCGGCGTCCGCTGCCTCGACGACGTCGAGGTCGCGGGCCTTCAGGGTGTCGCGGGCGGCGGATCGCAGCGAGGGTCGCCCCGGCGAGCAGGATGGCACCGGTGGACTTCACCACGACTGCCCGCCCAGAGTCGGTCCCGATTCCCAAGTTGTTAACGCTGGGCATGACTTGCTTCATGCACTTCGCTTTCCGGTATTTTGGGGGTCCGGCGAACGCGATTCTACCACAAGGCTCGTCCGAGCCGCGACGGTTGTTCAGCGATGGAGCAGGTAAACCTGCCATAGCTCGCGCTGTCCGGTTCCGAGCAGGGGAGCAGAGCAAGGCGGCCGGTCTTGCCGATCGAGCGCTCGAGGAAGCGCAGCTCGTCGAAGGTTGGCCTGGACGCTCGCGTCGTGGGGAATGTCCAGGCCCGCCGCGCGAGCGATCAGCATGCCCTTGGCGCGGAGGGACAGCTCGAGGTGGATGCGCAGCAGGCACAGCATGTCGGCCAGCACCGGACCCTCGAAGCGATGGCGGAGCGACTCGAGATACTCGCCGATCGGGGTATGGCGCTCCTCGCCGCTCAGGATCAGCTCGAGACGCTCGACGTCGCTGTCCAGACCGGTGCCGAGCCAGTCGCGGGTGGCGCGCTCGCTGCGCTCGTAAACGGCGAACAGGAGGAGCGGCATCGCCAGCAGGATCGCTGCGGTGGCCAGCAGCGGACTCCAGAGCAGTTGGTTGTAGAGCGAATGGGCCACGACCGCGATCGCGAATCCCGGCACGACCGCCCAGAGTGCACCGCCGCCGCCGCGGCGCTCCGCCAGGCTCTGCGTCAGGATGGCCAGGATCGCGGTGGTGCCGCCGTGCAACACGGCGGTGCCCAGCCCGCGGACCAGCCAGAACGACATCGCGGATCGTCCGAGCGCGGAGGCGTAGTAGAGGGTTCTCCACCACGGCGAAGCCCGTGCCGATGGCGAAGCCGTGGATGCCAGCGTCCACCAGGAACCCGATCCGAGCGCGCCTGAGGAGCACGACGACCCACACGGCCTTGAGCGATTCCTCGATCACCGGGGCCAAGAAGCGCCGGAGCAGCGCCTCGTCCAGGCCGGCGCGCAGCAGCCCCACGTTGGCTAGGAACGCGAGGCCCGCGGCCACGACTCCCATTCCGAACGAGACCGCGACCGCGCGCGGGAGACCAGCTTGTAGCTGTCGATGAGCCGCAGGCCCACGAGCAGCAGCAGCACCGGCAGGATGCCGACCACCCAGGTGAAACCGCCCATCACAGGATCTTGAACGAGAGCATCCACTCGTCACTTGCCAGGCCGTGGCGCTCGAACGCGCGCGCGTACCCGCCCGAGAGCGTCAACGGCTGGCGAGCGAAGAGCTGGAAGCGGACGTCGGCCTGGGCGCCGGCATCGGCGAGCTCGCGGCGCAGCGCGACGTCGTCCACGTTGGTCGCGAGCGCGGTCGAGAACAGCGAGAGGCGCAGCCAGGTGGCGTAGAAGGCCGGCGTGCCGACTCGCTCGAAGCGGAACGGCGGCAGGTTCCACTCCAGCGTGGCTTTGCCATAGTTGGTGCCGGCCACCGCGTCGAGCGGAACCCCGGGGAACTGCCCGGGCTGGCGGTAGCGCTTGACCTCGCGGCTGTCGACCCAGTTGTTGCCGAAGCCGCCGAAGAAGAAGTTGGCGAACGGCTCGAAGCGGTCACCCGGTGAGTAGCCCGTGGCCCCGCGGACCCACACCGACGAATGCGAGAGGGGCAGGGGCACGCCGCCGTCGACGGTTGCCTCGAACTGTGGAAAATCGCGCCAGTCACGGCCGCCGTCCTGGCGGAAGCGCACGTGGTTCATCCACGCCGACAGCGACCACTGGTATCCCTTCTCGTAATCCACCGAGCCGAGCGACGAGCGCAGGTTCTTTTCGGTGAGCTCCACGGTCGGTGCGAACAGTCGATCGAACCCCGGCGAGGTGGAGATGTTCTGGGCCTGCGGCAGACGCTCGAGACCCGTCCACGACGTGAGTCCCAGCGCGAGCTCGACGGTTCGTGGCTCGTCCCCGAGCAAGGCATGGCGCCACCCCAGCGCGCCGTGCACGCCCTTGCAGACTGACCTTGGTCGGGCCGAACAGGTCGTAGAACGACGCCGGGTTGACCTGGAACTGGGCATCGAGGTCGGAATGCTTGTAGGCCGCGCTGAAATGCCAGTGCTCGTCGCCGGGCAGATCGTTGTCGAACGAATAGCTGGCGCTCGCGTCGAGCTGGTGGAACCCGGCCGGATCGGTGATGACCGTGGCCAGCCCCGGCGACGAGCGGTCCTTGTACGCTTCGACCATCGGATAGAGCGAAACGAGCCGTTGCGAGCGGAAGGAGTGGTACGGACCCTCGCGCATGCCGAGCGAATCGAGGTGCACGGTGTTGGGCGGAGGCACCTTCCAGGTCTCGAGCTCCGGATGCCGCTCGACCACCTGCTGGCCGAAGAAGGTCACCGCGCTCACGTCGGTGAGCGGCCGGGCCTGGAACACGGCGGGGACGAAGCCCGCGCCCGAGTAGCGGAAGACCAGCACGGAATCGCCTGCGAGCGGTAACGGGCGGAAGAATCCGGTCTCCGCGTTCGACACCACGTCCATGGAATCGGCCGCGAGATCGTAGCGGAAGATGTTCGACACGCCGGTGTAGTACGAGCTGCCGTAGAGGAAGCGGCCGTCGCCGGAGAAGACGAAGCTCGTCGGAATCGAGACGCCGAAATCGAACAGGCTCCGCGACGTCGTGTCACCGGCGGCCAGAGTGGCCTTGCGCATCAGATGCAGCGAATGGTGGCCGTCGATCTCGCCCACCGAGGCCGCCACCCATTGGCCATCGGCGGAGACGTCGAGATCGTAGAAGTCGCGCGCCGTAGCTCAGCGAGAGCACCCGGCGGTAGTCGGTGTAAGGCGGAGGGATCTGCACCACCGTCGAGATCCCGTTGAAATGGCGCACGCCCCACAGCGTGCGGTCGGTGCGATCGAACGCCAGGTCGCCGACCCGCGCGTCGCGCATCAGGACGCGTGACTTGCCCGTCGCGGGATCGAGGGCGCACAGATCGCGCCAGCCGTCGTTGTCGGCGGTATAGAACAGCGTGCGGCCCTCCGGATCCCAGGCCAGCGATGAGACGAAGTAGAGCGCCGGGCCCTTCACGTCGTGCAGCTTGCGGATCGGTCCTCCGTCGAGCGGCAGCGCCGCGATGTGCCCGACCTGGCCCGGATACTGGACGGCCACATAGAGCGTGCGCGTCAAGGAGTCGAGGCACGGGCGCGACACCGAGCCGAGCGCGCGCGCCGTCAGATCGCGCGCCGGCGTCACCGGATGCAGACGGATCGAGTCGAGGTTGGCGTGCTGGAAGCGTCGCTCGAATTCACCCAGTCCTGCCATGCGTCGCCGAGCGGACGATGGAACACGTGATGGAACTGCTGGGCGAAGTAGGCGCTCGAGCCGGGGCGACGTGCCACCCACTCCACGAACTGCTCGGGGAGTAGCGATCGGCGAGCCAGGTGGTGAAGCGCGTGCCGTAGAGATAGGCGTTCACGCCGATCTGGAAGTCGACCTTGGTGCCCGCGGCCTCGAGCCCGAGCGGGTCGTAGAAGCGGCTCGAATCGCGCACCATCGCGCGGAACACCATCTCGTCGTACGGCCCCTGGGCCCGGCCCAGACCGCCGGCCATCCAGGTCTCGAAGAACACCGCCGCGCCTTCGCGATGCCAACGCGGCGCGGCGCGGCGCGGCACGGTCAGGTAGTCGTACACCATCGTCTCGGGATGCTGCGCCGACTCCCGCACCTTGCCGAAGAACAGCGTCCGGAAGCAGCGGTCGCTGCGGGTGGCCTGGTCGAGCGTCACGATATGGGCCAGCTCGTGGTTCATCGTGAAGTTGATGCGCTCGTTCGAGGGGCCGGTCTCGTACACCGCGTTGGTGGGAGCGATGTGCACCACCATGGTGTTACGCGGGGTCACCCAGACACCGGCATTCCCGTAATCGGAGGCGTCGTCGAGGATGACGGTGATCTTCTCGTCGGGAACGTAGCGGAACAGTCGCGAGTGGAAGCGGAAGGAATTCTCGAAGCAGCGGGCGGCGTATTCGGCGAGGAAGGATTGGGCTGGGTGGAGATACACCAGCCTCAGCTGCTCGGTCTCGATCACGCGGTAATCCGCGACGGACGTTCCCGCACCACGATGCGCCGAACACCAGGGCGGCGAATCCCGCCGCCAGGATCCTGCGCAATGCGGCCTCCTCGATCGAGGTAGCGGCGAGGAGACTCCGCCTGCTGGCGGAGTCTCCTCGCACTTACGGGCTATGACCGGTTGGGTTCTTCTTGGGGGTGAGAAGCTTACTCCTCGGCGATGGCCCGGGCCAGGTCGTTCGACGATGCCGCGAGCTTCTGGAACTCGGGCTTGCCGACGATCTTCTGGAAGTCCTCGGAGGCGATCACGGTCTGGAAATCCTTCTGACCGACCAGCTTCTGGAACTCCTCGGAAGCCATCGAGGTCTGGAAGTCGGTCGACTCGACGAGCTTGGCCAGGTCGGGGCCCTTCACGGCCTTCTGGAAGTCCTCGGAGTTGACCAGTCGAGCGAACTCGGGCTTGGTGACCAGACTCTTCCACTCGGTCGAGGCGGTGAGGTTCTTGTACTCCGACTTGTTCAAATCCTTGGCGAGATCGACCTGCGTGGTGCCCTTGGCCTCATCCGCCATCCACTTCTGGAAGTCCGCGGACGCCATGACCGTCTGGAAGTCTTTCTGAACCACCAGCTTCTGGAAGTCCTCGGAGGCGACGACGTTGCGGAAGTCGTGCTTGCCGATCGCCTTCTGGAAATCCTCCGACTGCATCGTGTTTCGCAGGTCCTTCTGAGCGAGAGCCTTGGAGAAGTCGCCCTTCACCACCAGCTCGCGGAACTCGGCGTTCGTCTGGATCTTGTGGAAGAGATCGCTCTGGAGGAACGCCTGCATCTCGGGATCACGCAGGGCGACGTCGCCGCTCGTGATCTGCTGCGAGTTGTAGCGCTTCGCCGCCCCGATCGTTCCTTCGACGCCGCTCTTGGGCGGGATGTACCCGCGATACGCCGCGTAACCGACTAACGCTGCCCCGACCACAAGGAACGAAAGAATGATGTTCCGCAGATTCTTCATGACGGCCCCCTCATGAATCGCGGTCGGCCCATGAGGCCCACCCGGTTCGAAAAACGGCTGCGATGTCTGCTAAGACAATGTGAAAGACGAAAGGTTGGTGGAATGGCCCGATCTCAGTGGGTGGCGTCGCCCCCGGGGCCGGTAGCTCGACGGCGGCGGAGCCGCCAGCTGATCGAAGCTCGACCTGAATGGGCGCCGAGGCGTCCACGGCACTGAAATCGAGACTGAACTCGCCCCCTGACCATGGACCAGGACTCCGCCCCGGGCGGCTCTCGACCACTCCGGCCGGATGAGCCTGATAGAGCGTCCTGACCGAGAGGCGGCTCGCGTCGAAGGACAGTTCGATTTCAGCCGGGCCGCTGCCCTGGAGAACCAGGGAGACCCGGCGCCCATCGTTGGTGCGCCACGCCATCGCCTGGACCCGTGCCGCAGGCACCGCCAAGGTGCGCTCGACACGGCTGGGCGATGCCGGAGCCGGCATCATCGTCCCCGAGACTCCTGGCCGCTGCCCGGCGCGACCGGGGGAATGATCCCGGTGAAGACACCGACCACCACGGCACCGGCTGCAAGGCCGGCGGCGAAGGCGAACCCGAGCCTCGCTCGGGATCCAAAACCAAGACCGCAGATGCGGGCGGGGATGCAGGGTCTTGCCCACCGCAGCGCGAGGCTGAAGGACGTTCAGGACCCTCTTCTCGTGGCCTGCCGGGGCTTCCGCGGCAGGAATCCGTCCCAAGGTCAAGAAGATGCCCCTCCAGCTCGCGCATGCGCGTGCGGCCCAACTCGTTTCCGGCCAGCCAGACTTCGAGTCTCTCGACCTCCGGCGGGCTGGCCGTTCCATCCAGAACTTCCTGCATCAGCTGCTCGTGCTCGATCGATCATCACCGGGCGAACCTCGCTTGCGCAGCGCCTCTCCGAGGCGCTCTCGGGCCGTATGGAGTCTCGATTTGACCGTCTTCTCCGGGAGCTGGAGCACGCCTGCCATCTCGGCGTGAGACAGTTCCATGAAGTGACGAAGGACGATGACCTGCCGGTATTCCAGGGTCAGGTCCTTCATCGCCTCCTGCACCATTCGCTCCTCCTCCGAAGCCTCCGCCCTCTGATCGGGGCGACGCTCACCGGACTCCAGGCCTCGTCCAACTCGACTTGGTGCTTGCGGCGGCCCAGCCAGTTCAGCGATTCGTTGATCGCGATGCGATAGACCTAGCCTGAAGAAGCGACTCCGGCCGTCGAAAGTCCCGAGCTTCGAAAGCTTTGACGAAGACGACCTGCGCGAGATCGCGAGGCATCTTCGCGGTTCCCCACCATCCGCAACGCCAGGTTGAAAACCGCTCCGCCATAGGCGTCCACCAGACCCCCAAAGGCTCCGGTGTCGCCGCCTCGCGCTGCAGCTACCAGCGCGTCTTCATCGCTCTTATGGACAGGAGGAAAGGACAAAAAGTTGGTCGAAAAAGCGTCTCCGACCGCGGGGGCGGCCAACGGTGCCCTCGCCTGGGGAGGGCGGGACTGCTGTCACTCGATGTTTAGCAGTCGATCCAAACCAGCATACATGAACACGTTGCGCACGCGGGGGCCGAGGTTCGCCAGGGTGAGGGTGCGTCCCGCTGCGACCAGCCGCTTGTGGAGCTCGATCAGGAACGCCCAGACCGGCGCTCGAGATGTAGTCCAGCTCGGAGCAATCCAGCCGCAAAGGACCCGCCATGGCGCGCAGCGCCAGATCGGCCTGCTCGGCTTCCGCGGCATCGAGCCGCCCGACCAGCTGGACCTGACCCGTCGAGGCGTTGCGGATCTCGAGCATCAGGTCTTTAGCCTCTTGGTGACCCGGATGGTGTTGCCATGATCTTCATAGGCGTACTGGAGGCGATCGGCGATGCGTCGCACCAGATGGATTCCCAGTCCGCCCGCCCGTCGCTCCTCGATGGGGCGGGTCGTGTCCACTTCGGGAGCCTGGTGGGATCGAAGCGCTCCCGCCAAAATCACGAATGCAGAAGGTGAGCGTGGGCGCGCTCCAGTCGAGCGCGATCGAGATCTCAGGTTCCCCACCGCGGCCGTACTTGACCATGTTGGTGAAGAGCTCCTCCGCGATCAGGTCCAGCGTCGTAGGCGGCCTCCGGTCCGATCCCGCGCTCCGCGAGGAATTCCCGGACGAATCCGTAGATCGCCTCCAACGAAGCGACGTCCCTCGGGAAGCGGCGCTCGACCATGGATCCCCACGATACGGCGGCGCGGGGCCGGCGGGCAACGGGCGGCTCGCCGACTCCGTTTCCGCTCAGGCTTCTGCTTGAGCAGGCGCTCCATCTCGTCCATGACCGAGTTCATCTCCTTGATCGCTGCCTGGAAGGGCGCCGACGTCGTCATGTCCACGCCGGCGGTCTTGAGCTCGTCGATCGGATACTCCGAGCCGCCCTTGGCGAGCATGGCGAGGTAGGCGTCGCGCCGCGTGGTGCGGGCCGGCTTCATCGCCGCTTCCTCGCGGATGCCCTTCGCGCCAGCGACGTGGAAGCCACGATGCTGGTCGCGTACTGGTAGACGTAGAAGTTGTAGAAGAAGTGGGGAATGTACGCCCATTCGACGGCGTAGAGCGGCTTCACCTTGCAGACGCCCTGCGCGTGCTCCGTAGTACGCGCGCACGAGCTCGAGGTAGAGCTTGGACAGCGCTCTCGCCGGTGAGCGTCTCGCCGCGCTCGCGCCATCTCGTGCATCTGGAGCTCGAACTCGGCGAACAAGGTCTGCCGGAACAGAGTGGTGCGCTGGTTGTCGAGATAGGTGCCGAGCAGGAACAGCCGGGTCGCCTTGTCCTTGGTGCGATCCAGCATGTAGTGGAACAGCAGGTTCTCGTTGAGCGTGGAGGCCACCTCGGCCACGAACGTCGCGTAGTCGTGCGACGGGTAGGGCTGATGCGTGGTCGGCGAGGTAGGTGTGCATCGAGTGACCGGACTCGTGCGCCAGCGTGCCCACCTCGTCGTAGAGACCGGTGAAGTTCTGGAGCTGGTAGGGGTGCACGCCGTAGGCGCCGGTGCTGTACGCGCCCGAGGCCTTGCCGGTGGTCGGCATCCAGTCGATCCAGCCGCCGGTCATCCCTTGCCGCAGCGTGGCGACGTAGTCCTTGCCGAGCGGCGCGACCGCGGCCGAGCACGATCTCGTCGGCCTGCTCCGGCGTGTACGTGAGATCCACTCGACTTGACGATCGGGGCGTAGAGATCCTCGTAGCGCAGTGTCTCGACGCCCATCATGCGCTTGCGCAGCTTGAGGTAGCGATGGAGCGTGGGCAGGTTGCTGTGCACGTCGGCGAGCAGCTGCGTACACGCGCGGTCGGGATGTTGTTGCGAGAACAGCGCGGCCTCCACGCAGCTCTTGAACTGGCGCACGTCACGGGTCGAAGACGTGCGGGCTGCACCTCGGCGTTGAGCGGCGGCAGCCGAGCGTGCCCTGGAACTCCTGGTGCTTGGCCCAGAACGCGTGGAACACCGAGTCGCGGTCGGCGCGGTTGGGCGACTGGCGATACGGCCGTGTAGGCCGCGGCGTCGAGGCGCACCTTCTCGCCGTTCGCGAGCCGGATCTCCGGATAGGGCATCTCGCGCGTTGGAGAACACGTCGCGGATGTCCTGCCCCGGCGCTCGCCATGAGCCCGGCCTGCGCCACGATCTTCTCCTCGGATGCGCCCAGCGTGTGAGGTGCTCTGACGCAGGATGTCCCCGAGGTACATCCGGTAATCCTTGAGCTTCGGCTCGGAGGCGATGAACTTTCGTACCTTGTCCGCCCCGATCGTGAGGATCTCGGGCTGGAAGAAGGCGGCCGCGGCGCGATAGTCCACGTGCAGCTTGTCCGCCGACTGCTTCATCGCCACGTGGTTCGACACGCGCACGTCCTGGTCCGAGAGCATGCTCGCGTAGTTGTAGAGCTGTGCGAGGTCGCGATCGATCCGCATCATTGCCCCTGGAGCGCGATCGCGAGGCTCGGGCGAGGCAAGCGCCGAGCCGGCGCTGAAAATGCGAGAGGGCCGGGATGCGCTTCTCGAGGTCCGCCTTCGCGGTGTTCCACGCAGCCTCGGAGTGCGTAGAGGTCGCCGAGCTTCCATTGGTACTTCTGGGGAACCTGCGAGCGCTCCAGGGCTCGACTCACGCGGTGGGGGCGAGCGCGAGCAAGGTCGCGACCATCGTCGGGAGCATGAAGAGCGTGGGTCTCATGAGCGGACCGCCTCCGTGGGATTCGCGAACGACCAGGCAACGAGGCCGGGGAGGATAGCGCAGGGCCACCGGCACGGCATTGCGCTTCCTTCCCAGCGCGTCGCTCAGAGGCCTCAGGGCGCGGCGCGCGGTGGGTTGCACGCGCGCCGCCCACCTTACGGAAGCAGCACGGCGCGCTGAGTCTCGTCTCGACCCGAGCGTGAAAGACGGACGAGATAGACCCCGGCGGGCAGCGCGCGATCCTGCTCCGGCCTCGACCAGGTGCTCTCCGGCGCCGGAGCGCGCCGATCTCCCGAGACCAACGCCGGCGTCCCGCCAGATCGTAGAGGCGACAGGGTGGCTCGCGAGGCGTCGGGCAATCGGACGCCGATCCGGAAGGAGCCGCGCGCCGGATGCGGGAAGCGTCCTCGAGCGCAGGCGAAGGCGGGAGCCCCCGGGCACGACCGCGGTGGTGTTTCCCACCGAGAATCCTGGCCCGATGCCGACCACGCCTTCGACCTCGTAAGGGAGATCTCGCGCTCGACCAGCACCACCGCGATCCGCTGGTTCAAGACCGGCGCGTAGGGAGCTTGCCACTCGTACTCGCCGGTGTCGGGAGATGGTCCGCCGTCAGGCTCCAGACGTTGCCGCCGTCCGTCGACGACAGCACCGCGGCGTACAGGGGCCGCGCGTGGACCGGCGTCTGCCAGCGCACCGGTGTCACGATGCCAGGCGTGATCACCCCGCCGGCCGGCGGAGTCGCGACCGGGGTGCGCAGCGTGCGGGCCAGGTCCCCGCCGACGAAGCACACGTCGCCGATCGATCCGGTCACGCTCACCGGTACGGAATCACCTGTGGCGAGCACGGCCTGCACGGCGGCCCGGTCGAACTTCACGGTGAGATCCGGTGTGCCGCTGCGCCGTCGCCGTCGCCGATCGAGACGGGTCCTGCAAGGTCGACCGGCACGGAGCCCGCCAGCAGTGATCGAGCCGACGTCGATGTCCGCCGCGGAATACGGCGCGGGGGCTCGATTCGCCCGCTCACCCAGCGGCCCATCGAATGGAGGTTGAGCCGGTTGGGATGGAAGTCGAAGCCGACTGTCACGGGGCACTGCGGCGGAGGGATCGAGCCGCCGTCGAAGAATGCCTGAACGAAGTCGTCGTCCGCGCGCAGATGGGTGATCGAGTTCAGCGGGTCGGCACCCTGGCCGACCACGACCGCTGCCACCACTCCAGCGTGTCCGTCGGCCCGAACAACCACGGTGTCCTGCGCACGGCGTCATGCGCCGGTCGCCGGCGTGTCGTCCAGCCAGCCGGTACCGGCCACCGGATCCCCTGGGACCATGAAGGTCGTGACTCAGGCTGGTGGTCGGGTCGACGATCGCGGTGCCGTCGGCATTCAGACCGTGCAGGTAGTTGAAGGTCTGGCTCGCGGAAGTCGGGTCGGTGCCGTTGATATATTTGATGAACGCGCTTCCCGACCCGCCGACGTCCACCGTCCGGTGGGCGAGCAACACGTCGAAACCGACCGCCGGAGGGTTGGCGCCGTAGACCGCGTCGGGACCCGAGTTGTACGCGTAGCCGAGCGAGCGCAGCGAGTCGCTTCCCACCAGGTCGTCGGTGGCGGTGCCCAGATCCGGGTCGCTCCACATGCCGAAGCGAAAGTCCTCGAACGTCGACCCCGACCGATTGAGGACCTGGTACGCCACGAATACGGTGCGGCCAAGAGCTGCCGGGGCGATCGAAGGCGTAGGTGGTCTGCCCGCACTTCCGATGCCCAGCGGCGGGGTACTCCCGGCGCGGTTGGTGTGGTTGGCAGGATCGAGGTCGTTGAAGACCGCCCACAGCATCTGATCGCCAGGATGTCGAGCGTCCCGTCCGCCAGCACGCTCACGTGACGAGCCCCGCGCGGTTCGGCATGGACCTGGTATTCCTGGAGGGCGGAGTCGCGCGTCGCGGCGCTGGCATAGGAGCGCTGCAGCTTGAAGACACGCAGGTCGGGGTTGAAGGGATTCTCGGGGACCCCGAATGGAGCACCGCCGGGACCGAACTCGTCGCTGTACTCGGAGATCGCGATCCGCGTCGAGCTCCGCCTCCGTTGCGCCGAACCAGGGGCCGGCCGCGAACACCGCCGTCATGCCCGGATCCGCGCGGGTACTGAGTCCGGCGCCACCGGTCGTCTTGTCGTAGGCGAACGAGCCGGTGTTGGTCACGAACATCGAGATCTGGTTGACGTCGATCTTCTGGCTGATGTCGAAGCTCGCGGTATGCGGCGGCGCAGGCGTCGTCGGCGGCGACGCGACGCCGTCCGTGTCGAACGACAGCAGGGTGACGAGCGCAACCAGGCCGGGAGCGCTGGTGCTCCGTCGGAGGAGAAAGCATGAGGGCACCTCCGGTTCGATGGCTGGATTCAGCGCGAGGCGGGCGCGGCAGCGCTGAACGGCCGGATTCTAGCACCGGGGTTTCGGGCGCCTACGCTTTTTCGCGAGGGTGCCAGTGGCCGCAAGTCGCGGCCGCCAGGCTCCCGCCCCCGAGCCCCGCGCCCGGAGTCCCGCCATGCTATCCTGCGCGGCATCTCCCCACGCATCCCAAATGTGCATGGAGGGATCCCCATGAATCGCCTGTTCCGAACCACCGCGTGCTTCTTCGTTCTCGTGCTGCTCGCCGCGGGCTGCAAAGGGCGGCGTGACGCCCATCAAGACCTTGCTCGACGACCCGGGACGTCACGACCACCAGACCGTCCGCATCGCCGGCACGGTCTCCGCCGCGGTCGGCATCATGGGCTACGGCGCCTACCAGCTCGACGACGGCACCGGCATCCTGACCGTGGTGACCAAGGAGGGGCGCTCCGCGCGAGGGGACCAAGGTCGGAGCCGAAGGCGAGTTCCGCTCCGGATTCACGCTCGGCACTCAGACCCAGGCCGTGCTGGTGGAATCGCGCCGCTACACGCCCTGACCGCCTGCGCGCGAGCCCCGGCGCGCCCCGCGGAGCGGACTAGGTCCGGGCGGGCACCTCGTGGGCCTCGCGTGCTTCACCGCGGCGGGCCGCCTGCCGTGGCGGTCGCGGGTGCCAGCGGAAGCGGGCCTGGATCGCGTCGAGGCCGGTGTAGATCACGGGCGTCACGTAGAGCGTGACGATCTGGCGAGAACGCCAGTCCGCCGACCACCGCGAGACCGAGCGGCCGCCGCGATTCCGCGCCGGCGCCGAGTCCGAGCGCGATCGGCAGCGTGCCCATCAGCGCCGCCATGGTGGTCATCATGATCGGCCGGAAGCGCATGCTCGCCGCCTCGAGGATGCGCGTCGCGCGGCGTCTTGCCCTCGTTGCGCTCTGCGTCGAGCGCGAAGTCGATCATCATGATCGCGTTCTTCTTCACCAGACCCACCAGCATGATGATGCCGACGAACGCGTAGACGCTCAGCGTGGTGCGGAAGAGCAGCAGCGTGAGCAGCGCGCCGAAGCCCGCGAACGGGAGTCCGGAGAGAATCGTGAGCGGGTGGATGAAGCTCTCGTAGAGCACGCCCAGCACCAGGTAGATGACCAGCACGGCGATCAGCAGCAGCAACAGCGAGCCCCTGCTGGCTCGACTGGAACGCCTGCGCGGTGCCCGCGAAGCTGGTGGTGATGTCCGACGACAACGTCTGCGCGCGCGGCTGCCTGGATCTGCGCGACCGCATCGCTCGAGGCCGAATGCCCGGCTTCACGTCGAAGGACGAGCGTGACCGCGGGAAGCTGGCCGGAGTGGTTGACGCTCAATGGCCCCACGCTGCGCGACAGCGTGGCGATCGCGCGCGAGCGGCACCAGCTGGCCGTTGCTCGAGCGTACGCTCAGGAGGCCGAGCGCCTCGGGATTCGCGCTGGAACTGAGGCTGCACCTCGAGGATCACCCGGTACTGATCGTTCGGGGTGAAGATGGTCGAGACCTGCCGCGAGCCGTAGGCGTTGTAGAGCGCTTCCTCGATCTGCTCGGGGGTCACCCCGAGCGCGGCGGCGCGATCGCGGTCGATTGTCACCCGCACTTCGGGATTCTTGATCTGCAGGTCGCTGGTCACGTCTGTCGAGCGCGGGCAGATCCTTGAAGCGCTGCTCGCAGCGTGCGCGGCGCCGGCCGTAGAGCGACGTCGAGGTCGGTGCTCTGGAGCGTGAACTGATACTGGCTCTTGCGAAGCGCGCTCGCCGACGCTGATCGGCGGCGGGTTCTGGAGGTAGCACGCGGACGCCGGGCACCTGCGCGAGCTTGGGCTGCAGCCCTGCGATCACCTGGTCGGCGCTGAGCGCGCGCGTGCCGGCGCGGCTTCAGGCGAATGAACGATGCGCCCTGGTTCGGTGCCGAGTGGCCGGCCGCCGCCGCCCACCGCTGACATGGAGCCGTCCACGTTGGGATCCTGCGCGACGATCGCCGGCGACCTCGCGCTGGTGCCGCGCCATCGCGTCGAACGAGGTGCCCTGCGACGGTCTCGGTGGTGACGCTGATCTGGTCGATGTCCTCGCTGGGGATGAAGCCCTTGGGCGCAATCTGGAACAGCACGACCGTGCCGACCAGAATCGCGAGCCGAGAAGACCAGCGCCACGCGGCGGTGGTTCATGACCCAGCCAGGCGTCCGCTCGTAGGCGCGAGCGAGCGCTGGAAGACGCTCCTCCGCCGCCTCGATACGAACCGCGCCGTGGCTCGGCGTGCTTGCGTGCGAGCCGAGGAAGCGGCTGCACAGCATCGGCGTCGAGCGTCAGCGAGCACGAACCCGGACACCAGGATCGCGACGCTGATCGTGACGCGCGAACTCGTGGAACAGCCGTCCGAGCATGCCCGCCCATGAACAGCACCGGGATGAACACCGCGACGAGCGACAGCGTCATCGAGAGGATCGTGAAGCCGATCTCGCGCGAGCCGTCGAGCGCCGCCTGCATCGGCGGCTTCGCCCATCTCCATGTGGCGGACGATGTTCTCGAGCATGACGATGGCGTCGTCGACCACGAAGCCGACCGACAGCGTCAGCGCCATCAGCGACAGGTTGTCGAGGCTGTAGCCGAGCGGGTACATCACCGCGAACGTGCCGACGATCGAGAGCGGCAGCGCCAGGCTCGGGATGAGCGTCGCCGAGACGTTGCGCAGGAACAGGAAGATCACCAGCACGACGAGCGCGCAGCGTGAGCAGCAGCGTGAACTGCACGTCGTTCACCGAATGGCGGATCGAGATGCGAGCGGTCGATAGAGCGTGTGCAGCTCGACCGACGCCGGGCAGCTGCGGCCGCAGCCGCTGCGACCAGCAGCGCCTGACCGCGTCGGCCACCTGCGACGGTGTTGGTGCCGGGCTGGCGCTGGATCGCGAGCACGATCGAAGCGCGCCGGCCGTCGTACCAGCTGGCGGCGTGGTTGTCCTGGACGTCGTCGATCACTTTGTCCGAGATCGCGAGCCGCACGGGCGCGCCGTCGTGGGCGCGACACCATCCGGCGTGCGAACTCCGCTAGGCGTTGTCTCGACGCTGAGCGGATTGGTGAGGGGCGGCTCCGGCCCCACGCAGGACGCCGGTGCGGCATGTTCATCGCTCGATCCGATCGCGTCGCTGACCTCGATCCCGACGCCTCGAGAAGCCCGCGGATCGAGCTGGATGCGGACCGCGTACTTCTGCGAACCGTAGACGTTGACCTGGGCCACGCCTTCCACCGCGTCGAGATCCGCTGCGCCAGATAGGTCTCGCCGTACTCGTCGAGCTGGGAGAGCGGCAGCTTGGACGTGAGCGCGAGCAGGAGGATCGGTGCGTCGGCAGGATTCGACTTCTGATACGACGGGCGGCAGGATGCCCGGTGGGCAGCGACCGCAGGGTCTGCGCGAGCGCCGACTGCAGCATCCTGGCGCGGCGCGTCGATGCTGCGATCCAGCGCGAACTGGAGGGTAACGTTAGTGGAGCCGAGGGCTGCTCGAAGTCATTGCCTCGAGGCCGGCGATGGCTGAGAACTGCTGTCCTCGAGCGGCGTCGCGACCGCCGACGCCATCGGTCCGGGACTGGCGCCCGGGCAGGTTGGCGCGCACCGTGATGACCGGGTAGTCCACGTTGGGCAGGTCGCTCACCGGTAGCTGCTGGTGGCCAGGGGACGCCGAGCAACGGGATGCCCAGCATGATCGGCGCGGTGGCGCACCGGGCCGGCGTGGATGAAGAGCGCGCGGGAGAGGTTCGTGGAGTCGGCTTCAGGGTTGGCGGCCCACGGAACCGGATCATCGCCTTGCTCCCCGGCGAGAGTCGCAGCTGCCCGTCGGTGACCACTCGTCTCGCCCGGCTCGACGCGCGCACGGCGATCACGACCCAGATCTCGCGCCACGTGCGCCGGAGGCCGCACCGGCCGGGTCTCCACGGTGGTGTACGGCCTTGACCTGACGCATGCGTAGGAGGCCGCATCCCTGGGATGCGGCGGCTCGGCGACCGCCGGCACACAGGTCGTCGCGATCCGCCTGCTCGTGGAAGGCACGGAGACGAGACGCGCACGAACTGGCCCGGCCACGCAGCTCATCTTCGCCTGCTCTTTTACGGTTGGCGAACTCTGCCCTTGAGCTGGAGACGGGCGCCGCCGTTCGCGTGCCTCCTGATTGTCCACGTACGTGAGCCGGCCGTCGGGTCCAGGTCGAGTCGTCGATCGCAGTGGCGCCACGTCCACGCGCATCGCGCTGGCGGCGCGCTGGAGCGCGGGAAGGTCGGACTGCGGGACGCTGAAGCGCACGCGGATCGGATGGATCTGATTGATCGTGACCAACGGATTCGTGGGGTCGCTGGCCTTCACGAGATCGCCGACGTGGACGTGCAGGTTGCCGCTCTTTCCGCCGATCGGCGCGCGCACGGTGGCGTAGGCGAGATCGAGCGCGCGCCGAGATCAGCGCCGCCGAATCCGCGCGGGCGGTAGCGGCCGTCGAGGTGGCGTCGGCGCGCTTCTGATCGAGACCGCCGGCGGCGATCAGCCCCGGCTTCGCTAGCGTCTCGAGCGCACGGATCGAGCTGCGCCGCTCTCGGCCTGCGCGCGATCCTGGCGAGCACGGCGGCCGCGCGCTCCTCTGCCGCCTCGAACGGACGGTGATCGATGCCGGCAGCAGCACCTGGCTCGTTCCTGACTCTCGTCGCCTTCGCGGAACGCCACGTGGGTGATCATGCCGGTCACCCGGGCGCTCACGTCCGCGGACTGGATGGGCTCCACGGTGCCGGTGGCCTGCGATCTCAGCAGGGCACGGTGCGCCTCGACCTGCGCCACCAGGATGGGAATCCGGCTCGGCCGGCGCTTGGGCGCTGCGCCACACCCGGCGATCAGGCAGCCGAGGAGCAGCCAGGCGAGCACGAGCGCCAGGCAGCGGCGAGGCGACGGTCTGTCGCGCTCATGGAAGCTTGATTCAGCGACGGCGCGGGGAGCCGTCACGCAAAGCTCCCGTCACGAAATACCCCTACGTCTGCCACCCGGGTGCTACACCTCGGCAGACGCCCGACCGATTCCCTGCTAGTTTCCAGACCGCCCGAGGCCGCGAGAGGAGGCGACATGTTCAGTCCGGCACGGATGCGCCTGGCGGGCGCTGACCGCGCTGCTCACCATGTGCGGCCCGGCCGTCGCCCGCAGCCAGTCGATCGCGATCGCCACGCCCGCGCGCTCCGCCCTCGAGCGGGATCGATCGAGCGGCGCTGGCGGAACCCTCGACGCATCGCAGGCCGCGCGCGCAAGCTCGCCTACCTGTTCGACCGCGCGGCGGCTGATCCGTCCTGGGACGCCGCGGCCGAGCCGCCGTCGCGCTGCGGCACGGTGGTGATCGACGAGCTGGTACGGCACGCCGCCGACTTCGACGCCGAGACGCGCACGTGGCTCGATCGCATCACCGGAATCGGCGACGCCCCCGAATGGCGCGCCCACCTACGAGACCACGCAGCTTCCGCGTGCACGGGTCGCCAGCGGTCCGATGTCCGGAGTCTGGTCGAGGTGAACCAGCTTCCGCCAGCGGGGTGGCCCGACTGGGGTCGAGCGCGCACGGGTGCGGCCCTCGAGCAGGCGTGGGCCACGGAAGTGGGAACAGCTCGGCTGCACGGCCCCGGCTGCCGGACGAAAAGCATCCGAAGTATCCCGTCACCTATCGGGCGCAGTTTCCACCACGGCTACACGCTCGCGCTCGGCGGGCAGCTCACCGGATCGACCGTTTGCGTCCCCGATTACGACGGCTTTCTCCCGCTCAACGACGATCCCGATGGCGACGAGATCGGCGCCCTGCGCTCCACGGTGGCGCACGAGCTGAAGCACGCCATCCAACGCATGTATACGCCGTGGACCGAGGGCACGCATGGTAACCGAGCTCGAACGCCACCTGGATGGAGGATCAGGTGTTCGACACGAGCGGCGACTACTACCAGTACGTGCGCGCGGGCCCGGCTCCCCGTTCACCGCCGCCGACGTTCTCGCGTTGGTCGCGGGCGGCGGCGGATCCCTATCAGGACTGCAACTGGGGTGACGTTCCAAGGCGAGCAGTACGGTCTCGATCACCTGCGCCGCCTGTGGGAGCAGCCGGCGCGCTGTTTCAGGCGGCAGAGCTCGTGCTCGCCACCTACGAGCAGGGCTTCTCCTGGCGGAGGGCACGTTGGACGTCGCCTTTGGCGAGTACGCGGCCTGGAACTTCGCCTGCGGGGAGCGCGCCACGCCGGGCTTCGGCTTCGAGAGAGGCCGCGGCTTACCCCACCACGCCGGCGGTCTTCGTGGACGCCGATCCCCGCGCGTTCCACCCACCACCTTCGCGGTTCGCCGGGCTCGCCGCCGCCACGCACCTCGTATCCTCAATCGACAGGGGAGCTGCCGGGCGGCACGCCGCGGATTCCACCTTCTCAGGCGCACCCGGCATCGACTGGCAGATCTCCGTGCTCTGTCGCCATCGCTCGGGAACGATCTCGCGCTTTTCCGGTCCCGGTGACCAGCGGCGAAGGAGCGTTACGCTCACCGGCCTGGCCTGGGCGGAGCTCGAGTGGGCGGCGATGGTGATCGGCGGGAGAACGCGCGATCGGAGCCCCACCGGCCGCGTCGTACCGAAGTTCCCCTCCGCCGGCGCGATCGCCCCGGTGCTGATCGCGCATGCACCGCTAGGCGATCTCGCGCCCCAGGGTCCCGGCGTCCCAGGTGCGTGCCGTCGTCACGGGCGGCACGGAGGCACTCGATTCCGGCTTATCACCCTCACGTATCGGTTGAACTCAGGAGCGCCGAGCACCGTCCCCATGCAGCCTTCGGGTAGTCCTGGTGAATTCACGGCGCAGCTCCCGCGGCCGCACCCGGAGCCACGATCGAGTACCGGATCGACGCCAGCGGGAACTCATGGTCACGGATGCGCGCGCCTCGAATGCCGGAAGCTATTTCCATGTTCCAGATGATGGACATCGCCGAACCATTTGAGACTGCGGGCGGATGGAGCGTGGGGGCCGGGAGACGCGGCCACGTCCGGCGTGTGCAGATTGCGACGCGCCGGTGGGCACCATCGCCGCGCCCTACCTCGACGTCACCGGCGATCCGGGCTCCGATGTGCTTCGTGACCGCGCCGGCGTCCTGGGCGGATCCGCGGGGGTGACGTGGACGTCGACGGAGGCCAAACCACTCTGCTCTCGCCGGTCTGGGCTTCCCACTCAGCGCGCATACGCGAGCGCGTTCGCGCGCTACTGGCGCTGGTATTCGAACCAGCGCGAACGGCCGGCCCGACGACGTCTCAGGTCGAGATCACGAGCGACGACTGGCGCGACCTGGACCCCGGTGGAGACGATGCAGCGAAGGTCGCGAAGCGTGGGTGCCGGTGACGATCGACCTCGTCACCGTGGGTGGGTGCACCGCCTCCAGTTCCGGTTCGTGGCGAGCGACACGGGCAAGGCTTCGCTGGTCGAGGCGGCGATCGACGATTTCGAGATCCAGGCCAAGCTGGTGGATCCGACCGCAGTGTCCGAGCCGTTGCGGATCGCCTTACGCGCTGTCGCCGGCGGTGCCTCAACCCGAGCCCGGCGCGCTTCACGCTCCGGCTCGACCGGCCGCGCGCCATGACCGTCGAGGCCATAGTGCGTGACGTCCAGGGTCGAATCGCGCGACGCTCGCTCGCGCGCGGGTGTCCTTCCGCCCGGCCAGCTCGCGCCTCTGAATGGGACGGCCGCGACGACTGCGGTCGCGAGACGCCCGCCGGCGTTCATACCTGCTCGAGGTTCGCGCCGAAGCACATCGCCTGACCCGCAAGCTGGTGTGCGTACGCGCTAGCCTTGTCAGGACCCTGACGCACCACTCGCCGCCGCCGCGCGTCCAACGTGCGACACCAGCCAGAGAAAAGCCGACGTCTCGAAGCGCATCCATGCCTCATGCGTCACGTGCATCACCGGCGACGTCCGCCGCAACGTGGACTCTACACCCGCGTGCTGGGGGCTGCGGCTCGTCGGAAAGAGCGTCAACCAGGACGATCCTTATGCGCCCATCACGTCTTCTATTCAGACGAGACCGGGCAGCCCGGCGCGGACATCACTTTCTTCGAGTATCACGCACGCGGTCTCCGGCCACGCCGGCGCCGGCATGGTGCACCGCATCAGAGTGGCGGATCGGCTCTGTCCGACGCGCTCGCGTTCTGATCTCGCCGGCTGGAGTCCGAGGGCATCGTGGTGCAGGCCACGGGGCGCGCGCTCCGCTTCGCGCGACCCCCGAAGGCCTGAATCACGAGCTGGTGGTCTCGGCGTCTGACCGACGAGCCGCTGATCGCCGAGCATCCCGAGATCCCGCGCGGAGGTCGCGCTGCAGGGCTTCGATGGCGTGCGTGCCTTCGCGCGCGCGATCCTGGGCGCAGTCGCGCGGTGCTCGAGGACGCGCTGGGCGCAGCGCCCAGCGGCGCGCGGCGACGTGGGACTGCGCGGCGAGCGTCGCGGCGGCACGATCGCCTAGATCGCGACCACCATCGCCGGACGACAGGGGGCGAGGGACCGTGCACCACGTGGCGTGGGGCACCACCGGCGGCGGGACATCCGCGCTGGCTCGAGCACCTGCGCGAGCAACACGTGCGCTCCACCGAGATCGTGGACCGCCACTACTTCCACTCGATCTACTTCCGCGAGCCGAGCGGCGTGCTGTTCGAGATCGCCGACGACGGTCCCGGCTTCGCTCGCGACGGCTCGGTCACGGAGCTCGGGACGCGACTCATCCTGCCCCCGTGGTTCGAGGCGCGCCGGCGCGAGATCGAGGCGCGGCTCACGCCGATTCCGGATCCCGCGCCGGTTGGTCGCGCGGCGCATCGCTGGTCCGCGAGCAGCCGTAGGCGCCGCTAGGAGCGGTGCATCCCTGCCGTGACCACGCGCAGGGACTCGTGGAGGTGGCGGGCTCCGGTAGCCCGCATGAATGGCCGCCGGGGAATTCGCTTGTAAGCGTGGAGCACGCCGAGCTTCGTGAGGCGGCGATCGAGCTCGCGATTCTGCCCGAGCTCGCCGTCGTCCAGCCCACAGTCGATGTAGATGGAAAGGCCGGCGAGCCGCGGCGCCACGCGGTCGAGGTAGAGCAGCGGACTGTTCGCCTCGCGCAGCGCGGTGGCTCCCGGCTCGGGTCCGAAGATGCGGCTCTCGCCGAGCGCCGTGGCCGATCACGAACTCGCCGCTGTGCGAGCCGCAGCCGCCGAAGACGTCGGGATGCTTGAACGCCAGATTGATCGCGGCGCGCTCCACCTTCGGAGAGTCCGATCAGCGCCCGGTCGCGCCGCTCGGCGCGGGTGCGAAGGTGCTGTCGGTCCAGGCCACCAGATCGTGCACGACGTATTGCTCCATCCGCGAGCGTCCGTCGTAGGTGTCGACGTACAGCGAGCGACCGAAGAGTCCCGCGCCGCCTCCGCTCGGCATCACCGCGATCACCTCGGGAATGACGCCCTGGGCACTCCAGCGAGTCGAGCGTGGTCGTGGCATGGCCCTCGCCCGACCAGTTGCCTTCGCCGCCGCGGCCAGCCGTGGAGGAGGAAGACCACGGGATAGCGGCGCGTGCGCCCGGCCGGCGTGTCGTAGGAGGGCGGGAGGTAGACCCGCACCGAGCGGTGGGGATCGCCCAGCGCCGGCGCGTTCATGCGCAGCGTGAGCAGGCGCCCAGGGTCGCGCGCCGCTGGCGCCGACGACGCGACGAGCAGCCAAGCCACCAGTGGCAACGCGCGGCGCATGGATCTCAAAGCGCGCTCCAGTCCTGGGCCCTGCCGCCCCTTTGCCAATAACGAGGTCGCACGTTGGCCTGAAGCACCCGCTTGCGGAGCCTGAGCGACGCCGGCGTCACCTCGAGCAGCTCGTCCTCACGGATCCATTCGAGCGCCTGCTCGAGCGACAGCGCGTCGCGCCGGCAGCAGGTGTACGCCTTCCTCGGACGTCGAGGAGCGCATGTTGGTGAGCTTCTTCTCCCTCACGATGTTGACGTCGATGTCCTGCTCGCGCGAGTTCTCGCCGACCACCATGCCCTCGTAGCACGCGTTCGCCCGGTTCCACGAACATCTCGCCACGGTCCTGGACGTGCTCGATCGCGTAGGCGGTGATCCGCCCGGCCCGATCGGCGACGAGCGCGCCGGTGGTGCGGTGCGGGATCTCGCCCTGCCACGCGTCGTAGCCGTCGAACAGGTGGTTCGAGCAGCCCGGTGCCGCGCGTGTCGGTGAGGAACTGGCTGCGGAACCCGATCAGGCCGCGCGAGGGGATACGGAACTCGAGGCGCACGCGTCCGGTGCCATGGTTCACCATGTTGGTCATGCGTCCCTTGCGGCGGCCGACCTTCTCGGTCACCACGCCCACGAACTCCTCCGGGCAGTCGATCACCAGCTTCTCCATGGGCTCGTGGACCGCGCCGTCGACGCGCCGTGTGATCACCTCCGGCTTGCTCGCCGCGATCTCGTAGCCCTCGCGGCGCATCGTCTCGATCAGGATCGCGAGCTGGAGCTCGCCGCGCCCCGCGACCACGAACAGGTCGGGCGTCTCGCCCGGCTCGACCCGAATGCCGACGTTGATGAGCAGCTCGCGCTCGCAGACGCTCGGCAAGGTTGCGCGAGGTGACGTACTTGCCCTCCTGCCCCGCAAAGGGCGAGGTGTTCACCGAGAACACCATCGCCACGGTCGGCTCGTCGATCGTGACGCGCGGCAGCGGCGCGCGGACGCTCGGGGTCGGTGACGGTCTCGCCAATATGCACGTGCTCGAATCCCGCCAGCGCCACGATCTCCCCGGCGCCGCTTCCTCGACCTCGACACGGTCGAGGTTCTCGAAGCACGTAGAGTCGGGTCACGGTGGCGATGTCGATGGCTCCGTCGAGGCGGGCGAGCGCCACCGACTGCCGGGCTCGCACCCGGCCGTTGACGACGCGCCCGATCGCCAGCCGCCCGACGTAGTCCGAGTAGTCGAGATTGAGCACCAGCATCTGGAGCGGCAGCGTCCGGCTGGTAGCGCGGCGCCGGGATGTGCTGGAGGATCGCCTCGAACAGCGGCTCGAGCCGATGATCCTCGCCGTCGGGCGTGAGCCGGCAGATGCCATCGCGCGCGATCGTGTAAAGCACCGGGAAGTCGAGCTGGTGCTCCTGGGCGTCGAGGTCGATGAACAGGTCGTAGATCTCGTCGAGCACCTCGCTGGGCCGCGCGTCGCGCCGGTCGATCTTGTTGATCACCACGATCGGCGGCAGGCCGAGCTCCAGCGCCTTGCGCAGCACGAAGCGGGTCTGCGGCAGCGGGCCCTCGCTGGCGTCGACCAGCAGCAGCACGCCGTCCACCATCGTGAGCGTGCGCTCCACCTCGCCGCCGAAGTCGGCGTGGCCGGGCGTGTCGACGATGTTGATCTTGTGCCCGCCGTAGCCGGATCGCGCGTGTTCTTGGCGAGGATGGTGATGCCCTTCTCGCGCTCGAGGTCGCTCGGAGTCCATGACCCGCTCGACCACCTCCTGGTTCTCGCGGAACACGCCGCTCTGCCACAGCATGGCGTCCACCAGGGTGGTCTTGCCGTGGTCCACGTGGGCGACGATCGCGATGTTGCGCAGGTCATCGCGCACCGCGGTGGGGGCCAAGGCGTGCGGGTCGCGAAGGCGCTCGGTGTCGGTGGGGTTCAACGGCAGGCTCCTGGGTGATGGCCAGAATGCTTTGAGCGGAAGGGGTGCATGGAATATACATGACCCTCTCGTTTTCGAGTGGTCAGGATCGGAGGCGACATGGACCCGCACGACGACGCGATCATCCACGCGCTGCCGCGCTGCGAAGGTGTACCGCGCGGAGCGGCGGCGTGGCGCGCCGGAACCGGCGCTGCGGCCGCGAGCCGGCGCCGCCGCGCCCGAACGGGCGGGCGCCGAAGGCATCGTGGCGCTCGACGGCATCGATCTGCGGCCCGGCGAGTTCTTCGGCCTGCTGGGCCCAACGGGGCGGGCAAGACCACCGCGCTCGGCATCTTCACCACGCGCGTTCGTCCCACCTCGGGCGCGCGCGACCGTGGCAGGATCCGACGTGGTCGGCGATCCCGCCGGCGTCAAGCGCAGCATCGGGGTGGTGCCGCAACGGCCCAATCCCGACCGCAGCCTGTCGGTGCGCGAGAACCTCCTGTTCCACGCCGCGTACTTCGGCGTGACTTCTGCGGTGGCGCGCGAGCGCGCCCAGGAGCTGCTCGCGAGCTTCGACCTCGAGGCGCGCGGCAACGCCAAGGTGAACCAGCTCTCAGGCGGGCAGCAGCAGCGGCTGATGATCGCGCGCGCTCATCCACGAGCCGCGCGTCCTGTTCCTCGACGAGCCCACCGTGGGTCTCGATCCGCAGGCGCGGCTCGCGCTGTGGGAGATCCTGCGACGGCTCCACCGCGAGGGGCGCACCATCGTGATGACCACGCATTACATGGAAGAGGCCGATCAGCTGTGCGAGCGGGTGGCGATCATCGACCGCGGCACAGCTGCTGGCGCTCGACACGCCCGCGGCGCTCAAGAGCCGCGCTCCCGGGGCACGCTGGTGGAGCTCACGCTCGACGGCGACACGGCCGACGCCGCGGCGCCGCGCCGGCGCGCGTGTCCGGCGTGCTGCGCGCGGAATCCGGCGGCGATCGGCTGCGGGTCTACGCGGAACGTCCCGGCGAGGCGCTCTCGGCGCTGGTCAAGCGCGGTGGAGCAATCCGGTCGCGCCGTGCTCCACATCTCGCTCGCGCCTCCTAGCCTCGAGACGCTCTTCATCTCGCTCACCGGGCGGAAGCTCGAATGAGCGCGCGGCTCGGTCCGGACGCGCGCCCCCGTGTCTCGCCGCTACGCGTGTTCGTGGCGCTGCTGCTCGCGCGACGCGCGCGTCACGCGCCGCGAGCTGCCGAGCTTCCTGGTCCGCACCACGCTCCAGCCCATCCTGTTCACCACGGTCTTCGGCTTCCTGCTGCCGCACGATGGGCATGGTGCAGGGCTCTACACCTCGTCGCTGCTGCCGGGGATCCTCGCGATCAGCCTCTCGCTCGCCAGCCTCCAGGCGGTGGCGCTGCCGATGGTGACCGACTTCGGCTTCACGGGCGAGATCGAGGACCGGCTGCTGGCTCCGTGCCGATCGAGCTCGTGGCGCACGAGAAGATGGTGGCCGGCATCGCCCAGGGCGTGCTCGCTGCGCTGTTCGTGCTGCCGCTCGCGCGGCTCATCATGGGTCCGGTGCCGGGGTTCACCGCTGGTCCACCTCGGCAGCGTGCTGGCGGTGGCCGTGCTCGGCGCGGCGGCCTTCTCCGGTCTCGGCCTGGTGCTGGGCACCGCCATCCCGCCGCAGCAGATCGGGCTCATGTTCAGCGCGATCATCGCCCCGATGATGTTCTTCGGCTGCGCCTACTACCCATGGAGCGGCCTCGACCGCGTGCCCGCCATGAAGTACGCGGTGCTGCTCAATCCGCTGGTCTACGTCTCCGAGGGGCTGCGCGGGACGCTCACGCCCGACATGCCGCACATGCGCCTGGTCTATTCGCTGCCGGCGCTCGCGGTGATCGGCGCCGCGCTCTGGGCGCTCGGCATCCACCTTCGTGCGGCGCGCGATGAAGTAGCGGAGCGGGGGCGCCGCAAAAGTGGCGGGAGGCGAGCGATCGCCTCCCGCGTCACCGGTGGGCTGCTGGGTTTCGCAGGAGACGCCCGCCCGGCAAGGGTGGGCCGTCTAGCGGACAGCCACCTCCGCGATCCACCTCACAACTCGTCTAGACAATGGACCACCTCCTTTCCGCGTGCGCTAACGATAGGGAGGGGCTCGCGGGCGAGTCAACGGCTCGGCGCCGGCCCGATGGGCTCGCATCGGCCTACGCACCGGCGGCCACCTCGGTCACGGGCTCACCTCTTCACCACCCCCGGGCCGAGGAACTTGGACTGGAACAGCGGCCAGGGACAAACGCCGTCTTCCGCCGAGCGCGCCTCGTGGCGGAGCCGAGCGACCTCCTCCTGATACCAGGCGATCACCGGCTTGCCGATCCGGAGCCCGGTGAGCTCGCTGGAAAGATCGGATGGTCGCAGCAGGCACACCCACCCGCGGTCGTACGGGCTCTCGACCACCAGGCCCGGCTGGTGCGTGAGCTCGGGATTGAGCTGCGTGATCTCGCCGCTCAGCGGCGCGAGAAAGCGCGCCATCTGGTCGCCGCGCCGCACCACGAACAGCAAGCCGCCGCGGCGCACGCGTGCCGTGCCGACCGCGGGCAGGTCGATGCGCTCTACCTTCCGCAGCGCCTTGCGCGCGAAGTCGTCGAGCCCGATCCACACCTGACCGCCCGGGTCGATCCGGGCCCAGACGTGGCCGTCGGACACGAACGCTCCACCCGGCACGCGAGTACTCGCGCCCCGCCACGGTCTCGGCCAGCGCCGGCGAGACCACGCGCACGGTCGGCCGGCGCTGGGCTTCGAGCCGGTCCTGGCGCCGCAGCAGAGGCGGTTGGCGAACGCCACGAGCTCGTCCTCGGTGAATGGTTTCTGCACGTAGTCGAGCGCGCCATACTGCATGGTGGCGACGGCGCTCTCGATGGTTCCGAACCCCGTGATCACCGCGACATCCACATCGGGTCGCAGATGCCTCACCGCCTTCACCACTTCCGTGCCGTCCATGTTCGGCATCTTGAGGTCGGTGAACACGAAGTCGTAGTCGTGCGACCGCACCAGGGCCAGCCCCTCGGGACCGCTCTCGACCGTGTCGACGCTGTAGCCGGCGAGCACCAGGATCTTGCGGAAGCCGTCGAGGATCACCGGCTCGTCGTCGATCGCGAGGATCCGGGCGCGCGCATTCGGGACCTCCGCGCGTTTGAGGCTCTTGGCCTCGCTCGCGAAGGTGAGCCGCACCGACGTCTCGAGCGCGGCGGCGCGCGCGCCGCTGCTCGGCCTCGGCCATCTGCTTCGACACGGCGCGCACCGCCATGTCGATCACGAGGAACGTCACCACCAGCAACACCACGAGTAGGGCGGTCATGACCGACCTTCCTTTCCGGCGACGAGTCGCACCAGGGTCATCAGCTCGAGATCATCGAAGGGCTTGGCCAGGAATGCGGTCGCGCCCACTTCGCAGGCGCGCGACGTGGTCGCACCGAGCGCGTCGGACACCTCGACCGGCGGGTCCTCGGGCAGCACGCAGGGAGACGCACGAAGAAGCGGGTGCCCTGGCCGAGCGCGCTCTCCACGTCGATCGATCCTCCGTGGCCTTCGACGATGCCCCAGCTGACGGCCAGGCCGAGCCCGGTGCCGAGACTCCCCTTGGTGGAGAAGAACGGCTCGAACAGGTGCTCGAGATCCGACGAGGGCGATCCCGCGGCCCGAGTCTTCCACGATGAGTTCCGCGAACGGCTGAGGACCGCGGGCGTCCACCTCGGCCCAGCGCGTCCAGCGGCAGCCTGCGCGCGCGCACCATTCGATCAGGCCGAGCCGCCCGGCTCGCACCGCGATCACCGGCGCCGCAGGACTCGCAGCGCCGGTCCGGGCAGCTCGAGACGCGTGCGGCAATGCGGGCAGGCATAGCCGGGGATCGTGCCCTCGACCGCTGGCTGACTCGCGCGGTGACGGACCCGGCCGTAGACGGGATCGAGGTGGACGATGGCCTCTCGGTCGGCTCAGTCGCAGCACGCGGATCCCCGGCTGTCCCGCCACGCGCATTTGCGGATCATGGAGGTCGCAGCCCTTGGGACAGGCCGCGTGCCTCACGACCGCATGCCCCGGGCGGCGACATGCTCGCGGCGCGAGTGCGCACGTGGATGGCGGCATTCTCGCCTGCCTCTCGGATCGCGTCGGCCGCGTTCAGCACCAGGTTCACCACCACCTGCTGGATCTGGTTGTCGTCGGCCGGCACCGTGCCGAGATCTTTGGCGAGAGTCGACGCTGACCGAGACGCGGTCGAGTGCGAGCTGGTTCATCACGATCGCGAGCCCGCGGCGCACCACCTCGTTGAGATCGGTGGGCCGTCGCTGCGGAGGTGTCTGGCGCGCGAAGTCGAGCAGCCCACGCACGATGTCCCGGCAGCGCTTGGTCTCGCGCACGATCACTTCGAGGTCCGCCTCCATCTCGGGATTCGCGGCCACCCGCTTGTGCAGGAACGACGCGTACGTGAGCACCCCGGTCAGCGGGTTGTTGATCTCGTGGGCCACGCCCGCCGCGAGCCGCCCGACCGAGGCGAGCTTGTCGGCCTGGGTGAGCTGGCGCTGCGCGTCCCGAGCCGCTCCGTCATGTCGTTGAACGCGCGCGCCAGGTCTCCCAGCTCGTGGGGCGCGGTGGCCGGAATGCGGGTGTGCAGATCGCCTTCGGCCACGCGCCGAGTCCCCGCGATCAGCGTGGCGACCGGTTGCACCACCAGGCGATGGCTCAGCCACCACAGCAGCAGGCTGTTGAGCGCCACTGCGAGCAGCGCGAGCAGCACAGATTGGCGCTGGTCGGCCGCGATCTGGCGGTCCGCCTCCGCCAGCGACAGATCGACGTCGAGGACCCCGAGCACCGTGTCGCCGGCGCGGTGGGCGTGACAGGCCGCGTTCCAGCAGGCCGCCTCGTTGTGGATCGGCCGGATCATGCCGAGCACGCGATGGCCGTCGGGCGCGCGGTAGATGCGGGTGCGATCCCCGATCGTGAGCCTGTGGAGCGGCTGTCCGGCGGCATGGCACGCGTAACAGGCCTCGGCGTTCTTGTCGAGCGAGCGCCCGATCTCGGCCTCGTCGGAGGAGAACGTGATCGTGCCCGGGCGTTGAACACCCGCACCTTCTCGATGCCCTTCTGCGCGCCGATGGTGACGATCTCACGAGTGGAGCGCGGGCCGCCGGTTCTCGAGCATGTCGTAGTAGGTGCTGCGACCGATGGTCTCGCTGAGCTGGTCCGCGCTGCGCGTGAGCTGGGCGAGCAGCGCGGCGCGATGCGCGCGCACCGCCCACACCGACATCAGCCCCAGCACCGCCGCGGTCACGACCGCGACGCCGAGGATCGCGAGCACTCCGATGCGGAGCTTCACGGTGTCAGCCGAGAACGGGGGCCGTCCTCGGCTCCTCCTCGAAGGGCCCCGAGAGAAGCGCCGCCTTTGGCACGGCGTGCTCGAGGAAGATCGGCAGCAGGCGCGCGGCGAATCCGAACGCGGCGAATCCGAGCGCCACCAGCCCGACGGACACCGTCATCTCCATCCAGCTCGGGACATAATGGGTGCCGCTGGCGCGCTCGAGACCGGTGACGCTCACGTTGAGCCGATGCATCATGAAGCCGAGCACCGCGCAGGTCGCGCCGGCCACCAGGCCGCGCGGAGAGGTGCGGATGCGGGGCACCACCAGCAGCAGGATGGGCAGCGCCACGCCGACGCTGAACTCGAGCAGGAACATCCGCCCTTCGTAGGTCGGCTCGAACGCCAGGTGGAGGGCGCCGCTGCGCGCCAGCAGCTGCACGCGCAGCAGGCCGTAAAGCGTGAGCACCACCACCATCGCGCGGCCCAGCGGCTCGAGCAGGTTCATCTCAAGCCGCGCCCGAAGGCCCGACTGCTCAGATGGGACTCGACGATGACCATGCCGATGCCGGCGCCGATAGCGGAGAAGTAGAAGAGCACCGGCAGGAACGGCGAGTACCACAGGGGGTGGAGCTTCTCCGGCACGATCAGATAGAGCGAGCCGAGGGAGGACTGGTGGAGCGTGGAGAGCAACACTCCCACGATCACGAGCGGCGTCCTCACCGCGTGCAGGAAGCGCTGTGGCCACGCGAGCCTCAGCCGCTCGAAGACCACCGGCGCGAACTCGAGGCCGAGCACGGTGGTGTAGAGCATCACGCACCAGGCGACCTCGAACATGACGGAGTGCGGGTTCCAGAACACCAGGGCATGCCAGATGCGCCACGGCTGGCCGAGGTCGTAGAGCAGCGCGAACGACACGAACACGTAACCGAGGAATCCAGTGAGCACCGTGGGGCGCACGATCGGCTCGAAGCGGTGGAGGTTGAAGAGGTGCACGGTGGCCATGATCGTGAATGCGCCGGCCGCGAGCCCCACACCGCACAGGATGTCGAACCCGATCCACACGCCCCAGGGGAACCGATCGCTCAGGTGAGTCGTGGCGCCGAGACCGCGGGTGTAGCGCACCACGCTCACGGCCGCGAAGGCCACCATCAGCAGCACGAACGCGACGGTCCAGAATCCGAAGCGCCGTCGAGCGTCGGGGCGAGTCTCCGGGCTCATGGCTGCTCCTCGGTGTCCGGGTCAGGACGCGGAAGGGACTCCGGGGCCTCGGGGGTGGGCTCCGGCTCGGCCGGCCCTTCGATCAGACGCACGTACGCACGCCGCTGGGTGATCCAGTGGATGCCGTAGAGCAGCGCGGCGCCGAACAGCAGCACGTCGGGAACCTTGGAGAGCGCCTTCCAGGTGAGGAGCGGCAGCGGCTCGTGCGGCAGGTTCTCGCGGAGTCCGAGCGCGCCGAACGAAACGCCCGAGAGCATCAGCACGGAGGTGCCGCCGGCCTCGTCGAGTCCGTAGACGTGGTCGACGTAGCGCTTCGGATCCTCGGCGATGCGGCGACGCGCCTCACGGATCAAGGCGTCGCGCTCGCCGAAGGTGGTGGCGCCGGTGGGGCACACGCTGGCGCATGCGGTGGGCAGGCCTTGGGCGAGCCGGGGCGCGCACATCACGCACTGCCGACCACGGGCACCGCGCGATCCCATTGATACTTCGGCACGTCGAACGGGCAGGCTTGGATGCAGTAGCGGCAGCCGATGCAGCTCTCTGCGTCGTAGACCACCGGCCCGCTGGGGTCCTTGGTCATCGCCGCCACCGGACACACCGAGACACACGTGGGCGTCAGGCAGTGCATGCACATCCGCCGCACGTTCACGCCGTCACGACGGCTCGACCACGGTCCACGTGTACGCCGTGGTGCGCGCTTCGATCGGCAGCGGGAGCTGGTTCTGCTCCTTGCATGCGGCGGAGCACGCGCCGCAGCCGATGCAGCGAGTTGCGTCGAACAAGAGCCCCAGCTCATGGCGATCCTCCGTCGACATGACAGCGACCGCAGGCGTCCGCGCTCTCGACCGCGAAGCTCCGCTTACCGTCGTGGCAGGATCCGCAGGCATCGGCCTGGTGCATCCCCCGGCGGGGCGTCTTGCCGCAGTCATCGCGAACGGCTTGGGATGACAGCTCGATGCAGGTGCGCGTGCCGCCCATGTGTGTCTCGTGGCGGAAGGTCACCGTTCCCGGCGAGGCGTCGCCGCGCACGAAGGCGATCGGCTGGGCGGCGAGCGGGATGCGCCTCCCGCGCTGCTCGAGGCGCGCGCCGAACGGGCCTGCGGCATGCCAGAGTGACAGTCGGGCATGAGGAGCTGTCCTTCGAGGAGAAGGAGTGCCGGCCGTCGTGGCACGTCGCACACGATCTGCCGGCGTTCATCTCTGCATGCGTGACCCGATGGACCGGCGACAGCATGTGGAAGGGGCCGGATGGCAACCCGTGCAGCGGTTCTGCGCGAAGGCCACGTGGCTCACGTGGCTGAAAACCACGGCGCGATCAGGACCTACGGTCTGGCGATAGACGATGTCGGGAGGAAGCCGCAGCGGGATTCCTGACGGCGCCGAGTCCGCGAAGAGGCTCGCCGGAACGATGAGGATCGGAAAGAGCCATGCAGACGCGACCACTCTCGCACCGCATGCCCACGGCCTGCCCTGACCTCGGCGTGGCATGACCGAGCCTCCTGGAACGGCGAGCACAGGAGGTCGACTGCAATCCTCATTCCACGCGAGTCCCTGGAGCCCCGATCGAGTTACACGCTCGCCGACCTGACACGAGCCCGATTCGCTGCCAACTTGTCGCGCCGCCTGGCAACGACAAGGCCCGCGGAGCGATTTCCGCGGGCCTTGGGTGAACGCGTTGCCTGCGCCGCTAGGCACGTGACGATGACCAGCGAGCGGACCTTGCGGAACTCCTTGGGATCGAGGATATGGAGCTCGAACTTGCCGTCGGCGAGCTTGCGCAGCTCGTAGCTGCTCGGCGGCTGGGGCGTCACGACCTGCGCCTTCTTTGGCGTCGATCGGCACCACGGTCTGCTCGTCGGTGTCGACCGCCATGAAGTCGTCGCGAATGGTGCCCGTGGGCTTGAGCGTCTTGCCGACGCCGAAGCACGCCGCCCTTGGCGAGTGAGCACGCCCTGCTCCTTCAGCTGCTTCTTGGTGCCGACCGCGACGTAGACCGTGGCCAGCTCGCGGCGGCGATCCTCAATTGTCTGGTCGCGAACCGTCAGCGTGTCGTGGGTCTCCTGGACCGTGGTCGCCAGGGTGTTCACCTGGGTGGTCAGTGAATCCACCTGCGTGGAGAGCGCCGCAACCATCGCTTCCTTGTCGCTCACCGAGCTCTTGAGATTCTTCACCATCTTCTCGAGCCCGGCGATCTTGATGCCGCTGGTATGAAGGCTCGCTTCGAGCTGGTTGATCCGTTCCTTGCTGCGGGCGATGCTGGCGCGCAACTGCTCGATGCGGTCCAGCGCTTCCTGTCCGTTGGGATTCGGAGCTTCCGCTCCTGGGCCAGGTCTCCGGTCTGGGTCTTGAGGTTGGTCTCACTGACGGAGATCGCGTTCAGGCTGTCCTGGATCTCGGCGATCGCGTTGATGGTCTCGGCGTAGCGGGTGCGGGCCGTCTCCTCGGCGGCCTTCATGTCGACGTACTGCGCGTTGGTGGTGCGGTACTTCATGAACAGCGCAGTCGTCGCACCCGCCAGAAGAAGAATCACGACAGCGAGGAGAACGGAAACCGGTTTCCTCATGATGCACGCTCCCTGTGTGACGGCCGGAGTTGACGGCTATCGGGATATGGTTTCGCGGACGATGTCCGATGGCGAGCCGTCGGCAGTGGGGAGGCCGCTCGACTCCTGAGACCCGGGTGGGGACCGGGTCACGTCCGATCATACACCGCGGGTCGCGGACTGCGCCCGAAAACGGCACAACGTTTGTAAGAAACACTGACAGGCCCGGCGCTAAATGCCGCCGGCCTCGCCGTTCCCTGTTTCGTTCTATCTCGTTCCCTGATTCCTCTACAGCGATCAGCCGGCGCTTCCGCCTCCCTGACGGTGACAGTTGTTCATGCAATCGCGACGCGCGGTGGCGATGCCGTCCATCGCCGCCTGATGTTGCGCGGCCTCCGCGCGCTGGCACGCGTTGCGCTGATTCGGAGGCGAGGCCTGGCACGCCGCGATCGCCGCCTGATGGCGATCGATCTCAGCCTTCAGCTGGGCGTCGGAGTCCTTCACGCACGATTTGATGCAGAGATTCGGGCCGCCTTATTCAGCTGCCACCCCCGTCAGCGAATCGCTCACGAGATTGCAGCCGATCACGGCAACGAGCGCCGCGATCCAACGCCAGAGTCAGGCCGGCGGGGATCCAAGCTTTGTGTCGAGCAAGCTGCATTTGCAACCTCAAGGGAGACGAAAGCGGGCAGGCCCCGCCGGAGCTCCATCGACCCGATCGTTTGCTGCACGATGGCCCCGAGGCATTGAGGCGCGTGGCGGTCGCTGGGGGTCGGACCCCACGACATTAAGATAACACGCGCCCCGCGCGGTCGAAACAGCAGCTTGTGTAACGTCTGCCGGGATTACTTGGGCGTTGATAGGTGCCCAGCAGCTCGGCGCGCGCCAGGACGTGGTCCTTCATCGCGGCTTCGAGACGATGCTTGTCCGGTTGCTGGATGCTCAGCTCCTGCACGTCCAGCGCGTAGAGCTTGAAGAAGTAGCGATGTCGTCCACGGGAGGGCAGGGGCCACCCACGCGGCCTTCTTCCAATCGTTCAGACCGACTTTCGTCCCCGCCGGCAGGCTCTCCGCCGTGGCACCTTCGGGAAGGCCGCCCGTGGTTGCCGGAATGTCGTAGAGCACCCAGTGCACCCACACGGTCTTGGGAGCGCGCGGATCGGGAGCGTCGGGGTCATCCACGATCAGCGCGAAGCTGCGGGTCTCGTGCGGCGCGCCGCTCCATTCGAGCGCGGGTGGAATGTCGCGGCCGTCACAGGTGTTGTCCTTCGGAATCCGCCGCCTGGCGAGAAGGCGGACGAGGTGACGGTGAGCGCGGACGTCTTCGCGGTCGTATCCATGACGGTGCTCCGTGCGACCGAAGTTCCCGAAGGGAAGCCGAGTCGCTTGCCGGGGAGCGGGGCGGCTCCGGCACGCAGAGAGCAAGAGCGCGATCGCGAGCCAGAAGATCGCGAGACACGCTCGTGTCCAGTTTTCGGAAATACTGCACGATTCCGTCCCGTGGGTTGCCGCGTGATCGTGACCACCGCGGCGCGATCAAGATCGGCGCAAGTGGTGTCCGGATTCTAGGTTGGCGGAAGGCCGGCGCCAATCGCGAAGCACGAAGCGCTTGCATTCGCAACGCGAAGTGGGCACTGTGCCACGACATTAGGCCGCATCGCACCTGCGCTCACCACCTCCGCGGCCCTCTCGCCTACCCGCGGAGCATGGAGCTTATGCGTAGAGTCGGCATGCATATGCGTGTCGCGGGAGCCGCGTTGGCTCGTGCTGGCGGTTGCCGTTCCGGCGGCCGCGCAGAGGCCAAGACCGCTGGAAGCGGCTACGACTTCGACGACTGCCATTTCCATCTGACCAACTACATCCAGGAAGGCATCACGGCTCACGCAATTCCTCAAGCTGATGGGGACGCGCGTCGGGCGCTCCACGCTGTTCGGCATTCCGCTGCAGCAGCAGTGGTCGTATCGCGATCTCGGGCGACAACGGCGCCGACCTACTACCTCGACACCGACGCGCCGCTCTACTACTACTCGTTCACCGACGCGTACATCGCGATGCAGTACCGGTCGCTCTCGCAAGGCCGAGCAGGCGCGCTTCGATCCCGATGATCACCGGGTTCAATCCCACCGACATGTACGCGGCCGACCACATCCGCCGCGTGCTGCAGACGTTCCCCGGCGTGTTCTCGGGCATCGGCGAGTTCACGATCCACAAGGAATTCGTCGTCGGTCGAAGGTGCGCCGGGCGACGTCGCGAGCCTCACCGATCCCGCGCTCGACCGCTTGCTCGACTTCGCCGCCGAGGTCGGGCTGGTGGCGCTGATCCACAACGACGCGGACCGCCCGTTCCCGCGCAGGGGCGAGGCCCCCGGTCTTCCTCCATCAGTTCGAGCGAGCTGCTCGAGCGCCATCACCACGAACTCGATCATCTGGGCGCACGTGGGGCTCCGGACGGATCATCCAGCCCGGTGCAGGGGCACCTCGACATGGTGGGAGCATTCTCGACGATCCGGCCTTCAAGAACGTGTGCTTCGACATCTCGTCGGGACGAGGTGGCCAAGTACGCTGTCCAGCCCGAGGCCATCCCCGGCGGACCGCCGATCTCATCAACCAGCATCCGGATCGCTTCCTGTTCGGCAGCGACACGGTCGCGCCACGCGATCCGGCGTCCTACTTCGCGGTCTACGAGATGTACCAGCCGTTGTGGAAGCTGCTGAGCCAGGAGGCCAGCGAGAAGGTTCCGGAAGGGCAACTACGAGCGGATCTTCGACGAAGGGCGTCGTCGCGCGCGCGCGGGAGAGCGCGAATCTCAAGAAGAACTAGACGGTCGTACGACGGGATCTACCCTGGGAGGAAGCACATGATCAAGGCATCGAGAGCGCGGTCGTGGCGGTGGTCGTCCTGCTGGCGATGATGGGCGGCTCCCTGGCGCGGGCGGAGGACACGACGTTCGACGTCTACGGCTTCGTCATGACTCGACGCCGGCAAGAACCGTGAGGGCGGTCGACCCGGCTTGGTTCGACGTCGCTGCGCCCCACCAAGTTGCCTGCCTTCGAGAACGAGTTCGGCAAGGAGGGCGACGCGTTCTTCAGCGTGCGGCAGACGCGCTTCGGGGTGAAGACGCTCGACGCCGACGTCGATGGGCGACCTCAAGACCCATCTTCGAGTGGGAAATGTTCGGCGTCGGCGTCGACGCAGGGTCAGACCACCATCCGCCTGCGTCACGCGTACGGCGAGCTGGGCAAGTGGGGCGCCGGTCAGTACTGGAGCCCGTTCATGGACATCGACGTGTTCCCGAACACGCTCGAGTACTGGGGCCCGAACGGCATGGCGTTCTTCCGCAACGTGCAGGTCCGCTACATGCCGATCCAGGGCGACACGCGCATGACCATCGCGCTCGAGCGTCCGGGTGCGAGCGGCGACGCCGGGCGTCACGCGAACAAGTCGTCAGCTCGGCGGGCATCGTCCCGCGCTTCCCGCTGCCGGATCTGTCCGCCGAGTACCGCATGGCGATCAGCAGTGGGCTACGTCGAGGTCGCCGGCATCGTGCGCCGGATCGAGTGGGACGATCTGAACGCCGTCCGACCCCGGGCGTCGACCTCTCCGGCGATGCCACCGGCTGGGGCCTCAACGCTCAGCTCGAACCTCAAGGCTCGGACGGAACGACCGTGCTGCGTCTCCAGGTCGTGCTACGGCGAAGGCATCGAGAACTACATGAACGACGCGCCGGTCGACGTGGGCGCCAAGTCGGACGCCGACAATCCGTCGAGCCTGCCGTCAAGGGCGTGGCGCTGCCGGTGACCGGCACGGTCGCGTTCCTCGACGTCACACCTGGAACGACAAGCTGTCAGCAGCTCGATCGGGCTACTCGCGGCGTCGACATCGACAACTCCGACGGCTCAGGCGCCGCGACGCGTTCAAGAACGGCCAGTACGCGCTCGCGCAACCTGCTGTTCACGCCGGTGCCAAGAACGTCATGGTACGGCGTCGAGGTCCGGATGGACCCACCGCGAGAACAATCCGACGACGGCTTCGACGTCGGACGACTATCACGTGCAGGTGTCGGCGAAGTACAGCTTCTCCTATCACGTCGGAGGTGGGCAGTGAGCAGCAACGTCCGCGCGCGCGGAGACATCGTCGCGCGCGGCTTTGCCTTCATCGCGGTGGCGATCCTGGTCGTCGCGGTGAGCGTGTCCGCCGTCGCCAAGGCAAATCCGACAAGTCTGAAGGCCGCGGCGCTCGCCTTATCAGGAGGCGGTCAACGCGGCCTATGGCAAGTTCCAGGACCTGCAGGAAGGCAAGAACGCCGACTACATCCCGGCGCTGGCCGAGGTGGATCCCAACATCTTCGGCATCGCGCTCGTCACCGCGGACGGCAAGGTCTACACCACCGGCGACATCACCTCCGAGGTGTCGATCCAGTCGATCTCGAAGGTGTTCACGATGGCCCTGGTCATGGAGGAGCAGGGCCCCGACGCCATCGCGAACAACATGGGCGTGGACGCCACCGGGCAGGTGTTCAACTCGATCGTCGCGGTCGAGCAGTACAAGGGCACGCGAGATGAACGCCATGGTGAACCCCGGCGCGATCACCGCGACCAGCATGGTGAGCGGCGCCAGCCGTGACGAGATCTGGAACAAGATCCTCGCGCTGCTACAGCGACTTCGCCGGGCCGGCCGCTGGCGGTGAACCAGCCGGTGTTCAAGTCGGAGGCCGAGACCAACCAGCGCAATCAGGCGATCGCGATGCTCATGTACGCCTACGGGCACATCAAGGACAACCCGCTCCAGGCGTGCGACATCTACACCGAGCAGTGCGCGGTGAACGTCAACGCGAAGGACCTGGCGACGATGGCGGCGACGCTCGGCCAACGGCGGCAAGAATCCGGTGACCGGCAAGCAGTGCATGAACACCGCGAACGTGCCCAAGGTGCTCGCGGTGATGGCCACCGCCGGCCTCTACGACGACTCCGGCAAGTGGCTCGTTCATGACCGGGCTGCCGGCGCAAGAGCGGCGTGGGCGGCGGCATCCTGGCGGTCTCGCCGGGCAAGTTCGGCATCGCCGTGATCTCGCCGCCGCTCGACGCGGCCGGCAACAGCGTCAAGGCGCAGAAGGCGATCGCCGAGGTCTCGAACACGGTCGGAGGCAATCCCTACGCGATGAAACCGGTGGCCGCGACGACGCGGCCGCCAAGAAGAAGAAAGTACATGATGAGCGCCGCCGGGCGTGGCCCGGTGGCGCACAGCGTACTCGGGCGCCACACGACGGCGTCTGCAGCCAACGTCCTCGCCGGCACGTCGACACGCCGGGCGGCGATCTCGCTGGCGAGGAGCTCCCCATGAAACGCTGTATCGGTATCCTGCTCGCCGTTCTCCTGCTGGCGAGCGGCACGTCGCTTCGCCTTGGCCGCGAAGGCCAAGGACACAAAATCCTCGAAGGCGGCCGCGACCACGCGCACCGAGCACGACCTGCTCGGTGACAAGCAGGTCCCGGCCGACGCCTACTACGGCGTCCAGACCGCGCGCGCGCTCGAGAACTTCCAGCTCTCCGGCGTCGCCGATCAACCACTATCCCGGCTTCGTCGAGGCGTGGGCGATCGTGAAGCTGGCGGCGGCGCGCGCCAACACCGACGTCGGCGCCATGAAGCCGGAGCGGCCTCGCCATGATCGAGAAGGCCTGCAAGGCCGTGCGCGGACGGCAAGTACCACGACCAGTTCCAGGTCGACTGGTTTCAGGGCGGCGCCGGCACTTCGACCAACATGAACGCGAACGAGGTGCTGGCCAACGTCGGCCTCGAGCTGAGCGGGCACAAGAAGGGCGAGTACCAGTATCCTCGAGCCGCACGACGACCTGAACATGTCGCAGTCCACGAACGACTCGTATCCGACCGCGATCAAGGTCGCGCTGATCATGCGCAACGACCGTCTGATCGAGGAGCTCGAGCGGCTGCAGGCCTCGTTCCGCGGCGAAGGGCGACGCGTATCTCAGGATCGTGAAGATGGGCCGCACCGAGCTGCAGGACGCCGTGCCGATGACGGTCGGGCAGGAGTTCCACGCCTTCGCGGCCTCGCTCGAGGACGAGATCGCGCTGCTCAAGGACTCGGAGAAGTATCTCTACGCCGAGAACATGGGCGCCACCGCGATCGGCACCGGTATCAACGTCCCGAAGGGGTACTGCCGAGAAGTGCGCGGCAGCATCTGGCCGAGCTGACCAGGAAGCCGATCGTACCGTGCTCAGGACATGTTCGCGGCGCACGTGGGATCAGCAGGGTTACGTGGTCTATTCCGTCCGCGCTCAAGAGCGTGGCGATCAAGCTCGTCGAAGATCTCGAGCGACCTGATCCTGCTGGCGTCGGGTCCGCGGGCCGGTCTCTCCGAGATCAACCTGCCGGCGATGCAGCCCGGCTCGTCGATCATGCCCGGCAAGGTGAACCCGGTGGTGCCCGAAGTCGTGAACATCGTCGCGTTCCGCGTGATCGGGCAACGACGCGAGCGTCGGGCTGGTCGCCGCACAGCGGGCAGCTCCAGCTCAACGCCTACGAGCCGCTGGAAGGGCTGCGCCCTGATGGAGTCCCAGCACCTGCTCTACAACGTCTCGATGCTGCTGCGCACCAAGTGCGTCGACGGCATCACGGTGAACGAGAAGGTGCTCGCGCACTACATGGAGACCACGGTCGGCATCGTGACCGCGCCTCAACCCGTGCTCGGCTACGACAAGGCGACCGAGCTGGCCAGCGAGGCCTACAAGAGCGGCAAGGGCATTCTCGAAGTCATCCGGGAGAAGAAGGTCCTGACCGAGGCGCAGATCACGGAGCTGCTCGATCCGATCAAGCTGACCAACCTGGACCCGAACCAGTACAAGCAGCAAGTGACCCGACGAAGCCGGGAGGAAGATCGGTCATGAAGGTGCTCAAACTCGCATTGGTGATCGCGAGTGCGTTCTGGTCGCGGCGAGCGCCGACTGCGCTCCGGCCGCCCAGACCGCCATGAAGAAGCCCAAGGTCGTGATCGTCGCGACCGGCGGAACCATCGCCGGCGCGGCCGCGTCGCAGACCGAGGCGGGCTACCAGTCCGGCGCGGTGCGGCGTCGACATCCTCATCAACGCGGTGCCGCAGCTCAAGGACATCGCCGACGGTCACCGGCGAGCAGATCGCGAGCATCGGCAGCCAGGACATGAACGACGAGGTCTGGCTCAAGCTCGGCAAGCGCGTGAACGAGATCCTCGCGCAAGCCGGACGTGGCCGGCGTGGCGATCACGCACGGCACCGACACCATGGAGGAGACCTCGTACTTCCTGAACCTGGTGGTCAAGAGCGACAAGCCGGTGGTGCTGACGGGCTCGATGCGGCCGTCGACCGCGATGAGCGCCGACGGTCCGCTCAACATCTACAACGCGGTGGCGATCGCCGCCGATCCCAATGCGCGCGGCCGCGGCGTGCTGGTGACGGTCGACGACGACATCCACTCCGGCCACGACATCGTCAAGACGCACACCACGGACGTCGGGACGATGAGCTCCGGCGAGGCCGGGCTGGTCGGCGCGACGCTGTTCGGCAAGAACACGTGGTATCGCACGCCGGCCGCGGTCCACACCAAGAAGAGCGAGTTCAGCATCGACGGCGTCAGCGCGCTGCCGCGCGTGGACATCATCTACGCGCACGCCAACATGTCGCCCGACATCATCACCGTCGGCGGTGCAGAACGGCGCCAAGGGACTGGTGATCGCGGGCGTCGGCGACGGGAACATGACGGCGCCCGGCGGTCGAGGCGGTCAAGGCGGCGATCGCCAAGGGCGTCGTGGTGGTGCGGTCCTCGCGGACCAACGGCGGCATCATCCGCCGCAACATCGAGCTGAACGACGACCAGCTCGGGCACCGTGGCGTCGATGGAGCTCAACCCGGCCAAGGCGCGTGCTGCTGCAGCTGGCGCTGCTCGAAGACCAAGGACCCGAAGGTGATCCAGGGGTACTTCGACCGCTACTAGCTCACACGTATTCCGATGGAATGTCGGCGCCGCGCTGCTGCGGCATGCCTCGTTCCTTGCGCCGCGCAAGGGAGGAGCCGTGTCCCGGAGAATGGCCTCGCGAGGTTCCGCATCCTTGGTCAGAGCGCTCTCGTGCTCGCGGCGCTGCGCTGCTGGGCTCGGCCTGGCTCGCGCTGGTCGCGACGCCCCGGCACGGCATGGAGTGAGGGCGAAGAGACGCCCGCCACGCTCGACAGTACCGCCGAGGCCGGTGAGCCGCCGCCGGATGTGCCGAAGCGCCGCATGGTGAAGTGGAACGAATACGAGTGGACCGATCTCGACGTTCCGGTTCCGGATACGGCTTCCTGGTCGACATGGCGACCTTCTCTCAGGATCGGATGCCAAGGCTCAGGTCGAGGCGAAGCCCGATGCCGGCCTGCGTGACTTCCGGCTGCTGTTCCGGGGCCGCTTCAAGACCAAGCGACCCTTCACGTGGACGGTCGGCTATGGCGTGCGATTCGGCACCGACAAGAGGCTGGGCACTCGCGCAGACCGGCCTCCAGGTCGCCGTGCCCGAGACTTCGCCGGCGATTTCTTCCGTTGGCCGGGACAAGCGAAGGCTACTCCCTGATCAAGATCATGGTGGGCTATGACGAGCTGGACGATCGAGCGCTCCACGGCGCTCGACGCGTTCGGGCACCTGATCCTGGCCGACGGTATCAAGCACTTCGGCTATCCGCCGCGCACGCGGCTGCTCTGGGAGCGATCGGGCTGTTCACCACCGACGCGCTCTCGTAACCGTGAGTCGTTCTCGTCGTACAACAAATTGGCGGCTGGTCGCCCGCTACGCGTGGCTGCCGATCCTCTCGGAATCCGAGGGAAAAGGTGCTTCACATCGCCATCATGGCGCGCGAAGGAGAGCCCGAGGATGACCTCATCGAGCAGCGCTCGCGGCCGGAGATGTACCTGGCGGCCTGGCTTCGCCTGATCGACTTTTGGCCAGTTTTTTTCTCATGACGGCGGCGCCAGCGACGCGGCGGATTCGAGGCTTTCTATCGCACGAAGGGCTGGCTGAGCCGGCACCGAGCAGGAACTTTCAGCACGTCACGTCGTCGGCGGCAGGAATCCGACTTCTACGGCGGCGAGGCCGCTGGTTTGTAATGGGATCACCGGCGAGACGCGCCCCTATAGCACGGTCAGCGGATCCTTCCGGTCGCTGTCTCCGGCACGAACGGTGTTCGGAGGGCGGGCACGGCGCGGATCGACGTCGGGCTCCGGTATTCCTACATCGACCTGAACAGCGGCACGCTGAGCGGTGGCACCTTCTGGAGGCTGACGCCCACCGTCAACTGGTACCTGTCCGGATTATCTGCGCCTCGAAGGGGCTACTGGATACGGAGTGCTCGACCGTTTCGGCCCGCGACGAGGACGCAGTTCTTCCAGGCGACCAAACCTGCTTGTAGGCCGGTTCGACGGGAACACGATGGAATGCGGCGTTCCAACTGACGCTGGCCTGGTAATTGACCAGGTGTGGTCCCAATCCAGAAGCATCCGGGTGTGGGATGCCGCATGATCGCCGAAACAAACGTCTCGGAGACATCGCATGAACTCGATGAGTCGGCTCTACAAGCAGCATCACTCGGCGCTGGGCAGATCTGCGCGCTGATCTGTGTCCCCCTGCCGCCTTCTCGCGGCGACGTCACATGCCCAGACGGCGCCGGCCCGCCGCCGGTCATCGACTCGACGGGCGACGCGTCGCGCAGCCGGCAGGTCGAGAAGTACGCCAACCTCTACCAGGGCCAGCGTTCACGCCGGGGCAGGGATTCGACATCATCCGCACCGCGAAGGGCACGCTGAACATCAGCGTCTACGGGCTGTTCCGGTACCTGAACCAGCTGCCCGCCGAGCAGACGTACACCGATCACCTGGGTCGGCAGCGCACGGTCGATGCCGCGGAACGATCTGAACTGGCACCGGACCATGGTGTGGCTGACCGGCTGGTTCTCCGACCCCGAGTTTCCGATACAACATCACGTGCTGGTCGCTGGCGTCGACGGAGCAGACGCTGCTGTTCGGCAATCTCCGCTACCTGATGTCCGAGAAGATGACGCTTCGGGGTCGGCATCTCGCCCAACCTCACGAACCGGTCGCTCCAGGGCTCGTGGCCGTTCTGGGCGGGCAGCGACCGCCAGATGACCGAGGAGGCGCTGCGCGGCGGGTTCGCCTCCGGCTTCTGGATCACGGGCAAGCTCAGGCGCTTCTACTACACCACCGCGATCGACCGGAGCATCAGCCAGCTCGGAAACACGACCGCGGACGACAATCGCGACATGGCATACAGCGCGAGCGTCTGGATCCAGCCCACCACCGGGGAGTTCGGTCCGCGCGGCGGCTTCGGCGATCTCGAGCACCACGACCGAGCTCGCGACCCAGTTCGGCGCCTCCACGTGCATCAGCCGCGAGGGGCGGTACGCGCCGATCGACGCTCCTCCCAAGGCGTCGCAGATCAAGCTCTCCGATGCCGTGAATCCGTTCGAGGCGGGGGCGCTCGCGGACAACGTGACGGTGAACAAGCTCACGTACCAGAACGTTTCGTTCGATGCGGGCGCCAAGTACAAGGGATTCTCGTTCCAGGGCGAGTACTACGTACCGGCGTGCTGTCGGACTTCAGCGCCAACGGACCGCTGCCCGCTGAGCTCGATCCGGCGATCACGGCTTCTTCGCGGAAGCCATGCACATGGTCGTTCCGCGCAAGCTCGGCCTCTACGCCGTGACGTCGTACATCTTCGACGACTTCAAGCGCCATCCGTGGGAGGTCGCGGGCGGCGCGAGCTTCTATCCCTACGGGAAGCCGGCAGTGGCGGCTGAACCTGCACGTGATCCACATCGAGAAGTCGCCGGCCAGCTCGAACTTCGGCTACTACACCGCCGGCCAGACCGGCACCACGATCTCGCTCGGCACGGACATCCTGCTCTGACGAACCGGGGCGTCCGAGGCACGAAGCCACGCTGCACGGTGCGGAGGTGTCTCGATGGCATCGTGGCAGTCCGTCGCACGGGCTGCATTCGCGTCGGGCTCGCGCTGGTCGTGGCGGCGGATGAGCGCCGCGGCCGCGCTCTGCCCCAGCGCCGGCATCTGCCAAACTCCAAGCCCGCCGACCCCGTGCGCTCCACCCGCGTCGCGGAGCAGAAGAAGCGGATCGACGCGCAGCAGGCTACGATCGAGGAGCAGAAGGCGCCTGATCGACGCGCAGAGGCCGTGGTCGCGGACAGCCAGAGCGTGCGCATCGAGACGCTAGCAGGCGCGGCTCGACGGAGCTGGAAGCGCAGCTCGGCGACATGAAGAAGCGGCTCGAGATCCTCGAGAGCCAGGCGAGCCTGCCGGCGTGGGAGGACTCGCTCGAGAAGCGGATCAAGATGGTCGAGGCCGCGACGCAAGAAGTCGCCCGAGCTTCCTCCCGACATCGTCTCGGCCGGCGACTTCCCGGGCTCGATCCGGATTCCGGGCACCGACGCGGCGATCAAGTTCGGCGGCCGCATCCGCACCGCGCGGTGGTCCTGACGCTCGATCCGCTCGGCACCGACGATCGCTTCCTCACCAACTCCATCCCGGTCGGACGCCCGCGACGCGGCGAGGCGAAGCGGACCAACATCTCGGCGCGCGCGAGCCGGCTGAACATCGAGTTCCGCACCCCGACCGGCGCGGAGGAGGTTCGCGCGTTCTTCGAGGGCGATTTCGCCGGGCAGCCCCATCGGCACTACGAACCCGTTCCGCCTGCGCCACGCCTACGCGCAGTATCGCGGGTTCATCGTCGGCAGACCTGGTCCACGTTCTCGGATCCCTGGGTCGACATCGAGGACCTCGACTTCGAGGGCATCAGCCCGAGAACGTCATCCGGCAGCCCTGGACAGGGCACCGAATCGGCGCCCGCGTGCGGCCGTCGCCACGCCCCCGAAACGCCATCTTTGAGTGTCCATCACCGGCGGCCGTGGGTGTGAACCTCGTGCCCGACGCCGTACTGGGCGTACGTGCTCACGCGCGGCGGACACAGCAATACGTAACTGAACGAAGCATAC